>Ga0209500_10000009_pt1 | contig 202697 bp, 247 predicted proteins | sample S_140212_EF_Meta_FD_187323 | JGI IMG/M metagenome (GOLD analysis project Ga0209500, IMG submission 187323) | Freshwater microbial communities from Lake Simoncouche, Canada to study carbon cycling - S_140212_EF_MetaG (SPAdes) (version 2) | ecosystem: Environmental > Aquatic > Freshwater > Lake...
AGCTCTCTTGCTTCTGCTGCTTGCCCAGCAGAAATTAATCCCCTTTTCCTTAGGTCAAGTACTGCTTGATCAATGAGTTGTAGAACAGCTGATGGATCTCCCTGATTTTTTATATAAGCATTTCTTTCAAGTAAATATTTATATATTTCATTCCTAAGTTCATCTTGCCTTGTTGCGATAGACGGTGACTTAGCTGCCATAGAAGAAGTTGCTGAAGCGGTTGAGTCATCAATCAATCCCGCTATTTTTCCGACCCTCCTAGTTAGCCCAGTTGGATCAATACCCTGGCCTCTTATTAGGGCTTGTTGCTCTGGATGCATATCGGTAATAAAACGTCCGTAATCGGCAAGGTCTTTACCAGTAGCAGTTGCTACGTCAAAGGCACGACCATTAAGCATCGGTGTATCATTTATTAATCCTTGCACTGCAGACATTACCCTCTTTGGGGTGCCATACTGCATGGTAGTTCTTCTAAAGCTTTCGTATGCTTCTAGGACTTGTTTGTGATTATAAATTTCAGTTCCAGGATTTTTGGCGTCAACAACTTTATAAGTGCCGTCAGCTTCCCTGACCATGGACATAGATTTTCCACTTGTCTTGCCACCAATTGCAACTTCGTCTTGTTGAAGAAGTTTTACAAAAAAGTTTGGATTACTTATATCTTGTTTTCTATTTTTAAATCTTCCAGCTAAACGTAATAGAGAGTTTGGTTGTTCTTCATCTATATCAAAAGATTTTTTAAATCTTTCTAAGAAGGTTAAGTTTCTATTAGCTTCTGCTGCTGCTAATTCCGCTGTACTAATTCCACCTTTGTCTGCTGCATATCCTGCTGCCCTAGAGAATATATTACTTTCTCTACCATTTATAGGCCTGTACATTCCCTGCATTTTTGTAGAACTAACCATGCCTGTTTGATCAGTTGAAATACTTGACAAGGTTCCTTTGGGGCCAAAGATTCCATTTTTAGCTTTGGTCCAAACAAATACGTCTGCTGCATGCGTCTCTAGTGCGCCAAACGGTTGAGAGCTCATACCAGATGCTATTTGGAAAGGAGCAGACTTACTAATTCCACCTGGGCCACCAATTCCCAACATTTGAAGTGGATTAAACTTTACAACAGGTATATGAAATTCTGTTCCAAAAAAGTTAGCTAAACCGCCAACCATGGACTTTACTCTTGTTAAGTCTACTATCTCACCATTTTTATTTTGGTAAACACCATCTAGCTTAGAAAAACCAATTGACTTAGATACCGGATCTCCAACCTTTAATCTTCCAGCTAAGTCTCTAACAAAATCTCTTTGCTCTGGTTGCATGTGATTAAACATGCCCTTGTCAAAGGCTTCATCAACTAAAAGTTGTTTCATTCCAAAAAGGTTTAAACCACCAGAACTAGCCTGAGAAGTCATTTGTTTATTTCGTATTAAGAAAGCTCTTAATTGACCAAAGTTGTTGCTATCAATTCCTCTTTTAGATAATTCATCATTGATTACTCTTCCACTAGCTAATCTTCCATCTGCGTTTTTTAATGGAACTCCTAGAACTTGTGCTGCTCTTCTTCTAAGGAAGTCTTCTTTAGCTCCAGTTAGTGGACCAACAAAATCTTGATAAACAGCTTTCTGTGGTTTAAGTATTGTATTGCCATATGAAACTACGTCTTCATTATAGAATTTATTCCATTGACTTTGAACTTTTGTTTTAAAAGAGTCTTGAAATTCTTTTCTTGTAAGGTAATTGTCTGCTTGTTCAATTGATCTTTTTATGACATCAGAATCAGGAGCCCCTACTAAGCCATTACTCTTTCTGAATCTTTTAGCCATCTGATCATAAAAATCTTCATCACTCGATGCTATTATCCTTTTACGTCCCAAGCCTATTCTATTTGAGACTTCCATTTTTTTATGCGTGTTTGGAAGTTGTTGTATTTTTATTTTTCTGGCAAATTTTGCAGCTGCTTCAGGACTTGTTCCATTATTTCTTAGATAGTCTTCAACTTGCCTTCTATATATTGTCTCTTGTACAGCTCTGCCAAATTGACTTCTTTCGATAGAAGAACCACCTGGTCCACCAGATCCCTTTAGCCCTCCAACAGAATCTGCAAAAGCAGAGAATTTACTTCTATGTTGGCGTTGAACAACATTGATTGCGTTTTCTAGGGCTGATGTAGCAGACTTATTTGGGCCTAACTTAATTGCATTTACTGCTTCATCAAAACTTTTAGCTCCAGATACTACATCGTATCCTTGTTTCATTATTTTGAATTCTTCATTAAAAGCTCTAAAGCCATGAGTGAAGCCCCTCATGGAAGGTAGTGTGTCGACTAACCCCTGATAGCTTTCACTTCCAACTGTTGAACCAAGAAAAAGTGCTTTAGCTTTTTGGGTTGCTATTTTTAGTCTTGGAGCATTAGCTGTTTCCAGATAATCTCCCATGGCTGCCATGCCTTTTCTTGCCTGCTGCATTGCGAATACAGGAGAGCCTTGATTTGCTGATGCGTTTTCAACACCTAGGTTAAATGCACCAGAAGCACTCGATGCAAATCTAGAACCTTTATTTATTAAGTCTCCAGCATCATGGCCAACTTCTCGCAAAACAGTTCTTAAGTCTGCAAATCTATCTGCAGTTCTCATCTGCTTTGCGGTTAATGCTAAATTAGGATTATTAGCATAAGGTGCGTTCATGTAGAACTTGCTTCTAGCAAGAACTCCTCCACCAATTGCAGATCCTCCTGTTATGAAGGCAGCATTTTTGACAGACTCTTTTGCAAAGTCTGCTATTACATCTACTGGGTTGTACCAGTTTACTTTACGTTTGTTCTGATTGTGTCCAAAGATTGGATCTACAACAGCTTTTTGACCAACGTAAAGTGCTGGCAATTCGTATGGAAGCCTTCTTGCTTGCTTTACTAACCTTTGTTGTATGTCATCCCTAAGAGACCATACGGAGGCTGGCTCTCTAGTTGCTCCACCGCCTGCCTGCTGGATTTCTCTTCCAGTGATGTAGGTTCCATTTTCAAGGATTTCATCGCCATCTGCAATGGTCCTTGTTAGTCCAGTTGTTAGCTTTCCGTCTTGTTCAAAAACAAGTTTTGAGTATGGATCCACGGTATCATCTACATACCTCGATAGACCCTCTAGCTCGTCAAGCCCTCTTCTTAGTTGAGTGATAGTCTCAACAGCTCTGGTGGATGCTATGTTGCCAAGCTCAGCTGAACTCTGGATAGTTTTTGCTAACTTTAGGCCTTGGCCCTTCAGCATCTTTCCTGCAACACTCATGGCAACAACAGAGGCTGCCGTTGTTGCAAAAAAACGCATAACGGGATGACCGTTAAGCGCTTTGCTTACAAACCCACTATTGGGACTTGGGCCTTCTGATTCACCTTCTTGAATTGGAAGATCTCTAGAGGTAAGTCCATGCCCTATGCTTGATATTGGTCCACGGTCTCTTATCACTTAAGATTACTCCTACTAACTTCCCCATAGTTTCTTAGCTACAGGGTCTTCATATTTAGCTTCTCCATCTTTTCTTGATGAATTATATCTATTGGCAAGATCTTTTTGCTTTTCTACTTCTTCTTGTGGATCTATCAATTGTAGAGATATATTTGTTGACTCCATGCCATTTATATTTTGTTTTATCTCTATGATTTTTTCTGCCATTGCAACATTTTCAGCTAGTTTAGAAAATGTCATATTATCAAGATCTTCTGGTCTATATGTATGTATAGTAGCCAAGACAAAGGCCTTCATTAAACTTCTTACTTCAGAAGCTTTTGCCCTTTGTTCATCAAGAATGTTTTTAGCTTTTTTGGCTGAAGAAAAACCAGATTCTTCTAATATCTCTTGAGCCAAGTAGGATATTATGCCTGCTGGGTATATGTTTGCATCAAAGTTTTCTGGATACACAACAGATTTTTTAATAATTAATTCTTCTACATCTGCTGAAGAAAAATCTTTATCTTTTTGAAATTGAGCTACCTCATCAAACTCCGCAAAAGTTAGTTCTCTAAAAAGAACTTCCTGATCTTTAATGTAAGTTTGAAAAACAGATCCATATATTTTTTTTACTTCATATAGAAGATCTGGTGTTACCATGATTACAGTTGTCTTACCTCTAAGGCAACAAAGCCTGAAGCCTCAAGAACTTCTTGTGAAATAAGGGACGGAAGTCCTGCCATCTCTCTTACCATATCTCCAACTTCGGAGGTTGGAAAAAGTACGCACAACTCTGTTATAGCTTCTTCGTTCCAAAGATTAGCCTCAGCAGAACTAAGCTGTCCAGACTGAACCATTTGTTCCATCTTCTTTACGAGTTGCTTATACTCTAGTCTACCAAGAGGTCTCCAAGCAACGTGCTTGTCATAGGTTATGGACGTAACGTATACTTCTCCATACTCTTTCTTCCAAGCCTTGATCTGACCAGCTGTTGGCCCATCTGGCCAAACCTCTTCATCGTCAGGGAGATCTTCTACAGAAGATGGCTCAAACTCTTCTGCGTCGATGTCTGGGATAATCGTGATGGTGTCTTGTTCACCCTCGTCTGCAGCTTCTTCTACGATTGAATAAATCTCATCTGCGCCTACTTCTTTTGCCATTTCTGACGAACCAGTAACCGTTACTTTTCTACCTTGTGCCATTTTACATTTCTCCTATTTTAAAATATATAATTAATATTATATCACAACTTTTACTAAAGAGTACCAAATCCAGTAATATTGAGTCCTGCTGCTATTGCTGTTATTTCTGCTGCAGTTAGATCTGCTGTGCCAGTTGTTGCACTTGTTGCTCTTGCTCCACTTGAGTCACTAGACGCTACAGACGGACTTGTAGACACTGGCTTTCTAATTCCACCATCGGACACATACATGTCCCTAGCTAAAAACTGGTAAGTTTCAATTAGTGCCTGTCCACCTGGGGCATAAGCTGTTGACATACTCAATAGCTGAATACTCTGAAGCACTATGTCCATACTGCTTGATGCAGTCTTTTGGATTAGTCTTTCATTATAATCAGTAGCCATCATTCTATCTAGAATGCTAAAGTTATCTTCATTATTGGTGCCTTTGTTAGTGCCAACTGTAGTAACAGAACCTTCTTGTGTTCCATATTTTACAATAAAGTTAAAAGGTGGATGTGCTGAAAATATGTTTCTGGTATCAGAACTACCTGGATCTCCAGATAGTCTATCTAGACTTCCAGCACCTGTGTTTCCATTGGCCCAATACTTTAGTATATTCTTTTCATCTTGATCTGACTCAGCTCCACTTAAAAGTTTTGATTGAACTCTTTTTGAATCTTTTCCTTCTCCAAAAGCTTTTGCTCTTTCATCTGCAGCCTTAGAAAGTAGGTCTCTCATTCTTCCTGGATACCTTGAATACACAGAAAATTCTCCACTTATTATTCTGGTTCCAGTCATCATTACATCATAGTTATATGACCAAAAACCATACAGTGGCTGCTTCTCTTGCTTAATTAAAAAAGCAAAGTTTGCAATGTCAAGTTCATCGCCGGCATCGAATAGCCCATCCATATATATTTTAACGTCTTCACCAGAAAAATAATAGTCATAATAATTACTAAACTTTGCTGTATCGTCTGTTTTGCCTGCCCACTTTAAGTCAATATCTTCATTAAGTGGATCAAAGCTTTTTGGATTTATAATGTCTAAAGTGTTTAAATTACCTTTAGCATCAAACGTTTGATTATAGAATTGAGGACTAACGTAAGACGTAAAAGGTCTATACATTTTTCTTCCTGGTTGATTCTGACTATTACCTACTGCCATTGTAATCCTTATATTTTTGGTATTCTGTCAATAAATGATGTATACGACTTTAGAGTATCTTGACTAAAGAAGTTTTTCTGTCTCTCGTAATAAACAGCTGCTTCATCTTCTGACAACATCGTTGGGTCGTTCTCTATGGATATTAGAGGTTGAATTCCTCTAGCCATAAAAGTGTAAGTCTGCTCCGTAATAAGGTCGTCTACAGACATTGTGCCACCTTCGTCTACTATAGTAACTCCGTATAGCTTCATTTTAGCCCCAAGACCATATTCATTAAAAAATGATAAGACTATGTCAAACGGAGGAAGCATGTCCGCCAAGGGAGCAAAGAACAGTCCAGACTCAGACATCATTTGTCTAAACTCTTTAATTCTATAAAAAGCATATTCATTGAATACAGTAAATATTAATGAACCCGCTATGGTTCTTCCGCCTTTAACAAATCCTCTGGGATTAACGTGTCCCAATGTTCTTATTGGTGCATTCTCTCTATGTATTGAATATGAGATGGTTTGTATCTCTGCCATCTCAAGAACATCGGCTTCACCTATTGTTCCTTTCTCTCTATCTATAGTAGGAAGAACTATTGTAGCTGTAATGTCAGTTCCAGAGAACGACATGTTAGAGAATGGATCTGGAAGTCCTTTTTGTGCTCTGTATGAACTTATTGAACTCTGGTCATACTTCCAGTTTTGTTGCTTTGATTCCATTATACCTGCCTATAAAAAAGCATAGAGGACCTGTATTAACAAGTCCTCCACGCCCTAAGATTAATTTATGTTTATTTTATGGTCTGATAATTTGAGTATTCAAACCGCTCTCTCCAGCGGTGTCTCTACTGATAAGATCCTTAAGATCACCAGTGTTGAATTTACCAAGGTTATCTGTAGTAATTCTGTACATAGGACCAATTTCTCTAGCAACATATGTCATCGTTTCTTCGATTACAATGTCGTCCATTGAAGCTCCTGAACCTTCGTTCAGAAGTTCTACACCGTAGATTGATCTTACAGCACCCTGACCGTATTCATTGACGAAGGTGATTGTAATATCAAATGGTGGAATCTGGTCTGCATAGAATGGGACCTGAGAAACAATATCTCTTGCCTGATCGCTCAGTTCAGAGATACCTCTCTTGTGGTTTGGATCACCAGGAAGCGTATTGTGCTTTCTGGTAAAGAACTTCATAGATTGATCAGTTGCGTGGTGTGCCTCAAGCATTTGGTAAAGAGCTGGACGATCAAAAACAGTAAAGATTAATGATCCTGCAATTCCTCTTTTGCCTCTTGAGAATGATCTTGGGTTTGGTGAACCCATTGTATAGATTGGTGCCTTTTCTCTCGTTACAGAAAAAGTAATTCCTGATAGTGCACCGATTTCAACGCCACCAAAGGTGGCAACAATATCAGCTCCAGAAAATGTAGTATAAGTATTAAGGTACTTATTTACTGGGCCGTCATAGTATTCGCCTGCCATAGTATACCCTCCAATTCGGTATTAAAAATATATGGTTTATTTATAGGTTAATAGCTACTTGAACTTCAATGTTCTTGAGTTCAAATGCTGGTGTTATCACGAGATCGATAAATGCTTTGTTCTCTGCTGGAATGTAAGAGACTGCAAAGTCACTGTCCAGAAGAGCTCCAAGCTGTTGCATCCCGCGCAAGGCAGAAGTAATTGCTGTTTCCATCGAGTTACGTGTTTGTATTGTTGATGGTTCACCAATAAACTTCTGACAAACTTGTCTGATCAACAACGAAGCTTCTGTTACAATTCTCATTGTAGAAACTCTTGTGTAATCAGAGCTTGAACCTGCCAAGGTTAAACCTTCGATGAAGGTTGGAACCTTATTGAAGTTAAGTGCTAAGCAGTTTACTCCAAGATTAGAAAGGGTAAGCTGTTGTGATCTTGTTGGATTGTACCTGATAGAAGATACGTTGTAAGCTGTCTTGTTAACGGGAGAGGTGAATGAAGACATTCTGCTTATTGCAGCAGCAAGTGTTGTTGCCCCATTGGTGTAACCCCAAGCTGCTGGATAATTAACTGGCTTCAATTCTGTTGCAATCACAACAACGTGACGACCAACTTCTGACAGGTTTGCATTGTCTCTTGACAATAGATTAGCAGGACCAGCTCCAAGATGCGTTCCAGTCTGACTTGGAGTCATTGACTCGTAGTTAGATGTGGATGGATTCCAGGGCTTGATTCCCATTACGGCGAAGCATGGGTGTGAGTTCTCTGCGATGTCTTTAACAGCATTTGCAACTTTAACTGCCCAGCTCTTTGTTGGATCAGTTGAGTTATTTGCATAAAAACCATAAGCTGCATCGTCGTTAGGAGTAGCAGTTCCCTGCCAGTCGTTAGGATGACCACCACGACCCCAAGGGATGATGATGTCTGGCTGTGATGCTTCAGCAGCTGCAAAAGCAGCATCAAAGATGTTAACTGGTGTTGCAGCGCCGTCTGTTATAGTTCCATTGGTATGATTCCATACTGTAGCAGCAGGGAGTGGAACGATATAAATTCTTTCTGCACCACCTGCAATGAGCTCAATAAAACCTTTGTGAATTGGTGAGTTCTCACCAAATGCTGTTATAATGTCAGATTCTGTAGTAGCCTGAACTACGTCAAGATCCTGAACATATTGAGTGCCGTCTGCATGAACCGGATTAATAGTTCTTTGTGCAATGAGGCACACTCTTGGTCCGACAGGAATGTCCTGACGGGAGATGCTATAAAAGCGATCTTTAATTATAGTTTTTACACCTGGTAAAGCCATTAGATTTAAGTCCTCCGATTGCGGCGATTTGACAATTTTACTTCAGTCATATAGTAATAGCCTAGCTATCGAAACAAACTACATTAACTATTTGGGGTGGCAGTTTGATGCAAATCTATGATATTTAGTTCGGTGTTAGCAAAGTTTGGAGTTGCCATAGAGAATCTTTGATCTAGAATGGACTGCTCATAAGCCATGTATCGACGTACATCTATTGCTATTTTTTCAATTGTATCAACAGTTGTAGCTATCAGCTTTTCTGTAGTCAACATATAGGTTATGCTTCTTTTAACTACGTCTGTTGAATCCCTATTTATGTCGGAATCTGACAATCTTCTTGAATAAACTAGTTCTGCTGCCCCTAGTCTTTTAAAAACTGGAGTATGCTCTAACATAAAGTCTTCAAATATTTCAGCTAAATTATCTGCTACTATAGCTCCTGAATATCTTTTTTCTAATTCGTTCTCAGCAATTGCTCCATCTGCTTTTGTTATTATGGTGAAACTTACTACATTCTGGAATCTTTGACCGAACACCATTACATCTTTAATGTTTTGAGTATTCCTAGTTCTTGGCTTTGGCTCATTGCTGTGCGTCTTTCTGATTTCAAGGCCATAAACTATAGTAGGATACTCCGAATACTGACCACCAGATGTTGGCTGCAACTTGATATCTGGGTATGCATTTTCCCATAAAGCTTTGACAACTGCTATAAATTCTAAGTAGCTAAGGTTTCCAGAAGCTTGAAGTGGTGCACCAAATCTTCTGTCATTATTAATCTCATTGATTCCTGTTACAGGAAATCTGTAAGCGTTCTGTGGCATTTTATACCCCTCTACCTGTGGCTACATTAAAACTTATACTTCTTAAAGTCCTAACTGATGTCAAAGAAATATTAAAATAGATCTTTCCTTTTTCTAGTTTATCTGCAAATGCGTCAAAATCATAATCCCTTATTATGTCGCCAGACTTTAGAGACATTAGAAGAGCATCAACGCCTCTTATCAACTTGTCGTAGGAAAACTTACCTAAAGAACCAAAGCTCATAGACTGAATTTCAGCTATGAGCATAGCTACTAGTCTAATGTTTGACGCATCAGCGTAGTTCTCGCTAATTGACATTGTCAAGTCTCCACTTATTCGAACGTTGTAAGGAGTTCCTTTTCTAGTCCTATGTGCTGGAGTAATAGAGTTTATTTTAATATCTGACAGTTGCTTTGCTTGCAGTGAGGTCAATCCGCCATTTGCCGCAGCTAATGCAGAAGGGACTTGCTTCTTAGCTAGACCATAGTCAACCCTAGTAGAAGCCAGCACAGAGGCAAAGGCCGCTGCTGAGGATGAAGAGTAAGTTCTTTGTACTTGCTTATGATTGAATATGCATTCTCCATAAACTAAAAGAATATATTTACCTGTATCTTTAGTTATGAATCCATCTGAAGTAGTCTCAGATAGTAGATTAAAATCTTTTGATATAAGTTCATTAATGTCAGAATCAGTACTATTAACGCTTCTTGATCCTATAACTCCAAGTTGAACTTCACCTGTAACTAACTGTACTGAATTGCAATGATCTGCTAATTGTCTAACAAAGTTAACATTTTGAGTCGAAACTATAGAAGTTTCAAGTGGTACTATTATATCTAAGAACTCATAATCTTTTATTATGTCATAACATTTTTGAAGTCTTGCATAATAAAGCTCATAAAAAGAATACGTATTTGGAGTTGCACTAGCATCTGCATAAGTTTTTATATTTCTTTTTGACACGTCAGGTTGGTACTCATTCATGTATCCAGCTGACATAATGTATATGTCTCTTGCTCCGCACGAGTAGGCGTCTAGCAAGCCTCTAAGCAGTGGTGATTCCATATCTGCCCTTAATGCATTGATGCCATCTTGCATCGATGTTATTCTATAAATTGAATAAGGTTCCATTGCACTTGTGTGACCAATTAAGATAACAGTATTAGTTTCAGAATAGCCCATGTCTACATATAGTGACCTACTTCCTACTTGTATGCTTTTGTCAGATACTGAGTATGCCTGATCAGGCTGCTGAATGGGGGCCTTGCACTGTAGGTTAAATTCTCTTAAGTCACTTAGTTGATCGGCAGTAGTGCTTATTTGAATCGTGTACATTCCTTCAAATAAGTTAATTGGAAGAGTCATGTTTAAAACAAAAGATCCAGTTGACAATCTTTTTAAAGTTGTATTTGAATCTAAGTTTTGCTTCAAAGAAGGAGTCGCTGAATTTATAAGTGATATATTATATTTAAGTGGGCCAACTATTATTGGTCCTGGTGTATTATATCCTCTTTTTAAATAGACATAAATATTTTCGTCTGGATCAATATATGTATGTCCAGATCTATAAACAAAAGGTATCTCTATTGATTCACCTGCATTTAAAATTAACATTAGCTAGGTACTTCCTTAGTTGCTCCAACAACCCAATATGCAACTTCCCCGTGCCTTCCCCTAACAGGGTAGGAGTCATCTATTACATACATCATCATAGGCTCTAATGGATTAAAAGAACCTTCATATATTCTATCACCTGGTTTTGGATTTACTGTTGATTCAAAATAATATAATAAATCAGAGTTAACAAATATACCTTCTGGAAATTCTTGCTGTGCTGTAGCTAAAGCAAATTTTCTAGGTAGGTGTGATCTAGTTGTATATCTCTGCATCTCTGCGTCATAAACAAAATCATCAGATAATCTTCTTTGCAAAAGGATATCGTAACCCCATTGTCTTAGTATTTTTTTAAATACTTTTTGTGCATTAATCATATCTCTTTATATTTCTGTCAGGAATTGTATCGCCAGACTCTCCACTTGTTTCTCCAGGCCTATACATATCTCTTGGTCCATATATGTTGCTATCATTTATGTAAATTAATGCACCAGTTTGCGGATCTAAAGACCCTCCACTTTGATATATTCTTGAAACTGGAAAGCCCTTTGGTTGAACGCCTTTTAGGCCAACTCTCTTTGTTAGTATTTCTTTTCTTAAGGCTGCTGCAATTTGGCACCAAGTTGTTGCATTTGCTCTTGTGACCGTAGCTCTAGGAACGTTTTTGTTGCTTATTTGTAGATCTCCAAGCTGAACACTCAACTCGTCATCCCCACCAAAACCATATGTCCTGCTTAACTCACATGCAACGGAAGCCCTGATATATTCTAGAACAGAATAAGTAGAGCTTGTTACAGCTACTATTTTTGCTAAAGGATCTTCCTCTGTACCAGGAAGAGTAGTGATTCCGTATAGTTGATTGATCTCATGAGAATATCTATGGACAATTTCACCAATCTCTAATAGGGTTGCATCTGGAAAAATTGGTAATAACTCCTCTGGGTCTAAATACAAGGGAGAAAGGCCTGGCGCAAATACAATTATTTCGTCTTCTCTTAAAGTGACAGTAGGCTTATATTCAACAGAAGTAGTACTAACATACAGCTGCTGAGTAACCCTAACGTATGAACCATCGGATAGATATCCCAAGAATAAAATACTATATTCGCCTGCAGTGGTTGGTGTAAAATCGTAATAACACTCTGAGGCTCCACCTGATGGTACTGGAATTCCTGGATTTGGCGTTATTACGCTGTTTCCATCTTTATTAGTAATGTTAACGGTAACAGATACTGGAGATATTTCTGTTTGCTCAGAAGTTTGTGGATTAACGTCTACAAATTTAACTTTTATACGAACAGTATCGTTAACTAAAACGTTGCCTATAGACATATTTACACCTCAAATTAAAGCAGATTATAGAATAATAGTAGTGTTAAATTAACTTTAGTGCAATTTCACCAGATTTCTGAGACGCTTGATATACTGCTCCTGCTTGACTTGAGCTAACTTGTATGGTCATAACGCCAGATGAAGTATAATCTATTGACATTACAGCAATCGTTGTAGCATTAGAGTAGTCTTCTGCAGAAATTTCAATTACATTAACATTTCCTATGATTATCGGGTTAGATATACCTTGTATATTAATTATTAATGAACCATAATAACTAAGCCCAGATTGGTTATAGGCTATAGCATCATTGTACCTCATGTAACCCTCGCTTTAAATACAAATCCATATTTATAGTAACATGTTTATATTTTTAAAACCACCAAAAGTGCTTAACAATTGACAAACTGGCTAGAATTGTCCAAGCAACATTAAAAAGGATAATTGTAGGCAAGGTCTTGCGGGTTGATGTCCAGATAAGGCTTACGCTTGACATAATGGCAAAAATATATAGCCACCACCATTGTTTATCAAGAAGAAGACCTGGGAAGATAATTGCAATTTTTGTAGCAAAGCCCCAAGCCTCAACTGTATTAACACTATTCCAGTATTGTTTAGAAGACATCGTTTTTATAGCATTGAAGATCTTATTCATTGTTCACGTTTCTTTTGTTTATTTTTAGATATTACTTCATTTTGTTTGTTAATATCCCTTATAAAAGTAAGAGCTTCACTGGCCCTCCATTGAGCATACTGTTGTTCAATTGTAGTGACAATTTTTTCAGGTTCTGCATTATGCTCAGAAGGTGTTAAATGTAGATTTTGCATTGTTTATTCTAAAACTTTATCAATTTGTTGTTCAAATGTCAACTCGGGGTACTTTTGACATGTATGAACAATCCACTGCTTAAACTGTTGTGACATTGCTGGATGTTCTGGAATGATCTTGTAGTCGTCATTACCCTTTAAAAACTTGGCAAGGTGCATGTCAGGCATGGCGTCAATCTCGTCTAAAATAACTTGAGGAACTTCAAGCGTATCAAATGCCATCTTTGAATAGATGGCCATGGGATGATCGCTATTAAATGGCTCTTCGACCATGAACGACCATTCTCTCATAATTTTAAAACATTGGTAAATTGATCTTGCTAACCACATTGACATTGGGGTAGGATTTTTTTGTAGATCTGGAATAAGTGTACTGCCATCTGCATCGGTCTGTTTCATTTGCAGGTAGTCAATAAAGAAGTTAGGTACGTGAGAAATCACATGACCCCACTTGTCAATTGAAGTGGTTTGAACTGAAAAATCTTCGTCATAGTCTGACTTCAATCCAGTTTCCCACGAGTCTTTTTCGTAAGGTGTACCTACTGCTACTCCTATGCCGCCATAAGAAAGGTTTTCGCATCTTCCGCCTCTATTGGCGTTCTTTCCCTCTTCAATAAAAATACACTTTTGGATAAAGAATACTCCCAGCTCTAATGGTCCGGCCTCTAATAGAAGTCTGTGTTCATCTATAACCATGATTATTCCTCACTGTTTAGTTGTTCTATTTTTTTTTCAATTGCAACCATTTTTTCACAATGGCTTTTTAAAAAAAGATTATTTTCATTAAATTGTATACCAATTAAATTTTTTTCTGAATAATTTTTGTAATCAAATGTTTCTGGATCAAAACCAGCAAGTAAACAGTATTTGTATAGCTCTATTGATATTGATTGTTTTACTTGTGATAAAAAATTAATCTTATCTTGAGGATTTTGAGTTGTCATATTGTTTATTTTCTTCTAAAATAACTTTTCTTTTTTATACTGTTTGATTCTAGTTCCGCATCAAAATCTTTTGTTGCTCTTCTATATGCAGCAGAGGTAGAACCTATTGGGAATAAAGAACCATTTCCATATCCTCTTGCGTGATACATCTTATACATTGAATCATCTTCAAATGTAATTTTTGAAATATCTTCACTTCTTTTAAATGGAATTAGATGCATTAAGGGTGTTCCGTATTCAATCTTAAATGATGAATTACCAGTAATATTTAACACACAATTTAAGTTGTGATAAAAATCAGTATTTACGACAGCTGGTATCACATGAAAGTTTTTATTTGGCTCATACATAACTGGAAGAACTAAAGTTGACCAACCTGGCGCTGTTCTAAATAGCCATGGATTAACTATCTTTGGATAATAGCCGTCCTGAACATCTCTTACTTCTGACATTGGACATTTGCCGGTAGACTCAAACGGAAAAGGTTCATTTGTAAATTGAAATTGAGAAAATGGAATATTCTCCATCATAAGATTCCATTTAGAATCTGAATCAGGACTTGGCTCTAAATAAATATTTGTCCATGCAGGAACTGTGACCCCAATTGATAAATAGTCCATTACACCAGCACAGCGTCTAACTGATTTGCCTTTTGGTATGAGTCTAAACCATTTCGGAAGAGAAGCTGGATTATTTACAATAGGCGGCATTTCTAACAGTCTATTATCGTGTGGAGTTATAATTATTTCTCCCGGTTTTGGCTTCTTAGTTTGCCCGTAATGCTTATGCATAATTCTCTATCTCTCTTAATGCCTCAGCATGATCTACAAGTTCGTGGTTATGTCTATTTGAATTAGTCTGACTCATTGAGTTCTTTACTATGCCATGCAAGTTCAATCTTCGCAAAGAAAGGCCAGCACTATTTCTATTTAATACATTTTGACCCTGTGCTACGTGAATAAAATGAGCGGAAGCAAATAACTGCCCACTATTTGTTGGTATGTCATTTCTGTTTGGAGGACGCTCTGACCATAAGTCAAGCAAGTTTTGCAGACCTTCTGGAATTGGCATGTTTGCCATTTCTCTCCAGAATGGAGTATCTCTTCTATCAGAAATGTAATGAAGTCTAACCATATCAAGTATGTTAAGCATCATTGCTTCCATGTCTGCATTGTATTTTTTGTGCATTGCGGTTGATTCTGGAGTGTATGCTGCAAGAGATGGTATTAGCCATCTCATCTGCTGGATTGTTGATCCTATACTAGATGCCTCTAATGGCTCAACAAAACTTGAAGAAAGGCCAACTGCGCAACAGTTTTTAACCCAAGATTTTTTTAAATACCCTGCGTCAAATCTTATTATTCTATGATTAGGTATTTTTGCACCAATCATTTTTTCTGCTTCTTCTACAGCTTCTTCTTCAGATAAGAACTTAGAGCTAAATACGTATCCGTTACCTCTTCTGCTTTGCGTTGGAATCTCCCACATCCAACCAGACGATGCTGCTCTAGCTCTTGTGTATGGTCTTATTTCTCCATTTGGATCAGACTGTGTTGGAAAAGCTATTGCTGAATCGCATAGCAAATAATCCTTAAAAGAAACCCATTCGGTATTCTGTAGTGAATTCATCAAAACTCTGGAGAATCCTGAAGCATCAATCCAAAAGTCTGATTGTATTTCATTTCCATCTTGTGTTTTTACTGATGTAATATTTCCATTTTTTTCATCTAAATTTACATCTTTTACTTCTGCGTCAATTATCTTAATCATTCTTTCAAAACAAAGTTGAGAAAAATACTGATTTAATTTAAACGTATCAAAATGAAATTGATTTGTATTTTCGTGAAGACCTAGTCTTCTAATTTTATTACTGTGTAATCCAACAGATGCTGTTTGATGAGTTAATAGTTTTCCCTTTTCTATAAAACCCATATATGTTGGATAGGATGAGAACGACCAAAGTTGATCTTCTCCATTGATGCTATGGAAATAATCTGGAATCTCAGTATTCCAATTTTCAAACCTTATACCATACTTGTGAGTTGCCTCAGTTGATATTAATAGTTCATCGGTTGGGATGTCACAGATTTTCATAAACTCTCGCCAATGCTCTGTGCTTCCTTCTCCAACGCCAATTATGCCTATTTTTGAAGAAGATAAAATTGTTATTTCACAATTTGGAAAAGCTCTTTTTAACATTAGGGCTGATATAAATCCAGCTGTACCAGAACCAATTATAGTTATTTTAAAATTTTCGTTTTGAGTCATCATAAATACCATGTTACCAGAGAATACTTAGTTCCGTCAACAACTGGTCTTGCTATATGTAAGTACGGATAGTTGGAAGGAAAAAAGATAACACTTCCTTCATTCAACTTTATGCTTAAATCAAAATATGGAAACTCTAACTGTCCTCCAGTAGAATCATTCTTTAAGCAAGCTACCATTGAGAATACTCTAATAATGTTTGATTTAGTATCTGAATCGCTATGTGCTCTATATTGAGCGCCATTTAAATACTTAAGAACGCTCATCGGCTCATGAATAAAAGAATTAATATTAAATTCTAAACCATAGTCTTTTACACATTCATCTATTTTTTGATAAATAGAATCTTTAAAAAGTGGATATAATCTGTGGGTGTTTTTAGGGTCCATGATAAGAGAAATATCACAAGATATAGAGCTTCTGTATTCAGAATAGTTACCAGAACCAGTAAGGGAAGCGTCCCAATAAACGGCTCCTTCTGGAGCACTGCATTCTTTTTCTAACTCTTCTATAAACTTATCTGCATTAAAGATATTTTCATATAACACAATTCCAGGTGCTAAAGATGTTATTATTTTTTCAGTTGACAACTTCAATCTCTCCACTGTCTAATATGTTGTTGTCTTTTATAATTTTAATAGTCCAATTTCCATTTTTAGGAAATCTAATTATATATCTAACAAAGTGTTGTTCCATAAAAGACATTTTTGCTTTAATGTTTAAATCATCTATTGAAGCCCAGCACTCTACCTGTGGATCTAAGTTTATCCAATCATTTTCATAACCTACTGGACAAGCAAACATCTTTCTTACTTTTTTGGGAAAACCCAAGAATCTTTCTTTTGGAATAAAAATAACCTGAACAATATTTCTATCAAAATTTAAAGATTTAGTATGTTCGTTTTCACCATAAAGTATTGGAAGACCGGTTTGAACGGCAATAGATTCTGCTTCTTTTTTATATTCTTCAGAAGGAGAATATACAATTCTATTCACATTAATCCTCTAATTTAGAAGCAACCGCCATATAAGCCTTGCAAGCTTGTTCTAACATGATTGTTTCATGTTGAACTACTGGAGATGGAGACACATAATCCTCTGGATCAAATGTATCAGAATCTATACCCAAGATAGCACATAGTCTATATATATCTCTTGATTTTGAAGCTTTTACTTCTTCAAGAATTGCGTTTTTTTGTTCTTCTGTTAATGAATTTAAAAAAGACATTTTTTTTCTCCTATTTTATAAGTTTAGTATAACATATGAATATCCACTTGAGGCAGCATAGTTATCTGAATCTGCAGTGAGGCCTGATCTAACGTCTATAGTAATACCAACTGGGAGAGAGGCATCTGTTACTATAATTGAACCACCGCCACCACCAGCTCCTCCACGCTTACCTGGGCTTCCGGTTACAGCTGGAGCTCCAGCACCTCCGTCGCCACCAGCTCCTCCGCTATATACACTAGGAGCAACGTGAGACCCAGCATTAGCTGGTACGTGTGTCCAGTTTTGGGTAGTATGAGAATTGGTGTGACCTATATGAGGCTCATGATTGTGATGGGGTCCAGTTCCATGAATGTTTCCATGGTTATTACTTACGTGATAGTGACCAAAGTGACCTGGATGGGAATGCCCATAAACATAATGGTTTTGATTTACATTGTCTCCATGGTGACCGCCGTCTGCATGTTGGTAATGGTGATTGTGTCCATACTGATGGCCTGGATGAGTATGTCCTGCGTGAGCGTGCGTGTGAATACCTTTGTAGCCAATATCATATGCGTAACTGTGAGAATGAAAGTTTCTTCCCACCAAAGCTATATGATGAATTGCGTAATCTCCATGGCCATGGTGGGGAATATGACCATGGTTATGAGTGTCATATGCTCCATGTGCTCCAGAATTTGCATTTGCATGAGATATTTGTGGAGCCTGGTGACCATCAACTAAGTCAGAACCAGAAGTTCCTCTTTGTGTAGTTGAAGCGTAAGCAGTTTTTGCCGGACCTGCTGAACCTCCAGTTCCTGCAGTTCCAGAAGATCCAGTAGCACCGCTGATTCCAATACTAATTACTTTTCCTGATCCTGTAATAGTTTTAGCTGCAATAAGGACAACACCGCCACCAGCTCCACCAGCTCCACCAGCTCCACCAGGGCCAACTGTTGCTCCCGTTTTTGTCCCTGGATATCCAGTGTTTCCTCTGCCTCCAGCTGCGTTTACAGTTGTAGCATTGGGGGCATACGTTCCGTTTGTGCCGGCTGCACCGCCGATTCCAGGCCAACTATTTGGTGCATATATTGGTGCGTTTGCTCCAGTGGTTCCAGTTGTACCTGCTGAGCCACCTTTTACTGAGATAAAAGATTGCGTAGATGGATCAGCCACTGAGCCAAATAATAAAAATTCTATATTTGTTCTATAGGTTTCTGGAAGCTGTGTAGCGCTTGAAGAAGATCCTCCGCCTCCTGCACCACCAACGGAATATGTTAACGATGTTGAGTTACTAGTTCCAGAATTAGTTCCATTTGATACGGTTCCAGATGGCTCACCTACTGTACTTCCGCTTAAAGTCCCTATACCTATTCCTCCATTTAGTGTTAGCGTATCTTGAACAAATATTCTAAAACCTGAAGTATTTAACATAACTCCTGAGTTAACAGTTAAGTTGCTATAATACATATCCCTTGTTAATGTAGTATTGCTAGCAATAGTAACAGTGCCATCAGTTCCTGTTCCATAAACAGAATCATTACCAATTCTTTGTACTAATGTTTGTTTATTGTATCTTTCCAGGCCAGCCATATCACACCAGTTGAAGGTATTTAGAAGTTCCCGATGCATTCCCTGTAACGGAAGTGGTCACTCCAGCTGGAAGAGCGGCAGAAGAACTAATCACAATTACCACTCCACCACCTGCTGGCGATGTTGCATTAGCGGAGATAGTTGCAGATCCAGATGTAGGAGGAGTGATGTATCTTGCAGCAACAATGACAACACCTCCACCTTCTTGTGATGTTCCGCCTGCACCCCCGCGAAGAAACGTTGGCGTGGTTGTTGTTGCACTGACTGCATAACCTTTGATCGCTTGCCATGGAACGTCGTAGTAGTTTGAACTACCAAGACCAGCAATAGGTGCTGTAGCTGTCTGTGTTGATGATGCACCACCAAGACTGTTTGTGACGGGCGTATTTGCTGCTCCGCCTTGAGCAATGGATCCTGATGTTGAAAAGCCAGTAGTAAAACCAATAACGGACGATGCATTGAGCGTAAGGATATTCTTAACAAATAGTCTGTAGCCAGCAGTCTTGAGTGTTACGCTTGCATTGATGGTCAGGTTGTAGCAATAAATGTCTCGAGTCATTGTGTAAACCGATGATGAGGGGGCCATGGAAAGAATGGTTGTGGTGCCATCAAGAGTGACAGAACCATCCATCCCTGTCCCGTATACAGGGTCCGGAGAGTCGATGAACGATGCCATCGCACTAGGTGCCCCATATCTAACTAATCCCGACATTTTATGTTTCTTCTATTCCAACCACAGTTATGTTAACAGAAGTAGCAGAACTACAAAGAGCAGCTAATTGATCACTATTTGTAGCATTTGCTGTTGATCCATTGTTGTTTAAGACTAATGAACAGTTGAAGGACATTGATTCATTTGCCGCAAGCGACATTGCGCTAATGATATCATGAGTTGCTGCTTCAGCTACTCCTAATGGCTTTAATCTAACCGTAACAGTTTTTGCGGATGCTGTTGTATTAGTTAAAATTATTTGTTTAACGATTGTAGTAGTGCTGATCGGAACTGTATAGTAAATGGCAGAAGATGCCGTTAACTGTGCGGGACCAGCAAGTCGTTTTTGTGTAATTGCCATTTAGATGACCTCCATGAAAAATCTAATTTCTGTATCTCTAGCTCTACCATAAAATTGAGCAGCTGTTACATTATTGGTAACCGTTAAACTACTTAAAGTTCCGACTGATGTAAGTGAAGATAGGGTTGTTACTGCTGTATTAACAAGTGTACCACTTGTTGGCAGAGTTACGCTAGTGGTCCCAGTTGTTGTTAGGGTTAACGAGTTTGCTCCAGAAGTAACAAAATTTCCAGCTAAAGTAATAGTATTTGAACCATTATTAACTCCAGTACCACCATAAGTAGGACCTAGTAATGTTCCATTCCAAGTTCCTGTGACTATCGTACCTAGTGAGGTAATATTAGTTGTTGCCGCATTGACCCAATTAGTTCCGTTGTATCTTAAAATTTGAGCAGTTGAAGGACTTGTAATGACAGTATCAGACAAGTCATCTAATGTTACAGTACCTATGCTCCCAGAAGGTCCTGTTGGCCCAGTTGGCCCTGTAGGGCCAGTGGCTCCAGTCGCACCTGCTGGTACTAAGAAGTTAAATGTAGCAGCACTTGATGAACCGACATTGGTAACAGAGGCTGAAGATCCAGCTGCGCCTGTTGTTGTAGTTCCTACTGTTATAGTAGCGGCTGAACCGGTAGGGCCTGTAGGACCAGTAGGGCCTGTAGGACCTGTTGGGCCAGCTACCGTAGAAGCAGCTCCTGTAGGGCCAGTTGGACCTGTTGGCCCAGTAGGGCCAACAGAACCAGTAGTTGCCGTGTCTGCCCAAATGATACTAGTGTCAATAGGAGCTGTAGCTTGAACTACTATCCCAGAAGGTCCAGTAGGGCCCTGCTGGACTCCTGCCGTCGCTATATAGACTGATACCCTGACCGAGCTAGCGGATGGTGGAGAATCAAAATAAACGGTTATAATATTGCTAGAAGTGGCTTCCCATGATGTTAAAATTAAACCATATGGAGAAGCAGCTTCTCTAACAGTAACACTTACATCTCTGCTACCAAAGTTATGAGTCAGTACAAATGAAGTACTAGTTCCATCACCTATTGTGGCGTTGTAAACTGTTCCTGCAAGGTTTACTGCACTTGTAAACTCTACTACGTTGTTTGAACTGTTTTTATAAAATAGTTTTCCATCAGCATAGTTGATTGCTAATTCGCCATATTCTAAAGATGAAGGCGTTGAAGATGGTGTGCTTGTACGTTTAAGTTTAATTGTATTTGCCATCTATTGCCTTAAGTCAAATATGTGTTTTAAAATTAAAACTATATATATTCTATATTATAGCTTTAGAATGTGCCACCGTCAAGGACATAGTTACCAGCAGCTACGTTGTCCAATACTGAGCTGTAAGCTTGTACGTTAGTTCCAATGGCTAATCCAAGGGCCGTACGGGCTCCTGAATCAGTTGTAGCACCAGTACCACCATAAGCTATAGCTACTGCTGTGCCATTCCAAGTACCTGCAGAAATTGTTCCAAGGGTTGTGATACTGTCATCGCCAGTATACGTGCCACCAGCCACTGCAGCGAGTGTAGAGTTGTAGGCCTGTACGTCAGAACCAATTGCTACTCCAAGGGCTGTACGAGCTCCTGAGGCGGTCGTAGAGCCAGTTCCACCGTAGGCAACCCCTACAGCAGTGCCTTGCCATGTTCCAGTTGCGATTGTTCCAACTGAAGTAAGGCTTGATGCCGTTACTCCTGAACCAAGAGTAGATCCACTAAGAACAGAAGTTCCATTGATTTCATATACTTTTCCGGTTAGAAGGTTCATGTTTTCAGATGAAGTCCATGCGTCAGTTGCATCAACCCAGTTAAAGGTCTTGTCTGTTGCGCCCCTAAGGGTAAGACCACCACCATCAGCACCTGCGTCTGTTGGGCTTGCGACTGAACCAAGCTCGATGTTCTTATCATCAACCGTGATTGTAGTTGAGTTAATTGTAGTTGTTGTACCGTTAACTGTTAGATCACCCGAAAGAACAAGGGATGTACCAGTAGCAGCACCAATGTTTGGTGTTACAAGAGTTGGCGTATTAGCAAATACTAATGCTCCAGTACCAGTTTCATCTGAAAGGACTCCAGCAAGTTCTGCTGAAGATGTTGCTGCAAAAGCTGAAAGCTTATTTTCCGTAAGTGCCACAGTACCAGTTGCATCTGGAAGTGTGATTGTTCTATCTGCGGTTGGATCTGTGACAGCAAGTGTTGTCTCATGGGCATCAGCAGTTGCACCTTCAAAGACTACCGAACCATCATTGAATACTGCTCCAGTTATTACTGGGCTAGTAAGTGTCTTGTTGGTAAGTGTTTGAGTGTTCGTAGTTCCAACTACCGCACCAGTTGCACCATGTGCTTCTGTTGCTGATGTATGAGTCGTTAGATTACCTGCAACTGTTGAAGCTGAACCGTACGCATCATAGGTATTTGCCGTTACTGAAATTGCACCTGTAGCATCAGTGTAGGTAAGGCCTGTTCCAACTGCATTTCCAACTGCATCTTGTGCTGCTTCTGCAAAGTCTGTAATTGCACTTGCTGCAATTGAAATATTTGCTGTTCCAGCTGCGGTCAAGCGACCTTGGGCATCTACTGTAAAGGTTGATACTGCTGTAGCTGAACCATAAGATCCAGCAGTTACTGCAGTATTGTCAAGGTCTAAAGTTAGCGTGTCAACTGCAGAAGCTGTTGATGTCAATCCTGTGCCACCAACTACTCTAAAGGTATCTCCACCAGAAATTGTTAAATCTGAACCACTATCTGCATCTACCGTAAATGAAGTAGATATAGCAGCTGTTCCAGCTGCGGTCAAACGACCTTGAGCGTCAACCGTAAAGGTTGGGATTGCACTAGCAGAACCGTATGATCCAGCTGAAACTGAAGTATTGTCAAGATTAATCGTAACTGTATCTGTTGCAGAAGCTGTTGAACTTAAGCCAACTCCACCAGAAACAGTTAAGGTGTCACCACTGGCTATGTTTTGAGTCGTTCCACTATCACCAGCAAAAGTTAATCCACTAAATCCACTGACGGCAGAAACTGCTGAGTCTACATATGCAGTAGTAGCTACTGATGTTGAGTTATTGTTAGCTGACTTTGTAGTTGCGGTTGCAGAAGCACCTAGTGCTACAGTGCCAGAGAATGTTTTATTTCCAGAAATTGTTTGAGTGCTAGTTAATGTAGCAAATGCACCAGATCCAGCTATAGCTGGAATGGTCGTTGCCGTGCCACCTGCACCACCAGTTCCTTTACCATAATACAGAATGTCATCAACTTCATTGTAAGCAAGTTCTGCATTTTCGAGAGAGGATGGCGCACCGGCTGATCCTCCTGAGGCTCTTCTTTTAATTCTGATTGTATTAGCCATTTTAGTAATTTCCTCCGTCGGTTAAGTTTATTTCAGGGTAATTGACCCATTTAGAGCCGTTATATCTCAGGACATTTCCTGTTGCAACAGATGTAATAGTAACGTTAGTTAATCCGTTTAGACTCTCTGATGCAGATATTCTATCCTTAACTGTTAAGTAAGACCCTGCTGGATTAAAACCCAATACTGTCTGTATCGCCTCTATGGCGTCATTAGCGTTAGCATGCTGCAAATGGTGTGGAACCGTTACAGAATCTAGAGTGTCAGTTGCTGAAGGATTCTGCAAAACGTCTAAAGAATTTGGATAATTTGTAGCCATTATAAACCTTTACAAAGATATAATTTTATTTGAATCGTTACTCCATACTATAGTAATGTTAACTTGTGTACTTATACCTGCAAAAGGTACTCCTGTTGCAGTATCTATATATGCTATCAATCTTGAGGTAGCATCTGCTCCACTGTCTACATACAGTATGAGTGCATTGAAAGCATAACCTGGATAATTGGTGATGTTTATGTCATTGGCATCTAAAACCCCTAAAACATTTTGTACATTAACTAATGCGGCAGATCTTGTTTTTATGGAGGAAGATGGGATATCTGAAACAAATTGGTGCGCGTTTTGAGAAAGAGTATAAGTGCTGTCTACAAAAAGTATTTTTAAAACTTGAGAAGAAACATTTATTTGACCATTTAATAATGATTGTTTAGCTTTCCCATATATTAAATTAGCCATTATTATATGCCAATGTCTTTTGAAACTATAATTCTATATTTATAATCATTTTCAAAATAAGTAGCTCCAGTAGCAAAGTAAGAGGGTGTTGCATCTGTGGATGGAAAATCTACATAAACATCAGGCTTCCAAGAGTGAGTAGAAATTTCAGGTTCTAGATTCTGCCACCTAATTGGAGTTCTTTGTATTCTTTTTCTTTGTATTTTAAAATAGTTTTTATTTAAAAAGTTTGATGCTGGTCTAGCATTAAAACTTATAACAACTCTTCCGTTATTATAATCATTATCTAAATAAAAATCTCCATTTTGAGGATCAATTGATTTAATAAAAAAGTTAGGATTTTTAGCAACTACGTGCATGCTTGTGTATGCATCTGCTCTAATTGAATGATCTTCAATTAGTATCTCTTGTATTTCAGGCACTCTGATAGAAGAGAATGATGACGGTGTTGCGTCATCTGTTTTTGTAAATAAAACCTGCTCTTCATCAATCAGCTCATTAGCTGCATCAAGGAAACCTTTTACTCTAATAACATAACTTGTATTTGCAGGTAATTTTTTGTCCCAGTACAGAATTAGGGATCTTGATATCTGATTATAATCAGTTATCGTATTGATAGTTTGAAAAGGTCCACTTATAACACTTGGTGTTGCGGAATTTGTTTGTACAATAAAGTTTTGGTTAACTAGACTTGATATCTTTATAGTTCTGCCAAATTTTAAAACAACGGTATTTAAATCTACCTGTGCGTATTCGAGCAGGTTTAATGCCACAATATTCTCCTTAACCCACAATTCTTATAATAAACTAGTAACGGTTAACCCATACAAAAGCAACAGGGGGTGGCTATAAAGCCACCCCCAATTACCAGAGTAATCGTAACTATAACTACCCTAAGCTTTGCTTGCTATAATTAAATAGCGTTGTAAACCTGAACTTCGTAGTTACGAGCGAGGTTGATGTTCTTAGCAACGGTAATACCTTCACCATCACCAAGCATTACGATGTCATAACGCTCTTTCATCTTCATTTGACGAATGTCACGACTTGGATCATCGAACTGATCGGTTGTCATATCATCCTTAACGAGGAGTGTTCCCACTTCGTTGCGGTCAATCAAGAAAAGGTCAGACTTAGCTGGTGTTGCGCCACTCTTAGCTGTAAAGCTTACGAATGGTGAAACTATAACGTTGAGACCCATTGGGGCTGTAGCGTTAAGAGCTGCATCTGAACTCTGAGGACGGAATCCCCAACTTGTATTTACTGCAGAAGCTGCACCACCCATGTGGAAGATAGCATCCTTCAAGAAGACAGACCACATCAAAGGATGTAGAATGAAATCTGTTGGTACGTGTCTTTCAGCCATGAGCACTGCTGCCATGTCAACAACGTCATCCCAGCGAATGGTGTCGTTGGCTGCGCCATCGATACCAAGACCGGTTGTGTCGTCATAGGAATCGCTGACGTTGTCAAAGACGATTGTTGCAGCGTCCTTGAAACGGCTAAGTGCGATTTGTTCTTTCAAACGAGCCATTGCACGACCTGCTGCTCTCACATGCAAGCCTACGATGTCCCAAAGTGAGTCAGCAATGACTTCTTCGGTGAATGAAAGCTTGACACCCTTTTTGGATACCTTACCCTCAATCTGCTTTGCGAAGGCTAATGCCTGCTCTGGATACTCTTGTCCTTCTGGGATCTCTGCTGCTTGAATAGCGTTGACTGCTGGGAACTCCAAGGAGCGTCCCTTTCCAAGGCGAACTACTGAAAGAAGTGGCGTAACCAACAATTGTGGCTCAGCTGCTTCTCTAAGGGTACGAGAGATAACTTTAGGGAAAAGTGCAGCAGCGTCAGCTGAAGCAAAAGCTTCCTTAATAGTTACTCTGTTATCTTCATCAATATGTCCGTCTTCGGCCAGCGCGGCTTCCCAAGCTGGGAGACCCGAGAGGAGCTCTTGGATTGTTTTACTCATCTTAGGATTTTCCTCCTGTTATCTTTCTTCTTTGTTTATTAAAGTGTTAAGTTGACGCGGAATGCGCCCTTGACATTGTGTACATCCAGGTTGCTACGGATACCAAGCTTGCCTGAGAAAGAGCCTGAACGAGTAAGTTCAAACACTGTCTTAAGTGCACCTGGATCTGATGGCAATTGCATGTAGGAAAGTAAGCCATCATCAAAGTTGGTAGCAAACGTTTCTACTTCTATAACCTTACCAACCTGGAGGTAAGGATTTGTTCCGCACAAGGTAGTTGTCAAGTTAACGGCACGTCCCATGTGGTCAGCTTTGATAAGCGAACCAATTGTTACGTCGTCGTTAACACCAACGACCATTGGATACTCTACGTAACCATGTGTAATGAATCCAGCACCCTGCGAGGTACCTTTGTCAAATGGTCTGTAGAGGTCATATTGTGCTACACCAATTGGATTTGAATAAGCTCCAACAGTTACTGTGTCACCTGAACGTGTAACGTTAGGTGTTGCGCCTGCTAATGGATCCCAACCCGAAATTGTATCGCCCCAGGTAACGCTTGATACGGTACCATTGGCAGGAACTACCATTGCGTCACCCGTTGATGCATTTGCAACTACGGAAAGAATGGTTCCCTTTGGAATAACGATCTCAAAACGATCATCTTCACTGTCTGTGTACCAGGTAGGAAGACCTTGGCTTGGAAGCAAGTAAGCTGCTGGAGCGATGCCCTCAGAAACTACAAAACGACCTGAACCTGTCTTAGTTCCTACCTTACGAAATTTTGCTAAACTCATTTAGTTTTCTCCTTAAGATATTATTGTTATTATTAAAGTTTACGACGGCCCATAAGTGCATCTACGAATAGTTGCTCTGGAGCATTGATCACTTTTTCTTTGACTTCTTCTTCGCCATTTCTATCTACAGTGATGACATTGTCTTCACCCTCGATAACTGCGATTTCAGAATCCATCTCCAACATATTGCTTCTTGCATTCTTTGCAGTCGGCATTTTTGCTAGATCTCTCAATGAATCGGCAAGTGATGAAGCACCTCTTGAAGCATGTTCTTCAATAAGCTCTTCTCTTACCTCATGTGACTCAACTCCAGCTGCAATTTTTGCGTCAACAACTCTTTCAACAAGAGTTCTGTGCAATGCGCTTTTGAGCTTTTGATTTTCTTCTTCAAGTAAATGGAGTTTTTTCATTGAATCATCAGCATCTTGCTCAGAGACTACATTGTTGTCAGTGAGCTCTACTTTTGAATCTTCATTTACTTTATTTTCTTCAGCGACTTCAGAACTAGATGATTCAACTGCCTCTAAGGCAAGTTCTTCTACTGATTCTGAAACTACTGCAGATCCTATATTTTTCCAGGATTCATTTCCTGGTTCGCCAACTTCCATTTTTAGAGAAGAGCGAAGTTGCCATGCCCACTTCTTATGCTGATCATCACGCTCAGCAAGGAAGTTTGCAATACCCTGTTCGTTAGCTGCGTTAGCAACTGCAAAAGCTGCCATAACGCTAGCATTAACTGCATTGTTCTTTTCAAGAATTCCGGAAGCCAAACCCAATGCCTCAGTAATTATCATGTCATCTTTAAATGAAGAGTTCATAACAGACTCAGTTAGTGTTCCTGGGAATGCTTGAATCTTTCTCATGTTTTCTGCAATTCTGTCAACTGAACCAATTGCGTCTTCATAGATATTTGAAAACAATTCATGGTACTCGGTGAAGTCTTCGCCTTCAACGTTCCAATGTGCTCTGTGAGCTGCAAAGTAAAATACAATAGTATCATTAAGAACTTTTTGAAGAGCTACGGCAAGTGAATCGCCTTCTGCTTCTACTATAGTCTTTTCTGACTCTTCAGCCTTAACTGATTCTTCTGCTTCTGGAGCCTCAGTAGCAGGAGTTTCCTCAGCTACCTCTTCGGTCTCTGGTGCTGTTTCTGGATCTTCTTGCGATTGTTCTACTAAGCTTGAAGCTATTGCGGATAAGTCATTGCTAAGATCTTCAACAGCTGCGAGGATATCCTCACTTTTAACATTTTTTTTCATATTTGAGTTCTCCTCATAGCTATTACTATCTTTGTTCTCATTAGATAGTAATGAGTTGTTGTTATTATTGTAATCTTCGCTCTCATGGATGGCTAGAGCTGTCAAAAATGCACCCTTAAGATGCAGGTAAAGTGGCTTAGATTCTTTCTTCTTCATACAATTAAGAATTGATTCATTCTCTTCTACAGACACAATATCCTCTGTGTCCATATGAAGCACAAAGGCTGAACTCTTTGCGACCCAACCGTCTTGAGAGTCTTGAAGCGGTGTTCCATCATTAGGGTTGATAGCTCTAATGCTAGACTTTTGATCTGCAGGCTGGTTAACAAAAGAATACTCTTTAAAAGAAATATCTTGCATGTCTGTAAAAGCAAGTTTACCTTTGTAGACTTGACCTCTCTTGTACTTAGAGACTGCTGGTCTTCCGCCCTCTGTCTCTTTTGCAAGATCATCTCCAGAGATTGAACACACTGCTTTGCCAGCTCTACCGCCAACTGAACCTGTTAAGTATCTTTTGTCAAGAACTTTTTGAATAGCTAACGGATCTGTTATTGCAATCTGCAAACGAACGAAAGAGCTACCATCAGCTTCTTTGTCCATCCTGGCTGCCATTACTCGACCCATTGGCTCTGAGTTTAAATCGTGATTTAATATAATTGGCTTTGGATATGGCTCAACCCATGACTGCAAAGCTTTTTCTAACTCAATTGCTGAGTAGTTATTATAGTTTCCGTGTAAGACCTTCGTGAATAGCAGCGACTTCTATAATAAGTCCCTGATTGGAGGCAACTGACTCTCCGAAGTTAAAATCTGTTTTAGAAAAATCTGGCAGTACAACTGTAAAATTTTCTGTGAAATCAAATGCCATTAACATCTCCATGCTGATATGGTTTTTTCTCGTTGTTATTAATAGTAAGTTCCTTTTATACCATTAAACAATTTTATATAAAGATATCATATTTTTATATGGTTTTCAAATAAAATAGATTCTCTTGTGTCACCAGATTTAGCTAGGTGCTGTAACATCTCTTCGTGCATAACATGCAAAGCATAAATGTATGAAGCACTGTAAAGATTAAGGCCTTTTTGCTTAGCTTCTAGGCTCCAACCAAGATCTTCACCTTGCGAATGAACCGTATAGTTTACTGACTCATATGCTTTTTTAGACATCATTTTTGCTGCCATAATTACGTCAGATTTAAAATAAGTACCAAGTGGATAATCTTTTCTGCGATAAGCTCTTCCGTCATCTTCATCTGACCAAGTCATTACGCTTGGGTAATCTACTCCAACTGGAGTCATAAACATCAATGGACTAACTGCGTCTGCCCCTTCTTTTATGTGATTGATTAGAAGCTCTATCGTTGCAGGATTTTTTAATATTATATCAGAATCAAGACTAAAATAATATTGAGGCTTAACTTCTCTTACTCTATCAAGTATATGATTTCTCAGTGATACCATATTAAAATACTTTGACATTGTCCACTGTCTTGAGTTTTTTTGATGCTCAAAATGTGGTATGTCAGATCTTTCATGCACTTCAAAGAATGGAATTTCTGGATGTTGATTTCGCCATGCTGATAAGATATTTTTTATATTAACATCATCTGGCGATGTTTCAAAAATAAAACCTATCTCATCTAATGGAATAGATTGTCTTTCTAGAGCTGAAGCCCATAGTGGAAATATCCAATCTCTTTTATATATTGGACAGCCTATTAGTACTTTCATTTTATTCCGAAATTGTTGTCGTTTCTTCTTTTGAAACAGGCTTTTTAACTACAGGCTTTTTAGCTTCTTCAACTTCTATTGGCTTAATCTCTTCTACTTTTTCTTGGACTTCTACAACAGTAGGTGCGACAATGACAATTTCCTCATCTTCATCATCTTGCATCATTAAGCTAAGAATTTCTGCAAAGGCGTCCACAATAGTCACTAACACTTCAAGAGCAAGACGTGTTTGACCATTGTTGACTGCAACTCTAAATCCGTCAATTGCATTTTCTTCTTGAAGATATCTTTTTGATTCTTCCGATTCAATTATTAAAGTCATTGTTTATCCTCATTGATTGTGGGTTCTTGTTTTTCGACTTTAGTTTGTTCAACTAATTCATCTACTACAACTATATTATACTGTTCTTCCAACAAATTTTCAACTAATCCTAGCCAAGCATTATCTGATCTCTTAATGTTTGGAGAAGTTCTTCTTCCTGACTGGTTCTGAGGCCTTATTGTATTTCCAGCCCCTCTTCTTCCCGAAGCAAGATTTGACTGACCTTTTGAAGCAGGCTGTTGCTTATCGCCATCTTTAGCTAAGTCAACTGGCTGTTGACCTTGAGTAACTTTTGTTAGTTTTGCTTGAGCTTTAGATTGAATTTCTGATTGAGCTTTTGCAATTTCAATCTGCACCTTGCCCTGAATTGAATTATACAACTCATCCAATTCAACTTCTGGATCAATACTTAATTGAGTTCTAGCTTCACTTAGCGTGATTAAGGAGTTAACATATTTTTGTATTATATGTGTTTCTTTCTTAACTTGTGTATCAACGTCTATCTCATTGAACTTAAAATAACATCTATCAGAAACACTAGACTCATATGGATTGACTAATGGATCAAAACCACCTTCAAATAAAAGCTCATTAAATATATGAACTCTTACCATCTCTGCAAATTGTTTTTGGAACTGCTTAATCTTGTCGTACAGGGCTGTGTCAAGTCTTTCTGACATAGACCTATTTCCGCCACCCATACTCATTCCAAGGTGGTGAGGGGCAACACCAAGACCTATAGCAACTCTTTCCTTAAAGTGATCTATATAAGCTGACGCATCTAGCGATGATCCATTTGCACCTATGACATCAACGTTATGCCTAAATGGAAGAATCAATCCACCTTCTGCTCTAAGATTTTCAATCTCAAAAGCAGCTTGATCAATTTCTTCTGGCTCTGCTGGTTGATCTGCCGTACCAATAGTATATTTATATAAAGGAAATAGTTCTCTATGTACCAAGTTTTGAATGTCTTCTTCTATCTGACGAAGAGCAACAACGTCATCTAGAACATTAGAAAGGAAAGGTGTACCAAAAGCTCTGCCTGGTTTTCTTTCAAAAAATAAATGTATTACTCTATCTGCATTCCAGACTGGATCTCTGTTTGTTGGAGCATAAGTCAAAGGATTTGTTCTTTGCATATACTGCTTAGGCTTATTGAATTTATCTCTTAATATTCTTGTCTGCTCAGTTGGTATAAGGTAGTATCCAACTACTGGTTGAGCTCCGCTAATTGCCTCAATCTTTGTAGGAAAGTACTCAGAAAGATCTGCTCTAGCTTTAACGATAAATACGTTAGCAAACTTAAAAAGCTGATCTGACAAATCGACAAGGAAATCTAAAAATGGACGCTTCATAGCCATTTCCATATAATCTATTCTCTGATATAGGTATGCAACAGCTTCTGGATTTTCTCCAACTATTTGCCAACCTTCTTTCCAGAATAGGTCCTTATACTTTGCCATTGCCTGCTTGACATAAGAGTCAGTGTCTATAGCCTGTATAATTCTGTCAAAGTTGTATGGTGCAGGCTCAAAGTTACTTCTACCAGTGTAGTAATAATTTGTGCCTCTATAACCCAAAGCAAGAGCAGCTACTCGCATGCTCTTGGATAGGCCATTCATTTCATCTGGGCTTAGCTGTGCTGCAGCAAAGTCTAGTTCTTCGACTTGGTTATTTGAAAAAGGTAAATACTTACTTAGGGCCATAGCGGTTTTGTACTCCAGGAATAGGTTTTATCACTGTATAGTACAGTTTATGTTGATTTATTTTCAGCTTTGAATGCCGGCGTCTTCAAAGGTCTTCTTAAGGATGATCTGCTTTACGGCTTCAATCCAAAAAATTGTCTCTGGCTCTGAGAAATCGCTCTTGTAAGCAAGGTTCTGATTGCTAATTTCAATGACAACCTGAAACTTCTTTGTCTCTGCGTCAACATCTACTTCTGGGGTTACTACTTCTGGGGTTACTTTTTGTTTTGACATTATTTTACTTTCTTTACTGTTTCTGTTGGAACCTCAAAATCATCTTTTACAGATGCGGTTTGAAGCTGTTGGATTTGTAGTGACAATTGTTTAACAGTGGCTTCTTTTACCACTAGCTCAGTTATCAACTGAGAAACTTTTTCTTGAAATGTTTGAATAATTAGATTTACATCTAAGTTAGACTCTTGCATTGCTTCTCCTAATATAGAAATTACTTGTAGAGTATATCACTTGCTTTACTGTGCTGCAAGTTGTGCTTCTAAATATTCAACTCTTTCAATAAGATTCTGGAATGAACTTATCAATAATGCCGTTGCTTCGTCTTTTCTCCAGTTTACTGGTTCAAAATATAGTTCATTATTCAAATCCTCTAGTGTCATTAACTCATCTGCGCTACGCTTTCTTCCCTCATCAGTAAATCCATACTGAGATAATTCTGGAGCGTCTTTTGCTACTTCTTCCGCTATTAGTCCATAGTGATAATCCAACTGTTTAACTTGATAAGAAAAATCTGTGTCATGCTTTATATTTTTTTTAAAAGTATATTTAACAACGTTAACTTTTTTTAAAATATTTATTGACTCTTGTGATGATATATTTAATACGTTTTCTTTGTATTTAAGACTTGAACTATCTCTAGATAGCACGTATTTACCTTTATTTGGTGATGGTTCCCAAAATCTTGCGACTCCTCCACTGCCACTTGTTGTTGTATCATCAAACCAAATATCATTACCAGATCCTGTTAAGGCACTGCCTCTCATTACCAGATCAGAGTTAATGTACATGTTGTATTGAGTCGTATCAGTGCCCGTGTCGTCTGCTAGGTTAATCTCTAGGTGCCTTTTTTGACTCCATGCACCGTTAAGAAACTTAGCTGGCTCTAATACCACAGCTTCTGGGATGGTTCCGACAGCTGCCCTATATCTTACATTTAACGCACCGTCTACATTTCCTATTTTTGTTTCTTTTCCTAATGCACTTAATATCCAAATTTGTCCAGAGGTACTTCCACCAGTACCGTCAGCTCTGATTTGCAGTCCTAAATCATTCGTAGATCCTGTTGCATATACGTTGTTGGTAAAAGTGTTACCAGATCCATCTACCCTAAATAAATTGTTAGTACTATTAAAAGTTGAACCATTAATTGTTGAAGCACTGACAGTGCCAGTAAATGTTGCTGATCCATCTGAGTTAATCGCAACAGTATTTGTACCAGCAGCATTGTAAGCTTTTAGCCCACCAGAGTCTAAAAGTATTCTAGCTCCAGTTGTAGCGTTGTTGATGTTGACGCTATTTAGATTAATTGTACCAGTTGTTATTACTCCACCAGAAATGCTAGTAACATTAGCATTTACTCCAGCTGGTTGAACAGCTGTTGCTCCAGTTGCTGCATTGCTAACAACCGTTGAAGCAGCTGTTGATCCTATAGTTACAGTTCCATCAATTGTTAGCGTAGTTCCGTCATAATATAGCTTACTTCCTATGGAAAATTTATTTGCGGATACACCGTCAGCTGTATTATAGCCAACAAAAAATGGAGAATTTTTATAACCAGTTCCACCAAACTGTAAAGTATTTGTTCCTATTGTCAATCCACCAGCGGTTGAACCACTTATAGTTGCATTGGTTGTAATTGCTCCAGTGACTGTGAGAGTATTATTGTCCCACTGCATATAGTTTGTAGAGTTTCCAACTTTTAATAAAGATCCACCAGTAGCTCCACCAGTTGGATTAAAAGAAAGCTGATTAGTCGCATCTCCTACAACGAATTCTGAATTACCTGCACTATTTGCAGAGTTTCTTGCCCATCTATTATTTGCGTTGATAAAAATAGAATTAGCAGACAGCGTTCCTCTAATTGAGGCAGCATCAAACTCTGCAGTTCCGTCTCCTTTAATTATCCAACCTTGACCAACTCCTACTCCTCCAGTTACGTAGTTCGAAGATCTTAATACTGCTGTTCCGTTAGGAGGAGTGTAAGAAGTTTGTATGCCTGGTTGGGTAAGGATAATTTCGTGTGCACCGATTGTTCCAGCTGTTATCTTTGCAGCAGTCAGATCTTGAATAAATTGACTTTCAATTAATTGCGTAGTTGCATTGGCAGAGGCAGAGGAAAAAGCTCCTGCATTTCCTGCAGTATTTACAGCTCTCACCTTAGCCTTGTAGACAACGTTAGTTAGAGTACTTCCAACTAAGGTTGTATTTTCAAGGTCAGAAATAACAACAAGATTAGACTTTGTTATTCCAGAAACCATAGCTCCATCTGTTGTTGTGGATGCTCTTGCCTTTAAGGCTGTTTCAGTAACATCACTTGCTAGATATATCTTATACTCATAATAATCAAGATCAACCATTGACGCATGATTGAACCTGAGCATTGCAGACTTAAAGTTGGCTGCCAACAAAACGCCAGTAATACTAGATGGGCTGGATACAACGCCTGGAGTCTGAACTCTTATTGTATCTGGAATAGCATCAATAGCAGATATCTCTGTATTCTTTGGCTTTAAACTAAATAGATAATTAGTTGCTGGTTTTAATCCAGTTATAGTTTTTTTAATTGTTGCCATTTAAGTTATTGTCCCTGTTGTGCTAAAAATTATTCCTTCGTATATTTCTTCATCTTCTAGTTCTAAGTTATAGTTTTTATTAAAAGAATATTGATTAATTTTAAAATCTTTATCAGAAGAGTTAATATTTTTTTTGTCTAATATTTCTATCTCAAAAGAAAACGATCCATATAGATCTTCGTAAGAAGTTAATATATCTAAAGTTCTAATATCAATAGAAAATATTACTTCATCTTCAAGAGTAGTAGAATTATATAGATCAATCTCTTGTGATTTAACTTCCATTTGACCAGTGGTGGTCAAGGATGTTTTGTTAATCTTTATGGATATTATTCCAGAGCTAGGAGTTTTTTGTCCATTAATTTTTAATAGTGGACCGCTAAAAGATCCAAGAACTCTATTTCCAGGAGTGTTGCTTTTTTGATTTTGCCAAGAACCATCTCCAGGAATAAACGAAACTGCGGAGATTCTAGAGTTTGTACTATCTGCTTTTACTACATTAGAATAATAGTTAACAGCGTTTGCCCCTTGTGCTATAAAGTTTGCACCATTAGGATTAGCAGTCTGATAATACGAACCATCTGTTAACTGCATATACTGGATATTATCATTATGATAGTAAACATAATAATTGCCCGCAGGAACTGATCCAGAAGACGCTTCGGTCAAAGCTTTAAAGCATAGGTTTGTATCGGAATCTATAATGCTATAAGTTAATCTATTAGTTGTATCGGTTTCGTAGACAACTACATAAGAGTCGTCATCAAATCCAACATCTATTGATCCGTCTTGCTTTTTCGAATAAACTCTACCTATGTTGACATCTTCCATTGAAACATAGATCCAGTCTCCAACTTTTAAATTTTCTGATGCAGCACTAAAAGCAATCTTTCTTCTTACAGCTGGGTAAGCAACAGCTGGAGGTGTTGCATTTGATGTGTAGTTAAACCATGCCATAGTTATATCTCTTTATAGAGTATCTCAAACTCATAAGAGTTTGCGCTGTCGTCATTAATTTCAATCTCAAAAGAAGCTTCGTACTGGACGTTGCCACCTATCAATAATACCTCATTAAGACCTGTTAAAACTAAGTTCTGATAAGGTTTAGTTAATGTTGAATCATAGTATGCATTTCGTGCAGATTCGTAGTCAATTGCGTCAGCTGGTATTGCAAGACTTCCATCGGTACCGTCATGCTTATGGACAGCAAGGTCTATGCCTCCTATGGTTATTCCAGACGCTATGTCCATATTGCCTTCTATGGTTCCACCGTCTGATCTAAGATATTGTGGGTGGGCATTGCCGTCTAAGTCGTCTAGGTCATTGTGGGAAGATCTAAGGCCTCTTCTGTCGCTTTCATCAGGCTCTATTGCCATGAATGTTTCTTTGTATGAATCTAAATCTTGTATAGCGTCGGTTATTAGTATCTTGCTTCTTTTTGTGCCCTTTACTTCAAGCTGCATAAGATAGTTGATGTATCTTCTTTTCAGTCTTATTGCTTGTAGTAGTGCATCAAACTTATTGTAGAACTGATTGTTTCTTTCAACAACGTCAGCAGTTATTGCACCTAGGTTTCCTGTTATTGCACTTTCTGCAGTAAACATCTCTTTAAGAAGTGTAGGGATCTCTTTTCCGATCTCAGTTGTTTTGAGGTCGTACATCATTGGCTCAATTACCTTAGACATAACATTTAACGCCGGCATTAAATAATTATTATAAAAAGTTCTTGATGTGTCTTGACTATCTCTTTTTATTAAATTTAATAAGGTTTGAATTTCGGTTGTTAGTGAATTTATTTTGATAGAAAAAAACGCTTGGAATTGCGAGGCTTGTCTTTCAGATATTTGATCCACTTCGGCATTGGGGATAGATACTGGTCTTGATGTGATTTCAACTGCAATTTGTTTCGTGTAGTGTGTTGTTGTCTTCGCCCAGTCTGCGAAGTACTTTGAGATTTGTGCTTCGGTATCATTTCTATACTCTTCCCCCAGATAGTGTATGGCGATGTTTTTTAATATAGTTAATTCACTTAAAGTGTACTTTAGTGCTTTTCTTGCTTCTACTAAGTGTCCAAAAGTTGAATGACTGATTATTAGGTCATACTCTTTTATGAACGCTCTACATGATCTGCATAAATGTTTTTCTGCAAACAAGTATTGAGGGTAACAAATAAAACCTGGTTCTTGCATGATTGAAGCTGTTGGATCTGACTTTAGTACATCTTTCCAAACCGCAGAATGGGCAACCTCAAGTTCTATACTTGCATAAGGGTCTATGTTGACCTGGTCAAGATTTTCTTCTATCTCATTTATCATTCCGCTTATATGGAATTCAGCTTGAGTAATATAATTTCTTAGTTCTTCTATTGATATCTGTGACTTTTCGGTACTTAAGTTATTTCTTTTTGTACCTGTTTTAATTTGTTCAAATGAATTCAATCTTTCTTCAGAAGAGATAAATGAACTAACTGATTCTGGAGAATCAGAAAAAGCGTCTTCAATTGCTGAGCTTTCGCCTAAACCATATTTAGCCATAATATTTTTTTCCTAAAATGTCGATCTTTTAATTCTAGAAGAAGGTTTTCTTCCACTTCTTTTTTTGAATCCAAGTACGTTTTCCGAAACTGCTTCTGCTCTTCCGCTAACAAACCCAGAGCCTTTTTCTTTTTCATTGCCTTCTTCACCTGATTGTTTCGGCATAAAGAACGTGTTAGAAAAAGATTCTGTATTGGTAGCAAATCTTGCTTTGTGCAGCTCGCTATAGTTCTGAGTGATAGACAGCAGAGCTAACATCAAAGCGTCGTGTGCATGGTCGACTGCTGAACCGCCAGCTTCGAATACTGGTCTTCCTGTTTGAGTAGTTCTAACAACAACATAAGAGATTAGTTGCATAAACATTTCATCATCTTTTGCTGGAAATACAATTGATTCTTTTTCCAAATACTGACGCAGGTTGTCTACCATGTAGGGTTTAATTTCTTTTTTAACAACCTGTTTAGTATAAGGATCTCTAATGTCTATTGTTTCGCTGAAGCTAACTCCTTTTACTCTTGTCTTTAATCCTGATATTGGATTTTCTACGCCATACTTATGAAGAAGCTCTACTTGCACTTCTCCATATCCACGGTCAACATAAATATGTTTAGGCATATAGATGTCGTTTAGCTCTACGATTCTAGATACAGCTTTAGTTAGAGTGTATTCTGATCTTTCAATTTCTTCTCTGTACGCAAGTTTTACTTTGTTTCTAAATCTAGGATCTTCATATGCGTCAGAGCAAACTTCAAGAACAACTATATTTGTTCCTGCTCCGTACTTGTCCCAGTCAACACCAATGGTGTGAAAGCTTCTTGCAGAAGTCATCTCTGGATTATAATTCCAGCTTGGCTCAATAAAGGCTTTGTCTACGTACTTGCGCGGGTACACGCCTTCAGCGTCTTCTCCCCAGTCTGCTTCAATTTCGTGTCTGTATCCAATTTCAGAATACTGTTCTCTAAACTCATCTTCTTGTTCTTTAGCAAAGTATGGGTTGCAGTATGAAGGAAACCAAAACTCTTTAAATCTTTCTGATCTACACCACTCCCAAAATCTTTCTCGTCTACCCGTTGGAGTAGACGCACCAATTAGAACTTTGTCTGGCTGATCTTCTGCTGTTTTCTGCAGCATTGCGTACAGTGCATCGAGGTCGTCCGCATGCATGTAGTCCATTTCGTCAAGAACAATAACATGGGCTTCCTGACCACGAGCTACGTCAGACTTTCCACCAGAACGCATTCCTGATGTAAAGAATCTAATTGTTGACCCATTACTAAATTGAATCATAAACTGAGGGCTTGTTACTTTTCTTGTGATTGAATTTAGAACAATCTCATTGTTAGCTGCTAGTCTTAAAATCTCTTGATAAATTAATTCTACGTGAGATTTCATTGGAGCAATGACTAAACATCTTCCGTCCTTATGGGTATAACTATAGTGAAGCAAATATACTGCCATACTAAAAGTTTTGCCCAAACGACGACCAGCTCTTAATACTTTTCTTGAAGCAGGATCTCTTAGAATGAGAGTTTGATAGACTCTTGTCTCTACATTTAGAAACTGTCTTGCCCATACACATGGGTCTTTAGCTATGTGTATTTGCCTTTGTTGCTCAGCAGAAATGCCAGCATCTAGCAACTCTTCATCTATTTCAAAAGGTTCATCTATCAATAAGGCAAGTTCTCTGTTGGTTAATTCTCTACCTGATATTGGAGAACCATCTGCCCAGTTTAGGTGAGTAAGTTTATTTTCAAAAACCCATTCAATTCTATTAATCTGCTTGTACGTTTCAACGTCTTGAGCTTTTATTATTTCTAAAAGATCTTCTTTAGACAGCTTTTCTAAGTCTTGTCTAAACTTTTTAGTTTTATTTGAAATTGATAAGCTCATATTTTACCCAAAGTGAGCAGCCATCATTCCAGCCTCAGAACCTAACATACTTCTTGCGTTAAGTCTTGAATTTTGAATTGCAGCTACACCTCTTGCTCGTGAAGTTGCAGCAACTTCGTTATCTCTATAGCCCATGCCAAACAATGGTTTGTTCATAGACCCCTGCATAGATTTTACAGCATCCTTGGCAAAGTTTCCAGCTGCCATCACACCTTTACCAGCTAATTTACCTAAGTCATAAACTAAAGCTACGTTTCCAACAATGCTTGCACTTCGGAGTGCAAAAGCTCCACCCCTTTTCATTAATTCGCCTCTTAATATTCTTGCTGCTGCTTTATCTCCAGCTTCATCTGCCATCTTAGCCATTACTCTAATGTTGCTTTGCTTAGGAAGAAATTTACCAAGTGCGCCTGGTCTTGCTACCCTATCTCCAAACCTACCTAGATTATTAAAACTAGTACCTGCTCCAGAAAGCATTTCTGAGACAGCAGTTGTATTTCCGGTGTTAGCGAATGCTCTGCCAAGAACTCCTTCTAGTCTTTTGTATGCGTTAGTTCCCACAAATTGCGATGGGTTCATTGCAGTTCCAAGGCTTTCGGTCATAGATCTAGTAAATATGCCACCTTGACTATTGGACAGCCCTCTAAGTCTTCCAACGCTACCAACACTAGCAACAGGACTTGGTGGACCCATAAGGCCAGGAGCAAGAGTGGGCTTAACGTTAGTTAGTCTTGCGATGTTTGTGTCTAAACCTGTTAATTTTTTTTCTACTCTTGCAAGCTTGCGACTAGCTCGACCTACTGATTTTCCATCAAGTGATCTGGTCAATATTTTATCATTTAGTTTTGTGGCTTTACTTTCCAAGGAGAAGGTCTTATGCATCGTAGACATTCTACCTAAAACGCCTCCAGCCATCAGATCTTCTGTAGAGCCAGAATCTATGATACCTCTACCTTCTAGCACTCCTCTTAGTCCTACTTTTTCTAAACCTTTTCCAAGCATCTTTGCGCCTTGGAATGGTGTATATAGGCCTGTTGCGTCTGCATTTCCATTTAATGCAGATACCGATGGCATTCTTCGGAATGATCTTACAGAGCCAACATTTGCCTTAAATGATTGTTTAAGAAATGGAGTCTTGCCTGCTGCTGCTGCGGAAGCTCCTCTGAACTTAGAAAACATAAACGCATTTGGACTTGCTGGCATAGTATTGTTGCCAATGAACGAACCAAATTTAGCAGCTCTTTTTGCTTGCCTTGCACTGCCTACTGCTGCTTTATCAAGGAACCCACCCTTGAACATTGTATTTTCAAATCTTCTCATGTTCCAGGCCATAGTATGGCTGATGGCTGGCATGTTTTCTGCCATCCTCATGAAGAGTGGTGCTTGAGGACCAGCTAGGTCACTGCCCATTTCTGGCTCAATAATATTGCCTTCGCCGTAAGCCATTAGCCTCTCCTCGAGTTGTGCATTCCTAGAACTATATTTCCATTAGCGTTAAGAGATTGTGCTGTCATTAAAGATGAGTTACCAGATCTTCCATATTTTTGCGCGTTTCCTGCAGCTTCTCTCATTCCAATCATGCCAACAGATCCTGCGCCAATTCCTGCTCCAACAGTTGCACCAGCAATAGCCCCACCTATTGCACCTTTTATTCCATAATTTTTTCCACCTAATATTCCGCCACCTAATGCTCCCCCAAGCCCTCCAAGCCCTCCAGCAACAACTCCACCTTTAGCTATAACCCCAAGAGAGTTGGCTCCATACATGCTTAGTGCACCTGCGTTAGCAAACCTGAACGGGAGTCCTGCTGCTCCAGATACTCCTCCAGCTAATGCTAAGCTTGGGGTCAAGTCAGTTCCAAGAACTGCTTGATCTGCTTGCGGATTATCAAAGGCAATATCCATAGCATTGTCGATTGTGCCATTAGCAACTTTTTTAAACATGCCTGCGCCAAAAGCCCCAGCTAAAGCTGTGCCCATTAAAACTTTTCTACCTATAGCCATTTTTTATCCCCCATAAAGGTGATCGTATTTATTTGGTCCCATTCTTGTGTGACCAATTTTGTTTCTGTCTAAATTTCCAACAACTCCAGCTGTTGTTAATGGATCTCTTCTTGAAGATGTCATTCCAGCGGTTGATTGAAAACTACTATTAGCTCTTCTTATTTGCCCATTTGCTTCTACTGGCTGATCTTGCATTGTCTCATCGTACATACTGCTTTCTTGAGACTTGTTGTACATATAGTAACCAGCTGCAGCAACGCCAACACCAAGAGCTGCTAAACCTATTTTAGGTTTTAATCTTTGAAAAGCTTCTGCTATATTTTCATCTCTAAAACTTCTTCCAAGACCTTTTGATGAAAAATTCTTTTTTAATCCTTTTAAGAATTTAGAGTCTTCCGCCATTCTTCCAGAAGTAGCTCTATATGAACTAGTTACTTCCTGAGCTGCTTCTCCACTTCTTATCTTGGCTGCCGCTGCTACATCATCTGTGGTTCCCATGTCAAGAATTCTTGTTGTTGTATCATCTATTCTTCCTTGAAATGACCCATACCCTTCTCCAGCCTCAGACATAGAAAAATTAATACCCCTTTGTGCTGGCAATACGTCATTGTCGCTTATTTCTTCCATGAGTGCTTTAGCACCTTCTGCAATGTCTCCTGTTATATTGTGAGTAGCTAAACCTCTATTCCTTAGAGAATAATACACTTCTCGTTTTACAACATCTATACCGTCTTTAAGTTTTGTAGTAACCATTCTTGCTTGGTCTACATCAGAAAAATGGCCCATTTCAACAAGTTGTTCTGATGTTTTTTGGTCAACTAAAGTTTTTAATTTTTCCACACCTTGGTCTGCAATTTCTGCAGCCCTTCTGCGACTCATGACTGCTCCAGACTCTTGTGCAGCTAAATCCCCAAGCACTACGTTAATGATTTTACCTTCGGGTGTGTCAACTGCTGATAGTCCAAATTTATTTGCTTTGTAATCAGCTATAAATTCATCACTAAGAAGTTTATATTTTGATAAACCGTCACTTCCAGTAACTTCTATATCTTTTATTATAGACGCTGGCAGCATTACTCTTGAAACTTCATCTGGAGATTTGCCATACAGTCTTACAAATTGTTGTTCTTCAAAATGAGACACCCCAAATTCACTTAACAGTTTTGAATCAGACTTTCCAACTCTGTTAAATTGATTAACTTTAGCCATCAATTCTGTATCAGTTAAATCATCCAGCGTTTCCCCTGCTGCAGATGCTTTTAATTGTTTAGCTAGGTGACGATCTTTAATAACAGAAGCAGCATAGCCTTCTGGCGTACTGGCAGAAGGTACGTTATATGGAACTGAAGAAGTCATTGTTGCTAGTTCGACAAAGTTTCTCCTTAGATAAGGATCATCAATAACTCCTCCTATCCCAGACTTAGAAAGAGTTTCAAGATAGCTATCTTTTTGAGCTTCAGTAATTATTCCAAATGTTTTAGATATGTTACGTGAAATTTCTGTTTTTTGAAATATGTCTGGTCTTGTACTAAAATCGGTAAATCCAATCTGTTCCCTTGTAGCTGCAAGTCCTTCTATTAGTCTTTGGTCTATGTCTGCATCTCCGCCATGCATCATTGCTTCTACTAAATCCATTGGAGAAGTTTTAAGCGTTGGAGAGATACTAGAACCCTTGCTTATTCCATCTAGAACGCCAAGCATTCTAGACTGCTGACCATAGCTTATTCCAGAGTCTATTACCTCACTGCTTCCCTTTAGCGCATCATCTTTTAGCATTAGCATTTGTTGTTGAATGCGAGCTTGTGTTGCGCTCTTGTCCAAAATTGTTTCTGAAACTTCTCCTGTTGCTCTATCCGTAAGTGATTCTATGAAAGAACCTTTTCTTCCAGAATAACTAATAATAGAACCAGTGTCTGTGCTTAATTTAACTCCCCTCATTCCCTCCTCTGTTTGGGTGGCATAGTTAAAAACTGCGTCAGACATATGCTGTGCATGTGCAATATTTGTTGTTGGAGTTGGAGGTGCGGCCTTGGCTATGTTTCTTCTTATGTCCTTTAAGTGCTGAGGAAGGTGTGCTGTCCCTTGTGCTAGATCTAATCTTCCATCTAATATGAATTGAGCCATATAATTTGTTAAAATTGTATCTGTTTGAGCCATGTGGTTACCTTTAGCTAGGTTCGTCAAAAAGTCTGCACCGTCGGAACCGCCATGTTTTTCTATTAATTCTAAAAGATTAGTATTTAATGTTATATTTTCTATACCAAATGGAGTAGCCTTTCCACCAATTGAAGCTTTAGCTAAAGTTTCTGGAGCAAACAATGCCGATCTAAGTTTACTCGCTCTAGCAAGATCATTAGTCTCTCCAGCTATCGATGCAAAAGCTTTGTCGGTTAAATATTCTTTAGCTAAATCTAAAGTGTTAATTACTTTTCCGTTCTTTTACCATAGTTTGAAAACCTTCAAAAAGATTTGCTGCTTCTGCGTCTTTAAAAAAATCTTCACCTAAACTAAAAATAGAAGTATGTATTTTTTCAATGTCAAATTTTGCGTTATGAAAAAGTAAAAAATCATTGTCTGCCATTTTTCTAAAAACATTTTTATACTGTTCAACTGCACCAAGTCTTCCTTCTGGAGTGAGTAAGTCTTTCATGTCAAGACTTGCACCAAAAGTATCTACTGTTCTTTCATAATTAAAAGCTGCTTTTGCCAAGTTTGTTGTTCCGCCTCCAGCTTCTGGAACCGTAATCATCTGCATTTCTCTAGTGCTAAAGTGTGCTGAGAAAACAGGATCATTAACTCCAGCTCCTGGCATATTGCCAAATTGAATTTCTGTAGCAGCTAATGATCTCACTTCTGACAATGGCCCTAATCCAGATGTTTCAGTGTCGAGTGTCATTATTTTAGCGTTTCTTCCAGAAGAAACTATATCATCTAATATTTGCCTAGTCTTTCCCATGTTTTCAAGTGTTTGCGAACTGGGCAATGAACTAGTTCCAAATCCAAATGCTCTTACACCCTCTTTGGTCGGATCTATGCTTATTGTTAAAGAATTCAATAAATTTGCAGCGTGATGATTTGCGTTGCGTACATCTATTCCGTATCTTCCTGCAGCAGTAAATAGGTTGCTACTTGGAAGAGGTTGTGATGGTGCACCAAACTTTTTTAAAACGCCCTCCATGTTAAGAAGTTCGTCTGACTGTATCAGGTTCTTTAGCTGTGTTCTATTGTTTATATTTTTTATAAGACTAAAGTTCATTACAGGACTTGACTGCGCTGCTTCTAACATTCTTTTTTGCGCTATAGACATATTCTTTGGCATTTCTTGTGCTAAAAAATTCTTGTATATACCTTCAAGATTTTTATACCTTTCCATAAAATCGTCTGAAGATCCGTACATTCTATTTATTTCTGCACTACCAATAGGATTGCGAAGACCTCTACTAATTTTTGCTGCTATATCAGATCTATCAGCACTAAGGCCTCGCATTGGCAATTCTAATAACTTTAAGTATTCGTCTAGAAAGTTAGCCATTATCTTTTTCCGTTGAAGCCTCTATGTATTCGTCTATTTCAATAGTTCCAAGTTTTTGTTTAAGAAGTTTTTCTCTTTGATTTTCAATTGATTGAACTTTATTAATAATGTCAGAAATAGCTTGGGCAGTATCGAGCTGTACCTGTCCAACTTTTGCTTTTGCTTCTCTTGTTGCAAGAAGTTGATTTCTTAAATCTTTTCTTCTCTTGTGTAGTTTGTCTTCAAGTTCTACTGCAAGATGCAATTCTTTTTTAAGGATTGGTTGGCCGTCTTGATCAATTCCAATAACATTTTCTTGAATGAAATGCTCTTTTGCTAACAGCTTAGTTTTTCTTAAGTACTGAACTTCTTGATCTACAAGATCTCTTACCATAGATACTTCAATAAGATTGTTTGGATTGACGTCTAATTGTTCAAGATACTCTACAGTGAATTGAGAAACCATTGCCATCTCTATTGGGCATGGATTTCCTCTTGGTGCCAAGCTCTCTTTCAATAAAGGGCATGTTGAAGCAAAGATGCACTTCTCTGCTTCACAGTTCATTGGGATAGATGAAAACATTGCGTTGCGCGTTTTTTGCGGACGAATAAGTTCTATTGCTTTATCTTTATCTTCTTCTGTCCAAGATTCTGGAAAAAACAAATCTGGTCTTAAAGACTCAAACTGTTTCATAAAATAATTCTTGTTTTCACTTTTTTCTATATTAGACATTAAAATCAATCCACTCTGACCTAAATAAACCTCGTTCATCAAAATGTTCTATTAATGAACTTTTACACTTCATACAATAATAATCTCTTGTATAAATAAAATCTTCTTCTTGGATGTAATACTCAATTACGTTTTGTAATTTTTCAAGACACCTTGGGCATTGCATTTACTACCTGTCCATTAATATTTCACTTAAGCTTTTTTGAAGCTTTTCAACTATTTCAATATTAGTTCCAGCATTAGTAAAAAGACCAATCTCTCTCATTTGGTCAGCTGTCAAAGAAGAGTTCATAATATATCTTGCGCCTTTGCATATATCGCAATAGTTTTCTCTATCATCGCTTGCACAGATACATGGGTCTATTATGCTAAAGAACTCCAAAGCTTTTGCAATATCATACCATCTTGCTTTAAAAGATTTTTTTGTTTGCTCTTTATAAGCCCTAAGCTTTGCTTGATCTGAGGAAAGTAATGTTCCCATATCAAGTGCTTGTTTCATCAATTCTGTAATAGTTTTATATAAAAAGTTTGGCAATTCAAAATCGCCATTTTCATTAATAAAATTTTTCCAATCATTCATAACATTTCACATCTTTCTTATTATAAAAGTAATTAGGCGTTTCTTCCAGACCCTTGCGCAGTTCTTGGTGGCTTATAAGAGTTACCTCTTCTTGATCGACTATGAATTGCCCCAAGTCCTCCAACCGCAGCTCCAACTCTTGCTATGCCCTGGCTTCTTTGTCTAGAACGTATTGCAGCGTTGCGTATAAAATCTCCACCAGGTGTGCCTCCTGCATTAGTTATCATTTCTGCCATTTTAGTAGCTCTGCCTATATGTGTAGCAGCTTTTCTTCCAGGTTCACTGCCAAACAAATATTTAGCAGCCCTTTCAGAATCCATAAACAAAGCTTTTCCAACTATACCTCTCATACCCATAATAATCTCCTAGTACTTGTACATTCCAGTAGGTCTTCCAGCAGTTTTGCTGACGCCCTTACCTCTTCTGCCACTGGTAACAAATTTAGCTGTAGCTAGTGCACCAGCTCCCATCATTCCAGCTTTATATGGATGACCCATTGCATATTTAGCAACTTTGCTAGATGCAAACTTGCCTTTCTTTGCTGCTGCTGCTGCTCCGCCTACGGCTCCGCTACTCATATGCACTCCTATATTTATAGTTATATCTTTATATAGTAGCCATAACTATTTAGTTACGTCCAATTTCTTTTGTGGTTTTTCAATTTCAAATTTAAAAGAGTTATTCTCAAACCCTATATGAAAGGTAGTTCCTTTTGGCATGGGGGATGAAATAAGGGTATCAGCTATTAGATTCTCAATACCTTCTCTTCTGACTTGAGATAAGCCTCTCGCACCTTTTATGGTGTCAATACCTTTTTCTATTAAAGCTTGAATTACTTCATCTGTATATTCAACTTGATAGCCTTTTTTAGAAAGTTTATCTATGACTATCGACATTTCAATTCTTGCAATTTTTTCACAATCAATTTCAGACAAAAAATTAAATATTACAATTTTATCAATTCTATTTAAAAATTCTGGTTTAAATTGCTTCTTAATAGCATCGTTTGTATTTCTTTCAATTATAGACCTATTTGGTATTATCTTAGTCCCTAGCTTGTAGGATATGTCCCTATTGAAGCCTGTGCCACTCGATAGTAGGTGATCGCTAGTTTTGTCGTTTCCAAGATTGGTGGTCATTATTATTATTGTATTTTTAAAGTTAACCACTTCACCTTTAGCATCTGTTAGGATGCCATCGTCGAAAACCCTAAGAAAGGTGTTCCAGATATCTGGATGTGCTTTTTCAACCTCGTCAAGCAATACGACAGTTGAAGGATTTTGCTTTACTAGATTAACTAGCTGACCACCTTCGTCATGACCAATATAGCCAGGAGGGGAACCTATTAGCTTTTGGTTCTCGTGTTTATGTTGAAATTCCCCACAATCAATTCTTACCATTGGATATTCGTTTCCAAATAGATATTTATGAAGAGAGTTAGCAAGATGCGTTTTTCCGACACCAGAAGAACCGGCAAATAATAAAACACCTAATGGTCTATCCTCATCACCTAAGCCTACTTGAGATCTCTTAAGAGAACTAACTATAGCATCTATAGCTGGATCTTGACCTATAACAGAAGTCTTTAAATAGTTTTCTAATCCAAGAAACTTTTGTCTTGCAATTGGCTTTGGTTTCTTTATAGCATCTTTTTTCTTAGCTGGAAATGGATAATCGTCCATATCCATCTTTTTGTTTCCGATTCTTCTTAAAGTTTTTTAAAGAATCAAGAAAAGCTTTTGAAAAATCATCATCTTCATTAGAGTCATCTTCCTTATCCGCCATTGGTGGGCCATAAGATAAAGCTACCCATGAGTCGACATCTAGCCCAGGGTTAAGCATTATGCATCCTGTGTATAGTGCGTCTAAACAAGATTCAGCTGCTCTGCGTGACATTAGTCTAAGAGACTCTGTTATATCACCTTTTAAGTTAAAAATAAAATTCTCTATAATAGACTTACGGTAGAGAATATAGTATTCACTCTCACTTTTGTCGTCTTTTGAAAAAGAAAGTGATTCAAGAAATGTTTGAACATCTTCTGGCTCTAGCACTTTGAACTTAACAAATGTTGCTAGTTCAGGCATATATATTTGATATATTCTCAAGTTGACTCACACTTCTATTTAAATATAGTTATATAGTAACTATAAAAATAAATTGAGTCAATGCTTACCTGTATCAGGGTACGCTTTTATTATTGACTTGCCTGGATAAGTATCAACTAACGGATAGACGATAGCTTCTCTCTCTAATATCCAGTATACCACTACTGTCAAGTGGTTTGTCAACTCAATCGTCAATAATATCTTCTATTGCAGGATGTGGTTCCATGCAGGGTCCAGACATTGCCCAATACGCTACTAAATCATGAGGGGTGTTAAATCTCTTCTTTAGTAAAATTAAAGCACGTTGAAAGTCTGTATTTATTTCTGCTCTGTTTTCCACTTTTGTCCTTTTTGTCGTGATATACTTGCGACTCAATTATATCACAAGGACCAATTTATTATGGCAAAAATGACAGATGACGCAGTGCTACTAAAGAAACTATATGCTCTTTTAGAAGTTGTCAAAAAAGAAACGTTAGGTGCTGACTATCAAAGACGCCTTGAAATGAAAGACGTACAAGCTAAGATAGAAGAAAAGATACTATCAATGCGCATGACTACAGATGCCTAACTATGGTATCATTATGTCTATACATAAAACGAAAGTAGGATCCACTACATATGGACGAATCAAAACAACTTGAACTAGCCATTGCTCAAATAGAAAAGCAATTCGGTGCTGGTTCAGTAATGAGATTAGGTTCTTCAGATTTTGAATCTTGGCCAGCTGTGCCAACAGGTGCATTGTCATTAGATAGAATCTTAGGTATTGGCGGTTTGCCAAGAGGTCGTGTAGTAGAAATCTATGGTCCAGAATCTTCTGGTAAATCAACTCTTGCTTTATCTGTTGTAGCACAGGCTCAAAAGATGGGTCTCCGTTGTGCTTACATTGATGCAGAGCATGCACTTGACCCAGTTTATATGCAAGCCTTGGGCGTTGATCTAGACGAACTGCTATTGGCTCAGCCAGACTACGGCGAGCAAGGACTAGAGATTGTTGACAAGCTTATTAGAACTGGTGAGATTGGCGTTATAGTTGTTGACTCAGTTGCTTCACTGATTCCTAAGGCAGAGCTAGAAGGCGAGATGGAGTCCGCTCAGATGGGTCTACAAGCCCGTATGATGGCCAAAGCAATGCGTAAGCTAGTTGGGCTAGCTAATCAGCATAAAACTCTTATTATCTTCATTAATCAATTAAGAAGCAAGATTGGCATTATGTTTGGTAATCCTGAAACCACCCCTGGTGGCATGGCACTTAAGTATGCTTGTTCTGTTCGTATTGACATCCGCAAGAAGGAAGACATCAAGGATAAGACAGGCAATGCTGTAGGCATTGTTTCTAAGGTTAAGATAATTAAAAATAAGATGGCACCCCCAATGAAGATTACTGAGTTCTCTATCATATATGGAACTGGCATCGACCAGTATGGATGTGTGCTAGACGTTGCAATCGCAGATGGCTTGTTTACTCAAAAGGGTGCATGGATCTATTACGGTGGAGAACTATTCGCACAAGGTAGAGAAAATGCACTTACGCAGCTGCGTGACAACGCTGAACTTTTTGAAGAAGTTAAGAAACAGCTAAACAATGCCTGATAGTAAAAAGGGAATTGTAGTGGAACCGTGTACTGAATGTCCGGTTCCAACAAATTTTATAATTAAAAACCTCCCAGTTGATGACGCCGGCAGACAGAGATGTGGTGTTGAGTGCAGAGAGTGTGGAGACAAATGGACGGAGATTACAGATGAATGAATTTGAAGAAGCAGAATACGAAAAGTATCTTAGTCAATGGGAGACAGAGTTCTCATCACGCAAAAACGTAGATAAGAGAATCAAGGACTTTCAGAACTTTGAGATCAAGGTTCCTAAGGCTAACTCTGAGATAGCTTATTACCTTAAAGAGTATAACGATTTTGCGCAACAAAAAAAGAACAGTAAGGTTTATGACTGGGCTAAAGAAGCTCCTGAACAAACAGATGCTGAGATTTTTATAGAGAAGGCTGAAGATCTTGTGGAAAACATTCACAACGCTCTTCAAGATCTTTTAGAGTTTCTATACGATAAATACGACGTCTAAGTTACTATAAAGATGTAAACAAAAACCCGCCTAATTTTTTTCGGGTCAAATATTTTTTTTAAAATAAACCACAGAGGGGTAGTGTCTCATGGATTCATTTAGAGAATTATTAAACGAAATACTCCAAAACATCCAAGCTAGCAAGGATCAGGCGACGCTTGACGAGTTCTACGAGTCAACTGCTCACAGTGACCTAATTGCCACGTTTCATACACGCAGTGACAGTATGGTGGTCGTTTCTATGTTTGACATTGACCAATGGTCGCTTATCTCAGACATGGCTGCTTTTATGGGAAAATCCACAGAAGAAATTATAGAAGAGTTAGATCCTTCTAGCCCCAACATTATGGTGATGAAGCCAGAAGACCTACCTAACTTTGGTGAACTCTAAACGTATCTAATAATAGCTGGAACGTTATCTAAGTATGTTCTTTCGTACGTCTGGTACAAAAGACACCCAAACACTTCTTGAGCCACTCTATTTGACATGTGTGCTGGAAGCTTAGTCTTGATGTACTCATTAACCTCTGCTCCTTCTATGTCCAACATTTTATATTCTGGTTTAGTATAAAAATTATAAATAGAACAATGATCTAAGATTGGTTCATATTTAGACGGTGAGTATAGATTGTTGATAAAAACAGCTGCATCAAATTTGAATCCGTGATTTAAATATAGATCCATAACAACTCTACAATCATTTCCTATACCTATAAAAATTAATTTATCTGTCTGTATGGTATTCATGTATGTAAGTTGTTTTGCTAGTTTTTTAGCTGTTTTTTTATACGTTTTATTATCTTTACATTGATCAAATAATAATACTAGGTGATCATTAGTTATTGTACCTAGGAGAGATCTATCTATCTTCCATGGAGCCTTTGTTCTAAATAACTTCTCTGAGCCAACCAGTATGTTATTAGGCATTGTATCTATATTCATTTGTGATGGTCTTTTCTTCTTAGTAGTTGTAATCGTCGAATCCGTAGTTATCGGAGTCGTAGGTCTCATAGCTTGAGTCAGCAAATCTATCGAAGCCTCCTATGGAGATTGACTCCATGAGCTCTTCTATGTCATCTTTAGCATTAAAGGCATATAGGTCTTCTGGGTCAAACAGTGGATCTTTTGTTTCTTTTGGCATTTGGATTATCTCCTTGGTTATGTCTTGTTTTTCTTTCGCCGGCCTTTCCGACTTGGTAGAAAATCTACCACACATCTTCCTACATAACAACCTATAGGGGTGAAATATCTAGGAAAAATTTTTGAGGGCAAAGTGTTTCACTAAAGATGTCTCAACCTATATACACGTATATAAAAATTCATATACTATGGAAATATAGGAAAATTTTCAGGGTGGTACCTATGGATATATGTGTGTCCACAGACCTTTAACATGCCCACCCGGGTATGGGGTCTAACAAACAGGAAAGGTTCAGTAACATGAGCAACAACATTAAGAAGAGCATCATTATGGTGCTTGGAGGAGTACTCTTCGGATTCTTCTTTCTCATCACAAAGGGAACAGAAGCATTCGTACAGTACGAAACAGCATTTACACTTGAGAAGCTCTTGAGTGTAGATAACCTTGCCGTTATGGCTGCTATCTTCACTGCATTTAAGGCAGACGAGAAGATGCAACATAGGGCATTGAATTGGGGTATTACTGGAGCAGTAGTATTCCGTATCCTATTCATCATGCTAGGTGCTGAGGCACTTGAGCGTTTCTCCTTCATGAATCTTGTATTTGGCGGCCTATTGGTCTTCAGTGCATACAAGATGCTAGGTGGAGAAGATAGTCACAACGAAGAGCCTGCTATGGTAGCAAGGATTAAGCGTATTGCACCCAACATGCCCATGATTATTATGGTCATTGTTGCAGTGGAATTAACTGACATTCTATTTGCTATTGATAGCGTGCCTGCAGTACTGTCTGTAACTGATGATCGTATGATTGCCATTACAAGCAACATAGCTGCAGTACTAGGTCTTCGTGCACTATTCTTCGTATTGAAGGATGGTATGGATAAGATCAAGTACCTCAACCAGACACTGGCTGTAGTACTTGCCTTTGTTGGATTCAAGATGGTAGCCCATACTTGGATTCACATCGGTACCCTTACCAATGTAGCTATCATTGCGGTTATATTCGCAGTAGGTGTCTTTGCTTCTTTAAGGAAGTAAGGACAATAAGATTACCCTTGGGGACTTTGGTCCTCAGGGGTTTTCTTTTTATGGGTAGGTCTTAGACCTTTAACTACTGTACCTGTACATACAGTAGATCGCTACGCATTTACCTTACCCAAGGGCAACTTGTAAGCATAGTCATACATGACAATCATGTGTGCAATTACCATACTTCTAGGAGGAGTCATGGAAACACAACAAACACAGAAGGATTTGTACCCCTTCATTTCAATCATCCTGTCTCTCATGGAGGGCAATCTTGAATTCAAGAAAGCTGTCTGTGGAGATGTGCAATCTTACTTCGTGTTCGAAGAAGAGAGCATTCACGGTGTTGGTGCTGTAGTTCGCTACATGTACGTTGCACGTCAGGATGGTAAAACACTTGCCGAGTTGGTTGGACCTATAATGTTCAATCCAGCTTTCATCTTGCAGATCATTGCTCAAATGAAGAATGATCCAGAGATGGGGCACAGTGGAAAGGGCAACATCTGGGATTGGTCAGGTGTTCAACAGCATCCTGACTTGAACAGTCAAGTGCGGCCCACTATCAGCTGGAATAAGTAACCAGTAAAACAATAAGAAGAACCTCAGTCGTACAGGACTGGGGTTTTTCTTTTATGGGTAGATACTAGACAACAAGTCTGGGCCCTAATGATTGGAGAAATCATGACACATGAAGCAATCGACGCCTTGGAGGAGAACTTCTTCCACCAAGACGCCAATGCCATCAAGAAGCACTACAACGGCTCAAAGGCCTACCAGTGCTGCAACGATGAACACTGCACCAACAACCGCAAGGTCGCTGGTCGCAAAGGCCTCATCAACAACAACGCCAAGAACAAGAACAACAAATAGTTTAAGTTAACTGGTGTTAAAAAAGAAACTCTTTCCCTGGGATCTTCGGATCCTGGGGTTTTCTTTTTATGGGTAGCAAGTTGACCACAAGGTCAGACCCGATCATGAGGAGGTTAATCTCATGAAAGAAACAACCACGTTGGTTACTCCAACACAGCCACCAGAAGCGTCATTTGACTCTCTCCGAGCATCTCTTAAGATGTTCAACGAGTACTACGCAAAGAAGGATTATGTTCGTGCATGCATTCTTTCGAAGCAAGTATCTGGAATCAAAGCAGAGATGCTAGCAAAAGCTGACGAGTCATATCGCTCAGCACTCGACTGGCATATCGAGTACATCATCCTCAACGGATGATCCATTGTCCTTTATGGGCAATAGACAATACCTAGCAGCGTTCTGTTAGAAGAGAAGGAAGACTCCCTTAGGGGAGTTTTTCTTTTATGGGTAAACACTAGACCACAAGTAACCCAAGTGGTCACAATAGACATGGGAGGTTAATCCATGTTAGTACTATTCACCGTGGCGTTCGTCGTCACCCTCACCGCTGCAGTATACATGCAATTCAGTTCACAAGCTGAGAAGTATGTTCTGCAGTACAGCCCAGATGCTGATGCATTCCTTATCCTTGGATCTGGAATCATGGGCATATTGAGCTTGCTTGCATTGGCCAACTCAGGGCTTAACATTTATGTAGGATTTGCAGTCTTATTATTTGGTTGGGTTCCGTGTGCTCTAATTGGAGTACGCATTGAGAAGATCCGAGAAAACTTGTGCAAACAGCGTGCATTACCTGCGGGTCATAACGCTCAACTTGCAGCATCTTTCGGGATGTCAGAGTTTGATAAAGCTGGCACTTGTGAAAAATGCCTTAAGAAAGGGCATGTTCGTAGGTACTTCCATCAGCAGCACGGGTGGATTCTTTCACTTTGTGTTGACAGTGTAAGGTGCGATGCAAATGTAATTTATTGTGTTGTGGATTTTGCAGATGACTTTGTTCTCTATACGGGGACATGGGAAAATTGCAATCAAGTAATGCAAGAAAACTACGGAGGTCTGCAAGTTATACCTCACGCAAACATTACCAAACAAATGTGGTTGCAACTTCGTAACCAGCTTTAAGATAAAGCAATAAAGATTACCCTTGGGGACTTCGGTCCTCAGGGGTTTTCTTTTTATGGGTAGGTGTTTGACCACAAGTAAAAGCCAACAACAATTCCTAAGGAGGAAACCATGGCACCAAACACCAACAGCGATTACGTACTCGAGATTCTCGAACAAGTAATAGCACACACAAAACAAGTAGTAGAAAAAGGATACTGCAATTGCTTTTGCAATGCATATCATTCAGATACTGAGAAAACTGCACAGTTCAACTGTGTTCCCGCAGAACGCCTTTACAGCGTAATGCGTGGAGAAGAACAGAACTACGAGGAGGATGTCAATAACATCACGCCTTTCAAGTTCATCTGGATGGATAACAACATTCAGGATCGCAACTGGTTCTTGTAACCTAGTTGTAAACACCTACCCAAAAGATAAAGAATACCACACATCCAGTGTGGTTTTTCTTTTATGGGTAGACTATAGACCTCAGGTCAACCCAGGGTGCGTCCCTTCCCAATTGGGAGAATCAGCATGCTGGTCTCAGCATCGTACAGAGGCAGTCGTGCACTAATTCCAGTGTATGCACCGACATGTTCCAGGAGGAATCATGGCAAACATCAAATGTGTCGCTTGCAAAGGCGTACACCCAACAGTATCTGCACTCAAAGCATGCCACATGGCAAACAATGCTCTGATTGCAGACAAAACCAGCACCGTCAAGACCACCAAGGTTGAGAAGGCTAAGAGCTACAAGCTTTTCACCTTCGACACCGAGGCTGCTCGTGATGCGTTCATCCAGGCAACCCCTGGTGCACAGGTGCTGACAACCAGCGTCAAGAAGGTAAACGTGTTCAACCAGGACACTAATGCCTACGAGATGGTAGTAACCAAGACCTTCAAGGTCATCGTTAAATAATCCATTGACAAGGTGTGAGCTAGAGGTCAGCTCTCACCAAGTCGGGATTACCAGAACAAAGGAGTCAGAAATGGCTTATCAAGGCTGGCACACCAAATGTAAAGTTTGTGGATGCACACTGCGGCCAGGAGAGGGAGAGTTCATCTCTTACCCATTCCAGCAGGCATTGTGCACCAAACACTTTGCAGACTGGAAACAGAACATTGCAGATCGCAAGGCTACAGCAAAAGCCAAGCGTGAAACAGAACAACAGAAGAAGCTGAACAAGCCAACACTGTTTGACTAACTGAGTCTTCGGACAAGGTGAGGAGAGACCCCTTCGGGGGTTTCTCTTTTATGGGTAAATCCTAGACCACAGGTCTGGGCCCAACAAGAAAGAAAGAATAATGGAAGCAAAGGAAGTCTATCACATTGCGTTTACTGGACATCGTCCAAATAAACTCGGTGGTTATGATGACAACAGCCCTAAGCGTATAGCTTTAAGGCAAGAAATTCAAGAAACATTACAGCGTGCTGTAGTCAAGTACGGAAATACTCATGAGATTATTGTTATCTCGGGTGGTGCTCTTGGTGTAGATCAAGATGCTGCTCGTGTTGCATATCAAATGAACATTCCGTTTATTGTCGCACAGCCGTGTAAGAATCATGAATCAAAGTGGCCTAAGGAGTCACAGATCAAATACAAGAAGATGATTGAGTTAGCTCATGAAGTTATACTTGTAAGCGATGGAACATATCCTGAACTTGGAGCTAAGTGCATGCAAGACCGTAACATTTGGATGGTTGATCACTGCGATGCTTTGATTGCTGTTTGGGATGGAACATCAGGCGGAACAGCTAACTGTGTTGGATATGCGAAACGTGTCGGCAAACCAATTGTTTACATTGACCCAACCAACATTGCTTAACTAACAATAAAAATAAGAATATACCTAGCAGCATTCTGTTAGAAGAAAAGAGAACTCCTTCGGGAGTTTTCTTTTTATGGGTAGATCCTAGACCACAGGTCTGGGGTTACAACCCAAACCGCGTATGGACGGCCTTCCATACACCTACAGCACAGGAGGTGCTAACATGCCGTTTCACGGTATCGTAAGGCGTGCAGGTAAGTGGTTTCGACTACTGACCGATGCGCCGCTTCTTGAGGGCGACCAAGTCCTTGAGGAGTTCAACAGTGGGTCTTACACACCCGCCTTCCTCAACCAATTCTTCTCGGGTAAATACCGAGTAGAGGTTCGGAAGCACAAGTCACGTCGTAAGTATGCTGGTTCAAAGCATGCTCCCGGTGTGACAAGTGAAGAGCTGTTTTCTAGTGAAGTAATTCGCTGGTCAACTGCTTCAGAGCAACACATAGTGCGAGTCAAGGGCAACCAAGGCTGGCTCTCTTGCTTCAACGAGATTGGACTCATTATCCAAAACTCGAAGAAGATGTCCAAGAGGCTAGCTGAAATTGTCAGGACAACTTGCGCTTGGTTGTACGTAGAGGATGGATCTCTCAGTATTGAGGTCATCGAACATTCCCTCCCAGAGAGGTATGTAGATGGCATCAGTGCAATGAGCCGTTCTCTTGCGTGCAGCTGTATCATGTCCAACACCAACGCAACACGTCGGTGGAGGGCTCGTGAACTATGGAAGATTCGCACTGGCCAAACAGCCAATGTAATCTTTCGGATGCTCACGCCAGATGGATTGATTAAGGGTAATGCCTTTGTCCTTCCCCGAAAGATGATGAATGGTTATGACGTTCGCACGTTTGCACCAAACATCAAGTCCGAAATCCGTACCAATGGATGGCAATGGCTAACAATCGAACCAACTTATGGAGCAATTCCAATTAAGTCGGACGATTTAACCCATGCTATCTATCGTGGGATTAACGGTCTGTATGACGACGCAACTCTACTTGCTTCTCTATCAGGAATGTTGAAGAATTTCTTCAATGACCTTATGGAAGGCAAGCGTTCTGAGTGGCTTACTCGTTTAGCTAATGCTGAACATGTAGTCCATGAAGACGATGAAGAGCGTTTCAGTGCAGATCGTGGACTGGTCGGCATCCTTCAGGATAGAATTGCTGAGCTTTACAAGCTTGGTGTTTCGTTGACTGCTAGTCAGACTCTCATGTTCTTGAGTGTCAATGGCTTACGCAAGCAACTCCTGACGGACAAGACAGTAGATGACGGTAACGGTAGTCACAGGAAGTTACGCTCCTGGGAAGACAAAACCCGTCATTGGTTTCCTGTGCCATGGGCATACTCTGCTCATATCATGACACAAGAAGCCTTGCAACTCTTCGGATTCCCTGTAACAAGCAGGAGCTGGGGCTATTATCATAAAGCTACTCATAGTTTTGTGGTACCCGGTGAATTCTTTGACAAGCACTACGCTGACCATGGTGGTTGGGACCTCGACGATTCTGTCAAGGTTCATATCCGATTCATCAAGTTTCCTAACGGAGACATCAAGCCAATGGCTATCCTGCTACGCAACCCAAATGACTTTGGTGAGTGGAGCATGATTCCTGTAGCAAAGGCTGGACCTGTATTTCATCAGTACACGGAACAACCTCCTGTAGTGGACTACGAGCAACTAACAACATTAGTTCCTCAGTTCTCTACGGTCAAGGATAGGCTAGACATTGGTAATCTTCCTGGTTCTCTCACTTTTGGTGAAGAGTTCTCATTGGAAGATGAGCTGCGTGTTCGCACAACTGCTCTGATGTTTCCTGCTGGAACTGGTGGTGCCGTACTGCCAAAGATGCTCCATGCTGCCCTCGTCGGTGGTTATCTGCCCAAGCTATATGCTCCCAATGAGGAAATCATTGATGCACTACAGCAAGGGTCAGCTACACCTGAGGACGTCATGGTCATCCAACAGTACGTGAGCTACATCTTCTCACAACTTGCTATGGAAACTGGCGGTGAAATCGATGCATTCTGGTACAATACCAGACTGTTCGAGGCACTTGCTGACAACCATGGCTTGCATTGTGGTGAGCTAGAGGATTCCCCTTGGATTTCTCTGCACACTCAACGTGAGGAGATGGTTCAGTCTGCGCTTAAAGCAATGACTAACTGGCTCAATGCTACCATCACAAAGCCTGAACTCTTGGATGAGATCGAATGGACAACTGAAGAATATATCAGTGCACCAAACGAGCTCAACAAGATCAAGGCAGCAAAGAACCGATCCCTTAACTGGGTGGCTGAATTCGTTCAGTTACTTGAGGAGTCGGATGCCGAACATGGCGAAGAACGTACGAATCGTAAGATCCTGCGTCTAGCCAACCAAGCATTTGCTGCCAAGGATCAGTACCCAGGCGCTAACCATGATCAGTGGCTGTACAGTTTCTCTGCAAAGAGCGACAAGCAGCCAGTGGATTGGTTCATCCGAGCACTGAAGGCTCAACAGTCCTGACCTAGTCAGTCAGAAGAAGAAGGGATTCCCTCTGCTACACATCCAGTGTAGTAGGGGGTTTTCTTTTTATGGTGACAGGGTAGACCACAGGCCTCTAGCTAGACCTCAGGTCTTCCCTCAATCCTCAAGCCTAACCTCAGGTTTCGGAGTAAAAGATTTATAATTATAAGTCTCATCTTCTAAATTCGGGGGGTGAGTTTGGCCTGACCTCAGAGTTGGGCTAAAAAGAAGGGACGTCACCGTGGCGTTCTAAAGTCTGCTTGGACCATTCGTGGTTCAATCAGAAAAGAAGGGAGACTCGCGTGCCCTCAATAACAGCGAGTAGATACTTTGGAGGTATCATGTCCCATTCAATCATCCCAACAATCACTTGGGTAAATCCCGAGCTGGCTGCCAGTGGTCGGACCGTCAAGGTTCTTCTCACTCACGAGTCATTTCCTGCTGGAGTTTCGCACTTTGCGTACATTCCTGTTGGAGCTGCACCTCGTAAGTGGGACCGCATTGAGGCAACTACCGTCAAGGTTGGTGAAGTCCAGTATGACTACACCGATACCGTGACTGGTGACGTTGTCGCACTCAAGGTTCCACGCGCACAAGTCTCCTTCTTTGGTGACTGCGCATTGGTCAACCCAGCTCCAGTTCAGCCTACCCAGTGGGCTGACAAGCGTACATCTGCCCCTGCAACTGAAGCCGTTTCCGAACCCTTCTAGTTGCTTGGGCCTTGTGCTCTACTCTTGAATCAGGTACCTCGGCATCATTCCTTTATTGGTTTGATGCCGGGGTTTACCTTTATTTTTTCCAGTCACTCGTCGACCCACTCGCTTCGCTCGGGGTCTACTCGTGCCTGGACAGTCGCTACGCGCCTGGTACGCCATTATGGTTGTACTGGGTTTTACATTTTTTCTAAAAGAGTTAGACCTCAGGGTTCTAAACCTTTTTATTTTTGGGCTTTACCCCCAAGATCACCTAAAAACCCATCTGAAAAGAAGGGGCAATACCCAAAAGCTTCAAGGAGAAACATGAAACTTTCAGAAATAACCAAAAACACACTACGCGCACGGGATCTCATTGATCTTGCTAACGCCCAACTCAACAAAGCGGAATCAACGCTTGACCTTGTTCAATGGATCTCACCCTCAGGTGACCTCTACATTGAGCCAAAATCAGCAATCATCGACATGATCCACAACGGATCTTGGAAATAACAAAATTTGCATGACACCTCCCGGTTGTGAATGGTCAGTTTAATCGCTGGCCATTCACACTGGTGTCTTGTTTTTTATTTTAGGGTTTAACCCTAAGACCACCTAAAAAGAAGGGCTATATAAAAGGAGATTTTATGCCTGAAACAATATTCAATTCATATTTCTTAGTAAATTTTAAATCAAACGTCATTATAAAATGGGGTACTGAAATAGAAATGCAGAAATTACAATACGAATTTATTTATTTAGATTTAAATATAGTTACATTTGAAAATTTAACACAAACAATGAAAAGCTCACTAGAGTTTTACACTAACAACAAGGAGACATACTAATGTCAGTAATAATCAATCGTATGCGCTGGCTTTCAGCTGGCTTATACCTCGGAATGTTCATCGTCTATCTTATAGAGTCATACTCTGAAGATGACGAAAAGACTATAGACCTAACTCAAAACTGGTCTAACTACAAGCACAATCACACAAACAAGGAGACAACAAATGCGTAAGCATCTCGCAGTAGCATTCACCACAGTGTGTTTCGTCATCGGTTTATACGCCGGCGACAAAGCACGCTCTACATTCACGAAAAGGAAATACGCATGAACCAAATTACATACATGCAATCATTAGAACTTATTGATCTTGCGGCACAAGAAAACAGACTCTATCACCATAACGGTGGTCAAGCCTACATTCGCGTGTCTATGGACCTAAATGTCCTCATGATCATCGATCACACAATGGCTAACAAAGCCGATGTTTCACTTTATGACGGCACTGCATACTTTAAAGAATGTGCTGGCTATAACCATGAACACTCAAAGCGTTTGCGTGAACACCCAACCACCATGGTTGAATGGTACACAAAGCATACGCTGTTAACAGAAATGCAGGCAGTATAATGTGGTACTGGTACTTAACTGGTATGGTGACAGCCTTCACATTCGTATCTCTTATTATTAATTATATGTTAATAACAGGTTTTATGAATGTGGTTGTTCGCCGGCCTCAAAAAGAACAGCTAGCCGTTGTCTACAACTGGGAAGATCACACTGGTCCAACTAGTCGTGCACTCTAATCTAAAACATCTTGTTAGTCTCTTGTCCCTACAAAAAAGAAGGGAAAGGAGGCTAACAGATGTTTGATTGGATAATAGACATGTTTCTAGGAATACTAGAAGTATTTCTACCTGGAAATAACTCAGAATAAATAAATAACCCACCCACCCACCCATAAACAAAACAAGGAAAACAACATGAATATAGAAAATATTTCAAAATTTACAGGCAAAATTACAGCAAAGACTCTTGTAGGTGTTAAATCAGCACCAGGCAAGACAGGCACGAAAGCAAAGTCAATTAAAGACGCGTTCTCTGCTGGCTTTGTAGAAGTAATTCCTACTAAAAATGAATCAGTTGAAACGGAAGAAATCGATCTGGATGAAGATCTTGATTTCAACGCCACATTTAACAGCTGATTCAAGTAAAACAGTAAATAAAAAAAGAAGGGTGTACACAGATATACCCTTTAATCACCTATTAATCATAACTAAACACATAAGGAAACATATTATATGTCAATTTTAGACAAATTCAAACTCGACAGCTCACTGTTCTCGGCAATTGCTGACAACATTGATTCACTCGAGCCAACTTCAAGCACTCGGACCCTCACGGTTGGTAAGACAATCGACTTCAAGGGTACCATCAACGGTATTGAAGTTCCAGCTCAAGCGACTCTTCGTGAAGCAAGTCTCACACGTTTGTCGATTCTTGACCAAACTTCACCATATACTGGCAAACAATACTACCTCGTTACGGGCGTTATGAACCCTGTACAAATGGATGTAACTGTTACAGTCGATGGCGAAAAGATTGGTCTTATCGACTTACTCCACAAATTCGTCAATGAAAGTGGTCAAGATCTCGATCGTGATACTTTCGAGGCACGTCTTATCCGCAATGGTTTCAACCTCAACGGTGGACAGCGTTTGTTCTTCCAGCAATTTGGTGCTAACGAAGCAGGCTTTAAGCATGCAATCGAAGCATTCAAGGCTGCAGGTGCAATCGATGTTACTGGTCGTATTGACAACCCTGGTCGCATTGTTGCTGCATATCAGCACCAGACTGGCGTTCCATTGACTAGCTTTGAAATTGGTACCACTGACCGTAGTAAGTCACGTACCAACCAAGGCTTCGTTGACTTTGTTGATGCTACTGTAGATTCGTTCCAACGTGTCTATGGTTTGCGTATGCAAGCTCACCTCCTCGGTACAAAGATGGAAGGACTCAGCCAAGCTAAACTCGCTGAAGCCGAAAAGAAGCGTCAAGCACTTCTTCAAATGGCTAAGCAATGGGTTGGCAACTGGGCTGGTTCGCAACAGCGTACTCTCGTCACACCTTCTGGTGCTAAAGAGCCACAAGACATCTATGACCCAGTGAATGCCCCTTGTGGTCGTTTCACCATGGTTGTCAATGGCAATGAAGTTCCATGTGACCTTTGGTCTAACTCAGCTCGTGCAAACTCTGCAACGATTGAGTCAGCCCCAATGGTTGCTTTGAGCGACGAGAAGCCATTCTAACATTTTCCTCCTAGGAAATATCCTGAGCACGATATGAAACTGCTCACCCTCAAGGGATTATGATTTCGAATCGGATACATCTCGTATGTATGCGCGTAGAAAACTGGCATGGTTAGCCAGGAAAACCCTCTCACTGGTATATTGAGAATGATCTAACCAAATATACCACCCACGGGTGCCTAGAAGGTAATGACTCCCCTAAATATAGCCCTCCCCCGCAATATTCAGCTGGAAGATACATGAGTAGATGCAAATTCTACCACACCCACTACATAAACCTACATAAATATATATAAATATTTTTTTATTCATACAAAGAAAGAAAAACCATGACAACAGAAACACTAGAAATTATCACACAACAGCAAGATCTGATTGAACAGTACCGCTTGGTAGTTGAATCATACAAGAACAGCAAAGAAAAACTCTACGACCTTCTCGAAGCACTACTCAGTACATTGAAAATGGATGACCCAGCTGCCAAAGCACTAGTTATCAAGCATCTGACACAACTTGTAGAGGAGAGAAAGTAATGAGCGAACCAATGCTCACACCATGTATAGTTTGCGAAAAGGCTGTGATGTATCTATGGAGAGACGATCTCCCAGGTCTATCTGCAGAAAACCTTGACGGTGGCGTCTACATGATCATGGTAGCTGGCTATGGTTCTGTTTTTGACATGAACGAATACCAAGCAATCATCTGTGACGACTGTCTCGACAAAGCCATACAAAGAAACCGCGTAGTGTTCGTCAAAGAGCACTCCTTTGGCAACAGTACAGATCCAAACATCTAAACACCGTGTGTGTCCCGGGTATAATATACTTAAATGTATTATACCTGGGCATATACATTTTTTTATTTTAGCATAAGGCGCAAAGCGCCGAACTTTCAGATCATTTTTAAGAAATGGGGAGCGAGCGAAGCGAGCGACCCTTAAAACCTGCAAAGTTCTATTATATTTCTTCTGTATAGGTTGCAATGCCCGTATAGGGATGATACAATCATATCCTAAGGCAGTACAACATTTAATACAGGAGAAACATAACTATGCCACGGCAACATCAATCCACCCAAATGAAGAAGGTACTATCCGAACTCAAGCGGTTAGGATTTGAAGTTGAAAGAGGCAAATCAGGCACTTATAAGATTATCCCCCCTCCGGATATTAAGGGCCCAATATACACAACACATGGGACAGAGTCAGCCCTCCATCCTATGAGACGTGACTTTAAAAAATATTATAATATACAGCTTCCTGTATAGGAGTTGTATTGTCGGCAAGGGTCGGTAGAAGGAATGGTGGTCTCCTTCGCCGGCCTTTTTGCTATCTCGGCATTGGTAAAGATTTTTATTTTAAAAACTATAACCCAAATCGCCGCATTGCAAATACACATAATTGCCTAGTATATAATACTACCCCATATACGTATACATAATAGGTTCTACCCCTATTGTTCTACGCGCAAATGCCTACTGCTCAGCTGCCTTATAGGCACTGACATGTATAATTTTTGTTAAGCAAAGTACTGTTACCCTACCTTTTCAAGTGGGGGCCCAGTAAAAAAAGCTATCTAAAAACTCTACAAGAGTTATCTAACACCAGTAAAAAAGCGTTAATAAACAAGTTTATCCACATTATCCACAGCCCTAACTGGGGATATCTTATTATTATATTAGAAAGAAGTATATAGTTGTCCACACATATAATGCCTAATACAATCAGTTTAAACAAAGACATGATGAAGACATATTCTCCTACCCTATATCCCCCTGTATCAGTATCATATACTAGATCAGAATCTATATCACACAAGCTAGGTTTGTCCTGCGGGCGAACCGTTAAATATCTCACTTCAAAGAAGGGAAAGAAGAAGGCACTACAGAGCTACGTTATAGCTGAAGGTATATTCACTATCTCGGCATTAATCTCATTGGTAACAATGGAAGTTTATTTGCCGGCGATTGGGCTAACAGTCATGTTCGCATACCTTATCTACGCAGCCTCTTCAGCCTTCTAATATTATTATGAAGCTATATAACTTTACTCAAAGAGATACTTCAGATACAAAACTCAAAATTATTAGAAATACCTGTCTACACTGTCGTGAAGAAAACAGGATCTATGTAGAACCAAACGACTATCTCGATTGGCTCTCTAGGGCTAGATATGTCCAAGACATCTGGCCAACACTTTCCCAACAAAATCGTGAGCTAATCATCTCTGGTTCTCACCCCGAATGTTGGAATGAGATGTTCCCTGATGAAGATGAATAACCTATTCAAAAAAAAATTATCGACGGGAATCTTAAATGAATCTAAATAATTTGACAATACTACAGCCAAAAGAACTAAACATTCTCAAGGAATCTCTTAACTCTTACAGAGTGACTCTTAAAAGAATACAAGACCAACCCTTAGGTACCGATGAGGATAATCAAAGAATTGAGAACTCTCTATCTATGATAGATCAAATTCTTAACCAATTAGACTCTGGTACCGACAAAATACAAGACTAGATTTGATTAAAGTCTAGTAAACTAGAGTCAGCTTTATCTCCTTTAGCTGCTCTCAATATCACTCATATTGATCTTGTCATTAAGCAATTTACAACACTTTAATCATTTAGCTACTGGGTCAGTCTCCTAGCCCTTCATATAGGAGACTGGCCCTTTAGTACCAAATTCAATCTCTTTTAACAAGGCAAAGGAAACTAATGTCCCAACTAGAAACCCCTATGGTTGAATCCATATTGGCCGTTCACAATTCATTGTATGACGCTCTATATGATTTCAATTTAGACATACACACACTACACTATAACGATATCAAATATGATATCTACCTACCCAAACACAGAGGCTATGCATCTGTCAATTTACCTAATTCAAAAGGAACTCAGTTCCTGTGGATAACTCAAAACCTAAATAAGTCCACCTATGGAACTCTTCAAATTCAAAAGGCTCGCCAACGTGGCGAAGACCAAAGAATTACATGGATCGTAGATACATCAAATGGACAGTTCGACTATCGAACTTGCATTCGCACTACAGTAAGCCAAGCAGTCCCCACAGGTGACCTTATCCAAGGCTCAATTGAGATGTATGACTCACTAGGAACAGAGACCGTATGGTCTACTAATCCACTCCTAATTACTCAGAAAGCTAAATTCTAACATGACCAATCTACCCCTAGAACTTGATCTCAAGATCCAAGAGGTTCAAGCCGATTTAATATCTGGCTATGAAAAGTACAACGAGCTGTCTTCTCAGTTCGCTGACGTCCTCTATACATTAGACTTTACTTCAGGAAATTCTTACAAAGTAAATCAATTTATTCTAGGACTATCTTCTCTTCAGCAGAGCTTTAATGCTCTCTTAGAAGCTACAAAAATAATTGCTGAGATGCGCGGAATCGTCGTATCTCAAAACTAATTTTGTTAATACCCTCAATTTATATACCTTGAGGCTCATTTATACTATATATCCTATATTGTTTGTAATGATGGTTTCTAAAAAACTTAAGATATTGACAATAATATCAGAGTTAACACGATTTTATTATATACCTTTATATACTTAAAATTAATCCAAATCAATCCAAACGACCTCATAGAGGAGTATCAAAATGCCAAGAGGAAAAAAGAATGCTATTGAACAGCTCATCAATACAAAGTATGCCCAAGGAACTGAAACAACTGTTGCAGACCTTGCAAGTGAAATTGGTTGCACTGTTCAAAACGTTTACATCTACTTCAGAAAGAATCCTACTAGATTCTCTCAAATTCGTAGAGGCGTATATAAAGTTAATCCAGCTCCTTCTCACAATGCTATCAGCAGCAATGATAGCAGCGTAGAAGCCCAGAATATTCATGACAATAACGTTAATAATACTTTAACTTTCGGTACTATAAACGAATCGTAATTTATTACGAAGCGCAGGAGTACAATGTCTTTGTAATATCCCGGGGAATTGTCCCAACAGTTCTTCGGGATATTTACATTTAAGTAATGTATTCCCTTTTCCGTTTATACCGTAATTCCAATAGGAATTCAAACAGTAAAATATTATACCACATAATATTCTGTAAGGTAAAACACTGGAGGAACAACTTGTTTAGTTTAAAAACAAACACCACTATCATCTATGTGATACAATATGTAATGCCCGTTTGCAACGGGCAGGGGTAACATCCCTAACCCAAATAGATAGTTATATCTACGAAGTCGGAGAGGCAATCCTGCCACTGCTACGGACAATTCGTTGTGTCCGTGCATCTTCGGTTTCGCAACCTGCGCGTTTGCTAATGCGTTATCAGTATTTCTGATATCGCAAACCCACACGAAAGGAGCGATACCATGCGCAACATACGAAATATAATATTGTCACTTATTGTGGCAATAGCTGGCGTAATTCCAGCAACAACAGTACAAGCATCTGATACAGATCTTGGAGGTGTCTCGGAACAATCAGCCGAGCCCCGAAGTACCACTTTACCTACTACTCCTACTAAATGGAAAACAGTCACATTCAAAATGGGACCTTCCATTAAGTATTGGAAAAAAGTAGCACAATGTGAGACTGCCCAAGACTGGCAAAATGGTGGTAACTGGGGAGGTGGACTTGGCATAGCCATATCTACCTGGGAAGGTTATGGAGGCAAAGAATTTGCTTCTCATCCTTCCAAGGCAACTGTGCTAGAACAAATTGTTGTAGCTAACAGAATAGCTGTCCTAGGTTACCAAACAAAAAATGAATTTCTTACTCTAGAAGATAGATTAGCTAATAAGCCATTCTATCGTTCAGCAGTAGGATTCAATGGATGGGGTTGCGTCAAAAACAACACCTACCTAAAAGCTAAAAAAGATACTATACTAAGAGTTAAACTTCCTGTAGGTAATCAGTTCTATTGTCCTCAATTTGAACAAACCTTTAAGAAGTATGCTCTTCCATACAAAGTCTTTTCCTATATTGCTTGGCGTGAATCCAGATGTAATCCTGGAGCCGTCAATGCTAAATGGGAAAATGGCCAACTTGTATGGACACTAAACTCTAATGGGTCATATGACTCAGGTCTACTCCAAATCAACTCTTCATGGTTTAAAACATTAAGAGAACAATTTGGTTATGGTCCTGACGACTTAATGACTCCAGCAGTTAACGCTTTATTTGCCAGTTGGATCTTACACTTTTCTAGTGGAAGATTATTAAACTGGAATATTAAAGCAAAAGTATAGTTCATAAAAAACTTTGACAATTGTCAATTCATATAAGGAGCACACCATGGCTATTATCGAGAGCATCGAGACTCAAATCGATCGGAATCCACGTAAGTTTGCTATTGCCGAGCCTACCAAGTTACTGACGTTCATCAAAGGTGAACCACCAGTAAACTCTGGTAAGGGCCGGCGTCGCAATCCAGTCATCTCTGAGTTGTATAGCAACCTGCTTACAAACAGAAATGAATGGGCACACGTGAACATTCCAGTAACAAACCAAAAGCAGTTAGCGTCACTCAGAGCTTCTCTGTCGTCACGCGCTGCAAAAGACAATCTTCGCATTGCATCTGCATCGCAGTTCAATGATAAGACCAAAATGATTGATCTCTGGGTAATGTTGACTAACTAATAGTCAATACACTTTAAGAAATAAAAATTAAAATCACGGTACCTTAGGGTCGGGCTCGCAAGAGTCCGGCCCTTTAGTATTGTAATCATCTTTTTTTGTTCATACAAAAAAGAAGGGCAATTGGATTTTACAAAAAATAAGAATTTCCAGTTTCAATAGAAGGAGAAATAAATGCTATTAACTATGATGGTAATGCTTGCAATAGCTTCGACTGTAATCGAGCTTATGTTTGCAGCTAAAATTCCAGCATGGCGCAAAAATGCTCATAAGATTAAATGGGTTAACATGGTAATATCAATTGCCTTGTCATTTATCTTAGGTCTTGCATTCGGTGCTGCTGGTATCATTGCACTTGGTGCAGCCATGATTTCAACTGTATTGTCAATTCCAGGTTATGCATTCTTGCATTGGAACTATGACAGTCCACAAGCAATCAAAGGCGGAGCACCTGTGTTAAAGCAGTACAGGAACAATATATCTAGTCAAATAGAAAGAACTAAGAAGCTATTCGTAGATCTTTGTAAACTATTTTACTTTATTGGAAAGGTTATTACATTTCCATTCTGGCTTCCAGAAAAAATAAGTACTGCTTTCAAAGAAGCTACTTCAAGAACCCCAACAACAACACCTTAAAACCCGTACCAAAACTATTCATATAACATAAGGAATATAAAATGAATCAACCACAACTACAAACCAATATCATTACTCCCGACACCTTTGACTTTCCATTGTATACTCGGTTTAACCGAGATGTACGTTCACTTGCTGCAGAGATGGATCAAAACTCCACTCGTAAGCTAGTCGATGCGTACTACACAATTCAAGAAAATCGCATGGCATTTTCTGCACAAGCTCGAGAGCTTAAGACTCAAGATTCACCATCAGAACTCGTAGAGTTTCTGTCCTATAATCTTCAGCTTATGGAAAAGTCACTTAAGTTCCCACTTGAAGCCTTTGCTCAGTCAACAGTTGCAGGTCAATGGGCCCTTAGCCAGTATGGCATTGGTCCCGTTCTTGCAGCTGGACTATGTGCACATATTGACATAACAAAAGCTCCTACTGCAGGTAGCGTTTGGCGATATGCAGGTCTTGATCCTACCCAGAAATGGGAAAAGGGTCAGAAGCGTCCTTTCAACGCAGAGTTAAAGACTCTTTCTTGGAAGATTGGCCAAAGTTTCATGAAGTTTTATAAACGAGATGAATGCTTCTATGGTCATCTATACAAGCAAGATAAAGATCGTAGAGTTTCTAAGAACGAAGCCGGCGATTATGCCGACTTTGCTAAAGAGATTCTTGACACTAAAAACTTTAAAGCTAATCAGACACGTGCTACTCTTGAGACTGGTATATTATCAGACGCACAGATCGATGCACAAGCTCGTAGATTTGCAGTCAAAATTTTCTTGTCTCACTATCACGCAGTAGCGTTTCAGGCTCACTATGGTGAACCAGCACCTCGTCCATACATTATTGCCCACGGCGATCATGTCCACGAGATTGCTATCCCAGGAAACCCATTTGCTTAATCGTGTGGGGGCGCAAGCCCCCACCATAAGCTAACCAATAAGGAACAACAATGAGTATTTATAAATTTCTTTATGAAGATATTAGAACAGTAACAAACAACAATTTTACTTTATCTATTACTCTTCGCAATAAATTTTATGAAGCTGGATATCTTAATTTTTATGAAATTATTACTACTCCAGCTGATCACCTAAAGAAAAATGCACATATAACTGATTCAATTTTTAATCAACTAAACAAAAAGCTTTCTCGCATTCATATTCACCTTGATATGTCTGACGAAACGCTTAATTGGTTTATTAAATATTATTATAATAACTATTATGATAAGTTGATTCCTAAATTGCAAATTAAACAAATTCACCGTGCTGTTTACAGCCAAACACTACCCTTGCTTACTGCAAAAAAAATGTTGACTAAAATACCAGGATCTCTTGAATATTTTAATGCAACAGGAAAATTTAAATAAACTAAATAATAAGGAATCATAATGGCAATTAAAATTTATACCTGGAAGTCAGGCAAAACAAATACACTTTGTGACGCATGCGCTGATGACATGTTCTTTACTCTTATGAACAGGGTTGTTAAAAACAATCCTGGACTCTCTCAAGATCAACTTAAGGATCTTGATTCAATGAAAGAACTTGATTATATGGATCAAAATTCTAAAGAATCAACATTCTTGTTTTGCAATCCTATTCACAAAGATGCATTAGGCAATTCCGTTTGCCTAAGTTCAACTCAATCTATTATCAAATAACAAAAGAAGAACAATGCTTAATATAATTAAAACTCTTAGCCCTGAAAACGTAGCCAACATTATTCAATATCTTGAAGAGAATATTGAACCTAACCTTGGCACAGACGTTTCTAACTATGCTCCATCTCGACGTCGTTCATGGTTCCCATACGAAGCTCCTTTGAGCGAAGTACAAGACTACAAGCTTGGTTTCCAAGATGATAGGATTTGGGACTATATAACAGGACTATGTTCTACGTTTAGTTGGGAACCAGACCTTGGACTTGTTTCCAAGGGCGGAACCATTAAACCACACCGAGATGCTGCTTATGCTGATTTCCGATCCGTCGGAATCAATCTAGGCAACGTTACATGGTGCTACTCTAAAGCTTACCCAATGTACAATTGGGTCCCTGAAGACCAGCAAATCAATCCACCTGAAGTTACCAAAATTCAGATGACTGGTGGCGAAGTCTTCGAATTCAATTGTAAGAACTTACATTGGACAGAAGATGTAGACCCAGACCGTTGGGCTTTTAACTTATGGCGAGTCTCTAACAAGGGTCGCTCTAAGTTTGAAAGCTTTTTAAACCAAACCAACCTATTAACTAATAAGGAATAACAATGAATACCACAACCCAACCACAATTACAAGATGCACCTGAGCATTGGAATGAAAGTTTAAATAAATTTGTAAAATCATTTTTAACTGATCTTAATCATAACAATCCTTCGGAACATAAAGTTATTCAAGATCTTGATCTTAAACTTAAAATTTCCGAAACTCATACTGAACTAGAGCCACTTATGCTCATTCCTATTTATGATTATCAAAATAATAAAAATTCTTTAACTATTTTGTTTAATAGTTTTGAACTCAAAGTAGACAATTACTTACTAGCATCTGCTGCTATTGCCTTTTTTGGTTCTGTATCTATGAACTTTACTCGCTATTAAAATAAGGAATACTAATGCCTATATCAGAATCATTTATTGAATTTGCTAAATGTAAATCAATTAAAGATACTAATTTCTTTTTCTCTGATCATGTATCAGGAACAAAAAAAGCTATTGCGTTTTGTCAAGACTGCCCCGTAAAAACACCATGTGGTTTATATGCTATTGAAAATAACATTAACCATGGTGTATGGGGCGGTCTATCAATTCGTGCAAGAGTTGTCATCCGAAGAAATACTAAAATTAAATTACTCCACTAAATAAGTAACAATAGAAGTAGAATGAATCATCTTCGTTGATCAGTATCATTACCTATAAATGAATCATATCATAAGATTAAGTAACACATAGCTTAAATGAATCATCGAGCCAGATTTGTAACAGGCCTTGGAAATGAATCAACAAAACAAATTACTAACATGCGTGTTGAATGAATCATGTTTTACAACAAGTAACAAAGTGTACGAATGAATCACCACAAGCAAATAAATAACATAGAGAATAAATGAATCATAGTTACGAACTTGTATCAGATGATATGAATGAATCAAAAAACCCAAATAGTATCATTGTTCATGAATGAATCAAATTAGCAGACTAGTAACAGACTTTGTAAATGAATCAAAGCGCCTAACTAATAACATAGGAAGAAAATGAATCACTCCATCAGAGAATACCATTTCCTTCGAATGAATCAATGGGATCAACTAATATCAATTAAACAGAATGAATCATCCAGTCGGACTTATATCATGACCAATAAATGAATCATCTATCCAGATAGTGTCATAGCTTAAAAATGAAACACACTACATTCCATACAACTGAATGTAACTAAATTGTAAATAAAAAAGAAGGGACTAGTTTAACTAGTACAAAGGAGAAAATATGACTAACAATCAAAACAAACCAAACGTTCGCTTGAAAGCAATGGCTAATGGCCCATTGCGTTCTAATAATAATTACCAATTCGGATTTTACGATATTGGCGTAATGCGTCATGCACTTCAGTTTTCTGGTTCACCAGAATACCGTATTGCAGCATTGCCAATTCCAACTAATGCATTTGAACGTGCAGAGGTGGAACGTCTAATCTCTCATCCATCTGTACAATATGCTCTTGTAGACAAGAACAAAATTGTAGCTTGCATCATCGATGAACAAGAAGGATGGATGTCTACACTTAATACCATGGGCTTTAATGTCAAAGGTGGCGGTAAGACAGCTAAGCGGTTGAAATCATTTCACCGCGCAACTCTTATCAACGCTCACTTCGACACATTGAATATCAAATGGGTTGAATCTACCGAGTATACTCGTTATGATTTTAACTCAGGCTGGGCTGATTGGGTAGTTGAAGCAATTCCCCGTCTATTAGACGGTGGCTTTGTTGTTTCATCTCGCCTAATCCATGCTGGCATTGAGAATCTTCCCGTGTATGAACCTCATAACACATTGGATACTAATGAGTATTATTATGATCCAACTATTAAAGCACAACTTATTAATTTCCTTGGAAATTCTAAAGTATTTAATGGTCGTATCATTACTCCTGAAGGTATGATCAAGGGCAATTTTATTGTCTCTGATAATTTACCTGAAGGCATTGATGTTATTTCATCTCGTGAAAACCTGAAAACCGAAATCACTTATGATGGAGGTTATCGCCTGCTCGCAGAACCACAAGGCCCTAAGAGCCGTGTTATCACAGATGATCAAACTGTTATCAACTTTCCAAAGTTGTTCCGTAAATCCGACATGGAAATGTGGCTTAAGGAAGAATATGAAAAGATGTTCCAACAAGCAATTGATGGAAAGCTTTTAACTAACTGGAAGTCTGTATTCATGCGTAACTTCTCACGTGAAAATCAAGACATTGAGGATGTGGAAGCACATTCTCGTATATCCTATGTTGGTTATCGCTGGGTTAGTATGGGATTATCCGTAACGGATTCTCCCTGGCTATTTGAAACACTTGCTGTTTCTCACGCCAAACCACTTCAAAAGCGTATTCCTATTCCATGTTCAGTCTATGAGCAGGTGATTCCCGAATCACTTGCACGTATGGCTGGTTATGATATTGAAGTAGAAGAAGGCACCATTCGTCGTATTAACAGCATTGGTGTTCATATAGTCAGTGACTTTGACTGGCTCGAAATGTATGAGAGCCATGGCGGTCATGACGAAGATGACTTCTTTAAACTATTTTATCGTACTATGGAATCTGGTCCAAACGATGGCGAGAAAGTCGTCATTGTTGTTCGTTCACCAAACGGTTATGGCGAGTATTCAATCTTTAGCTACGTTGAAGATGAATGGTATCCCACATGGGAAAAGGCAAACGGCGAAGAAGTTTCGTTCCCCGTTGTAAACGGTCGAAACTGGCCCGTTCGTTTGTCTACTGCTATTCGTAATGAAAACGTTAGTTACTCTGGCTTGCCCAGTGAAAACTCTCCAGTTAAACCTAGACCATCAACGAGTGTATACTCTGTTGAAGATGTCATGTCTGATATTGACACCGCTATGAACGGTGGCAATGTCGGTCGATATGTTAACGCTACAATGCTACACTCTATGGTTGTTGGACAACACCGTACTGTACAGCTTTGTTCTCTAGAATCTGCAATTGATGGTTGTACTCAAACATCAGATCCTAACGATCGTATTGCAATTGATACAGAGGCAGGCGTTATGGTTGAAGAAGTACTCGCTACTGGCAAACCTATAGACCGTGACTTTTGGCATAGTCGTTTCCGCTCACTTGCTGCAAAGCATCCTGAAGTAGAAACATACGAAGGTAAAATCACTCAACTCAATACACTTTGTACTGAGTATTATCGTGCCTATACCCACCGTATTAGCAAGCATGCACAAGAGAATGTCCGTCCTTCGGATATTGTTCACAAACTTGGACAGCGCCTGTACTTTCATGCACTTCCACTTTTGCGTCAATTCCGTATGGATATTTTCAATGCAAATGCTGCCGACACCGTTCAAGCATCAACTGGAATTAAACGTACCGAATGGGAATACTTGTATACTGCAATATCAGAACACGTAGAATCATTCGAACGTCCGCAGGATCAACATGACTTTATATTGGCATTGTATTCTGCTTCTATTAATATTCCTACCAGCAATGGTAAGGTTACTGATCAAATTGTAATGAATCGCATAGTGTATCCACACTTAGAACGCGCACTTCAGCACTATGGTATTGGTAATCGAGTTGTAATGAACTATACAGATGGTAAGATAAAAATGAAAGAACATACAGTTACATCTTGGTCATTTCCTGATCAAGATTCTGTAATGCACTCTTTCTTCGATGCTCTTGAGTATCAGAAGTTTCATTCTCAATCTTCACCAATTGTATTTACCAATGTCAATACAGAACCACCTAAGCGTAGAGCTAACGCAATGTTTTAACATTGCCATATCACACTAACTTAAGGGTGTTCGTGAGTAGATTATTCTACTTGCGGACACCCTTTTTTATTTTAACAAGGAAACCTCATGTCTCACGAAGACTCTAATAATCTTTACTTTGAATCTCCTGAAAAGTTTGATTCAGATGTATCTTACATCTGCAAAAATCCTTACTCAGAATATTTAAAGTTTCAAAAATTCTTTGAACAACATGTAGACAAATTTGGTCGTGATTCATTTCACCCAACTATGTCTGTATTCAGTTGTCATCAAAATATCGTTGGCGTAGTTACCTGTCGTGACACAGAAAATAAGGATGATCTCTATATTGCTTTGGCTGAAATGCTTTATTTCCCAATGTCTATATCATCAGAATTATTTATCATCGCAACCGACGTAACAGTAACTTCTGCTGACGATATTAAAAAAGATGCAATGGTTGTTACATTTGTAACTCCTGACCATTGCTTAATCTATACAACCCCATACACTTATAACTTAGATAATACTATTAACTGGCTTATGCAAGAATCTTTTATCAATAAGGTAGCTCACAGTGTCACTAGTGGAGATTCTCCACTTGGTGATATGGTAGAATTATTTTTTGTGTTTTCACATTCAAACAATTCTGGTCCATTCACTTATGAAGAAGTGCTTCGTTATTTCAATGTCAATGGATTCCATTATGAAATCTTGAACGAACAAAACATTGATGACAAGAATTCAATAGCTATCAGGTTTGGATAATTCTTATGTTAACATTAATCGAAAAAAAACCACTTATTACTCAACCAAAAATTAACTCAGATAAAACTTGTATCATTCACGATGATACTGTTATCTGTGGTAAAATAATTGAAGTTGACTATATTCGTAGGGTTGAAAGTAAAATGATTGTCGAACAATTTTATGGTGACATAGATCTGTTTGGATTTTAATTTTTAAAAAGGAACTAAAATATGATCTCCCTTCGCCCATATCAACAAGAGGCACTCGATGCTATTATAGCTAATGAAGCTAATGGCATTAACAGACAACTTGTTGTATTACCTACGGGTGCAGGTAAAACTATTTTATTTTCACATCTTCCCATATTGCGCAAAGATTCTTTGCCAATGTTAGTCTTAGCTCATAGAGCTGAATTACTTGAACAAGCTCGCAATAAGATTATGGCTTCTAATCCTAATCTTGTTGTAGAAATTGAACAAGCAGAACGCAAAGCTGGCCATGTCGACGTAGTCGTTGCCAGTGTTGCTACTTTAGGTAGAAACAATACTCCTCGTATTGAAGCTTATCCTAAAGATTACTTTAAAACCATAGTTATAGATGAGGCCCATCATGCTGCTGCTCCTACTTATAGAAGAATTATTGATTATTTCTCTCCTGATTTCCTCTTGGGCGTTACTGCAACGCCACAGAGGTCAGATTCAACTAGGTTAATTGACGTATTTGAAGAAATAGTATACTATAAATCCATACAAGATCTAATTAAAGACGGATGGCTTTGCCCTCTCGTCGGCTATAGAGTTAAAACAAACGTAGACATCTCTGATGTAGAAATAAGGAATGGTGAATATGCCCAAGATCAGCTTGAACAAAAAGTGGATACTCCTGAGCGTAATGCTTTTGTCGTTGCCACTTATCGCAATTTGGCAATGGATACGAAAGCCATTGTATTCGCATCCGGCGTCAGACACGCCGAAAACTTGGCCTTATCCTTTAAGCAAGCGTCGGTAACAACCGCCGTAATCGTGGGAACAACTCCACGAGAAGAACGAGAAAGCATCCTTGCTCAGTTTGCAACTGGCCAGATTTCCGTTATTGTAAATGTTGGCGTTTTGACTGAAGGCTTTGATGAGCCATCTCTTCAAACTATTATTCTAGCAAAACCTACTCGATCAACTTTACTTTATACTCAAATAGTTGGACGAGGAACTCGCCTACATGAAAGTAAAAAGCATTGTACAATTATAGATATTGCAGACACCACTATAGGCAAGAAACCTATTGGCCTTCCTACTCTGTTGGGTCTCCCACCAGAATTCGATTTACAAGGACAGAGTCTAACAGACGTCGCTGAAAAGTTTGAAGAACTTGAGGCTTACTGTCCAGGTGAAGCTGTTCGTGTTCTCAATCCTGATGACATCAAAATAGCTTATACCCGCATTAACTTGTTTATGCCTCCTCCTCCTAATCCTGTTGTACAGGAGTATTCCAAACTCGTTTGGGCTGAAATTGGTGAAGACGATTACCATCTTGGCTTAAACAATACAGAGTATATGCGCATTAAGTGCGATACTCTTGGTCGTTGGAATGTAACTATACATGACAACCATGCTAAAACAACTACCCTTTTAGGTACTGTTTCAGACATTAGAGAAGCATTTGCTCGTTCAGACAAATGGATTCAAAACAACCGTGCAGCATCTGTTGCACTACTTGATTCATCTGCTGCTTGGAGAGTTGATTCTCCAACAGATTCTCAACAAAAACTTTTAAAAAGAATTGGAATACCTATTACGTCAGATATGACCAAAGGTATGGCAAGTCAAATCATCTCTCGTTACTACGAGAACAATCCTAAGCCTAAATGGCTTCAAAACAAAATAGATTACAAGAAAAGATACTAATGAAAATTTCTAAATTTAAATCACTATTTTTAGTTACTGCATTATTGTTTTCTATTTGTATATACAGAGTAAACAATCTCAATGCTACCACTTTTGATGTTGCTCGTGCAAACGGTCCAGTTAAGTTTACTTTTAGTTTAGCTGAATCTATCCCATTTGTGGGAGCTAATTTACCTTATGATCTTAATTATAAAGGTCAAGATTCTTATGTAGTTATCATGGATACTGGTGTAGATTCTACTCATCCATTTCTTCAAGGACGTGTAGCTTTAGAAGCTTGCTTTGCTGCTAAATGCCCTAATGGATCTACCTCTATGATTGGAATTGGTGCAGCTAAACCAGTTCACTGGCACGGCACCCATGTTGCTGGCATTGTTGTTGGCAGTAATGCTAGCTTTCATGGAATAGCTCCTCAAGCCAAAATTATTGTTATTAATGTTTTTGATTCATCAGGAGCTGCTTATGATGATGATATCATTAAAGCTTTAAATTGGGTTAATTCAATTTCTTCACAGTACAGCATAACTTCCATTAACATGTCTCTTGGTGGATCTAAAACTTTTACTACAAATTGTGACGCTTATATTCCAGAAATGACTTCTGCTATTAAATCTCTTAAAGATCTTAATATAGCTACAGTCATAGCTTCAGGTAACTCTTATGCTTATGGCATGAGTGCTCCTGCTTGTATATCCCATGCTGTTTCTGTTGCTGCTGTTTATACTAATACATCTTTAATTGCAGATTTTTCAAATGTAAATAAATATACCACTTTATCTGCACCTGGATTTAGAATACTATCTTCTATTACTGGTGCTGCATATCAATCGGCTTCAGGTACATCTATGGCTACTCCATTTGTAGCTGGAGCATTTGCAGTCTATCGTTCTAAGTTTGGTGTTCAATCTGTTGATAAAGTTGTTTCAGATTTTATATCTGCATCTAAAACCTCTAAAGATGCTTATACAAATCTATCTGTACCTAGACTAGATTTTACATCAATGTTTACAGATACCCCAGTGTCTACTACTACAATTCCTAGCACTACCACTACTCTTCCAGTTGTTTCAACAACTACCACAACAACTCTACCTACTACTACTAGCACTACTTTGCCTGTAGTTATCACTACATCTACTACCTCTACTACAACTACTCTTCCTGTCCCAGTCACTACATCAACAACTACTACTGTTGTTCCTCCTCCTTTAACTTTACCTCCTATTCCAAAACCTATTCTTCTTGATTTAAATGGTTTATACAAAAACTTTGTTTGGGTTAAATATCGTGACCCTTATCAAAATAAACAATTTATAACTCATTATGAATTGTTCTGTAATAACTTAAATACTTATACTATTCCAAAACAAGATGTATATTCTTTTCACTCCTATAAGCTTTTAGTTCCTGCTTCAGCAATTGACTATTGTCAATTTTATGGGCTCACCATTTATGGTACTAAAACAGCTTATAGCACTAGAATAAACATTTATCCCAAGAATAAACCTATTATTAAGTCTATTAAAACTGTTCAGTTTTCTACCAAGTGTAATCTTAAACTTTCTAAATGTAAGAAAAAGTAATATGGATAGAAATTCTATCTTAAGTAATACCATTAATGGATTACCTAATCCATCTAAATCCATTAAAGCAATCAGTGTTCCTCCTAAGGAATACCCTTCTGTTTTAACAGATGATTACGCTTCAATAATTTCCTATGTATTTAGTTCTAATAATGTATCTTTTATAGAAGTCAATAAAAACTTTAACATAGCTCTATGTAATTCTTATTTAAATATTGATTATTTAATTAATTTTTTTGCCACTGCTATATATAGAACAAACTCTAAAAATTACACTAAGACTTTATATGGTCCTTGTCTACTTCTTGGCCCCTGTGTTTCTGAAAGAATTTACAATTCCGTTAGTTATGAAACTCTCCAACAAGTATCTTTATTAATGAAATCTGTATATTAAAAATATAGATGAAGAAAAATCCTAAACCTATACAAAATTTGTATCAACACAGAGATATCAATCATACTTGTGCTGACTGTGGTTTAATTTCTAAAAATGTAAACAAATCTATTAAGTATAATCAATACCTATGTATTGAATGTTTGAAGGATAAAATAATTAAATTCAATAGCTGAAAGCCCTATTATGTCAATGTCTATTATGATCACGTCTTCTTCTGAAGACTTAACAACAATTAAATCTACCCAATATCTTATTAATTGGGTGCAGTCTATGATGAGTGCACAAGATACTACCTATCCAGGATATGTTTCTATTCCAGATTGTAAATTGTCTCAAGATCAAATTGTAGACTTACAATCTCATTACAATTCTGTTTATAATATATTAACTACTTCTGGGATGAGTTATCAAGACTATCAGTCTAGTATTGAAAATCTAGATTAAACCTCACCCGAGTGGCGGAATGGCAGACGCAGGGGGCTTAAACCCCCCGGATCGCAAGATCTTACCGGTTCAAGTCCGGTCTCGGGTACCCTGTGCTATAATATCTATTACAACAACAATAAGGAAATAAAATGCAACAACCTCCTTTTAATCCATCTTCTAACTCAAAGCCAACTCCTTCTGCTATGAGACAAGTCGGCATAACTATGTTAGCACTTGGCGCACTAGCATTGGTAATTGGTTTTGTTGTCTCGTCATTAGTTAACTAATTACTTTCTATGAGAAAATTAATTAATACTTTAATTCCAAAAATCAGACCGTATACTGACGGCATTGATTACGGAATGAAGCATAATCAAACAATAGAAGATCATCATTTCTTTACTTATCCATTTCGTACAGACAATCATCAATTAGCTAGAAAACAAGATAAACTATACCGTAAAGGTATACGTACTGCTAGAGCTTATTCTCGTTATAGGTATGAAATACTCTTACTCATATACGTATTCTCAACTGCTGTGATATTTTCACGTTGCGGTTGGTAAAATAACCACCAATAAAGGAAAACATGAAAACAAAACTACAACCAACACGTCAAGAAGCTCAAGATCTTATTCTTTTAGCTCATCGTTTAATTGACAATCTTAGACCTATAGGCCTTGACCTTAGAGAACTTTTATTATCTCTTCATGAAGCTAATTTAACTTTGTCATTTGCTAATACTGAAACAGATTTAGATAATCACGACCTTACTCCGTTATTTGCTATTCAACTTCTTGATAACCCTCAGTTGCAAAATTATGATTCTTCAATTGAAGTAATAATTTAAAAATTTATCCCAGATAGCTCAGTTGGCAGAGCTACGGACTGTTAATCCGTTGGTCGTAGGTTCGACCCCTACTCTGGGAGCTATGAAAAACAATCACATATATGCTCAATTCGGTAAAACTCTTATTGGAAAAAAAGTTCAATTAATTAGTTGCACTGATGAATTTACTGCTTTAACTCCTGGTACCCAAGGTGTTATTAACTATGTTGATGACAATGGTACTGTTTTTGTAAACTGGGAAAATGGATCTACATTAGGTCTTATTCCTGGAATTGATAAATGGACATACCTGTAATGTCTAATCCTATATACTACACTCGTTCAAACGAAGGTGTAATTCACGATCATTTTGATTCTATACAATCTGCTTTAAAATATTTTTTAGCAGAAGATGGATATCGTTTAGATATACAAATGTCTGAAAATGAAATTCTTTATTTTTATCGTGATACCTTCGACCACGGTTCGCTATCTTTTCAAGTAGCTAAATCTAAAATTCTTTATTATAAAAACGATCAAACAACAGATAACGATAATGTTATCTTAGTTAATTTTTTAAATAATAATTAAACAAATAAACAAACAAATAATATAATAGAAACGAGTACTAATGCCTACAGGTATTGTAAAATTTTTTAATGAAGAAAAAGGCTTTGGCTTTATTTCTACAGAAACAGATGGAGACATCTTTGTTCATTCTTCTAACATAGAAGGATCTGGCCGACGTGGACTTGTCACAGGTCAGAGTGTCGAGTTCGAGATTGGTGAAGGCCGTAAAGGTCCTGAAGCAAACAACGTTCGTCTTGTATAGTTCTTAGTGTACAAAACTGTACTCTTATTCAACGCATTGTTTACATTCTTTATTATAAGAATAGTTTACGATGCCTACACACATAAGGATTAACTAATGATATTTAAACTACACGAAAAGCATAAGCTTGATATTATTGCCCATTCTTTAACTAAGTATGGCATTACAATTTGGCATGGTATTCCTGAACAAATTGTTCTTGATCTTCATACAGCTGGTTATAAAATTAAAAAGCGTAAAAACTTTAAAAAGCTTTCTAATCAAATAAATCATCCAGCAACTCATCTTTTAGATGATGTTCACTTATTGTAATGCTTATATACGCAATCATTGCTATTGGTGCACTTTGGGGTATCATTACTCTTATTTCACTTCATGAAGAAGAGAAAGACATTCAAGAAATGATTGATTCTGCCCGCAAAGCAACTAAGGACAAAACTCTATGACCAATGAGTTAAACTTATTAAATGAACTTCATGTTGGTGATACCGTAGGTCACACCAATCGGACTGTTTTAGCGCTTACTAAAAAAGCTGATAGAGTTCTTGATGACTCTTATGCTCATTGGATAACTATTTGCCATGGAGAAAATCAACTTCATCCATATGTAGTATGGAGTGTTGTGGCAAGACCTCAAGGCTTTGAAGCCTTTACTGGCGATTACTGCAGCACCTTAGAGCAAGCAGTTACTATATATAAAAAACGTGGAGGGGAAGCGTAATGACTATTAATCCAAAAAACAATGCTATCCAAATGGTTGATAAAGCTATTGGAGACATTTCTGGTCAACAGCTTGTCTCGTCATCTGAGATGACAGACCTATTATTAGACATTCGTCTATACCTACTACTTACAGAAGAGGCTACACCAACTCATGAAAGTTAAATTTAACATTGAAATTGAAGCTGATATTCCTGGCGAATTTCAAAACGATACTTTAGCAGTTACTTTATTACAAGAAGAAATAATTGAACTATTGTCAATCGGCGCTGAATACGATAGAGATGATCAGCCTTCAATTATGTTTTTAGCAGGTAAGATTACTCAATATGTCCCAGGAGCTGGAAAGCTTTAATATTTTACTTGATTAATGTTATGCAGTGACATGCAATCACTAATTACTTGGGAGCTAACAGTCCCCATTGCTACAGGTTAACACTCGTTTACGACTGTCCTGTCCACAAAGTGAATATACCAATCCACTTGACCCCAGACACAGGTGGTCACAACTGTCCTTCGGGCTCTTAGCTCAGTTGGTTAGAGCGCCGGACTCATAATCCGTTGGTCGTGGGTTCAAGTCCCACAGAGCCCACTATGCTAAAAACTATTTTTATGTATATTTGGTTACTCTATATAGGGTTAACCGAATCTTTATTCATACAATTCTTTGCAATATTAATCTTTTATGTTGCTTCTCGAATTGCTTATTCTCCTACAAAAAATTGGTATTACCCAGAACAGGACCAATAAAATGCCTTACATTAAACAAGAAGACCGTGAGTTCTTTGACCAACGGTTGACATTTAAATCAACAGTGATTCATTCTGCTGGTGATCTTAATTATTGTATCACCAAGCTAGTTGATCATTACATCACTGCTCATGGTAAGAATTATGCTAACATTAATGCTGCCATTGGAGCATTAGAATGTGCAAAGCTTGAGCTCTATCGTCGTATAGTAGCTCCTTATGAAGATTCTAAAATACAGCAAAACGGAGATGCTTACACATTATGAGCAACAAGATAAACGTTACAGCTAGAATAGATCGACCTTCCAAGGTCAACCATTCAGATACCAAAAGACAGTGTCACCACACTAACTGTAACACTCTTCTTTCTATATACAACTTTACAAACTATTGTTCTACTCACGAACGTTATACTTTACCATTAAGTAAATTTATTTAAGGATTAATTATGGGAATGGATGTTTATGGCATAATGCCAAAGAATCAACAGGGCGAATACTTTCGGTCTAATGTTTGGTATTGGCACCCTTTATGGAATTGCTTAGAAGAACTTCATCCTGCTATTTGTGGCAGGTGTGAATCTCCCCATGATAATTCTGGTTCTGGATTAAACGCTAAAGATTCATCAGCTCTTTCTAAGCTTTTAAAAAAAGATTTAGAAAAAGGAATCATAGAAAAATATATTGCAGATTATCGTGCAGCTATTGAAGCTATACCTTTAGAGGATTGCAAATATTGCGATTCTAAAGGAACTCGAGACTGGCCTCAAGATGATGGCACAGTTAAAACTCAAGAGTGCAACTCTTGTAGTGGCACTCTAAAGGTTAAAACATCTCTCTCATGGTACTGCATGGATTTAGATCTTATGAAAGAATTTCAAGTCTTTCTTGAAAACTGTGGTGGATTTAGAATCCACTAAGATTTAACTAGTAACCTTGTCTATTAACGCTGGTAGATAAGACTGCTAGTTAATTGATTTGGTAACACCGGCGCTTACTGGGACGTAACAGCGACAGTGTTACCAATAAGTTTGATAACAGCTAGAAAATTCAATCTTACTACGTGGTAAAACACAGAAATAAGCCAACTGAATTGCTGACGGAAAAAGCAATGATCCTAGTGGTCCCCATATCGACCCCATTGCCTGTTGTCAATTACTCTGCTATAATAAGGATATTATGATATTAGATTTTCGAATACGTGGCTTGTAGTATATTAATGCTGCAAGCCGAGTGGTCCGAACGGTATGACGGAAGAAACCTTATAAGTTTCCTGAACAGGTTCAATTCCTGTACTCGGTACTAAAAATATTCAAATCAAAATCTGACAAAATAACATTGGAGAACCATGTCTTTTAACCACCTGTCGGATAACGATGACGACCTCTTTTCTGAGACATCATCTATTCCACCATCCATTAAACTTCCTAATACTTCTACTACCGCTTCTTCTTTAGACGACTTTCGTTCTATAATTGAGAGTGCAGATATAGATGAAGAGAAGATTGGCTCTATGTTAATGCGGTCTAAGCTAGCATTAACTCTTTATGAAAGTGCCAATACTTTTATATTTCAAACAAATGCCTATGCCCGCACAACTTTTAATACTTTAAATTCTCTTACTGACGGAAACTTTCAATACAATCTTTATTGTGACATTCTTGAGGAGTCTATTTTTCGGAGAATGTTAATTATTGATTTTGTTAACGCAATAACAGAACAAACTGATGAAGATATTTTTAAGAAAATTTCTGAGATATTTAAGATTGAAATGGATGAAAGATTTGTATCTACATACTTTCATTCAATGCGTAAGATCTTAAACTTTGTCATTATTGACAGTATTGAACTTTATAAAAAAGTTTGTTCTCTATGTAATCGTGAACCAAGTTCTGCCCTTATTGAACAGCACACTGGTTCAGCAAAAGACTACCTTTCTTCTGACACATATATCAACAGCATATTTGCTAACATTAGAAAATCTAATGGTCATGGATATAAGTCGTGACTTTAATAAAAGTTACTCAAGAATATATTCATCATCAACAGTATGTAAATACTTCTATAGCATCTTGGAAAGATAAAGCTTCTTGTCTTTCTACTTCTGAGATTGAAGATTTTTTTCATACTAAAGAATCTATACTGCGTTCACTTTCTAAGAGATACTGTCAAGGTTGCCCAGTTCAATTCTATTGCCTTTACACTTCTTTGGTTAACCAAGAAGCTTATGGTCTTTGGGGTGGATTAACTCCAAAACAGAGAAAAACATATTTTAAATACATTTTAAATATAGCTGCACAACAAGGCCTTAATACTAAAACTTGGTCTACACAATTAGACTTACTTATAAAAAAATATTCTAACACTGAAGAATTAATTTCTGTTATGAATCCATACTAATAAAAGGTAAATTATGGACATATATCCTGAGAAGATACCATCTTCTTCCAAATCTTTAAATTCTTTTTATTTTAATCTTGACTCCTCAAAGCACGTCAAGAAAGAAATAGAAAACCACCTTAGCATACTCAATGATCGAATTGATAAAATTGTAGATCATTTTACTTTAGAGGATATGCCTGTTATTAAGTTCATTCTTAATATCAGTGAGAATCGTGAAGATCTGAAAAAAGTTGGCAAAGCCTTAGACCGTGTTGCCGATCTTATTGAAGCTCGTAATGACCTTCTTCCCAAGCTTAAGATTATTGAACTTGCTGAAAAAGATCCCAATTGGTTTGCTTTAACCTTTGGAGATTTTTCTGTAAACTTAGATTTAGAATTAGATAATATATTAGGAGACTTAGATGTCTGATACTTTTAACTACTCACTCGTTGCTACAGAGGAAGGTGCTTTCACTGTTCGTTCAACTGTTAAATCTTTTAACCTTGACCATGTCACAGATAAAGATATTGTATCTTTTTATAAAAACTTTTCACAGTATGCTTCTTTTGATACAGGCCTCATGCCTCTTGATGGGACTGGCGTTCTAGCCATTAGAACAGCTGGCCCTCATACTCAAGTTGTTACCCAACATAAGCCTGGCATGTATCACCTTAACTGGGGTTCATACGAAGGTGACTCTAGTGCTAAAGCATACTATGTTGCTCAGCCTTATCGAATTGTAGTTGGTGACTTTAAAAATGGTAACCTTCTTGGCGCAAAAATGTTTTATTCGCCAGTTCCAATTACCTCTCCTGATAATCAACTCTATCATGTTAATCTTCCAAACATTAACTGCAAAGGTTACCGTGGCAATGCTGTAGGTTGGATATGCTTGTATCTTAAAGATGATTGGTCAGCCCTTCCTTTCAACGAAAAGATCAGTCGCTTTATTGAACGCTGCTCTGGTGTTGAAACATACAACGATGCCAATATGTCAGAAACTGACGGTGCTCGCTTTTATCAAAAAGCTGGCAAACCAGAATACTTCTGGGATCCATCTGTATGGCAAACTAGGTCAGCCGAAGATGGCTACAATTGGACTTTAGATTCTGATCTTTTAATTCCTGTTAAAGTAAAAGATATGGACGATCAAGGTCAACATGATGACAATGGAGTTCCATTAACTCTTGCTATGGCTATGCTTGGCAACTATCAAGCATACTATTCTGACGGTGAACACACCAAAATGTACAATAAGATTTCTCGTTCTGATATGGAACTTAAAAATTCTGAAATTGCTACTTTTATTAAAGCTTCTTTTGCTTCTGCTCCAGTAACATATACTCATCAGAACAAAGATAATCCTTATGATTTTACTATAGCCCATCGTGAACAAAATGGTTCTGCAACCCTTGATACTTCTAAGCTCTGGGTTGCTAATAATGAAGATGAGAGCGAAGATGAGAACACATGGATTTGCAACCATTGTGAGGAAATAATGACAGAAGAAGATCCTGTTTGGGATGCACACGATAACTCTCTTTGTCTTTACTGCTTAGAGAGTCACTATGTTCTTATTCCTTCTGTCGAAAAGTATTACAATCAAGAAGATGACAACGTTGTATACATAGAGTCTACTGATTCTTGGTACCATACTGCTCACGATACAATCATTGAATGCTCTTCTTGTGATGATGAGTATGCAATGAGTGGCAATGGGATCATGCAGCTTCATACTGTTCAAGCTAAATTCCATAGACTTCAAGACTTGTCTTTAGTTTGTCCAACTTGCTTTACTAAAGATATAGTACAAAATGAACTTGATACTGCTGAATGTCTTTCGTGTCATAAACTTGTTGTTACATCTACTGGATGGCAATCTGTTTATCCTACATTGAAGACAGTAGATATTAACATTGATGATCCAAATAACTCTACTTCAGAATATGTTTCATTCTGCGATTCTTGTGCTCCTAACTTCTTTGTTTGCCCTTGTGGCTTAATTAAAGATAAAGCACAAACCCAATTTGGTTCTTGCACTCCTACTCCAATTGATTCATTTGATGATTCTGTTTCCTTAGCCGTTACAGCTTGCTGTGGTGGCTGCTTAGGAAATGTAACTGAAAATAGCGGTGGAATGATGGTTGCACACTTTGAGCCTAATATTCCAGCTTTTGTTGAAATAGTTGCAAAACACAAACTTTATCCTGGCATTAATTCTATTAATGTCCAACCACTTGGCGATGATCCCTTTTAATTCAATACAAAACACTGAACCCAAATATATCGGAGATATTAATGGACACTGAAAATATAACATACATGGATGTTAAGTTAGAAGATCTAACTTACTTCTGGACTAAATCTGGAGTCCCCTGCTTCATGGCTAACAGGGAAAACATTGAGGAAGAAATTGAATTCCTCGGATTCAATATTTATTATCTCATATGTAACGTTGCAGAAAGTCGCAAGGTCGAGCACAAGGCTAAAACTAATCCTTACGTTGCACCTTGGACCGAAACTGTTACTGACTACAATAGCAGCATTGTAAAAGTTGTTAATAACTTTGTTGGTCGTTCTGTAAGCGTAGTTGAAAACGAAGACATTTACGACTTTGAAGCAGTTCGTGTTGAGGCAGAGTATTCTCTTCCTCCAATTCCTAAAGTAATTATAGATAAGCTTGATGAGTTCTTCCGACTTGTCGATGCTCAGCACGGTACTGAATCTATTGTTCTATTGACCTTTGATCCAAACTTTGAAGGCACTTCTCAAGGTTGGGGAGTCCTAGTCCCTGAGCAAACTAATACTTCAGTTCACTGTAAGTATGAAGCCGATAGCATTGTAGATCAGAAGCCAGATCATGTACTCATTGTTGGCTCTGTCCATAGTCATCCTAAGATGGCAGCATATGCCTCTGGGACCGACCATGCTGACCAAGCAGACTTTGATGGTGTCCATATAACCTATGGTTGGCAATCTTCTGTTAACAACGGCGCAACTCAGTATCACATCGAGCTTCAGATGGCTGGAACAGCCTATACTCTTAAGCCTGAAGATGTTTTTGAATCGTTCACAATAACCAAAGACCCTGATCCAGAGGTTGTTGCTTGGACTGATAAAGTAAAAAAAGTACTCCCCCCTATAGCGGGGGGTTCGGTTACTCAGGTGGCACAGTCTACGCCACTCCAGCCAGCAACTCAACAGCGGGTCTATACGCCAGCTGGTACGATTAAGGGAGACTCTCGGCTTCAGGAGCTTCCTGAACTAAAAGACGTTGATCCGTACATTATTATAGCTGAAGTTGATTATTCTGATAAAGATGCAGAATGTTTATCCTGTTCTTATCCTTTTACTCTTGCTGAAATGCTTGTTAATATTTGTCCTAATTGCGACATTCTAATGTGCGATCTTCAATCTTCTTATTCAGAAATATTGATGTCTGGTGCTCGATATCTTCGTGAACGCAAAAAAGATCCAAATGTTAATTATTATCTTTGGATTAAAAATGATAACAGTGAAGACGCTCTTTTGCGCATAGCTGATAAGTCTGATGATTATATTCCCAATTTAATTACTGATTCTCAAATTGAAATTGAAGAGCTTGATAATTTTTATTATCAGGGATTTGACGAAGGATTTACAGTTTGCTGTAATATTCCTGTAGAAGATGCATATAGGTGCATCTGTCTTAACACTGTCCTTTACTCTGATGTTATGGATTTTGATCAGGCTCATCCATATGATGTCTATGACAGAAATGCTGGATGTCTTAATTGTGAATATTATTATTCAAAGAGTTGTGAGCCATACTTTAAGTCTATCTTAGAGTTTGCCTCTACAAAAACACCAATTCAAAATCCCATTAAAGAATGTAAAGATTTTTCACCATTCTCTAACATAGCATACGAAGGTTCATATTATGAGTAATCCTAAAAGAGTTGTAATGGTCGGTGCTGGTGGTATCGGCACTTGGCTTGCATCAGGAGTCGTTAGACTTCTTGAGTGGAAGTTTCCTGGTTCTGCTTTGATCATCGTTGATGGTGATCACTATGAAGCTAAGAACCTTGAACGTCAAGACTTTAGTCAGATGGGCAATAAAGCTTCTGTTAAAGCTTTAGAGCTTTCTAAACAGTTTAGTAGCACTATGATCATTCCAATCCCTAAGTGGGTTGTTTCTGATGATCATCCTGATGTTGATGAAGAAGCTGGCAAAATTAAAGCTTCTCAGTTAATTACTGAAGGTGACATAGTCCTTGCTGTTGTTGATAACTTCTCTGCTCGTAAAATTCTTTTCGATGCAGCCTCAAAGCTCGACAACGTAGATGTTTTTACTGGTGGTAATGACGATAACCTATTTGGTAGTCTTTATCATTATCAGCGTCGCAATGGACAAGATGTCACTGCACATCCAGTAGAGACACATCCTGAATACCAGAACCCACCTGATCGTAATCCTGGCGAGATGTCTTGCCAAGAACGCGCAGAGGTCGAAGGTGGAACTCAAATCTTAGCAACTAATATGGCAGTTGCTGCATTTATTCTTGGTCGGATCCAGCACACGCTTGTTTCCAATCAAAATCCTGAACAATCAGAGATCTACTTTGATCTTGGATTGGGCATGGCTCAACCATACAACCGTATGGTCAACACATTAATATCAATATAGACGGAGAAGTAAAATGGAACTTACATCTAACCAAAATAACCCACAATCATCAAGTAGCGTAGCTAACGTTCGTTACGGAGTTTATAATCAGCCAGCTCCAGTTTCTGGTAAAACAGTTGCTGAAGTACGTGAGCAGTTCAGCAAGCTCTGGGGCATCAGCTCTGACGCAATTGCTTACAAGGGCAAAGACAAGCTTGACGAAAGCTATGTCATTCAAGCTAACGACAATGTTGAATTTCATCGCCGTGCTGGCGAAAAGGGCTAATTTATTTAGTACCCCACAAGATCGTGGGGGAGATTTTGAGCTAAAATTCATACTCTCCCCCACAACATTGTCTTTTTTATAAAGGCTATAGATTATTTTATAATTATATAAACGGAGCAAAAGTGCTTTTTCAGCAAATACAATTGGGCATTCCAGCGATATGGGTTAAGACTACTGACCCGTATCGCCTAGAAGAAAATATTACTTCTTATGCCAAAAGAGAATACTTTACTATTAATCACGAAGGCTTCTCTAAGTACGTAGACGGCAAATGGAAACCAATTCTTGTTTCTATTGATCATCCAGAAATTCCAGGTGAGAAGATAGTTAAAACTACTTCTGACCTTAGTCTTTCTTTTGACTATATGTTAAACTCAGAAGAAACTAAAAACAAATCTAAAACATTTATCCATCATCTTGTTGGAGACCCTGCTGAATTTTCTGTTCAGTTTGCAGGATTGATTTCTTCATTACATTCTCAATATCGTTCTTCTTTTAAGAATGATGATCTTAACTCAATGCCTCTTCAAATGATTGTATTGTCTGCTGCTCCAGTCCCTGAGCCTATTGCACACATGTTCTATGTTCACGAAGATCTTTATCCTACTATTCATGAGCTTCATGAAATACTTCATCACATACATGTTTCTACTAATGGCGAAGTTATTGATTCTGCAAAAGCTAAAGAGATTGCTAATGCTGGCCTTGGATTGAGTGAATCTAAATTCATTAATTTGTGTCTTATGTCTATTCTTGATAAAGGCACTATTGATTCTGCTTATGTTTACGAAGCTAAAATGCTTAATGTTAAAAAGAATGGTATTCTTGAGATCATTAAGCCTAAGATTACGTTTGACCAAATTGGTGGTCTTGACAATATTAAAACTGTTATTATGCGTAATCTTTATTTTTGGAACAATCCCCAAGAAGCCGAAAAGTTTGGCATTCAACCTATTCGTCGTATGCTAACTGTTGGCATACCTGGCACTGGCAAGTCTGCTATATGCGAGGCTACTGCTAGTGCTCTTGGCTTAGACCTAGCTCGCACTGGCGTGAGTCAAGTAATGAATTCATTCATTGGTCAGTCAGAGCAAAACATGCGTGCAGTCTTTCAACAAATTAAAGTTATGGCTCCACTTTGTGTTTGGATTGACGAGTTTGGTCGTGACATGTCTGGTGGTCAAAGCTCATCTCACGTAGACGGTGGTACTACCGATCGTGTTCATGGTGAGTTTCTTACGGGCCTTCAAGAGCTTCCTAACGATGTATTCTTAATGTGTGCTGCTAATCAGCTGAACCACCTTAAGCCAGAGATGCTTCGTGCAGAACGATTTGATAAAATATTCTTTGTTGGTCTACCCTCTATTGAAGAGCGTGTAGAGATTATTAAAATTTATCTTCCTGAAGATGGATTTAACTATGATGCTATAGCAGAAGCTACCAAGTATTTTACTGGTGCTGAGATTAAATCTTTAGTTAAAGAAGTTAAATTTAATATTGTTTCTGCAGAACACCGTCAGTTGAATACTTCTGACGTGATAAAGGCTGCTCCTCATATGCGTAATATTCTTTGGAATAAAGAACGTGATATGATTAAAGACCTTTATCGCTATGCATATGAGAACTGGGACTGGGCTTCCAGTTTCCAGTATAATGAAATAGATGATATACTATCTACACAAACTAAAACTAAAGCTAAATCTGACTCCTGGTCAATTAAAGGATAGTGCACATGGACATTCACACAAGTATAGATGAAATGATTGAGAACCTTGGTTCTGAAAATGAAGTTTCTGATGACAAGCCAAAGTATAACAATACACTTTACAAAAAATGGTTTAAATCAAAAAGCCAAAGTGGCTTTGTATCCATTCGTCCCTGGTTTCAGGGAATGAAGTTTAATGTTGATATTGGCAAGACTTCCCCTGCTGGCAAACTTGAAAGTAGCACCAACTGTTTCGTAGATGCAGTTGATTTTGCTGCCTACCTACGTTCAATTTCTAACGGTACTGCAGTTGTTAACTTTCCTGCTAATGAACGCCTTGGCATTCCAACTCCAGAATCATTTGTTTCTTATGGAGGAGCTACTGTTAACAATCAAGTAATCAGTAGAATCTTTAAGGTTCAATACTGGCAGTCTGGTGACAATATTGATACCTCTGCTTTCAACTGGAAGGTTGGCCATTTCAAGGCTCGCAAATCTGACAGTGGTGCTTTTATTCCTGATATGAAATCACCTCTATCTGTTGATTCTATTAAAGTTACTCGTCAGGACATTGTAAGCATTTCTTATCTTCTTGATCTTTCTTTGAACTCTTACACTGTCAACAATACAGATTGGTATGACGCGCAATGACCGAGATAAATGACCAGCCTAATCCAGACGATCTATTTCTATTTGGAGACATAACTGACTTTGACATGTTTAAATCACAAGTTCAGACTCTTATCATAGCTCTTTCAAATGAAGTTGATAAGCGTCTTGCTGAAAAAGATAAAAGAATAGAAAAACTAGAAGAACAATTTGCTTTAATATTTGCAGGTTATGCCGAACAAGCTTCTGTCATAGAAAACCTTCTCTTAACTATCTTTACTGATAGTCCTGAAAAAGAAAAATTGTTCAGAGAAAATCTTGCTGATTCCCGTAAGCAGTTCTTAAATTTACTAAAAGAAGGTGCTGAAGATGTATTGGCTGGAGAAGATCCACAACTTGCCGCAACCATTAAAAACGTGGTTGATCAAAAGTTATCTGAGTGAACCTGTAAATAATTCTTCTCTACTTATTGTAGACCCTGAGCATTACGCTTTAATTAATAATACTTATTATCTTTCTAAGATATACCCTATAGCTAAACAAGTTTATCCAGAGATAATCTCTTTGCATATTTCTTGTTTGCCTATTTCTGAATCTCTCAGAACTAAGGTTATTTCTTTTGAATCACTTTTAACGGAGAACTAATGATACTTTTATCTGATATATCTGAGCCACAAGCTTTTAACCAAAATATTGTTCAAGCATTTGAAAGTATGAGCGACAAGCTTTACTTGCTTAATCCATTGTTTGGTCATTATCTTCGCACAAAACAATATCCTGCTTTGCGGGCTTTTGTAAGTGAAATACCTATAAATTATTTTTCTGTTTCATTTATACAATCAGCTCTTTCTTCCCTTAGCTCTTCTGATATAGCTCTTGCTAAAGAGCATGCTACTTCTATTGCCGAAGGAATGGACGAACATGTTTATATATATGTTGGTTCTAAGATTTCTTTTAGGAATGAGTTCTTTACTGAATATACTCCCAGTGCTTATTCAGCTATCTTTTCTTACTTGATTGCTAACAACTTAATAAGGACAATTGGGCCGGGTCAAAGCTCTGCTATTTTGATTTCTTCTTCTGTATTTTCTAAAGAATTGTTTTTACCTACAGAAGTTTTTGCTGATCTTTCTAGTGAAAACTATTTAAATTCTTTTAACTCTTTACTTTCTAACTACTCACTTATTCAAAACGATAACGCTTTTTTAGCATCTATAGTTGAAAAACGTGACCAACAAATACTTGAACTTTACACTATAATAAAACAACTTGAAGATAAAAACTACGTCACTTCACAGATGACCTGGAGATAAAATATAATGAATGAAAATACACTAACCGATAAAGAGATTGCTCTATCTATTGCAACATTCTCCCGTGCATCTTGCGCTTACTTTACTTCTGCATCAATGTTAAATGCTAGTAAAGATTATAAGTTCGCTAACACTGGTGGAGTAAATTCTTGCTCTTCTTCACAGCGGGCTCCTGAACCTGGAAATCAACACATGCGTTGTGAGTTTCCTACACGTCAAAATACTTGTGTTATTTATTATCCAGATTTTACTATTTTAAAAAAGTCTGTTTCTGAAAATTCAACTGCGTTTTATCTTTCTCGATTCAAGACTAAAACATCTTCTTATTCATATAAGATTTATGATCAGTTTTCAAATGTTTATAATACATTTGATTATGTTGATTTGGAACTTGCTAATAACTCTTTAGATCAAGAAGTTATCGTATTTTATTATGCTCTTCTTGATGAGATGATGATTAAGTATCAAGATCAAGAAATCGATAGCGAAGATCAACCTTCTGCCGTTCCAGTATCTTTTATTAAGACGTTGGTACCATAACATGATGCGCTATTTTAACTACTCTCTTTATAATAATCCTTATTTATTTAATTTGAATTACGTTAGTAGCACCAATGTAATGGATAACGTAATCCACCAATACACTACATCTCTTTACAACCTTAATGCTGCTATTGCTAACAAGTCTAACTCTTTACTTGTTTTGGATAAAGACTACTCTCTTCTCCCTATGGCTGTTCGACATGTTTCTTCTGATTCTACATGCTATATAATTGAGCGTCCTCCTTTTCAAATCCCTGTAGATTTTTCTGTTTCTAAATCTTACAAGCATAGAAAAACTGTTAAAGCTTTAAACGACGCTTATGTTTGGGTGCCTTGGAGTGTATCTAAGATTAGCGTTACAAATCACGGTATTCAATTTGAATTATACTTTAATGATAAGTCTATAGATTCTGTTTCAGACTATCTAATCCCTTGCTATTTTCCCAACTGTTCAAGTGGGGCTGTTTGCATGGGCCAAGATAGCCCTCAGTCTGCAGGTCTTACTCCTGACTCTTCTATCCTTGATCTTTATAATTTCTACTTTAATTCTTATTTTGCTGGTTGGAATTCAGATCTTGGAATTCAAGTTCAAGGCCTGGATTACTTTGATGATATTAAAGACGATTTAGTTTCTAATAAAAATGCTCCTAGTAATCTTGAAAGATTTATTGATACAAACGGATATCGTTTTACCAATACAGAAATTCATAAGAACTTTATTTATCTAATGTCTAAATTAGATTTAAATACTACCTTAGGTTTTGTTTCTCACCTTAAAAACCTTGCTGTTAAAAGACATGGCGATACAGGCTATCGTCACGAAGTACAGAATATTATTAAACATTCTAAGCCTTTTTCTTTGCCAGTAGAGGATTTTCTTCATAGCAATTCTTATTATTATATGAGACAGGTTCCTGGATTGTTAGAATCTTATGGTTATAAGAATGATTCCAAGAGCTTTTCAAGCATAAGAACTAATGTCACTATAACTAACTATCCTAATAGCGGTGACTTTAACCTTCGTGCTCATATAGATAATCCTTTTATCATCTCTCAAGTTTATCTAAATCATTTTTCCAAGAAAGATGACACTACTTTTAATCATAATATTACTTTAGATTATTCTTTAATTGAACCATACATTGTACTTAACGATAGGCACTCTGATGTTAACGCCAACTGATTTTATTTTTAACGATCTTTCTGATTCTGAAAAACCAAACTTTATTGAGTGCGTTAATCCTCCTCATGATTCTAACGTTTGGCATGATCGTGGTGATAAGATTCCTAAATCTACTATTAAATATAAAAAGATTATTGGAAGTACTGTTCAAGCTGGCGAACATGATTATTCTAATTATCTTAATTTCTTAAATTCATATATATCATGCCAAGATGTTAGTTCTCAAGAAGACATATTTTTTCCTGGAGTTCGATACTTGTCTCATGGTCTAGTCGTATTTGAACGTCCTCCTTCCTATAAGGTTATTAATGTAAGTCAAGACGGCAAAGATAGTATTGACGAAGATACTCTTCAAGTTGAATATTATCTACCTATTCCTTGGCAAGTTTATATCGCAATGTACAATCCAAAAGATATGCGTTTAACTTCTGTAAGAATGTACTTTACTAAGACTTCTTTGTTTGACAAAAACCAAACAGTTTATGCTCCTCCAATCTTTAACTTCTTTGGTAGTGGTGCACTTTGTAGACCTTTCTTTGAGAGTATTGATGATATTGAAAAGTATCCAAGAAGTATTTCTGGAGTTATGGCTTCTGCTTATGACTGGGTTTGGAATAGTGGATTTAACTTTGATATAACCGAGAACTTAGCAGAGATGATTTACACTAATAAGTATGAACAGTTTGAACAATACCTCAAGACCGATGCTTCTAAAGTTTCATATCAATTCTTAAAAGATCATCCCATTAATCAGATAGGATCAAGCTTACATAGACGTCATTCTGGAGCTCTCTTGTCTGCTTGGGAACAGGTTCCTTTAGAGCATGTTTCTTCTATCAATTGGACTAATTACAGCATTTCTGATTTTATGTTTCAAGAATTTGATTACACTAATATGCGAGATGAGTTCTTTGATCAATATATTCAAGATAATAATATAACTATAGCTGAAGAGTCAGAGTATGACTTTCATTGTGATAGCGGATGCGATTGTGAATGTAATGATCCCGACTGTTCATGCTGCGATGGTTGCGGTTGTGAACCTGAAGATTCTTCATTGACTAGAGATAATCTTTACCGTTCATCTGCTTTTAAAAGATATATCATTGATAAGTCTAGAAATACTGAAAAGACTTTAGACTTAGCTATTTCTAAATCTATTGAATTTTTGAGAACAAATAGAATTGCTCAATCTCCTATTGCTCCTTCTTCTCTTAATTACCATATTGACAATCTTCTAGATTCTCATTTTCCTGCTTGATATTTCTTCTCCATTTTGGTAATATATACTTATATAAACTTTAAAAAAGGTATTTAAAATGGCTAAAAACCTCAAATCTTCTCAACCTGTATTTAATAGATCAGAGGTTGCTAAGATACTAAACATTTCTACTTTAACTATTGCTAATAGGGAAAAGAATAAGAAATATCCAGAACCAAAAAGAGATTTAAATAATTATAGAATTTATACAATTAATGATCTTTTAAATCTTCAACTATTGACATACGATCATATTGATCCGAAACCTGTCATATCTGTATTGTATGACAAGGGTTATAAAGACTCAAAGTTTTTAGCAGAAATTATAGACGACGCTTTGTCGAGTAGGGTAAATTCAAATGTCAAAAGATAACTTATTTAATATTGACGAGCAACGAGAAACTCAAGACCCTGGTTTGGTCGACGAGATAAGTGACTACGTTTCTACTGATATCATAACAGACCTTAAGACTGGAATATATAATCTATTCTTAAGTATGATTGATCACCTAATAGTGACACATGGTCCAGTAGAAGCTGTTAATATATCTACATCCTTCTTGGATGAAATATCAAATACCTTTAAAAAAACAACTGAATAGAAAGTAACAAAATAAAATGATTGATCCACGTAATACAATTATATTATCTGCAGGACTCATTGCTGAGCCTGAACTGATAGCCAACGGCAACATAGCTAAGCTTCGTATTGCTGTAGACTATGCTGGCAGTGAAAAAGGAGCTGGACCATCCAGTGGTTACTTTGATGTAGTCTACTACCTTAAGGACGGTTCTGAGTTTTCTTCTAAAAATGCAATGTTCTTGTCCAAGCAGATTACTGAATCAAAGATGAAAAAAGGATCTCAGATTCAAATAGTTGGACGCTTGATTCAAGAGCGTTGGCAGCAAGATGGCGGAAATCGCTCTAAGGTTGTTATTGTAGCTGAAGCTGTAACATATGCTGGCTCTTCTTTCCAGAAGTCAGGTGACTCTTCTGCTCCAGCAACTGCAGCTAAGTCAGAATCTTCTTTCTCCGTTCCGGATGAATTCTGAGTTTGATTCTTCTTTTGTAGATAAGCTAATAGAAGAAGCTTTAGACAATACCGTAAAGCCAGTTGATCGTACTTATGGTCAACTCGGCTTTATGGAGTCTGAAGTAGTGTCTTCCATTTTCAATGCTTTAGATTCCAAAATACCAAACGCTACCTTTTTACAGGTAGTTCAAGATGCGCGTATTTCTTCAATAGCTTCTTCTAACAATTTGAAGATAACTGATTTACATACTGTTACTCATAATTGTAGAAAGTGTGCTTTTGCTAGCCAAACTCCTCTTCTACCAAAATGGAATGTTAATAACCCAGACATATTGTTCATAGTTGAATCTTCTTCTATGGATCAACAAGCTTCTGCTTTGTTTGTTTCTACTTTGAAAGAATCTGGATTTACTTCAGATAAGGCTTGTCTTACTTATTTATTGCGTTGTCCTACTAAAGATATTCAACAGCAATACATAGACAATTGCGTTAACTATCTTCATAACGAGATACAGATTATGAACCCTAAGCTAATATGCACTGTTGGAGCTACTACTTTGTCTGCTCTCTTAGGCATTGATGCTAAAATTAAAGACTATAAGAATAAAATAACTTGGCTTGGGTCTTGGCCAATACTACCACTATATTCTTTAAACTATGTATTAAAAGCCGGCGATTCGGCCATTCAGTCTTTTCAGGCTGATATGAAACAAGCGTACCAATTCTGTTATAAAAAGGCAGCACAAAATGACACAGACTGATATTTGGTCAGATATATATATTGCAGATATTTCAGATGATGAAATGAATTCATTTAGGAATATTGTAATATCTGACATAAAAGGACAAGCTTCAGAAGAAGATAAAACTATTTTAAATAATAATCTTCAAATCTGGAACTACAATCTTCAAGCTCTTCGCAGAGATATGGAGCTACAACTAAGTTGTCAAAAAGCAAAGACTAAGATGCAGATTCGTAATCTCAATAATTCAGATTCAAATGAACTTGAAGAGATTAACAATTTTCTTATGGAACAAGAGAAATGGCGAATGTCCGCTTTGAAGTTTTTATCTAATATAGAAAAAAAATCATTGTACGTTAAGATAATGATTTCTCAAACTCCTATTGACTAGTATTCTTTTTATTGATAGGATGTATTTGTGCTGATAACTATTGAAAATTTTGATAAATTTCAACCTTCAATGTCTGAAGAAGAATCATATCATTTTTTAAAATTCTATCAAGGATACAAAAAGTGGTTTGTTTATAATTCAGATGAAGTAGGCGTAGAGCAAGCAACTGCATTAATAGATTTTTTCTCTCAGTTTCATGGAAAGATCCCCTTTCCTAATAGTGTTTTAGAAAAAGAATCTTATTGGTCAAATACTCCACTAGGTATATTTAAATACAGAATGCTGGATGATGGATCTTATACTTTAGTTAATCACTACAAGAATATCTCTGGGTATTTAGTTCAAGGTTTGTATTGGCAGAATGGTTTCTTTTATTTTATAAAAGACGAAACAAAAATTATTCAACTTAAACTTTTTGTTGATGAAAATACTTTTTACGAAAAACAATACCCTGATATACTATCTAGATAAATAAGACTTCTAGCCTCTATAGTTAAATGGATATAACAAGAAACTTCTAATTTCTCGTTCTAGGTTCGATTCCTAGTGGAGGTACTACATCTTCAAGAACCCGTATAAAAATCAATAACCAGAAAGAATTGATATGTCAAAAGAACATCCAGTTATACCAGTAGATAAAAAGGAACTAGTTGAAGTCTATATGGCTTTAGAAGTTACTGACTGCTATCATATGGATGAGCTTTTTATGGCTGTTGCTACTGTTCTTTCTTTGTTGCAGACTAAAAAAGTAAAACTTATTCATTCTGAAATTGAAATTATAGATCCTGAAACTGGTGAACTAAAGTATGCGAATCAACCTTTAATGACTTGTTCTCCTACTCTTCGTGGAACAGAAGATGTTGTTTGGGGTGTCAATCATCAAGGTCAAGTTCTTACTGAAGACAATCTCGTTGCTTATGATGTTAAGGATGATTTTAAATGACAACTGTTCGGAAACCAATATACACTAACTCTCCACTAGATAGTTCTTTTATCATTAAAGTTTCTTGGTATGAAGATGCTGAAGTTTTAATGGTTACCTTTAACACAGGATCAATCTGGACATATAATGAAGTTCCATTTGAAATATATTCTGCTCTAGTAAAGGCACATTCTCATGGTAAATTCTTTAATGCAAACATTAGGAATATCTATAGTGGCAACCGTGTTGGTTACTTTATCCCTGATCTTTTGGAAGTTTAATGTCTAGAAGAAATAAGAGAAACAAAAAGTCTACCAATAAGTACAACTACGATAATCCTCACTATCGTAGCTATAATAAAATTGCCACCCCTAAAGACGTCTCTCAGATAGCTTTTAAAGTATTTGGCTCTCTTTACTATACTCCTAATAAATAGTTGTATTCCTCTGTCATTTACGGTATAATATTTTATAATTTCATTCTGTAAAGGGCTTTAGATGACTACAATTATTGCGATTCAGGGAGATGGTTTTGCAGCAGTTTCTGTAGACTCTAGAATCTCTACTATAGATGATGGCGGTTTTGCTTCACAGATCACAACACTAGGCCCTGGATCTTGCAAGGTTGCTAAGAATGGAAAGTACTTGTTGGGTGCTGCTGGAGACATGAGAGCAATTAACATTCTTCATCATGCATTTCAACCACCTATTCCTCCACCGGGAACTAAAGGTTCTAAGTTAGATCAGTTTATAACTACTAAGTTTATACCTTCACTGCGTGCTTGTTTTGAGAATCAAGGCTATGCAGCTCCAGAAACAGACACCTCTTCTCATATAGCAGAACACGCTTCTACTATCCTTGTTGTAATCGATGGTTGTATTTACGTTGTTGACGGAGACTACTCTTGGACCTCAGACAACAGTAGGGTATATGCTCTTGGTACTGGATCTTCTTATGCTCTTGGAGCAATGAGTGCTATTATGTCTAATAAGTCAGAGATAAAACCTACTCAAGCAAAGACTATGACATTAAAAGCTTTAAAGATTGCTTCCACTTTTGATCCATACACTGGTGGACCATTCGTTACTTTTATACAAGAAGAAGAAAAATAATTTAAGGAGTTTCATGATATCTGCATCTTGGCCTATGCCAAAATCCTACACTGCTCCCGTAAAAGAAATTTCTGAACAAGATTCTAGAATCAAAACTGCTATAGATGATTTTCAGAAAAAAGGAAAGTTAAAAGATCTTTCTGAATCTGAAAAAACTTTTCTACAAGAATGTCTTAGTCAAGCTATGAATGAATTAGCTTCAAAGATTTTAATTAAATCTCTTATTCAAAATGTTAAAGGTGATATTATTACTCATGATTTAGATGATGTTTATGCGCCACAAGGACAAATTCCTTTTCCTCAGCCTTCCCTTTTTGGTAATTCTTCCCTATGAATATCAACGACCTTGAACCTACATGCATCATAGATGAAGACTGGAATCTTGACCTGTCTCACGGTCTAGACGCAGATTATCTTGTTACTGGAGAAGCTATAAAAATGTTAGTTGATCATATTAACTATATGCACGTTCTTATAGAGAATTGCCCAGGAGCTAAACATGACTGATCCAGACAAGACCTCTATAGAGAATGATTTATTCTTAATGTTTAAAGCTAACTTGATGGATGTAACAATTCGTGAAGATGGGGAGTGGCTTTACTCTGCTAGTGAATATTCTAAAACTCTTACTCCTGAACAGCTTGACTATATCTTGGTAAATCTAGATAACTATCAAGACTTTGGTAATTATGAATCAGATTGAAAGACTTCGTAACGAAGCTGAAGAAGCATGGCAAAACATGGATGCTGCAGACTATAGATTGTGGTTTAGTGAATACGCTGAAGCAGGAAATCTAATCAGCGAGAACGCAAACACTTCATCTGAAAAAGAAGAAATGTTTATACAAGAGTACATAGAATATAACTTCGTTAAAGAATAGCTTACACATTATGACAGAGTCTCGAAAAAAACTATCTTCTAATTGGGGTCCTGAAATTGTAGTTCAATGCTGTCGTTACTGGAAGCTTCACTGGGCAAACGGTACATGGGGTTCATGTGGAATTTGCCACAAAAAACCAACGTATGTTAATCTTACTTGGGATGACATAGATAAGGATCAAGCAGATGTCTGAAGAAATAGATATTGAAAAATTAATTGAAGATCGTGACAGATTTCGTGACGACTGGAAAGCAATGATTATTCAAATTGAAGACTTAACGCATGAGCGTAATAGATACAAAAAACTTGCTAAAGAGTTTTATCCTTACGTTGAAATGGAAGCTGCTCAAGCTACAATCTTGGGTCCTACTATTCATGATTGCGATCCTTCTTGTCCCGACTGTCAATGGTATAATTGGGGAATAAAATTTAAACAAAGAATACAGAATGGAGAATTCAATGAGATCAATAGCTAGAGCTTTGAACACCATTGCACTTGCAATAAATAATCTTGCTAAGGCTTTAACGCCTCCTAAGGAACAGGTTACTACCTTTCCAGTTTCAAGTACTTTTACTACATCTTCTGGAAGTGCTGTTCCCAAGAATGTAAAGATTACATCTGTTTATCAAGGTAAAAATTACGCACAAGCAAAAGAAGCTATAGAAAAATATGAAAAAAATCAACAATCTCCTAAGATAGCTCATGTTCATAAAAACGAAAAGTTAGCACTTGATGCCGTATATAGCGCATTGACTGATAAAGGTAACCATCCAGATCATCATGATCACATCATGCGAGAGCTATCTACTAAATGGCCTGTATTGCACACAGCACTTAAGCAGTTGATTATTGCTCGCAAGGAATCTTACAATAATCCTTATTCAGAAATCTGGAAAAAGAATAACGTATGGTAGATCATATAGAAATGCGCAATGCCATGAATAGGGCATTAGAAGAAGTGCATAATGATCACTGCAATGATTGCAAAAAACCGTTTACAGAAGGTTCTGGAGAATATGCAGAACTCATAACATTGGTAAAAATATACCGAATTTGGTATTGCGATAAATGTATAGTAAAACAAGAGGAACAAAATGACTAATTCAGATAAAGTAGCGTATCCCGTAGGACTTACTGTAAAAAACGTAAGAATGCTTACCAAAGAAGAGCTTAAGGCTGAAGGCTGGGAGCACTATTATGGTGGATACCCTGTTGCTATTGTATTTGACGATGATAGCATTATCTATGCGTCGTCTGATCCTGAAGGCAACAACGTAGGGTGTATGTTTGGAGTTACCTCAGATGGAGAGACAATTATAGTTTCTCCATTAGAAGATGCAGTTGTAGAGAACAAATAGTTTTTAAAATTCCTATAGGGGGTAAAAATGGGAAAAAAATTTATAGGCCCTTTTCCATTTTCAAAAATGAAATGTTTTTGGGAAAAATATAAAAAAGTTAAAGTTATAGTTAAGAGTACCTCTGGAGAAAAAATCTGTACAATCAGGTTTACGAAACAAGAATTTGATACTATACTTACAGCTGCTGGGCTGCAAGGTCAAACAGTAGAACAATTCTTTAAAACTATTATTGAGGATCTGGTTAAAAATGAACAAGGAAAAGCTTACCTGTAGCAAGTGCAACAAGAAGTGGGAGAGAGTCTCTTCAAGAGGTAGAAAACCAAAGTTCTGTCCAAAGTGTGCAGTAGACTCTACTCCAGTACCTGTTCAAAAGGCCCCAGTGCCCTCTCAGAAGCCCTCTAAGGCCACAAAGCCTATTGAGTCAGCTATAGTGTACCCTGCTCCTTCTAAGTGGAACTGTAGCTCTTGCCATGCAAAGATAGAGGTTGGAGTTGGGATTAAAGAGGCACCTGTACACAAGTGTCCAAAACGCGCAAATAGAGTTCTTGGTCTAGAATTAGTAGGGTAATCTTCTTTTTTTAGTTCGTTCAAAAACAGTCTTTTTTTCTATATGACCCCAAACCACAGATTTATCTTACAGACCTCATAATCTTAAGCGCCTGTTCGAAGCCCTCTATCACCCTAGAAGTCATCTCCGGGGTTTGTACTCCAGTTCTTACTCCTGCCCTGTAAATTGGCTTAACGGCTCTTTCTGCTCTAGACAAAGCCCTTGTTCCCTGTTCTTCAGAAATTCCAAGACCCCTAACTACAGAAGCTTCTACAGAATCAAAGCCGGCTTTTTCTGGCTGTATACCTAATGGAACTCCAAATTGAATAGCTTTTCTTAAATTAGCACCACTGTCATCTAACATTGCAAGAAAATTAAATTCTCCTGAGACATCTTGCATCATCCTCATTTTAAGAATATCACTTGGAGTATCTTGCGCAGCTTGCGATAATCCTCTAAACATTAAATTATCTGTAGATATTCCCAAGTCTCCAAGTGTGCTTCTTACCATTTTTCTATTAGACTCATCTCTGGCCGTCATAATAACTGGATGTATGCCAGCACCTTGTAAACCTCTTACAAAATCTACCATTTCCGATATTGGTTTTACATTGCTAGCTTCTTTTCTCCACGGAGCCCAATCTTTGGCAGTTAGAAAGCCTTTTTGTGGCTTAATTCTTTCGATCAAGTCTTTTTCTATGGCCTTAGCTTCAGGGGTGGTACTCCATACTGTTTCGTCTAAGTCTAAGATAAAAGCTGGTCTTTTGCCGCTTCTTATTTTACTGCTTCTTCTGGAAAGCAGAGTCTGCCTAGAAATATCGGACCCTTCACCAATACTTATTCTAGACCTATATCCACCTGGTCCAGTTAATCTTATTGATTCAGCCATAGTCAATCCTTATTTTAAGATAATTATATAGTAACATTTTTAATTTTTAAAGCCCCAAACCACAGATTTATCTGATAGAATATACTTCTATGGGAATGTTTGATTATTTTACAATAGACTATCCACTGCCACTAGAGTCATATATATTGTCTCAGTATAGGCCGTTCATTAATGCTGTTATAGATCAGGACCAGTTTCAGTCCAAGGATCTAGAGTGCTGCCTTGATAAATATTATATTGATAACAATGGGCATCTCTTTATTGACGAGAGCTCATTTGAAGATGCTGAGCCAGAGCTGAGACAGCTATATTATCATGGGCACATTACCGTCCATGCCTATGTGCCATTGACTGAAGATGACATGGATTTAAACAAAAGAATTAGGCTAGAATATGATTTGAAATTCACTGATAGTCTATTAGTTTCTGCTACAATGTTACATCCAACAAAGGAGGAGTTAAGTGAGTTACACGGAAAATTATAATAAGATTTATGCGGTGATCTGTAAAGCAGATCTGCCACATGAGAAAACCCACAAAGCTGCACTTCGAATAACGGATGCATTAAATGACATATTTGTTTATACTAATAAACAATTTCCATCTATGATGGATGAAGTAATGAAAATAGTAGAAGAGTTTACTGCTACAGTAAAACTAGGTGGGTATGACCTAGATGATAGGAATTAATTTTGCAGGGTTTGTTAATAGAGTCCAATAAACCCTCCACCTTTGCATTAATCCAATCAAAAACAAAATCATATTAATTATATCCATGATATACTAGTACCAAATATGCGGTTGTAACTTAACAGTAGAGTACGTGCGCTTCCGACCCACGGTGTGAGGGTGCAATTCCCTTCAACCGCTCCAAGTTAAAGAATATGAAGAAGATAATGAGCACTGATCAAGAAAAAGAACAAAGACGAAAAGCATACCAAAAAGACTATCAAAGAAAGTGGATGAGAGACAGAAGACTTGACTGGGTTCTGGCTAATGGTCCATGTAAGCATTGTGGTTCTTCGGAAAAGCTAGAAGTAGATCACATCAAGCGTGAGTACAAGACTATGCACACTGCTTCCATATGGAGCAGAAGAAAAGAAGTTAGAGACAAAGAGTTAGCTAACTGTCAAGTTTTGTGTAAGGCTTGTCACCTAAAGAAAACTATATCAGAAGTAGACTACCCTGGTATAGTGCATGGTACATCAAATGGTTATGATCATTTTAAGTGCAGATGCGAAGAATGCAAAGAAGCTAAAAAGAATAGATCAATCGAATACAGAAGCAGAAAGAAATACAAGGAATTAAATAATGGCTAAGAGAGTATTGCTCACAGGTGCTGGCGGATTCGTCGGTCACCATACTTTAGAACACATCTTCAAGACGACTGACTGGGATGTAGTTATCACTGACTCTTTCCGTCATCGTGGAGTAACAGATAGAATTACTTCTATTAATTCTTGGGAAGCAAACAGACACCGTGTTCAGCTTGTTACACATGATCTTACTGTACCTTTCTCTGATGTAATGATAAAGGACATTGGGCACATTGATTATATTATTTCTATGGCGTCAGATTCACACGTAGATAGATCAATCACAGACCCAGCACCATTCATTATGAATAACGTAGCACTTGTTGTTAACATGCTGGAACTTGCACGCAAGATCAAGCCAGAAGTATTCTTACACGTATCAACAGATGAAGTGTATGGCCCTGCTCCAAAGGGGTATGCTCACAAGGAATGGGATACTATCCTTCCATCTAACCCATACTCTGGATCTAAGGCTGCGCAAGAAGCTGCATGCATATCTTACTGGCGTACCTTTGGTGTTCCAGTAGTAATTACTAACACAATGAATATTATTGGTGAGCGTCAGGACCCTGAGAAGTTTATTCCAAAGATTATGTATTGTCTTGAGAAGGATATCCCAATGACAATTCACGGCACTCCTGAGAATATTGGATCAAGATTCTACTTGCACGCAAGAAACCAAGCTGATGCTTTAGTATTTATCTTAAAGAATCTTCCTGCAATAGATTATCCAAATGCAGATCGACCAGACAAGTATCATATTGTTGGTGAGAGAGAAATTAATAACCTAGAGATGGCAGAACTTGTAGCAAAGTACTGGGGCAAAGAACTTAAGTTTGAGTTCCAAGACTTCCACACAACAAGACCAGGACATGATCTTCGTTATGCACTAGATGGAACAAAGCTTGCAGATGCTGGATGGGTTGCCCCAATGCCACTAGAAAAGTCTTTGGAACTAACAGTAGAGTGGACTAAGCAAAATCCACAGTGGCTCTGGAGAGATTAATTTTTATCTCTATTAGCATAACCAAATAATAATCCAGCAGCAGCAACACCTAATGCAGTAGCACCCAAGTGACCTCTAGTTACTTTCTGTCCTACTTCTAAAGCGTTGTCCATTAGACTGCGAGTAGATCTTGCAGCAGTTGGTGCAGTAATAGATGCAGCTACATGGGATGCCTTTGAAGCAGCTGAACCTGAATGGGTTATAGCAGCTTCAGCCCTAACTGCTCCTCCACTAGCTACTGTTTCGGCTACACCCTCTATACTTGCTGTAATAGTTGGGGCTGCAGCCTCTGTTGCCTTAGCACTTTTTGCAAGATCTCCGTATTTTATTGGAGCATTTAATGGTTCTGGTGGAACTACTGTTGTTCTTCCTTCTGCATCTATTAGGAAGTCTCCTGGTTTTGGTTTTCGTGGTGCTTTTGGTTTTATCACTTCAGCGGACTTTGCTCCAGTATCATATTCATCCACTAAAGGAACATGCTTAGTAGCATTTGCCCTTGATACTTGAGCACCATGAGATCCAACAGTAGACTCATACCCCTCTCTCATGGCGGATATTGCTGGACTTTTTTCTATAGCTTCCATTACTGCAGGATCTTGCGAGAATGCAACGTCTGCAGGCACGCCAAAGTAGGTACCAAAGCCAGGTCTTATATCAGGATTAATATCTGCATCTATGAAGGAATACTTTTTTATTTCTCCTCTTGAAATGCTTGCTCCTTGTGATCTCATTTGCCTTTCTTTAATATCTAAGCGAGTATCATACAAACTAGCTCCTGGCTTATAACCAGCTTCTTCCATCAATCCGTTTAGAAAAGCTATCTGCTATTCCTTCTTGTTGTCCAAGATACTTAGCATCTTCGAGTGACATCACTCCTGGAGAGGTTGCTCTAGTTAATCTTTCCGCATCTAACGAACCCGATGCATCAGCTGCTGTGTGAAATAATTCATGAGTAAAAGTAGTAGCTATTTCTTCTGGTTGAAGTACCCCTAGTAGGTTGGGGTTTATTTGCATTCTTCCACTTCCTGGATTGTAGGCTGCTACTCCTCCTATTTGATCAGTCATTTCTATGCCAGAAAGTTTACCCAGTACATCAGAGCCGGTGACAAGTCTTGTTGAGCCGGGAATATCAAATTGTTTATTTGCAAAATCTGTTTTATCAAAAATATCTTTTAGGATATCTCCAGCTTTATTAGCTTGTGCACTAGAAGCTTTAGTGGTAAAATCTTTAACCAAGTCATCTGCTGTTTGATAGACTGGAGATTTGCCAGAAACCTCTTCTGTTACTTTAGCAGTTAAGGGAGTATTTTTAGCATCGGAGTACATTTCATCTTGAATTGCTCTGTCGCTCATTCCTCCGAATGGAGCTGCCTTATTAGAGCTCGTACTATCCTTAAGAACCTGTTCGTTCCATCTTCTATTAAATTCTGCTTTTGCTGGATCTGGATGGTTTTCATCCCTTAAAAGAGACTCAGCAACAACGTCCATTTTTTCTTCTCTTGATACCATATTTTATGCTCCAAATACTTTTTGTGTTACTATATATGAATAGTACCCAATGTTAGGAGATATGTTATGGCCGGAAAGAAACCAGCAAAAAAGAATATTACCAATACCCCAGAGAAGAAAAAAGAACTGCCTGGAAAAGCAGTGATGTATTTTGGAGTTCCAGGCAAAGGATTTACCTGCCCAACTTGCAATAAAACACTTATTAAAGGTATAATATATGAATACAATGGCTCTAGCTTTTGCACTAGAAGCTGCATACCTAAACTAGAAGTCGAAGCAGTAGCTTAATTAAAGGATTCAAAATGAAAGATTATTGGTTAGCAGAGATGCTAGAAGAGATGGAGAAGAAACTTGCTCCAGCAGAACAAGAGTTCTCTAATGCTTTAATTGCAATTGCCAAGAAGTATGGAAAGCTTTCTAATGATGATAGCAACGGTATCTGGGTTGGCTACGTTGAAGCAGCCCAGAATGAGAACGCTAGCATTGGCGTCATGTGTATCAACTGTGCCCAGTACGAAGGCTCTGGAGTCTGTAAGGTTGTAGCACAAACGGTTGAAGACGGTGGCTACTGCAGACTTGCTGCAATTCCAGATGGCGTAGTAAAGCCTGGAAGAAAATAATGAAAAACTATTGGCTGTCAGAATACTCTAAGAGCGAAGAACCACAAGACGATACTCCAGAGAAAGATCCTGAAGCTAATGATGTTAAGGGTAATCTTTCTGATAGACAGCAGATGATGTATGAGAACTATGAAAGTACAGTTGAAGAGTTCGGTATGTTTAAGCAGGACTCTAAGGCAGATGGTGCTCACTATGCTCCAGCAAGTGCTAATCCTTTTAAAGAAGAAGGATTAATGTGTGCCAACTGTGTGTTTTATATTGGTGGCGGGGCTTGCGAAATAGTCAAAGGGACTATCGAACCAGAAGCAATCTGTAAGCTCTGGATTATTCCACAAGAGCTTATTAAGAATCAGTAATATTTCTTAAAGCTTCTCTTATTGCATCGTGGTCTAGTGAGTCGTCAAACCCATCCGCCCATGATTGGTGCAAAAATCCAAGTTCTACCGATTGCTGAACGTTATTATGAATCCAGTTGTGACATATTGGGCAACATATTACGTAGTTGTCGGATGTTTGAACAACATCAGGTTGTCTATACCCAAAAAATCCGTATCTTGATTCCTTCTGGTGGGCTATCGACCCTTTTTTGGCACAGTTGGGCGAATTAACTTCACAAAGAATTTCCGGGTGTCCTGCTCTATTAAATGCCTCAAGTCGTGCGTCAATAACAGACTGAGGCATTTGAGGCCTTATTGCTTTAACTTCTTCAAAAGTATGTATGAAAAAATTTTCATCTGTCATGATAGTTAACTTTCCTTTTTGCCTTTATTACGGGCCATAATATTTGAATCTAACAAGTCCACCGGTAGCGGCAACTAGACCATATGCTTGGTTTCTAAAGCCACCACGACCGTAATCACTGTATGGCGAGTTACCTATTCCCGGACCGCCAGCATATGAGTCTCCATATCCGCCTCCACCGGCTCCAAATGTATTACCATTTACGGTTACGGCTGGTCCACCATTACCGCCATATGCATAAATTATAGATTGGGTGTTATAGACCTGATAACTAAAGCCATTTCCACCTGCACCTGCACCTCCACCGTAGCCAACGTCGGAGTCTCCTATGTATCCGTATCCACCACCAGTATATGCGCTTGATGGATAATTCGATGTTCCTCCACTTGCAACACCAGAACTACCGGCGTAGTCAGCATTATTCCAGTATCCAACACCACCGCCACCGCCGCTCATACTTACTCCTGGAAAACTTATAGTAGATGTTTCGCCCGGATTGTTGGCGCTACCACCGCCTCCAACTGTGAAAGTGAGAGACGCAGGTGCTGCTGCAGAAGAGTAGTAAGCAACCGCACCACCACCACCACCTGATCCACCCCAGTCACCGCCTCCACCACCTGCACATACTAGTTCGTAAAGAGTACCCACTGTTGGAGGAGTGAAGGACTGTTCCGAAGCAGCGGTTGCAGACTTGGCAGATACTGCTATTGACTGCTCTGCCCCATATGTTGTGCCAGCTGCATTAACTGCTTTTGTTCTGTAATAGAATGTACCAGCAGCAAGACTTACTGCATTTGCTGTTACTGCAGTTGCAGTTAGTGCAGTGACGGTCCCTGCTGATACTGAAGATGGATAATTTTGATTTACAGGATCAGCAATGGAAGATGTTCCATAAACAAATGTAACAGTAGTGCTTGCTCCATTAGAATTAACTGTTCCGTTAAAGGTGGCAGTACAAGAAGTGTTATATACTCTTGCCTTATAATAAACAGTAGTTCCTCTTGGCCAAGTACTTCTAGCATAAGCATTGCTTGTTGCAGCTACTTCATTAGGATAAGATCCAGAGCTTGTACCCCATACAAAGTGAGTAGTTCCAGAAGAGCCATTTAGAGTGCCAGTTCCAGTTGTTGCTCCTGATGGGTATGGATTTGTCCACGGGGAATCCGCTTGACCAGCCGTTCTTTGGAATGTTACCAAGGTCCCAAATGATTGAGTGTTAGTAGGGGCATTAGTTGTCGTTGCAGTTGGTGTTGTTGTTGCGTCTGAACCAGTAGTTGTTGTTACAGTAGCTGTTGTATATGGCTTGAAGGGTTCTGTTATTGAAGATTCTGCGCCTTTTCCAATAGGATTGACTGCTCTTATTTTAACCTTATACAATGTACCATTAGTCAATCCCGTAATAATAAAAGAAGTCCCTGATGTCCAACTAGATGTTAGATAATCTCCGTAAGTAGCATAACTATCAGCAGAAGTAGCTAAGGCATACTCGTATCCAGTAATGGATAATCCGACCATTAAAAGAAGGTACTATAAAATCTACCGTTGCTTGATTGTTGCCTGGTGTTATTGCTGTAGAAGTGTTAAAGAATGTTGGAGCACCAGGAACGCCACCAAGTCCAAACATACCTCGTCCACCTTGTCCCCTACCAGCTAAGAAAGGCATCTTAAAATCTCCTTAAGCGAACTTAGATTGACTAGCAAATACGGTGAAAGTTCCGCTGCCAGTATCGCTTGTCTTATAGATGGTTAATGTATAAACATCTGTTCCAATATTTCCTGCTGGCTTTGATCCGCCAAACCATTTAATATTGACAGTTGCGCTTGTGTCGATAGTTAAGTAGCTACTTGCGGCAAAAGACTTAGCCGTTGGTGTAGCTCCAGAACCATTCTCTATCATTAGAACTAAGGTGATAGCATCGACATTTGTGGTTAACAGTGATTTTAAAGTAGTGCCTGAAGAGTTTCCTGTAATATTAAATTTGAATAGATCAGCAATTGTTCCAGTGTAGTAATAAACAGCACCATCTAAAACATAAACGTTTGTTGCAATTGGTCCAATAGCAGCAGATGAAACGGTAAACTTTTCTTTTGACTGCTGAAGCACGACTGTACTTTGAAAAGTTGAAGTTCCAGAAGACGTTAAAGGTCCAGTAAAGTTTGGCGTTGCTGCTGTTAATCCTGTTAAGCTTCCTACTGAAGTCAAAGAAGAACTTACAACAGATGAGCCTAATGAGGTAGAGGTTAAAACGTTTGCGCCATTTATTTGATATGTTTGCCCAGAAGCTATATCGAAACTATCGTCTGTTCTTAAAGTATTTGGGGTAGATCTATAAAGGTTTGTATCTGCAGTTGCAGATCCAGAAGACCAGTTTAACTTACCACCTGCATCGATGGTAAAGTTTGGAGTAGCGCTATTGTATGGTGCTATCTCTATAGCAGTGTCAGAAACTGTGCTAAATTTTCTAGCACGAATTCTATTATAAAAATTGGGCATTGGCCTCAACCAAACCTTTCTAAATTAAAATTAACCCCTCGAGATTAATCAGATAGCTATTATAGTAATTACTATTATTGCCTATCAAAGCAATATTTTTTATGATAAAATGTGCTTATGCAAACAATCTCCAATAGTCCAAGATCACACTCAAAAATAACAGAACCATGGATACTGGCTGAAGACTGCTTTACTGAAGAAGAAATACAAAGAATACAAGAATATTGTTCTACCAAAAAATTAGATAAGGCTTCTACGGTCGGGTCTAATCCATCAGCTAGAGTATCTAACAACTGCTTTAATGACGTAGATCTTGAAAATGAATGGTTTATAAGTAGAATAAATCAAGCAATAGCAAAGGTGAACGAAACATTCTATGGCTTTGATTTGTACGGATATTCATATTTTCAATATGCAGAATACGAAGGATCGGAAAATGGCAAGTACGATGCTCACACTGATTTAATCTTTGGCGAAGATAAGCCAGGCTATATGATTGACACCAGAAAACTTTCTTTAAGTTTACTTCTGAATGAACCAGAAAAAGATTTTATAGGTGGCGAATTCTTTATTCACCTCAGCGGGAATCCATCTTTACATAGATTAAAGAAGGGACAGATCATACTGTTTCCATCATTCATGCTTCACGGAGTAAATCCAGTTCTATCTGGAGTAAGAAAGTCTATTGTAATTTGGGTTGAGGGACCTAAGTTTAAATAGTAGTTTGATTACTGCTGTTTTGTGACGGATCCAACAGCGTTTGTTAAGGTAATTATTGGGTAATAGCTTGGAGTAAGTGCAAGGTCTGCCTGATGTCTGGTATAACTAGATGTACTTCTTGCTGCATCTGCAGCGACAATACTACCTCCATTGGTAGTTATTATATCGTTGTTGGGGGCATTGGTGGTTACCGATATTGTAGCTGCCAAACCATTAGCAATAGCAGTATAAAAACTTTCAAAAATTGTTTCTGGACCTTCTTCATTGGAAAAGAAACGAGTTACACTCCCGCATATTCAAGATTGGACTGCAGTTATTTGATGCAACAACCCCTACTGTGGACGGCATCAGGAAAGGTCCCCAACTACTAAATAAGTATTGCTTGCTGTACAAATAATACTCGCTGATGAATATTGCGCCCTAAGTGTATAACCAGGAGTTCCAACCAAAGTTGCCCCAGAACCTTGTGCAACAACAAATGCTCCAGCATTTAATCGGGCAAGGTCCACTCGTTGTCCAACTGAAAAACCAGTAGAACTAGTAAGGGTTAAGGTACAAGCAGCAGTATTGTAAAGCAGTTTTCCTACACTAGCCGAAGTTAAGTTTCCTGTTGTAAATGCGGCCACTGTTTGTGCTGTTGACCAGTCTCCATTAGTCCCGTTGGTCCCTGCAGGCCCAGTAGGCCCAGTAGGTCCAGTAGGTCCAGCTACAGTAGAAGCAGCTCCTGTAGGACCTGTTGGACCTGTTGGCCCAGTCGCACCTGTTGGCCCAGTAGCTCCTGAGACAATTGGCTCCCATTGTGATGTTCCTGAATTATACTGTTTTAATACTGTCATGATTTAACTCCATAAAGATTGATAAATGTTATGCATTATATTTTATCATATTATTTGCTACGTTAAGAAAGGTCTCCAACAATAACATACTCATTTGCGGCAATGCAGATAATTGATGCTGCCGACCATTGTGCTCTAAGTGTTAATCCAGGAGTGCCAATAATTGTTGCTCCAGAACCATTAGCTACAGTAAAAGTTCCAGAGTTTTTACGGATTAGGTCAACTCTTTGACCAACGGAAAAGTTAGTAGTAGAATTAAGATAGATAGTTTGTGAGCCAGTATTATAAACTAGTTTCCCTGCTGCGCTAGATATAAGACCGTCTGCTCCTCCACAGGCAGTAGAATAAGTGATGACCGCCTGTGCTGTTGACCAATCACCTGTAGGACCTGTTGGTCCAGGTACCGTAGAAGGAGCTCCTGTAGGACCTGTTGGACCTGTAGGACCTATAGAAACTTGTAGCCCTGAGACTGCAGCATAAATGCTAACTCTTATTGAATTTAATGACGGAGGAGTTTCAAAATAAATCGTAATAGTGTCCAAACTTGTTGCTTCCCAGCTAGTGTTAATTACACCATAGGGAGAAATAGCTTCAGTTATAGACACTACAATGTCTCTAGTAGAAAGATTGTGGGTAACAACAAAAGTTGTAGCAGAAGCATCTCCTATAGTTTGAAGTTTTGTTGTTCCATCAATTGTTCCTGGAACTTGTGCATTGACCCACTGTGATCCGTTCCATTTTAATACTTGGTTTGGAGTTGCACTAGTTACTGTCACATCAGTTAAGTCATCAAGAGATGCTACAGTAGAGGCAACTCCTGGTATATATTTATTTAATGATGCATTGTATTTAAGAACGTTCGTGTCTGCTGGACTTGTTGTATCTATTTCTATGCCGCCAACTTTAAGCTTAGGTATAGTTGCCATGCCAGTAAATGTAGGTGTTGCACTATTAGCCTTTAGGTCTAGTGCAGTTTGCTGTGCAGTAGATACAGGCTTAGCAGTGTCAGCAGTGTTGTCAACTGAGCCCAAACCGACCATTGATTTAGTGATTCCAGAAACCGTTCCGGTAAATGTTGGTGTGGCAAGAGGTGCGTAAGCAACAGAATCAAGTGATCCATCTCCCTTTACATATTGAGACGATGTTCCGCCCTGAGTTATGAACTTCTCTGCGTTTATGTACTGGAAGTAGTCAATGGAATTAGTGGGACCACCAGTTCCCGATGTAGCAACCAGGGTTGAGGAAGGCTTGTCATAAGCACAGTTAAAGATTGAATAAAAACCATTCAGCACAACTGGGGCAACATTACTCAGGTTTGCTGTTATAAATTGAGAGTTGGCTAAAACTATAGAGCTTGAGGCTGCGGATGTAACGGCGTTACTTATACCAGCGTAAACATATGAGTCTACAATAGATAAAGTTCCGGCAGTTAATACTGGAGAAATAGTTGCTACACTCTTTACGATCACGGCTGCACTAGCGTTATTGACTGTTATGTAGTTAGGATTACTTCCGAATATTAAAGTTAAACCCGCACCAGTGACATTCACGTTAGTAATGTCGGACACACGAATATTTACGTAGTCAGCGTTACTACTCTTTGTAAGAGTCCCCGAAATATCACAGTTGAGTATGTTTACATTTCCCAGACCAGCAGGTGTACTGATAGTCAGGTTTGTCATTTTAATTCCGGCAATAGTACATGCAGTATTTGTAGTTAGCGTTCCTGAAATAGTTATGTTTCCACCAATAAGACCAGGACCAGTTATGGTTGTGTACTGAGTGGTTATTGACGGGCTTTCCGTGTATGTACCGGGATGAACAATAATTGTTTTTCTTAGTGAAGTTATTAAAGTCAATGCCTTAGTAATAGATGCAACAGGGGTTAGCAAATCACCATTACCAGTAGTGTCATTTCCATCTACTTGGCTAACATGGATTTCATAGTCGTAACCAGTAAAGGTTGGTTGCTTGGAGTTTAACTGTGCTTGAACCCCCGAAGTAACCCCATCAAGATATCCAATTTCAGTATCAGTAATATTGGCAACACGTGTCTGAACTATTGATGTGTCAATTGCAATATTAGGAGTAGCACCTTCTCCTGAATTATTAGATATGGTAAGACCATTGCCTTGGACTAGGTTTTTAACATAATTGCCAACCGTGTCAGACGTCAAGTTTACAGCGTCATTAACCCAGGCAGATCCTGTCCATCTTAAAAAATCTCCATCTGCAGAAGAAGTTATAGTGACATCCGAAAGGTCATTTATTCCATGATTAGAAATGCTAGATACGGTTCCTGTCACATTCCCAGTTACGTTACCAGTAACATTGCCAGTTACATTACCAGTTAAGTTACCAGTGACGTTACCGGTCAAAGGTGCTGTGACACCAGCAAAAGTTACAGTACTGGAAGTTGCTACAGCTTGACCGATTGAAATATTAGGTGTTGCACCTTCTCCAGAGTTATTGGATATAGTTACACCAGTTCCAGCTACTAAACTCTTAGTATAGTCACCAATAGTATGTAGGCCAAGGGTTACAGAATTTTCTATGATAGAACTTAAATCTAGATAAGTAGTTCCATCATTTGTGAACTGCCACTTATCTGTTGACTCATTCCATCTAATCGATACGTTTGTAGAGGTGCCTCTCTCAACTTCAAGCCCAGCATTCAACGAAGGAGCACTGGATACGTTGGAGTTTAGAATTAAAAAGTTATCTTCTACTAGAAGTTGTGACACGTTGACACTGACAGTGTCGCCATTGACAGTAAGGTTGCCTGTAATAGTGACGTCACTACCAAAGGTAGCAACATCGGTAGTGCTTATGGTCGTATAGTTTTCCTGGAGCCAGCTTAAAGTTGTCTTTACTAAAGTGTTAGAATTATCTTTGTAGAACAAAACACCATTTATAGGGTCTATTGCTATTTGCCCTCTAGTTATATTTGGTTCTAGCATTTATTTCCTCTTAGTCTAATTTGGATTTTTTATCAACCTTATTAAAAACTTGATTTATTTCAGTCACAGAAAGCTTTCCGTCATCTAGAAATGCTCTAGATAAGCCTTCTATAACAGTAGCTACACCAGCCATTCCGAGCCATGAAGCAGGCTTTCCATATAGGAACGCCAGCAATAGCACCAGCACCTATGACGCCAAGGCCAGATGCTGCAAATGTGGCTACTATTCTTAAAATAATATTATTTAAAGTTTTCAATTTACCCTCCTATAGTAATGATTGATTCTCTTAATCCTCATCGTTTTTGATCATTGCGTGAATATAATGCACTGCAAATGCACAACCTGTAGCTATGATGGTGATTTTTCTAGTCTCTCCAGAGAGAGTTGCAAACACTACGACGCTACCTGAAATGGTAAAAGCCAGTGCTGAAGTCTCTCTTGAGAACTTTTTGATAAAGCCCCAAGGACTAAATCTTCTTTTCATTGTTTCCTCCTCGTATTTAAATATACTGTTTCTTGTGAAGTTGTTATCTTCTTGATCTTCTGGACCCTCTATTTCAGCGTCCTCTTCTTCTTCGTCGTCTGGGTCTTCGTCTTCCTTGCGACCATTGCTATTGCTGCCGTCACCAGGACCCCCACCAGAGCCTCCAGAACCGCCTCCAGAGCCTCCCGTTGGCCCAGAAGGACCAGAGCCACCCATGCCAGCTGTAGCAGCAGTTAAGGCTGCACTGGCAGCTAATAGAGTTCTACGAGAGCCTACGTCTACGCTAGAGCCTACTGGGACGTAGTCATCCAAGCCCTCCCCATAGACGTTAATTGTCTCCTCAAAGGCGTTCTTTACTTCTTCTGGGGCATTTGTCACAGCCTCAACAAGAGCTGCCTCTTCTTCTTGAGTCAATTCACCTACAGGAATCTCGGCAAATATCTCTGCAGCTTGGTCCCCATCAATGCTTGCCAAGACCTTGTCGCTGGTAGCAAGTTCGGTAGCTTGATCTGCGGTGACACCATTTTGCAAGATATTGTCAACAGCAGCAGCAACCTGATCTTCGCTAATGTTATCTGATTCCAATATGTCCACGACTTCAGCAAACTGCTCATCAGTAAGAGGTGAGTCCAAGACTGCATCAATTACTTCAGCAAATTTTTCATCAGACAATGGCTCAGCAAATACTGCATCCAAGGCTGCACTTAATTCTTCTGTTGAAAGATCGTCCGCAAAAACAGAGTCGACAACAGCTGAAAACTCTTCATTGCTCAAAGGACCATCAAGAAGAGATGTGACTAATGCTGCTACTTCTTCTGGTGAATCAGCGTTAGCTATGGCATCTGTCACAGCTGCGCCAAGCTCATCTGCGTTATCTGTATTTTTAAATATATCAGATACTGCAGTATCAGCTGCATCTTGAGTATTTTCTGGAATAACTGGTTCTGTTGGTGCAGGAGAATCTGGTTCTGTTGTAGTTGTAGTAGTCTCATCTACCGAATCGGGCGGAGTAGTTGATTCTTCTTCTGGGATAGTGGTAGTAGTACCAGTTGGAACTTCGGGAATTGTAGTTGTTGTAGTTGTTTCTGGTTCCGTAGTAGTAGTCGTAGTTTCTGGTTCGGTAGTAGTCGTAGTAGGTTCTTCTGTAGTAGTTGTAGGTTCTGGTTCAGGAGAAGTTGTTGTCGTAGTGGTAGGAACGGTTGTGGTAGTAGTCGTGGTCGTCGTAGTGGTGGTTGTCGTAGTGGTCGTTGTAGTGGTGGTTACGACGGTATTAGAATTATCCACAATTCCATACCCACCGGTAATTTCAGTACCGTTATCATCAAACGTATTGTTGCGTGCCGTTGACCATGAGTTAACGTCATTACCGTTGTAAGATTTAGTTCCATTACTAAAGTAGTTATTAAAGCTAATTGCGGTTGAGTTGCGCAAAAATGTATTACCTTCTACCAACTGGTTATCTGCTCCAGGAGTCCATGATGTTGGCATCCAAGAAAACATTGTGACAGCAGTTCCGTTGTCAGTAAATGTCGAGTTTAATACTTGTTGGCGGTTAAGGCCTTGAAGCTGAAGTGCAACACCATTGTTTTTAAATGTTGAATTATCAACTTTAACAAAACGTTCCGTACCAACAGCTGTTCCGTTATTTTCAAAAATTGAATTATTAATATATATACGATCTGAATAGTCAGCGTCGTTTGTGCTCTTTGTGCTTGGCGTTGAACCGTAATCTGAGTTAATACCACCATTAAGATATGTAAACTTACAGTTATTAAATGATGTTACAGTGTTATTCCTTTGATGCCAAGCGTATCCTTGTGATGCTGTAAACTTAACGTTGTTTACAGTAAACGTACCATTGTTTGTCCAGACAATTCCACCTGTAGTATTCTTGCCTTGTTTAAAAGTCATATCGCTAATGATTATGTTTCTTTGGCCGTTGTTGTAGATAGCTCGATAAAGATTATCTCCATCAATAATAGTGGTCGTCATACCTGTTCCAGTAATAGAAACAGCATCAGAAATTGCCGGAAGATCAGAAGTAAGTGTAATTGTTCCAGTATTATTAGAATCAAAATTAATAGTATTAATTGTCGATGAGGCATTTGCTGTAGTGATAGCCCAACGTAGAGATCCAACAGAACCATCGTCTAACAGATTAATTACATTAACGAATGTTGGTGCTGAAACAGTCCTTGTGGATGAAGAATTAGCTGTTAACGAACCAATTGAGTTAGTCTTAGTGACTTGTACTCTTATTTGCTTTCCAACTTCTGTAAGACTGATAGTATATGTTGCCGATGTTGCACTAGATATATTAGCCCATGTACATGAGCTTGGATCGCAGGATTGCCATTGATAAGAAGTAGCCGTAACAGCAGATCCACCATCTCCCCAAGTCCCGTCATTTGCCGTAAGGACTTCTCCATACCCTATATCACCAGATACAGATGTTCCACCAGATGTTGTTGGTGCTGTTGTTCCTTGAAGAATAGAAAATGATTGAGCTACAGTAGCTGCAGCTACATAATTGTTGTTAGCACTGCTATTTGCAGAGATAGTACAAGTTCCAACTTGATTAGCAATAACCGTTACAGTTGCAGTTGAAATTCCATTACTATCCGTTGATGCGCTAACGGTACACTTGGTGGTAGTCCCAGAAGTAAAAGATATTGATTCACCCGATGTCGCATATGCCGAAATTGTAAAAGTTTGGTTTGAATTTGCCCTAATGATATCCGATGGTTGCAAGAATGTAATTGTATTTGGACTTGCAACAGTCAGTGACGTATCTATGTACATAGATGCACCAAGGGCTTTTCCACCTGTTGCATCATACGTTCCATTAACAAATCGAAAACGATAATAGCCAGAGCTTGGAACTATACCAGACGAAGTTGTCCAATCTTGAGTAAGACCACGACCATATGCTATTAAAGTTGTTGATGCACTTGAACCATAATCATACCCACTACCTGAAGATTCTACTTTTACTAAATAGCCATAGGCTTCATAATCGTCACTGCCACCAGCTGCTGCCCAGTTAAAAGAAAGTGCTTGACCTTGTGTTGCGGGGAATGCTTCAGTCCATACTTCTGGCCCATAAGCTGAACCATAAGTAGCATGGTTGTTGCAGGTATTTGGATAGGGCCCAATGCTTCCATTGGAATAAAGTCTAATGACTCCGGATCGATTATTATATGTTTGACTTTGGTATGTATAATACTGCATGCTTTGTTGGCCTGAGGAAGCCTCACCACTCTCATAAAACTGAGCAGGTTGCGTATAATTTTTATTCGTTACATAAGAGTATGGATCACCACTAGAAGCATCTGTGCCAGACATAGTATAGGGCCCAATGCCCTGTCTTGTCAGTATGCCACATTGGCTTCTACTAGCCTGAGTGCCTAGTATTACTTGTGCTGCGGGTGTGTTTTCAAAAACTGGCGATAAAGCTAAAGCTACATGCGACCTAGCTATAGGCGGCACAAAAGAAGCCATTAAAAATAGTAATACAAGAATCCATGACCCACGACGTGGTTTTAGTTGCATCAGTCAGCCCTCCGATGTTCACTCTTAATAGTAATGAACATGAAGTATTTTTGATTAGTGAATCATAACTCAAGAATGGAAAAGCCCCAATAGAAATTAATCTACTGGGGCTTCGCACTTCCCTCCGTTGGAACATGTATTATAGCACATAAAAAGGGAAGAACCCCAATAGAAATTAATCTACTGGGGTTCCGCACCGGCCTCCGTTGCAAGGAGATTAGTATATCATACTAATCAATGTCAAAGTCAGGTTCTGATTCTTTTATTGTGTCTACAATTATTGCTATCAAAGCCGCAGGCATTGCAAACATTGATAAGAATATTAGTATAACTATTGCGTGTCTTATCATGCGCCTGGCTTAGGTAGTGCTCTCCATGCAGCTTCAAACTTAGCATCATCTTTTGCCATCTCTGGTGAAAGTTCTATGTGCAACCACTTGCCACCTTGTGATCCGGCATTATCTTTTGAGTCATAAACTTTTACGCCTTTTTCCCCTTCGCCTCTTGAGCAACGGTAGCCACGACCCCAACCAAGAACTTTGTCTTTTACGTTAGAATCGAATGCATAGTCATGTAGTTCTTCAATGCCAAGAGCTGCTGTGTTAGCCATGAACCAACCCCATGCTTCTAGGGCCTTTGCACGATCTGTGTATCCAATGTCTATTGCACGACCAGTTGCATGCACGCTGAGCCACTTTGGATCTCCAGGGATTGCCTTAGGATTTTTCATCGAGCGGTTAGCCCAAATTCCCAAGTTAGAAAAACCCCACCTCTTCTTGCAAAGCTCAAGAAGCTTTTCCGTTCCTGGAAGGGCCTTACCCGAATTGCCGTCTGTGTTTCCAGTATATTTTCTTGCCATTTTATTTCTCCTTTTAAAGTTAAACATATTATTATAGTAACAAATAAAACTAGAAAGATGTAGTGAACATCTCTATAGCTTCTGGTTGTTCCTCAGCAATCTTTGGATTAATTGTGTGGATCTCAACAAGAGGCTCCCTAATGAATCTATCTGCTGCAAACCATCCATTATTTTTTGCATCTGAAATTAAAGTTATAGCTGCAGATGGTTCTATAGCATATGCATAGCAACAGTTCATGGATACTAATCCGTAAGTTTCTTGAGGAGAAAACCCCATTCTATATATAGAATCCTTAATTACTGGATTATAATGGTCTGCCACCCCTCGCATCTGTCTTCTTCTTATTGAACCCTCCCAGTCAAGGTGTAGAACATCTTTCCACTGCAAATTGGTCCAGGAGGATTTAATTATTGCGTCGTGTTCCATGATTATAATTGGTTCATTTAATTCTACACAAATTTTCCATAAATTATAATGAGAGGCAAAGCAACCGATTGTTCCAGATACTTTTGTCCAATTTTTATATAGGTCAAAATAAGGAACGGAAGTATTTGATATTGGAAATACACTTTCCGAATTTAAATACTCAACAGCTTCTGTTCCAGAATGAGCTTTGAAAAAAGTTGCCTCATACCCATGGTATAGAGAAGAATTAACTGACTTGTCAGCAAGTTCTTTAGACTTATCATGGTCAAATAAAGTTATTGTGAAAGTCTTCATTTAGATAACGTTCCAGTCTAATGGAATTAAATCTTTTGTATCATTGGATAACTTTGGTCCGAACCAAATTTGTGGCACTGTTACTCTTTTATTGGGATTATTATTCAACCACGCACCCCACCAGCTAAATGAACTGTTAGCTAAGATATGTCCGTCGCACTGGGACATCAGATACATATCTTCATAATTGCTATTGTTTGAAAAAATAAACTTTCCTGTATTAAGTAAGTCTAAATTCATACACCATTCAATATCATCAGAAAAAACAAAACCCAAATCATAAGAGTCAAACTTTTCAATTGCTTCAGCATAGTATTTATACGATGGAACGGGATGAGCATCTGCGTATTGAAGATAATCAGTTCTTCTAAAGTGAATAGAGAAAACTTTCATCCCAATTAAACTCTGCATTATAGGAGATACATTCTCCACTATGCTATCTTTAAATTTAAAGTCTTTTCTTATACTTTGTTCAATGTGCTTAAAGTATTTTTCAGTTTGAAAGTATCCAAACAAATCCCTATCATCTACTTGCTCGCTAAAGAAGTCTTGATCAAAATGAAAAAATCTCTCATTAAAAGTTTGAAGTCCTTGTATTGGGTTAATGTGATCTTCTATGCCATGCAACTCAAAGGCTTCAAATAGACTATGTCCGCTTGAAGGTATTTGATAATCATGCCCACCATTTACTGCAATACCCTTTGTTGATGCGTATTGGAACATTTGATTTCCAAGACGACCATTTCTACCTAGAGTATTATGAGTCAGCATTTCTCTTCCAGTTTTCCCAGATGTAAGGATACTTCCAAGTAATAGAGTGAGTTTTAGACAAGCCTTTTAGAATATATCTATACTCTTCTTCATAGTTATCTATCATATGAAATTGTATTTGAAGATTGTCAAAAATACTTACAAGGTCATTGTCTATTAGATCTTTAAGAAGTGGATACTCAGCACCTTCAATATTTATCTTAACTAGATCTACATTGTTTATATTTAAATCTTTTATAAAAGACTTTAAGTCAATACAGTCTATTTCCATTAAGTTATCTTCATGATAGATGCTAGCCTCATTATCATCAACGCCAAGAGTTAACTTTCCGTCAAATGTCCACGCAGCAACGTTGTGCATATGGACCTTTTCTTGGTCCCACAATCTCGCTTTACACGCATTGAATAAAGGTGTTGGTTCAAACACGTGCATGGTACATTTATACCTATTGTAAATAAGGCTGCACCAATCTCCAACACTGCCTCCAATATCAAAAACTACAGATTCTTCATTTAGTTCATAGTCTAGACGAAGAGTCGCATCTCCATTGTCTGCGTACCATTGAGTTGAATCTGCTGGTCTAATTTTCATTTAGCATTAACTTTCATCTTGTCATAGATCCAAGAATACGTGCTCTCCATGCCACTGCGAAGAGAGATACTAGGCTCCCAATCAAACACTGATCTAAATAATGTATTGTCACTATTTCTACCTCTTACTCCTTGTGGAGCAGAGCTATCATATATTCTTTTTACTTTTATGCCGGCGATGTCTTCAGCTATATCTACTAATTGATTAATCGTAACTAGCTCAGCACTTCCAATATTTACAGGATCGTGCATACTAGAATTCATAAGGCCAATAGTTCCCTTTACACAGTCGTCCACATACATGAATGATCTTGTCTGCTCACCATCGCCCCAAATAACAATCTCGTTTTTACCTGACAATTTAGCTTCTGCTATTTTTCTAGCTATTGCAGCTGGAGCTTTTTCTCTGCCACCAAAGTATGTACCATGAGGCCCATAGACGTTATGGTATCTAGCTACGTGTGTAGCTATCTTATAATCCTCCATAAAGTGTCTGCACATTCTTTCAGAGAAAAGTTTTTCCCAACCATATCCATCTTCTGCATCTGCTGGGTAGGCATCCGATTCTTTTAATGCAGTAACATCTGCTGAATCTTGCTTAGAACCATTGTATACACAGGCTGAAGAAGTGAACAAGAAATTCTTAACACCGTTCTCTTTAGCCGCCATCAAAAGATGAGTATTAATAAGAACACTTAGCATGCATTCTGCTTTGTTATTTTCAATGAAACCAATACCACCCATGTCTGCTGATAGATTGTAAATTTGATCTACACCCTTAGATACATTTAAGCAGTTAATCTCCTTAGACATATCAGATACGGCGCTATGGACATTGACACTAGTGTGAATTTGATGCCATTCTGACATAGCCTTTTTGTCAACTGCGATAACCTGATGTCCTTGCTTAGCGAGTGTACCGACTAAGTGTCCACCAATAAATCCGCCTGCTCCAGTTACTAAAATTTTCATGATGTTAAATTCCTATTCTCGTTATGGTTTTCTCTTAGTATAAGATCGAAGTGTTCATTATACAACATTCTCATGTTCTTATGATTGGCTTTATACAACCAATTTGCTACACCGCCAGTTGCTCTTGTCCCACCCCAGGAGTAGTCTGATTGATAATCAATCCAATAGCAGCCTGCTACTTTTCCGTAATATCTAAACGCCCTATATGCTAGATCATGATCGTCCATTTCCTGAGGAGAATATGCTTCATCAAAGTAGTCTAACTTAATCAGTATTTCGTGATCTATCATAAGTGGACCACGATTTACTGTGCTTCTAACAGCAAAGGTATCTCTGTCTATAGAAGATCTATCTGCATGGTTTGTGTGATTTAAGATATCACACCAGCAGTCATCTAACTCTTCTTCTAATTCAAGGTGTAAAGATCTTGGATTTATTCTCCAATCATGTGCAGTTCTTGCGGTGACGGCAAATACATCTTTAAAGGAGAATGGTTTTTCCATTCTTAAATTCCATCCCTTTTCTTTAATTACCATATCATCTTGGATGATAATTACTTTGTTACCCTCGGCTGCTTTTAAACCAATGTTATTAGCTTTTGTTTCAAAAACATCGTCTGCATACTTAATAGTTGTATTACTCTTAGCTACTGACTTAACAACCGCTTCAGAATTATCAGTACAACCGTCCAATACTACGATAACTTCATATAGTCCTTCTGTGTTTTCGTATATGGAATTTAATACTTTATCTACAAGCCAGTCTTTATTGTGAACTGTTAAAACAATACTATGCATTGGGGAATGTAAACTTTCTGTATACGCCTACGTCATCATAGGGGAGTCTTCTTCTGGTGATAATGTTAGTTAAGATACTTTGATCATGTCTATGGTCCTTGAAAGAAGGGTGATTTTCTAAGCCAGAAACATTTTTTGCGTCTGTTAATATTCTAGCATCTTTGCAGTATTCTAGCCACTCTTTAAGTATCTCTTTAGATTTTACGTTAACAGTCCAATAAGACACTCCAGCTTCTAACTGCGGAGCATTCCAATACGTTTCGTTATTGCAATCCATGTACACAAAGCAGTCCTTCTTTGTCCATGTTGCGTTGTGATTTCCATAAGAAATAAATAAGCAACTTGAATATTTTAGCTGTGACTCTATTGTTTCGGTGATTGACTCACCATCAACTTCTGAAAAGAACATGTCTCCACTGTCAATGTAAAATACTACATCTCCATCTTTAGCTTTATCCATTGCGTCAAGAATAATATAGGGCTTCCACAACCAATACCCTAATCCTCTTGGTTGATTTAAAATTTCTATATTTTGTTTGTAGAATTCTGTATTCCTTAACCATTCGTGTGTGTATGGATGATTTACAAAACCAAGACTGTCTCCCTGTTTGACTAGGTTGTCTTGTCTTTCTTTAAATTTTTCATCTGCAAAAGTCACCAGGTGCCAAGTCATTAACTACTCATTATTTGCTATAAAATAACAGCAATCAGCTAAGTGAAAGATTGTAATTGTTCCACCTACATACAATTTTATGTCAGTATTTGGAAAATGTTTTTTGAATAAATCTACAGTCAATGAATGTGGATGACACTCATTGATCTCAGTATTGATTGGCTCAAATACTCTCACCTTCTTTGCTACGTTCTTGGATTTTTCTAAACAAAGTTCTGGATCTATTGTGTGCTGCAAGAAATTAATAAACCATACTTCATCAAACTTTTGATCTGAATCCCAATTTTCAAACGGTTCAGTAAATGCAGTTACATTGTTTTCTTCCCAGTAATTTTTAATCTCATCAGTAAAACTGTGATACAAAGGCTCAACACCAACTACTTCACTGGCACCGGCAAAAGTAGCTAGGGGATATGGTCCACATCCAACTTCCAATATCTTTTTTCCAGATATATCTAAAATGCTATCTTCAAAAAAATCAAAATAAAAGTTTAAAAACCTATTTGCTTCTTCTATATTTGTTGACAATGCGTGAACATCTAACTCTGCTTTTTGAGCTTGATTCCATCTATCTTGTGTTATCTTTTCCATTAAAACAAACTTTCTATTTTATTAAGGAATTCTTGAGCTACATGATAGTAGGTTCCTTTTTCCTTTGCGTACTTTATGCCAAGAGCTTGTTTTGCTAGTCTCTCTTTTTCATTTTTAGAATATAATTCTACTGCAGATTGTAGCTCGTCATAATAATCCACATATACCACAACCCCATCAGTAGCCTCTTCTGCCACCTTACAGTCAGACACTACAACGCATCCGTATGCTAGTCCTTCAAATATTCTTTCTGTGGGTAGGCCAAACTTAGCATTTGAGTCGGAATTAAATCCAAGTGATATCTTAGAAGATAAAAAGCCATTGTTAATCCTAGACTCTTCATCTAATGTTGGCCAGTAATAATGTACGAAGCAGTTATATCTTTGAGAGATCTGGTTAGTCCATTCTTCCTTATATCTTGCACCAACGTAACCACAGTCATAGGTATTATTTCTTTTTGCTACTAAAGAATCTATTTCAAATGGATTAAGGTCTGCAGAAAAAGGTAACTTGACATAGTTTTCTAAACCAGTGTACCAATCGATTAAACCGCCCCAATGATTTCTTAGTTCATCGGTTATATTTCTATAATATTCTCCAGTAAATATATAATTTTTAAAAGGAAAATCTATTGACTTATCTAGGTAGTTTAACTTATATATGTTATGAAAATGCCAAAAAATCCAAGTACTTTTTTTGAATCTGTTTCCTAAATAGTTAAAAAAATCAAACCAATTATTTTCAATAGAATAAAAATGGTCAGACATAATAAAAATATTATCTTTTGAATCTTCTATTTGAGAAAATTGCTCGACCGAATTAACCTCCGCTATGGCTTGACCATTATAGCGAAATCCATTCATAAACTTTGTTGTAGTATAATAGTGAGTAACTGGAGTTGGATAGGTTGGTGTATTTACCATGTAAACATTTTTCACTATAAACGCCTTTTAGTCTGGGTTCTTATGAGCTGACAAATAAATCCAATTCATATCTCTAAAACTTTTAGGAAGCACGTCTGGCTCTAAACCAACCTTCCATAAGCAATATGGAAAGCTTACCTGGTCCTGGTATGACCATGCTAAGTTTTGATGATGCCAGAGTTCTCCAAGTTCTTTTACTTTTGGATTAGTAAGATCTCTTGCCGAGACCCCGCATTCATATAGTCCATATTCTGTGGGAAAGCCTTCAGACATATAAAATGCCACCTGCTCATCGAGAGGTTCGCTAGCATACTTTGGTGGCCTTATGGTTGCTTCACCATAGGCACAATGTCTTCCATCAAAATGTGGAGATGCTACAAAACCATTTTCCATATAAGACATTATCTCTACGACAAAGTTCTCATTTATAATTCCCATATCTCCATCAATCCAAATCATGTATTTGTACTGATTCAATTCAGGGATTGAATGTGGATTTAATTTTGGTCTTTTAGATCTTCTTCTATTGTCCCAATTTTCGTCACCCAGTTGGCGTACTTGCCAAGGACTTGGTATGTCAGGATGATTAACGTTGTCAGTAAAGTATAGATAGTCTACTCCATCAATGAATATAGACTGTATACTGTAATCATAATCTCCAGTCACTGCTGTACAGATTACCGTATTTCCAAACCAATCATCAACCATTTTCTTTTTTCCACTTCCACATATTTCTCCAGTGGACCCATTGCCACAACATCCACATAGCAATAAAGCCAGGCTTATTGAATATGATTGCGTAGATGAACCAGGGGAAAGAGTGCAAGGCAACTACTAAGTGCCCTTGCCATTTTTTATTTCCAACCATATAGCTGCCAGAAATACCTATTAGTTCCATGATAAATAGAAACCATGTCCATGTTTGTTCGCTCATGGATATATTATATCAGACTATTTCTTCCAAAGAAAGGATAAATACATCAAAAATACTAAGAAAAAAAATGTACCCTGCATGGCGTTCATGGTTCGCTCACGACTTTATTAATTAAAAAGAACAATCGCATAAGATCATTATTAGTTATACTAAACACGTGTTGATGGCCATCTCTAGTATTGATACTAAATGTATGCGCATTAGTCAGATCCCCATCGGTACTAAGCATAGAGGCTTCTCTAGTTAGATTAATCTGACTAATCATTGGCATAAAACCGCTGAATGATTCTTCTTGGTTCATTATATTACTTTTTCTTCTTCGAACCCTTAGCAAAGGTTGATACATTCTTAGGGGACTGACCCTTTACACCTTTTTCTGGAGTTCCAGATCTTCTTTTTCTGTCCACTGCACTCTTCTTTTGAGCAGGAGACATAGCTGCTGCTTTAGCAGCTGGCAGACACTTAGCATATCCTGATCCGCCATACCCAGATGTACCGCATGGTTGATACTTACCTTTTTTTTTGGGAGCACCAATATTGACCCATTTTTGGTCAAACCATTTAGTTAATCCAACACCTTTAGGACCAGGCATGCTACTTCTTCTTTGCAGCTTTTTTGGCAGAAACAGTCTTCCAAGTTCCGCCCATCGACTTATACTTCTTTGCTGCCCATGCATTAGCATAGGCAGAAGGGTAGACATCGAACTTAGATTTGGCTTGGGATTTAGCCGAAGACCACAAAGCTACCTTTGTAGGCTTGTTGACCTTAGCCATTACTTCTTCTTTGCTGATTTCTTTGCAGCAATAGCCTTTTGAATAAATGGTGGAAGCTTCTTTTGAGAAGCTGTCATGCCACCTGTTTTTGCAGCTGGCTTTGCCATCATTTTTTTTGCGGATGCTTTTTTCATTGCCATAATAATTTCCTACTTTTTCTTGGTTGTTTTAATTTTTGAGCTAAAGGTCTTAGCAGTTGCTGCTTCAGACTTATATTTCTTTGCTTTTGGAACGCTCTTTGAGCCATCCATAGTTCTATCTAGTATCTTGTTTGCGTTATTTAAAACGGAAAACTTTGCTTTTTTTGCGGCCATTTTATTTACCTTTTTTGTTGATCTTTTTTAATGTCTTTGCAAGGTTTGCCTGCTGTACAGTTAACTTGCTATACTTACCTGGATTTTTGGTAACAGCAGCTGCCATATCTGATACAGATTTGCCAGCTTTTTTAGCTTTTCTTGTAAAAGCACCGGGTCTTTTAATCGCTCCAGCTATCCAGTTTTTATCTGAACTTTTTTTATCTGCCATACATAGTCCTTTAATGAGGTAATGGGAGTAATACATATATAGTACCACTCCCATTACCAAATGTCGTCTCAAAAAGAGAGTTATCAGCCGATAACTTTACCCTTAGAGTTCTTGATTGGACGCTTTGCAACCTTCATCTGACCAGTACTTGCTGATGGCTTAGGAGCCGAAGTACCTTTTTTCTCGATGTTCTTACCCTTAGTGTCCTTGATTGGGCGAACGCCCATTTTTGCCTGACCCGTGCTTACGCTTGGCTCTGGGGCAGAAACACTTCCGCCTTTTGACATTTTGCTTGAAGCTTTCTTCATTGCCATTTTATTTTCTCCTTGATTTAATACTAGTATTATTTTCTCCGATGAGATTTAAGATGTACATCAATCTTATCGTCGACCTTATCAACCTGATCATCTAAATGATCAAGCTTTTGATGCAAATGAATGATATCATCCTTTACATTCACGAGCAAGTTGGCAACCACGTTGTGGTCATCCCTATTTTCTTTACGACCCATTTGCACAAGTGCTGCTATAACTCCACCCACAGCTGCTATAAGTGCTACAAAAACTGCTTCCATATGATTACCACTTTACCTTATTGGCCCAATAAGCTGCCGACATCTTACCCTTAGCTATATTGTCGGCGTGTCTTGCTTGGAAGGACTTTCTTCTAGCTGCATATGACTTTGACTCACCCTTCTTTTTAGGGGATCCAGATACACCCTGTTGACCAAATCTAATTGTCTTAACCTTGTCCCCATCTTTAGCTACCACTACGTGAGACTTCTTTGGATGAGTAGGGGTACGCTTAGGTTGATTAAACCCTGATACGCCAGCTTTAGTTAAGCGAGAATCCTTCTTGGCTGCCATTGCACTACTTCTTCTTGCTAGATGGTTTTTCGGACTTTGTAGGAACAACATTATACATAAAGTCAGATGATAGTGACGAAGAATTTTTTTTACTTGGAGCGCTTTTTGCTGGAGCTACTTGCTTTTTTGCCATTTGATTTAGATCCTTTAAATTTATTTATATCTGTTTTTTTTACTTTTGGTAAAGGCATTACTACGCCATTCATTACTCTACTCGTTCCCATCTTAGGTTTTGTTAAGTATGTAAAACGAGAGATTCCAGTGAATTGCTTTATGGCCATAGGTTTTATTGTTCTTCTTGAGGTATGTCTATGTTATTAGCTTCTTGTTGAATATTTGCCTCAACTTGATACTGCTGATCTAAATGTCTTTGCTCATTTTTATTTGACCAAGAACCTTTTATAATCCTGCGATATTGTGCTGTAGACATGAATTCTATAGTAATACAAAAAACGGGATAACTCCCCCATTAATGGAAAGAGTTATCCCGTTTAATGAATCAGGATGACTTCTTAGGTCTACCTTTTGGCTTTGGCTTACTTGCAGTTGAAGCCCCTGTAGTCTTCTTGGCTGAAGCTTTTGGAACCTTTTTCTCTACGGTTTTAACCACTTCTGCTGCCTCTTTAGTGGCTACTTCTACCACTACCTTGACAGATTCCTCAACCTTTTCGGCAACTTCCTCTACATCGGCAACCACTTGATCAATAACACTGTTTACGATAGCGTTATCTCCCTTAAATTTCAATGCTCTTTTTTTAAAAATACTAGCTAGTTTCTTAATCATTATTTTCCTTGTTTCTTGTTGATTGAATTAATTCAAAACCTGAATACCTTTAGGCCTAGCATTCAGATTTTCAGCTGTTTTAAAGCTGAATTTTAATTTTACACTACAAAAGCTAAAATTGCAACTTTTATAGTATATTATTAAACCTTATTTGCCCTGTTGAGATTCCTTGATGATTGAGTATCTTTCACCAGTTTCTCTAGAGACTATCCCAAAACCGTCTGCAGCTGCCTGTTTGACGGCCTCTGATAAAGCCTCTCTGTCTGAAGGGTCTATGCCTGTAAGCGGAATTGTAACTCCTGCGTACACGTCTATGTTTTCAAAATTGCCAATATTAATTTTTCTATTTACACCACAGATAAAAACTGGGTTAGTAGAAACTGTTATTTCTTGAGTCATTAAATTTACCACCTGGTCTAATGGGGAGTCTATCGATTGTTCTAATGCGTTTTTACTTATCTTAGGCACTTTGCACCTGCAGTACTCCTATTGCTTCTAATGTTGCTTTTGTTTGTTGTTTTATGTCCATATTTGTTGTATCTATTACGGCTGTTGCCATCTCTTTTACTATGGAGATTTGTTGTTCTGACTTATGATTCATGTGTTCATCACTCATAAGTGTACCATCTCTAGCTAAAATTCTTTGATCCAGAACTGACTGATCGGCATCAAAGCACACGATCATTCCGTTAGGCTGTTCAAGGATTGTTCTAGCTTCATTTTCAAATCTTACATCAGATATAATTACCGCAAATGCTGCTGCAAATTGAACTGAATCTTCATCGGCTGACCTAATGTAATTATTATAGATCTTATTTGCCTTTGATATTCCCCACTTAGCAAAGCAATCTTCAAATCCTTCTCTGCATATGTCTCCAGCATTTTGGAGGAACGATCTTGGCTTATATCCTTCTGGTTCTATTGGAAGATTCTTGATCTTATTAACTCTGTCTATGAAGTCTTCATAGTTGGGAATAGAACCTATGGCTGAAGATCCGTATATATCATAGAGAACTGAATGTATTGCATACAACTGTCTAGAATCTTGATTTACTCCAGAAATAGTTCTCCTAATAGAAGAGAACTCATAAATAGGAAGGGCATAGAAAATGTGATCCCACACTATTCCATACGAAGAAGTAGAGAAAGAACCCTTTGGAACTATTTGTTCTGCCACAGATGTCTTTCCACTACCAGCTTTTCCAGCTAATCCTAGAATGATTGGTGAATTTGATTTAATGTTTTTTTCCATGAAAGATATTATACCACTATTTTTTGTTGATTATTTGTTTTCGTTGCTTTAATTGATCTAAAAATTCGTTTGCTAAGAAGTCTGCCTCCCAAACAAAGGACCTATCAACTTGCAGAACCCTAAAAGGATACTCTTGTCTTATGTCTTCGATAGTCATAAGAAGGGGTATCAAAGATGAGTTTCTGCAAACCCATTTTCCGTTTATATGATTTGCAACAACAGCTGAATCTGTATATATAATAGGATCTAAAAAGTCTGACATTGAACATATCAATAACGCAGCTATTACTGCCTCATACTCTGCTTCATTATTACTTCTCGGCCCTAGACCTCTAGCAAACTGAGCAACCTTTTTTCTATTCTTATATACTACCGCTGCACATGAAGCTTCTCCGATCTTTTTTTGACCCTGTCCCCTAGACGCTCCATCGCAAAAAACTTCTATATTCATTTAGTCAGTCAACTTTTACGTCAGTCTTAATTCCCAACTGACTAGCTCGGCTATTGATATTATCTTTTTGAGATTTAGTTGCAGCAAAGTGAGTTGCAAGTAGCAAGTATCTTTCCCCATCTAATACTGCTTGAGTTGGAAAATCTAATTGATCTCTAACAGAAGAGTAGAACTCTTTACTGGCGTTTACTGATTTATAATGTCCTATGTACATGTTTAAAAAGTCCTAAAATCGTTCTCAGAAAAAGATCCTTTTTCTTCTCTCGAAGAAGCCACCTGCATTGACTGAACCTTATCCATTAATTTTCTTGCAGACTCTGAGGATATTCTAGCTGCCGACTCCATGGACTCAGCTAACTGTACTATGGCCTCTACAGCCGTCAGGGCTGAGTGCTGGCTGTCTGCAGCGTTAAGGGCGTTAGCTTCTCTCTCAGCCTCGTTCTTGCCTATCCTATTGACCTTGTAGACCTTCTTGTACTGACCTTCTAGTATCTTGTATTGTGCTCTTGCAATGCCGGCGAATCTAGCTGCACGGCCATATACGTTAGAAGACCTAGCCACCAATGATGCAAGGTCATATATTGTAAGATCTATATAATTAGCATCGGGTATCTCAATGTAGTATTTTTCTATTTCATCATTATCAGCTATTGCAGCTATAACTTCTTGGAGTTGTGGTCCAAGAAATTTAGACAGATTATCTAATAAAACTTTAACAGACTCTGGGTTCACAATTAATCCTTATCAAACTTTATTGGTATAATTATACCATCAATACTGTTGTTCTTGATGACTATTTCTTTGAGTTTTGTTTTGATCTTAGTAATATGTTCTCTTACCGTGTTTGGATGTTCGGTAATCTTCAATGCTATCTCAGATGACCTTTTCTTGTCAATAAATCTCCACTTGATTAACTGTCTTTCTTGAACAGTTAACTCATCAAAGGGGGTAGTAGCAGTTTCTCCTAGCACCCAAAACTCATCTATCTCTTCTGAGAAGAAAAGATCTGTGAAGGCATGCTCTATAGTGTCTACATCTATAGTGATACCTTCTGAGTCTCTGCCTTGATCATCAGAAGAACTTCCGTTGCATAAGTGGAAAAGATTTCCTGCCAAGCTGATCGATTAAAAAAGTATCGACATTCTTTTTAAGCAAGTAAAAGAAGTAGCTATACAAGAATGCACTAAATGGAATGGGACCTTTTTCGGAATCCTTTTTCTCATATCTCTTGATGCACTGAAAGAAGGTGACCTCAACAGTATGCTTTACTTCTTCTTCTGTGCAGTATCTTTTTGTCATGTAATTGATCCCGATTCATTGCTTCAAAAACAACCTTTGACTGATCAGAATTAAGTTTATTCTTCATCAATGCAAATCTAACATAGGCATCTTTGATAAATAAAGATATAAATCTCCTGATATCATAGTCATTAATGCTGTACTTGCCAACATATAGCATTGTCACGTACTTCGTAAGGAAGTTGCTAAATACATTCAACAACTCTACCGACGCTTTTTCGTCTCCTTCTTTAGACCTTTTAATTAAGGCCTGCATTTCTTCTTCTTTGAGAGTGTAATACTGCTCCCTATAACTTCCCATACTAGTTTCCTTCCCAGTTTGCGATCTTTTCCATATAAACATTTTTGATGTCTTCGTAATACAGAACCACTGGAATATCTAGCTCTTCAGCAAATTTCTTAGCTGCTGTAGAATATTTACTTATGATAAAAGTGAGCTTATTGAACTCATCTGGATAATACCTTTTAAACCTTTTGAGTTTTATTTTACTCTTGTCGTCTAAGTATCCCTTTATTTCAACCCATTCATCAAGTTTAGGAAAATAAAAGTCTGGTGTGTATCCTTTAGTTCCCCTTTTGATTGGGTAGGTAAAAACTTTTGGTTCAAATTCAAACAATATTTCATAGGCATTTAGTATCCTTGCAAAATTTGCTTCCCAATTTGATCTTAAATTTATGCCCAAGTCTTTTCTATATCCACTTTTTGTATGCCTGTAGGCGTTTCCCTTTGCGGTTTTGGTATCATCTTCCTCTAGGATAGATATGTCTATAGCATTGGCCTTTAGCTTTTTAAAATCTGGCTGAGATTTTTTCTTTCGCCTGGAAAAAAAATACTGCTCTGGGGTTGCATTCTCTGTTGTCATACTGCTATCCTTCTCTGTGTCAAAGACATCAAATATATTATACTTTATATTTGAACAAAAAACAAAATAAAAGTAAACAAGTTGCCACCAAGGCAGAAAGGTGATAGGATTCCTGTCATGAACACATTAAACACAATTATCAACAGCATGAGCCAGACCATCAATGAGAGCGTTATTGACGATCTCTCAACGATTGGTTTCACACACAAGGAAGCAGTAAAGATGGTCGTCGAGAATGACTTCGATTTTGCAGCTTCTACAGATTCATATCCTTCAGAAAACTTCTGATTTAAAACATTAATTAAATAATTAATCCCCCTGGATTTTCCAGGGGGATTTTTTATATGTCTCTATTAAACTTCTTAAATCTTACTGCCCCGATACCACATGCTCCACTCCTACCGTGGTCGCAGAATGAGCAAACTCTTTCATTTTTTGTAGGGATGAAATTAGTATCTTGAATAATTTTATCTATTCTAGATATTAATCTTTCTTTGGTATCTTCCAGGTCTTGCTCAGAATACTGGTGAGACTTTAGTCTGCCAGTTCTCAAGTAGTGTAGTGATCCAGTTATTCTTTTTCCGAGGAAACTTAATTGAAGCAGCAAGCGCATAGATTCCTAGCTGTAAATTCTCTGCTATATTTTTCTGTGCCACTTCTCTTTTGCCAGTTTTGTAATCGACTATGTGAACGTCGTCCCCTATTACATCTATTCTGTCTATGTATCCTATTATAGAATAGTTTCCTATAATAAAATTAAAGGACATTTCTTTTTCATAAACATCAAAAAGCTTATTCTCATTAGCATCATAGAAGTCGTTGATAATAACTGTGCCTGCATCAAGCAATTGGTTAGATATTAAATTGTTAGGGTCGTACTCAGATATCTTCTGCAGATATGAACCATGCATCTCATCCAAGGCCAGTGGTTCTTTATCTGAAACTAGATCTTCCAGTACTGCATGAACTATGTTTCCCAGGACTGCTGCTTCACCAAATTGCCTTGGTTCTTTTTTGATGTAGGAAAAGAAATACTTAGACGCACACATCTCGTATGTATCTATTCTTGAGTAACTAAAGTCAGTGAGGGTTAACTTTTGAAAAGGATCTATGTCTTCAATTGTTTTAATTTCTATAGTCATTCGTTTATTTCTTTTGGTTGATTTGGATCAAATACAATTTTTCCATTTTCATCATACTCAATTCCGGTATAATCTATAGTATGCCCAGTTAGCTTATGCTTAAAGCTACCTTCTCCTATTGGGATCCAACCAGTAGTTCCTAGCTCCATGCTGTCGTATTCATTGTATGGCCACATATTCTCCACCTATCTTTATTTTACATTCAGAATAGTTATCTATATTTAAATAGTAACCTAGCACTGTATATAAGTCTTCTAGTTCTTTTTGAGTGCAATGAACGCCGACTACTCCGAGCTGAACAAAGAAGTTGCTTGAGTAATTTACTACAGCACCTTCGTATTCAATCAGGGTAATGTTATTCTTTTCAATTCTTCCAACTTCATTTCTAAGCATTTTAATCCTCTTCCACTATGGCAATAGGGTTGTATGTAGGGTCATTAAGTTTTTCTCTCATGTCTCCTACGTAAGAGTCCCAGTCTCTTTCGTCTTCTGTTTTCTTTTCGTAAGTGACCTGGCCTTTAAATGGACTACTCTTAAATCTAGTCATAACTAATCTGCCTGTCTGCGTTTTCCATCTAAGGACACCGTTCTTACAATCGCAGAAGTCTTCTGGATGAGGGTCTATTCTTCCCTCTGGGTCATATCTTCCTGAGCATCCGTTACACTTAGTGTATCTGCCCTTGTCCTGGCATCTGTTGCACGATGAACAGAAGGTCCAGCACCAGTTCTCAACTGGATTCTTATGGGTTCCCTTTGCGCTCACTGTATCTCCTTTATTAGTTCTTCTAATTTGTTTTTTATTGTTATTGATGTTGTCTTATTAAACTTAAATTTAAGATTCTTATCTCCGTCATTTATATCTACGAAGACGTAAGAACCTCCAGTGTTCTCATTAATTATAGCATACAATTTATTTATAGTTTTTTCTGTTATTAATTTATTAGAAGTTAAATAGATAGGTCTTCCTCCCGAGAAGTATGAAAGATCTACTTTCTCACATGAATTTAAAACTATTTTATTTGTAGAATTTTCTTCATCGCCTTCTTTATTTAAAGTGCCAACTATATTTATAACTTCTCCATTAGAAAAGAAGTCTTCATCATAATTTTTAGACTCTCTTGGAAATACAATCACTTCAATATCAGAAGATATATCCTGTACATTAAACTTGTACATTCTTGAACCCTTTTTAGTTATTATCTTTTTAAATGAAGAAATAATTCCTGAGATGCTTACTCTACTTCCTGCGTTAACATCCTCTAGCTCTACTATCTCGTGAGATATGCTTTCAGAAAGCAAGTCCCAAATTCCATCAACTGGATTTTTTGAGACATAAATTCCAAGCTCTTCTTTTTCTCTTTCCAAGATACTAAGTTCAGTTCTTCTGCCAAAGTCTTGATCAAGAGTTTTATCTATCAACTCATCAAAGGCACCACTTGCTGCCAAGTGCTCAAGCGTTCCCTTTTTTAGGACTGCTGGATTTGTTCTTCTTAGGAAGTCGTGCATAGAAGTATACGGATTATCTAAGTCTCTATTAGACAGAATAGCTTCCGATACTGCGTAGCCTATTCCGTTAATAGCAGCTAAACCAAATACTATTGTTGAACTATCTATAACAGTAAAGTCTTCAGTGGAATCATTGATTGATGGTGGCATTACTCTAAGATTTAATTTTCTGCAGTCAGAAAGATATATAGCTAACTTATCTTTATTGCCAGCAACAGAGGTAAGCAGGGCTGCCATATACTCTGCGGTAAAGTTAGTTTTTAGGTAAGCTGTAATGTAGGATATCATTGCATAGCTTGCTGCGTGAGCTCTGTTGAATCCATAGCCACCAAAGTATTCAATGTCTGAATATATTTTATTGGCTCTATCCTGATTTAGCTGAGATGTCTTAACGCACCCACTAACAAACTTTTCTCTAAACAAAGAAATTTTGTCCATTTGTTTTTTACCAATAGCTTTACGAAGATCGTCTGCTTGTCCAGAAGAGAATCCAGCTAGCTCTCGTGCAACGCCAAGAACATCTTCCTGATAAAGCATGATGCCAAGAGATGGACCTAGCACCTCTTCTAGTTTAGGATGATCATATTCAACTCTAGATTTGCCATGCTTTCTATCAATATAAAGCTTATCCATTCCAGAACCCATTGGACCGGGTCTATATAGGGATATGAGAGCCATGATGTCTTCGATATTCTGAGGCTGAAGTTGAACCATTAGCTCTCTCATGCCAGATGACTCTAACTGAAACACCCCTATAGCATTTGCTCTACATAGTTCTGCATAAGTAGCAGGGTCATCTAGTGGTATTTCGTCTACGACTATATCTAGTCCCTTGTGTTTTTTTACTAATCTAACGCACTGATCAATTACCCCAAGGTTTCTTAGTCCCAAGAAGTCAATCTTAAGCAGCCCGCACTGCTCCACTCTTCCCATGTCCCATTGGGTTATGACTGGGTTGTCTATTCCCTTTTGCATAATGGGTAAGTATTCGACTAAAGAATCTCTAGAGATAACAATACCAGCTGCATGCATTCCGGTTTGTCTTACCAGTCCTTCTAGTCCAAAAGCAGTATCTATAATCTCTTTGCTAATAGGATCTTTTTTATATAGATCAGCAAAATCAGCAACGTCCATGCACTCGTGCAGAGACTTTGATACACCCAAGACTGGTGTAGGAACAAGCTTAGATACCTTATCCCCAGTAGCGAAGTCATGACCCAATGCTCTTGCAGCATCCCTAATAGATTGTCTAGCTCCAGTTTTATTGAACGTACATATGTGTGCGACTTTGTCATCTCCATATTTGGTTCTAGCATAATCGATTACTTTATCTCTATACCTATCATCAAAGTCTAGGTCGATGTCGGGCATGGACTTTCTTCCTTCAACTAAGAATCTTTCAAACATTAGACCAAATCTAAGCGGGTCAAGATTCGTGATATTAAAAGCATAGGAAAGAATACTTCCAGCTGCAGATCCTCTTCCCCAACCAACTCTAATGTCATTGTCCTTAGCCCATCTTACTAGGTCAGAAACAACTAGGAAGTATTCTGGAAAGCCCATATCTTCTACAACTTTTATTTCATGATTTGCTCGTTCAACAATATGTTCAGGTAGATCATTTCCGTATCTATTTCTAAGTCCTTCCCAAGCTAATCTCTCAAAGTATTGAGTAGAATTTTCTTTTGTTGGAATTGGAAAGTTTGGAAAATATATATCCCCAAACTTCAACTGCACATCTATCATGTCCGATACTTCTACGGTATTCTTTAGCCATTCTTCGCTAAAAGTTAAAGCCATCTCATCATAAGATTTAAGATAGAAATTATCTCCACTAAAAGAGAATCTATTCTCTGTGTGTATTGTACTGTTAGTGGAGACACACAGCATGATGTCGTGAGATCTAGCGTCTTCTCTATGAACATAGTGGCAGTCTCCTGTTGGAACTATCTTAGCTCCAATAGTTTCTGCTATCTTAATTAAGTCATTTGTTATCTGTATCTGCTCAGCTAATCCATGATTCTGTATCTCTATAAAGTAGTTCTCTTTGCCAACAATATCCTGCATCTTTGCTGCCGACTCAAGTGCAAAGGCGTAATCATTTCTAAGTAAAGCTTGAGAAACCTCACTGTTCAAGCATCCTGATAAAACTATTATTCCATCAGAGTGCTGAGATATAAGATCATGGTCAATACGTGGCTTTACGTAGTAGCCCTCAAGAAATGATCTTGATGACATCTTAATTATATTGTGGTATCCAATATTATTCTTTGCCAATATTGTAATGTGATACGGACCTCTTTGTTCCCACTCATTCTTTGATGGGCCAGATCTCTCTTCTGGATCTCTATCAAGTCTAGTCTTTCTAGCTTGATAAAACTCAGAACCTAGAATTGGTTTAACTCCAAGAGAAGTCCCAGCATCATAGAAGTCTAGCCAAGAGTGAATGTTCCCATGATCAGTAGTTGCTAGACCAACCATTCCTAAGTCTTTTGCTTTAGTTAGATATTTCTCTACATTACCATGACCATCTAGCATAGAAAAAACTGTATGATTGTGTAGGTTGGTCCAGTTTTTCACTAAACTCCTCTTTCTCTGTCTGCTTGATCAAGCGACTGATCTCTTGATTCTCTGTAAACTATTATTACTACGCCACCACAGTACTTGCATACCGGTGCACTTCCGCCTTGAGCAAATCCACTATTGTACATAGCTTTCATTGGTTGGTCTGATTTGCACTCTGAGCAAACGCCAATAACATCATCAGGATTTCTTATTTCCATTATCTAATTCACCTTCTCTCAATGATCTATACGCAAATCTAATAGGCGATGGAGATGACTTTTCTTGAGTCTCAACATATCTATCACCTATTTTAACCCACTTATTTCTTTGCTCCAAAGAGCACTCGCCACATCCAACACCTACTGAATTAGCTCTTTCACACGTATAGGGTCTTCCACCTATACCCATTTGGCGTCTCTTGACCCAGTCATTTATATGAGCAGAAGATTTCTCAAAGTTGTAGTCTCTACAGTTGCTTAATATCTCATGTAGAAACTTTATGGAATCTTCAGTGTATGTAAGTATTGAACAAAGAAAAAGTCTGGCCTCATGCTCAAGATAACCTTCTTCTTTAGCTTGAAGATACAATCTTTTAACTGCAGAGCATTTGGTTAGTAGCATTTTGGGATCAAAATACTTATGAGTTTGCTTTAAGTCCTTAAAAGCTTTTGAGCCGTATTTATTGAAATACTCTAACGGATCTTGTTTTTTATTTTGAGACTCTTCCATCTCATATGTATATTGCCTATACCATTCATTTGCCTTGTAGCTAAACTCTTGGTCACATACTATTCCAGTTATTTTTTCTGAACAATATTTTGATATTTCTTCTATACTTTTATAAAGTAAATTTTCTTCTCCATAACAATTTAATAAAGTTTTATGTAATGAAGTGTCTTGATGTTTTGAACCAGGGTATCTCCACATTCTTCTTTGATCATAAACACTAAAGTCTAAGTTAGAAAGAGAAAGCTTATCTTTTAAGTCATTGGCTATATACCTAAAGACTTTAGACAAAGCATTGCTGGGGTTAATACCTAAAGCTATTGGCTCACATTCTATATGAAAACCTTTTTTACCAGTAAAATATACTAATACTGAATCCTTAGGAATAAATGTAGTCAAGTGCTCGTAAAGGCTTATGCATTCTGTCTTAGCTGACTCTATGTCTGAGCTATCTATATCAAAATACAATGGACCTAATCTGATTGCTTCGTCTATGTCTTTAGAGTTGTAAGCAAATACAGATGTATATATTCCAGTATTACCATTAGCTTTGGCATACTCTTCTACCTCTAGTGAGTTTAACACTAATGGTTTGTCGGCAACCTTATCTCTGATTACTCTTTTAAGTGACGGAACATATCTTGCCACTTCGTAGTAATCCCATTGAGAAAGGAATTTGTTTTGTTCAAGAGGGATTTTCATAGAGGTCTATCTTACCAGAATCTGACCCATAATGCCATAATACTTTTTTATTTTCGGACTTAATATCTTCACTGTAACTTCTGTAGTAAACTGATTCTTCAATATAGTACTCTAATCTTTTTAGGATGGTAAATCTTTTTAAGAGTCTATCCTCAACATCATTCATTGGATTCCTTAACCCATCTTGACTTATCTATATTTTCCCCATCTACAATGTAGTGAAGCTTTGAAGCAACGTTGTCAGCCATATGAACTATCATATCTAAATATGTTATTGGATAAGTTTCTGGAACTGGAGACCATGGTCCAAGGTGGCATCGCACCAATCGTAGGATAGATTGAACTAATTCTTCTGACAAAAATAAAGTAGATGATTCACTTTCTCTTGCAAAGTTCTTATCTTCTTGCTGGCATTTCTTAACAAGGTTTACCACGGTGTAAGGATGAAGAGGATCGTAGTGAAATGATGTTTCACCCTCTAGCTTTATTCCTTTGGTTACATCGTGTAGAAGAGATGCTGCGTATACAGTATCTCTATCTTCATCGGAAAGAGAGTATGAATCAGCTAGCACCTTTGCTGCATGAACAACTCTCTTAGTATGTAAAACATTTCCGCCTTCATTATGTTCGTCAGCAGGGTGATACTTTCCAGAAAAGCTAGATGGTATAGTCCAGAAATTTCCTGCTCTTAATAAGATAGATCTTACAAAAGACTTTATTGATTCATCTTTTATATAATTTATCTCTTCAAGTAATGGAGCAAGGATTGTATCCTCATTTTTTAGTGAGACTATAAAACTATTTTCAGATAATATTTCATCTAATATATTATTACTTTTCATTACTTAAACTTTCTTTCTTTTCCCACTTATCCCACTTAGAACAAGGCTTATCAAAAGGGCATGACTTACAGTAGGTGATTGTACCTCTTCTAGAAGGGAATATGGTTTCATTCTCTAAAGACGTGCACCAATAGGATAGTGCTAGCATGTCTTCTGACTCTATTTCGTATTCAAAGAAGTTTGATTTAGTACTTAGCAAGTCATAGTATCCAAACTTTGCATCCTTGATCTTACTACCATACTTGTGGTAAAACCCTTTATACATAACTGCCATCTCTGCAACATGTCTAAATTCATTTTTCATCTTGTGGTTAAAGGCCCATTTAATCACATAGACTTTTCCGTTCTGAGAGTATATTAAATCAAAAGAATCTTCTATATAAACCTGTCCAACAATAGGTGCTATAAACTCGCTAGAGATTCCCATAGGTATAATGTCTGGACTAGAAAAGTTTTCAACTAAAGCCAAAAGACTAGCTGCTGCTTTCGTGGTTAAGCTTGCATTATTCCCATAAAAACTTTCGTGTTGTTCATGAGTTATATCATATGCAGTTGTGCCTTTTGGAAACCATAACTTTTCCCATCTATTTAATAGTGAGGCATAGGACGGAACAATGCCAGCCTGCTTTTTGTAGAAGAAGAAGTGAACAATACTCTTTAGGGTGTTCTCAAATCTTAAACTCATAAGGTCTCTTCCACCTATCGTTTCTGGAAGCTTCTGTACATGTCTAAAGTCGTACAGTCTTTCACAGGTTTGAAAATCTTTTATCTGATCAATGCTTATTTTTATCATAGCTTCCTTTATACCACGTTCATCGATTGTATCATATAATCAATATCTTCATCATCTGATGGTTTATTATATGACTCTTTAGTTATAGGTTCATAGTCTTCGTAGGTCTTCTTGTGATCTACATATCTAACAAGAGGTGAATCATATACAAAGGTTGATCCAGTAATTCTATTCTTTGGTATCTGAAGCTGCATGATGTTGTCATCCTCAGAATCATCTCCACTAATTAACTTTTTCTCAGTTATAAATATAGTCACTGCACACTTCTGTTGAATAGCTAGTGATCCACCAGTGTCAGATTGCTGAACAACTTCTCTTTTTTCTTTCATTCTATTTGAGTTTTCTTGAGCCGTAATAATAAGGACGCAGTTCATGTCTCTAGCCAACTTTTCTAGGCGAACCATCATCTCTTCAAACTCGCCCCAACGAGGCTTGCCTTTGCCACCCTTTGTAAACATAGACTGGATAGTATCTATAACAATTACATCTGGAATGCGATCTGCATTTCCCATGATGTCTCTAAGCCATCTTTCTAAGTCCTCAAAATAGGGAGTGTCTGGATCATGTCTTACCATGAATCTGTCACCCCACTCATCAAGCTTAGCCTTAAAGATGCCGATGTTCTTAACCTTTTCTTCTTGAGTCCAGTCTCTTGACTCTGCATAAACATTTTTTCCAATTATCTGCGTCATCAATACTCTTTCCCAGTGGGAAATTGCTTCCTCAAAGTTTACATAAAGAACTCTATATCCGGTGTCTGCCCAGTGGTTAACCAAGCACTTAGCAAACGTACTCTTGCCCTTGCCTGACGCAGCAATTATTGCATGCACTGCCCCCTTAAAGAATCCACCATTGTCTGTGTATCCCATAGCTCTATTCAATGCCTTGTATTGCGTAGGAAGAAAGTTTGGTATCTCCAACAGTGCTTCAGCTCTACGTGATATATCGTTTGCAGTAGTAACATTGTCGAGTGGATTATAATTTAAATCATTTTCTAAATCTTTAATATCAGAAGTAATCTGAGTAATGCGAGTTATATCTTTGTCAGACTTCTCACCTTTTTGAGTTAATAGCATCTGCAACTCCTGCAAAGCATCTAACTGTTTTCTCTTGTTGGCTTTGTGTTTTACTATTTTGATTACTGATTCAGGTGTAGACAGATCTATGGTTGCATAGATATCCATCATTGTTTCTACACCTGAAGCTCCACCAAGAGCTGAGTAGATATCACTCTCTGATTCAAGCCATACTCTAAATGATATAGGGTCGACTACATCTAATTTTGTTGTATGATAATAGCCAAGTACTGCTCTGTAGAATTCATTAATGCCACTTTGGCCATGGATAGTTCCTACTATGTCTTCTGGAAGAGCTGAATCAAATAATTCTATAGCTCCTTTTTGTCTTAGTGATAGAGCAAATATCTGATACTCAATTGGATACTCTGGCTTGACAGAATCTTGTTCTTGTTGCACTTCTTCAATTGTCATTTTTCTTTGACTCTTTCACTTTCCTATAATAGGATTTTTTATTTTCTGAATTCTTTTTTTTTGCTGCTATGTAGGCAGGGTTGTCTTTAGCAGATTTTTTAAATGTTTCTTTTTTAACATGCTCAGAACTTCTTATGGCATCCAGCATTCTATTATACACTGATTCCTCAGTAAGCATGTCATTATAGCGAAATACTATTAGAGCAATTCCTTGCTCTTTGCATAGCTTCGCTTTTATTTCGTCTCTTTTTTGCGCTTCTTCAAAGTCATATTTTGAATCAAAGAATCTTTGAGTATAATAAAAATGCTGTCTGCCATGATACTCTGCTGCTATAGCATACTTCTCGCAGTATACATCCAGTCTAAGCTTTTCACCTATATGAAATTCATTTATTACTTTTTCACCTGGTAAAAGTTTTGCCATTATAGCTGTTAGTGCAGCTTGGCCTCTAGACATCTTTTTGTGATGTTCTTTAATCCAAGATAAGCCAAGATGATTAATCTTTTTATTAAGCTCATGAATTGTTATTGACATTTCTTTTGCTATCTGATTTAAAGATAGACTTGTATCAAATAAAAGATCCGTCAAGAACTCATCATCGTCTTTTATCTCATCCCAACTGCTCTTGGGCATGATCCTTATACCTTAGCTTTAGCTACGGCTCTTGCTACTGTTAAAGACTTTCCTAAGTCCAGTATAGACATCTTTGTTGTTTCCCATATCTTAGGAGCAATAGCAGAGCTGAACATTGGACAATCCAATACACAAAAATCATACTCATTACTAAATTCAGATATCTGAGACATAACACTATCTATTTTTTCATAGAAATCGTTATAAGGAACATGAATAAAGGCGGAGTCCTTAGAAAAATATTTAGATATAAGACTCTTGTACTGAAAGCTAATGACTAAAGTTTTCGTATGCTTAAGATAGTGAGACATAAATATTTTAAATACTTCTTCGTTGTTATTAATGTAATTTTCCAAGAAGGCTGCATCTGCAAACTTTTGATTGCTAAGACCAACTCTATTAAGTTTATCTTCAAATGTTTCTAGGAAATCTTTTTGAGATGCTTTAAAAAACATGGGGTCAGAGCTTGTTAATCCAGAAAGAATAGCATTGGTAAAGTTTTTTGGTGGTTTCTTCTCACCTTTTAATTCTCCAATAGCACTAAATAAAGAAGATCTTGTATAGGTAACGAATGCAAACCTATTCTTCTTTTCTAGCAATTCTGTTACTTTGATTATAGTTTGCTTTTCGGTTAAAGTTTCCATTTTATTTATTCCAGTTCATTAGTACAGGGTTAGGATCGGCTATAGATTGAATGTGATTTATGTTATGAAACTGACCTGCATCTAGAGTCATGTATCGTTCGTGCTTAGATTTCTTGTCCTCATCACGGACATAACCTAGGTGTTGCATCATTAGTTTTGATGCTCTCCAGAAATTATGAGCTCGCACTAACTGGGGCACATAGGTCGGTTCTGAACCGCATGCTAGCTTCTTGTCAAAGAATGTTCCGCCATTTTGATATCTAAAGATTCTAGAACTATCGCTTGGAGTCCATAGCTTGTCTACTCTATATTGAGTATCATTCCACATGTGATAGAATCTCACGTTAACAACATCATAAGGAGATCTATTAAGGACATCTCTTAATTTCATATCGTGTTCATGAAAAAGCATTTCATCACAGTCTATTGCAACTATCCAGTCACCCTCTGTTGCAAACTTCTCTAAGTTTTTCCATGCAGTTGATCTTAAGTTTCCTTCGCTTTCATTAAACATTGATTTGTTTGAACTAAAGACTTCGGCGTACTTAGAAGCTATTTCTATTGTGTTATCTGTAGAGCAGTCATCAGTGAATATTATTTTATCTACTTGCGCAGATAGTCTTTCAAGCACTGGCTCTAAGAATCTATCAGCTTCGTTTTTTCCAACTATTTGGGCGATTATCATTTTAACCTCTTAAGTAAAAAAGGGCTGGGGATTCGCTACCCCAGCCCTTTACGTACATGAACTATTAAGCTGTAAGCTCTTCGATTTGATCACGAGCTTCGATAGAAGAAATGCGCTCAATATCTGTAGTATTGAACAATACTTCCCCCGTAATTCCACGGCGACCCATAGAAAGCTTCTGTGCATCTGTCTTGTTATTTGCTTTTACAAGTGTTGTGGTAGTAACAGCAAAGTACTTGAACTTGTTATCTGACATTTTATTTTCCTTCTTATTTTGTTGGATAATGTATTGCTATATATTCTATAGCATCTTGCAGGGTGTCTGCAAGTTTTGTTGCCATATATCTCATATATGGTCGATCTTTATTCTGATTAGAACACATAACAACTGCTGGTTGATTATGGATTTTTGCCCATGCCATTTCGTAGTCTGTTCCTATGTAGGCTCTATCTTCTAACATGTATTCTACCAGAAGAATGTCTGATCTCTTCTGCATAAATAGATTTTTTTGTACCTTTTCTTCTGGGGACATATCTTCCCCTTCTGGTATAGAAGTTGGGTCCAACACTTTGTATCCACGTAAGGCCAACATGAATGTAGCTTCTTGTCTCCATCCCTTGGCATAGTCGCCAACATAATCCATAGCGCCAGCTAAATAAACTGTAATACTCATACAGGCCAATAATACTCTAAGTCTGATGGTTCGTCAAAATACTCAGAATAATATTCATAATCTTTTCTAAGAAGATTAGATCTATGAGAACGATGAAATTGATCATCACCAAACCATGAAGGCAGGATCATCTTACTACTATCTACTTCTTCAAATACCATATTATTTTTATACCCACGATTCATCCATTCGGCAATCGTATGGTTTTGATATACTTTTAATGCTTCTTCGTAACCAGACCACATGCGAGTGACTGGATGATTGCGCCAGCCTTTCGTATGCGTTCTTTCGAGTAGAACATTAAGAACTTGATATGTTTCAACACGTTGTTTTCCTAACCGGCGATAATCTAATACTTGAACTGATTTAACAAAATCAGAATATGGTAAAAATGTTTGCACTATTTAACTTTCTTGAACTCAGTGAAGGTTTTGTCACCAACACCATAATACTCTCTAGCTAAGCCAGAAGCAATTATATCATCATTCAAACAAGCTCCTGCTTCATTCCAAATCTTTGCAAGAACTCTTCCATACTTTTCGTTCTTATCTATAATTGTTTCTATTTTTACTTTATGACCGGCAGCGGTTAACCATTGATCAGTAAACTCTTTTGCTGCAAGACCCATCTTTTTTTCTTCTATATTAGAAGTACGACTCTCTGGTGTGTTCACTCCATAGAGACGAACTCTACCCTTCTTAAGGGTGTCGAAACCTAGGTCGATAATAATATCAAACGTATCTCCATCAACTACTTTTTTTACTTCTGCGTTGTATATCCACGGATTTAATTTTTCTGTCATTTTAATCTCTTTCTATATTTCTTTTATCTGATCTATTACCCATTTTATCACAGGGCTTGCTACTCCGTTGCCACACATTTTATATCGTGCTGAGTCGGAGTTAGTCTTCCCATCTGCTCTATTTAGAGTATGATTATCGGGCCAACCCATCAGTCTTTCACACTCCAATGGAGTCAGTCGACGTATGTTTGTAATCGGCTGTGGAGACACCATTGGGACTGTATTGCCTCCAGTGCCCATCCTACGGGTTAAGCACGGGGCTATATCGTCTTCGTAGGTTCTTACATTATTGACTCTTGTTCCATCAAGAATAATTGGTTTAGATTCAACTACTAGTTTATTTTCAGATACGTATTGATTTCCAACACCCTTATAGTCTCTAGCCTGTAATGACCCAACGATCTCTACTACTAAATTCTCTCCTCGGCTTGATGGGACTCCCCCTTCACCACCGCTTCTAAGGCAGTTTGCAACTTCTCTGGCAGCTTCTTGCCCTTGTTTGAGACTCTTCTTAAAATCCCCTGAGCTGCCTTCGTTGACAGGGAGTACTTTGTCTGGACATCTTGAGGCAATTGCAGTATCGAAGACAGAGAGGAGGTACACACGTCTTCTTCTTTGGGCGACTCCGAAGTATTGTGCATCCAAGACTGCCCACTCACTGAAACACGCCCCTGCTTCATCCATTTCACGGAGGGCTTGCCCGAAGTCTGCACCTGCGTTGGATGATAAGGCTCCTGTGACGTTCTCCCAGATTGTCCATTTAGGATATTGTCCATTTGATTTTTCTCTCATTTCTTTAATTATTCTAGTTGCTTCAAAAAATAGACCTGATCTTTCACCATCAAGTCCTGCTCGTTTACCTGCAACAGAAAGGTCCTGACATGGAGATCCAAATGTTATTACATCAACAAAGGGAAGATCGTATCCGCTAACGTCTTTGATGTCACGAAATTTTGGAACGTTTGGCCAATGGTATGAAAGCGTTTGCTGGCAATGCTCATCTATCTCTACCTGGAATAAGCAGTCTAGTCCTGATTCATCTAAACCAAGATCTATACCACCGACTCCAGCAAAAAGAGATCCGTATGTTTTGATTGACACTATTAGTCTCTCTCTATTCCTATGTGGTCACAAGCTTTTCTGAATATCTCTCTACTTATAGGGAAGTATCTGTCTGCATGACTGATGCCCTCTCCTGGTTTTGGAGTGCTAGCGTGCCAGCTATGACCTATTGAGACAGAGCCATCATAAACCACGTTATAGCCAAGATGTCTTGCAAAATACGAGCACCAAGTCTCTTCATAATAGTGTGGGGTTGGCAAGAATGCGCCTATTGCATCTGGATATATTTCTCTGTAGTTAGGATCATTGGTCATTGCTTCCCATACATCTCTTCTTACGAAATAAGCAGAGCCAGATACTGTAACGCAATCAATTTGATCCCTATAGAGAGAGTCTTCTGGGTCATGCTCTCGCCAGCCTCTGTGCTTTGGTTCAGTATTCGTACCGATTATGCCTGCATGAGTTATGTAACCATGCTCATCTCTTTGCTTTGGACCAAGTATGTGAATGTTTGGGTTATTTGCAAAGGCTTTTTCTATATTCAAACAGTCTTCATTTGTCATCCAAACGTCGCCATTTAATACTCCAATTATCTCTGCACTGCTTTTGGAAGCCATGTAGTTAATTGCAGAAGAGTATCCTATATTTTTTCTTAAGAACGTTCTATCAATTAAATAACGTTCCTCATTCTCTCTCAGCCATGGGACAAAGTCATCTGTAGAATCATTGTCCATGATATAAAGGTTCCAATTTTTTTCGAGCGCACCATTTGAACTGTATAAATCTGAATGCAAAGTGTCCAAAAATCTTTGCAATAGTGGTCTAGTGTTGTGGTTTACCACGCATAGGTCAATCATAGTTCCTCAGACACTCATTCTTGCTACAACTGTAAGCTCAAAAGAATCTAACTCAGTAAATCCCATATTTATAAACTCATCATATTCTTTTTTTGCCTTGTCTAGATCATACAAGCAGAACTCTTCTAATCTATTCTTATACTGCTGAGCAGTTACCATCTTTTTTTCTTTCGGTTTATCTTGACTCTTAGCAATAAGATAGCCGATGCAAAAGCATCCAGCTAAAAAAATTACTGACTTACTATTCTTCATCATCATCGTATCCATCTTCTCCGTTAAAGTATGTCTTTGCAGACCATTCGTATATACCATTCACTATATCATGATATCTTAACTTTTCCTGCTCTGATTTACTATCGTTAGCAATAGAAACGTATGTACTAGCTATGTGATTAAGAGTCTCTATCTTAGCAACAAAGGCTGCTTCTCCAGAATTAATCTTTAATAATATTTTCTTTTTTTGATTCTTTTTTTTAGTCATCGTTTTGTTTTTTCTTTTTTATTTCTGCTGTCTGTACTTCTTCTTCTGCAACTTGATAAACACAAAGGTTTTGGCTATCCGGTTCAAATGTAACAAACAGAATCTTCTTATCTTTTAAAGAGTAACCTTCTGGTGGAGCAGATTCTAGTGCTATCTTTTTAGAAGCACAACCAAACACCTGACTCAGTCCGTCGTATACAACTACATAATTTAATTTTCCAGCAGCCATTAGCTTACCATTATCGTTTCTACTCCTGCTTTATTTAAAAAAGCTTTTATGTTAGCCCAATCATTATAGCTATCATCATGCATATAATACAACTTTGTGACTGTAGAATTTGCTATTAACTTTGCGCAAGTAAAACATGGAGGCCCATTCACATACAGCTTTATGGGTTTAGAACTATAGTCTGAGTGAAGGAAAGCATTCTGCTCAGCGTGTGTTGCTATGCAATTGTCATACATTGATCCTGATTCAGAATTTACTAGAGCTCTTGGGCACCCACCATCAGAGCAGTGCGTAAAGTTTTTAGGTCCACCATTGTAACCTGTTCCGACAACATGACCAAACTCATCGACTAAAACCGCAGAATACTTTTTCTTGCTACAGGTTGAGAATATGGTCGCATGCTGTACACATAGCTCCATGAATTGTAAATCTTTTCTAGATAACATATTACTAGATAAAGACTAAAATTCCAAGAAGGATCGCTCCAATTATGCTTGAGACTACAGCTATGTTCTTATCTCTTTTATTTTTTTCAACTTGAGCTAATATTTGTAGATTAGTAGAGATTACTAGCAGGAGTGCAAATAAAGTAATTTTTATAAACAACATGATCAAGACCCTGATCCCATTAATGCCATCATAGAGACTGGATAAAGTGGCTGTACAAGCCTATAGACTGCGTTTGCATAATCCTGTATCTCAACTTGAGAATCCTCAGCAAGTCTTTGTGAGAGGAAAAGCACAGCTGATTGCAAAGAGCAAGACCATCTATACACTACGTACATAGAATAAGCTGGCAAAAATAGTCTGGCTTGCTCCGCAGCAATTCCCTGCTCCATTGCCATTTTGTATAAAGCTTCACCTTTTTCAGCATAAGACATTAGGGAGTCTGTTAGTGTTGATCCTATAAAAGGGTCAGCTATGCCCTGAGAGCCCTGTTTCTTATCCTCTGGTGCCAGTCTCCATTGATTAGGCTCTGGAATATAAAACTCTGGCTCCATGGTTATATATCTTCTTGAAGATTCATTCCAAGAATCCATAGTATGATCAGATCCAACGACATATTTCCAATGCTGTCTAGCCACCATCAATGGGGCTTTAAATTCAAAGGTCATAAATGCATGTCTGAATGGAGACATGTGATTTTCTCTTGCCAAAAAGTTAATTAACTTTCCATCAGATGGAGTCATTGAATCTTTTTCTTTTGCAAAAGAAGCTCTAGCTGCATTTACAACAGAAAGATCACTTCCCATATTGTCGACAAGTCTTACATAACCCTTATCTAAAACATCTATTAAATTAATCGGTTTCTCCATCATAATCTTCTTCTTCACTTTCATCATCTTCATCTTCTAGATGTTGACTTAATTCAAATATAACATTTAATTCTATCATCTCAGCGATAAAATCTTCACTTATTTTATATAGAGGACCCAGTAATTCTGTTACTTCTTCAGAGATTATATATTCTGAATCCGTGTACATAGAGTATATCAGAGAATTGACATTTAGTAGTGACTCCATAAGAGACTCTTGCATATGAATTAACTCTTTTACTGTATCAAATTTATTTAAAGCATTGACGTCTTCAATAGAATTGTTTGACATCATTTCATTAAAAATTTTGTCTATATTAGAGTCTTCCTCTTTTGCCATGACTACCTTATTGATTATCTTTAATTAGTCTGATCTCACAAGCGTCTGTAGTGCAGTAAGATTCACCTATTGCATCAGCTGCCATTCCGGCATACACTCCTGAAAAGTCAATTGGGAATAATTTCATTTCTCCATCTTCATGATATTCTTCTTCCGTAATCTGCGTGTAAGGCATCTGTGGATAGGTAAAGTTTCCAGAAGGAAGGAACGAAACTGTCTTCAACTGACCATCATACATGTGCAACACTGTGCCGACGTGCTGAGATTCAGTTTCTGGGTCAAACGATACAGTAACAGAAACTGAATTATCCGACCAATATCTTTGTGCGACTGCTGCTAAAGACATCTTTTCAAAGATTGTAACATCACGTTCAGCACGCTTTGCATCTGATTTAATTGGGAAGAATACTACAGTTGTGGTATCGGGCGATTCTGAAGCTGGCTCAACCCTATAATTTGCCATCTTAAATAAAGGTAGCATTGGGTCTTCGTTAGAGAATCTAATAGCACGATTGAAGTACTTGCCACCTGGTGTCCAGTGGACGCCTGGAGACTCTCCAGCGAGGATAGAGACGGTTCCTGAGGGCTTTACAGTGGTCATCTTAATAGACTCCCTAATGCCAAGCCATTCTGAGTATATATTGTCATATCTACTTATTGTCTTGTAGCCCTCATTCATCCACTCACGCAACACTGGAATACCTACACGGTCAGCAAAGTCTGCAACTCCAGACATGGAAGTTCCAATACGGCGATTTCTTTGCATGATGGCGTTAGTCTCTTCCCAGTGAGTCGGAAGAAGAGTTACAGTTTTAGCATAAAGGTATGCAAACTTGAGAGTACGCTTATAGTCTTCTAGTGAGTCGTGTCTACCTAAGTATGTCTCTACTAGAGTGCAGCACTCATATGACTCTAGAGACTGTTCTGCACATGGGTTAAAGCCTACAACTCTGTGATCTTTATTGTTTGCTGGATCTGCAAGACGACCATACTTACGGGCCATGTCCATCCAGATAACACCTGGCTCACCATTTCTGGCTATGCCATCTACTATCGCTGAAAGATCTTGACCAACAGAAACCTCTACAGAGTTGTTAGACATCCAACCCCAACCTGGACTGGTTGGATCATAACTATTACGCTCAGGAAAAACCTCAGCGTTCTTTAGATTGAGAAAATCATTGTCGTCGATTCGTCCAATAAGGAGTTCAGCTGAACGACGAACGTTTCCACTAACAACGCATACGCCAATAAGGTTTCCGATGTCAGCAATGTCTCTACGTGTTAACTTCTCGCCACCACGATTTATAAATAGCTTTCTTATTGCTTCATGCAACTTGATCAAAGGTTCTGGTCCAGAAGCTGTTCCGCCAAAAGTTTTAATTGGACTACCCAATGGTCTAATGAGTGAGTAATCAAAAACAATAGGGCTCTGCTCTGGCTTTAGGTACGAGTTAATTAAGTCGCCAACAGATCTTGCCCAACTCTCTCTGTCGTCAGCAATAACATCAGTTATTGCAGGCTTGCTAGATTCATGTATCAAGAAGTCTTTATCGGCACCTTTGTCGTCAAAACCAACTCCAACTCCAAGCATTGAAGCTTCCATGAGAAAACTAAAAGGCTTAGATGGATTTAACTTTGTCATCTCAGCGGTGCTTACAAATGCACAGTTCTGAAGTGCAGCTGAATTCTTTTGCACATTAACTATTTGGGTTCCCATCATCCATAAGCCACGGCCTGGTGGTGTCCACTTTAAATTGAATAAGCGATCAAAAGCTTCTTTGGCAGACGCTTGAGCTTTTGCATCATTCCAAGGAAGTCTGCTCTTCTTACAGTGATCTTTTTGTAAAGAGTACATTCCATTTATTATTCTTTCACAGACATCAGCCCAAGTCTCTTTAGTACCATCTTCTTTTAGTCTAGAATATGTACGAAGAAACGTAATTTCTCCAACAGAGTTTCCTCCGGCATCCCTATAACCAAACGGAGCTTTTTTTATTCTGTATGAATCTAAAAAGTCTTCAGTAATTTTAAAAGAAAATATCGAAACACTTTTCGGCGCATTTATACTGAGTGTACTGATGTTTGATTCTTCTTCTAGGGCTATGATATCTGTCATTTTTCATCTTTCTTTTATTTAAAGTTCTTTATGTACTTTTTGTTTGTTTTGTTCATCTCTGCATTTTTTATTTTAATTATTTGGTCCAGGGAATATACTTTATGTATTTCTCTTTCTATAAAGTATCCACTTTTCCAGTTAAGAACTTTCTCTACGTTAAGATTATAGTTGCTAAACACGTTACATATTATAGCACCTCCATATATCTTTACGAGATTTTTCATCTTTTCTGCTGCTTCTTTTTTAACCTCTTCTGAAGGAAAAGTTTCTCTATCCAACTTTTCGTATAGCCAATTATAGGCTTGTCTTGTCAATGGTGACATATCAAGCTGGTCAAACACGCCTGTGCTCAAGACTCTTCTTCTGCTGCTCTCTATTTCTATGTCTTTTTTAATTACGTCTCTAAGGAGAGCAAACCAATCTCTTTCATTAAACTGTGGCCAACCACTTACCCAAAATAGTAACACGTGATTCTCTTCAGGGATAACACTTTTATTTATGATGGGAGATAGACACGCACATGCAACAGATTTTTTAACAAAGTCTTTTGCCTTGTTCTCGTCATTAAGCTTCTTTTTTTGTACAGACCACATTTGACCTATCTTTTCTTTCCAGTCAGCTGGACCAAGATAGATTGTTAAATACTTTTCTGCTACATCAAAAGAGATAGTGCCATCATTAACTACTGCCTCTAGAGATTGTATATACATGCCTAATCCTCTTTATCTATACCTAAAGATATAAAACTGTCCTATAAAAAATGAAACCCGCCCTATAGAGGGCGGGATCAAATCAGCGTCATGCTAGATAGTATATCATACATGAATATAGCCTATTGTATTAGGAGGGTTTTGTGTCTCCAAATTTTTTTATTCTAATACTTTTTTCCAAGAGGAGGTGAGCAGTCAGTCCAGTCCATACTGTAATCGGAATTACTTTTTGTAGTGGCTTTTCTGTTCCTCTCCAAAAGGCTCTTGTTAGTGTCTCGACTTTATTGGTCTTTATTGCATAGACATCGTATGCTGCAACAAGTCCCAAAAAGAACGCCCAGGCATAGACTCCGGATTTTCTTTCATCTTTCTCTAATGAGATAGGAGATGAATAGTATTTATAAAGCTTTTGAAGAGGGGAGGCCTCTCCATTCTTGTACTTTGTTTTTTCCATAATTGTTATTATAACCTGTTGGGATGGCCTGTCCATATGTAGCTGTGAATACTGCTCCACTAGTTACAAAGTGTGGCTCATCTGGTCTAAACACTCCAAATGAATTTGGTGCGCCCTGTTCTTGCGTTCTTGGGCCGTGGCCTGTATTAGAGAATACATTACTTGAAGTAACGCCGTCAAATATATTATTATTATAACGGTACTCGTTGTATCTTAGTTCATGTCCAAAGCTAGAAGGGAAAGCCTTTGAGCCGGCAAGACCCTTGAAAGTATCTGGGTTAAATCTACCAAAACCATAACCATTTCTAAAAGTTCCAGAAAGTGGGTGAATGTAATAGCTTACACCTCTAAAGATCTGAGACATGAATACGTCACCTGGGAAGTATCCTGTGCCAGGAACGTGTGCATTATCTGGTGCCCCAGTCAATACTTGACTTGTATTGTAGAGTGGGTAGTAGGAGTAGGTCCCCTTGCCCTTTGCCTTGCCCGTCATAGAGGTATATGGATTGACCATATCGTTAGTATTAACGCCTCTTAGGACTGGTCTTGGACCAACGTAAAAAGTAGCCATTTTATTCTCCTTGCAAAAAGTATTTAGCTATATAGTAGAAAGGTTTATCGATTTTCTAAGTCAAGTATAACTAAATATAGTCAACTTCTATGATTAAATCTGATAAAACTGGTGGTATTTTGTCTTCTAGCATCTTCATGGTCACTTCTATATACACCTCAGTTGAGGTTCCTTGGTTTTCAAGGGAATAGGTAGACCCATTCTTGTAGAAAATCCTATACTGAAAAACGTCAGACAGAACAGTTTGAGATACGTTATATATCTTTGGTGACACATTGATAATCTCATTTATTACTTTTCCTGATGGGGCAGTAAATTTGACAAAGGATCTACCAGTTGGTAGGAACTTCTCATATCTAACATCAAAATCAGATAGACCATAAGTGTAAACGTACTTATTGTTTTCAACAATATAATTTCTCTGTCTCAAGAGGACTCTAAAGGCTGTTATGGGCTTTTCTGCATAGTAGAAGTGCAGAGGACCAGCATTGACAATGGTGTCAGAACCAAGAGTAGGCCAGCCTCCAGGAGCTACCTTACTGAGTGCATCTAGATTGTCTTCATACAGGCCCTGATCATTTAGGGGAACGTAGCTGTCTGCCTCCGTAAGGGTTGGGCTTGGCTTAGTAGTGTATTCCACCTTGACTACATCAACACCATTATGTGGATATGGAGAAAGGGTTAAGATATTAGAAAGAGTAGAACCTATAGAGCTAGAAGGAATCTTAACGTACAAGTAAAGACTAACGCCTAATGGGTTTGATGAGTTTAATATTACGTTTCTTCTCCAGACTTTATCTGGTTGATTTAGAAATGCGTTTTGAACTGGCGTTGTATCTATGATGGCACCATTACCGTCTCCTCCAGGGAGACTAAGGTCTATTCTTGTGTCTAGGAACTCTGGGATTATCTGACCTTTTGTTGGGTTGATAAACTTTATTTTAGAATGCGAAGAACCTGATACTACAGGCAGCGATAGCAAGTTTGAATACTCATCAAACTGAAGAGCTTCAGATGTGGATACAGCATTAACGGTATTTACAAATGGCCCATTGTCTATCTGAGACCTAGAGTAAAGTGATATCTGGTTTGTATTCTGGCTCTCTATGCTACGTATTCTTTCAAATAAATCATTGACAGCATTGGAAAGGAATATGTTATCTTTGATAATTCTTTCAATTATCTCATTAACTTTTTTATCTAGAACTCCATACTTATTATAGAGATATATCAGGTCTGCGTAGTTTTGCTCTGTTCTTTCGTTGAAGTCAGTGCTCGAAAGCGGACCATGGTATTGCTGTGGTTTTTTTTGTGTGTAAATAAATTCTGACATATTTTACCTTATTTATTGAAGATCTGTGATTTTTTCTAAGTCATCTAATTTCTTTTTTAGTAAAGAAATCTTTGAAGAATTTATTCCATTTTTATAGAACTGTAAAGCACTGTTGTTAAACCTGTTTAAAGATACGACATCGTATTCTTCATTAACCTTGTCGTAAGTTACTTTTTGACCATAGATAGTCATAGACAAAAGCTGATCGATATAGTAACCAGGAGTTGCTGAATCCAGACTATTATCACATAGATCAGATATTTCAGATATAGCCCCATAAATGTTTTCGGTATTCTTTGACAACCTTGCTATGTCCAACATTAGTTGGTCGTAATATAAATTTAAAGTATTACTTGATATCGGCCCATTAAATGGGGTCCTCTGCCTAGTAATGTTGGGCTGGAAAGTGTTTTTTCTTTTATTAAAAAGTGAGTATGTTTTTGCCATGATTTCCTAATGTTTAAACTTTACTGTATAAGAATTGATAGCTGGAGCAGAATAGGCAGACTGACCCCTAAGTAGGTCAGCCCTTAATCTTATGGATTGAGTTTGGTTTTGTGTATTTGAATAATAATACACTTTTGTTCCAGCTTGAATTTCTTCAGTTCTCCTGTAAGCAATCTCATAATTGTTTTGGTAATTAATTATTGAAAATACATTGTCAGAATTGGAGTAGTATAATCTTAAGTCTTCTATTCTTACTTCGTAAAGATAATTTCTATATGCTTTAATTCCATCTACTGAGAGTATTGACTTGTCCTTCAATAGTGAGATTGTTCCATTAAAAGTAGTTTCAGTTCCAGAAGTATTATTTGTTGACTTATTGATTATGATGATTAAATCATTCTGACCCTTTTTTATATCCAAGGTCATATTAGCGCTAAGCACTCCTGGTGTAAGCGTATTGTTTGAAGTGACGTCATTTCCGTTTAAGTATATTTTAATGTCCCAATACTGCGCAGACAAAGACTTTAAGAAAAGATCATTAATTTGAATATTGTTTTCTGCATAGAGGTGAGTAGATAGGTGAATGCTACCATAAGGTATGTTGTCTGCAGTAAAAAAGTTCTGAGTATTGTCTATAGTGCTATTATAAGATGTGTATACAATGTCGTTTTTTTGACCTGTTAAAATCTGCTGCCAAGTTTCTTTGTCTATACTTGAGCCACCTGATATGCTAACCTTTAATTGATTACTAGAAACATTCTCTAATATGTACGAGTTATATGGCTTAACTCCTTGTGGGAATTTAGCAGATCTATAAACATTAAAGCCCAAAACTGATGAATCGTTTTGATAAAAATAATCTGGTATAGGATTATTAAGAGTTTCAGACCTTGGTATTCTTACCATGCTTTGCAAACTAGAGACTATCTCGCCATTTACGCTATCCACTAAAGATGATTGCACAAAGTTAGAACCATTAAAGTTAACTACTGTAGCACTCGTTGGATCTGATATCGCAGACTGAGATATTGAAGTCCAATTGAAATCATATATATTAGTTGCACTAGTGTTATCAGGGGCTACATAGTATCTAATTTCTGTTCCCGTAGGAAGATGCTGGTCTACACTAATGCTGACAGCATCTATAGCTAACTTGGAATTATTCTGGCTTGGAAGACTCATTGGAGTGCTGACCATAGTGGCTACAGCATCATAGTACGGAGCAGAAATAATTAATTCATCTATTCTAAAATCATAGTTATAAACTATTGAATTGTTTTCTATTGTAGTATAGTCTGGTTCAGATTTAGTAAGATATAATTCAACTGCATTTGTTTTTTGCGGAGTCAAATGAAAAGAAAATCTATCATAATCTGCTGAATTAGATTTCATAAAAGATGCAGAGTTTGATCTAGTTACTTGATCTACAACTATGATTCCTATGTCGACTGGTTTTTGAGAAGATATCTTTCCTTCAACCAAAGATATAGACTCGCTAGCAGAAGAAACAGGAACAGTTATCTTTAGTGTGCATATTCCCAATGAGGAAGACTTGTGAGAGTACGACCACTCTAGGTTGTTTAAACCATTGAAGACATTTGAAAAATTTACAACCTCGCTCTTAACTTCAGCACCTTCAAATATTATTGAAACATTTGTATTATTTGCTGTGTTTAATATATTTCCAACATAATCAAAAAGTCCAGAAGTTAATTTTGGTATAGTCGCTTTTCGTACGGAAGTATCTATGTGTGCATTTGAGTAATTGAGATCGACCATATCTATGTTATTGAAAGCGTTTGTGATCGAGTAATAGAATCCATCTGTATTTGCAAGCGAAAACATTTGATCGTCTACTTTTTTTTCTAGCTCAACCCTTTTGCTTCTTATGTCTTCTAGCCTGGTAGTGTAAGCGTTGACTATATCATAGAGTTCTTCTACCTGCTCATGATACACATCATACAAGACGTCTACATTAAACAAAGTGTGCACCATTACTCTATTCAACTTTTCTGGATCAATTACTTGATTAGAACTTATGTCATTATAGGGAACTGGTATTGTATTGCCGGCTTGAAATCTAGAAAAATACCTAGAATAAATTGCGTTGATTTCATTATCTGAAGGAGCTTGACCTAGGGCGTAATACATCTTGTATATTGTGTCTAAGAATCTTTTCTTTTGTACACTCTGTATGCTCATTTATACTACCTTCATTCCTATCTTGTAGGAGTATATAATTGGAGTAGAATTAACTACTCTATCTTTCTTCATTACAGCTTTAAATACAACTGAATTTATTTCTTGTGGAACTTCTGGAGAGTTAAAGTATGCTATTTGACTAAGGTTTGTTGTAGTGGTTAAGTTTTGATTGAAAGCCAATACTTCTGGTATTCCAGCAAAATTCTTTTCCATTGGAGAAATTTGTATCCACTTTGATCCATTGTCTACGCTAATATAGTAATCTATTCTTGATGTGCCAATGATTTCCCCAGAGGAATCTACCTCAACAGGAGAGTGGTCTTCAACTTGAAGGCTCAATAACTCTAGCTTACCGTATATCTTATATGGCTTAGATACAATCTCGCATACGTCAGCATAAGACTCATAGCCTACAAAAATATCTCTGATCCCGATTGCTGCTCTATCTGCTTTAAGGTATTCAAAATTTCTTTTTAAAAACAAATCTTTATTTTTTTGAGCGTCCGTTGCATCCTGAGAAGTTTCTCTAGTCAGGTTTGTTGCAGTTGGAAAATTAACTACCTTAATAAAGAATGAATTAGCTAATTGAGAAACCGCCAAAGTTCCAGCACTAATTGCAACAGAAAAAGATAAACCGCTTACTGCAGATACTTTATACTTACCTCTTGTTACTAGGTCTAAGTCTGAAGAAGTGTTTATGTAAACATAATCATTAACTGCAAGACCATGAGCCTCTTGACAAGTAACGGTTGCAGTACCAGATGCTGCAGATATGGATGTTATCTTCTTCTTAAGCGAGTTAACATATTGTTCCATATCTTGTTCTGCTAAAACAAAAATTACTAAGGGACCAGATTTATCGTCTGTAGCATTTTCTTGCAAGATTGTACCCAATACTGAATTAGCTGTAGTTTGTTCTGTATACTTTTCTGCCATTGTCTTAGATGAAACAAATACTCTAAAAGAACCGACTCCCTGAATATACTTCAACTGTCTGTAATAGTAAGTCGTTGCATCTTTTATAAAGTTAATAGTACTTATGGTTCTATTAGTTAATTCAAAATACTTTACATTAACCCTAACAATATTTGTGGTAGACGATTTTTTTTCAGTAGGTTTTCCTATGAATGGGACTACAACACTTTTGTCCCATGATACTGCTTCTGACTTATAGTTGTTGGCGTCAGAAACTATTGCGCTAGCAGTAAATCTATCTTGCCCCATCCATTTAACTGCTCCCTGTGTAGCTAGGTCTCTAGTCTCATATGGAGTCCAGTATGCATGTTTGATGCTAACCTCTTTAAACTCAGCTTGTTCAAAAGTAATATATATTTTGTTTGCTTTAATCTTTTGAAACTTAAAAACACCCTTATTATAGAAGTATCTATTTTTTAAAGACAGTGATGGAGCTGAGATGTCAGAGCCTATGTATATTGATTCGTTAGAAAAAAGATCTGTTGTCCTATTAACTGTTTCATCTAAGAGTTTTATTGAAGTAATTTTTATATTTTTAATAGAAGCTATTTGATCATATCCAAAAAATGGAACCACAGAGATGTGATTTATATATTCACTTTTTTTATTTGGCGTTTGTATCTCCACCGTTAATTTAAGTGGTTTAGTTTTATCAAAAGATGACCAATTAATAAATGATTGATTTATGCCAGTAGTAGTGTTTGAATATAAGAATTCATAATCTCTTCTAGAAACTGTGCCAAGTACGCCAAGCGTATCCCCAAACTGCTTAACGTTAATAGCCTCATACTCAAAGTATGTAGCTGGACTCTCGTCAAGCATCGCTAGTTCATTAGACCTTAGTAAGGCGCTATCCTTTTCATAAAGAAATGGATTTCCTTTAGATTCATCCGTTTGGAATAAGTGATAGCTGCCAGCTAGTCCATTGGATATGTCAACGGTTTGGATATTCTTAGTTATCACATCGTTGTAGTTTTGATTAACTATTTTAATAGATCCAGACATTTTCTTTATCTTGTTAGTTGGCAAACAAGCAAAGCCATTTGAAACTTCTGGCATTCTGTTTTGTTTAATTTTGTCAACATCTACAAAATCTAAATTATTAAATAAGTCACCAAAATAAGTAATGTTAGTTGCTGAACTAGAAGAATATAAATCTAAAACATTTATTTTAGATCTTATTCTTGAAATAAGATTCTTTTCTAGCTCTATTTGATTAGAAATTTGATTAAATGTATTGACATAGTTAGCAACTAATGAATCAAATTGATTCAATATCATGTTGACATCTTTAGATATATTTGAAGAAAAATTATTAAACTTCTCAGATGATGGTATCTCACCCTTGTTGAAGAACTTTAATTCAGATAGAGGAGAGCCAATTGAAGTTTGAATTTGAGACAAAAGATCCTTGTATGCTTTGTCAAAATCTTTTGGATTGTTATTCTCATTTTTTGCATACTTTAACAAAAAGTCTTGAACTTTAGATATTACCTGGCTATAAGCAAGGGTGTCTGTAGATAATTGCGCCATAATAATAATCCTAATTTATTTTATTCTTAAATAAGTTATCATATTTTATTAAATTAATCAATAAAGAATCTCTTCTTTCAGAAGAAAATTTAAATATTAATCTATCTACTGAATAGTTTTGAGGATCAGACGTTAAAGATCTCATGACAACCCTGTACCTAAAGGACTTAGGAACGTACTGATATAGTACTTTAAATCCTGTTTTAATTTGTTTATTAAATATGATTGAGTCCCCCGAATGAATGAACAAAACTAAGTCTGACGTATAGAACTGTTCTATTGAAAAATTATCAATTAAATAATTAGATAGATTAACTGCAGCACTTCCGTCACTCATTAAAATTTTGACTGGTGAATAATTTGAATAATCATGATTATTTATTGCTGCAGAAGATGTAGTCACTGTACCTAGGACTGGAGAATAGATTGCATTAATAAACTTTGAACTGTCTATATACGGGTCATTAGATAGTCTGACCCTATTCCCAGCTGAAGTGCCACTAAAGTATTCTCCATTAGATCCATTATAATTTGGACTTATTAACATTGGAGTTGCTACGCCCCTAGCGTGAAGGTCAACCTCTTTATATAGGCCTACGTTGCTTGGGGTATAAGAAACAAAATATGCACTGTTTGGATTGTATGAATTAATTTTTATACTTCTGCCGTTTAAAGCTGTAATACCATTAATCTTTGTTGCGGAATTTTCATATAGGTAGATAGATGTTAGGTCTGGGTTAAACCTTAGAGTGCATTCTCCATTAGAGTTTGGAAAAATCTTTTCAGATCTTATTGAGCTATCTCCATATGGGATAATTGGTTTCCAATCAGATTCGCTAGTTGGACTATCTACTACAGAGACACTAAACTCTATTGAGGTCTTATCATTATTTGGCTGAGAAGACTTGTTTGTTATCTCACTGAAATAATCAGTTAACATTTTTGTTTTGATTGGTCTTCCCTTGGTGTCAATTTTTCTACTAACAAAAAATGATTTTGTTTTTGATGCGTCTGATGGACTGCTTGTACTTAATGTAAACATTCCAAAGTTTTTAAAAGAAAAACTATATTCATACATATTTATTGTTTCTACACTGTTTAAAATATTTTCTGCGTCTGACTTATCAAAGGCAGCAAAGTTCTGCTCAAAAAAGTGCAAGTTTTTATCGACTATATTAGAGTCACCGATTGGAGCTAGTCCACTAGACAGCATTGATTGCACTGACTTTGTAGCGTCTCTTGCATTGGATTCAATATACGTCGATGCTAATTGATTCCTTAATCTAGATCCTATCGTATAAGAAACTACAGAAAAAATCATATTAGATAGAAGTGATGTATTTTTAAACTTATTAAAAGAATCAAGATCTGAATAGTATCCATCCTTAGTAAGTTTTTCTACCACACCAAAGTTCTTCTTAGACAAAGAGTCTGGATAATAGCTAGTAAAATTATAATTATATACTTTTTGATTTCTTAATATATACGATTTTTCAGTGTCTTTTAAGAAAAATTTAATAACATAGTCTTGTAGGGTATCATGTTTGTCAGATTTAGACTTCCTTATCTCCGATACTATTTCAGATATAAGTTTAGAACTAGACTCTGATTGTATTGGAGAGATCTTTGTTCTTGCATAATTTGTTTGAGCGAAGATAACTATGATTGATTTTACTTGATAGGTTTGGTCAAAATCAATATCTTGATCTTTTTCTAAAGAATAAGTTGCGTCCAATAATGGTTTCTTTGAAAGAACTTTTGAAGATCTTGTTGAAGCTCTTGTATCCTCCGTCTCTACAACTATTTGTGCTACCAACAGTCCTTTTGTATAGTTTGGAGATATTCTTAATCTAGCAAGAGGGAGAAGTCTGTTGAATTCTATTTTGACCGCAACCTGTGCAGAAGATGGGACTTCAACTCCATTTCTATAGTTTGAATACTCTGGTTGATCAAAAATAGAAGTCTTAATAACAAAAGGGCTTTTAGCAGTTAGGCTCCAGCATTGGGAGTTTACACTATTGAATATCTTTTCAACACCCGTATCAGAAGATATAAACTGTTTAGAAAAATTAGTATCATACGTTATACTTTTAATCTCATTGTTTGAAATGTTATTTAAAAGAAAATTATAACTTTGAGAATATTTTAGAGTTCCTGTTGCACTATCTACGTATGCTAGCTGACTATTAACAAAAGAAGAACCATCTCTATCTGGAATAATTATATTTTGATTTTCATTTATATATGAATTTTGTTCATTATCAAAATTTTCTATAAAAGAAGAGTTATACAAATCGTCTTCCCCAGATATGAATGAATAGTTATTTATATAAGAATCCATATAGCTAATATCTTTTTCTATTTTTTGCAATTCACCACCAAATACATTTGACATAGAAGACCCTAAAAGCATTATTGATTGAGAAATGTCGTATTGAGTTCTTACTCTTAGGTCAAGATCCCTAAACATGTCAAGTATTACAGTTCTTTGAATTGGCTGCATTTGCCTAATCATAGCTGGAGAAAAGTCTGACGGACCAGTAAATGATGAAATCTTATTAATCAATCTTCCTAATTCTGATTTTTCTGCGGAAGAATCGGCTAGTATAGACTTGATTGCTTTTCTTGATTGGGAGCTAAAAGATGTGACATAATCACTTAATTGAGTTTGCATTTAAACTGTTCTCCAATCATTTCCATCCATGTCCTGTATATCAAAGCTAACCCCAGCAGTTAGATTTGACCTAACTATGGAATATAATTCTTCTTCAGAAGTAAAGTGATCTTTAACCTCTTTAGGAATTCTAACTATGACATACCCACCGTTTGGATATATATACCCTTTACCAGAATAGACATCAGCAAATGACAATATGTTATCATTAGCTTTTGCTAGTGATGCTGAGTTCTCTGTTCCAGATATTCCACCACCCTTAACTCTAAGGTCAAGAAATGATATATCTTCAAAAGAGTATGAATTAATTACATTAATAGTACCTATGTGAAGAGCTAAAGGATTATATTCAGCTTTTGATATATCAAATATATCATATTTATCTGTCCAATTAACTATATTTTCAACTAAATAATTAGAATCAACAAGATAAGAGTTGTTTACATTATACTCTACTTGAGTAGGAAGAATGTAAATATGTATTGGTTTATCTATTTTTTGAGCCGTTGGACTAAATGGGTTTAATGGTATTTCTTTTCCATTAACATGTCTTACAACTATGTTTGAGTTTTTGACAACATAGCTTACTCTTATATTTTGTGGGTTGCTAGGAACTATGTTTTGTTTAAACATTACGTTTCCAGTATGTTTATCATACGAAGAGATTAAAGAAGGGTCTAATTTTGACCATGTTCCTGTTGTGGTGTTTTTTATTTCTACAGTCATCCAAGGTTCTGCAACATTTGCATCGGTGTATTTACTGTCAAATCCAGTCTTATTCAATTGCTTTTGATATGTATGAAATGTCCCATGTCTAACTTTAATAACATTTTCTGCTATCAGGATAGGATGCTCTTCCCATACGTCATAATAACCAGAACCAAAAATAGAAGAAGTATTTGTCATCAATCCTGTTGTGTCATAGAGACATCGAAGCGTTTTTCCATTATGATTCTTTAAAAAGTTTGAATAATTATAGTTAGGAATTGTTATGTTCTTAAAAAACTTTCCAGAACCAACACCGATAAACCAAGAGTCAAATTTAGATAAATCATTTGGTGGAGGATAAACTCCGATTTTTTGTTTAGTTATGCTCTTTAAGGAATATAGGGGAGCTATTGTTTTATTTGGAAGCTGTGAAAGAGAAAGCATATAAGAGTCTCCACCTAATATATTTCTAGTAGATGATTCACCATCAGCGTCGTAAGCTAACAGTGCTATGTATATATTATTTTTCTCTGCTTCATAGTCAAGGTAGGAGAGTTTTTTGCCATAGAATCTTTTAGTTAATCTATTATAAAATTCCCACCTTAAACCATACGAGTACTCAGTTAACGCGTCGTGATTCCACAAAAGGTTTATAAATCCAAACGAAACACTTTCTGTAGCATTGGCTGGTCTTATTGAGGTAAAATCTGGAAAACCTATTGGATTTCTATTTGCATCCGTCAACAAAACGATTCCATCTATAGCAGAAATAGTTTTTGGAATTTTTCTCAGTGGCTTTGATGCATCATCTGCATCACAGATACGGTAGTCTAAGTCACTTAACTTTATTATTTCTGAAGATTTTGTTTCAACTTCAAAAGAAGCATTGATTTTAGTATTAACTATGTAAGTTCCTGTAGCAGCGGGGACTGCAGAAATTTCAAAATCTGAGGTAGCAAGTGCTGGTGTTGGGACACCTACTTTATTGGCAGCAGTTACAGAAGGAGCAGAGGTTATAGATAGCCCAGACGTATCATTTAATGATAAATTAAAGTTAGTGTTAGAATCAAAAGCGTAATTGATTGCTCCCATGTTCTGAATAGAGGAGTCATTATAGATATATAGTTTGTTGCCTGATCCAGAATAATATACGGGATGTGGATATTGAACGTTCTGTAGATTCTGTAGATCTTCAGACACGACCCTTATGTCTTCCAGATACATCTGAGTTATTGTTGACTGAGTATTGGAGTTTGAGGTAATAAGAGATCTAAGTCCACCATTAAGAACTAACTGGTAAAACTCTCCAGTAGAAACAACTGTTGTTCCAGTCATTACCCCAGTTCCAACTCCTCTAACTGCACCAGTTTCTGTTCTAATAGTTGCAGCAGCTTTTTCTACCATCATATCAAATTCAATATTTGCTACTGAAAATCCTTCAGCGTTTGGACCAAGGCCCCCGACTGCATCTCCAACAAGTTCAAGCATTATATACTTGATACCTCTTCTACCGCCAGTATCTATATGAAGTTTATTATCTGCGAGAAGATTAACATCTACTTTTTTAGAAAACACAGATCTTATTCCTGAGTAGTTTACTCCTGGAATTTTGTGTGAGTTTTCACTATACAGATTCTTGTCGTATAGATAGATGTTTTTAATTATTGTATTCCATTTGCCAGCAGTAAATAATACTTCTTTTAATTCAACGCATTCTTCTGGAACTTTTACTATAAGATAATCTTTTATCTCTGTAGGTCCTTTTGTTCCAGTAAAACTTATTCTTCTATATTCAGTAGTTCCTATAGCAGATATATCAGAGTATCTTACAGCAGCATTGATATATTCTTTAATATTTTCATTTTTAATTGCAGATAATTTTGAATCAAACTCTGTAGGGTAGTACCTTTTTAGATCTATCCAGTATTGAGCTAATACAGATTTAGTTTCAGAGTCAGTAATTCCATCTATAAAGGATTGCTTTTTCTTATTTTGAAATAACTTAATTGAGTTGGCAGTAGCAGATCCATATTGTCCATCTACTGCTAACTTTCTAGACATAAACTTTGTTTCTTCATTTATTTTATTCAAAGTGTGTTGAATGTATTTTACATACTCACTCTTCACTAAGACGGTTGAAGAAGAAGAGGGACTAGGAGAAGAAGAAGGAGCAGATTTTTGTTCTGGGTAAACCATTAAGGTTTTGCCATATTCAACTAGGAAACTAGTTATAAGTAGTGACCATCCTGATTGTTGTCCATATTTTTGTGAAAGAATTGTTATTCCAGATGGATGAATAGTTGTTAAAAATTGATCAAAATCTTCTTCTTTTGCTAAATCTCCAAATTGTTCATACATACCTAGAGATCTAAACTTTTGCGCATGTTGAAGATAGAAATCAAGGACTGTCAGTCCTGCGTATTTACTGCCGACATAAGCGGGTCGTGTAGCGTAATCAGATTGCAAGAATGAAGCAGGAGATATTATAAACATACCAAATTCAGATGCTAATATGTTTGTGAATAAGCTAGGAGTTCCCGTAGGTTTACCCACACTGGTTCCACCAGATGATCCTCCAGAGGTTGATGTGTAGCCAACTCTATATTCGTCCCACTTTTTAGAGATAGGAATATCTCCTGTGTAATGGAAGTTGTTATAAACATTGTCTGTTTTATCTTGGTCTACTGCAAGTATGTCAGTTCTTGAAAATGCTTTTGTTGGATAATAGTATCCGTAGAACGGAGAATTTTTATTTGATATTGCAATACCAGAATCTTTTATATCTTTAATACTTTTTACTAAAGGATATAAACCACTTTCTGCTGGAGGTAAATACTTTACATTTCCAGTTCCATTAATATTAACAGTGAAAGGTGCTTGCCAATTAACTGTATAGTTTGAAGATAGTTCTTTAACTTTTCTATATGAATAGCTTGTCTTTACGTCGAAGTCATAATTTTTTACAGATTGAGCTCTACCTAAATATTCTTTTGGTATTTGTATTGAACTGTCTGGGCTAGTTAGATACTCAGATTCGTCAACTATCATATATGGATATTGAATGGCTGAAAAATTAAATTCAACTGATTCAACCTTAGCATAGGCATCAACTGTGAGTGGAGCAGAACCATTTGAAGAAACTATTTGACTTTTTGCAGCAGTTGAAAGCTCATGGGCATAGTACGGAGCTTCTGTATTTCCATAAAAATAATCTGTGGAAGAAACTGAATCAAAATTTAAGAACCCAACTGAGTCATTTGTGCACTCAAGGTAGAAAGTTACGTTTGATAGATCATTATTAATAATAGATGAATTAACTCCAGTAACTGAAGAGAAGTTAGACAATAGAACATTAGAAATAGAATTTTCTATTTGTCTACAGAATTTTGTCGATGCCGTAGATGCGTTTGCATCTGTTGTTATCTGTGTTTTATCAGAGAAGTTGTATATTTGCTTTTCCTGAGGTGTAAGAACAGTAACTGCACCACCTGTTCTAGCTCCGTTAATCGTCCACGAACTTTTCCATGGAGTTGCAAACCACATGTCAGACGACTGTCCAAGCGTTACCTGTCTACTAGAAATTACTTTATTTCTAATACTTTCTGAAACAATATTGTAAAAGAATTTAATTGCTCCCTCTATAGAAGGGTTAACCGCAGTAATGCCTGCTGTCAAGATGTTGGATTGACCATTGTTTACCGTTGCACTTGCTATCCCAGTGTTTTGATAGGAATCATTTAGTAGGTTAGATATTTGATTTGCACTAAAATATATTGCTGGTCTTTCAGAAGAAAGGTCGGTACCTGCATTTGTTGGATACTTTTTTATAACAACTGAATTATTATTAGACAATCTAACTATTGAGTTATTTTGTATAGATGACCAATCTGCTGTTGCTGATGTTACAAAAGATCTTATGGGATATGAAGATCCAGTTAATGGGTCTTTTCTTTTTCCAAATACTCCATAAGAAAGCTGGGCTGTTGACTCAGAAAAGTCAGACATATTCCAAGCATTAAATGTTGTATTGCCGTTAACGTAAGAGTTTATTAAAGAAAGATAATTTGTAGAATCGCTAGTGATTGAATAGTTAATGTTAAAATTATTTAATCCAGCATTTGCAGCTGTAGACGTATCGAGAAGGTAGCCACAGTCTATGAAGACAGAAATCTTCTTATTGAGCAATGCATTTATAACGCTAGCTTGGACTTCAGTTATTGGACTAGTAGGTGCCCAATAAAGAATGTCAAAATCATACTGTAATATTGAGGGACTAGTGATATCAATCGACCAATAGTCTTTGTTTGATTTATCAGATATGTTTGATGCTGGATTTTCAAAAGAAAATCTTAATGTATTTAATGGATAGTTTTCCATATTACTAAATACAAATGGGAATCTTAAACTAGATGTACCAGAGCTATTAATCACCGCACAATGAACTATCGGCTGTTCTTCATCAGCATAGATGTTCCTTAAGCTGCTGTAATCGTAAACTATTTTTGCTGCTAGTCTGTAACTAAATGACTCAAATGTTCTAGGATCTTGAAAAGCTTTTCTTGGAACAATTGTTTTCCATCCAGGAACGTCATTCTTATGAGTTAAAATTCTGTTTTCTTTATGAGAAAAAAGCTGAGTAGAATATATTCTTTTTGATTCAGAAGAGAAGTCAACAACTTCTGATTCTTCAACAACGTAATCATAGTATGGTGTGGTATTAATCTTTTCTTTATATCCTAAGAATTGATTCGTAGGAACTCCACTGCCCGATATCTCAAACTTGTCATATACTAAACTCAAATTTTTTGGATCAGACTCCTCAAGAAGAACTATAATTCTATAAAAAGAATCATTTCTAGAAATTTTTGAATTATCTCTTGAATACTTTTCTAATATAATTTGATACTTATTTACGCCATTTGAATCAACATGCTTATCGCCAAAATCATCAACTACTTTAATAGCTAAATTATCTGGACTAATAAGCGGGATAGAGTCTTCAAGGCCAGTGTACAAGGACACTGTAGAGCTTTGAATTGTAAAAAACTTACTTACATAATAACTATGCACAAAGTTCTTTGAAGTTAGCTCATCTATTCTATTTGTATAGTTTTTGTCAAAAGGTGTAAGTGACTGAGCAGTACTGTTGTATAGTAGTTTGTTAGTTACTGATACTTCTGAGCTATTAACTATAGGCGAATGCTTGTATTGATTTCTTTCAACATCATTGCTTGCATACCTTAGTACTCCAAACTCATCGGAATACATAATTGAGTCTGTCTCTTCAATTGGGGATGGAACTGAATTCTCTGGAATAAAACCAGACAGGTCCACTACCCTTAGGTTACTAGAGGGACTTACTCCCTCAGTATCAAACCATCCGTAAATTGACTGCGCCAGCTGGTAGTTTATAGCCCTTTTTTATTGCGAGTTCTTTTTTATTATCTGTTTCGTTTTTAAAAGATCTCATCTTTATTCCTCTTCATAATCTGGACGTAGCTTGCTATAATCTGAAACGATATTAGGAGTACTTCCTAGTATACCTAAAGTATACTGTGAATATCTTTTAATTGGATACCAACTTGGTATATTCCAGGAAACTGTTGCACTTTGATCTATTATGGTGTCACCTGTAATGGAATCAGCTATAAAGAATGAGTTCTCAGAATACCCCAAATAGTCTGAAGCATTATTTGCAGTGGGGATGTAAGTCTTGTCTCGACTAATGGATCTCTTTGCGTCGTATTTTTCATACCAATAGACTATATCTCCAGCTATAGTAACGGGAGTAGCCGATGGAGTTGAGGCAGATTCTGTGTCTGTTACAACGAACCAATAGCCTGGTGTAGCATCTTCTTGGGCAATAAATGGTCCAATTTGGAATTGTCCATTTGTATCGGAGGTTACTATTCCAGAAATTCTAGACTGATCTGGAGTAGCTGTATTTGTTGAGTAGCTGTTTCGAAGTGCCTGATAAACACTTCTTGACTTTCTCCAATATATTTTTGATCCTGGGTCTGTTTTCCCAAATATGTTTATCTTTTCATAACCATCTGCAGTGATTATCATCTTGTCTGTATCTGATAGTAATCTCTTAGCTGAAGATGGATTAAGCTTAGGCTTAATATAGAAGTTTACAGAAGAGCTGATAGAACCAGACGAGCTATTGCTATGAGCGTTTGCAGATGGATAGGTCAATCCTTGCACGGAGATTATTGATTGTGAAACAATATTTCTGATTGATGCATTATGTGTTATCTTGCAGGTGCCAAATCCATCTTTATCAGTTGTCACATAAGCTGGCTGACAAGTTATAGAAGATCCAGATACAAAGAAAGTTTGATATGGCTTTGGGTTTCCATTATTATCTTTTGAAAAAATGCTTAAATTAATATAATCTATTCCGTCTGGCAATATTTCTTTTGGAGACAAAATTAATTCTAAAGAATCTGCAGTATACGTATCATGGGATATGAACAGGTATCCACCATCCAAGGGTGAATATAAAGGATTTAAAGATACATCAGTTAGAGTAATGTCTTTGTCATAGCCTTCTGCTTCGTAGGATACGGTAGCTGAGAAGGATCCATTTGGCGTACTTAATAACAGTATCTTAGAGAAGTAATCTTCCTGATTGTCGTCGTAGAATTGATTATCAACTATGTAGGAATTGGCAACCCTGTATGTTACCCTGTATGTTCTTCCGACTACAAGAGGTGAGTGTTGTGGTATTGAAGCCAGTGATATTTTATTTGTTGAAGAACTCAAGTTAGAATAAACTGTTTTTCCTGTTACAGTATCTTTTATCGTCACGTCAAAAACATTTTGATATGCTAAGTATAAAGTGTGCGCATCTTTTGGCTGTATATATTCATAGTTGTAATAAGAAATATCAGATGGAGTTGCCTCGTCAAAGAATGAGACTCTCTGATAGGGAGTGCTTGAGTTGACATTGACAATTACTGGAGCGCCAGATGTCACCGTTTGATTGAGTATTATGTAGTCTAATGTGCTTCCAGCTGTAAAGTTTTTATATTCCACTTTTTCATTTACGTAGATATATCTTTCTTCATTGTTCTGATAATACCATCCACTTCTCATTGATGGATTAAGATATTTATTTACCTCATCGGTATAGGCAGCTTTTACGTTTATGTCTTTTAGCGTATATATTCCAGAAGCTGAATCAAAGTAATTTAAGTTTAAATCACCAACTGCATCAAAAGAAGTTTCTTGCCAAATGTCTACAAGATTATTATTATTTACTATGTCTACAGAAGTTACTTTAAAATTCTCTGAACTTTCAAATGCAGATAAGCCAAACTTTGATCTGTTAAAAGAATAAGATCCAACAAGATCTGTAGTCTTATTTAGTATGACATCATAATTATCATCAGGAGTTGATTGGATAACTCCGTCTTTAGATAGCACAAAACTAATGTCTCCGTTATAGTCTGCTGTAGCCTTTCCCCACACCTTGTATACGAATGGATATTGGCTAGTTGACTTAGACTTTACGTTAATATAATTCGGTGTTGCATTATAATTGAAACTTATATTTGTTAGATATCCGTTTACAGTAGAGCCTGAAACTATATATTGTGTTTCTATATTTGGAGATGCCGGTATCAGATATCTAAATCCATCTTGCCTATTAAGTGCTACGCCACCTATGCCAATGTTTGGAGAAGCACTTAAGTCGTTTTCGTATATATCTGGAGCTACTGCGTCAATATGCACCCTATTTGGCGTTGCTCCAAATGGTAAGAGTATATTCCTTATCATTTGTGGAACGTTAATAGTTACATTATTAGTTTGCGCATAAAAGCTTGAATCATTTAATGTATTGCCAAATTCTGAAGATCTAACTTTAGTGCTATTAACTGACCTAGTTTTTAGTGGATCATATATCTTAGATGCTATTGCCAGTTTTGTTTGAGCTGGGCTTGTTTTTACTGAACTCTTTTGTATTTCTACGTTTGTGCTAGATGCATAAGTCGAAGGTGTTGCATCTGCAAATCTTATCCATCCATGATCACCAATTGTTCCTGCAGCATTTTTGGCTTGAACAAAAACAACTCTAGCAGAGTTGACTACATATAATGGAATTTGACTTACGGAATAAGATTCAGTTGCTGAAGGATTTATAGTATTAAAATATGGAGTTGCTACTACTGTGTCTATAAACCTAAGATTTGATTCAGTCAATCTTGATGAGTTAAATATATCTTGAACTATATATTCTGGAGAAGCAGTATGAGTCTTGTCGTAGTTGTTTTTAACCACATTAGTTATGTTTGCTTTGAACGTGCTTGGATTAGCAAATTTACCATGTGCTGCAAGGTTTAAGTAGACGTCATAATTAACTGTAGCATACTGATTGTCTGGATATTGCTCAGTATATTTTATATAAGTATCATAAGCAATCTTCAAAGGCTCGTAAGCAAGTTCTGTAGTTGTTGATTTCAATCCATTTAATTTTAAACCAAAAGAAAAAGTATTAATACTGTCATCTAGTTTTTCCAACAAGATCTTTGCATCATCAAAATCGCCAATTCCAGCTTGATAGTATTGCGAATCTACAGTAGCTACATCAGTTATCTGAGGTATGGAAGAAACACCCTCTTGCTTTGTTCCTGCATAGTCCCAATATGATTCTTCATATTTTGCGTACCCGTAGTTTGATGGAAACCTTTTATTTATATCTTCTACAAAATTATAAAAAGTAGAAGTTGGATTACCTTCTGAGTCTGCATATGGGGTTGAAGATTGCAGGTCTGATATTTCTAATATCTCTGGAGTAGCTCCAAGATAACTGTATATTGGAGTTGATCCATACGCCCTCCAAATATCTAGTTCTCTTCTAAGTGTTAGCTTTAATCCATTAACATCTGTTGATGGAGGGTTCTTGTATACGTCTATAATTCTTGCTTTAAAGTTAGAGTTTGATTCTAGATATAGTCTTTGAAGACCGACCTTTGCGCCAAGTTCATCAAAAGAATTGTAATTCTGTATTTCTATTTGTTCTAACTCAGTTGCATCTGCATACAACTGAGTAAATGGCCTAATGGTATATAGTCTTTGGTTAATAAAATCGTAGTAAAAAGTATAGTCTTTAAATTTTAAATTTAATAAATCGTAATATGAGTCAACTCTAGATAGCTCAACCCCATCTCCAACTATTTTTATAAACCCTGGTCTTACAGATGTGCAAACATATATCCAGGCTATTTGATTTTTGTCTGCTGTTCCTATGTGTGAATCTAAATCTATTTTAGAAATAAGCATTTCTGCTTCATTCAAATCTTCGCCAAGCAATGCGTTGACTACCCTTCCAGCAACGGTGTCTGGCAATGCTAAACTTGGGGTAGCCTTCTCAAGGGAGTCGGAATACATCTTAGTCCAAGATGGGAATTTAGACAAAACATTTCTAGCATGATCTGTAATGATAGGATTAACTATTTCATCTATTTGAACTTGTAGTAAAAGTAGGAAGTTAACTTCATCTAAGCTTGACTCAAAATCAAATATTACTTCAAACTTAATATATCTTTCAATATCAGTTAAAAATAAAACAGTGTTGTCTTGCTGCACATATGATATCTGCTGCCATTCACTATTTCCTGCAGTTGGAGTTTTAGATGTATATATCTTTAATGAAAATTTAGGGTTTTCGGTTCCAGGAAGATTAGTAAAAGAATACTTAAATCCGCACTAAGTCAATAGGACTACTAGTGTCTATGAATCTAAAGTAATTGTCTACTAAATCAGGCTCAAGTATTTGGAATGGCGTTGAAGCCATTCCTGCGTTGAACAAAAAGAAAGATGAATTTTCTTCATCGTAATTAAATACGTGAAACTCACCATAGTCTAAATCTTGAACTATTTCACCATAGTCTGTAACAATAGCATTAGGGTCAATCGCTGTAGTTGGGGTTGCTGACTCAAGCACTTTTGTGCCAGTAAAGACGTAATCCCCAATGCCATTGTTTCCATACTGTGATCTGTATGTAGAGTAGTTTGTATAGAACCTATTTGAATATAAGTCAAAAGATGAAGAGGTCCAGGTATTACCACTTTTTGTAAAGTCTGTATTACTTAATGCTAGAAAATAAGTTTTCATTTACCTGGATTTTATTCTTTCTAAACTTGATCAAGCCATATAGAATACTCTGAAGTTACTCCGTTATCTGGATGAACAAACATTAAATGTTGACATGGTCTACTCATCGAATGGAAGTATTCTTGTGCATATGTATTATAGCTTTCTGGAGAACCAGAGACTCTTAATATAGTACTTCCAAGGGTCATCTTAGCCTGCTGATGGTAGTGTCCCATGAATACATCGTCAAAACGCTCAGGAATAGCACCATCTTTCCATCCCATTACCTTCTTATAGTAACCGTGAGTAGCGCTTGGTGACGGCATTTGGTCACCATGAATTAATAATGTTCCATAAGAACCAATATAGTCAACTGCATACCAGTTTCTTTCGCCTTTTCCATCTGGAATATTGAAAGAGATTCTTCCTTCAGACTCAAAGATCATTTCACAGATCTTGTACAGTAGTCTATCCATGTTTGTTTCTGGGTCGTGCTGCTTTCTCATACGTCCACCTACGGCACCATGGTTGCCTATTACAGCAGTAACGTGTACATGTTCAAAGTGCTCAAGAGCAGTCTTAAGAAAGTTTCCCAGGATCTTTGGACCATTAACTCCAACCTGTCGATATATGCCAGAGTCAATAAGGTGGCTTTGTCCTGGAAAGATTTCTTCACCCTCTACTATATCTCCCAATATCCAAACATGAAGGTTCTTAACTGGATGGTGAGTTCTTTGTATGTTTGTAATCTCAATTAGCTTATCCATGTAGAGGTCCATTCTTTTAGCTAGGACCTCTGTATTGTAATCTGGAGTAACTTTACCCATCTGCCAGTCTGCCAGTACAGCTACTGCAGTTTCTGATGTTAATGAAGACTTAGGGAATGACGGCATTGGGATCTTTGGAAGTTCAAATTCATTAAATGCATCATATGCTGCCTGGTAAACAATATGGCCTGCTTCATCTCGAACATTCTTGTACCTATCGACTAAACGGGCAAGTCTTTTATTCTCTGTTCTTAGGAAGTCTACAGTGGAAGTCTGTATTGCACTTGGCGCAGCTGGATCTCCAAGTATTTCATTATCGTCAATAGAATCATAATCTTCTGCAAAAACCTTGTTGTTTGCTACACCAAAATGAGTGACAGCTTCTTCATAATTGACCTCTTGGCTAAAAAGCTTGTCCGCTAGGACATCTCCCAAAACATCTTCATCACCTTCAACTAACGCTTTTGCGTGAGTCATATTCTTTGCTTTTACAATATGACTTTTGGTAACAAGAAAATACTTGTCGTTCATAATTATCACTTTCTACATTTTTAATAATTTACAGATGACATTATAACAGAAAAGGTAGACACTGTGCCTGCTACAATATACTGTCTTTCGTCATTTATTCTGTAAACGCCTTTGGGTATTTCTTGACCATTAGAAGAAACGCTCAGTATATTTACTGATTTAATAAAATCAGAAGCTGACCTTACTTGCGATTCTAGATCTCCAAAGGATATACTATCACCTATAGTGTTTGAATTCAAGTAATTTCTTACAAATAAATTAACTTGATTTTCTATTCCATTAATTAAGTTTTGACCCAAACCACTTGGAAGAGTGATACTAACTGCCACATTAACTGGAACTCTTTCTGCTATTCTAATATTTAATTTGATACCAACTGGCTTGACTACAGCGAGTGAAGCAAATAGGTCTTGCACTAAAGCTGGCCCTATTCTTTGTGATTCTGGCACTACAATAACGTCACAAGACCCCAGGCCATAAGAAGATTCCCTGACTCTTACATCTCTAACTCCAGAAACTCCAAGAGCTCTAAGTCTCATAGATTCTGCTGTACCAAAAGAATTTCCTTTAATTGATTTAATTATTCTTCTTCTATACATATCGTCTGTTTCCATATTTACCATGGAATAAACTTCTTTTGGATTAGTACAAAAAACAACTAACCCATTTGTTGAAGTAAAATTATGTCTAGTCAAAGTACCTTTAGAAGCAGTAAAGTCTCCACTAGAGAAGTTAGGCACAATTCTTCCATACGCTCTTGTTGTTCCTGCCATTAAAACAACGTCTCCCGTCAGGGTGTATTGATACTGCAAGGAAGAGAAATCCGTAACATCGTTATATATAATTGTATTGTTTGGGATCACCACATTAGCAGACTGGGGAGCAGATATAGAAAATTCTATATTAAAACTATATCTTTCTTCTTGAACATCAGTAGATACTGTTCTTCTATATACTCCGTATAGATCACCTATCGAATCTAGAGATCTTCCATTTGCAGTGCTTAATGAAGTCTGATCAACGCTGAACTTAAGAGCTTCATAAAGATCACCAATCTCAACCGCTAATGCTTCAGCTAATGCTTTTGATACTGATCCAGAACTCTTTGCGTTGACGCCTGCATTCTTTTCTAATGCGTTTACAATCTTAGACAGTATCTGTTGTTTTGTTTTTACATAATTTATAGCCATGGTATTTCCCCTAGTTTAGCTCTTGAGTTACAGATATCGTTATTGGTCCTTGACTATTGTCTACCACATGAACGTCAAATCTAATTGATGTTCTAGAAGTTGGGACTGCTTCTATTGTTATGTTTCTTCCCAAGAAAATATCATCTTTACTTAAAGCTTGTCTAATAAGTCTTTTTCCAATTTCACCAGTACTTGGTGATTGTGGCATTCCATAAATTATTCCAATATCTGAACCTAAATTTGGATAGGAGTAAAAATCTCCTGGCTCAGTCATGAGCCTGATATATATTTGCTGAATATCGTTTTGTGATCTCGACTGAGTAGAAGCTATATCTTTATTTGGAGATAGCTTTAAATCTCCACTTAAATCAAAATATAAATCTGCCATTTTTACTCCAAGTCATTATCTATCCAGGGAAAATTCTCTAGATCACTAGATGGCAATTGGTTTCCAGTTCTGACTTTTTGTACAGCATCAGAAAACTTGTAGCCATTTTCCATTAATTCTCTTATTAAAAGAACTTCTGAATCGCTATGAGTCTTTGAATAATCAAGTATTAATAGTTCTTCAGAATTTGATATGGACGGGCCTGTGGGCTCAACTTGTGCTGCGGGGAGAGTTCCACCCAATCCATAGTTACCTTTTATAGTAGTGGACTTTTGTGCCTCAGCGTTATCTAAATTATCTATATTATTAATATAGTGAGCGTTCCTGAAATAGGCTGGATTGTTTAAAAATGAATTAGTCTCTACAAGAGCTGGCTCGTTATAGGCGTCAGCTGCTGGGTTAAAGGACATGTTATTCCATCTAAGGCCATCGTCATCTCTACAGAAGAATTTTATTGAGTCTGCAAAAAACGATATACTTCTTGTTTTTGGATTAATTATCAAACCAATTCCAGGAGCAGCAAAGACTTCTATCTCCCCAGAATCAGATATTCTCATAAAGGCTGAGTTATCTGGATGATTAATCCCGACCTCTCTGCTAGAGAATTGTTTTCTCTTTTTAATTTCTGAAATTTCATCAAAACCTTTACCTGGTTTTTGTTCTTGTTCTTCGTACATCATGATAAAAACTTTGGTATTCCAGTATCGACTTTGTGGTTCTTTATTGTTTTAATTGTATCATATTCTTCATTAAAAAATGAGACAATGTATGGGTCTCTCTCTGAGTCGTTCCTGAATGCCACCATACACCTCTGTCCTACATGTGGAGCGACTCCTTGTATGCCATAGGTAAATGGGCACGGAACCTTTGTAACGATGTCTCCAATCGTTCCTGAGTGCCTCTCGTCCATGATTACGGTAGCACTATTGGAAGCTCTATCATAAGAGGTTATAGTTGCAGGTCTATTCCTACTTTGTTGGAGTCTATTTACGGTAATTTGTTCATTAATTTTTTGATCAAATTTTGGATATATAATTGCCATTAGAACTTTGGATCCTGTAATTTTTTGGACGGAACATACGTGCCATTACCATTTTTGTACGCCATGGTGTAATAGTAACCAGAGAACCATTCAGTTAATTTTGCATATGCTGGTTTGTTTTTGAACTTGGCTTTAATAAATGCCTTTAACTTAGCTTCTGAATTTGCAGTATTTTTAATGTAAACATCTCTTACAACAGAATACTTAACGCCAGAGAATGACCCCATTGGTGCATCGGTAAGAGTCTTGTAGTCTCCCCAAGGATTAAAAAAGTAATCATTAATTTTTGTATTTTTTGATACTGCTTTTTGATAATTTGGTAATCCAACAGCTTTAGTGGCGAGAATATGAACCTGATTGTAGGGGATGAACATTCTTTCATCGGTAGTTTCTCTTGATGCTAAAGTTATAACTTTTTTACCAAGACTTGTAACGTCCGTGTCGCTGTCTATACTGTAGGCCAATTTTACTCCAAGAACCTTAGCTGGAACAGGATAAATTAATGGATACGCAGTATTGCCACCGGCTTTAGGAAGGAAGTTTATTTGAAACAATCCAAAAGAAAAATCTCCTGTTCCCCTGTTTCCGTTTAGGGCACCGGGATGCCAGCCACCTGATTCTCTATCTGATATTCCTACAAACAAAGCTGCTATCTCATCTCCAAAAAGACCTGAAGTAACCAAGAGTTGCATTACTTCATCTCTGCTAAGAGTTGCATCTTTATTTGTTTTATAGGATACTTTAAATTTTTCTAATCCACCTGCTGGTATAACTGGAGGAGTGGTAGTGGCAGGATCTGTAACTCCACTCTTTGTCACTGGAGCTACTGCTATAGGCTCAAAAGATCCAGCCCTCTTTGCCCCAAAACTAACGTGAATATGATTTCTGTGATGTTGATCAGAATGAAAGTTTGTGTGTTTTGCAATATTAGGGAAGGCAAGTCTGATTCCAGAATTTGCATCCTCTAAACCCTTTTTGACTCCTAGCTGGGCAGCAAGTAAATCACTTACGACTATTAGGTCTGGGTGAATTTCTTGAGGAAGTGCTTCAATCTGGGCCAGTAGTATATTTAAACCTTTTAAATATACATCCGCTGAGGGCACTGGGTTTCTAAATGCAATAGATTCACCAGAAGGACTTACAACACTAAATATATCAAAGCCTCTACCAAATGCGTGGTCGGATATACTATTTTTAGAAGTTAAAGGTGTAAAATTAGGACCAAGTGCACCTCGCCCAACTCCAGTATCTCCGTGTTATCTTTATAGAGTCGGTAAGTCTAGTCAATAATTCTATAAGCGCTGCTGACATCATGCATTTTTGTTCACCTATTCCAAGAAGTTCTTTTGGAAGTGGGTCATTAGTGCCAACCATTTTTCCATCTACCTCTATGTAAGACTCCGACTGTTTGATCTTAAATGGTAAATTTTTTAAAACTTGATTCTTAGAGTTTTTTGTAAGATTTAAATTAAATCCAGTTCTAAAAATTGCTGCCTCTCCACTACTTACTACAAAATTTGCCTTATTTAAAAGAGCATTAACCTTTACGAGGTATGCTGCTTTTTCTGCATCTGTCATCTTACTGAGAATAGCTATTGCTCTATTTTGATTATTAAAGACTTGTGCATCGGGTGAAGTATCATACTCTTCGGTATCATGAGCTCCTCCAGATGTATCCGAAGGAGAGCCTTCACTACCGCCACCAGCAGTTGAAGGGTCAGTTCCAGTAATCGGGCTTGACCCGCTTGCTGTGAATGACGCATTAGCATCATCAAATCCTCTAGCTCCAAAACCTGTGCTCATTACAGACTTTCTAGCTATCTCTAACCTAGCTTGTGTACCAGTCAAAGCAGGGCCACCAGGATTATCTGGATCTGCAACCTTTACAGTATCTCCTACATCTGCTCCCATAGCTAGAACTGCATGGAGCGATGATTGTACATTTTGTTCATAACCCGCCATTGCAAATGCTGGATTTCTATAAAGTCCATCTCCCTGAAGGACCTTAGAAGGATCTCTAGCCATAAGAGATCTTCCATACTCTCCAGATTGCGATTGGGAAGTTCCTTTAATAACTTGAGTGTTATCTGGATAAAAAGACTCTTTTATTCTAGAAGTTATACTTTGTGAATCTGAAAGATCATTTACATTTATGTTAAAATCTGATGACATAAAACCTCTAAGTTAATTTATTTTCACTGGCATTGGGATTTGTGCTTGTACAGGTATTTGAGATGGACTAGTATTTAATAGTAGACCCTTATTGTAAACTTTGGCAAGACCATTGATGACAAGCTCCCAGTTAAGCGTCAATGGAGAACCATCATCATAGTACTCATCCCAACCATTCATAGGCCATTCTGAAGCCTTGTCATATACTTTTAGTGTTACTAACAATGAGACTAAAGTAGAAAATATTTGTTTTTGATTATCGGATATATTTTTGAGTGGATCAGAATCACCTCTTGACTCAAATCTTTTTGTTAATGTTCCTAACTCCTTAAGGGAGTCATACATCTTATCAAAGTATCTATTAAATACTGAATCTTTGTAAATTGAACTAACAATTTCACTTTTTACTTTTGATTCAAATTGATTTCCTATATCTATATGTTTTTTAAATGCTGCTCTAACCTGATCGACTATCGTTGAATACGAAGCATCGTCTGTCTTATAGAAAATAGTAGCCATATATCTATCTTCGCCTGTCCAGCCCTCACCTTTTATAGCCTTAGAGTAGTTCTCTTTGGAGTTATTTGACCCACCTGCTTCTAAGTCGTCATCAGTCAATATAGCATCCTTGCTAGTTAAGTCCGGATTTATTCTTAATACCACTAATCTGCCAACAACTGCGTCTGCTGTAAACCTTAATGCTTTTCCTGCGACAGTGCTTGGATTGTAAGTAACTACATTGGGCGTTGAACGGTTTCCACCATAGAAGAAAGAACCACTGTCAAATTCACTTTCAGTTCCATTTAATTTTCCATTTAATCCAGTCTCTGCTAATTCAGCTGTGTTAAGTCCGTCAAATCTAATTCTAATAGTTTTAGTAGTAATATCTTTGTCGCTCAATATGTCAACAAAGTCAAAGGTGTCACCGTCAACTACATTTGTCACTATACCAACTACTCTAAATGACTGACTTAAGCCAGTTTTTTCAGGACCAATTCCAGAGTACTTTAACATCTCTGCATTGACAATTGCATTTTCTAAACTTATATGCCTTACTAGATTAGCAATTTCTTGCTCTTTCCAGCCCATGCTCTTAAAAAGATCATCACTTCTAATATAGGAGTATCCATCTTTTGTTCTGGTCTCAGTGCTTGTTCCCATGATTGTAGGAAGCAACTTTGTAGAAGCATACTTTCCAACGACCATTCCTTGATTAAATGAAAGACCAGCATCCATTGGCTGACCGTTTCTATTCAAATACTGAACATAGCACCCGTGTTGATCTAAGACATTGTCTCTAGTCCATTTCCAAGCTGACCAGGCAAGGTCTGAAGCTACCGCTCCTGCAGAGATAACAGCCCCTACTCCAACTGGACCCAGTGGTATTGCTGCAACTGCTCCTATTGTCGTTGCAAGTGGAGCTGCAACTGCAATTGTTAAAGCCGCTGCTAAACTTCCATCTTGTTTTCCTGTACTAGCTTTAATCTGAGCCTTAAGCTGACTAGCGACATCTGGAAGAGCGTCTGCAGCTGCGTTTGCTGCAACATCTTTTAACAATGCTGAGTGACCGTGAGTATACATTAGTCCACCAACTAACTGAGGCTGCAAAGCCTGAGATAAATCATCTAATGATATTGTTCCATCTGATTGAACTAATGAATTTCTTGAACTAGTAGACATAAGAATTCTGGTATCATTTCTTAAATTCTGCATACTAAAATGAGCAGATATCCAAGACGACATGAACCATCTTGCTGGATCGTTTACCGTCACAAACGCATTAGGAGTTATGGACGTAACAAAGCCCATCTCTGGAGTAAAGTGGTGGACAACCTGTTCTACTTCAAATATTCCATACATTCTTTCGTACACATCAGCCAGATAGATTAGATCGTGTGGTCTTATGTCTGGATTTCCAACTACTGTTATTTCCCCATTGTATACATCTTTAATAGATTCTTTTAGATGTGATAGACCTATTCTTCTTGCAGTAAGCTCGTCAGGTTCTCCCGTTGCTGCTTTTGTTATGCCTCTTACGGTTTCCATTGGATGAAAGAACGGATGGATAATACCAAAGAATCCAGATCCTCTTGCATTGTCAAAATAAATTCCTGTTTCAACAGTTTTTTCAACCTGTCTTTCAGCTGGAGCTGCTTTGTCAAGGGCAACGGTTACTGGATACTGGCCATCTGACACTGCTGTAATTTGTGTTGCAACACCTGAAAGATTTTCTTCTATAGCATTTGTTAATATATGACTAAAAGAACTTATGTAGTGCACTTTTTGGAATGGTTCTCTAATTTCTACGACAGGCTCTCCATACTCTCTTGTGAATGGATTGTCTACAGCTCTTAATAAAGTGCCAGGTCTTCCAAGAGAATAATATAAAGAGTCATTGTATGCCTTATTCAATATATTAGCTTGACGAGTGGCATCATTTGATTTACTTAAGCCTTGTCCTAGCTGCATCATCGACATTCTAAACATGTTTGCTAAAGAGCTAAGAGAAGAACTGAATGCAGTAAATATAGGTCCAATATTTTTGTCCCAGAAACTATCAACATCTTCTACTGCACCGCTCCACCAGTTGGAAGAACTAGTTCCTTCTGAAGCATTAGAGGAAAGGAATCCCTTCCACTTTTTCTCTGTCTTAGACACAGTGCTATTAAAGTCAATAAAAGCTTGGAATGCTTTATCAACTGGAGCAAAGCTCCATGCATCTGTTTGTCTATCGTCTCCAAATACCCATCTTTTTCTATTTGGTTTAAGAACAAGCCAAGCTCTAGAGTAGGGGTCTGACCATAGTCTTTGTCTAAACAAGCCAACTAATAATAAGAATAATTGTTTTGGAGTTTTTATATTAGCCAAATATTCTTCGGATATCTTTAGCGCATCAACAGAACCAGTTTCTTCTGATGGATCTGTTTCACTTGATTGAGTAACATTGAGTATTTTAATATTATTTTTAATAATATCTTGAATAAATTGAGCCCTTTGCTGAATCGACTTATTGAATAAATCTACAACACCCTTATCAGTGCTTGTCTGAGCTACTCTTCCTTCGTCTGTTACCTCCTTGAAACCGTCAAATCCTCCATCAACGTATTCATCAACTGCTTGGCCTATTGTGCCATTTTTTACGACTGATGTTGAGCCAACGTTATTAGCTAGCCAGTCTGCCCCTAATAGAGAAGTAAACTCATTGCTTGAGTTGTTGTCAGCTCCAAATTCACTAATTGTTGTACCTTTATTTGTAAGGTTAAAAATTGCAATAAGAGGATTTCCTTCTGTGTCATCTTCGGGATCCATAGAATACATTTCAGCAAAAATAGATTTAACAGAGCCATAAGTATGATATCCCCATCTAAATTGATCCCAAATATCTTCTGCTTGCTTTAAGTTTCTTCCATTGCCAGCTATTACTTTTACCTGTCCGTCAAAAGTTTCATCATAAAAACCTCTTGCTATTACAGAAATAGGATCAATAGGATCATACACCGACTTTAGTAAATCTGCATTCTCTCTTTGGTCATACAGCTTATCTTCATTAAGCATCTTGAGATCTTCTGCATTAGAGCTTTTTACAGTACTAAAATAATCTGAATAGTTTCCCCCAGCAACTAGGGTATCTTGATATTCTTGTTTACTCAAAATCTTAATAGTGTCAGAAACATCATATGTATATTCTGTTTTTATTCCAGTGAATTTAGCCATTGGTCCTTTTAGAACAAAAGGATTTTGAACAAAAGTATAAGGAATAACTGAGGCATTGGGTGATATTTTATCTGCTTCAGTATATTTTTCATTTACTGCAAAGTTTCCAAAACCAACAACAAACTCTTCTGAAGTTCCTGCAGTTGCAGTTGCTTGATCCTTAAAGAACTTATTAGCAGGATTAAAGGTACTTGTAACCACGCCTAAATCGGTCTCGTCTTCAACAAATGTATACATTAATTCAGGAAGACTAGTTTCTGCCATTGATATAGCTTTCCATGAATTTTCTTCATGTATAGCTGAATCTTGACTATTGTCTGAACTTCTCCAGTCTTCTGGATAATTTTCTTGTAAACCGTTTATTTCTCCATCTTTATTAATTAGCATTCCAAGATAGAATGCTGCATCAGGAGAAACAATTGCTTCTATTTTTCCTCCACCATCAGGATCTGTTTCTCCCCATAAGAAATAAGCAGGCCTGCACACAACTGCTTTTTGTAAAGCTGGATTATATACAAGAACTTTTCTTTTTTTATAATCAACTACGCTTCCGGTCAACTCAAAAGAGTTTAAACCATAATCATTTTTAAAATTTTTAACTGCTTTATTTTTTGTGTCATCAGAAATGCCTTTGAACTTATCGCCAGTTCTATCTGCCATAATGTCGTATGGCCATCTCATGGCTATATAGAATTGTTCATCTTCTGCTGTTACTGGCATTCCCCATTCCGTGAAATCTAATTTTAGTTCTGGATACTCTAATTGCCTATTGTATGCATTATCTGGAGCAGCAAACAAATCTTTTTTATCTTCTTGAAACTCATATTTTCCATTAACTACTGTTAGGTCAAAATCTCCACCCGTATGAACTATTGGAAGTGGCATTTCTATAATCGAAGATGCTACAAGTCCAGAAAACTTTACGTTTAACCCAGATGGATCATAAGCAGCCGTGCCTGCTAGTTGAGGACTGTCATTAACTAAAGATATAGCGCTTGCAAAACTAAAGTTTTCATTTAAAACATACTCTTCGTTTTGACCTTTTGAGACAAGTTTTGTTTTTCCATCTTTAGAACTAATAATTTGTTTTTCTAATCTAGCTAACTCAACTACGTTGTGAATTTTTTCTTCAAAATCTTCATACTTAGTTGTATTAGATAGTATTTTATCAAAGTCAAGTGAAGGTAAAGCTCCTGAACTTCTGTTAGTAAAAAACGGATAGGTAAACCTTAAAGGAAGATTAGGTATTTGTACATGCTCTTCCTGTACTGTCATATTTGTTACGTCTTTAGCTCCAAATGGCAAGTGAAATCCAACTTGAGCTTTTCCTTTATTTACTGGAAGTATTGCTTTTACTTCACCTTTATCATAATATTTATTTCTATTTTGATCTGCAAAATTAATTATTTTTCCTCTTAACCCTTGACCCGCTTTGTAAAGGTTAGAAAAACTTAATGAATCGTTTGCTGCTTTAGCAATTGAGCCTGCAACAGTTGATTCTTGCAGGCTTTTAAATGCGCTTGAATCTGCAACAGAATTAGTTTCTTTATTAATTTTATCCATTATTTTTGATAGTTCACTGTCAGGCAAAACGTATGAAGGTGAATCAGAATTTTTATTTTCAGAAGAAGTTATTGCAAATCCAGTAGAGATTGGAACGACACCAGAAGTATAAAGCCAGTGAGGTTTTCCGTAGAAAACTGTAGATCTATCTTCAAATGGCCTAACAGCAACTATGTAGTTTGGCAATAGTCTTGCACAAAGTTGGAACATGTCCCACACTGATCTCATATAAGTTTGAGCCCTAAATGAAACTTCATCATAGAGATCGTCATCCGTAGTTGATACAAGTCCCATTGTTGCAAATATATTTGTCATTCCCCTTCCTGCAAAAACCTTAGTCAAACTTGATGCTGTTGCTCCTGCAGTTCCAGCAGCTACAGTTCCAGCAACCAATCCAACTCCTGGCAATAATGTTGCAACAGCTGCTGTAGCACCTATTGCAATTGCTCCACTTAAAAGTTGTGTTGCTCCTGTGGAATGAGAGGAGTCAACTATTTTATTTCCTATAGTTAATGAGGATAAAGTATTAGATGCATCATTATTATCTTCGTCATTTGCTTGTTCTACAAGCCTTGCCCATGAGCTGTCTGTTAATCTATCTAGGTAAGTATCTTCTTTCATCTTATCTACGTCAACTGAAGCGATAGAAGCCCAACCGTCATCAATGTCTCCACCCATAAACTGACCAATGCCGATACCGTTTCCTGGATATATATTTCTTTTAAATATTTCAAGATCTCTTTGAGTACTAAAGTTAGCCCAAAGGGCACTCATTGCCCCCCAGACTGGAGCTCTATCTAAACCTGCTGCAACTCCACCACCCGTTAAGGCATTCATTCCTGCTCCAGCTATTTGATTCCACGTTCCAGTAACTGGGTTTTTAGCTACAGAATTTAATCCGTTAACTACTGCATCTCTGTAGTTCTGCGCCTGAGCTTCTTCTCTTTTGGTCAATGGCTCATATAGAATAGAACCAAAGTGTCTTATGCCAAATTTGTTTTCAGAAAAAACAGTTCCTCTTGTTGCTAACGCAAAACCTTCCCTAACTCTAGATGAGCCCATAGATAAAAGTCTAATCATTAAGTCTCTTGGCTCTGATAACCAAAATCCAGTATTAACTCCTCCATCTATTTTTCCACTATCACCTTTTTTATTTGTAGAGTTTATTATAGGGCTAAGTTCTATTGCATCGGATTGAGCTGTAACTGTTACTATTTCTCCCTGCGCAACGGTGGTTATAACTCCATTAAATAAAGTCTGGAGAGAGTTTGGATTAGACCCATAACCACCTCTAAGGTGGACTCTTACTCCTGGCTTTAATCTAATGTTTTCAATTTCTGTTACATATTTAGTTTCAAAATGATTTGATAAATTTCTTGCTGTGTTCAATAGGCTGTCTACTACAGTGGCTGTTCCCTCTGGTATATCTGTTGCCGTACCAGAAGATGCATTGTTAACTATTTCTGTTAGTGTTAATTCTGGTTTTGTAAGTTTTGAATAGGCGTTAGAAAGTCTAAGAAGAAGTGTGTCTCCAAGTATGTCTTCAGATTGAACAATAGAAAAATCAACTATAGATTGTAGGCCATAAAAGTTATCAAACAACTTCATCCCATAAGAGTATCCACCCTCATCAATTAGCCACAGCATATATGTTGGAAATGCTCTAAGCATTCTGCCAGAGATATCTCTATATTGAGTGTCCATCATCATTTTTTGCCAATGTTTTCCAGCTCCCTTATAGGTACCATTTGTGCTAATGGATTCTATTTTATCTGTTTCACCAGCACTCATTGCGTTCTGATATTGATCTAAGCTAGACATTCCCGTTACGCCCGTATGTACATCCTGAACATCCCTGTTTGGAACAGAGGTGTCAGAAACAACACCCTTGTTTACTCCATTAACCTTAAAGTTTCCCGAAGAATCTTTGGTCATATTTAAACTATCAGAAGCTATATAAAAATTTCCATCTTTTTCATTTACATAACCAAGAATGAAACCACCATCAGGTGTTTGATATATTGCAGGTATCTTATCTAATGCTGCACTATCTGCTGCTGGTATATACTGAACAATGCCAAAAAAGTTTGCGTCATCTGGATTAAAATATGGTAATTTATTTTCTTTTAAGTTGAACTCAGAGCTAGCAACAAGCGCAGTGAATGTGTCCATCTGCTCTTTGGAACCCGATACTAAGTCTCCAATTCTTACTTGACCATACTTTGTGTCAAATTTAAGATCTTCAAATTTATACTCTTCAAGTTCGTCTGCTATTTCTGATATAAAATCTTTCCATAAAGTTGGATATTTATTAGAAAGGTTTCCACTATTATTTAGATTATCCTGTTCTAGTTTAGTATCATTTTCTTGATCAAATATTGCCCATCTAAAAACCTGTATTGCAACTTCTGGTTTTAAATTGTTCTCGTTAATTAAGTATTTCTTTACTTCTTCAAGCGAGCCATTATTTTCTATAAGCTTTTCTTTTACTTTACTTGCCCAAGCTTTTTGTTCTTCAGTTAACTTATTACTTTCTGATGTGCTTAATATCGGAAGTGCATAAGAATTTGAATCCACAATGCTGTTAATGACATCATTATCAAACATTTCAAAAGATCTAAAATAGAAATCTGGATCCAAACATCCAACAACATTTCCAGCCTCATCTTTAACCTGCAATGGCATATCTGGGTAACCATTAAATACTGACCAATTTTGCTTTAAGCGAAGGAATGGATTTCGTTTTGATTTAAAATCTTCTATAAATTTTCTTTGTTGATCAGAAGATATGTGCTCACGTTTTTGCTGATAAACGTCAAAGTCAACCAAACTTAATTGAACGCTATAAACATGAGGAAAATTAGGAATTGTATCTACATTGTAAGAAAGTGGCATTGCGTATTTAATCCCGCATAATGCTGTCACTATGTTTTTAATACCTAAAAATCCTATAACTCCAGCTGCATGTTCTAGTCTAGCTAGTCCGCTAATGAAATCAAAAGTTTTTTTAAGCTTGGTTAATTCCTTTTCTCCAAATACAGTCATTGATATATTTATGTATGAGTCTCTTCCACCTATATGTTGATATGTAGGCTCGTCCTGCATTTGCAGTTGCATTTTTGCTAAATTATTTCCAAGAGTAACATTAACAGCATTAACTATGACTGACTTTTCATCTAAGTCAACTTGGAGCATTGGGATGTCCCATTCTTTAAACGAGAATGATCCTGACCTGTTTCTTGCTGCTTCTAAAAGAGAAATGATATCTGAATTGCCAAAGAATCTTTCATACAAAGAAAGATTAAATTGATCGACCAAAGATCCTTCTATTTCTTTTTTATATCTTAACCACTCTTCATTAGTTCTTTTATTTTCGTCAGTAAAAACTACCTTATTTAATCTAGCTAATTTATCTGCATCTTCTTCAATAGAATGTTGCAAGAGTCCTTTTGCAGTCTGAGTTGCCGTATATAAGGCGTTTTTACCAGCAAGAATAATAGCTGCTTTTTCTGGATCACCAGATGTTGGAAGCTCTAATTCCCAAGATGGTTTTGGATTTTTTAAATATTTGATTTGATCTTTATCAGAAATGTTTTGTTCAGCTATAAATTCTAAAGCCAATGATATATAAACTTTGTCTTTAATGTTAGTAGAAGATGTTCCTGCAATAGCAATATCAACAATTGTTTTAATTCTTTTTTTCTTAGCTGGTAAAATAGATGTGGTTTTTGAAGTTTCTAAAACAGACTCTAAAGTCCTGTGATAACCAGATGATTCATTTACGTCTAACCCTATGCCCTTTAGTATTCCTTCCCAAAAACTAGTTCCAACGTCTGTTCTAGCAGCCTCTTCTGGTGTTCTGAATGTACTTTCGTCAGGTGTGTAAATTTTGCTTTGTATCTTTGCTGGTACATATAAAGTTAAATTTTTTCCATCTTGCCATGTTTTATATATGTTAGTTGTTAAAGTTGTGCTATCTTCTAATTCTTTTATTCGAGCCGCTTCTTTTGCATCTATAGCAGCTTCTGCAGTTGGTTGAGAAGTGTATTGACCATCTACGGTAGCTAACTTACTGCCATTAGCTGTAGTAGCATCTTTAGCTGCTGCTTCATCTACGTCACTTTGTAAGATAAATTCTTCACTGATGTAGCTGTACATTGCCCCGGCAGCCTTGCCCATGTACTGCCTGAAGTGACCCCATTTAACTGCTTGATTAAAATCTTTAATCATAGGAAGGAATGGTTTGTGATTAAAATTTAATAGCTCTAAATCAACCACAAGTGCAAATGGGTAGTCTGGAACTGTAGAAACATTCATTGAAGATAGTGCTACGCCAGTTATGCCATGAACTGAATTCAAATAATGATTCTTTATAGGAAGAATTGGAGCATATTTAAATGCTGCGACAAGGCCTCTTAATGAAGAAAGAAATTTATCAATCTTTGTTTCATCTCCAGTAGTACTAAAGTCTAACTTAAAATCAGAATTCAATACAATTTTAGACGCATCGTCAATAGACATTCCCCATATTTCTTCATAGTTAGGGAAGTATAACTTTAAGTTGATTGTAGTTTCTCTATAGCCAGAATTAAATTTTGGAGAAGACTTTTGTCTAATTGAACCACCTGTTAAACTGCCTGTTTTAAAAGCTGTATTAACTGATATTGAAACTGGTGGAACATAAAAATTTGCACCACCCAATCTTAAATGGAACACATCAGGGGTAGCAGGAGGAGTCCCTGAAGGTAAGCCTATTTTTTTAATAGCTTTTTCTAGATTAATTCCAGTCATAAAATTCTGCATTGCCCAAGATGCCTGGAATGCTGCAGTTCCGTCTTCGTTCTTCCCAAAGCTATCAAACATCTCTTTTAGTATGAGAGTTTGATTGTTTAGTGCATCAACCTCAGTATGGTTATAGTCTGCGGTTGCAGCTAGTGCTGTTATGAATAGGTTAGCAAGGTTTGGGAAAGATCTGTATATTACAGCAAGTGAGATTGGGTCTTTTTGGAAGAAGTTTTTTACTTCCATTAGTTTAGTCAACCATGCGGTATCTCTAGTTGGATCATTAAACTGTTTTGACGTTCCCCTGAGGGTGTCTCTTGATGTAAATTTTTTACGAGAGAATTCCCTCATTCCACCGATTTCTTCAATAAGCCCGAAGAAGACCAGAGTTCTTTATTTGTTCTAGTACGTTTGCTCTGTATTTAATATCAAGGCCTACAGCACTTTGTGTGGATTTAAATAGGTCATAAATTGTTACTCCACTTATTCCATTTGCACTGCTATAGGATGAAGACAACGCTTTAGCATAGGATTCATTAAATGAATTGATGAACTCATCAAACAAATGAGTTGTAGATGTGTTTTCTGATGGGTTAAATTGGTTTGTTACCTGAGCCAAATAAATATTAAAAGGAACTAATGGAGAGTTATCTTGAGTATCCTGAGTTGTTGGAGGTGTTTCAGCCATAATTACTTTAACAATTTCTCTACTTCTAATTTTGAATTCATTTTATAAGCGGAACTATTCATAGCAGTTATAGAACCATACCTTTGTATATTACCACCTTTTTTAAAGCCAGTAAAGCTATTCTTAGTATTAACTCCTTGGAATGTTTCTTTTGGTTTAAACCTAGCTGTTTGAATAGCTTGATTAGCATAACCAACTCCATTTGGTTGAAGCATAGTTGAAGGAGCGTGCATTAGCCCTTCACTGGAACCCATCACTAAGTCTGAAGGAGCTGATTTTACTTCTGAAGATGTACCACTAACTACTTGATCTTGTCCTGCTGCTGCTGAAGCAGTAGAAGACTGTTTACTGGTTGCAATCCTTGCAGCCATTTTGTTTCCAGTTATTGTTTTAGCAGCTGATGGCGGTCTGTCTTTAGCCGAATTGGCTAGAGTCTTGTTTTGATTGTTTGCACCAAATATCATAACTATACTTTAAAACCTTGAAGCCACATTCTGATAAGGATCACTGCCTAATCGAGGAAGACTATTATACATAGTACTGTTAACTGGGCCATCAACAACACCCTCAGTAAGGGATTGCATTTTTTCTATATCTTTTTGCGATCCATTGACATTAATCTTATATTGCATTCCGGCAACAACTGGATTTAAATATTTTAAATTAGACAAAGAAGGAATATACTTTGGCATATCAGATTCATAAGCACTGCCTCCAGGAAGGAGAGGTGGGCCTGACATCTCGTCAGATGTTCTATCTTTTCTGGCTGAATAGACAAAGCCAAAGACGGCAAGAGCTGCTAAGCCCATTGCTCCTCTTCTTATAGTTGGGTTTTCAAATACTTGTTTTAAAGCTGGGCTATCCATAAAGTCTTGGACTCTAGTGTAAGCCCCCTTTGATGCAGAGGAACCCATATTTATTGATGATGGATCAGCAGCTACTATTCTTCTAGTTGAATCAGCTATGTCGCTAGCTGGCATAAGTAGGTCGTCCATTGCTCCTGTTGCAAATTCATCTGCTAAAGTGCCTAAGTTTTTTTGAGCATCAAAGTATTTAAAAGCTTCAAAGGCGTCTCCTTTAGCTTCAATAAAATCACCAGTTGAAGATGTTTTATAGGACATAAAATCAAAGACATCTTGATCATATCCCATTCCAATATGTTTTTCGCTATCGGTTAAAGATTGGACAGAATCTAAATACTGCTGTGCTTGATCTCTTGTAACTTCTGCTAAGGAAAGATTTGTTCTTCCAGTGATTGCATTGAACCTTTGCTGAACAGCTTCAGCAGCATCTTGATCGGCGGTTCGCAGATTATAATTGCTAATTCTTCTTTGTTTAGATTTCATTAGCATGTCACTCATTACTCCTTCCCTGCCTTCTATTGGGGTTTCTGCGTTCAAGATAGACCCTGCTACTGTTCTTCCGTAGCGTGAAGTCAATCCCGCTTCTAACGTATCGGTAATGTCTAACAGGTTAGCACCAGGTGTTTCTAAAGCTATTGCAGACATTCCTTCATAAAAACTTGCATTTACCTTCATCGTTTGAAAAGCTCTAATTGCTTTATCTGACTCACCAAGCGTACTTGAGCGTCCGTACTGGCTTATATTTTCTAACCTATCTATTTGCGAATCAATAAGTTGATTAACAGAATCCATGTATTGCGCTTTTGGAGTTGGGGCAAACTTATCAGTTGCTAGTCTTGCTCTTTTTTTTGCTAATGCACTAGCTCCTTCATATTCATCTTTAAGCCTTACTGCCATATCATGCATTGCTGCAGTGCCAGAATATGCCTTATGTGCCACAGTTCCTTCTTTAAGCTTTACTTTTTCTAAAGCTTGTTCGCTAGTCATATCTCTTAATTCTTTTACAGCGTTATCTATAGCAGAAATTTCTGCTGAATCTGTTAATCCAACTTTACCTTGTTCCATTTCTTCTATAAAATCTTTAATAATTCTTTCTGAATCTTTTCCTTTTATTCTTCCATAAGGATTATCGCTAATAAGTGATGGGTCATATCCGGCTAAAGAACCTTCATCAACTACTCCAGTTTCTCTTATTTGTTTTGCTATTTGTCTTGCTCTTATGAATCCAACACTCTTGTTTGTTTGATCAAGTGCATGTTCTCCTGCTGCGCCTATTTTAATTTCACCACTTATACCAAGTCTTGAAGTTAGATCGTTTAAAACTTTTTGTGCTGCCTCTTCGTTGATTACAACTCCATCAGCTATTGAAGACTGCATTCCTGCGGCAAATTGCCTTTGCGCAGCATCTCTAACGTCTAAAGCAATCATTCTCTTCATCATTTGGTCAGGGTTTAATTCCTCAACTGTCAGTAATCCCTTACTAAGGTCAACAACCTCTGAAGGAGGAATGAGTGCTGAAGAATATTTCATTTTTACATAATCAGATAAAGATACTGTTCTAGTTATTCCATCTGAAAAAGTAACATCTATCATTTCTCCAGCTAATTGATTTGCTAAAATATCATCAACTTGATGAGACATTGCCACTGCCGTAGCCTGCCTGTTTATGTATAAACCTAACGTGTCTTCAACATTTGGAATTGCTGATTTTTTCATTTCATCCGATAACAAATCAAGAGCAGCTCTCATTCTTACATATGCAACAGAGTCTTGTCCTTGACTCTCTGCAAAAGCTTTTATCTCAGTTCTTGTTGCTTTAGGTGTATACCCTGGTTGATCAGCCATTGATTCATTATATATTTCAGCAAGTCGGGGATTAGCTATTCTGTCTGCTTCTTTTGTAATAAGGTTTTGGAAATTACCTCTGCTATACATTGGTGCAGCGTTTGGTTTTACTCCAAAGCTTTCCATAAATTCTCCATGAGTAATTCCACCAGTTCGCAGATGGTCCATAACCTTATCAATGCCTAACGCTGATGACGACTTTGTGGCAGCCATTTCATCTAAATCTGACTGAAGTATCGGCATCAGCGTTGTAAAACCATGATTCTGTCCATGAGTCTTTCTTAATTTAATTAAAACTTTTTCAACATCAGCTGAAGAATATCCTGAATTTCTTAAATTTATTCCTTTATCTCCATCTAAAACTTTTTGAACTTCTGATAAAACTTGTCTTTCTTTTGCTGATAAAGAGTATATTGCTGATGGATCATTTATTAATGATTGAAAATCGCCAGAAGATTTTTCTAGTATTGTTTTTAAAGTTTGATTATGTGTAAGATCTGCTTGCATAAATATTTTTTCTTGAGCACCTGTCGGCTGACGATATGTCATAAAAGCCATTCTGTCATTACCACGAGCATCTTTAAATGTTGTCATGATGGGAACTCCTGAGTCGTCTAAGTCAAACGTACCCAATGCATGATGATACAGTTCTGCATTTGGTCCACTTAGGAGCATTCTTTTTCCTTCAAGTTGAAATTGGACAAATCTTACTTCTTCAACGTTTGAGCTTAACCCCATAGAGTCTGCTATATCCTGAGATATGTTAACCATTACTTTTTCGTGTGTAGAAACATTTTTTCCTGAAGCAAGAGAAGATTCATATGTTCTTAAGTTTACAGCCATTGCATCAGGCATTGCGAGATCAACTCTATCTCCCTTCATCCTATAAGCTTGCGTTGAAAAATAGTCAGTAATTCTTCTGATCAATGCAGGGATTTCCCTTGGGTCTACGCCAGATTTCATTAGTTGACTGATTGCTTCTGCTTCCTGTCTATTCCTTAAAACATTAGCTCTAGCTCCTGTTGTTAAATCACTTAATTTTACCCCTAGTCTTTTTACTGGCGCATCTTCCGAAAGGCCAATGCTCAACTCTTGATCTATTGCTCCAAAAATAGCTTTTTTAGCTTCTTCTGGAAGAACGCCAGTCCTCTGAAAATCTTGAATTGCAGAAATTTGTTTGTTAACATTTTGTTCAAGAGCTTCTTTAAATTCTGGACTATTCATATATTTTGGATCATAAGCTATCATTAATGGATCAGTATATACAATGCCTTTTGATTTTTTAGCTACGTTAAAAAGTGCTAGTGGTTCAGTGTGTCCAATTTCTTTTTTAAATGCACTTTTGGCAGCAATCAAATCGTATCTGCGAGCTTCTGATGGAAGCGTATTATTAGCCCTTATTGCCATTTCCCCTTTTAGCCCGCCGTCACCAAAGAATATTCTAGCTATTGTACTTTTAGCTTTGGATCCTCCTAATTTTTTTTCAAGCATTGACTCAAGTCCTTCAATTTGATCTTGAACCATTTTTATCTCTGAAAGATCTTCTTCTGTTTTTAATCCTGGAATATTTACTAGACCTTCTTTTACTCTAATTAATTCTTTTCTTTGTGCATTAACAAACTTAGTAGTGCCTATGAACTCTCCATCTCGCATTTTTTCTACACCCTCAATAGCTGCTTGTATTCTTAATGCAAAAGCTCTTTCATCATCAGTTGCTCCTGATCCTGTTTTAAGTATTCTATCTAACTCAGACTTAAGACCTTCTACATTTTCTCCACTTCGTCTATACATTAACTGAAGGTCAGTAAGAACATTAGACCTAGAAAGATTTGGAGACATCTGTTCTAGCTTGTCTATGAGGGATTGTTTATACTTATCAAGAAGCTGAGTTCCCCCTTTAGCATCGCCGCCTACGGCGTTCATGAGTCTTAATCTTTCTCCTTCAGTCATGTCTAAGCCAGCAGACATCAAGTATCTGTCAAGACCAGAAACATCTTCTGCATTAAAAATTGATTTAAAAAATAATTCTACATCATCATAGATATAAGTGTTAGCAGGTAAATCTGCTAAAGATGGACCACTAATGGATATATCTCTAGCTGACAAAAGACCTTGAAGTCTTTTGGGAAGTTTTGAGAAACCAGCGTCGCTTTCTGCCATAACGCTTTTAGTAAAAGAAGGCGTGATCTTTCCAACACCAAGTGCATATTGCAATTCTTTTGCTTGTGCTGCACTTAATGTTGTATCGCCTACACGATAATTAATAACAGTCATTCCATCATCTGTTATATTAAGAATGCCAGCATCTTTTACTAACTTGTTTGTTAATAAACTTTTAAGGTTTTGAGCTTTTCCACCGTGATCAAAGTGTGCATATGTCATGCTTACTTCTGAGCCAGGGTCTAAAAGATTCTTTAAACCCAAGTCTTCTAATAACTGCCTTGTTGCTGGGCTTGCACTTCTTAATCTATCATTTATAGTTCTTGCATCGTCGGCTACCTGAGTAAGACCTCTTCTTGTTCCTAGGGTAGCTTGTCCAGATGAATCAAAAGCTCTAAGATCATTTATGCCTAATGCCTCTACGTGACCTGCTGCACTTTCTATGCTTGAAAAATCATAATTATCAAATAAAGATCTAAATATTATTCTTCCATTTGAATCTTCTTCAGCTCTTATAAGTCCAGATATCCTAGATTGTTTTCCAATTACTCTATTAAAAATATCAAGATTTGATTTTATCTGCATTTTTCTTTACCTTAAAAAACTAAACTTTTTATGAGACCACCAGATATATCAGCAGAATTAGAACCAAACTGATTCATGACTGGCATAACACTTCCGTTTATACCATTTTGAGACATCAACTGACGAAGTTGTGCAGCGGTGTTTCTATTGTCTTGTTTTGAGTTAAAGACTGGATAGCTTGGATTAGTGAGATTAGATTCTTTTACCTGTTGAGGATAGTAACCCATTTGAGACATCTCTATACCCATAGACTGGCCCATTTTTATCTTTACATGTTCCATATTAGTATTTGGATGCCAGCCTTCCCAATTCGCACTTGGAAGTTCGTGTCTACTAAAGTAATCTTCAAGATCTGGTCTTGCTTCTACTTCTCTACCCCAAGATGCTTGGTAGATTCTTCTTTCAAGCCTGCCAGATGTTGAAAGTATTCTATCTCTTTCTTCTTCTGGTGCATTAATCATTGCTTTAAAGTGTTCACGTTTTCTTTTTGGTATTGCTAAAGAAAGAGTATCTATAGAAGCCCCAAATATATCAGCTCCATACATGGTTCTTTTTGCTGCTTGGCTAAATTGAGCAGAAGATGCCATGTCGCCAGACTCTTTTGCTTGACTAGCTAAAGAAGTGTTTTTAACATAACTTAAAATATCTGTATACTCTTCAAGGGCCATTTGCTTCTTGCGTTCTTCTGGAATAAACCTTTCTCCAGTAACCGCTTCTTTAGCATTTCCATAAGCTGAGAATGCAGCTCCTGTTGTCATTCCAACGATACTTGCAAATGCTTTTGCTCTTCCAGTCTTTGCAAACATGCTGCCAACAACGCTCATTCCAATTCCAGCAGTAAGCGGGCTTCTTTGAGTAGCCTTGTAATACATAGGCTTTATGAAACTCTCTACAGGGTTTTGCCATTCAGGAAATGTTGATCCATAAACATTTCTTCTTTCCCAATCTTCTTGAGCTGTTCTTTTCTGCATGAATTTTGTGTTAAAGAAAGTATCTCTGTGAGCGATGTATTCGCCAACCCTACCTAAAGTGTGATCTCTTGTTTTTATTTGCATTTCTTCTGGACTAGAATATTTAAATTTATATTCTGAAAAATCATACTTCTTTGTAGTCTCATCTACTTGAGATCTTATTCCCTCAAGCCTTACTCTTTGAGCCCCATCTAGGCCTGTCATATCTACTGTTCGATTTAACTGTCTAAATTCTTTTGAGTACGGAGCTACGTCTCCCAGTATGCTTAGTTGAGTTAATTGATCATAGCCTTTTGCATATGGGTTTAATCTTTCGTATCCAATACCTGGAAGCCTTAGTTCACCTTCTTGGACTTTAGTGAATGGGTCACCTTGTTGAAAGTTTGCAAAGTAATCTGCTCCCGGCAAAAATGGGTATTGATCAGCCATTTTATTTCTAATAGGGTTAAGATAATTAACATCTGTTCTTTCTTTTGGAACAAATCTTCTAACAATTTCAGATGCTTCAATATTACCTAAGGCACCTTCTGCTGCTAGTGGAACGTCACCTAAGCCACCTAAGTTAAGGTCCCAGAAAGACCTTGTAGTTCCATAAGCTTTAGACGCCGATTGCAGTGTTGATCTTTGAGGAGAAAAATCTTGCTGACCAAAACCAAGAGACTTTCTAGCTGCTCCAAAACCAAAACCATATATACCCATGGTTTCTTGAACTTTGTATCCTAGCTCACCAGCTTGCAGACTCATGTTGCCATGAGATATCGGAGTGCCTGCTGCAATTACCTGTGGAGAAACCATTCCAGGAGTTGGAGCTGGACCATACGGTATTCCTCCTGCAAGTGCTGCGTTTTGACCTGAGATACTATTTCTTGTCATGTTCCTTGCAGTGCCAAGAGACCCTGCTCTAGAGCCCATAGCGGCGTTGTAAGCACCTATGCCTCCACTACCACCCTGACCTGAATATGAACCAGTCCCCATTCCGCCTGGACCATAAGAGAATCCTCCACCTCCTTGTATGGCCTGACCCCCACCAGACATCATAGCTATTCCGGCAGTGTTATAGGCTCCTGATTGTCCAGCTAGAGAGTATTGAGAAAGAGCTTGGTTAACTTCCTGTTCATGCATCTTTAGCTGTGGTTTTAATACTTTTCCAGCAGTGGCGTTTAGCAGTGGCGTTAGTGGCCCCCACGGTCCACTGAAGTACTCTCCGGTTACAGGGTATGGTCTATCTGTGTAATGATCTTTTTCAAACTTATATGGATTTAATGGCCTTAGTGGAGAAAAGTCATTTCCGTACATAAACTTTTCAACAGGAGAACCATAGGTGTCTGATGTAAACATCGCTCCACCTTGAAGTTTTCTATACCAAGATGGACGATAGTACATTATCTTTCCACCCTCAAATGGGGTGGTTCCAAGTGGCCAGAATCTACCTTGTCTTATAGGTACATTACCTTTTAGTAGTTGATCTCTTTTTTCTCCATAGCTTGGTCCACCAGGAATTGCTCCACTAATTACAGCTTGTGCCTCTACTACGCCTTTTGCTGCTTTTCCAGTAAAGTATGGAGAATATACTCTTTGATTGTTTTGATCTTTTTCATTAACAAATCCGCCAATAGTTCTATCAGCAGCAAGAAGTCCTGTGCCACCAGCAACAATTGGAAGAACCCTTTTTCCAACCATTCCTCTTGCATACAGATCTAAAGGACCTTTGTACTTGTTTGCATCTAGGCCCATACCTAGTGTTCCAAAGTATCTATTTAATCTTTCAAAACCATGAGAGATAGGAATTGAAGAAAATGAAAAAGCTTCTGGATCAGAATAGGTAGATAATCCTGACGCACTCTTCAGGAGTCTTTTTACTCCAACATTTTTCATTACAGTTCCTGCTGTAGGAACAAATGTTATATTGCTACCACCAAATGGATCTCCAGCCATTTGGTCCATTTTGTATGGTGCTGTTCCAAAATTTCTTTTCAACATTGGCTTTATTAAAGAAGTTGTCTTCTTTAGACCAGTAGTATCTATAATTGATGTAGTGCCCTCAGTAAAAGGTGAGGCTAAGTTTTGAAAAGAAGATTTGTTTGCCCCCCTTGCCATGTTGATTGCTTCAGAAAGTGCTGCAGCATCATTTACACCACTGTGTAATTGAGGATTAAATGTTTTGTATCCTCCTGTTTCAAGAACCGTAGATAAGCCAGCTGCTCTTGCTTCTGCTGCTTGCCCAGCAGAAATTAATCCCCTTTTCCTTAGGTCAAGTACTGCTTGATCAATGAGTTGTAGAACAGCTGATGGATCTCCCTGATTTTTTATATAAGCATTTCTTTCAA
>Ga0209500_10000010_pt1 | contig 200570 bp, 219 predicted proteins | sample S_140212_EF_Meta_FD_187323 | JGI IMG/M metagenome (GOLD analysis project Ga0209500, IMG submission 187323) | Freshwater microbial communities from Lake Simoncouche, Canada to study carbon cycling - S_140212_EF_MetaG (SPAdes) (version 2) | ecosystem: Environmental > Aquatic > Freshwater > Lake...
GCAACGGTGAATCTATTATTCTAGGAACTGATGCCTATGCTAATGTCATGGTCAATGTTAATGGTAATGTGTATATACAAGCAGGTAATGCCGGTGGCACAAAGACTTGGAACTTTGACACAAGTGGTAACTTGGCATTACCAAATGGCGGTATCATCTATGAAACTAACATTCCAGGTGGAGTATTAACTGGCAATACTATTGTTCTAAAGCCACAGGGCGGAACCAATGCTGACCAACAGTTACTTGTTTATCCAACAGCAATTGGTGCTGACTTTAATCACTTACACTTGACTTCAGGTAACTTATACAACACTGAATTGTTCTTGGGTAACGATGACTTCTATGTAAAATTAGCCAACACTGGTAACGTTATTATCAACAGCAATGATGACAATGGTAATACTGCTATGTGGACATTTGACACAACCGGCAACGCAACATTCCCGGCAAACGGAACAACAGCTTTACATAATATCATAGGCAACGGTTTAGCATTGTTTGGTCAAGTTCATATTGGTGGTAACTTAAATTATGCAGAAGATGCAAATCTAATAATAGTAGAAGATAAAAATAGTTTTGCAGATATTATAGCACAGAATAAAAATCCCGGTGGCAATGCATCTATGAATATAGTACTTGTCAATGATGATCCAGGTAATGTTTACATGGCTGTCGGAGTCAATTCAAGTAATTTTACTCCATTCTACAATACTCTATTTGAAATACCTAATGCTGGCTATGTTAGTCACAGTACTACCCAAATAATGGGACCGCAGAGCGCCGAATCTGGTGAATCTAGAATGTTCTTTACCTACAGTAGTGGCTCTTACGCATTAGAACTTAATGATCACGGGGCTATTGGATGGGGTGCTAGTTATAATGGCAATCTAACACAAGGTAATTTTGGTAATGTTGGACAAGTATTAACCAGCGCAGGTGAAAACAGTGCTCCTACTTGGAACAATACTGTTAGTGTAGTTGGCAACATCGCTGGTGGCAACATCTCAACTACCGGTCAAATAACCTCAACTCAAGCAGGTAATTTATCTACCGGTGGCGGACAGTTATATCTAAATGGCACCGGTAACAATAGAATTGACTTCAATACTAACGGAACAGGTGCACCGACATTCACTACAAGAAGTGCTGGTACTAAAGTTGTATTGTATCCAATCACCAGTGTAACCAACACAGATTATGCACTGGGTGTTGACAGTGGGACATTGTGGTCAGGCATTCCAGCTGCTGATGCAGGTCTGTTCTTTAGATGGTATGCTGGTACAACAGAAGTAGCAAACTTGAGTGGTACTGGTATATTAACAGTAACTGGTAATGCTAACGTAGGTAATGTAGGTGCTGCTCAGGGTATCTTTACGACAAGCGCTAACATTCCAATTATACAAAATGGTAACTCTAATGTCACTATCACTGCAAATGCAAACATCTCAATGTTTGTTAACGGTAATGCTACCGCAAGAGCAATATTTACATCAACTGGTGCAAACATTACAGGTACACTAACTGCTACTGGCAATGTTACCGGTTTAAATCTAATATCAACTCAGGCTTCGGGTGATGAAGGCGGTGAAATTTCATTGGCAAAACCACCAAATGGGACTCTACCAGGTGGTATTACTATTGATGCGTATCAAAATACATTACGATTCTTTGAACAAGGTGGAACTGCAAGAGGCTTATCAATAGATATTGCTAATACCCCGGCTGGTGGCGGCACTGCAATAGGTTATAGAGATATTCCTCAAGTGGCTGCAGGTAACGTTACATTGGCTGCAACCGATGCAGGGAAACATTACTACTCAACATCAGCAGGTAACTTTACATTGACTATTCCAAATAATGCAACTACAGCATTTACAACAGGTACAGCAATCAGCATTGTTGTTCAATCTGCTGGCAATGTCTTAGTAAATGCAGTAAGCGGTGTAACATTGTATATGGCAGGTAACTCAACAGCAGCAAATCGTGTTGTAAGTAATTATGGTATGGCAACACTAATGAAGGTTGCAACTGATACTTGGATGATTAACGGTACTGGGGTAGCATAATGAGTGGCATTATGCAAGCCACTATCGGAAGTTGGAAGTCTCTTTCTACTCCGCCGGTATTAGTTTATGATTTGGATGCGGCTAATTACTCTGCTGTTCCTGTAAATGGTTCTACCGTTGCTGGCACAGGTGCATATACTATTACTGTTGCTAATGCCAGTGGTAGTGTTGGTTGGTCGGCAACTAACGGTGGAATATTTACTAAATCCAATAATGTGGGAACAGACACTATGTATGGTGGTCCAAACTGGGTTACTGGACAAAGTTATAGTGTGTTCATGGCATATCAGTTGACTGCAACATCAATAGGTAGATTGTTAAACACTCAAAATGAGGCTAGCAAAGACTGGTTAATGGGTGCTTATAACGGAAATCCCAACACATTCTATCCTAATATCGCAGTGAATTTGCCCGGATCAGGCGCTGATCTTGTATGGCACTTTGGTTGGGGCACATGGAATACAACAACTAGCACAGGGCAACTGTATATTGCAACTAGTTCGCAACCTACCAATTATTCATATACAGCAACTAATGGTGGTGGTGGTGGATTCAATCAATTAAGAATGTGGAGCCGTTCATCCGGCAGTGAAGTACAAACCGCTAATATAGGATTCATCAAAGTGTACAACGGTGTATTAGATTTGGCTACTATCCAATCTCAATACGCAACTTACGCCTCAAGATTTGGATACTAAAAACATAATATGATTAAACAAGATCCGCGTACAATCATAGATAGTAATACAGACCATACATTTAATAAACCAATCCATAGTGTCTCTACTATTAAATTAGGTCCTAGGACACTTGCCGGTAAATTTAACCTGCAATGGACTCGTGATAAGATTGATACAAGAGACTATGTTTACAATGCGTCCAATGTAAGAGTTTCATCTACGGTAGATTTAAGGCGGTATTGTAGCCCAATAGAAGATCAGGGCAATTTAGGCAGTTGTACAGGAAATGCTGTAGCAGGTGCGATTGAATTTCTTAACAAGAAAAATAATAACATGCTTGATGTAAGCAGGTTGTTTATTTACTACTATGTACGATTGATAGAAGGAACTGTTAATTATGATAGCGGTGCTTACATAAGAGATGCCATCAAAGCATGTTATCAATATGGCGCATCACTAGAAAGATTATGGCCATACAACATAAGTAAATTTAGGACAAAGCCATCAACTGCCGCAATCAGTGATGGGCTAAGAAGAAAAATAACTAGATACGAACGCATTACCGATCAGTACACTGGATCAATTAACGCTCTATCTAATCAACATCCCATAATAATGGGCTTTGATGTATACAGCAGTTTTATCAGTACAGGTAGAACAGGAGTTATGCCTTACCCTAATACACGAACTGAAAGGTTGTTAGGTGGTCATGCTGTACTATTAGTAGGGTATGATATGAATAAAGAGGCATTTATCGCTAGAAACAGTTGGGGCACTTCTTGGGGATTGAAGGGCTATTTTTATATGCCGTTCCAAGTGGTTCAGAACACTGCTATGAGTGATGACTTTTGGATAATAAAAACGGTTAACAACCCATAAAAAAAGCCCCATAAGGGGCTTTTTGTTTTGCGAACAAGTTATGCGTCGGGTGAATTTACCTCTTCCAAAATTTGTTCAGGGGTTACGGTTGCTTTTTTAGCACGGGCTTTGATTGCTGCCAAACTAGGTTTAGCCTTTTCAGCCTTAACCTTTACTTCACCTTTCTTAGATTCCTTGCTCTTATCAGCAAGACAATCGGCGATAGTAGCCTGATCACTAGGGCTTTGAAACTCGGCATGCTGAGCCAAATAGTTCAGTGCCTCAATTTTAGTCATCTCACTGGGCAATTCAACGAAGTCACACCGACTTGCTCCGCCCTTAGTGAATTGTTTGATGCGACGAACCATGTCATCCGTAAAACGGACCTTGATTGAATCGCCATGAACAGTAATACCCGCAACCTTAAAAGTCTGATTAGACATTGTGATTCCTTTAAATAAAGTAGGATTTAAAAATTAACACGGAGCAGCAGATTCGGAAATCAACTGATTACCATACATTGCCCGCAACATTTGATATGCGTTATAAGGATTATCTGCTTGAACGGTAACACGCATAAAACCACCGACAACAGTACGAACAAAAGCCCAGTAAGTATACATATCAGTTACTCCAAATTAGAAAAACAAACACAAAAACACTAGTCAAAATTAATGTTTCGATTGGGTAAAACATCAACATCAGAAGTCTAGTATACACCCAATCCGATATTTTGTCAAGCATAATCATTCCTCGTACCTGTTGTACTTTGGCTTACGCTTGTAGGAATCCTTACGCTTCACAGCCTTGGGCTTGAAGGGGGAATCCTCAGAGAAGAGGACAAAGTGTGCCCGAGTTTTGGCTCGGGGAACTTTGAACGAGATAGTTTCTTTACGCATGATCTGTGTTGCTAGTTGCTGACTCAATATAATAATTATATCACCACGGGTATTTATCGTCAACCTTTGGAGATGTGTTGTTTTAACGCAACAGTTTTATTTGAGAAGGTCTTTAGATAGAATCGGTCGATTTCCCGTGTAGATTTTAAACTTCAACGGTCCCTGATCCGAATTTGGCCCTTGGGTATTGGTTACTGGAAATCTCACAATATCGGGAATCCCGTCCCCATTAATGTCATCATAGATATAAGACTCGCCTTGTATATAAAAACCAACATTAGGTACAATTGCGGGATCAATTCGGTTAAATGTACCAGTTTTGTCGTTAATGTAAATTAACGGAGGCCCAAAGTAAGCAGTCATAAGAATGTCATCATACCCATCGCCATTTACATCTTTACACTTTAAATCTGATATAGCAAGACTTTGTATTTCATTGTTTAGTTTGAACGAGGAATTCCTAGTAAGTTTTCCGTTAGTAACATTGTACGCTACCAACCACGACTTGTTTTGCAAGTAATCCGCGTTTTCATAAATTGTTTGCCCGTGATACCCATCCTTAATTTCTGCTCCCCAAACCAAGTCCAATAGAATTGAATCAGGATCGTCTTTTTTTAACTTCATTTCGCACATGTTTTCAAGTTGCGAAAATGGCAAATAATCCTTTCCATCAATTGTTGTCATTGAAGCGTAATTCAATGTTCCAGTCCACGAACCAAAAAGCACCATTGAGGTTTTATTGGAAAGTTCATCTTTCTTTACCCAAGAGTTATTTTCTTTATAATATAAGGCCATTCCTGAATTAGGATAAGGAAGCCCAGTTACCGCTATTTGAGAACCTTGGGTGCTAGATTTTCGTTTGAAAAAAGTAGTTCCCGCGCCCTCTACCCAATCATAAAACCCCCTCAATGACCAAGAGGATAAATAGTGCCATACTTCTTGTACAAAGTTGTATCCAATTGGACTACTTATTACATCTATTCCGCCCAACTCATTGTCTGCGGCAACCAAGCCATAGTTCCAAGCGGCTTGTCCTTGTTTTATAAAATTATATCCTCCACTACCATTGCTGGTGATGAAAATATTTTGAGCATTAATATTTGTCGCGCCATTGTCGTTGGGTAACCTCCCGTCTTCCCTAGAGATTGAAAAAACAATGTCTGGGTATCCGTCTTTATTGAAGTCATTTACTACTGATCTTGTTGCAATGCCCCCTAAGTCAACATAATCTACCCCAAACAAGGATCTAGTTCCATCAATAAAAGATCCATTCTTTTGTTGGAGAAAAACAATAAACTTGTTTGGAGTTGACCCGTCGTATGGCTTTCCGATTTCACTGTTACGCAGACAAAAGAATTGCAACGCAATATCTTTGTTGCCGTCTTTATTTAAATCTACTAAAAGTGCTTGGGGAGATATATCAGTTAAATTCCCGCACAACGAATCATACAACGGACGCAAATCGGGCAGTTCAATGGGAGTACTAGAAAATAATGGTAGATTTTCTACATTGTTTTTAACTGCTACTGAAGTCGGGGAATCAGTTGCACCACCGCCACACCCAGCAAGTGCAACCGACATTGCCGCTAAAATCTTTTTCATGACGCATCCATAGTTATATCAATGCTATTATAATAGCATTAGATACAATTTATTGTCAATCTTTGGTAATTGAAAAGGTAACTTTTTTTACAGATTTGATAGTAAAACTACGCCATGCTTGGGCTTCCAAATCGTAGACGGCTAGGGTATTTTCTGACTTTTTCCGTTCAGTTTTGCCCTCAGTTACAGGAGAAGGAGGAAGAATCTCGGGATCAAGAGTGCATTTCATCACCCGTTCGGATCCGTCTTTTTTGGTAAAGGTTACGGTTACTTCATTGGAATGCAATGCTCCCCTTAGCCAAGCAGTAAAGGTAGTCCAATCATTTTCGGCCCAATCTTCAGTTGGATTATACGGATTCAATGTGTTCCTCTTTCATGGTAAAAAATTGTCCAATTTTCTGTTCTTCAGACCAACTCCTAGCATAGTCATTATCCTGATCGCATAATACCAATGCTTCTTCTTTGCTAATTACTCGGCTACTAACAATGTTCTCGCCAATGTGTTGTTGGCTGAACTCTTTTGCCGCTTCCATAGATACTGTATCTAATGCCCATTCTTTTTTGTCATGTCCATAGTTATCGATTCCAACAGGAACTTCAACCAAGTACCGAATGCGGAACATTGATACACACTCAACCAATACTAATTGCGTTTCTTCTGACATATTATCCCTTATAAAAACATTCTAATTAAACCAACAGAATCAATGGAGACAAGCAAGAGGTAGTTAGCGAGCATACCAAATGAGCGACGAGAATAAGCACACCAGGCATAGATAGAACAACCAGTAATCCAAGCAGGGTAAAGAACCACAAGTGGAGGGTTTGGTACTGTTCCAGCCATTGCAATAGCACACCCAATACTAAGAGCCCAAGCAACCAACTCCATAATAAAGCGTATACGATCTGATCGGTAATCATCTATAATCCAGTGTACTGAATTATTTATAGCCTCGTTCATGATTCTTTGGCTATCGCCATCTCCAAAATTTGTTCAATCATTTTATTCAATGTGATATCACGCTTATGCGCTTCCATACACAATTGTAGCATAGTAGCATCATCTAAGTCAAGAGGCAATGTCACTCTGTGATCAAAACTTAGCCCATTGAAGATAGCATGAGCCTTTTCAAGCCAATCATCTGCAACTTCTAAATCACACCAATTTGTATCATCCCAAGCATTATTAGGGTCAATTTTTTTATCGGCTGATTCAGCATAGTATGCGTCTTTATATTCAGGATTAAGCCAACGATATGGTGTTATCTTTTCGTCCTTGGCATTGACTGATGCTTCATATACCACTTGCGTTTTTGAATCAAATAACACACTAGCATGAGCATGGTCTGATTCATAATCCAAATACCTTGCGTTAGATCCGTAGCATTGCCAATGATACTCACTACCACCGGTAATGCGGTTGTCTAATGCTTCGTTTATTTCACCTAGATACATGATTAATCTTTTCCTTTATGTTCGGGTTGTTCAACTTTAGTTTCAAATTTAGGTTCAATATATTTGTCCCATACCTTCTGTCCACTGTTCCATCCAAATACTGAGAAAAATCCAAATATTAGTGCGCTCCAAATCATTTAATATCCCCAAGAAAGTATACCACCAGTACCAGCCCAATAGTAATTATCACAACCAATTAATTGGACCGAATAAAATTCATTCATGTTTTACCTCTTTAGCAATTTGTTTGTAACCTGCCCAACTAGGGTGAATTTTATCTGGTTGTAGGCGAGTGATTGGCACTACAGTATCACCGTATAAGGCAGCTATCACTTTGACTATGCGTTGAATGTCTGGCTTGATTGCGGGCAATATCCAAAACACGCGGCCTGCTTGAACTTTTTCTCTCAAGCGTTCTAGTTCTTCTTGTGTTTTGATGCCTTTATGATCATTGCTACCCAAACTGATGATCACCGTGTTGGCAGTGAGATCGTATTTTAAGTAGTCTCTATTCCATTGTGCAGTATTCCAACCGCCTTTGCTCAATGACTCGCATGGCGCTACATGATGATATACCCCTACTGCTATACTATCACCTAATACCAAACAGTCAATCATGAGTAGTTCCAAATGTATTCAACGCTGGATTCAACTGTTTAATCAATTCTGTTTCACGGGCATGGGCTGGGCCCTTACCACGAATCGTTTCTAAGTGACCAAACACAAAAGCTTCAGGACCATATTCACGCAGTGCGCGGCACAGGCCCCAAGTCTTGTTTTCTGTCATAGCCCGTTGTAGATGCTTCTGCATACGACGGGTAAGAGTGCGCCTTACATTTCCGTTGTAGCACAGGGCAGTCAGACCAATGTACTGTTCTCCAGTCTTGGAATTCTGAATCATATAGATCAGGTGATTACGATCTGTTCGGCGCTTGCGTGTTGTTGTCATCATGTATATATTATAGCAAACCGCCCATTTATTGTCAAGTGTTGTTTTATACAACACTTTCCCACTCTATTTGACTTTTTTCAGGTACTCTCTGCCTATTAGGCCTTGTTCAATTTCTTGCAATGCGGTAATAGCAGTTAGATTAGTTGTTTCAACTTTAGGTTTATAACCACGCTTTAATTCTCTTTGTCTTACAGCCGCAATTAAAATTAAATCATAACAATTACCAATTGCTTTAATAGCTTTTTCAGAACTAATTCTAGGCATATAATTTCCTTTTGCTTTATTTATTAAAAACTTTTTGTATTTTAATACCACATTTATTTAAAAAATATACCCCATCTTCAGATCGGTAATCTTCTCCGTAATAGACTTCAGATATACCTGCTTGATATATTCCTTTCGCACATTCTAAACACGGAGCATGAGTTACAAATAAAGATGCTTTATTACCTGATCCATTAGTTTTTGCTAATTTCATTAATGCATTCATTTCAGCATGTAATACTTCAGGTCTAGTTTTTAGTGTACAAGTATTATCTAATTCTTCACAAGGTGAAACAGGTATTTCATCTTCGCAATTGTTATCCCAGCCAGCAGGCGTACCGTTATAACCATAACTGATAACACAATCATCTTTTACGATAACTGCACCAACTTGTAGCCTACGGGCATAACTTAATTGGGCAACTCGGGTAGCCCAATCCATATATAGATTAATAAATTTTTGTTTCATTTGATGTTTGGAGCGGGTAGCGAGAATCGAACTCGCAAATAATCCTTGGCAAGGATTCAGGTTACCTTTACATCATACCCGCGCTTTCAATGTAGCATTTACTCTACGAACACTGTGACTAATACCACAGTACTGTGTACACTTTGACATAACATTCCTTAAGTTGTCAGTACCATACCAAAATCTTTTCAAGTCACCGTATCTCTTTATTTTAAACCCAGGGAACTTATGTGAGAAGCATAAACGGGCAATCCCATCCATATCTACCATAATATTTCTGTCGAAGGAATTACAAATCAATTTTTCAGTACCTCGACCATTCCAACCGATCACCGCATCGTTGTTTTTGTGAACACTACGATGGTACATCTCAACTGTTTCAATCCATTCAGGATCTAAACTTAGGTTATATTTTTCATTACAATCATTTAATATTTTAAACAACCCTTCATGATCTCTAATGACATTGTTGTCGTAAAACTTATCAGCCCGTTGTTTGCCATCTTTATCTATCAGTGTACCAAACATTGGCTGAAGCCAATTTAATTTTAACTTATCTGCTTTTAGATCATTCAATACAAAGTCATAAAATTTATCTAAATCTCTGTAATTTTGTTCGCACATTATAGACATTGCGTATACAGGATTAGATTTATTTAATTCTTTTCTTGCTTGAAGCAATAGACGAATAGCATTAACAGCCATATCAAATGATCCTACCATGCCTCTAGTTGAATCATGTACTTCAGGTATATAACTGTTTAGTGATATAGTAATCTCAGTTGGACCTTCAACGATTAACTTTTTAGCCATTGACAAATCAGTAACCATTGTACCGTTCATCACTGATAAACATCTTAGTCCTAATTGGCGACAATATCTAGTAATTGGCCAATATCTTTCAGGATTCATTAATGCTTCACCGCCACATATTACTACTGCACCATGTGGATTTAATTCATGAAATTCCTGAATAATATTCCCGCGTTCTTCTATAGTGATATGAGTAGGTAATACAACTTCTTCCCTAGTCCAATACATGCAGGTTTTACATTTTAGATTACACTGTAAGTTAGTATCTAAGAATAGAAATTTTGGCGGGTGATTCATTAATCTATTTATGCAGGTTTATGCCCACTACTGTCAGTACCTGTTAATATCCAAGACTTTTCATGTCCTATTTGTATTGTAGGATCTCCCCATATAGTATATCCTAATTGTTTTACTCTGTGACAAAATCCTGTATCTTCTGATAAAAAGGTTTCTCTTTCACTATCAGAAAATACTAGAGGTTTGAACCACGGGAATGTCAATGATTCAAATACACCCTTTTGAACACCCATGAATCCCATGCCAGTTGCTAATAATTCAATTCGCTCGCCATTAACATCGACCTCATTCCTAGGCATCCAATTCATTGTGTTTTTTTCTTTACCTTCAACTGCCTGTGCGTATATTTTATTATTGTGTTGAATATAAAATCCAGTTACAATTTTATGTTCGGGGTTACTAATTAGTTTTTCTAAATCCTTAGGTGTCCAAACGCTATCACTATCAATCCAAACAATCCAATCGTATTTTACTTTTCCATTAAATGGCTTGAAATCTTTAGGAGGATATCCTGTTCCACCTAATAACCAATTACGGCAATTATAAATTACAGGTGTATAAGTAGTGCTAACATTAAATGCTATACCTTCTTTGTTTAACCAATTAACCGTATTAGTCCAACATGTCACCCACGTTCTACTAAATGACATTCCAGGAAAACAAAATACTATATTCATAATTATTATTAATTTGGTGCCTCGTGACAGAATCGAACTGCCGAAACCGCCGTGTAAAGACGGAGTTATACCATTTAACTAACGAGGCTTTTTTACTTTTAACCTTGCCCTCTATATTTTTTAAAACTTCTTTTTTCTGTTTTATTTAGAGTGCTAGTCTTAACCTTTCCACCTTGACTAGTTCGTTTAACAACCGATTTTGTAGTACCCTCAGATGCCTTAGCCATATAATATCCTTTTTAAAAATGTACAGTATTTACTTAGAATACAGATACAGAAAAAAATATTAAGCTAGGTATTCGTAATTGACAGTTTCTTTATTGGCTCTGAATACCGAAGCCCCATTCTTTAAATGAAATCTACGGGCCATTTCAGTTGGTGGGCTTAATGTTACAAACCTACTAATATGGGGTTTATTGGATTTAATGTAGTCTACTGCGTTTAAAATTAAATCTCTTCCAGCACCTGGCTTATAACTCCATATAGTATAGAATATAGCCATGTTAGGATTGCTACCAAGATTAAACAATTCACTTTCTGTTGTAGGTATTTGATCTTGATAACTAACACAAGTAATTGCTTTTACCGTATTATTTTCGTCTTTTAAAACAAATATGTCTCTATTATTTCCTATTCTAATTGAATGTGGTATATTAGGACGAACGGGGTCCTCAGCCAAACGGGTAAACAATTCATCTTGGTCTGATTTAATCAAGTATAACATATTGCTATTTATTATATGTAGATATAAAAGATATATTTTGGTGCCCCAGGTCGGACTCGAACCGACACGCATTTCTGCACTGGCTTCTAAGACCAGCATGGCTACCGTTACATCACCGGGGCTAATATAATTGGAGCGGGTAGAGGGAATCGAACCCTCGTATGCAGCTTGGAAGGCTGCCGTTCTACCATTGAACTACACCCGCACTGTTGGTGGAAGCGGTGAGATTCGAACTCACGGACCCCTTTCAGGGCCTTTAGTTTTCAAGACTAACGCAATAGGCCTCTCTGCCACGCTTCCTATATAGGGTGCTCTGCGTCCCTCGGCGGTAGTTATAGTACATCAAGCATATAGACCTCAGAACAACAATTAGTTCTTACCACATACTATCACACATACTTCACCCGCTCACGACAGGGACCGTTCTCGCATTGCCAGCGCCGGTTAGGTTAGACCGCATGTCGCCATGTGAAGATATTACTCTTCAGAACCACCCGTACATATCACTGTACTTCATATCCTCTGGGTCAGAGTATCCGTTGATTAGACGGAACGTCTTGGCGGAGCGTTAGGGAGTCGAACCCTATCAACGATTACTCGTTGTACAGATTAGCAATCTGCTGCCTTACCATCCGGCCCACGCTCCATAATGGATGAAAGAAGTGCGGGGGAAGGAGCAGTTACTCATCATCCGTTGTTTATCCCACACTCTTTCAACTTGGTGCCTCCGGAGGGACTTGAACCCCCAACCAACGGCTTATGAGGCCGCTGCTCTAACCGATTGAGCTACAAAGGCAATTCTTTTTTGTAATACTTTGCTAAATTATTCTTAGACCAACGACCATTTCCCCGATTTGCACCAGCGAAATTTTCTGTTTGACTATGACAATTGGGACAAAGCAATCGCAAATTCTTTGGTTCGTTATTGTCAGCATTGCCATCTATATGATCTACCTGCAAAACAATCTCTTTGCCATTGTATTCTGAAATACTACAGCATTCACATTTATAACCTCGTAACTCTGAAAGAATCTTTCTAATTCTAGGTCTATGTGATACTTTACCCTCCATAAATTCTTGCTTACTTTTTTCGTGTATTTGTTTGGACCTTAGTTCAAGTTGACACTTATTGTTGCAGTACTTATGTGTATAAGTATAACCCTTAAAAGGGATAAGGCTATCGCAATTCAGACATTTAAAAATATTATTTTTCATGGTTAAAGCACTCTCTACTACTTATTTATGCCTTAACCGAAATAATCATTTGTATACTTGGTGCCCGGGGCCGGACTCGAACCGGCACGCCTTGTGAGCGAGAGATTTTAAGTCTCTTGTGTCTACCTATTTCACCACCCGGGCGTTAATTTTTAAAGAACTTCTGATTTCTCAGTGTATGTATACATTGTACACGACACCTGAACATTTGTCAATTATTTTAAGAGGCTTTCTACCCGATCTACAACTAGATCCCAATGTTCAGTAAACCTGTGACCACCGTTCTCTAAGACGGTCGTTGTTGCGTAAGGAAAGCCTTCTAGCATAGACTCATAGGGGATGACCTCATCATCTTTAGCGACAAACAAGCTTATCAAGCTAGGTTCATATATCCTACGAACATATTCTCGCATATCGTCTAGCTTATCCAAGTGGGCTAGAGAAACCAAAAATTCTTCACCAGTATGATAGTTTTTATTGGGTCCCAACTTCTCCTTAAGAGTCTCACTGGGTGTAACACTAGGGTTGACTAACACAGCACAACTGTCATATAAGTGACCGAAATGATTTGCGTAGAATGCTCCTAGACTAGTGCCAACGAATACCAATTTTTCATCTGGTCCCCTAGTTTTCATAAAGTTATGCACAATATTGTGCATTAGCGAGAACACTTCATCGGGGTCAAAAGGAAGATCGGGAGCGATTACCTTATCGTCGCCGAACCGTTCCTTAAGCGCAGTGACCTTATCACTAGCACCTGAACTCGCAAAACCGTGTAAGTAAACTATCATGTTGATGTCCAAAAGTTTCTATCTGAACTATAGTATAGCAAACTATAAAATAATTGTCAAATTTTGGATGCGATATTATCAGGAAGATTCTTTAAATCAAAGCCTAAATTAGCTAATTTTTCTTTACCTTGTGGACTTAATTTGACAAATCCAACTATTATCTTTTCATGCGGTTCACCCTGAATTAATCTAGTATAATGATATCCATCAGGGTTTAATTCTAATATCTTTTTACCAGTTAAAAACTCAGCATATTTATTGTCAATTGGCTTTGCGCCTGCTTTAAGCATTATTTTTTCAGCAGGTCCGCTTACTTCTGCCCATGCTCTTTTTGTTTTAATGTCATCATTTTTGAGCATATTATAATCTTTTAATCCTTGTGTAGTGGCTTTATATTTACCTTCAGGATTAAGTTCTGTTTCAGTAGCACTAGCAATCATTTTAAAATTATCCGTATTAGGTACTTGTTTATAAACACCTAATGCAGTTATGTGATCACCACGGCGAACTACTTTCCAATAACCAGGATCATTTGCTAATTCTTCAGGACTATTGGCACTTTTAAAGCCGCCAATCTTTTTGTAACTACGCTGAAGCATATCCCATATTTTATCCGCATACTTCATTTTTTCTTCAGGAGTATGTAGATTAAGAACCTTTTCAACTAATAATTGATGATAACGCATCTAGTATTTATGCAATGCGGCAATATCATATCTACAATGCATAAATAACAATGTATGAACAATATCTATTTAGTTTCGTTTCTTGGTGGAGGAGGTGGTGATTTTTTATGCTCTCAAATTTCTAAAGACTGTAATTTTTATCCATTAGAATATACAATTAATTCTGTTACTAATACCTGTGATTTAACAAATCCATTTTTAAAATGGAATATTGACTTAAAAAATCATCTTAGATTTAAAGTATTAGAAATTTCTGATGTTATCTTAGAAGAAATAGATTTATATTATAATGAAAAAAATTTAGTAGCACCTACTCATTTTTTTGGTAATCTTAGTGAAATTAAATTGCCTAGGCTTAAAGGAGTTCACCTATACACTAAACAATTTTTTCCCCTTTTCTATCTGTTGTTATGGATAAAAAGATGGGTTCTCATACAAGAGTTTGAAAATAAAGAGATTTTTTTAAGAAAGGTAATAAGTGCTAGTAGTTTGCCCAATGATGCCTATGCTAAAATCTTTAGAGATAAAATAGCAGATAATATATTGGCAAATAGAAATTTTGTGTATGAGTTTGAACTAAGAGCCGCAACCAGATTATTTCGTAATGCTATAGATTGCGTTGAATGGTTTTATAGATATTATTGTTTTGTTTTTGCCTTTCCTAATCCTCACACCGTATCTAAAGATTGGATTCCATATAATATAGATAATCTCTACTTAGACCCAGTTAATAACTCAGAAGAATTTTGTCAACTGTTCAATATGGAAAAACCAATCGATCCTGAAATTATTGTATCATACTATTCTAAAAATTTACAGGTAATCGAAGAAATATTCGGCGAACCATATGAAGTTTTTATTCTAGGTGACTGGTTATCAAAATTAAAAAAATGGATTGAACTTAAATGTCCAAATTCATATTCAGTCGATTTTAAAATTTTATAGGAAAATCAATGAACAATATCTATTTACTTGCATTTAATGGCGGATCAGGAGGAGATTTTTTATGCTCTCAAATCTCTAAAGATAGTGATTTTTATCCATTAGAATATAAAATTAATCCTATTACCAATACCTATGATTTAGAAAATCCATTTGCAAAATGGAATTTAAATACAAAAAACCAATTCATGCAAGATTTACTAGTTACTACCGACAATACATTAGAAAATATAGATTTACATTATAATGAAAAAAATTTAGTAGCACCTATTCATTTTTTTAGTTATTTTAATCAAGCGCATTTAGATACAATATATAGATTACCTAGACTTAAGATAATTAGAGTATATAGTAATCAATTAACTCCCCTTTTTTATTTATTACTATGGATAAAAAGATGGGTTCTCATACAAGAGTGTGAAAATAAAGAGATTTTTATTAGAGAACACATTTCAATATATACCTCTAAATTCCATATATCTACTAGAAATAAAATACTTGATAGCATATTTGCAAATAGAAATTATTATTATGCATTTGAAATTTTAGCCATGTCAAATTTATTTAATAATTCCACGGATTTTGTTAAGAATTTTTTTTTAAAAAAATATAATTATTATAATACCTTCGTTCAAAATAACACTGGTAAATGGATTCCATATAATATAGATAATCTCTACTTAGACCCAGTTAATAACTCAGAAGAATTTTGTCAACTTTTAAATATGGAAAAACCAATCGATCCCGAAATTATTTCAAACTACTACTTTAGAAATTTACAGGTAATCGAAGAAACATTTGGCGAACCATATGAAGTTTTTATTCTAGGTGATTGGTTATCAAAATTAACAGAATGGGTACAAATTCAGTGCCCAAATGCATATTCAGTCGATTTTAAAATTTTGTAATATAGGAACCCATTGTTCTCTTAGTTGAGTCATACTATTTTTAAAACCAGCAGGTGTTAATTCTCTTTCTTCTATAAACATATAATTTTGATCAAAAAACTTTTTGGCTTCAACAGATCGTATTGTACGAGAAAAGTTTTCCACATACCATTTAACTATATCCTGATCAATACCTTTGGGCAATATTATACCCCAAGCTGCATATACATTCATTCCCGGCACCCATCGATTCATCAATGGAGCATCAATTCCTGCTATAGGTTTTTCACCACATATGCCAATAAATTTAATTTTTCCACTAGACAACAATGTAGCGGCTACCGCAGTAGGGACAATACCAAACTCAACATGACCTCCGGCAACGTCTTGTGCGGCTTGAGCAGGACCTTTATATCCCACAGTCTTAACTAAATCACTGACTTTGACTTTGGTAGTCATATATTCAAATGCTAATTTATGAGCACCGCTACCAGCAGCAAAAGTAATAGGTTTGTCGGTATTTTTAATTTTTTCTAATAATTCAGGCACACTATTAACAGTGCTACCACTATAAGCAATAATGGCTAATGGACTTTTGCCAATGGTAACTACATATTCAAAATCTTCTAAAGTATATTTTACAGCTGGTTTATTGAAGAATTCAGCAGTGACCCAAATTCCTTGATGACTAGGCACATATAAATGATAGCCATCTGCTGGCTTTTTGATGAATTCATTCATAGCCACCACACCATCTGCGCCTGGCTTGTTTTCAATAACGAAATTAATTTTAGGATTAGATTTTTCTAATATACTACCAATACCACGAAACCCTATTTCATTACCCGATCCTGGTGCGAACCCTATCAGTACATTAATAGGTTTAGTTGGTTCCCAAGCTAAGGCCAACATTGATGATGTTGCTAATAGCAAACTAATAAATGCTTTTTTCATATTTTTCCTATTTGAAATAAAGATAAAGTAATCCGGGGATTATAATAAAAAATTGAGGAATAAAATTAAGCATCAATGCTTTTTCTTTCCATTTATACCCAACATATATCCATCCACTAGCCCCTATCATTTGTACAATACTATTCCATGGGGTAATCCCTAAAACATGTAATACCATTGCACATAGTATTATTAAAGCACTAGCATATTTAATATAAAAAACATGGTCTTTCATTTTAATATAGTTACTAATATATCTGACCATTTATTTTTTACCTCTATAGTTTGATTAAAGTTAGAGTCAATCCAACTTGATGTAAAGTAACTCCAAGTCAGATTATGCTTATAAGCAAATTCTAATATATGAGCATTTTGATTGCTTATTTCCCCTAACATATTGGTACTGTTTTTATACCATGTATAATCAGGATACTTAATGCTAAACCCACCTGCTTCATGCCACCAAGCATAACTAGTTATGTCCGGTCTATAAATTAACATTATCCAATCATCAGGAAAAAATGTTTTAACATCATCTAAGATGTATGCCCAATCATGGCTTTTGATTAATCTTGTACCATCTAAATTAGACCATGCTTGATCTATGTATTCAGCATCAAGCATTGCATCGAACTCCATGTTTTGTCCGAAATACGCACCTTTATGCCCGGTGAAACCATTGTGATTATATTCTCTTTCAGGAGTGCGGTCACTTGTATTGAATCCATCTAGGCTTTCAATAGTCTGTGCTATGCCACTCCAGCGACTTCCTGGTACTCCAGTAAAAAATATCCTTTTAGGAAGTTCTATGCCATTCTGCATATAATCTAGGTCTTGTTAGATGTTCATCTATTTTTTCTACTGTTTGAACATAATTATGCTTTTTGGCAAATACATTTAATTTTTCAAAAGTCCAAGGAAAAAAAGGAACATTAAAACATTCCTTATTTTCATGATCATGCCGTCCTGGGTTTAATCTCCAATATATTCTTGATGTCGGAGCTAAACAATTTACTACTTTGTCAATTTGCCGTTCTATAATTTCGGTATTGCCAAAATTTATACTGCCCAAACAAGTGGCTACATCAAATAATCTAGTTGGTTGATAATCCTCTATTGTACATTTAAAATCAGCTTGATCAAATGCAGGATCTATGCCTATAACATTTTTTACTAGAGATTTAAAAGGATTAGTGCCACATCCTACATCTAACAACCATTCATTATCATTAATGAAGGTTGAGATTCTTGCGGGGCTAGTTAATCCTCTTGAGTCACCTGATACCCAATGTTTAGAAAAATATTTATTTATTAACGTTTGATCATGCATTTAATCATTTACCGCAATTAGAAAAATATTTATTATCTTATCTATACACGGAAAATATTATTTGGAAGTGCGGGTGGGATTCGCACCCACGGCTTTACGGATTTGCAATCCGTTCCATTGGACTACTCTGGCACCGCACTATAGATCAGGCTTCGCACCTGACTGGACATTTGCTAGCGCACTCAGTTTAATGTCTAAATCATCAACTTGGCAGGGGTATAGGGACTTGAACCCCAACGAACGGAATCAAAATCCGGTATGCTACCATTACATCATACCCCAATTGTCTTGGTGGGTCCACCCGGACTCGAACCGGGAACTCTCAGTTTAAAAGACTGATACTCTGACCAATTGAGTTATGGACCCGAAAACTTAGCTCCCCATTATAGAAGCACACTCGCATCTGCCTTTGGAGCCGCGTGTTCTCCGCCCTTGATTCTAGACTAGTACTAGGGGCGTGTGCTCATTTACACCAGTGCTTCTATAATGGCTCCCCGGGGTAGGATCGAACTACCGACACCCTGATTAACAGTCAGGTGCAACTACCGCTGTGCTACCGGGGAATAAACTTACAACTCTACACGCTCACGAAAATAAGAGTCCCAACCCTCTTCAGGAGGAGCTCCTATTACACGAGTTTCAACAAAAAATCGGTAATCTCCAAAAGTTACAGTGTATTCACGGGCGGCGTCAACTGCCTGTGAACGTGATTCATAGACACCAAGAACTTCTGTCCCTTCAGGACCTTCATCAGTGACTAGAACATATACTTGCATGATCGTTCCTTTGCTGTTCGTTTTTTCTCACTACAGAAACTATTATACATGCCTACCGATTAATTGTCAAACGCTTGTTGCTAGTTGTTTTTTAGCAACAATTAAATTTGGTGCCTCCACCTGGATTTGAACCAGGGACTTCCACCTTATCAAGATGGCACTCTGACCAACTGAGTTATAGAGGCTATTTGGTACTCGGTACGGGAGTCGAACCCGTCTTTCCAACGTGAAAGGCTAGCGTCCTAACCAATAGACGAACCGAGCAATAGTTGAGGGATAAATATTGCTATGTTTAATTATAACTCAATATACATTAATTATGCAAATATGAGCATACCCTGGTGTCCAATGGACACGGCACAACTCTATATGAAAAATCGTATTAAAAATATCAAAATGTTAAAACAAAACGGTTGGATAAATAATACTTTTGATTATTCATTTAATTCTAAAGGATTTAGATGTAAAGAGTTCACATCTGATCCTACAATTATGTTTTTAGGCTGTAGTTATACCTGTGGTATTGGGTTACCTGTTGAAACTATTTGGCCTGAATTAGTAGCCAAATCATTAAAAATGAAATGTGCTAATTTGGGACAGGGCGCAGGATCGTGTGATACTGCATTTAGATTATGTTTGGGATATATTGATAAAATTAAACCAAAAATTGTTATTTTTTTACAGCCACCAAATATTCGTTGGGAATTAGTTTCAAAAAATAATATAAATTTATTAGGTATATGGGCAGTAGATAAGATTAGTAATTATAAAAGTTATATACAAGACTATAGCATTGACGAAAATAATAACTATTTTAATAGTTATAAAAATATTCTAGCAGTTGAATCGTTGTGTGAAAAAAGGCAAATAAAATTTTTGCATTTTGATTCATATAATCATGGCAAATCTGATTTAGCAAGAGATTTAGTACATCCCGGAATTGAGGCTAACTTACAATTTTCTACCATGGTATTATCTAAATTATAAGGTTAATTTTTGGTCGGGGATGCAGGATTCGAACCTGCGACCTTCTGCTCCCAAAGCAGACCGTCTAACCGGACTGACGTAATCCCCGAATTCTATGGCTCCGGTGGATGGAATCGAACCACCACTAGCGGTTTTGGAGACCGCCGCACTGCCATTATACTACACCGGAATTGTTTGGTGGAGTGTACTGGGATCGAACCCGTCTTTCCAGCGTGAAAGGCTAGCGTCCTAACCAATAGACGAACCGAGCAATTTATGTGTTATTAAGGTTTTATGTAATAATGGCTATATACAAATTTATTTTTATCAATAGTACTAAATAGTTAGTATGAACCTCTATTCTACAACTCTTAAATTTGATTTACCTCTTTTTAAAACTAACCTAACACCCGTAGAATTTTTAAAAAATCATCCACTATGGGAAGATAGTATTAAAAAAAATCCTAACTCAATGAGTCATATTAAGTTAGACTGGCAAACTAATTTAAGTGACCAACTAAATCAATTCTTTTTAGATCATGATCTAGAAATTCGATTGTGCGAGGTTCTTTATAAGCCACCCAATGCATTTAGTAAAATACATATTGACGGTAACGATCCCTCCAAAAACGATTTAACTAAAATAAATTGGGTTATAGGCGGTGAAGATAGTAAAATGGTTTGGTATGATATCAAAGATTCCTATTACGCTAAGCCTTTAAGTGATTCATTGGTTAAAACCTCGACTTCATACGCGGCATATGCTATTGTTTATATACCAGAAGATGTCAATGAAGTATATAGTGAAAATATTCGAGGTCCTTCATTAGTACAAGTTGGTATACCTCACAATGTCATCACCAACAGTCAAGCACGTTGGTGTATGAGTATAATTTTTAGAGATCTTAAACTTGGACGACGACCTACAATGATGGAAGCTAGAGAGATATTCAAACAGTATCTACCTTAAGACGAACCGAGCAATTTATGTGTTATAAAGGTTTTATTTATTAAGTACTTCTTTGATGTAATTCCAATCTTCATATAAACTTAAAGAGAATATAAATCTTGTTTCTGATGTTGGATTATTCACACTGTGAATTACCGTAGTGTTAATTACACTAGGAAAAAGCTCATTGTAGGCATGTTCACAAATTAAATTAAGGTTTTCCGTACGAAAACATACAGGACTTTTACTCCAAGTTCCAATCAATGGAAAATTAATTGATGCTTTTCTAACTACATCTTTATGTGGTATTAAAACTTTGTACGGACTCAACTCTGAAAAAAATGTTTTTCTTAACTCAATTTCAAAAAAAGGAAATTGTTTATACAAATCTTCAAATACAGTGTTAAAGTTTGGTCTCAAATATTTAGTAGTTTTAATTTCATTTACCCAAGATTCCTTAGGATAACTTTGCATTATATCAATAAGTGCTTGCTTATCCCATTTAATATTTGGCAATTCAATATAGCAATCATCATCGTTCATTTTACTCTCTTTTAAAATTCTATGGCTCCGGTGGATGGAATCGAACCACCACTAGCGGTTTTGGAGACCGCCGCACTGCCATTATACTACACCGGAATTGTTTGGTGGAGTGTACTGGGATCGAACCAGTCGTGCCATAAAGACGGCGGATTTACAGTCCACTGCATCACCATTGATGCTTCCACTCCATATTGAAACACACTCTTCTCTTTATGGTCGCCGCCTAGGTTCGGCTCAGAATGTGCTTCAATATGGCGCGACTGGAGAGATTCGAACTCCCGACAGACCGGGTAGAAGCCGGATACTCTATCCACTGAGTTACAGTCGCAATATGGCTCCTCGACCTGGGCTCGAACCAGGGACCAACGGATTAACAGTCCGGCACTCTACCAACTGAGCTATCGAGGAAAAAATTTTGTAAATGTGTTATTTAATAACGTTGTATTTAAACCTCTAAAACTTAAATATTCTATCAAGAAAGATAAACTATTATTATTTTCTTTAATACGCAAATTTCTATGTATTCCTAAAACAAAACTGTTTTCATATATCTTTTCTAAGACTTTTTCTGTAGGCAATGAAGTTCGGTAATTCATAAACAACTTATTCATGCCGCTACTACATTGTAGTAATTCTGAATTAGGTAAAAACATATTATATAATGCAAACTCACTTGGCAATTCATCCTCAAAAAATAATGACGTATAATCAGTACAAATTATAGAATTGACTATAGATGCATTCATCTTATAAGGAGTCATATATTCAATATGAAGTTTTGGAATTTCTTTATTATATTTTTTAGAAGCTTTTTCTAAAAAAACATCTACATCCATTCGTTTTTTATTACCTTTATAATAAATGAACAAAGATCCATTACCGTGAGGTACATTCCAATCAGTAAGAGTGAATGGCTTTATAAAAAAATTCCTAGTATCTAATATCAAATAATTTTCAGTATTAATTTTTTTAGCAATTTCTAATTTTAGAATTTGCTGTTGCCGCCAGCCACATTGTAATACTAAATCGTTTTGTATTAGTACTAATTTATGTCTAGTATAATACGGCGACAATGCAGATTGCCACTGATTTAATTCAATTTTAGTATCCTGAATTATAACAAAATGAGTTACATTGTCTACTACAAATTCCAAACTTGATGCTTGCAATAACATTGCATCAAAATCGGTACTAAAGGTAACAGTAACAAAATTCATATTTAAATTACTGTCAGTAATGAGGAGCTATCTATTTCATCAAAACCATTACTTTTTCAAAAGTTTCCTCAACTTCCCATGTACCGTGGGGAGGAGCAAACACAAAAGTAACTTCTTCTGATGTTCCATCTTCACGCAAGATAGTACTTCTATGTACCGTTGCAATCAAATCTTTTCTAATTGCGACTTTTTTCCCTTTATGTGCGGGGTTAGCGTTGGTGAGTTTAATAAACATTGTATTTTCTTTTAAAGTAAATTGGTGCCCCCTGACGGATTCGAACCGCCGACCTACTGATTACAAATCAGTTGCGCTACCAGCTGTGCCAAGAGGGCGTGTTAATATTTAATTAGTATACACTAACTCAATAAAATTCTACTATGTTTTGGTAATCCTGCTCTTAAATAATCCATCTGATCAGCCAAAATATTACGATTTTGTAATATCATATTTTCAAAATGATTTGGCACATATGGAACATATAGAAGTTCCATTCTTGCCTCTTTAAGAGTTTTACACCCTTTCATAGCGTTACAATCTCTACACGCCGTAACTACATTCATCCATACATTTTCCCCACCTTTGCTTTTGGGGATAATATGGTCTCTGCTTAGGCTGTTAACATTGGGAAAATAATCACCACAATATGCACAGATATGTCTATCTCTACCAAACAATGTTCTATTGCCTAGTGCTACTTTACTATGCTTAGTTGGATTAAATCCATGTCCTTTGATAGCAATAATTGATTGAGTTTCAATGTAACTTAGTTCGCCATTGCGTTGAATTCCACCACGATATTTAGCCACAATTTCACCCATAGTCCATGCAACACTTTTGGTTGCATGGTAAAGAATTGCGTTATCATATGAAATCCACTGTCGGGGCGTTCCCGATATATCCAGTGCTAAAACTGACATTAAAAACTCCTTTTTACTAACTATTTACATTATGGACAATTTGGTAGAAATATCTATATGATACGCACCGCATTATACTAAATATATCTACACCATACTATGGTGCACCCTGAGAGATTCGAACTCCCGACCTTTGGTTTCGAAGACCAACACTCTAATCCACTGAGTTAAGGATGCAATTATGCAAGTTTACTTTCTGGTATTTTTTTAAGAGAATCTTTGCGAACCAAACAATCTCTTTGAGTACCATATTTAAACACACGCAAATATTCAATACCATCAATCAACCTAATGTCGTTAGGGTTCTTACATGAATATTTTTCTTTATTAACTAAATTTTCAAAATATGTTGTTTTCATGATTACTCCTTATAATGAACACTCTGGGGCCTCGCCTTACCAGGGCAAGCCTATGTCCGTCCCAAAGTGTGTAGTAAAACATACTACAATGTAATATGCTTTACTACTCGGTATTTTTCAAGCCACATGAGACTATCCATCCACCGCGCCGCCCGTTTCTCCTATTTATAGTGCGGAGTAGGTCCTCGTTACCTTACACTGTCTTTCAATTGTATCTCAATCTTCCTTTTCTGTCAACCATAAAAAAACCTCGGAATATTCCGAGGTTCTGATAATTTGTATGATTTACTTGTTATCCAAACCTCGGAGTAGCCCTTCTATTAGATAGAGGATAGGCTGTCTCCAACGACCATGATTTAATATAGGTTGATAAGAAACAAGTTTTCATAAAGCTATTTATGCCTCATAAATTATTTTAAATAATTACCAACTAGCTAACACACAATACCTAGTGTATACTTCCAATGGCAATGTCCAAGCATCTTCTATTTTAAATCCACGAGCTACTAACTCTTGTATCAAAGGATCGGTACTAGTAACTGTATTAATATGTGTATCTATTTGAAAATCGGTGCTTTGTAGATAAACATATCCTGAATCAGACTTTTTAAAGTTTAGCCAATCATAGTTCATGTGTTCACATGACGTATTAACTATCAATGTCTCATTCTTAATATTATCTTCCCACGCATTACATTGAGTTACATCGGCGATGATTGATTTAAAGTCCCAATCATAGTTTAATTTTCTACTGAAATTAGCCCAAAAATGATCTAGTTCAATTCCTATAGCACTTTTGATAATATCATGTTCATGTAACATATGGGGCAGCATACCATGCCACTGACCCATAAAGATACAATAATAATCAGTTAAATTAGATAGATGTTTAACTGCACCTATCTTGCTATGCAGTTGTGAATAAGTTAACCCATGTCTTAGATGCCTATGTGTGGCTTCATCAACATTTAAACCCCATTCACTAACTTGTATGAGTCGCCCAATTGAATTGGCTAGTTTTTCCATATACTATATTTAATATATGAGTTAGGTTTAATAATATAAATATTGTATGCCAAAAATAAATTATTTTTTAGATTCATACAAATATTTTTGCCAATTAAACCAAGAGCCAATCACAGGTTCCGTATTAGACTATGGCTGTAACTATGGTAGATTTTTAGAAAGTAGCAGAAGTTTATTCCCTGAAAACATGTACACTGGCATAGATGTAGATTTACAAGCTTTACAAGCTGGGGAGATAATGTTTCCAAATGCAAAATTTATTCATTATGACAAACATAATTTTATGTACAATCCAACCGGGGCTAAAAGCTTTTGGCCCGAGATTAATGACCAATTTGACTGTATTATAAGCTATAGCGTTATAACGCATACCACAAAAGAAGACATGTTAGATGCTATTGCATGGCTCTATACTAAGTTGAAATCAGGTAAAAAAATGTTTATTACTTGGTTAGATCATGAAAATAAAATAGCTTTAGCTTACTTTTATCAAAAACGTATGAAAGATTTTGGTAGTTGTGATAGGATTCAAACAGAAGATTACGTTTACCTCATTGACAATAAAACATCCAAAGTACCCAATGATGGAATGTTTTTAGCTTTTTACAAAAAAGAATATTTGGCTAGCTTGTTGTCCGATTATAATTTTTCTTTAGAGCAATCACCTGATTTTACTAATAGATGTTTTCAAGACTGTATAATTATAAAGAAAATATAATGAAATATTATTTTAAAGTTAATTTTTTAGAGACTAGGAAGTACACTGATTATTTTTTAAAATTAATTTCCTCGACAGTTTTTATTAATAACAGTGTTGCTTCGGTGTCATTTAATATCAATGATCCGATGATAAAAGAAATTTCTTCAACATTGAAAGAACTGCAATTACCTATGATTGGTCAATTTATATTTTTTAAACATCACCGTAATCAAGATATACACAAAGAAGATATCAGATGTAGTTTAAATTTGCCTTTAATAGGATATGAAAACTCATTGATGCATTTTTATCAAATTAATGCTTTACCTATAAAGAAAAAAAGTGCTTATTATTATAAAGAAACTGATGAAAAAACAATAATAGAGACTTTACCAGGTACAAACGAATGGGTTTTGGTTGATTCTTCCGTACCACATTGCATTGTTAACAGCGATTTTAATAATCCTAGATGTACGATAGCCTTAAGATTTTTAGGAAACCCGACACTGGAAGAATTGAAATTTAAAATTAAACAATTACAGCAACATTAATTTTTCATAATATTGATTTTTTAATATTACCGTTTTTTCATCTAATTTTTTACCAAATGATTCAAAAGTTAAAGTATCATCTTGTAGAAATTTAAATAAATCTTCCATAGTATATCCTAAATTAAGAATTCTTCCTACCCAAGTAGCAGCGCCAAATTTATTTTTCTTTTGAACTCTTGGGTCGTTTCTAATATCTTTTACTAAAGCAACTGCTTCTTGAAAAGTCATATCATCATTTTCCCACGGACGATCCTTTTCTATTTTAAACCCGAATTTTTTAGGATCCCTATCTATTTTACTAGAATTTCTTCCATCTGGAGAGTCTCTAACAGTAAGAGGCAAAAATCCAAATACATCAAGAGGACAATCATCACTAACTAAGTAATCTACGCTAGCCAGTATACTTTCCCTACTTTCACCAGGAAGTCCGGCAATAAAAGTACTACTCGCAATAATATTATTTTTCCATAACTCATTACAATAACTTAAAGTTTCTTTAATTCTATTTGGGCCCAGTCCTTTACCTATTTTTTTACCTGCTTCTTCATTAAGTGTTTCTATGCCAAAGTGAAGACTTTTTGCACCGCTTTCCAAAAGCAATTCTCTCATCTCAGGAAACTTCCAAATTAAATCTAATCTCGCATAACTAGTATATGTTAATTTAAATGGTAATTTAGTTAATACACTATGTATGAATTCCATTTTAGGGACACTTTCATTGATTAGTTCATCAGTAAACATATAATGAGTAGTGCCATATAGTTCATAATTTCTAAGTAATTCTGATTTTAAAGTTTCTCCATTTTTTTGCCAATCACCTGCTTTTTTGCCGATCAGGTCAAATCTGCAAAATGCACAACTAAAAATGCATCCTCTGGCTATTTCTACAGGTAATGATTCCCCTTGAAAAATGATATCATGGGGTTCATATATGATTTGACTATGAGCAAATTGTTCTTGAGTATAAAAATAATCATTTCCATCGATATATGCACATTGATCTTTTTTCATTATTTTTATATCATCACCGTCTTTGAGATGTTTAATCAATTTAATTATAACATTATCAGCCTTGTTTAGTATTATGTAATCAGTTCCTTCCCAAAAACAATTATCGGTTAGTCTTGCTCCTCCTAAACAAATTTTAACTTTTGAGTTTTTAGATTTAGCATAATTGGCTATACTAGTAAATTCTTCATTAGGTCTTCCAAAATTCAAAACTTTTCCGTTGATTCTTTTTTCCATCAAAGTAGCACCAAACCCCACTAACAAAGTATCTTTGGTTACAAATTTGTCAATGATTTTTTCTAACTGGCTATATTGATAAAAACTAAAAAGATCGATAACTTGGCAGGTGTAACCATGTTTTCTTATTTCAGTAGCTACTTTATAAGTACCTGCATATTTTCCATATCCATATGTATCAGCAACGTCAGTAAATAATATTATCTGCATGTCATATTTCGATTGGTAAAAAGCCGTAGATAAATATACTTATCTACAGTAGCGGTATTAGATAATTAAATGATAAAAATATTAGATCAAATTGAAGTAAGTAAAGTTTTAGAGGCATATTATGCTCTAGAAAACGGGATAGTTTGGACTGAATATGGTCAGAATAGTAGACAGACAGGTCTTCAATATAAATTAGATGAGGATCCTTGGACAAGCGGTGTAGGTAAAAGTAAGGGACATGAGTTAGAGTATGATATAATTAATCCCTTTTTTAAAGACACAATATTTGAAAATATTATTGAAAAGTATTCTTTAAAAAGAGCTAGGTTCATGTGGCTTGGACCACATTCTTGTTATAGTATGCATAGGGATTATACAATAAGGATTCATATTCCAATAATAACAAATCCAGACTGCTATTTTGTTTTTAAATTAGGGGAAGTTATTCATTTGCCAGTTGACAGTGTTTATCAAGTTACTACTACTCAACTTCATACTTTTATTAATTGTTCCAACAGCTATCGATTACATTTAATAGGAATACCAACATTTGCTAATATTAGGTCAAGTTAAGTAAAATGTTTACAATTAAAAGTATTTTTGATAATGATTATTATCTAACGCATAAATCTCAATTATTGAATTATTTTTATAATGTTTATCAGGAAAAGACCTATCCTAGCCATATTAATATGTGGGATGAAAATTGGGAAAAAAAAAATTTCACTTTGCCTTACTTAATTTACAAAAGTGAAAGGTTTATAAATGGACATGGTGACATGCATATTATACTCGATGAGCAAGAAAATATTATTGCCAATGCAGGAGTCAACATATCTGATTTCGATCCTTATGTAGCTTTAGCCGGTGTTAGATCTTGGGTAAATAAAAAGTATAGAACACAACTTTTAATAGCCAAATATATTTTACCTAAGCAATTGAGTTGGGCGAAAGAAAAAAATTTAAAAAGCATTGCCATATCGTTTAATGACTATAATAAAAATTTAGTAAAGTATATAACAAGATCAGGACTAGGTATTAAGAAAAGAAGAGGGCCACATAGTATGTTTTATAATGGACATCATGAAGTTGAATTCCCAGTAACTATTAACTATGCTAAACAATGGGTTGTATATCATAAAATAGACGAGGATTATATCCCAAATTGGGAATCAATAAAATATATAGAAAATGAAAATGAATAAACTTATCTCTAATAATACACTAGTAACCCAACTTTTTTTAATTATAGCAATTATAGGAGGGATCTTTGGAATCTATGTTTATGAAATTACCATAAACAACTTAATTTTAATTATCGTTGGGTATTTTTTATACAGTTGCTTAGGCATTGTAGTAACATTTCATAGGCAATTGACTCACCAAAGTTATAATACGTATCCTATACTAAATAACTTCTTTAGTTTTTTAGGTTGTATGGCTAATACTGGAAGCTCAATATCGTGGGTTGCCACACATATCAAACACCATTTGCATTCTGATAGACCGGGCGATCCACATAGTCCATGGATTTCAAAATGGAGAATATTCCTTCTTGATTACCCCAGTGACAGTGAAATCAAATGGAGAATGCGTAATCTTATTAGGAATCCCTTTCATTTATTTTTACATAGATATTACAATCTTTTAATTATCTCGTATAGTTTGGTATTGTTTGTAGTAGGAGGCTGGGAATTAATGATATTTTTACATTGGATCCCAAGTATAATAGTAGCATTAATGAGCAATATTGTGAACTATGCAGGACATAAAGATAATTGGTACGGGTCATATAGAAACTTTAATCTAAATGATCATAGTGCTAATAGTTGGATATTTGCTATACCGAGTTGGGGAGAAACTTGGCATAATAATCATCATAGATATCCAAAGAAATATACCACTAGATATCGTTGGTATGAATTAGATATATCTGGTTTAATTATACAACTTATTAAAAAATGAGGTAAAAAATGAATTATTCAATATTATCAAAAATAAATTTATTTGATATTTAAATCGTTAAGAATTTTTTGATGTTGTTTTAAAATTTTTATGCTTTCAATTTTAGCAGCCTCACCAAATATGCCAATTGGGATAGACCCTTTACTTAGCATATCTCTTCTAGTCTCTGCTGAATTCATTTCAGTTTGAAAGTCATTGATAATTTTTTCTTTAACAGATAAAGGTAATGACTTATCAACAACTACCCCTAAAGTTAATTGCGTTGGAAATTTTTCTTTATACTCTTCGACCCAAGTATTAACCTTTACACCCGTAAAAGAAATATCGTGAGTAGAAATTATTAAATTTATTTTGTCATTATTGATGAAAGAGAGTATTGTAGGTAAATTTGCAAAATAGCAATCTACATGTCCTCCCAACAAATCAAGTGTTGGTTTATTTCCACCCGTAATATAGTTAACTATTTGATGATCTTTGTTTATTTTATTAAAAAATATTTTAGAAGTTATTTCTTCTACCCCGTTAACAGCGGTACTTGCAAAATTCAAATCCTTTTTATAATTTGATATATCACGAACATTTTTAAATCCCAAATCTGTCCTACATGCTAATACAGCCGGACTTGATGCAATTAATCCAATTATCTCAAGGTCATCTACATTGTAAATTAAATTTTCCTTATATATAATTTTATTAGTAACAAATGTATTTTCCATGACAACGAATGACATAGATTTTTTTTCTTGCATTTCTCGTATACCAAGCTGACCGTTTGCCCCTGGTTTATTAGTAACTATATAATTTAATGATAACTTATTTTTTATCAATGCTCTAGCTATAATATCAGTATTACCACCAACCGCATACCCAACAATTAGTTCTTGTTGACGATTAGCAAAGCTATTTGTTATTAACCCAAAAATTAAAACTAATTTAATTAGAACTTTCATTTTTCATTTTTCCTACTCTGTAAATTTTTTTAAATGATACGAGGCCCTCAGGACCGTTGTCATTTGTATACACATATTTACTAGCCATTTTAACCATAGAGTTTATTCCCTCTTTCCAAATTTGGTAGGCTCTAGATTCTGTATGGTTGATTAAAAACCAATGGTCATACTCTCTATTCCAATCTAAGATTGGCTTATCAGCTTGAAACCAATTATTATTCCAAGTTGAATAAATTATATTTCTCAGCATTTTCTCATGAATAAGATTATAAACTTTAGTACCAATTGGTACAGTCCAAATTTTTTGATGTACAGGATTTAACTCTAAGTATTTTTTAATAACATGTGCTTGTTTACATATTATTTCAAATGCATTTGGGTTCCAGTAAAAATACTCTACTGTTGCATTATCATATCCTTGAAGGTAATTTTCTACCCCCGAATTAGTAGCTCTATCGGTAAAACCAACAACAAAATCATTAAATTTATTAATAGCAGATCTAGGTTTACATACACCTAATATTACACCAATTTTTTGATTTTTATCTAAAACTTTTCTTACATCATCAATAGCAGCAATATCCCACCTGACCCCACTGACCGGGCTTAGTAATTCTCTCCGATTTTCAATCCATCCATCGTCATTGCTTTTTAAATAAGAATCAAAGACATGGTCAGTTAAATCCGATACCGTAATTTTTATATCAGGATATAAATTGTGAATATCTTTCAGCCTAGGTATTGTTTGTAAAACATGCTCAGAATATAATGAATTGGATGAAGATTGATCGTTTTTATCTAAGTTTTTTACTGAAACTGTTCCTTTTTCAAAATGAATAACTAGCAGTTCATCAACCTTTAAATTTTGACGAAGGAAGCTAGTTAACAAATTATGTGAGTCTGCTCCACCACTATATAGAATTATAATATAATCATATTTTTCCCGCAATTCCCTGGCTCTTTTGTCATATAACTCATCAAGAGTTTGGTTAGGTTCTACTGTCCAATCAAATTTATCAAAAGCATTATCATAAAACGCCCATTCTACTTCTTGATTAGTTTCGGTAGCATGAATGCAAGCTAAAATTTTATTAGTAAATGTTTTAGATCCTACACGGTAGTAGCTGTTATTTTTCATATTATGTATTTATTGAGTAAATAATAGTAGTTTATATTTCATCGAATGAATCCAAAAACCTGTATGTTTCCTTTCACTTCATTGAGTGTGTCGCCCCGAGGCGCAATCAGACCATGCTGCATGTATAATAGTCCTGATATGCCCACTTGGGAAAATATCAAAGACTTAACATCGGAAGTACCATGGCCTAGCAAATCTATTAAGATACTTCAAGAAAAAATGTTGAGTGATCGCATAGAAGAATTAACTCCATTGTGCAACTCTTGTTGGGAACCTGAAAATGCAGGACTTGATAGTCATAGATTAAGATACCAAAGATTATTAGCACTTCCAAATGAAGAGTTAATTAAAACCCCTAAACTAACATTTTTAGATTTACAGTTTGGATACTTATGTAATTTAAGTTGTATTATGTGCCATCCCGAAGAAAGTTCACAGGTTCAAAAAACAATTTTCAAATTAATAGACAATACTTCAAATACTAAACAAAAAAAAATTTACCAATCTAAGGTAAATTTATATGACAACCATGATTGGACTGTAGATGAAAATTCGTATCAAAAAGTTTTGGAATTATGCCAGCCTGTCAAGAATATTAAAATATCAGGGGGAGAGCCATTTTTTAATCCAAAATTTAAACCTTTCTTAGAATTTTTATTATCAAAAAAAGTTCCAATTGAATACTTACATGTGACCACAAATTTAACTATATACGATAAAGACATTGTTGAACTGTTAAATAGGTTTACTAATGTTAGATTTAGATTCAGTTTAGAATCAATTGAGAAGGAAGATGATTTCCTCAGATGGCCTAGCAGATGGGAGGACAAACAAGAAAATTTACATGCATATTTAAATCAGTTACACACAAAAAACATTGTTTCTAGTACATGCATTCAAAGTCTAAATTTATTTTCTTTTTTCAAAACAACCAATTATTTGAAGAATCTAAATTATAATATAACCATTCAACACCAAATCGCTGAAAATTCGTTGGCTGGACTCTATTATTCTGATAAACAATATATTCAATATTATTTAAAAAATAATGACACAAATTTTATTTCTAATTACTTAGAAAAAATAATGAATCATAATAATAATTCAGAATTTCAAGTGAATTATTTTTTAGATATGGCTAAATTACAAAACAAAAGTATGCAAAATGAATTTCCAATTTGGTATGAATATCATAATAAATACATGTATGAATGATATTTATAGGCCCATAACAGGACGTTACGTCTTTAATTCAGAAATTTTAAAAAAAGAAATAGATGAATTAATAAAGAATCGTGCTGAAGAAAGAACATTACCTTTTAAAAACGGGAGAAGTATTTACGATCCAAATGGATTATTGTCTATTGCGTCCGAATCAGATTTAAATGACACTACAAGATATTATCTTAACGAAAATCAAGAAAGAGTACCTATTATAGGAAAATTTAAAACTTATCATGTTTTTAATTTAACCTATTTACCTGAGGAACCGGAATCGTTAATAGACATATATAAAAAAGACGATCCAAAAAAAACAATTTTTTGGCACAAATATAAAAAACCTTTCACATGGCGAAATGAGCTATTATCAACTGAAATTAAAAAATCTGTGGAACAATTACCGCTTGAATACATTCAATGTGTAAGATTAATATACATGAGTCCACCTAGTATTGGTCAAATTCATGTTGACAGTCATTATACTTCTAATGTTAGATATTATAAAGAAGGATTTGCTAGCATTAGTTTTAACATAGATCATGGTGAAGGGACGTTAAATTATCTAGATAGAAAAGGTGCTCAACATTCGGTTGACAATAATGTTAAAATTTTTCATTTTGATGACAGTGCGCCTCACGGAGTAACCCCAATTAAAAAAAATAGATATCAATTAAGAATATGGGGCAAATTAGCGATTCCTTATGAGGATCTATTTTGAAATATTATTCCCCATTAAAAATTCAATCTAAAATTGTTAAAAATATATTAGATAAGGTTGAGATTTCTAAAGATTCTGATTGGATATTTCATTCTACTCAAGATATTTTTTTATTATCAATAGACGATTTTAAATTAGATCCCAAAATAGTGGAAATTATTGAGGAATTTGGGGATAAAAAAAGAATTGGTGTATATAAATTAGCGCCTAATGTCTGTTATAATTGGCACTTCGATGGAAAACGAAAATCGTCAATAAATATGCTGCTAGACGGGTTTGATAGTCTTTGTATATTTGGAACTGACATTGGCGATAATAGATTGTCTAATTTAGATGTACTTACATATCATCCAAATACATATTACTTGATGAATGTAAAAGAACTGCATACTGTTTTGAATTTTAATAACATGCGATATGTATTAAGTATCAGTTTGCCAAATTACGATTATGAAGACCTTTTAAAAATTTTTGAAATAAAAAAATTATTGTAATTTTAATTCAAAATTTTTATTAATTTTATGAAGATATTCATAAAATTCATCATTTAATCTTGATTTATGCCTATTAGTAAATGTAATTACTAATGCAATCCTTTTATCTGTTAAAAATTTAGCACCGTGAACAATGTCAGTTCTAAAGTAATACCAAGTTTTTGGTTTTAAAATTGTATTAGTTATTTCTTTCCACCCTCTTATATCTCGTATATTTTTCATTGTTTCATGTTTATATAACGAGCTATTTGGATCATGGTACCAACTAGTAACAATGTTTTCACCGCCCAAATCTATAAAATATATAAGTTCACCGGCTCTTCCCATATCAACATGTGGGGTTTGCCAACCAGTTTTTTCTGTGGATTTGGGCCATGTTGTTTGAAGATGAACCATCCAATCACCTATTGGATCTTCCACCCCGCCATATTTATATGGAAATTCAGAAAGTAAAGGAAAGGTTTTTTTAGCCCATTCAATCATAGGTTCTAATTCATTTGGATCTAGCTTATGATGTAAGAAATAAGCGATATTTGAAAATCTTCCATCATCAGTATCAACATATGCTCTTCTATTAGGATCATTTAATTGATCTAGTTCATTAGCTATTAATCGTTGCGGATCAGGTTTATAGTTTTTAGGAACAGGGGTCTCCAAATTTCTATCCCCTAAGTTCATATCCATATAGCAAAGAATTTTAGAATAGTCCATTTTGTCTCATAAATATCTATTTATAATAAGAGAAGTTAAATGTTTTTTACTGGCCATAATAATTGGTATCAATGGGGGTATGACAATAAAAATTGGTTAGGAAGACGAGATTCGATAAATCAAACATTTAGTAGTAGATATGTTATTGATGAAATAAAATCAATGCCATTTGCAGAAGCTTTGGATTATAACTTAAAGACCTTTGTTAATGACTTTCCAAATGAAAAATATGCATTGTTATTGTCCGGAGGGTCAGAAAGTGAAACAGTGTTCCGAACCTTTATAAAAAATAAAGTTGACTTTACTCCATATATTTTTCGTTATGAAAACGACATAAACATTTACGATGTATCATACGCTATTACACTGTGTGAATCACATGAGAAAAAATATAGGTTAATTGATCTAAATTTAAAAAAATTTTTTGAACATGATGCCGAAAAAATAAGCGAATATGCTCAAATTGACAACCCCCGTTTGTTACCACAATTAAAGTTTTTAGATTATATTGATGAAATGCCAATTGGCTGTCACGGTGAACCGAGCTGGCATAGGCTTAATCATAGTTACGAAGAGCCTGGTATATGGGTTAATTCTGAATTTGAATTTGAAATGGGATGGGACAAATATATTCAACGCACCAATCGAACATCTATAATGTTATGGTTTAAATATACCCCCGAACTTGCATTAGCATATAACCAAACACCGTGGATTAATACGTTAATAAATGACGGATTTTATGGTAAGCTTGGGCCTAGAAGTACAAAAATTCAAGCATATAAACAAGTTTACCCTGAAATGCTTTTTAGAAAAAAACAAACCGGATTTGAAAAAATTGAATTCGTTATTGACGAATTTGAAAAATTTTTATATCAAAAGTATAATGGATTTTTATACCGAGGAATAGTACAACGATCTAGAGAGGAAGTTTTTAAAATATTATTGAAAAATGTAAATACTTTTATGACGTTACTGCCGTAACTAATTGATGCGTAATATTATTTTCCAAACAATAAGCGTCTATTAAAGATTCAAATCTTGCCAAACCTAAAGGATCCGATTTAAAGTTTAGATATTGCTCTTCACTTTGCCAAATATTATGCATAGTAAGAGTTAGATTATCTTCTGAATATTCAAACTGTGAGGTTAACCAAAACATAGTCTGTACATAATTATTACTAAAGTTTATACAGTATTCAATTTCCTCCGGTGAAGAAAATGACCATTGTGGTATATAAAAATTTACTGAAGTGCTAGGTCTTACTTGAGTTCTTGTCACAGTGTACATACTATTCTCCCATTATAATGTATTTATTATAATTAGAATTAAACCTTTGGTTACCAAAGGTTTAATAGTCCATCACAGAAGTTCGTAGTCCTGTTTACCTACTCCACATTCAGGACAAGCAAAATCATCAGGTAAATCTTCCCAATGACCTTCTAGTTCTTCATTGTGGACATGACCACATACGATACAAACGTGTTCTTGATTAGCCATGAGTTAACTCCTCCAATTTTTGTAGATAGGCGGCCGCATGACGTTCTTCAACTCGCTTAAGAGCGGCAAAACGTTTTTCTGCCTTAGCTAAAATTTGTGCAAATTGTTCAGCATGCTCTCGGCTTTCTTCAATTTGTTCACCAAATTCTTTGACTGCATGACCATACATTTCATCGGATGCTTGTCCTTGGAACGTTGGATACATTTCCATGTATTCGTAAGTTTCCCCTTCAATGGCTTTAGTTAAACATTCTACAGTATTGGGCTTGCCAATAAGTAATTCAAGATGCCCCCAAGCATGTTTGAGTTCTTGGTCCGCTGTATGCTCAAAATGTTGGGCAATATCTTCATGCCCTTCTTCACGAGCGATCCGAGCAAAATAGCGATATTTAATATGAGCCATTGATTCGCCTGCCAATGCGCTCTCTAAGTTCTTAAGTGTGTTTGACATAATGTCTCCTTTGTGTGTGATGTTATTTAGTCAAAAAGGGCCGTACGGCCCTTTTTATCATTTTAAATTAGTTTAAAATGAGTGAGTGTACGCTACGTTATAGCTGTGATTGAAACTGTCACCACGAACTAGGTCATAACGAAGACCAACACTATCATGCTTAGTGATAGCATAACTAACACCTGCACGAGCAGTATGAGTTGTGTCAAGATTGCCGTTCGTGCCAAAACCATTGCGGAAACGATAACCAACTTTAGCGGTTAGCTTGTCAAACATGGTGTATGTAACACCTGGCTCAACACTATAGTAACCAAAATTAGCGCCATTAGTAAACTTCTCACCTGTAGCAACACGGGTGTAAACACCAACTGGGCCAACTGGCATAGAGCCAGTAACACCAATTTCAATACGGTCGCTAAGTGCTTTAGTACCAGCCTGTTGATAGGCAGTAAAGCCAATATCACCAGCAAACATTTTGCCAAATGATTCTTTAACGCTGAGTTGATAGTTGCTGCTGTCGCGGGCACCACGATCACCCTTTTGGATTTGATCTTCAAGAGTAATGCTGGCTGCATTGGCTAGACCAGTAACAGCCATTAGTGCTGCGATTGCGAAAACTTTCTTCATATAGATATCTCCTTTAAAAAGTTTCATACAGTATATATTTATTCTAAAGTGGTGTCAATATAATTTTTACCCATAAAAAATGTATAAATATTAAAAAAGGACAATATATGAGTGAGATTGTAATACCTTCAATTCGTGAAACATTGCGTATACAACGTTGGGACGATCATAGATACTATCATCATAGCAGAATTAATCAATTCTTACATTTGATTTCGGCTACCAGTTTCTTGGTAGCATATGTATATTTGTTCATTAATCCTGTTATCAGTTCTTACATCGCTTGGTTCATTGCTATGACAACACGCCAAATTGGGCATTTCTTTTTTGAACCCGATGGTTACGATGAATATAATAAGGCCACTTTTGAATACAAAGAAAAAATCAAAGTAGGTTTCAATCTCAAACGTAAACGAGTGTTACTAGCATGTTGGGCAGCAGTACCTATACTAGCTTACTTTGATGCCGAACTTTTTAACTTTATCATGCCCGATGCTAGCCCAGATACACTGTTTAATCGTATTGGGTGGGGTTGGTTATGGTTGGGTGTAGCAGGTGTAGTATTTAGAATGATTCAACTTACCGCAATCGATAGTCGCCGAACTGCTATTACTTGGTGTATTAAGATCATAACAGATCCATTCCATGACGTAATTATCTATCGTAACAGTTGGTTATATTTGTTGCGGGGCCAACTCATTGACCCCGACTTAAGACAAGACTACGAAGATTAATTTTCAAGACTTAGATATTAAATAACTGATGTACTATTTAGAATTGCCTAATTTTCCAACAGATGTACTGACCGAGCAGTATCAACGTCCAGGCTCGTATGATATTAAAGTTAATTATTGGAATGTTAAAATAGAATTTTTTAAAAAACAGATAATTGATTTTTTTGTAAGTCATAATCTAGAATTAAAAGATGGAGAAATATTTAAGAAAAGTCCCGGAATAATAGGTATTGTTCATACTGATGTTGTTTGGGATAGTTTTCAATCTGCATGGACCCGTTGGCATTGTGCTGTTAATATTAACCTTGACAACACTAATTCATTGATGTATTGGTTTTCAACTACCGATACTGAAGTGTATCCCATGCCAGGAGCAACTGGATTAAGAGGAATTCATTATGGCACTAAAAATAATAACAACTTTCATGACCGTGATGAATATACAGTCCTCGATAGTTTTTGCATTAATGGTCCAACGCTAGTAAGAACCAGTGTTCCTCACTTGGTTAAGAATTTAGATAATAAAGATCGATGGTGCCTTAGTCTAAGATTTAAGGGAAACCCAACTTTTGAAGAATGTGCTAAGAAATTGCTCCTTTAAAGTGATCTACACCAAGACTACGAAGATTAATTTTTAGACATTGACCCAATTTTATTAGGCATATTCATTCTGTCTTCAATGACGGCAATATGCTGACGATTCTCAGCAATCATGTCACGATTCTTTTGAATCTCTTTCTCTAAGTCTTGTCTTAGTTTCTCTCTCGCTAACTCTGCACCTGAGTTGGTTGCTTGTTTGTTATCACTAGTAACCACTAGAGAAATCTTACCATTTAATATAGTAACATCGTGGCTGAGATTTTGTAGGGCACTCATTAGATAAACTACACATGAGAATAATAATGGTAATAGAGCAAAACTAATCTTTTCAATTAATTGGCTTTTGGCGTGTGCTTGGTCAACTTTTTCCTGCATATCCATAATCTCCTCTTTTAACTATTTATTATAATATACTATTTACCAGCTAGTGGATTATCTATAGCTTTTTGAATCTTTTGGTCAACTTCTCTTTTTAGTACTTCTACTTCACGGTTTATTTCTCTACGGGCAGTAGTAAACTCTGAATTAATCTCTTTACGAGTTTGTTCCATATCTTTGCGTATGGTAGCAGCCTCACTACGGGCTCTTTCTAAATCTTCACGCACTGCTTTACGCATATCACGCATTTCTTGTTCAGTTTCACGCTGTGCTTGTTTAACGCTGCGTTCTACTTGTTCTGTAACACTTTCATTACGACGGATATCATTCTTTAAATCGTTTTTGATATCTCTAGTATAGTCACTAGTCTTGCCTGAATTTTCTTCCATTACAGCCAATCGTTTATCAAAGCCCGACAGATCAGGAGCAGTGTATTCAGAAATCTTTTTCTTCATACTTTGATAGTCTTTATATACTTCAAAACAGCCATATAAGCCACCCAATGTACTACTAACAATAGTAAATGCTACCATAAGTTTAGCAGGGGTAAATTCATAGCCACCAATACTAATTACAGTATCTTTGCTAGCATATTTTTTTACTGCGGCTTCGGCGTCATCAATCTTAGCGTCTACGCTTTTAATTTCTTCAGTCATATCATCTCCTATACTGTTGTTCTATCATCTGTTGATGCAGGCGGTCTGTTGATAACTGTCTTAACGCTCTAGCATTATCAACTGGTACTTGATTCTTATAGATTTCTTTTGGTTCATACATTTTCCCATCTTTGAGTACTAAATTAGTATAGTTACTGTAACCAACTGGAGTAGTAGCCATCTTATTAATATCTACATTACCTGCTAGTTCGTTTGCTGCGACATTAGTTTTTACTTTTTGATTTGACTCTGTAGTAGAATTTGTAGTTACAATCGGTTTTGTTTCAACTACTTCATTAAGTGGGTCTGTGCGATTAGTCACAAATCCTGCTGTACTGCTAACCTGTTCTACTTCCGCTTGTCTAGTAAAACTCACCTGCTGTGCTGTGGTCTGTTGCTGCTGTTCAACAGGTGCTGCTGCCATAGCATAAAACAATGTGTTCTGAGGTTGTACATAGGCAAACGTCATAGAAGATTGTTGATCGGTTGAAGATTGTGAAAATACAGGTGTATTTGGTGTAGTAATTGTTGAAGTTACTGCGGTCGCCACTGTTGTATTAGCAGATTTGTTAGGTTGCGGGGGTAGACTACTTGTTACTGTAATTTGAACAGGTTGAGTTGATTGTACCCTGTTAAAATAAGTTTGAGCAGCAGATATCATGCTATATTGTGAATCATTAGCCGTTGATGTAGTAGGTGACACAGCAGCAACTACGGGTGTAGATACTCTCAATGGGGCGGTTTGAACAGTTGTTGCCACTGTGACAGATTTATTTTCTGTATTAAGGGATGCTGCATTAATCATTGATGGACCTGATTGCGCTTGGCTAACAGGCGCATTCGCAGTAGCAGTATTGGCTTGTCGTTGAGTCTGTACCGATAAGTTGGATAATGTTTGGCTCATTGTCACTGCGGCTGCGGCCACTGACACTGCCTGTTGTTGAACCTGATCCCCAGTTGCTGCTGCTTCTGTTATAGCCATTTGCACTGCGGAATTTTGTATTGTCTGCTCACGTTGTTGGTTCTTGGCAATTGTGCTGAGTGCTGCTGCTACAGTTTTGGATTGAGGACTGCCTTTGGTCGTTGTGGTATTACTTGTTTGCTGTGGGGGCAATGATTGGACAACGTTAACAGTGGTACTAGATACAGACGGTTCTATTGTTGGCGTAGATACTGTATTGCTAGCACTAAGTTTAGCAGCCATTGCTTGAGCAAAGCCACTACAGTCGGAACTATACAATGGATTCTTAACGCAAGGATCTGGTGTATAGATTAAGCTCATTGAATAATTGCCAATTGAAGACCCTACACCAGATGCTCCTCCTGAAAGTCTAATATTGCCCAGTGAAGTTTGATTCATACTGCTTGATAGTAGAAGTTGTGAATTTACTGTTCCACTAGTACCTTCACTGTTGAAACTATGATTTCTTGAAATTAGTGTTTGATTATTACTGTTGGTCATTGAAGCACTAGCACTTACATATGCTGGAGTGTTCATCATCCAACTACATGACCCATCTTGATTCCAAGCAGTACATCCAAAGAACCCTTGCCCTACTGTATAATCAAATTTATAATTAAAGCCATGTACTGTAGCACCAAACCCAGCACTTTTTAATGCTGTGTTAATAGCAACTACTTGAGTCATTGAAGTAGATACAGCATCAGGATTTGGGGCAAGATTGCCGGTAGTTATTATGTTACCAAATCCCGAGCAAGTAGAACTGTAAGCAGGATTTAATTTACAAGGATCTACCGTGTATAGCAAATTGAAACTGTCAACATGAACTCTAGGGCCATAATAGCCTAGCCAAGTATTTTGATCCTTTCCAGTAAAACTAACTGTTAGGCTACTAGCTGAAGCAATATCATAGCGATTATTAAAAAATTGCGTACCCGAAAATGAAGTAAAGCTTGGCAAGTTTTGATTATAGTTGTAGTTGAAACTTTCTATAATATTACCAGTAGCTCCCTTTAGCGATACATTACCGGTCAGTGTTCCCCTATTACCCTCGTAATTGTTGAGGTCATTATTGATTTGCCATAGGTATCTGTATCCACTAAGTTGAACTCCTGCTCCAGCATTTGCCAATGCTTGATTAATAGCAACTGTTTGACTAACAGTGCGAGAAGCATAACTAAAGATGATGTTACCCGTGCCAGGATTATATGCTGGTGTAGGTCCACCACTGGTTCCACCTGCCTCACCAGTAACAGTATTGTTCCATGGTAGTCCCCCACCTAAATTCAGTATATTATTAGTACTGTTAAGTTGTAGTCCTGTAACTGGATCTAGATTTTGAGCATTAATGGAAGCCGAATAGCTTGAAAGCAACCATGCCCAACAAACTACCCAACCCAATTTTCTTAAGAGAATCATCTTCTTTTACCTCTATTGCTACTGGCATTTTTTCAGGATTAGCCTCCCATGCTGCTCTTGCTGCTTCACCTATCTTACCTTCATACGGGCAAGGTGTGCCTGCGCTCCACATAGCATCAAACACACGGCGATCCTGACACATTGTGGCAACTGCTGCTACCTTCATACCCATATCGTAAAGTGTTTTGGCTAACTTTAGTCTTTCGCAATTAACATCTCTAATAGTAGAACCACTACTAACACCAAAGATTTGTGTTTGAACAGCACCACTTACACCAGTGGTACATAGGTCAGCATTACCACCACTCATCATTGTGGGGGCAATGGCTGTGGGAGGAGGTTGAATGACTCGTTGTGTAATTTCTGATGAGTTAATATTGCGGTTAGTCATGTCACCAGTTTGTACGTTTTGATTGACATTGTTGCTATTATTAACATTATTGCTAGTACTTGCACTTACACTAGTGTTGACATTATTGTTATTGTTAGTCATTGTACCAGTGTTAATGTTATTATTGGTATTGACATTACTATTTGTGCTGGTACTAGTATTAATATTTCTATTGGTCATACTGCCACTAGTAATATTATTATTGGTGTTGACATTTGTGCTTGTGCTTGTGCTGGCATTGTTATTATTGTAAGTCATTGTGCCAGTGTTCACATTAATGTTTTTATTAGTACTTGTGCTAGTATTGACATTATTATTGTTATTAGTCATTGTACCATAGTTGAAATTGGTACTGGTATTAATGTTTTTATTTGTGCTTGTACTGGTATTGATATTTTTATTAACGTTGTTGCTAGTACTGACATTATTATTATTGTATGTCATTGTACCAGTATTGACATTGATGTTTTTATTGGTATTAGTGCTGGTACTTGTGCTGGTATTGTTATTATTATATGTCATCGTACCTGAATTAATATTATTATTGGTATTAACACTAGTACTAGTACTAGTACTAGTACTAACATTGTTGTTATTATTAGTCATTGTACCACTATTGACATTATTGTTGTTGTATGTCATTGTACCACTATTAACATTGTTATTAGTATTAACACTGGTACTGACATTGTTATTATTGTTAGTCATTGTACCGGTGTTTACATTGTTATTGTTGTAGGTTACTGTTCCACTATTAACATTATTATTGTTATTATTGTAGGTAACCGTACCACTGTTGACATTGTTATTGGTTACAGTGCCACTTTGAATATTATTATTTGTATTGACACTGGTATTGAGATTAGTACTATTACTGTTTACTGTACTAGCACTGGTGCTGGTACTATTACTGGTGCTGGTATTATTGGTATTAACCGTACTGGTGCTATTACTTGTACTATTGGTGTCTACTAATGTCTTAGAATCGTATCCACCTTGATTAATTAAGGTTTGAGCATTAACCGTAATTGCAGACAACAATATACTGGTATATACCAATATTTTTTTAAGCATAAACTTTTCCCCTATTGTTAGAGAAGTTACTTAATATTTACTCTATTATCATTAACATTTATCTACTAAGTTATCTCTGAAGATGCGCCAACATTCTTCCCAACTCCAACGTAGGCTAGCTTCTTCTACACGAATACGATCCAATCTTAAACATTGATCTATGGCTGTTTTTAAATCTTCATCCATATAGCCTGTAACACCTTGATCTATAACATCTTTAGGTCCAACAACTGGATATGCTGCTACTGGTGTACCACAGGCCATTGCTTCAATCATTACTATACCAAATGTATCCCAACGACTGGGGAATACAAATACATCAGCATCGGCATAATATTTGGCTAGTTCTGCCCCACGCTTCACCCCAACGAATTCAACATCAGGGTATTCACGCTCCATACGGCGCCGGCATGGGCCATCACCTACTACTATTTTGGTAGCACCGGGATATGCTAACCTACAAAACTCATCTAAATTCTTTTCTTTACTAACACGCCCTACGCTTAACAATATGGGTTGTGACTGTTCTGTAGCTGTTCTAGTGCTACTACCAAATATGCTACGATCAACCCCGCGAGTCCAAGGTTTAATATCAGTTCTAAATCCACGATTGGCTAGATCATCCACCATGCTTTGTGTAGTAGTTAGTACACGACCGCTGTGTTTATGAAACCAGCGTAAATAGCGATAACTCCAACTTGTTGGTATGCCCGCAATCTTTTCTAGTGCTTCGGGGAAACGAGTGTGATAACTGGTATTGTAACACCAACCCCAATAGTCCATCCAACAACGAGCAGCGAAGCCTACTGGCCCTTCTGTAGCAATGTGTATGTAGTCAGGATTTACTTTTTCAATAATCCTGCCAATCCCCCAAGTCCAACTAAGTTTGATCTCATTATAACCAGGGCAGGGAATATTATGGAACTGCCTGGGGTCAAGATAAACAAAATCATACCCATCACGCTCAGCCAAAACTTCCAAGTTATGAAATGTTGTAACAACGCCATTGATTTGTGCAGGTTCATTGTCGGTTATGATTAATACTGTTTTCATTTTCACGCACCTCTGACCAAGTTATAATTTCCCAACGACCATCCCAATGTTCAACTAGTGCGGTACAACTTTCACACCAGTCACCATCGTTCATGTAGATTACGCCGTTGATTTCTTTGATTTCAGCCTTATGTATATGCCCACAGATCACACCATCGTAGCCCTTCTTTTTGCAATAACCGGCTAGATTTTGTTCAAATTGAAACATAAAGTCTACCGCTTTTTTGACCCGGTGCTTAAGGTACAAGCTAAGGCTCCAGTAGCCAAAACCCAAACGATGACGAATCCAATTGAGTTTAGTATTGATATTGAGTACGCAGTCATATGCTTTGTCTCCTAATATGCTGAGCCAAGGGGCCAGCCTAGTAATACCATCAAATAAATCACCATGAACTACAAGATACCTTTTTCCATCTATACCGGTGTGAATAGCCTGATTACAGATTTTAATACGACCAAAACTAACACCATATGGTATAAGTGGGCGTAAAAATTCATCATGATTGCCTGCTACATAAACTACCTGTGTTCCGTGTTTAGCATGTCCTAATACACGGCGAATGACATTGGTATGGCTTTGATGCCACTTTAATGTGTTTTGTTTCATTTTCCACGCATCTATTATGTCACCCACTAGATACAGTGTTTCACATGTATTATGTTTAAGAAAGTTGTTTAGATAGTCTGCTTTACAGGCTTTGGTACCGAGATGTACATCACTGATAGAGATTGTACGATAAGTTTTTTGCGCCATACTACTATTTAACAATAGTTATATTACAAACCTATTACATATAAAAGCAACAACATAAAGAAATTAATTATGTATGGTAAGTTACTATTATTTCTTCTTTTTCAAAACTCGGGAATATGAATTCATTATTATGATGCATTCTTTTATTCTTTTCTAAATTTTCAAATCCAATTCCTAACATTACTAATGGATTATCTTCTAAATTTAATATTTCTTTTATTACTTGATTATTAAAACAAGAACAAAATCCGGTGTAATACCCTAGAATATGGGATATCATATTTATATATCCAAGAGCGATTCCTATTGAAATATAAGCATCTCTTACATAAGAACTATCGGTAGATTCTCTAATCTGATCAGGATATCTTTTTTTATTAATTATTGAATCGCTTGGCGATTTACGTTCAAACACTAATAATAGATTAGCTAAAACTTGAGGATTTGTATAAATGTGACCAAACCCTAAAGTGTTTTCATGTATTTTTTCAATAATTTCCCTGTTCGTAATAGCATGAATTTTATAATGTGCAATATTTTGTTTACTTGGACATTGGGTAGCAGCCGTTATAATTACATCTAAATCTTCTTTTGAAATTTCTTTAGATAGATTCCAATTCCTCTGACAATGCTGGCTTCGATTAATAATATTCTTAAGTTCAGGTTGATCTAATATCATTTACTCATTCTCTTAATCCTAAGTATTTATTCTAACCATAAAAAAAGAGCCTCACGGCCCTTTAGTGCTGGTTACGAGCTTCCAGCGATCCCTCTATCATGGGTCCGTTTTAAACAACCTTTTAATCCATATTCTTAATCTAAGTATTACTTTCCCAATAAACTGTCGACCTTTGCTTCAACTGCATCTAACCGATGTTCAATTTCATCTAGTGCAGGATCTGCTGGAGCGGAAACTGCTTCAAATATTTGTTGATGGACTTCAGAATTAACTGCTTCTCCTGTTGCTGTTGAAACAATATGAGCTACCGCAGCGGCAATTTCTTCTGTACCTGCAGTTGGTGCAGGCATTTCAGCAACTGCTGCTGTAATAGCGGCTGTAATTGCTTCAGGGTCTGTGACAACTTCAGGCTCTGCTGTAACAACTGCTAGTACCGCTGCTTTTACAATATCAGCAACTTCAGGGTTAACAATTGCATCTGCTTCGTGTTGAGCAGCTACTACATCGCCAACAATGCCTGCGGCTTCTGCATGGTCAGCACTTGGTGAAAGTGCTAGTACATCTTCAACAGAAACTGGTGCTTCATCAGCTACGGAATAAACAATGGCGTCAATATGGCTCTCAGTTTTTTCAGCGATCAAATGATCAACTTGAACTTCAACAACTGACAATCTGGTGTCTAGTTCTTCAATGCTTGTGGCATAATCTGTGTTAACTTCTGTGCCAGTTAGTGTTGCTAACTTAGCTTCTACTGCTACTAATCTTGCGGCTAAATCTTGTAATCTCATGGGTTGCTCCTTTAGGTTAGGTGAGTGAATCATGTCCACTCACCCTTATTTAACTGCTACTATATTAAAGTAATATTACAAAATATCAGAAACTCAATAATAGTAGCTGTCCACCTTCAACCAGTTCAGCAGCATTAGTACCAGTGGCTAGTTTATGATTTTGATCAACCAACAAGAAGTAACGCTTGCCATCTGTACGACCTAAGATACTAGTGATTTCAATGATACCGCTGGTTTCTTCGTCATTGGTCTCAGTTCCAACAACACCTGTGTAATAATCACCAAACAGCTTCTCATCATGTTGAGCAAGTAGTGTCAATGCCTTAGTAACAGGATTGTATTTCCAAATCTTACCATTGTGATTGTTACCACCAACATCCTCTTGTAGAATGATTGTGCCATCGCTAGCAACAGTCATGTTGTCAAACATCTGTGTTCCATGAATACGGCCGGCAACTGTAACAGTTTCAGTACCATCGAGCACCATTTCAAGGATGCCACCCGATTCAGGACGGGTTAAATCAGTAAATGTCATGCTCCAAAGGCGTGTGCGACCAACTTGAGCAGTATTAGTAATACTGGTATTGATCTTGCCCCCGGTGTTGTCTTTAGCAGCATCTACTGTGTTGGTTGTTACAAAGTAGTAGCGGTTCTTGTTAACTGTATCCCAAGCACCATCTTCTGGACGCAAGAAACTTGTACCAGCAACACCAGTTACTGGGACATTAGGAACAAAACTAAATGTAGCAGTCTTATTGACCAGTCCTAGTCCAGCATCAACAGCGGTAGTTTCATTAGCAGCAACACCGCCAACATTGACCACAGCACGATATAGCGTACCATTAGTTAGACCTGCTTTATCAACTTCAGTAGCACCAGTCTTGTTTTTAGTGCCAACATACATATAAACACCATTGCTGCCACTGTCGCTATTGGCCATAACAATGGTCTTGTCACCGCTGTTGGGATGTGCGATTAGATTTTCCCAGCCTACACCAAATGTGGTAAATCCACCAAAGTGTGGGAGAATGTATGCTTTGCCTTTGTCTGCTCCGCTGGCCACGATAGCAAGACCGCGTCCCATTGTAACAGTACCGTTAGCGGTTTCTTCACCAGTCATAAACATTTTAACCGAAGAACCATTGCCTGTTGCTGAGTTGAAGAAAGCGCCGGCTGCTGGTAGATCGGCTGAACAGAAACGCTGAAATGCTACAGCAGTTTGCTCGGCCCAAGCACCATTGACCTGTGCATAAACTTTTTTCATTAGGTCACTACCGCTCTTGACCTGTAGAGTAGTTTTATCAATAACCCACTCACTAACAAAAGCACCAATACCACCATGAGCACGGGCAATACCAACAGTGTTGGCCAGTTCATGAGCCATTAGCACGGTGAATGTGTTGTCACCATTATCATAAGCACCCAGTCCATCTGGAATACCCACCATGCGATAAGTGCCAACAGCGTCACCAACGGTTAAGATACTGGCAACTTTAACGCTGCTGTCAATTGGAACAATGTAGGGATCTACTGAACTGCTAACTGCTTTGCCTGATGTAAAACCAGTAACTTCTTTAGGTGCTGCTACAGTGGTGTCATCGCTACCACATGCTGTTAATAGAGCCGTTGCTACGGCTACTGCTAGAACGGTATATTTCATTTTAAAACTCCTTTTGTATGTTTGTTTATTTGACTAACTTTGCCCAATCGGCACGAACTTGATCCTTAACCTTTTGGGGTAATGGAACATAATCTAGGTCTGTAGCGTCCTTGTCACCCTTTGTATAGACCCAATCAAAAAATTTGGTAACTTGTTTTGTTCGCTCTCCAGTAGGATATATGAGAATAAATGTAGCGGCAGTAATAGGCCATCCATCTAAATCATTGAGATTAACTGCCATGTTGGGCACTGACCAGTCAGCAGTCTTGGCACTTTCAGCAAATGTTAAGTCATCTGGTTGAACTACAGCACCTTTGCGGTTCTTCATGGCCACATGAGTTAGTTTGCTCTGTTTAGCAAATGCGTACTCAACATAACCAATTGATCCTGCTAGTTGTTGAACGTTAGCAGCAACACCAGCATTACCTTTACCTGCTGAAAGACTTGTTGGCTTCCAAGTAACAGTTTTACCTGTACCAGTACCTGTTTTGAACTCAGGACTTACTTTACTCAAGTAATCAGTAAACACAGCAGTTGTACCTGATCCATCAGCACGAACCACTACATTGATAGCAGCATCAGGAAGTGCTAGACCTGGGTTAAGTTTAACAATAGCAGCATCGTTCCACTTGCTGATTTTACCTTGATAAATGTCAGCTAGTGTCTTGCCATCAAGAATCATTTTACCTGGCTCAATACCTTTGATATTGATTACAGCAACAACTCCACCGATAACTGATGGGAATTGATATAGTCCAACTTCTTTTAATTTAGTATCTGGTGTAGGATCATCACTAGCACCAAAGTCTACGGTTTTAGCAATGATTTGAGCGACACCGCCACCACTTCCGATTGGATTGTAGTTAACAGTAGTACCAGTTTCTTTGTTGTAGGCTGCTGCCCATTTTGAATAAATAGGAGCCGGGAAAGTTGCCCCGGCTCCAGTAATCTGTGCTTGTGCAGCAAATGCGGCTGCGGCTAATAGAATTCCAACAATTTTTTTCATCTAATTTCCTTTATAGTATTGTGCATTTGCACAATACTATTTAAACATATTAATGTTACAGGAATATTACAAGGCGCCCAAAATAGGTAATATTTTTAGAAAATTAAATTAGACAGATTGTTTTGATTTATAATCTTCAATAGCCGACTTGATTGCGTCTTCTGCTAAGATTGAGCAGTGGATTTTGACTGGCGGGAGGGCGAGTTCTTCTGCAATCTGTGTGTTTCTAATTGTTGCTGCCTCGTCGAGGGTTTTGCCTTTAACCCACTCTGTGACAAGACTTGAGCTAGCAATCGCTGACCCGCACCCATACGTTTTAAATCTAGCATCTTCTATTACTCCATTTTCATTTACTTTAATTTGAAGTTTCATCACATCACCGCATGCTGGGGCTCCGACTAGTCCAGTACCTATTGTATTGTCAATTTCAAATTTTCCAACATTGCGTGGGTTTTCATAATGCGATAATACTTGTGGTGAATAAGCCATTGAAGTTCTCCTTTGTTGTATTTAGTCATTAGTGGGAGATTCAAAAACTAACCACCCCAATTTAAATAAGTCATCTTTAATTTCTTCCGTGATTACACTTTCACTAACATAGCCCTTCATACCATCTTCGTCACCATTACCGAGACCACTGCCCATACCAGAACAATACCAATCCATGTAGTCACCTTGTTCTCTGATATCCGCTACGATGCCACCGGCATATCTCCAAGAACAACTCCATGTTTTTTCTTCAAGAATCGGCCATACTTCATTTTTTATAAACTGATTATTACATAGTGCGGCATAAAGAGTCTGAGCATACCTATCATCTTTACATTTTTCTGCCATCCAATCGGAAGTCAACAAATCATATTCCATATTGTTTTCTTGCCATGCAGCACTGCGCTCATTAATCAATCGTTCACCTATCATCTTTTCCCAAAAATTTAAGTAGTCTTGGTTAGGTTCTTGATCCTTTTCTTTACATCTTTCTATGTAACTTTGACGCTGAAAGGTGTACTTATCAGGACTAGAACGAAGTTTAGACATTTACTTAAAATAGATAAGCACCAGTGCCATTGCTTGAAGCATAAATCCTACGCCAATAGTAGCGATATTAAGCAAGTCTTTAAGCAAAATTGCACGGAAAAATAACAAACATAGTGCAGACCACAACATCAATACAACATCTACATTAGGGGCTTTGTCAGTTAACCCTGTCATCAGTGCTAACAAAGATGGCAGAGTAGCCGCATGAAGCGCAATATTTGCTAGCCAACCTAAAGTATCCGCAGAAATTTTGTGTAGTTTAGTGGTAAAAAATTCAATTAAAGATGTATAAAGGTCTACTAACTTAGTCATCATGCTTTGTCCTTGTAAAAAATATGATTGCCGATTTTGTTAATTTTTTGGTATGGCCAAGCTGGGTTTACATACACAGCATGATAATACAGTGCATCGTGCAAACTGTCAAGTCTAAATCCTTCTAACAACACTTTTTTGGCTACCGCATAACTTTCTTTATATGCTTCGTCTGTGGGCTTATTTTTATTCTTGCCTATACAATACCAACTAAATTGGCATACTACCTTTTCCATGATGATGTTCTTTTGGTAAACTACAGCACATACATCTTTGGGAAATCTAGGATCATCTACACGATTAAGGGTTACTTGAGCAACTGCTACTTTACCCTCAAACGACTCTTGCGCCGCTTCTTTATAAATATTCATAGCCAAACAATCTAGTGTTCTGTCTACATTTTTTGCGGATACATATGACCGAGGTTTTTCTAAAGCCACTTCTTGAACAGAGCCAAACTTAAAAGCGGTTACTGCGTTAATAACTACTGCAAGTAATAAAATACCAAAAATACTATTAATCATTCTGATTGAAAATGCCATTTTCAACTCCTTTTAGTAAAAGTAACTCGTCGGATGAGTATATCATCCTTTCCAATTCCACTCAATAGAAACGGGTTACTTAATTTATCCAACAGTCACAATTGCACTTGATGACTTCTTCAATTGCATCTGCTACATTGTAAACTGATGGCGACAAAACTGCTGCGGTCAGAGCCGCATTTAGATTTGGTGGAATAAGGTTGCTCACCGGTGATCCGGCTAAACTACCTGGGAACGCAGGTCCTCCTATATCTAATGGAGTACCTTGTGAATTTGGACCTCCTGCTATAACAGCAATAGGTTCTAACCCAGCTGATCCAGCTTCTAAAATTGCAGAAACTAAACCTGATCTGGGGTTAACTGATGGTTTGGAAATACCACCTGCAATAGGACTAGTAGCCGATATGATAGGTTGAGCGGGCCCTGTTCCATTTTTAGCAGGTCCTAATAAATTTTTATTATTAGGATTATTTCGTGCTGTATTTAAAATTTGTTTAATAGGTGATATAGGCTGAGTTGTTGCTAACTTAAATTGAGTAGTATTAGGGTCATAATACCCAATTGGCTGAGCAACAGAATTGCTAGGTAAAGTAAAGGTAGTATTTGGGTTATCAAAGTCTCCGTTAATACCTGTAACTGTAATTCCCTCTATGCCTGTAGGTAGTGTGCCATTAGAAATCAAAATTTCTATTTCTTGTTGATCCAATTCACCTGGTATATTATTGTCTAACTCTATACCGATCTCTTGTAATCTAGCACCATTTCTTTCTTGTCGCATCATTGCTACGATGCTTTGACCACCAACTGTAGTTAAATCACTAATAGCCTCTAGCGTTTGAGCATACATATGAGGTAGAGTGCTTTTTGCAATAGTAGGTATTGAGTCAACAAATACATATAGAGAAGTTGGATACAAGTTTAGCCAAATATCTCTTGTAGGGCTAGGAACTGGAGCTATACCTGTGTACCTAGTTCTTTGTTCTATAGTAAGTTGCGTACCAAATGCATCATATATCGTGTTTAAATCTACACTGAGTATAGGATTAACTGTCCGTATAACTGCTATCTCTGCATTAGCAGCATCAATATAGTATTGTACCGCTGTATTCATTCCTGGCCATCCTGCACTACCATAAGTAGTTGGAGGATTGGCTACTGTTCCTGTAGGTACTATCACCGTAACTGGCCCTGCTGAAGTTAGCGCAACTGAAAGTATTCTACCATAAGTAGATAAATCATTAGGATCAGTGCCGATAGTAGTACTACCCGTCCCGCCGTTACTTAAAGTAATGCTAGGCGCAGCAGCACCTTCTCTACCATACCCGCCACCTGAATCAGTTAATGTTATTCCTGTAACAGTATAGTTTCCAAACCCATCATCAGTATATTGAACAGAAACAGTACCAACTTCCCATATAACTGCTAGATATAAATTTTGATATATGTTTACTAATGTAGTTGTTTGTAGCGACTGAATACTTGATTGAATGTCAGTCCAAGCATATGGTAAACCACTCATACAACCTAAAAAATCACTCATGGTATAGGTGCCATATGGACCGCTCCCCAAAGCAATACGATCATATGCTGCTGAAGCTAAATTAGTACTAGTTGGCACATCTGTACCATTAACTTGATCTAATCCTTTAGTTGTTTCAATGTTAAAAACTACTTGAGAAAATTTCTCAAAGTCAACGTTGCGGATATTTCTAATCTGCTGCATAGTAGCAGAGAAGGCTCCTGCTGTAACCGCTATTTCATCAGGTAGTATCCCTGATAAATATGAACCAAAGCCTTCTTTTGCTACTTGAAAATTTAATGTATCTGCCATAATTAGTTTAGAACCTCATTAGTACCTATCACCTGTTTGACATTATGAGATACTAACCCTTCTGTCAAATAAGTATGAGCATCTGCTACAGTAATCTTTACTACTTCCCCAAAAGAATGTGGTTTAGTATATTTTACTACTGCTAACTTATTATGGGATGTGATAATATCCCCTGGCATTAATCTTTCAATTTCTATCCAACCTTCTTCTGTTAACATCCTATGATTGGCCGAACCTACAAATATAGTATCGTCAACTACTACTTGCCATCTATTAGCATTTTCAAATGATACTGCGGTTACGGGGTACTCACCCCATTCTTTAGTAGTTTCATGCTGAGTATAAACTAACATACCCTCTTTAACATCTTTGGCATGTATTGAAGTTTTGTCTGCCAACATAATATTGATCCACGGTGCAGGACATCCACCACCTCTATATCGTTCAAGAGGAACTGCGGTTGGGGCTACTTCAGGTGGAATCGGAGCAGGTGGTTCTACTATAGCAGGTGGGCCAGGTGGGATAATTACACCTATTTGTTCAACTATTGCAGGTGCTTCTAGCCTAGAACTCACTGAAGTATTGTCAAATATAGGATAGTATGTTTTAGAATTAGTTGGTCCTGGATTAGCATTATAGATAGGCACAGTCAATGATTGATAACTGTTAGGAAACAATTTCTTAATGTTTAACAAATCAGCAAGAGACTCTAATCCTTGGGTTTTACAATTTAATGGTATTAATATGTCATCTAAATCTTGACCTATAATAATTAAAAATGCCCCGTATATCTGTTGCTCTTGTAATTTAGTAGGGGTTAACAATCTTCCACTAGCAATATCATCAATATCTTGTGATGCCAATCCTGCTGACAATAGCGACAATGCTAATGACTGTGTTATTGTATTATACTTTTTAATAGTTTGTAGTAGTACTGAGGGTAAACCAAACTTTAGTATCTTTGATAAGTCTATTACCTTACCTGCGGTAATACAGTCTTGACCAAACGCTTGAGTTGCTAGACTAACACCAGTTACATCAGCACTGATGAGGTCATTCATATTACTATAAGTGCCTTTAAGGAACTTGCTAGATCCTTGTATTGCATTGATTGTAGTATTAGAATAATCTATAAAATTTTGAGCATTTAGAAAACTTGATACAAAATCTTTATACTCAGGCATGCCTGAACCTGCTACAATGCCATTCCAATTAAATTCATTCCAAGCTTGAAGAGCATATAATCTCAAAAATCCCCATTGGGTAACACTTTTGTTATTATTAGTAGTATCATAAGGAATCCAAGTTGCACTTTGTCCATCGCCAGTATCACCAGCTGTTGAATAACCAGTCGTTGCCTCTCCTTGCCATTGACCAGTAGGGTCACTAGTAGTGTATCCTGGGCTTTTTGCATTACCTAATGCAGGGATAATATCTTCACCTATAGCAATTAAATTGTCATAGGTCGAAGTTCCTGTAGGAGTTTTAGCAACATTGCCATTATACGCAGCATATATGGCATAGGTCAAAGGTTTTAAACATGTGTTGTTAACTAGACTACCCGGAGTGTAAGTAGTATTTGTCTTACTGGTTCCTATGTACCCTTGATTAGTAGGGTTAATACATAGCCCTATATTTTGTAATAAGGAACTATTTACATTTACACCTAATGGACTTTGTTTACCTGTAATACTCATGGGCAGTATACGTCCGGGCTACCATCTACGATAGGATGACCGCATGTATTACCTGAACCAGTTCTTAATACAGGTTCTCCTTCAGCAAAAACAGTAGGACTACCTGATGTAGTTCTAGCAGCACTATGCGGAGGATGGGGTTTTCCAAACGGAGCATGGGGAGTCATTACACTTACATGTAATCCCACAGGTATACCATTAGCGAATACCGTGCCGGCTCCCCGCATAATTTTTCCACCTGCGGAATTTGCATCACCCTGTCTGCTCAATTGCGCCATATTATCCTAAGATTAATTTTTTATTAGGTACTGCTATTCCAGTTGTTGCTTGAGTATATTTTGCTTGTATACTCTCATCCGTTATTCCATAAATTGCAATACTATTAGTATTTAGCTTTATTTCACCCTCGGGATTTGCGGTAAACAGACTAGGAACTAGTCCTAACCCCTGTGGTCCGGGTGCTACTGATACTGGATCAAAAATAGTAATAAAATCTGTTTCTACTTTAATTACTTTAGCGATCAATTCTTCTCCACTGTTTAATTTAAACGTGTAAATTTCATCTTTATTAAGCATTATATTCCTTAGGCTGCTAATTTTTGTTTGAGTTCTGGAAACCCACCCACATACTCTTCACCGAGAAAAATTTGTGGCACTGATCGGGCAGTTGGTACTGCCTCTAATAATTCTTCTTTTGTCCAACCTTCACCAATTTTCTTTTCTTCAAATTGAATTCCTTTGCTTGTTAGCAATGCTTTTGCTTGGTCACAATAAGAACAATTGTTTTTACTCCATACTGTAGCTTTCATTTTCTTTCTCCTTTTTATACCTTAGGTAATTGGTCATAATCAAGTGATTCACTCATTACGCCCAATACATAGTTAGTTGATTCATTTTCCTGTAATGCTGTTTGTTTTTTACTTGTGTCACTGTGTTTATTAAACCAAGGGATCGGAGTAGTTTTTGGAACATTAGTATTGGTGTATTTGATTCCAATATCTTTTAATGCATGTAATGCGGTATAATCTACAAAATCTCGTAGAATGTTAGGATTAAGTCCAATTACAGGACCCATTTTAAACAAATAAGTAGCCCAATCTTTTTCTTCTCTAATAACATCCATATACATACTGTATACTTCTTGCTCACACTCTTGTTTTGCTTGAGCAAATCTAGGATCTTCTTTTACTACTTGATTAATCATCCAAGCAGTCCATTCTTTATGTAAAAGTTCATCCTGTAAAATTAGACTAATAATGTTACCATTGCCAATAAAGATTTTATTCTCGACCATAGCAAGACTAGTAGCAAAGCTAACCATAAAACGAAATGCTTCAAGCGCATAACTAGCATTAAGTGCTAGCCAAATAGCTCTTACATGTACCTTTTCACTGATTGCCTCGCCAAGTTCTTTATGGCAATTAATCATATGCAATTGATCATAATAGTTACCCACACTGCTTGCCATGTCCACAATCTCTTTAGTGTCATGAATGGTGTTAAACACATCCTTTGGCACATTATAGATATTACGAATGATATGACTATAACTGCGACTATGTATGTTAGTTTCAAAGAAGCTCCAATTATACATTAGTGCTTCTAGTTCAGGTAGACTAACAACAGGTGTAAAAACCTGTGCTGGCCCACGACCTTGAATACTATCAAGTGCGGTTTGTCTTAATAAGTTACTAGTAAAGATATGCTTAACTGCATCACTGGCATCTTTAAAATCATTAGCATCTTTAGATAGAGAAATTTCTTCGGGTACCCAAAAGAATCCCCTAGCTGTTTGTTCTATCTTTTGTAATTTATTATACTTGACTTCTTCAAAGCGTTGAATTGTAACAGGACCTTCAGGGTCTAGAAACATTTTACGATTTATATAGTCTGTTTTAGTGTTTAGGTTGTATTGGTGTTTTGACATAGTTTTCTATTTTAGTTATAATTATCGTCTTTGTCAAGCTCTATCCACGTATAGTCGCCTAACCATTTCACCTTGCATATGTACTCATAATGACTTGGTGGTCCGCTACTCCAATCATCAGGTCCATTATGTGTCAATATTGTGCATTTATCTACATGATTAAATGCTAGCCAATATATCTGCCCATGATATATTTGAAAGTTATATTTAGCACTATGCACTGATTCGGTAATATCTAGTCTACGTTTAATACTGGCTGCTTGTTTCTGTAGTACATTAACCAAATCCATAATACGATTATATTCTTGTTGGGCGTGCATTTTGGCTACATTGACCATAATGTCTTTTTGTTTTTCAACAGGAATCAAATCAAATTTAGGCCCACTAGATTCTGTAGGATAAGGAGTAATATTTCTATTGAAAAATTCAACCAAGCCTGTACTTAATTCAGCATCATAGCTCTCTCTGCCTTGTGCTAAATTACTTCTAGCGGTCATTGATATGTCCTGTTATTCATTTTTTTCGTCAATAGTGTAAAACCAATCATCTCCGGCAATCCATTTGCGTGTGCCATCCACTGTGAAAATAGTCTGCGCGGCTTTGAAGTCTGGGAATTTTACTTTGCCTGAAATCAAACTTTGATCATACCACAAACATCGATTGTTAGGCTGACAAGCAAACTGACCGTTTTCTAGACGAATAAAATTAAATGACTTATGTTCTTCAGCAACCTCAGTAAAGCCAGTATCAACATCCATTCCGTCAGCACAAAAGTCTACTGTAAATAAATATATTCCGTGATGCCATGCACGATCTTTTCCTAAAAACTTAACACCTAGATTACGCAGACCTATTTTTTCAATAATAGTAAAGCGATATCCCATGCAATCCCAAAGCTGTAAAGTATCTATAGGTAAATTTCCCGTATAGTTTTCTTGCCATACATAAGCGTGGATAGGTAGTTTATCATATAGTGCTCCGTAATTAGGTAATAATGATTCAATACGAAACACTTGCCCTCGTAGGGCTTTGAGGCTAACCCATATTGCAGGTTCTAACTCACCGTGACCTTTTTCAAAGTTATAAAGAAATTCTCTTTTAACAAAACATTTGATTGGTGGCAACGATCCGATAATATAACTCATATTGTATGTTGTCCTTATAATTTGCAAGCTTCACAGTCAGACTCATCATCAAAATCGATAGGGACAAGAGGCGCTTCTTCGGTAACTGATTTACTTCCTGCTTTATTAATCAAACTATAATAAAAAGTTTTTAGGCCCCAAATATGAGCTTGCATCAGATTTTTAGCTATAAGTGTTGTAGGAACTTTACGATCAGGGAAAAATGCCGGATTGTAGAAAGTGTTAGTACTAATGCTTTGGTCTATATAAGCAGCCAATACAGCGGCGGTTTTGATGTAACCATCACAGTCTCGCTGATCCCACATTAGTTGATATTTGTTTTTTAGTTTTTGATATTCAGGTACTACTTGAACGAAAGAACCAGCTTTGCTTTCTTTTACAGAGATTAAACTCATTGGCATCTCAATACCATTTGTAGAGTTAATAACTACTGAGGAAGATTCAACTGGTGCTATAGCCATTAATGTAGCATTACGAACACCGTGTTTCATCATGTTTTCTCTGAGAGTTTCCCAATCAAGTTCAGGACTAAATTCTGCCAAATCGTTAACTGCTTCGGCTCGTAACTCCCACGGAAAGATACCTTGTCCATATCGTGTTCTAGCACTTTCTCTGCAAGGTCCACGTTCTTTGGCTAATTCTACAGTGGCTTCTGTTAGATAATATGCTTGATGCTCAACCCAAGTTTTAACATCTTGAAGTGCATCCTTTTCACCGTACTTGTAACCACGTTTGGCATGCCAGTAGGCCAAGTTAGTTACTCCAATGCCAAGTGGTTGAATTTCTTCATTACTTAGTTTAGATTGGATACTAAGGTAGTCCTGATAATCAAGGATATTGCACAGGCTGCGCTGGAGAATGCGACAAGCACGACGCATATCCTCAGGATTTCTGAACGCACCCCAGTTAATCGATCCCAAGGTACAAAGAGCGATACGGCCATCGCTGTCATCCAAACGCTTAAAAGGACGGGTAGGGAGTAGAATTTCACAGCAAAGATTACTTTGGTAAATTGTATGGTACTCGGGATCAAATGGACCCTGCTTCATAACATTGTCAATGAACACTAAGTAGATACGTCCTGTATCTGTGCGTTCTTTTAATATGCCACTCTTAAATACTTCTTCAGCACTGATAGTTTTTTTACGAAGACCATCTTGGTGTTCGTATTTTACATAGAGTTTTTCAAAGAGTTCGGTGTTTTTGTAGAAGGCTTCGTAGAGGTCCGGTACTTGGTTTGGGTCGAAGAACGTAATATTTTCTTTGTTCTTAAACCTACGCCAGAAGAATGCTGAGAGTACGACACCATAGTCCATATGTCTGACTCGGGTTTCTTCTGTTCCTTGATTATTTTTGAGCACAATAAGGTCATCAAATTGGTGATGCCAAATCGGATAGAACACAGTCGCAGAAGCATTTCTAATCCCTCCTTGTGAACAGGAACGTAAGTCCCCAAACCATTTCTTTAAGAACGGAATCATGCCAGTATGCATGATCTCGCCTCCCCTAATTGGACTACCCAATGGGCGTAGCCTACCAATCTCTAAACCTATGCCAGCACGTTTACTAGCATATTTAGCCATCATTTCTCCACTAGCAAATATGGAGTCAAGATCATCATCACTGCGTATGAGAACACAACTAGAAAACTGCTTTGTAGGAGTCCCAAGCCCAGCAAGAACAGGAGTAGCGAGAGTAAATAAACCGTCAGAGGCTGCATTGTAATATTCCTTAATATATTTTAATCTTGCTGAAAGTGGTTCTTCTTTATGAAATATTGTCGCGGCAGCGATCATATAACGAATTTGTGGCGTTTCATAAATTTCTTTTGAACTACGATTTCGTACCAAATACTTTTCAATTAACTGTTCAATAGCCGCATAACTATATTGTTCATCCCTTCCATGATCAATAAAGGCTTCCATTTTATTCCAATCATCTTCGCTATACCATTCTAATAATTCGGGGGTATATAAACCCACTTTTATATTTCGTACAACAACATCATAGAGTTTAGGAACAGTGTAGCTTCCATAAACATCTTTGCGTAGCATACTTAGTCGCTGTTTACCTGCAACATACTGATAATTAGTATGACCTACATCAGGATTGGTCTCAACGTCAATCAAGTCAACAATAGCCCTTAATGTAATTTCATCAATTTCTTTAGTCGTTATGCCATCATAAAAATGTGGTTGCGCTTTGATTTCTATCATACTTTGGCTTACATCGGCAATTCCTGTACATATATTTGCTATCTGTGCCTGCCATTTTTCTATTGTAAGGGGCTCTTTTAAGCCTGAACGCTTAACGACATTTATTCTCATGTTCAACCTATTTTTTTAATTATTTTAGAAATATCTATTAATTTAGAAATTTTAAAATCTTGTAGACAACTATTTACTACCATATTGGGCCAGTAATTAAGTATATATTTTGCATCATCTACCAAAACCAACACAACATCTTCATTATTGTAGTCTTTAGCGTGGGCAAAGTCAACACGATCCACACCCAATAGTAATAGAGTGTACACCATACCCAAACCACGAGCAATAGTACAGTAGTTATTTTCTGCTAATAATTCCCATGGATTGGGCCAATCATTAATAAAATCAGTATGAAGGTAGTGATTCACTAGTGGTGCATGTTGCCACCACCGATCAATTTCTACACAGGTAGTTTTTAACTCTGTATCTTCTAACGACTGTCGTAGACGATACCAACTCTTTAATCTAGTATCATATGCTGATTGAAATACATTGGACATTTATTTGAGTTCAACGCCAAATGACTCAAGTGCTTCTAATACTACATCATGAGTAACAAATGCTTCAGCGTTGAATTCACATTGTTCCCATAACCAAAATTGTTTTTCTCTTAGGTATTTTCTATCTTTAAGTAAATTAACATTTTCAGGGTGACCAAATATTACAGGATCGCTTTGGCCCCAAAGTACTATACCTGGTTTACCCTGATCCCAACAATAATGTTGGAAAAAACTATCAATACCCATCCAAGTCTTACATTCTTTAATCAATTCAGCGAGGTCTTCTAACGATAAATTTTGTCTAAAATCAGCCACTAGCGGTACTTCACCTTCTACCCCAACTTGAACGATATGCTCTTTGACTTGAGCAATTACTTCTTCCCAATATGGATAATTTTTAGGATGTTGTTTTCCATTACGCATTGTCTTTGCGTAGGGTGATAAAATAATCATTTAAATGCTTCCACAGTTAAAAATAAATGAGCAGGATAATGCTCTAGGTACTTGCTAGCAGCAGGTAATCTATTTACAGTATTAAACCCTGTCCACATTAGATGAGTACGGAGTTGGTCTTCGGTAAATAAAAACAAATGTTCCTGACCCTTTATCCATGGCATTGAGAAAAAATGTCCATATAAATGTACTCTATAGTCAGGTGATCCGTTAACGAAATCTCTACAACTTGCTAAGAAATCAGGTGTTTCTAAATATAATCTACCGTTTGGTTTTAAAACCCTATGCCATTCTTTAAGTACATCTTTACCCTTATGCCAATCAAAATGTTCAATTATATGAAACGCTTTTATTTCATCTACTGAATTATCTTCATATGGAATTGTACTTACATCAAATCTAGCATCAACTTTTCCATCATGGTATAAGTCTACATTGGTATACCCATCTAGGTAATCATCTCCGCAGGCTAAATTTAATTTAATCATGATTTATCCACATATAGTTTTCTAAATCCATCTTCTAAACTGCCCGTCCAATTCCATTGATCCATCTTCTGATATACATTGAAATGTTCAATTGCGCCAAATAACTGTTTAGCTTCGGCAATACTTCTACCAGGAACAATGTCAGGATAGCAAGTAAAAATGATAGGATTTTTAATATCAGGTAATACTTTCTTAAACACTATATGATCACCCATACCACAGTCTAATACAACTATAGTACTATCTCCAAGATTCATTATGTTTTTAAATATCTGCTCATCATGCATGAACATTTCATAGTGACCATCTCTGATACCACCATCTTTGTTTTTTAAATGCCAAGTAACTGCATTTGGTACTATAAGATTTTTATAGCCCCGCTGTTTTAGTGCATAGGTAAATAGTGTTTCTTCTCTATGTGCTATTCTACTTAAGCCCAAATGATAATCTGCTATTCCTGCTCTATATAAAAATGAACAATGTAAATGGTCTACTTCTTGTTTTTCTTTAATATAATACCACTGTAAATTGCCTTCATTATAAATGTCTTCAATTTTACCAGTAGCCTGTATTTCTCCACCTAATGGAGGTGTTAATACACTACCACCTACTCCACCAACATCGTCGGCTATATGAGAGTATAATACTTCTAAAGTATTGGCTTCGGCAACTGTATCGTCATCCATGCGCCAAACCCATTTATATCCCATTCTATTTGCTTTGTCATGATTAAAATGTTGACCTTTCTTTTCAGCAAATAACCATTCCCATTGAATGCCTTTTTGATCTAGCATTTGAAAAATGTATAGATAATGCTGATGTTCTCTTACATCAATAGGTTCTACATTATCATCAAATACAATGAGTTTATCGGGCTTCATTGTTTGATTAACTACACTCATCATTGCTAATGGCAATGTAGTATCGTATCTACCTCTAGTAGATATAGAACATAATATATTTTTACTCATCTTTTCCAACGTTGGTTACAATAAGGAAGTTCTTTCCAATTAAATTTATTACCCAAATGATCTACTTCATACCAATATATTTGATCCGATCTTACATTAGTAAATCCAAATTCTTTTAATTTGTTTTCTATTATTTCTTTACCTTTAAATGTAGGATGTAAATCAGTATGAATTTCTAATACTATTTCGTTAATCCTATCCATTTCTTCTTGGGTAGCATTTAATAATACATCGTACTCAGCACCCTCACAATCAAGCTTTAATAATATGTTATTACCTTCTATCATTTTTAAAATAGTAGTTAATGATAGGCTACGGACCATTTCACTATTTTCAGCAACATTATACATACTATTAGCACCAGCATTATCATTATCGTTGCTAATCTGAAAATACTTTCCATGCTCTGCGGATACTACGTTTTTCAATGCTATAATAGAAGATAATCCTGATCGTTTTACATTAGATTGAAAAATATTAAAAGTTTTAGTGACAGGTTCTATTCCTATTACTTTTTTAGCTCCAAGTGATGCTGCTAATAATGAAAACGCTCCAATATTTGCACCTACATCAATCACTGATCTACCTATCAATTCTTCTTTAGTAAGATTATATTGATTTGACTCAATGACTTCACGATGCATATTGGCATCTTGCTCTTTCAACCAACTTAAATCTATTTGTTCATCTTTATCCCAAATACATAGCATCAGATTTATATTATCAGGATCACCTCTTACTAAAGGTGCGTCTAATAATGCACCATCAGGCGCTATATATTTGAATTTAAAACTAGGAAAATACGATTCATCTAACATATGTAGTTTATGATGCGGACCCCATTTGCCCGGTGGCTCAAGCATAGGAACAGTTATCATTAACCTGTTACAATGTTTTTTTAGTTTTTCAACAATTTCTAATCCGTTTTCTAAATGTTCAATTACTTCAAAAGCAACTATAGTATCATACTGATCTAATTCAAAATTATTAATGTCAGAATGAATAAACTGTGAGTTATATCCCCAATCTTGTTCTTTAGCTGCTTTGATTATATATTTGTCGTAATCTAAGCCAGTGTATTCAATAGTTTTGGGAAAGAACTGAATTCCATATCCACTAGTACATCCTAATTCAAAAACCTTAGTTCCTAATAGATTATCTGCTGCCCATCGATACCTAGTTACTTCACGGTCATAAACAGGGTCGCCCTTGAAAAATACAGCCCGCTCCCAATAATTTGAAAGACGCCATTTATACCAATCAGGGTTATATTTTCTTGCTAAAGTCAACGAATTTTCTAAAAATACATCATTATAATCATTTACTAGTTTAGAATCATGCATTGTACCTTCACCTTTATGATATATTGGAAATTCTCCTATATGTAGATTAGTAACAGTATCCCAAGATTTATTAAGAACTTCACAGACTTCAAATCCTGCATTTTCTGCTTCAATACAAAATTCTGTATCTTCTCCGCCACCTACACCATAATCCATGCTTAGTAGACCAATACTGTCAAATACTTTTTTATGTATCATTACACAAAAGAATACAGCAAAATCTCTACCTGCCGGTTCACTATGACCTTTAATAATACAACTAATGCCGCATTTTGGATTACTAATAAAAGGACTTTCTAGTAATTTTAGCCAACCATTTACTTCATGAGGCAATAATATTGCATCATTGTTTAACAGTATTATTAAGTCCGTCGTTGCTAATTTAATAGCAGGATTACATGCGCCTGAATACCCTAATGGTTCATTTGCCCATGCAATTTTAAAATGTTTCTTTAACCCCAAGTATGTAAACTTCTCGGACAGCGCACCTAAATACTCTAGAGTATTATCAGTACAACCGTTAGCACTAATAATTAACTCAATGTCTTCTATATTAGAATATGCCAGTACAGATTCAATACAAGGTTTTAATAAATCATCACAATGATTATAAGTGGGAATTACTATACTATATTTCATATTGTACCTGTGTGTTTATTTGCTTCATACCACTCTAGATTATATTTTTTGGCTAATCTTAGTTCATTGTTTCTAAATGTTTGATTCCAATTTTGTACTAGATTAGTATCATGTACTGTACCCTCACCACGATGATATATGGGGAAAGTACCTACATGCAACATAGCTTCATTAGACCATACCATTTGAACAGGTTGAATAATTGAAAATCCTGCTAATTCTGCTTCCATACAAAATTCAATATCTTCTCCACTACCCGTACCATAATCTTCGTTTAGTAATCCAATCTTATCAAATACTTTACGATGAATCATAACACAGAAAAATATTCCAAAATTTCTTTTTATTATTTCGCTATATTTTAGTAGCACTGCGGTAATTCCGCAATTACTATCATCGAACCCATTATTAAGTAAAGTTAACCAATCCTGTTTATTTTGGGGTAATAATACAGCATCATTGTTTAGTAATACTATTCTGTCAGTTGTTGCCACTTTAATACCAGCATTTGTTGCTTTAGGGTAGCCTAAAGGATTGTTATCCCAAACTATCTTAAGATGATTTTCTAATCTTAAATAGTTAAATTTTTCTTTTAGATTACCCAAGTACTCTAGTGTATTATCAGTACATCCATTAGCGCTGATAATAAGTTCTATGTCTGTTATATTTGAGTATTCAAATATAGATTCTATACAAGGTTTTAATAAATCATTGCAATGATTGTAGGTAGGGATTACTATACTGTATTTCATTTACTTTCCTCTGTTCTACTTATGACAGTAGATTTTGGTCAGTAAATTTATATTAGCCACAAAAAAGCGCACCGAAGTGCGCTTCCCTGTAACTTCCCATCCCGTTGAGATATTGTATTTATGCTGTATATGAGTTATATGCTTTAGCCAACGTTCTTTAATACGCATCTATTATTTAATTTCGGTGGAAAAAATCAAGTAAGGCTTGATCACTATTAAAACTCGTAATAATTACTTCACTTGCAGTATCCTCGTTCCAATCAAATCCGTATTCATCTGCTTTTTCTTTGTAGTCAAGGTCAGTCGGGTCTAACATGCCCCATGACTCTATTTCATCTAAATGTTTTGGTTTAGCATCTGCATCCCAATAATTTCCGTTGTACAGCACAGCAACGTGTCCAATTGGGTCCTGTCCGTATTCTAGAAATGCTCGGTTGAATGCCCCTACTATTTTTCCCCTGTTTTGAAATATATTTTTGTTTATAAAAATAGCAGCTTCGGGGCAGTCTCCGCCAAACCCTTGTAGATTAGCTTGCCGAATTTTGTTTGCTATAGTATTTAGATTTTCGACAACAATTTCAGTTATTTTCATTTAGTATTTATGCTGATTTACGTTTTTTACCCCCTAATTGCCATCCTTGATTTAACCAAGTCTGAAGTTCAGGTTGTTTTACTTTCTTTTCTACACCGTCTTTGTTTATAGATATATTACCTAATACTGCATTTGCTACATTGGTTGCATGAGACATTGTTTTCTTTATACCTTTGCCACCTAGACTAATAGCAAGTTTATGTTCTGCTGATTGAGGACCTTTAGATTTACCTTTAGCTGCCAAACTTTTATTAATGCGTGTTTGTAGTGAATCTTTTTTTCCAATCCTAGCGTTTCGCCATTTCTCTTTTGTTTCTTCTGTTTTAGGAGGTCGATTTAATGCTGCTTTTCTATTTTTCTCTCGGTGTTCTTCCGATTGAGAGATACCTTTATTCCAAGCAGGACGACCTTTCATTCTTTTACTGTGGTTCTCTGCGTGTTCTATTCTATACTTCTCATATACTCTTGCCGTGATTTTTGTATGATATCGTTGTTGATATCTATTTTCTGCTTTCATTCCGTTGAGTGCATACAACATCTTACTTCTATCTTCACCTTCTGTCATTTTAATCAGTAACCAATGACAAATAAAATGTTCTCTCGCTGTTAGGTATACTAGATTTTCTTTATCATTGCTACCGCCCAGTGATTGAGGAATGATATGATGTAGTTCTGTGTAGCCCTCAGTAATGCGTTGCTTTGCTTTATCTGTTATCTTGGTATAGAGTTTGGAATATTTGTTTGTAAGCATAATAGTATTTAGTCCAACATTTAACTTTCCACTATTTTAGTATAAAAAAAGAGCACCGAAGTGCTCTTTTGAGTGTAGATTATCCCGAAAGACAATCTGCATTGTCCAATTTCACTGAAAAGTGAGATTTGAGACAGCAATTTCCCCAACATAGTCAGCCGCATTACCGAAAGAACTTGCGGTATTGGTTAATTCTATGTATCCGTAACGAGTCATAAATGACACGACTGGTTCGAATGTTGACGGATCAAGGACAACACCAGAACTCATCAAAGGAATATATGGGCAATAGAACGCGGCTGCGTCTGTCTCGCTTGAACCTTTGTAACCAACTAGAACAGGAATGTTGTCAGCAGCATAACTGTCAACGAACACACGCATTGCACCGTTCAATGTACCAACGAACTTGGTGTTTGTTGGGGCTTCGAATGTGCCTTCTGTTGTGCGAGCAAAAGCAGAAGTTGTAGCAGACTGAAGAACTGTCAAGCTAGCAGAACTAACAACGGCCCAGTTACCGGCACCACGACGGGTACGCTGTGCAATCAAGTTAGCAACACGATTGATAAGAACAGCAAGAGCAGCGTGTTCGTCACCAACGTATGTGGCTGTACCAGATACTGTAGCTTGGTTGTATGTATACTCTGTAGAAGCAAGAGTGCGGAGTGACAAGAGGATCTCTTGGTCGATCTCAGCAGTGATCTCTTGTGCTAGAGCAGCCATGATTTCTGCTTCAACGTCAATACCATGTTGTGATTGAGCGTCTTGTGCAGCTTCGAATGTCCAACGTGCTTGTAACTTGCGTGACTTAGCTTCAACAGCCTGTCTTAAGATTTGCACGGAGATTTGCTTACCGCCATTACCTTCTAGAGTTGCTGTATCAGCACCTGTGTAGTAGTTAGTAGAAGTAGCATCACCTTTAACTCTTGAGTAAGCCTGTGCAATTAAGAATGGGCTTAATGCTTCCTGACCAGCTGTTACGCTTGTCTGAGCAGCAGAGTTGTCAGTTAATGACTGAGCATAACGGACACGTAGTGTATGAATCTGTCCAACTGGACCAGTCATTGGCTGAACACCAACCAACTCATTAGCGATAACAGTTGGCATAACACGACGAATAACTGGAAGAATCACACGGTTTAGAGTAGCGATATTACCAGCTGTAGTTGTACCTGCTGTAGATTCAGCAAGTAGTTGCTTTTTGGTGTTTTCTAAGATAACACCCATTGTTGAGCGGCGAGTGCCTTTTAAGCCTTCTAACAGAGCTTCCTTGGTCTCATCCCAACGGCTTTCTAATAGAACTTTTGACATTTGTATTTTCTCCTAATCTATGTCTTAAATTAAAGCCCTGCCAGACGCTTGATATCAATCACGTTATCACGCTCTTGGGTATCAATAATATCTTTCTTGGCAGATTTATCACCTGTCACTTCACTAATCATTCTTGATTCTGTAATTGTCTGCTTGGTAGCTTTCTTTTCAGAACCACTGTTTAGTACAGCCGGTAGATATTTTTCAAAAGCATTCTGTAACCTTGGGGTTTGAACACTTTCTAATAAAGATTGCATTACCTTAGCCTTTTCCTCGTTCAATGGTGCAAGTAATTCGCTCATTGTTTTTTCACGAAGATTAGATTCTTTGATAATACGCACTTCTTTTTCTTTGCTCTCAACTAACTGTTTAGCCTGTGAGATTAAACTCATAGACTCAGATAGTTTTTGATCTTTCTCTTTTAACGCAGCCATTAACTTGCGTGTTTCAGCCTTCTCATTTAAATGAGTAACTGAGAATTCGCTAGCAAAAGATTCAAATATTCTGCGACCGAAATTGTTTTCACGGGCGGCTTGAATATCTTCTTTAAGTTGGCTTAGTTCGCCTTTAAGATGCTTAGTAACAGCAGCATTCATTCTCTTAGCACTTTCAGCAACAAATCTTGCCTTAAGTTTTTCAAGTTGACTACGACCTTCTGCAACTAACTTAACCTTGGCTTCAACAACTGCCTGCTTGTCCTGTGAGAATTCTTTGATTTCACGGGCTAAAGCGTGAACAATAAATTGCTCTAGCTTTTGTTGGCTTTCTTTTTGAATCTTACGATCGGAACGCAATTCTTTAATTTCTTCGGCTAGTTTAGTAACCATGAAATCATTGAATTTTGATGCGCTTTCACGAAGTTTCATTTGGCCTTTTACACGGTCTTCGTTCATTGCTTTTCTTTCATTGTGAAATTCTTGAATTTCTTCTGAAAGATTATCTGTTACCATACGATCAAGGGCTTCAACCATAACGCTTCTGTCATGCACATACTTTTGTGCAAACTCTTCTCTGAGTTCTGCACGAACTTGTTCACGAGCCTCATTTAATTTAGATTCCCAGGCTTCATTAATCTGTTGCCCTACGTCTTCATTAATAAGTCCGCTCTCAAGTAATGGTTTGATAGCATCAAACATTGCTTATTCCCCTTATTTAATTTTGAGATCCTTGATGAGGCGTATGACTTCCTCTTTCAAGAATTTCTCTACTTTTTTGTCGCCTTTAGCGTCTTTTGCAATACTTAACAATGTATGGCCATGCTTCATGTTCATCATGCCTTCATAAATTGCTTTTGGATACGCATTAGGTGCGCTTGGTTGAGCAACAATATCTACAGTGACTATTTCAAAGTCACTAACTTTGCCGTCCATGTCGTTTACATTACCTGATCCACGACTGGATACGCCTAGTTTCACTCCCGACTCCAACATAGTCTTTACTAACTGACCCATTGGAGTTGGTAATATTTTTAGTTTTCCGAATCCATTAGCACCATCCATCCACATACTAGTAATCATATGTGATACACGGTCTAAATTAATTTTGAGGTCATCAGGGTGATCTACTTCACCTAACACTGAATGACCATCAGAAATTTGTTCGTTAAGAGTTTGAACAGCATTTTCAATTTCAGCTACGGGGTAAATGCGTTCATTAGCATTTTTAACCCCGCCCTGAATGAAAATTCCCTTCATGTATAGGGACTTTCCGTTAGCATCATCTAACGATTCGACCACCATATTAGCGCGGTCAAATGTTAAATGTTCTTTGAGATAAGCCATTTCTCTCAGATTCTCTTAGATTCTTCTTTTAGCAGTTGTTCTGCTTTCCACAACGCTCTTGTCGTTCTGTTTAACAGTACCACCTGCACCAGCTTCTTTACCTTGTGGGGTCTTGTGACCAAAACCACCTGGGACTTTTTCTTTAAATGAAGTCTTACCTGCATCTTGTCCTGGGGTGTTTTTAAACTGACCAGCACCCTTTACAGTTGTCTCACCCTTAGAACCGTAGTTGCTAGGAGCTTTAGGACTTGTTGGAACTGTCTCAGAAGCACCAGAGAATTTTACTGGCTTACTGTCCATTCCTGCTTGTCCACTGTTTTGTAGACCTGGGCTCTTTGTCTGTGCGCCGTTGTCGCCGCCGATTTTAGAACCATAAAGACCTGGAACATTCTTTAACTGAATGGCTTCCATCATTTCTTCACTACCTTCTTCTTCATCGTCAACTTCTTCTTCGCCTTCTTCGCTACCCATCATTTCTTCTTCGTCGCCGAAATCCTCTTCGTCGCCCATGCCATCGTCATCACCGCCCATGATCTTTTCAAAATCAGCCATTAACTGGTCTAACTTGTCTTCAATACGGATAACCGCATCTTCAACTTCACCGTCGGCTGCTTCATCATGCATTTGGTCAGAATCAATATCAATGATTTCTTCTTCGTCATCATCGAATCCAATGTCATCATCTTCTGTCATACCACCAGCTTCTTCTGCGCTGATTTCGTCCATTAGATCGCCGACTTGACCTCCCATGCCTTCTTCACCCATCATTTCTTCGTCCATGATAGATTCATAAATCTCGCGGGATTTTTCTACTACGATATCGTGAAATAATTCACGGGCTTGTTCTTCATTCTCATTGATAATCAAATCAATAAGTTGTTCAAATTTTCTGTTATCCATTATTGTTCTCCTGAAGTGAAATGGCTTTGTAATAATTATTTAGTGGGTATACCAAAAAACAGCTTATTAACTACTGTTTTTTTGCGTTTTTGTAAAATATATACAAAATTATAGGGTAGGAGCTGCTGCTTCTGCCTTAGGTCCGTATTGATCGTGGACTTTTTTTAGATGTTGTTTCTTTTCATAGTTTCTTACATCAAGCATTTTTCTTAATTTTCTTATTTGCTTTAATGTAAGTTTGGTTTTTCTAGATTGTTTCCAAATAGGTTTGCTGTTATCTTGATTAACATCTTGATAACCTTCAACCGGTGGATCAAACATTTCTAGTAACTTCATAGTAAGTATTTATCTTATGCTGTTAATCCGCCACCTGCTCCACCTGGAGGCATTGCGCCAGGAGTTGATTGTACGGGACCTGCTACTTCGGGTCCTTCAGGCATTTCGCCCTCAGCCGGTGCTTGTTCAATGTCAACCGCTGTTTGCTCATCGGATTCTATATCACCTATGCTTACTCCGATGTTTCTCAAATCACCACCTTCAGGAGTATTATCTTCATCTTTATTATTTTCTTCACGCCATAATTTTTCATTCTTAGTAATCTCTTCTTCAGTAAGACCTAAGAATCTTTCTAATGCAAATCTTTTTGATATGTAGGGGAATGCTTCCATTGCTTGGAATGTAGAGACTCTAGCAGTATCTAACTCGCTTTGGCGATATGCAGCAAAATTTTGCGGTGGATTAAATTTCAATGTGAACAATCCACTATCAATATTCAAGCCTCTCCAACGCAAGAATAATTTAAATTCTTCGTCTAATTTCAATGCAATATAGTTTTGTAAACGCTCACAATATTGATTAAATCTAAACTCTTGAATCATTGCTGTACCAACACGACCATCACTTAACGGAGTAGTATTGTCATCAGGTCCAGTTGGTAAATATGAACTTGGTACACGTAGACCACGAGCCAATCTATTATTAAAATAGCGCAAGTCATCAATCTCACCTAAGTTTTGTCCACCTGGTAATAATTCTACACTTGATCCTCTTCCATCAGCGGTGACAGGGAAGAAATAATCTTCGTTCATACTTAACGGATTGTATGTTGCATCAACAATTGCTTGTCCACCATATACTGAGGGGATGCGTCTTTGATGAATTTCATTTTTAATTCGCTCAACGAAAGCCATAGCCATATGACTTGGCATATTACCAACATCAATCTTAAACATTCTACGCTCAGGTGCTCGTTGCACACGGTAGATTAGAACCGCATCTTCTAATAATTCTTTTTGTTTATAAACTTTAAAAACATTTTCTAAAATACTTTGACCAAACGGCCAAAATCTATCTAATCCTTCAGTTAAACTTAGATGTACCACATGTTTAGCATCTACTGAACTTTCGCTTTGACCTAATGTAAATCTACTACCGCTAGTATTATAAGGCATTGCTGGAACCGTATAAGGCGTATTAGTGCCACCACCTGTACCACCTAACCCTGTTGCAGGGTTAGCCGCAAAGTCTGTATTGGTTTTTTGTGCTACTGATAAGTTCTGTAAGTTAATGTTTAAGTCTTTAATAACATATTGTTCAGGCTTCTTACCTTCACTTTCATTCACAATGACCTTAATAATTTTAACCATATCGATCCAATATAGTTTAAAGTTTTCAGGGTCACGCAAAAAGACTTGATCGCCGTACTTAATAACATTTCTGAATATTTTAAATACTCTAGTATCAAATTCGTTTAACTTACACCATTGCTGTAATTGAGTTTTTAATAAATCTACCTCATGTGGAGTAGGCTCTTCTTTAAACTCAAACGCAAATGGAGTTTTATTTTGTTCATTTTTTTGAGTACTGAATTCTGATATAATGTCTAAACATGCATTGATTTCAGCATCAACGTCCATCATTTCATATTGATTATATCTTTCAATACGGTTTGGGTGACCTGTGTAGACTTCGGGAAGTCTACTCATATAATTTTTGTAACCCCAATCTAGATTGTTCCAACCACCTGTAGAACTACCATTTTGTCCCGGGCTGCCGTTCCAAGCACCGGTATTACTGTTTACACCGGATATAGGGCTAGAAACTCCGCTCTTATTTATAAATCGTTTTTTGTAGGTCATAGTGTATTTATTAAATTTTGCTGTACTTCAATAAATCACTTTGAGTATTATTGCTCTCGGATAATTCACTAATCATATCGTCTAATTTAGCAATCATTACATCAAATTTATCAGTAAGCATTTCAATTATTCTATCATTAATATCAGTTTCAGTAATAGTAGAAGTTGTAGTTGTTGCATTTTCTACTGTCTGAGTAGCAGGAGTGGTTGCCAATTTTTCTAATATAGAATTAGCGTCCAATGGGGCAGTAATTTCTCTCCCATGATGTTCTACAGGATAGCCTGTCATAGGTCCATCAAAGATACCGCCCATTGCAGCTTGGGGGATTTCACCTGACTGTAATTTACTTGAATAGGCTTGAGCAAGTTGCGCTCTTTTTTGAGTTTCGGCTCGTCCTCCGGCATAGCCAACAGACTTACCAACTTGTTCAATATTACCAAGATCAACCCCGCGAGATTGTTTTTCTTTGAAATATACAGCAGCAAGTTTAGCTGCAATGTCTGGATCATTTGCTAAATCCGGATCTTTTACTAAATCAACACCAATGAGCTTTCCATATTTTTCGTAATTATCTTTACCGGTGAGTTGTATTAACCCTCTTCCTCTATATTTGTAGCCTTCATCCGCAGCATTGCCCATTCTGCCGCCATATATAAGATTACCAACTGCTTCAGGACCCTGTTGTACAACACTCTGTGCTTCTTCCATTGATCTGAAACGAACTTTATTTCCGCTGCCCGGGCCATACAACCTAAATAATGTTTGTGCGCTATACTTACCAACATCTTCTGATCTTGACCTAAAACCCGATTCAGATTGAACCTGTGACATAAGATTAGCAACAGAACCAGTATCAGTTATGCCTTGGTTTTTTAACTCTGCTAAAAATTTAGTTTGCTGTTCTCCCGTAGTTGCAGTTGGTTGAGCTCCTGATGACAACCTAGCACCCATATTACTGAATGCCCCTCCACCAGTAGATCCTCCACCAGTAGATCCTCCACCGGCGCTAGTACTACTACCACTACCAATCTGTCCTGTTGCTACTTTTAATTGTTTAGTAAAATTAGTTAAATCAAAGAATGCATTTTTAAATCCACCGGTAACTCCGCTTGTACCTTCGACAAAATCTTCAAGCTTTTCAGTTTCTTCTTCTTTAAGTTCTAGTTGATCTTCAATTTCCTTGTTCCATTTACTAAATGTTCCTGTTAATTTTTTCAATATTGCATCAGAATCTTTTAAACTCTTACTAAATGCTTCAGCATTTTCTTTTTCTTCTTTACTATCTGTTAAATCCTCATCATTGGATGTACTTTCAAATATGTCAGGTAGGGCTGTTTTAGATGATAGGGGTATAACTGCTTCATTGCCGTGTAATTCAACAGGATAGCCCGATTTAGGACCACTGAATACACCGCCTTCGGCAGCTTTTGGCATTGCTTCTAAATTTTTCTTTTCTTCAGCAATTTTCATATCAATGGTTTTCAACATCTCTTCATGAGATTCTTTGCTTTGTTGATTCCGTGTCCTAGGACCCTGTTCTTCAAGTTTTTTCCTTTGTCTTTCAAGGTCTTCTATTTTTTCTTTACCCTTTAACTCCCTTTCATTTTGTTTAAGTGTAGGAGTGGTAGTATCTTTTTTCCCCGTATTACTAGCTAATTGTGTATTATACTGGGCCATTATTTCAGAAGGATAAGTATTTCCTGAATTTATGGACATCTTCATTACTGCAAGTTGTTTGTCTGATAGTGGCTTACCAGAAACCACTCGTTCCCCTGCAATTTTTGTATACTCTTCGGATGTCTTCGTTTGTTTAGCTGATCCAGTTGGTGATTTTGTTTCTTCAGCTGGCTTCTGTTCAAAGGATGATGCCGGTCTATTTGACATTTTACCCAATTCTCTTTTAGCGTTAACTAACTCATCTATTGCTTTTTTCTGATCAGCCTCTCGTCCAAATCCCATTTTTTGAGCAAAGGATGCAGTTTCCATAGACTTTGCATACTTGGCTTCAGCTTCTACAATTTTTTCTTTTGCCTTTTGAATCGCCTCTTCTTTTTTAGCTTGAGCCTCTTTATTTTTTTCCTCTTTCTTTTGAAGTTCCTCTTCTTTATTTTTAATTTTTTCTTTTGCTGCTTTGTCTACTTCCAATTCTTTAAGTTTTTCTGCCCAATATTTTACACCTCTATCCGCTGCGGTTTTTTCTTCAGCAGTAGTAGCTGTTTTTTGAGCAGCAAGAGCCTCATCTTGTTTGGCCTTAGCATCTACTATTTCTTTTTCTTTTTCTGCAAGATCACTTTTTGCATTATCTAGAGTAGATACTTTTTCACCAAGTTTTTCTCCTACTAATTGTCCACCTTTACCTCCCAACCATCCACCTAATGCACCACCGATAGCAGTACCTATACCAGGTAATATCGCAGTTCCAATTGCTGCACCTATTAGTGTTCCGGAGGCAGTTCCTGCACCTTCACCTAATGCGCCGCCTTTCTTTTTGTTAGCTTCTTCTTCGGTAATTTTTCCTTCTTTTAATTCTTTAGCAGCATCTTGATATCCACTATAGGCTTGATATCCTCCCACAACTGCGCCTAATCCCGCTGTACCGGCAGTAGACCCTAATACTTTACCAACCGATCCCAATGTTTTAGTTAATGCTGACATGCTTGATGACAACGACGATGCCGCAGCCGTTGCTGCAGGTGCTGCCGCTGCAGGGGCAGCAGCACTAGCAGGAACTAACAGCCCACTTGCCGATTTTACAAAGCCAGGTGCAGCAGATGCAGCAGCACTTGTTGCTGCTGGCACTGCCCCTGCTGCTGCCCCTATACCTCCGATTCCCGCCATCCTGCCTAAAGCGCCTGCCCCTGCTTTTAATATTTGCGCCCCTGCAAAAGCAGCAAGTGCCATTGCGGCACCCACTGCCGCAGTTTCTAGTAATCCTACGGCTACAGTGGTAGCATCAAAGCCTTTAACTAGCGGATTTCCCGCAAGAACTAATTCATCTAACTTTTTAGCGGTCTCTATTTCCGCAGTGGTCATCTTAGCCCTATTGTCCTGCGCAGGATCTTTACCAGGTTTTTCGGCTTCTTTAATTCGTTTGCGTGTAGATTCTAACTCATTTTCTATACTCCTATCACGTTTTTTAGTTGCATTATCAAGAGATTCTTCATTAATGTTATATGCTTTTGCTACTTCAGTTGCTCTTGAAGCTGAAAAACCTACTTGTTCAACTGCTCCTATTAGAGCTTTGTTATATTTGTCTTGAAATTGAGCAGTTAGTTTCTGTGCATCACCACCATCAGCAATACCCGCTTTTAATTTTTTTAACTCTTCTACTAACCCTAAACGACCTAACGCTTGTCCTTCTTCACTTACTATTGTACCGGTACTTAAAAATTCACGAACCCCTTTCATGAGTCCTTGATCACCAGAATCTGCTAGCATATTAATTGACTCTCTGCGACCTTCTGCTTCTTTGCGAATCCTTGCAGCTGCCACACGGTCTGCCTCACGGTCGGATGCCTCTAGCCTTCTAGCTTTACTTTCTAATTGAATTTGAGCAACTTGTGCTTCAACGGCACGTGCCGCGTCTTGCTGTTTTTTCTTAATTGTCTCGGCATCTTGACCTGAAAGATTTGACAATACTAAAAGATTTTCAGTATATTCTAAACTGGCTCTCTGTAAAGCTGCCTTATCTTTCATTTCATTTGTCAAACTTCTACCGGACATTGCCTGAAGTTTTATGTAGTCTGCTTGATTCTGTATTAATTCTCCTTGACTTACTCCTAAACGTTGGAACCCTTCACGTTGTTGGTTAGTAATTTTAGTCAATGCAGCAAAAGATTTAATACCATCAGAGGCGGTTCCACCTAAGCTGGTAATAGAGGTGCCCATATTTTGTAAGGGCTTTACTAATAAATCTAAATTCTTGCTGGTAATGCCAGATTGATGTGCTGTTTTTAGCAACTCTTCGGCAGTCATTGCGCCGGCATTGCCAATTTTAGATAATTGATCAGAGGCTTTTAATACGTTATCCGCTTGTTCTAGATATGCATTGGCTACTTTAGAAATGCCTAGGGCTAATATCCCTAGAGTTTTTCCAAGATAACCAGCATCTTTAGTAAGATTAACAGTAGCATCTGCTACACTCTTTAATGTACCTTCGTATTTTGAGTATGAACGTTCACCGCTATAAATTTTAGATGTAAATGACTCTACGGCGGCTTGACCATGATCAAGTCCAGCCTTAAAGTTGTTCATAGCCTGTTGATATTTTAAAGCGCTATCGTATGCGTCTTTTTGCACACGGGTATATCCTCGTGTAGCATTTCCTAAACCATCAAAAGCTTGAGCTTGACCCTTGATATTATTTTCAAGGTTCATTTTTGCTAATTGGTCTTTGGGCACCATAGCCATGTTGAAGGCTAATAGTGAACTTAACATTTCTGTATTACGATTTAAGGCCTCAGTGATTTGGGCCATATTGTCGCTTAAATTATTTTCGTCCATGGGTTTTTTACCAATAAATATATAGAGTATTTATTGTTGGGTAAAGCCCAATTTTTAACACAAAGGAATATAAATGTCACTTGATAACAACCCACTTAAACAATATTTTCGTCGTCCAGCGGTATATATTAAACTACCCAGTGGTGGCAGTTACTATCCGCCTGGTGTAGTAAATATACCTGAATCAGGTGAATTACCTGTATATCCAATGACGGCTATTGACGAAATTACTACCAAAACACCTGATGCCTTGTTCAACGGCACTGCAATGTGTGAGTTAATTAAAAGTTGTATACCTGATATTAAAGACCCGTGGCAAGTTAATAGTGTTGACTTTGATGCGATTCTTATTGGTATTCGTGCAGCAGGTGGCGGTAATGATATGGAAATTGAATCCAAATGTACTAAATGCGAAGAAATTAGTACTTACGGAATAAATTTAACAGGATTGTTAACATCTCTTTCCTCGGGAAATTATCAAGACGAACTACAAATCAATGATTTGGCAATTAAATTTAGACCATTAACATATAAGCAAATGAATGATGCCGCTTTAGGGCAGTTTGAGGTACAGCGGTTATTTATCCAATTAGAAACTGAAACTGATAATGACGAACGTACTAGAAAAAGTAAGGAAGCATTAGAATCTGTTACTAATTTAACAATGGAACTTCTTACAGAAGCCATAGAATATATTCAGACGCCAGCCGTACAGGTTACTGAGAAAGAATATATCTTTGATTTCTTAAGAAATTGTGATAAGAAAATGTATGTCACTATCCGTGATTACAATGCTGAACTAAAAAGCCAAACTGAAATTAAGCCATTAAAGATGAGATGCATCCATTGTCAGCATCAGTACGAGCAACCCTTTACATTGAATACATCCGATTTTTTCGAATGATGCTTCTGCGCCTTCCCCCTGAAGGCATACAGAAGCTTATAGAAAACTACGAAAAAGCAGTTGATGAGATTAAAAAATCAGCCATAACAATGGCTTGGTATATGAGGGGCGGTGTGTCCTATGTGGACATACTGAATATGTCTACTGTGGAAAGACAACAAATAAATGAATTGATTGAGAGCAACTTAGAGACTACCAAGAAGTCTCAGATGCCTTTTTTCTGACCATACCTATTCATTTATCTTTCTTATATTATCCTTTATTTGAAGATGAGCTAACGCTCATCTAAGACCTCACTTCGTTCGGTCTTATTCTTACTCTTAAAAATTCTTTTTAATCACTTAAGTAAGGAGATTACATTGCCGATTAGAGAGCCATGGTAGTGCTGTTCAGCACTACCAATGATTGGGACATTGCCACGACCGTCATCCATTGTCATCTTTTCCCCGTATAATCAGCTATTTGGGCTATTATACGCTACCGGTTGCTCTGTAAAGTTTATCGGGACTGTAGTGAGACTAATCATAATATGACTGCCTCCGCAACGCACATTCTATAACGCAAAGATGAAGTTGTTATAGACTTGTTCAGGGTTCGCACACATAACGAGAGCCCTGTCGGTATTCCACAAGTACACTAGGTACTTGTGCTTACTCCAGATCCATCGGCTACGAGCCTTACCTCGGCTGATTCAAGGAGGGTCGAGGAACCTCAACCAAACAAATTGTTATTATGTATTAAGAGGGAGAAGTGATTTAGTTTGAAGATTTGTAATTGACGTGGTGTCTGTTGTGCCTGAATATGTTTTTACTAAATCTTTATTGAGTTTAAAAAAATGATCAAATTCTATGATAAGCCAATCGCCAAGTTTAGGACTAGTATAGTATAAAAATTGATCTGTGATCCACGTTAATTTGGATTGTACCGCGACAAATTTCCCCTTTCTGTTAAATTTCATAAACAGTAAATTAAGATCATCGTCTTCGGCTACATCCATTAATTGAGCCAACCAACTATTTAGTTGCTTGCAATCACCAGTAAGTACTAAGTGAAAAGGGAAATCAGCGTATGATTTACATTCTATGTTCATTCTACCGAAGTTTTGTCCAGGTACTACGTCGCCCTTAAAACTGCGAACCTGTCCTTCATGTAAAAAATCTTTACGCCGTTGATTACTGCCACCGATATATGCCCCTGAACCAGGAGCCCTAATAAAACTCTCGCCATACAAATTAGATAGAAATTTAGCAATTTCTCTTTCAAATGATGAGCCTTTGTTTTTGCTAGGTGATGACATGTGTTTACTTATGATGATTTTAACGTATCAAAATTTATTCTATCTCAGTGGCTGTACTATAACTAGTAAAACCTTTTTCCTTAATAACTTTCAATACATTGGGTACCCTACCAGCCAATTCTTCGCGGTGACTGACAAGCCAAATAGATTTTTGTCTACGGCGTGACATATCTTTAAGAATTGCTATAGCGTTTTCAACACCCATTGTATCCAACCCTGAATCAATTAATTCATCAATGAATAGAGTATTGATGGGTGAATATAAGTTCTCCCATACATCTCTAAAAGCAAAACTTAATCCTAAGATTAAACGATTGCGTTCTCCACGTGATAAATTATCAAAGTCAAGGTCTCTACCAAGTTCTGTAATTTCAACCTGAAGATCATTTTGAAATACAACTTGATGAGGTAGTCCTATCTTGTCCAAATAATGAGTAAGCCTGCTGTTAAGATAAGATAGATTTTGGTCTATAATCTTTTTACGAACAAATGAATCTTTACTACTTAATAGGTCAAGTAAGAATTTTTGATGTTCTAATGTTTTAGTTAATCGGTTAATATTTTCAAAATCAATTTCTTGTAGAGCCTGACTCTCCATTTCATTAATCTGTTCATCATACGGATCAACTTCTGCGGCTTTGTTTTCTATAGAAACTAAAGTATTAGCAATCTGACTAGAATGTTTAACTGCTTCCGCTTCGGTTTTATAATGTGTAGTGGGTTTAGTACTTACAAACACTGGATTAACTTCAAGACCTTGTATCGTGGCATGAAGTTCATCCAAATGCTTTTTACTTTCGGTTAACGCTTCAATCTTTTTATTTAAAACATCAGAATGAGATTCATCATGGAACTCTTGCCCACACGCATAGCACTTATGCTCTTTAAGAGTTTGAACCTCAGTATCTAACTTAGCCCAAGTTTTCTTTTCTTTGGCTAGATCGGCTTTTGCTCTACTAAGATTGTTTCCGTGTTCAGTTTGTAAACGAACCTGATCGTTATAGATAACCAAATCTTTGTGTGCTTGTAGTTCTTTCTCTATATCAATAGCACTTAACTTGGTATACTCGGTAGCAAGTTTTTTCAAGTCTTCGTCATGTTTAGTTTTCCAAAGTTTTTGCCTACGCTTTAACGCTTCAATTTGTTCTTTAACACGCTTGTTGGCTTCTTCAATGGCTTTGACTTTGAATTCTTCAGATTGGATAGAGTCTTTGCTTTCTTTAATTAGATTTTTAATTACCTCAGATTTTTCTGAGAGAATTGTAATTCCTAAAAGTTGTTCAATAATGTTTCGTTGTTCGTTAGTTTTAAGAGCAAGGAATGGTTCGCTGTAAGTATTCAACGCAACAATATGCTTGAACATATCCGCGGACATACATATAATTTTTTCTATGGCTTGTTGAGTTTCTTTGTTCTCACCTTGGGCATCATCAATGCCTTTTTGTAAGTCATTGTTAACATAGAACCGAAGTATATTGGGTTTACGACCACGCTCAATCTTGTAGTCAATGCCATTAACACTAAACTCAAGTGTAACCATCATACCCCTACCATTGGTACGGTTGACTAAATTATCTTTTCTAATGCTATTAATGGGCACGCCAAACAGAGCATATGACAGCCCTTGAATCAGAGTAGTTTTACCAGTACCATTTCTAGCACCGTCACCGCCCAAGTCTAAGTTTTCACCTAGAATTAGAGTAAGTTCTTTCTTGTTAAAATCAACTGCTTGCGTTACTTGTCCAATAGACAAGAAATTACGCAAGGTAATATTACGAAATACAATCATAGATTATTATAAATGTCCAGCAAAAGCCTTTTGTCAAAACTATTGCTTTCTATCGCATTGATTTGGTCAATGATAATTTGATCAACGGATTCAAATTTGAGTCCATCTGAATTGTATTGCTCAATGGCTTCTACCTTCATAGGTATAAGCGTCATTTCACGCAACTTATATTCAGGAATCATAGTTTCACGGATAAAATTGGCTTCTTCATAACTGATATCAATATCAAGATGTACTCTAACATAACTATCAATCAATAACAAACTTTCTGGGGTTTCTAGTATATCACTTAATTTATAAACACGGAATATAGGTTGTCTAGGCCAACTACGAAATACTGGATCACTTCCCCATTCTAGAATCATCATTCCCCTAGCATCATCACCCACATCAGCGTAATTGTGAGGGAAGGCATTGCCCATATACCAAATATTCTTTCGGTGTTGTCGTTTATGAAAATGTCCACTAAAAGCTGTTTCAAAACCTTGAACATGATTCTCATTTAGTTCTCCGTGATCGGGCATTTGAACCATGGCATTCATGTAGAAATGAGGTAGTTCAAGATGTCCAAATAGATACTTACCAGACAATTTACCTAATTTTTTATAATCATCCTGAACCAACCAAGGGATAATAGATACATCACCTTGCTTGAAAAAATCATTAATGATAACAACATTGGGTAAATGTTTTGCCCATTCAACGCTATGAATATCTCTACGGTCTCGGTAATATAAATCATGATTACCTGGGATAAAATACACAACATCAAATGCGGCACTTAGTTTTTCAAGTGCCTGTAATCCAAACTGAAGTGTGTGAATATTGATACTTGCTCTATGGTGATTATAGTCACCCAAAAAGAAACAAGTTTCACAGTTTTCTTTTTTGGCTTCGGCGATAAACCAATCTACAAAATTAGCACAGTCTTGATTGTGTTGTAGACTGTTCGACTTAAGGCCAAAGTGTAGGTCTGTAAAAGCAGCCGCTTTCTTAAATAAATTCATTTAAAATCCTTACGATTATTCTTCAAATATTGGTGTATTAGAACCTACGCCCTGTCTTGACCAACTTGGGTTTAGTCCATTCATTTCTAAAATATCGTCACGAATATTTTGATTTCGTTTTTCGGTATTCAATACTCTACAAAAACTATTGGTAATAGCCGCGGTATAGTATGCGAATGGGTTAGCACTCTTTGCTTCATTGAATCTCAATCCAACATATGTTAACTGAAGAATAGCACTATTACGCATTTCATCATTATAAGTATACCCACGCCAATTGTACTTCATAGCATATTTTTCACATAGCATGATATACATTTTGGCTAACTTATTAGTCAGAGTGCCATGATCCTTACTGAAAATTCCCGTACTCATATCGCCCTTCCAATGACTTTTTCCTACGCAATAAAATTTATTATCTTCATCAATTTTAAAATGTTGGAAAGGTGGAAAGTTTACTTTAACATGAACCATATCGTCTACTTCACCTTTAGTAGTAGTATCTTCCAAATCAGCAAAAATTGCGTCAGGGTCTGAATCTTCAAATTCAAAAATATCTATAGCAGTTTTTTTCTTAACAGTTTTTCTAGGTTGTTTGGCAGCAATAGGAACATGATCCCAAGTCATTACTCTAAATACTAGATCGCTAATTGGAATTGTTTCAGGGGCTATTTTAACGGGGGAATCTACACTTAATTTATTAGCCCTAGTTTCCCTAGCCTGTTGAATATTTTCAGGGGTTAAAGCAAATTCAAAGCATTCTTCTAAAGGGGAATGAGGCATATCAATGATTAGATCATAACTGCTGTATTCCGATTTAGTAAAGTAGCAGTAAGTTGTTTTGCTTTCATGAATTTCTTTTAAAATATCTTTATTATTTAGGTAGTTAACGGGTTTTTTTGAAGGTAGAGACATAGGTTCCTTAAAATTATGCTGCCATTAGTATAGCAGAATGGTTGCTGTATAGCAATGTGGATTGGGAGAAAAGGGAAAATTAGCTACTTTTATTTATGCTAAATACAACTAAGGATTACCACAATTATGGCTCAGTATACAAGTTCAGACACAACCGAAGGAGGAGTAGTTGTAAATGCAATTCTTGATTCGGCTTCAAACACTATTACATATACAGTAACTACCGCTAAAGGTTTATCCACCTCTGTAACTATACCATCAACACAAAACCCTCAACAAGGGGTTGCCACATTAAATGCTATAAGAAACCAATTAGCGGCAGCAAACGGGGGAAGTGCGCTTGGATTGGGGCTTACGGGAATTGGCCAACGGCTAAACGCAACTTGGGGAGATGTAAATCGTCAAGCAGAAAAAGCTCAAGCGACCGCAACGGCAACAGACACCCCAGTCCCACAAGAATCACAACCTATACCAACAAACAATGCTGAAAATCCTCAAGTACCACCGGCAGCGCAGTCAGCACCAATACAGAATACCGTCCCTGAAGCACAGACAACTGTACAAACAGCCCAAGTTCAAACTCCTGTAGCCCAAATACAAGTAACCACATTAGCAGAACCTACTCAAACTCCTGTACCTGAAAATGTTACACCGGCACCTATTCAGCAATATTCAAACAGACCTCCACAGCCGGCAGAAGAAATACCTTATACACAGCGTACAGTAGATGCAGATCCCACATCTACTATTCAAGCACAGGTAGCAGTAGAACAACAACAAAAACAAATTGCTATAAACACAGCAGGGCTACCGGTAGTAGCAGAAGATAACAGTGTAGCCACCGGTGTACTTAAAAATCCTGAAACAGGACAAACTTATTTTACTACTCCTCCTAATGAAATATCACAAAATCCTTCAGCAACAGGGTCATCAAGAGGCTTACAGGGAGCAAAAAGAAGAACACGGGCACAGGCTACATCACAAGATGCTGCTTATTTGGCTAGATTGCCTGATTGGAGAGTTAAATTACAGTTAGCACCAGGTGCAACATATTTATATAAATCAACAACGGACGCTGGAATTTTGCAACCTCTACAAGAAACAGAAGGGGTATTATTTCCGTATACCCCTCAAATTCAGATTCAATATGGCGCACATTATGATCCTACGGATTTGACGCATAGTAATTATAAAATATATCAATACAAAAATAGCAGTGTAGATAATATATCAATAACCGCTGATTTTACTGCCCAAGATACTTATGAAGCTAGATACTTATTAGCGGTAATACATTTTTTCAGAAGTGTTACTAAAATGTTTTATGGAAGAGATGAGAATCCTAGAAACGGTACTCCTCCTCCTTTATGTTACATAACAGGATTGGGGGAATTTAATTTTAATCAGCATCCGTTAGCAATAACTAATTTTACATATACTTTACCTAACGATGTGGATTATATAAGGGCCAACACTGAAGCAAATTCTCCACCTGGGGTTAATCAAAGTGCAGCCAATGTACCTAATAATACCGGTAACCCTGTAACAGCCAGAACAACTAGTTCTGGTATACAACCTGGAGGTAAATCATTGGGACCTAAATTTAATATCGATCCTTCAAAATATAAAACAGGAGCCAAAGATCCTACATATGTGCCAACTAAAATGCAAATACAATTAACAGCAGTACCAATAGTGTCTAGAAATGTTATCAGTAATGTGTTTAGCTTGAGAGAATATGGATCAGGTAAACTATTACAGGGGTCAAAGCACGCCGGCGTTAAGGGAGTTTGGTAAATGGCAACTAATACTATATATGGAGCAACTAGTCCATACCAGTTAACCGACATTGTTAATCAAAAATTTCTAGACATTATGGTAAACAGACCCATACCTGCATTAGCATCAGATGTATTTTGGTCTATAACAAAAGTATATGAATATAGGCCTGATTTATTAGCATATGACTTGTACGCAGATTCTAGGTTATGGTGGGTTTTTGCACAGCGCAATCCTAACAGATTAAAAGATCCTTATTTTGATTTTATAACAGGTGTTCAAATATATTTACCAACATCCACTACATTAATAACAGCTTTGGGCAATTAATATGGATGATTACTTAGTAAATTCTGCAGGGTTAGCTGTTAATGAGGATGAAACACCGGTTACCGCTGTTCCCCCTACGGTAAATACTACAACTTCTAATACTGGTACTACCCAAGCAGGAGATTCAGGAGTACCAGGAATTCCCAATCCAACTAGGCGTCCTAAAAATCCATTGGCAGATTTTGCTAGTTATACCTATCAAATATCTTTGTATATGATTACTCCTGATGCGTATGACGCATTTGTTAATAATGGTAGAAGAAATATAGATTTATTAAATCAGACTGGTACAGGGGCAGGGGCATATTTAATATGTCAAAGCGGTGGTATTAATTCAACTGAAAAAAGAGCAGCTGGATTTGAATTTGATTACTATATTGATAATTTGCAAATTAAAGGGGCAGTTTCATCAAACGCTACCGGGTCCCCAACAATAGAATACAAAATGTCATTTCAGATTGTTGAACCATATGGATTTTCTTTTATAACTAATTTAAAACTTGCCTCAGAACAAATTGCACAATACTCTCAAACTAAAAATATAAAAGATTTGAGAAATTCTAGCCGACAATTTTTTGTTTTAGGACTTAAATTTTTAGGATATGATATAGCTGGAAACTTAATGTCTACTAGTGGGCAAACATTTGATCGTTATTTTGATATATTATTTAAAACAGTTAACTTTAAATTAGACGGACGTGCCACTGTCTACAGCATAGAGGCTGCTTCTATACCTTCATCAGTGGCAATGGGAACTAAAAGAGGTGTGGTTGATAAAGGCGCCCCATTAACGGGAAATAAAGTAGGTGAACTATTAAAATCATTGATGGGTAAATTAAATAATGACCAACAGGCATTAGAAAATTCAGGTGCGATTAGTAAAGGATGCCAAACACTATATGAGGTTGAGTTTAGAGGCCCTAGTGTAGACGCAATAGAAAATGCTACTATAGTTAGTAAAGCCGATTTAGACAAATCAAAATGGCCCATGACTCAGGGTAAAAAAACAACTAATCAAGTTAATGAAAAATCGGCAGTGACCGCAAAACCTAATAGCAATGATAGGCAAGTAAATATTGAAAAAGCTACTCCTATTATACAAGCGATAGGTCAAATTATTTCTCAAAGTAGCTATCTATCTGATGGATTAAAATCAGTTTATACCACTGACATTCAACCCGATCCAAACACAGATTCAGTAGACGCTATAGATAATGCGTCAAATAAAACATTGCGTTGGTATAATATATCATCGGTTGTAAGCAATGCTAGATGGGATCCGTTGTTAAAAGATTTTGCGTATAATATTAAGTATATTATTGTGCCATATGAAATACCTATATTACTTTCTGCATATGCTAATAGAACTACCCCATATTATGGTCCAGTAAAACGATATGATTATTGGTATACCGGAGAAAATTCTGAAGTAATAAAATATGAACAAACGATGAATAATGCTTACTTTACTGTAAGCTTAGGCGCAAGTGATATTACTTCAAAATCTACAGGTGGGGGAGCCGATGTTCCTATTAATACTTCAGGCAAGCGTCAATCCGCTCCTAGGCAAGGCAAATTGGATGTAGGCTATGAAGCACAAAATAGTGTCACTACTAGTTTGTATGAACCAGGTGCTTGGGCAACTGCTAAAATTGAAATATTAGGAGATCCAGATTGGTTGAGTGGGGAAGCTCCAGGAAGCGCTGATTTATATAAACCGTTTCAAGGTACAGATTTTGTAGTTGATGTTACTAGTGGACAAGTGTTCATTGAGATAGATTTTAAAGAAGCATTAGACTATGTACATAGTACCGGTACAATGAGGATTAATGAAGATTTATTATTATGGGACTACCCACCTGAAATTAAAAAGAAAGTTAAAGGTGTTAGTTTTAGAGTTATAGAGGTAACTCATAACTTTAAAAATGGTAAATTTACCCAAGAATTAAATTGTGCAATTAACACTTTTGGATTTGATCAAGGTTATGAAAATTCTGCTCGTGAAAAAGATGACAGAGCCAGATCACAAGAAAATCAAACCGATGCAGAAACAAGAAGATTAGCATCAAAAACTCCAGTTGGGTTAATGCAAGATTCGCCTCCACCAAATAATGATACAAATGGAAATTTATCAAATCCTACAAGAAACACTACTGTAAACAATCAAGAAACAGTTAATACTAATAATGGTCCGGTAGCAAATGATGATAGTGGTTTAGATAGAACCACTATAGGTGCTACTAACTTAGCAGGAGCTGGCAGGGAGACATAATATGGAAGACGGATTTAAGCCACAAGGACCAACTAAAGCAAGTAAACCAGACTCTGGTGGAGGTGTAACCAGAGAAGTCCCTGTACTTGGCGTAGTTAAAAATAATATTGATCCTACTAGGTCCGGTAGACTTCAAGTTTATATCAGTGATTTGGGAGATGACAATCCTGATGAATCAGAAAGTTGGGTAACTGTATCTTACATGACTCCATTTTATGGGTTTGTAACACCAAAGGCTGCTACTAAAGGGTTTGGAGATTATACTGCTAATCCAAGTTCTTATGGAATGTGGTACAGTCCTCCTGATTTAGGAACAACTGTAATTTGTATTTTTATTAATGGTGACCCTAACTATGGGTATTGGATAGGATGTGTTCCCAAGCCTGAAGCATTGCATATGGTGCCTGCAATTGGTGCAAGCACTAATATTATTGCTAATACAGAAGGTGAAGCAGAAGGGTATGGCGGCGCAACTAGATTGCCTGTTACTAATATCAATACCAATAATGAATCAATTTCAGATACCGCAGACTTTTTAACTCAGCCTAAACCAGTACATAGTTACAGTGCTATGATTTTAAATCAACAAGGATTGATTAGAGATCCAGTGCGCGGAACTATTAGTAGTAGCGCACAACGGGAAAGTCCAAGTAGAGTTGGTTGGGGAATTAGTACTCCGGGACGACCTATATATGATGGTGGATATGATGATGCTACTATCGTAGATGCAGCGGTTGGCGAAGTTCCGGATGAGGGATTGGCTGTAATAGCAAGAAGAGGCGGGCATTCTATTGTATTAGACGATGGTGATATTCTAGGGCAAGATCAACTTGTAAGAATTCGTAGTGCGGCTGGTCATCAAATACTAATGAGCGATGACGGCCAGACACTTTTTATAATTCATAGTAATGGTCAAAGTTATATTGAGTTAGGCAAAGAGGGTACAATTGATATGTACTCTACTAATAGTGTCAATATTAGAACTCAGGGCGATCTAAATTTACACGCAGATAACAATATCAACATTAATGCTAAGAAAAAACTAAACATTAAAGCAGAAGATATCAATATTGAATCTGAGAAGACCACCTCTCAAAAAATAGGCACGAATAATAGTGTCTACACTATGGGCACCTTTACCCATAAAGTAGATGGTGCAATGAGTATGGCAGCAGGTGGTGAAGGATCATATGCCAGTGGTGGTGTAATGTACGTCAACGGTAGTAAGGTGAATTTAAACACAGGCGCTACATCAACCACACCGCAAGTTGTTCCTGCAATTTCCGTCTTAGCCCATACTGATACACTATACGATTCATCAAAAGGTTATGCTGCCGCACCAGGTAAATTACAAAGTATTACATCTAGAGCACCTGCTCATGCTCCGTGGGCAAATGCAGGACAAGGTGTTGATGTTAAAACTAGCAGTAGCGCAAGTTCAGAATTGCCTCCTGCACCTAGTCCAGCAGTAGCATCAACTAACGAAGCAGCCTCGGCTGCAACGACTGAAGCACCAGCAACACCGGCAACAATTGCTACAGTGCCACCGGTCGCCGCAGCCAGTGGAGCATTAGATCCAAATACTACTGGAGCAATGGTTAGTGCTGTAGCAACTACCGTTGCTGCTGGTCCAGCTAGTCGTGCAATACAAGCAGGCGCAGGTGTTGTGTCATCTTCACAGGGTCCGGTAGCAGTAGTAGGTTCATTAGCGCAAACTCCGGCACAATTAGAGTCTGCGGGAATACTAAAACCAGGATCGGCAACTTTAGTTAATAGTTTAGTACAAGGCGGATCTAATGTACAAGCAGCAATGACTGATAACTTGTTTACCGGTGTGCCTGGCGCAGTAAACTTAAAGTCATTAGTTAATAGTATTCCAGCTCAGGTAAGTGCTCAGGTTTCTACTTTCCAACAATCACAAACTGCATTAACTAATGCGGGTGTAATTACAGGCAAAGAAAGCCCAGTATCTACAGCAGGGTTAATAATGGCCGGCGCTACAGCAGGTGTAGGTGCTACTCTCAATTCAATGAGTTCTTTAGTCAGTACTAGCACAGTAAATTCTATAGGGAAAACTCTAGGGGCAAGTGCTAATTTATCAAAGGCATTAGGAGCAACAGGTGCCGCAAAATCAATACTTAGCACCTCTAGTGCTATTACTAGTACTCTAAAAGCAGGTAATTTAGCTGCCGGATTGGCACAAACTGTTTCAGGAGGACTGGGATCAATTTCTCAAGCAACTAAAGCATTAAATCAATTGCAAGGATTAAACAGTGCAATACTAGGTGCATCTAGAGGTCCTGCTGCACAAGCGTTTGGCGCAATATTGGGGACGTTCAAACCACTAAAAGCAGGCATTCCACAAAACTTGTTTAGCATAGCAAGAAATGCATTAAGAACTGCTGACGCAGTTTCTAAAGGTGACATAATTAAATCTGCTACAGGTGCATTGTCAACTATTGGTGCAATCGGTGGTCCAGGCACTAGTAAAATAACGGGCGCATTGTCTGGTACAGTTAATGCTATTGGTAGACTAACATCCGCTACTACCCCAGCAGCAGCATTCCGAGGTCTAACAGGGCTTATTGGTGGTATAGGTAGTGTAGGAGCCGCAGTTGGGAACAAAAACGTTTCTCAAATTTCAAAACAAGTTAACTCTGCACTCACCGGCGCTAATAAGATATTGCAAGCAGGAACACAACTATCAAAGGCTACCGATATAGCCGGTTCTCTTAATGCAACTGCAAATGCGGTGCGTGGTGCAAATCAATTGACAGCAGCACTAGGTGGAGTATCTGCATTGGCAAGTGGTATATCAAATCTACCCGGTGGGCAAAAAGCTATTTCAAATGTAATAAACAAGTCTCCCAATTCAATGACTTCTGCATTGCCGGCAGTCTTGGCGGTTGGAGCATTAGTATCTACTACACTATCTGCTGCAAAAAATAATATTTCCCCCCAGCTAAGTTTACAAGGTGCTACCGCCGGAATACAAGGAATAGCTGGTAGTATAACAGGGGCAATGTCATCTAGCCCAATGGGACAACTAGCCTCTGCGGTAAGCGGATCAGGAATAACTAGTTTAACAGGTGGAGTTAATAGCATTGCAAGTGCTGCAGGATTATCATTAACTAATGTCTTACCAGGTGGATTAACTGGTGGAATACCTGATGTTGCTGGTCAAATTGGCGGGGCATTAAATAAACTCAAATCGGGTACTAGTAGTCTTTCATCATTGGCTCTAAATGGATTGCCTCCTGGCGCTTCGGCTGAAATAAGCGCAGCAATGTCATCATTAACTTCAATGGGATCTTCTCCTGTTAAACTCCCAACTGTAGCGGCTAATACTTTTGACAGAAGTGAAATTACAGCACAAATTAGTTCCTTATTAGGCAATCCAAAAATACCTAAACCAAACTTCACAGGAGAAGTTCCAAGTGCAGCAAAAGCGGCTCTACAAGCAGCGCAAGAAAAAGTTACAAAATCTACTATAGTAAGTTCGGAAGTAGCTACTCTTTCAATAGATTTAAAATACGCACAATCACAACTTGAAGGAGCCGAACAATCATATCCTCCAGGTGATCCTGAAATAGAAACTGCTAAAGAAAAGGTATTAGAATTAGTTGCTAAACTTGAAGCTAAGAGCCAAGAGCTATCTTCTCTAACATAAATACATTATGCCACAATATATAGGATTCAGCACTCTAGGGGCTAACTTGCCTAAAACTACTAATGCACCAACCGGCAACGATGGTGGTACAGGTAACATCGTGCGTCAAAATAATGTAGGTAAAAAGTTTAGGTTAGTAGATCAGCCATTAGTAATACAAGACTTTGTAAATGCATTGAATATTAGACAAGGACAAAAAGTAGGTCAACCCGGGTATGGAACTACTCTTTGGTCATTTATTTTTGAACCTAATACCACTGACACTCAATACCAATTACAAACTGAAGTACAACGGGTAGCCAGTTTAGATCCTAGATTAATAGTTAACAGTGTTGTGGCATTCCCACAAGAACTTGGTATTCTTATTGAAGTAGAAATAGCCGTAGCCCCATTCAATCAGGCTCAAGTTCTTAGTTTATTCGTAGATACTAATCTTTCACAGATTTTAGTTCAATAATTCTTAAAAACCCAAGGTTTTAGGTATGATAAATACTTAAAAGAGAAAACATATGGCTACTAGCTCAAGACAATCAGCATTATTTGGAGTAAATGATTGGCAAGCAATTTACCAAACATTTAGGGAAGCAGACTTTCGTAGCTATGACTATGAAACTTTGCGTAAAAGCTTCATTGATTATTTGCGTCTTTACTATCCTGAAACATTCAATGATTACATTGAAAGTTCAGAATTCATTGCTTTATTAGATGTTATTGCTTTTATGGGGCAGGGTCTAGCCTTTCGCAACGACTTAAATACCCGCGAAAACTTTATTGATACAGCAGAACGCAGAGATAGCGTCATCAAGTTAGCAAACTTAGTTAGCTATAATCCAAAGCGTAATTTAGCTGGACAGGGTTTTCTAAAAGTTATAAGCATACAAACTACACAGAATATTAATGACCTTAATGGAATCAATCTAGGAAATCTTCCTATATTATGGAATGACCCTGCTAACCCAAACTGGTTAGAGCAGTTCAATACAATTATAAATGCAGCACTAGTTAATACTCAAAAAATAGGTCGTCCTGGAAATGTAGCAGACTTGTTAGGTGTTATTACTAGCGAATATGCACTAAAAATTCCTGCCGACACCCTACCAATAGTACCGTTCACCAGTACGATTGACGGCATCACTATGAATTTTGAATTGGTAAGCGTTACTAGTGTTGATGAAGATTATGTTTACGAGATACCTCCCGCCCCTAGTGGTACATTTAACATGGTATATCGTAATGACAAGTTAGGATACGGCAGCCCTAATACAGGGTATTTCTTTTATTTTAAGCAAGGCACCTTGCAAAATTATGATTTTGTATTACAACAACAAATCGCTAATCAAGTGGTTAACATTGGCGATATTCAGGGTGTTAATAATACAGACACTTGGTTATACCAATTAAATGAAAATAATGGAACAAGATTAGCTTGGAAAAAGGTAGACAATGTATACGCAGATGCATACCTTCAAACTGAAACAAGCCAGAGAAAAATATTTGCGGTAGCCTCTAGATTTAATGACCAAGTTAGTTATACATTTGGTGATGGTGTATTCAGTCAAATTCCTGTGGGAACTTACAGAGCATATGTTCGTGCAGGCAATGCCCTAACATATACTATTGATCCAAATGAAATGCAGGGCATTTCAGTTTCACTTAATTATGTTGATAGATTTGGTAAAACACAGATATTAACTGTAGCATTATCTTTACCATTGCCGATATCAAACGCTCAGGTTCGTGAGCCAATCGCTCAAATTAAACAACGGGCGCCTAGCCGTTATTATACACAAAACCGTATGGTAAACGGAGAAGATTATAACAACTTCCCGTATACCTTATATAGTTCTATTATAAAATCTAAGGCTATCAACAGAAGTTCAATTGGTGTAAGTAAAAACTTAGACTTGCTTGATCCTACAGGAAAGTATTCTAGTGTTAATTCATTTGCTACAGATGGTGCAATGTGGCAAGATAATACTAATGGATACTTAGCGTTAACAATCAATAATACTGGTAATATTATTACCTTCTTAACAGATGCACTTGGCTCAGTGTTGTCAAGTAATAGAACAGTTCAATACTATACACAGAATTATCCACAATATAGTATTAATCAAGCATCAGGAGATGGAACTGTATATTGGCAAACTAGTTCAGTAGATGCTAATTCGTTAACTGGATACTTTTATAATATAGTTTCTAATACGGATACCCCAATTCCAATTGGTACTTACTCTACTAACAATGTAAAATATGTTACCCCAGGTGCTCTAATTAAATTTGTTGCGCCTGCTGGATATTATTTTGATCAAAATAATCGTTTAGTAGCAGGTATCCCAGGACCCAGTGAACAAACTTTTGTATGGACAACTGTACTAAGTGTTATCGGTGATGGATATAATAATGGGCAAGGTTCTTTTAGTAATGGATCAGGGCCAGTGACATTGAATGGTTATATTCCAATTGGTGCACAAATAACTACTGTACTACCTGCATTTGACAATTCATTATCTAATGCCATTATTCAAGAATGTATTATCAGAATGGAGTTACAACAAAATTTTAGTTTGGTATTTAATAATGCATTAACAATTGCAGAAGATCGTTGGAGCATCAGACAATATGATGATGCTAATTATTTTGTGAATTTTTTAAGTTTAGGTAACAATCGTTATACGATAAGCTATAGGTCATTGAAATATTATTTTGGTAGTGTGCAAGATACTAGATTTACTTTTGAGCGTGACAAATTAGTTTACGATCCTTTTAGTGGAAAAATCTTACAAGATTACATAAAAGTTTTAGCAACTAATACTCAGCCAACTAATAATTATCCATTAGCAACAGATATTCAGGTAAGTATTATTGGTCAAACAGTTGAAAGTGATGGATATATAAACGATTTTGAAGTTGAAGTTGCTAGCACAGATATTAATAATCGTGGATTAATAATCAATCCTACATTTTTCCAAACAGTCACTGGTTATACTACCGGTGGAGCAAATACAGGAATTTATGTATTTTTTGAATTAGTAGAAGATGCAATTAATCTTTCTCGTTATCAACTTGTACCTAGCTCAGATGTAGTTCAATATCAAACTAAAACTCAGATTGAAGTTGTCAAATACGATTATCCATTAGGACAATTGTTCTATGCATACGGAGACAATTTATTCTATACTTCAGTACAAGATACTACAGTAACAACGCCATACTATATATTAGTTGAACAACCTCAATACTCTATTAAACCAGGTAGACAGGGATTACAATTCCAATACCGTCATAATAGTAATAATACAACTCGCATAGATCCTGCTACTACAAACATAATTGATTTGTATGTAGTGCCGCAATCATATTATACTAATTATCAAAAGTATATACAGGATACAACAAATACTGTACCTATGCCACCTAAACCAACTATTGGTGAATTGACACAAGATTATGGTCAGGTAAATGATTATAAGATGTTAAGTGATAGTGTAATATTGAATAGTGTTATATTTAAACCATTATTTGGGCCCAAAGCGGCTGCAAATCTTAGAGGTACTATTAAAGTTATAAAAAATAATAATGTAAATGCCAGTAATAGTGAAATTCGTACGGCAGTTCTTGCTGCTATGAATGTTTATTTTAATATTAATAATTGGAATTTTGGAGATACCTTTTACTTCTCTGAATTAAGTGCATATTTGCATGACCAGGTTGGAGAATTAATTAGTTCTGCTGTTCTAGTTCCTAACGATCCTACAATGTCATTTGGCGACCTATATGAAATAAAATGTGCGCCATATGAGATTTTCGTCAATGCTGCTACCGCTGATGATGTATTGGTAATTGCAGCGCTTACTCCCGCCGAGTTACAAATTAGATAAGTACTAATATGGCAACTAGAATCCGCACCCTAAATTTTCTACCAGAGATATTTCAAACTCCGACTAACGCTCAATTTTTAGCGGCTAGTTTGGATCAACTAGTAGCACAGCCACTGACTAAAACAATTCAAGGGTATGTGGGTAGTAGGTTTGGTTACGGGGTTAATGCTAAAGATTATTATGTAACTGAACCAACTAAAGTAAGAACAGATTATCAATTAGATCCCGGAGTAGTATTTACCAAAACTAATCTATCTACTGCACAAGATTTCATTAGTTACCCAGGTATATTAGATGCTCTTAAACTTGAAGGGGCACTAACTGCTGATAATAGTAGATTATTTAATAGTCAATTTTATTCATGGGATTCGTTTACAAATCTAGATAAAATTATTAATTTTAATCAATACTATTGGATTCCTGAAGGTCCTGAGCAGGTTGTAGTATCATCAGACACAGTATTTGCTACTAATGATTATTTGGTAACTGATGTTGTAAATGGTTATAACATTATTCCTGTTACTTCAACTGAAGCAGGAACTACTAACCCAACATTAACATTATTAAGGGGAGGTACTTATACTTTTGCAGTAAATCAATCAGGTCAATTTTGGATTCAAGGTGCACCTGGAGTAACTGGATATAGTCCTACCCAACCTAATTTACAAACCAGAGATGTATATGGGGTAGACAATAATGGTGCAACTATAGGAACGGTTACATTTACAGTTCCTCCAAAAGATGCTCAAAATAATTATAATTTTCCTGGTAATAATTTAGTTGATGTAGTAAGTGATATTCCTTTCAATGAAGTTAACGGTGCTAGAGTAAGTGATCTAGGTGGTATTGACGGTGTTACAGCATTGAACGGGTTAACCGTTATGTTTTATAACACTGGTATCACTAATGAGATTGGATTTACTTCAAACTTCTTTGACTATACTAATTATGATTATAATAATAATTTAGTAGCTACAGAAACAGTTGATGTAACTGCAACAGCATCAACTGGTAATTTAATTACATGTGATTCAACAAGCAATTTAGTTGTAGGAAATTCTATAGTATTCTCAGGAGTTGGCTTTGGTGGATTATCTATCTATTCTGAAACTCTTCCTGATACTTTATATTTCGTAGAAAGCATTACAAGTCCTACTGAATTTTCAGTGTCATTGACTGTTGGTGGAGCACAAGTAGTACTTTCAGATGATACCGGTACATTGGTAGGCACAACTAATCAGGGATTGTTAGAAGAAGGATTCTACACAACAGTTAATCAAAATTTTTATACTATTGAGTATATCGGAGATGTAGCGAATCCTATAATCAGATTAATACCTAGTTCATTGATACCTACTAATCAAAAAATAACAGCAAATTTTGGTACTCAGTGGATAAGCAGAGTTTTCTATAAAAATGAATTTGGTATAATTAACATTGTTCCTTTTATAAGTGCACCACTAGATACTTTATATTATCAAGACGGAACTTCTGCTAATAAAGTTGGTATAATTCGTATCATTGACAGTAATATTACAAATACACTAGATGTAGAAACAGACATATTAGGTCAGCTACAATTCACTGCAACAAATGGGGTAGTGTTTACTAATGGATTAAAAGTAGTATTTCAGGGTGATGTAATTCCTGCAAGTTATAAAACTGGCGCATATTATGTTGAGGGTGTTGGTAGTGGAATAGAATTAATACCAGTAAGCAATTTAATATCACCTGATCCCTTTACAGCAAGTACCTATGTACCTTGGGACACTACAGCATGGGACATTGGCAATTGGGAAGGAACTTCATATATTCCCGTAACTCCTGATTACATTACCATTGCAAGAAATAGTATTGACCTAAATGCTTGGTCAAGAAGTAATAGATGGTTTCATATTGATGTAATCAATGCTACTGCTGAATATAACAATGATCCTACATTGTTTACTCTATATGCTACACCTGAAAACAAAGCAAAGCGTCCTATAATTGAGTTTTACCCTAACTTACGGTTATTCAATACTGGCACAGAAGGTAAAGATCCTATTGACTTTATTGATTTTAGAACTACCGACGCATTTTCACAAGTTGCAGGTCAAGAAAATTATTATCCTGATGTAACCGCATATACTGGTTATGATGCAGTTATTGCTACCGTAGTGGCAGATACCACTACTGACATTGTTATTCCTATTGATAGTGTGCAGGGTACATTTGCAATAGGACAATATGTTGCAGATTCTACAAACTTATTACCAACCAATTCATATATTACAGACATTGTAACCACAACTACTACTGTGACTTTAACTATAGAATGGACATTTGCTACCTCCTTCACAGGTACTGCTGTAGCGTCGGTTATAAGCACTGATACTACTGTAGATAATTATGCATTGTTTGATGGTTCAAGAGTTGTATTTGCAGTTGATACTGATGCTAATGTAAGAAATAAAATTTATGTATCTAGATTTTCATCTATAAATGGTTCTACTCCAGTTATTACTCTAACTGAAGCGACTGATGGTGAAGTTCTAGTTAATCAAGGAACAGTTGTACTAAGAGGGTATGTCAATCAAGGTAATGATTTTTACTTTGATGGGATTGAATGGATAGAAGCCCAAGAAAAAATAACTGTAAATCAGCCCCCATTATTTAACGTATTTGATGAAAACGGTGTTAGTTTTGGTAATGCTGATTTATATGTTGGCACTTCTTTTATAGGTAATAAATTATTTGCATACGGCATTGGTGCAGGTATAAATGATATTGTATTAGGATTTCCAATACGGTATAGTTCTGTAGACAATGTGGGTGACATATCATTTGATGTATCATTAAACTTAGATACATTTAACTATGTCCAAGGTAATGAACCTATTACACAACGGGTTAATACTGGATATGTCCATCAAGCAGTTAATAGAACAGAATATATAAGACAGATTGGTTGGCAAACTGCGGTATCACCTAGTATTCAATATCAGATATTTGAATTTGATTATGATGTTTTAAATCCTACAACAACCTTTACTTGCGATATAGCAATGATGGATGTTGCTGACACGAATTGGCCTAATATTGAAGTTTATATTAATAATGTAATACAAGATAATACTACCTATACCGTAACGGTAAATAGTAATTCTACAGTAGTAACTCTAAACGATACTATAATAGATAACACTGTAATACAAATATTATTATTAAGCAATCAAGTAAGCAAAACCGCTTATTATAGTATCCCGATCAACTTAAATAACAATCCATTCAATGAGGATATAACTGTAGCTAACGTTGGGGATATACGAGGGCAATACCAAAGTATATTTTTCAACAATCCAAATACTACAGGACCTGTGTTTGGATCAAATAATTTTAGAGATTTGGGTAATTTAGTTCCATGGGGCAATCGCATTATTCAGAATAGTGCATCACTAGTATTACCTAGCGTATTTTTACGCAAACAAAATCATAGTTTGTTTAATTCGTTATTGTTTAATAATCGTGAATATATTAAATTTAAAACTTTATTAGTAGATACAGTTAATAATACAGATTATGTTCAGCGTTATTCACCCTCAGAAATTTTAGATAATGCATTAGATCAAATAACTTTTAGCAAGACTGATAATCAACCGTTCTTTTGGAGCGATATGCTACCTAGTAAGGCAGCATATATTACTAATACATATACTTTTGCTAATAGCTTAGATGTAAGTATATACTCATTGAGTAGAATTTATGATTTTACTACAGCAAATTACTACGGAGTTTTAGTATACTTAACAAGAACCGTAGAAAATATTACTGCAACTAAACAATTAATAATTAATCAGGATTATACTGTAAGTTCAGATTCTCCGTCGTTGACAATAACACTTGATTTATTACCCGGCGATATTATTACTATCAAGGAATACAATCAAACATATGGTTCATATGTACCCAATACACCAACTAAGTTAGGATTGTATCCTGCGTTTATTCCTGCCGTAGTACAAGATATTAACTATTCACAACCTACATATTTTATATTGGGTCATGATGGTTCTTATAACAAATTATACGGTAATTATTTACCTAATGCAAATTTATTAGTAGATTTTAGAGATCAGGCATTATTAGAATATGAGACCCGTGTTTACAACAACTTAAAATTAAGTAATGCAATACCTATTCAAGCGTATGAAGTATTACCTGGTTTCTTTAGAACCACAGATTATTCTTTTGACGAATGGTTAGAAATTTATAGTGTGGGCTTTTTAAATTGGGTAGGACAAAATCGTTTAGATTATAAGCGTCAATTATTCCAAACCAATAATGAATTTACCTATAATTACTGGCAAAGTGGTAATGCAATTAATAGAGAGGCTATCTATCAAGGATATTGGAGAGGTATATATCAATATTATTACGATACATCTACCCCAAATACTACACCATGGGAGATGTTAGGATTTGTCAATAAACCAAGTTGGTGGGAAACTAGATATGGTCCTGCGCCCTATACTAGCGATAACTTAGTATTATGGACTGATTTATCAGAAGGTATTGATTGGAATGATGGGAACCCTGTTGTAATTCCTGCTGCTGTCAGACCTGAATTACTTCAAGTGATTCCAGTAGATAGTTCAGGAGATTTATTATCTCCTCTAAGAAATATAGTTGGAAGTTACAATTCAAACATTTTCCAACGTGATTGGAAAGTAGGTGATGATGCACCAGTTGAATTTAGTTATCGTAGAAGCAGTTCATATCCTTTTGATTTAATGCGTATATTAGCATTAACTAAGCCTGCTGAATTTTTCAACTTAGGTGTTGACCTAGACAACTATAAGTATAGCGAAGAGTTTGGTCAATATCTTGTTAATAATAGAAGTCATTTAGTAATAAGCAATGTTGAAATTTATGGTTCAGGTACTGCTAAAACTAGTTACATTAATTGGATTGTTGATTATGAAAAACAAGTTGGAGTAGATGCTACTGCTAATATTACCACACTATTAGACAACTTAGATGTACGATTAGTGTATCGTCTTGCTGGATTTAGTGACAAGACCTTACTAAAATTTTATGTAGAGAAAGGTACTCCAAACAGCAGAAATGCTTCGCTATTAATACCTGATGAAAGTTACAGTATATTATTGTATGACAATCAACCCTTTAATCGTGTAATATATAGTGGTGTAGTGGTACAAATAAACCAATACGGATTCTCAGTATTTGGAAATTCTCAAACACAAACTTATTTTAAAACATTAAAACCATATTATAATGGTAACTATGAACGCATTGCGGTAGACAATTTAACAGTTAAAGTTTCTCAAGACCACAGCGAAGTTGAAGTTATTGTGCCATATAATACCATATATGGAACTGTACAAGAGGTAGCAACATTTTTATCTAACTATGGCGCTTGGTTAAGAAACTTAGGACTAACCTTTGAGCAACAAGCAAATGAGTTAGAAATTAATTGGAATCAAATGATTGCTGAGTTTTTATATTGGGCTCAGACTGGGTGGGAAGAAGGAAGCATTGTTACTTTAAATCCTGCTGCAAGAACTATTGCGTTTAATAAAGATAGTAACATTGTACAACCATTAACTATTCAACAAACAAATTTTATTCTAAATCAAAATTTATATCCTATTCAGAATAGAGATTTAGCAATTATTCGTGAAGGAACTCTATTCACTGCTACAGCATTAAATGATGGGGATGCTATTTCGTATGCTCAATTTAATATTAGTAATTTTGAACATGGTATAGTTTTTGACAATATAACTCTATTCAATGACATATTATATAACTTAGTCACCGGGTTAAGACAAAACCGTATTACTTTACGAGGAACTAAGAGTGCAGATTGGAACGGCACAGTTGATGCTCAAGGATTTATCTATAATCAAGATAATATTAAAGAATGGAATAATACTGTTACCTATACTAAGGGCGAAATTGTATTATATAAAAACAAATATTGGGTAGCATTAAAAATAGTTCAACCAAAATTGGTATTCGAAGAACTAGAATGGAAGCGTACAGATTACGATGAAATTCAAAAAGGATTATTACCTAATAGTAGTACAAGAAGTTATGAGAGTACTCTATACTATGATGTAAACAAAGCTAATTTAGAAAATGATGCTGACCTCTTAAGTTTCTCATTGATCGGTTACCGCCCAAGAGACTATCTAGCACTTGCTGATTTAACTGATATTACACAAGTAAACGTTTATAAAAACCTAATTAAATCTAAAGGAACTCGCAACGCAACCAATGCATTTAAGGGAGCGAATCTTCCTCAAGGTGGCATAGACTATGACATTTATGAAAATTGGGCTATTAAATCAGGTGAATTTGGTGGACTTTTAAATAATAATTTTGTCCAGTTTAAGATCAATCAAAATTACATGACTGGAAATCCAAGTATAGTTGGACTTACAAATGGTGTATATAACGAAGGTGTACAACAAGAAGTTCCGCTATATTCATTGTTTAATTATGGTAGACCTATTACTTCAGTAGATATACTACCTACTATATCAGCACAAGAACCATCTACCGTTTATCCTACAGCAGGATATGTTAACTTTAACGACGTTAAAATGTCATCTTATTTCTATTCGCAGCTTCCTTTAGCAGTGGATAGTAATAATTTAGTAGTGCCATTATCACGCCTTTATGTTCGTGATTATGTGTGGATGGCAAATTATTTACAGCGTTGGGAAGTATTTACACCCAAATCAATGGGCATCATTTTAAATGTAAGTAATAACTTAAACGATACAGCAACAGTTACATTTAAAACTCCTCATAATTTAACAAGATTTGAGCCTTTTGCAATTGTTAATTTTTCTGATGCTGTTAATGGTTACTATATTAGCACTGTAGTAGTAGATCAATACAGAGTATTAATTACTTTGACTTTGGATCCTTCTGTTACTAATATTACTGGTCAAGGCGTAGGATTTAGATTCCAATCACAACGAGTGGCTCAGCCTAGTAATATAGCAGATTTACCTTTATTAGATTCTGAATTCTTTAAGAACACGGCATGGGTAGATGAGAACACAGATGGTGGTTGGGCAGTTTATAGAAAAGGTATAAATTATCAATATCAATTAGAATTTACTAAATCTTCTTCTGATACATTTGGTAGTGCAGTAGCAACTGGTAGCCAATTAGGTTATCTAATTGGTGATGCTGATTTAGGACAAGCTTACCGCTATACATTCAATGATTTAACACAGACTTATGCGTTAGTACAAACACTAAGTTCAGGTACTTCATTTGGATCTACTATTGCTTATAGCAGCGACATATATGTAATTTCTGAACCTACTACTTCACCATATATTCACATATATCAACTTCAAAATAGTACTCTATCTGATGATTTGATCGTATATCAAGCAGCGATTGCCGCACCTGGTGGCGTAACAAATTGGGGTAGTGCAGTAGCAATATCAGGTAATACAAATTGGATTTATGTTTCTGACATTGTTAATAACACCGTTCATGTATATAGAAAAGCAAACATTACTACTCCCGCTACCAATCTTACTGCGGGACAAACTTATATCATTACTGATGCAGGTACTACTGATTTTACTTTAGTCGGTGCTACATCAAGCGATGTGGGAACAGCATTTGTTGCTTCAGGAGTAGGTACTGGAACCGGTCTTGCAACAAAAAGCACTTATCAAAAAGTAACATCTATAGACGGTGATGCATTGTCATTAACTGTAGCAGGAGATAATTTTGGTTACTCTTTAGCAACAGATTATTATGGTGATACTTTAATAATTGGCACACCTAATAAAGATTACAGTGCTACTATTGATAATTGGGGATATGTATATGTGTTTGACCGCGCAGTACAAAATATACAAGTACAAACAAACAGTGTTCCATTAACACCACAAGTATTTAATTTAGCTTGGACTCCAACAACACTATCAAAAACATTGACTGCTACTAATAGTACTGGTAATTTATTGACATTAAACAGTGTTGCAGGTATTACCGTTAACGATCCGATAATCTTTACAGGGTCAGGCTTAGCAGGAACAGAAATTATTGCAGATGAAGTATATTATGTGCGTTCAATAGTCGGTAGTGATATTACTATTAAACTTGGTAGATTTACAACATCTGCCGTAACAGTAGCTACTGTTTCTTCTATTAGTGTTCCTACTACTGTACAAAACACTCCAATCTATGTTTCGGTAAATGGAACCTTAGTTGAAGACAGTGAATATGCTATTATTTCTAATACATTAATATATACTGGGCTATTAAGTGCAGGTGATATTATTAATGTAAGTGGTCAAGATTTTACATTGATTCAAACTCTTACTACAGAAAACACTCCTAAAGTTGGTGTGCATTTTGGTAATAGCGTAGACACAACTATATATGCAAGTGAAATTATTGCAGGCGCTCCATATGAATTAGTTACACAAATTAAAGAAGGTGCAGTTTATCGTTATACGAATGGTGGCGGTAAATATGGAATAATAATTGGTACAAGTGATGTTAATGTTACAACACCTAGAAATGTATTAATCAACGGCTTCTTAGTAACAGTTCCAACTGGCAATGCAACAACAGTAGCCAATGCAATTAATGCAGTTGCGATACCTAACATTGTTGCATCTGCCATCGATGGTAAACTAGTACTATCTTTAGTAGATAATAATTTAGCGCAAGTAAATGAAAAGATATTATTAAGCGCAACTAATAGCGCAACTCTAGGTGAATTAGGTATAAACATCTTTACACAAACACAAACTGTAGAATGTCCTCATACTAATAGTCGGACACAGTTTGGTACTGTAGTTAAATTTAATGAGTATGGCAGTTTTGTTGCTAGTGCTCCAGTTGGCACAAGATTTAGCGATACTACTTTTGATTTTATAGATGATGAAAATCAAGACAATGACACCGTGTTTGATAACAACACCACTACTTGGATAGATACCTTCCCAAATGCAGGTGCGGTATACATGTTTGATTATTTGGCTAATTATAACGAATCTCTATTAAATTGTGGTAAGTTTGTTTATGCACAAAGTGTCAATGGTCAAAATTTAGAATACGGTCTACAACCAAATTACGGCACTGCTTTAGACTTTAATAACTACAGTGTAATTATAGGAACACCAGGATTTAGTCCTACTAATGGTCAAGCAATAGCATATACTAATACATCAAATCAAAAAGATTGGTCAGTATATAGAAGTTCTGCACCTGTAGTTGATATTAACGGTATCGCTAACATTCAATTGTTTAGCGCCCGAACAAACGAAACTCTGATTAACATGGATTATATTGATCCATTACAGGGCAAAATATTAGGTGCTGCTAGAGAAAATATTGATTATGTAGCCAACACAGACCCGGCTACTTATAATAATGGTGAACTTGTTCCTAGTAATTTAGTATGGGGAGCAATACAGATTGGTCAAATTTGGTTTAACACAACCAATGTTCGTTATGTTAATTATCATCAAAACAATAATACATACAACAGTAAATATTGGGGTACCCTATTCCCTAACAGTGATGTTGCAGTATACACATGGATAACATCTGATACACTTCCTATCAACTACATTGGTTCAGGTACTGTGTATGATCCAACCAAGTATTCTATACAATATGTAATTAATCCTTCAGGTGCTTTATCACCAATCTATTTCTATTGGGTCAGAGATACAGGCATCATAACACCTAATTTAGGAAAAACTCTAGCTGATAGTATTATTGCTGCTTATATAGCCAATCCTAGAAATTCAGGGATTAGTTATTTTGCACCATTACTACCTAGTGTATATGCACTGTACAATGTAGGCGATTATATCAATGCTAATGACTCAGTATTAAATATTGGATTTGGTACAGGAACAAGCGATGATGTTGTTCATAATCAATACGATTTAATAAGAGTTAATTTTGCCGATGACTTTTTACCTGGATTACCTGATATCTATCTAGGTGAAACAGAACCCTATTCATTGTATGCTAGATTATTAGACAGTTTATCAGGGACTGATGTATCAGGTCAAGTTGTTCCTGATCCATTCTTACCACTAGCAGTACAAACTGGTGTTCTTGTTAGACCTAGACAAAGTTTCTTTTATGATAGATTGGGTGCTGTTAAAAACTTTTTTGAATCATTAAATGAAATCGTAAAAGAATATCCATTTTTTGAAATTTCTGATGCTACATTTATATACGCTTCAGGTGAATTTTTTGATGCTACTAATTATTGGGAAACAATTAATTGGTGGGCACCTGGGTATAATGACAATACCAAATCTACAATACAAGTTCCTATATATTCTGATTTAGCTACCTTATCAGTAACAGAAGGTACTATTGTAACAGTTGCAACCAATGGGTTAGGACTATCTGAAACTTACATTTTTGCAAATAATGAATGGCTAAGAATTGGACTAACTAACGGTACAATCAAATTTAAGAGTTCTCTTTGGGATTATGCTGGAGCAAGAATAGGTTTTGGTGATAACTTTTTTGACACTAGTCCATATGATTATTATCCTAGCGAAGAGACCCGTTGGTTAGCAAGAGCATTAACTGAGCAATTACCTTCTGAATTATTAATATATAGAAATAAAATATTAATTCTTCTTTTTGAATATATTGTTAGTGAGACAATTGAAACTCAAAATTATCTGCCATGGTTAAATAAAACATCATTTATAGATGTAGCACATACTATTAGAGAACTATTGCCTATTGAAGTTTTTCAAAGTGATAATCAAACCTTTTTAGAAGGGTATTTAAATGAAGTTAAACCCTATCATGTAGTAATTAAAGATTTCTTGTTTAAGTATACAGGTACTAATGTATATCAAGGCAATATTACGGACTTTGATGTACCTGCACAATTTAATACTAGTATACAGCGTTGGGTATCCCCTCAATTAGTGTATAGCAATCCTAGTGATGTAAATCAATATTTACCAACTAGCCCTATATGGCAAGAACCCGATTATATTAATTGGTTTCAAAATTATGGTGTAAGTTTGACTGGTCAAGACGGTGTACAAATAACAACATTAACTTCTTATTTGGCACTTAATTCTGCTGAAATGTCAGTTAACAATGCACAAGGGTTCCCAATCAATGGTGTAGTACAAATTGGTACTGAACAGATTGGATACTCTTCTGTAGATAGAAATCTAAGTGTTCTTACTGGATTGACTAGAGGAGTAAACGGCACACTGATCACTAATCATATTCCTGGAGAGTTAATTTATATTAATCTTCCGGCAGTATTGGTATTAGATGGTGGTAGAGGCTATACCGAGCCTCCTAAAGTTATAGCATATATTGATCCTTTATTATATCCTTTACCAACTGTACCTGCTGTATTAACCGCAGTAATGAGTTTAGACTCAGTGTTGAGGGTCGATGTAGTCAATCCTGGACAAGGATATGCGGTATTACCTAAGATAATAATAGATCCTTCTACTGTAATTTCTTTCGCTAGCAGTGCAGTAAGTACAACATACAATACAATAATATTGTATGCGCCGTTATTGCAGACAGGGGATTTAGTACAGTATAAAGTTAGTGCTGGCGGGACCCAAATTGGTGGTCTAGAAAACAATCAATGGTATTATGTTAATTTATTAGAGACTTCGCCTACAGTAGTTGTAGCATTATATTCTAATTATACTGACGCAACATATGATGTTAACCGTGTTAAATTGTTTAGTACAGGCACCGGTGACCAGTCATTAAGTTTAGGGGCAAAGGCATCAGCTATTTCTACTGCATTGCCTGTTAGAGAAAATAACATTACTCTAAGATTTGACAGAACAACTTATACTTCGCAAGTAATAGATTGGCAGGCTGGTCAATATTATGGCGCATATTATGCTGGGGAATATAATAATAGTGAATCAGTAGCTAGTTCGTCTATTAAGTTACAAAGTACTCAACCTCCAATAAGTTCTATTTTAGCCAGTGCTCAAGGAGCAGTTTTTGAAATTGAAAATGTACGCAATGACAGAGTAGTAACATATTCATCTTTTATTCGTCAGGTGGCAAGTACTCAAATATTAGATAATTCAATTACTCTTACCACATTTAGTAACAACCCATTGGATGTTAACGCATCAGGCTCTACCATTGGTTTCTATGTTGGAATGCCTATCAAATTCGCAGGAGCTGTAATAGGTGGACTTGTCAATGACACTGTATACTATGTCCATAGCATTATAGATGATACTAACTTTACAATATCAGAAAGTAGCACAGGTAGCCCCGTTAAGACGCTTTCAAATGGAACTGTCAGCGCAGCAGGATTAGAGTGTTATGTGGGTGAAGTGACTGATACAGCAATACTAACTGTTATTTATCCTGCTATAACCAATGTTACCGCTACCCAAGCAGCAACCAATGCTCTTACTATTCCATTAAATGCAACTGGTACAGGCGGGACTATTGGATTTTATATTAATTTACCTGTATTTTTCACAGGTACAATGTTAGGTGGGGTAATAGAAAACCAAGTATACTACATTACTACTGTAATAAACAACCAGACATTTACAATGTCTGAAACAACTAATCCAATAACATTAAACATTACTTCAACTGACGGCACATTTGATTATATCACTACAAGTGACGATACCTCTGTGCTATCAATCAATGAACCAATAATATTCAATACTATGGTAGTTGTTGGAGTAGATGTATTAACGTTTGGTGGGCTAGTATCAGGAACTACATATTATGTTTCAGCCATTGTCAATGCTAGCACATTCCAAGTATCAGCAAGTATTAATGGCCCGTCATTGAATTTATCTACAGTGACCACGGCCACAACTACTAGTGCATTAATGACTAGTCAGAAAAATATTGTTCAACTAACTACCGCTACAGGTAGTGATATGGTTATTAATATCAATTTACCAGTCAGCCCAGGTCAGGTAAATGGTCAACAATTTACCTTATATCAAACTTCAGAACAATATATTGGACTAACTGGTACTGATGGATCGTTAATAAACAGAACTATAGGTGCTGTAATAGGTACAACCGATATTGTAGCATTAACAAGTCTTAGTGGCGGGACTACCAATGTATACATTGGAATGCCATTAGAGATTTCTCAGAATATTGGATCACTAGTAACTGGTACAACATATTATGTAATTGATGTTGGAACTATAGAAATTGAATGTACTAGCACTTCGTCATCCACTGACGCAATAACTTGTGATACAACTGATTCATTATATGTAGATATGCCAATAATATTCACTGGTACAAGTTTGGGAGGAATCTCAATCAATGTTGAATACTATGTTCATACAATTGTAGATGGCACTCACTTTAAGATTACTGGTAGCCCGAATGACGCAGTTATTACTTTACAAAATAGTAACGGTACAATGATTGGTACAGGTGAACCTTATATTCAATTATCTACTACAATAGGTGGATCAGTTGAGCCAACAGGAGATTCACAACAAGCCGCATCAATATCGGTTGCTAGCCCCGCAGTAATTACAGTAGCAGCAGCACCAGCAAATGGCACTAAGGTTGAATTCAGAAGCACTGGCGCATTGCCAACTGGGCTATTTGAAAATATAACCTATTATGTAATAAATTCAGCAGTGACTACATTTAATGTAGCGTATGTTCCTAGTGGAACAGCAATCAATACTACTGGGAGTGGTTCAGGCACCAACATTGTAATTGTCACTGATGAAGTGTTCATAGATCAAACTCCATTAGCTGTACCTGAATTTGATGTAAGTTATATTTTAGGTGGCTATAGAGCGGTCATATCTGATCCAGGACTAGGTTATGCTGTCAACAATACTATTACTATATTAGGTACAGATATAGGCGGAACTAGTCCATTAAATGATCTAACAATTACAGTGGATGCGGTTAACGGTACAGGGGAAATAACCAATGTAGCCTGTAGTGGTACGGTAGCGGGAGTAACTGATAGTTATTACTTACAAGTTATATCACCAAATGAATTAGCTGTATATTCTAATCCATTAATGACTGTACCGGTGAGTGGTATTAATTTCCCTTATATCGGAATCACATCAACTACTGCTACTGGTACTAATTTAGGAACTGATATAATAACTGTAGATTCTACTACAGGCTTTTTAGTCAATGATCCTGTGGTATTTACAGGGAATGTAGTTGGTGGATTAGTACTAGGACAAACTTATTATATTTTAGACAATGTAAATTTCACATCTACTACACTTCAAGTAAGCGAAACTCCAGCTGGTTCAGTATTTAATATAACAGCAACCACTTCAGTACAAAGTTTCACAATGGCTAAGGTAGGAGATTTTGCTTTATTACCTGAACCTTTCAACTTTAATCAAAGCATTGTTAAGTTTAATAACCGAGTGTATGTTTGTGTTGTTAGCAACAATGACCAAGAATTTATTTTTGGTAAATGGGAACTATTAACTAGCGGAGATCGCAGGTTAAATGCATTAGACAGAATCATTGGATACTATCAACCTACGATAAACATGCCCGGGGTAGACCTTACTCAATTGGTAGATGGTATTATATATCCTAATAGTACATATTTAGGTAATGCGTTTCAGCCCGATCAACAGTTTGAGATAGATACTTATTTACAAGATCAACCATTTTACCCTACTGAGGTACAATCAAAATCTGTAGTTTGGAATGGAACTAATTATTTTGTAGTAGCCGATACTTCTTCTTATTCTACTATATTATACAGCCCAACAGGAGATGATTGGGTATTTAATAAAGTATCTGATTCTAATCTAGCAACTACTGATTTAAATTATGTAAATGGGAAGTACTTGATTACAACTAACAACCCAGCTACACCTATATTATTAAGTATTGATGGGGTTGAATGGACTGCTTCAGAAAGCTATGTTAGTCTTGGTGAAGTTACCGCAACCCCAATCGCAGATGGTCAATTAGTATTAAATTCTATAAACTACTTTAATGGTGTTTATATAGCAGTTGGACAAAATATCAACACAAGCATTGATGGTGTAACATGGAGAGAAAGATTTAAATTTACAAACGGCTTAACTAACGAATTATACTCAGTGTTTGGAACAACTATTGCATTATCTGCTCCATACATTGCTGTTGGTAAAGGTCAGTTTATAGACTATTCAACTGGACTACAAACAGTTAGTAATATCAATCTAGTATATACATCTTATGACAGCATAAATTGGAATCAAGCTACTCCAGTAACTAATAAAGGTTTCTATGGTATTACATATGACACTAATATTTTTATTGCTGTAGGTGAAGCTGGGGTCATCTACACTTCTCAAAACGGAGCATCTTGGTTTGGTATTAATGAGACAACTGTGACCAGTGTAAATTCATCTAGTAATATATTGAATGTGGCTGCTACTGCAGGATTTAATGTCAATGATATAGTAAGATTTACTGAATCGTTCAATGTCATTTCTTCGGCTACGACATATTATGTGGTTAGTATTCCTAGTCTAACACAAATACAAGTTAGTACAACTTTAGGCGGATTACCGATTACTTTAACTTCAGTTAATCCAACTACTACTGCCTACATGTATCTATATCCTAGAACACAGGATCTCAATGATGTATTATATGCTAACGGTGCATTTATAGCAGTAGGAGATGCAGGAACAATACTAACCTCTGCAACAGGGTATACTTGGACAACTGTTGCATCAGGTGTTGTTGAAAATCTAAATGGTATTAATTACAATGAAGATGATGGTGTTTGGATAGCTGTAGGAGACAATAACACTATCATTACTAGTGATGACAACGGAGCAACTTGGACTAGCAGTTCAGTATTAGTAGTAGATCCTACTGTTTATAATGTACAGGGTGCAGAATTTTCATATGGATATGGTCCTGAAGAATTAGTGCCTGGTGTGGTTACTGATAATATAATGTTAACCGTAGCCACTCGTCCTGGAACAGATTGGCCTGCCGTAGAGTATCAACATGTTGGTTACAATGTAGTAAGTCTAGAATTAACACCCGAGTTTGAGAATCAAACATATTATAGTTTTCTTTATGCTGTTACCACTCCAGCACAATTAACAGTGTCGGTTATAGATGGTACTACTGGAATAAGCACAACAATTTATCCTGACGCAAGTTACTATATAGATTGGGTAACTAGTCAAGTTATTTTAAATAATCCATTGACCTTTTCGCCTGTTGCAGATAGATTAAGAATTGATGTATATGAAGTGGGTAATGGAAATCAGCTAGTAAAATCTAGTACTAAATCCGATCCAATTAGAATTAATACCACTACTGGATGGAACGAAATTAACTTAGATTGTAATTATTCTGCTACTAGGTTTAATGGTAGTGGGGTGATTAGAGCAGGTACAGAACTTAAAAACACTGTGGCAACAGCAACTACTAGTAGCACAAATATTATCACCTGTGCCAGTGTAGAAGATTTTGTTTTAAATAGTCCTATTACTTTCCAAGGTACTACTTTTGGTAATATTTTAGAAGATACTATCTATTATGTAAAGACTATTAGTTATGTAACTAGCAGTATTACTGTTTCTACTACCTACAATGTAAGCACCGGTACTGCAGGACCCACTTTACCACTCACTACTGATACAGGTTCAATGGTTGTAATTATTCAAGTTGGTTCGGGTGCGGTTTGGACGGATCCTATATGTTATCTGAATGGTGCTAAATTAGTTTTAGGTACTACTGAAACAGTTACAAAAACAAATGGAATAACCAATACAGTTACCTGTCATACTACTGGTACATTAATAGTAGGTCAAAATATTACCTTTAGTGATACAATGTTTGGTGGAGTTATACAGCCCCAAACAGTATACACTATACTAAGTATCAGTGACGCCAACGAATTTGTATTAGAAGATCCTACTAACCCGGGTAATCCATTAGCATTAACTACTGCTACCGGTGGCGCCGAAATCGTTACAAATGATTATGCATTTGGAATTGCAGAAGACGGTATAACTGCAAAGATAGTATTTGCAGTTGGAACTTATAATAATCAAAGTGATTATATATCCTATACAGTGTTTGGCGAAACTGTTCCTACTCAATATGGCTACACTATACCTGAAACTCAAATTATATACCCAGCGACTGGTGGTAGCACATATGCATTGACTAATTATGTGGGGACAGACAATGTTACTAATGCAATAGTTGAAGTTAATGGACTACGAGTATTAGATACAAATTATACTATTGATCCTAACCTAGATGAAATTACTTTTACGACTATTCCAGCAGTGGGCGATACTATATCAATTACATCATACAATTTAACTGATAGACAGTATCTAAGCACAATGTATGATGTAAATTCTGCAACAAGCACAGTGGCTAACATTGTAGCTATTAACAATACTATAGCTCCTTATATTGCTACTACTAATGTATCATCATGCACATCCGTTGGCAATTTAATCACCTGTGTAAGTACATCAGGGTTTGTAATAGGTCAAACCATTATCTTTAAGGGCACTGGATTTGGTAATATTCTTACTGATGGAACTGTTTATTATATTAAAACAGTGCCAGGGTTAACCACATTTACTATTAGCCAAACCAATGGCGGAAGTGCTTTTGATCCAGGTACAGATTCAGGATTAATAGTTGCATATGTGGGAGGTACCCCGGCCGTAAGAATAACAACAGGTGTTCCGCATGCATTGACAACTAATGAAATTGTTAGAATTGATGGGACATTAGGTTCTATTCAACTTAATAATAATACTTTTTATGTACATGTCATAAATTCTACCCAAGTTGATTTATACTCTGAAGCTTATGACCCTGCATTTGCAGCAGTTAATTACCCAATAACTGCTATATCAAGCTATATAAGTGGGGGATATGTTTGGATTGATACTATATTCACTCTAGTTACTGTAGATGCAACTGCAACTTCGACTGATCCAATTAATGGAAATAGAATTACCGTGTCAACTACTCTTAATCTAGTAATAGACACCCCTGTCATATTTACTGAGTTTGGTACAGCTTTAGGTGACACATTATTAGGTGGATTGGTTGCAGGAACTACTTATTATATTAAAGAAATCTTTAATTTAACTGAATTTTCAGTGTCCAGTGCTAGAGATGGCGATGAATTTGTTTTAACTAATGACGCAGGAACAATGAATGTTACACAGTGGGAACAGGACAATGTTGATCGTTTATGGGTAACTGTTAATGGTTATCGTGTACCATCAAGTTCATTGAGAATCAACCCTGCTAATAATTTAAGCATATTGACTACAATTCAAGTAGGTGATGTAATAATTATTACTAGTATGATGCCTTCTCCGACTCCAAATGAACAAGTGTTTTTAATTAATGTGAATACGGTGAATCAAGGTGTAGTATATAGAGCAAATACACAAACTAGAACTTGGTTAGTAGAACCACTTTATAATACACATGACACGATATATGTTGATGATGTAACTAGAATAACCGATACAGTAGTACAAAATGTTACAACTCCCGCTCCAGTTGATGGTATATACAGTATTGGCTTAAGTGCTGATAAAAATATGATTTCTAGCATTGCCGTATTCAATGTTAGTACCAATCTTACTGTCCCTAGTAACACCTATGAAATTGTAGTAGAAAATTTATCTCCTATACTTAAAATTAGTACGGAATATGTGAACACAGGCGATAATTTAATTATAACCGTCTTAGAAGGCAACATGTTGTTTATTAATGGGGAGCAGATTAAATTCACTAGCGTAGACTTTGATTATAATAGTATAACAGGGTTACAGCGTGGAGCAAATGGCACAGGTGAACAGGTATACATCCCGCAATATAGTGAGGTATTTAGTTTATTGTCATCTAATAGAATGACTAATATCCTATATAATCAAACTTGGAACTCATATGATTATAATCCAACTCTAGGAGATCCGTTGCAGATAAGTAATACTCAAGCAGCAGTTTTCTTAAATGGCGATGTTAATTAAATGATAAATAAATACTATGAAAGATAAATCTTCAGAAAGCCAAGAAAATAAGGTTCCAGTACCTGAAAAAAAACCCAATGAAAATGGAGGTTTTTATTTTTCTTCGCATCTGAAAATTACAGACCCAAATACTAAACAAGTGCTAGTGCAAAAAAGAGGCGATAACTAATGTCGGTGATTACATTATCCTATAGAATAGAAGGTTTTTTGAAAATCTACGATCCAAATAATGGAGAAATATTTGTAGAAAAGAAAAACGCTATTAACTACGAAAACATGTCAGAAGCTATTGCTAATACTTTAAGTAGTCGTGGTTATGGTGAGATTTACGAAATGGCATTTGGAAATGGTGGGGCAAGCGTAGACGAAACAGGTGTGATTACATATCTACCTCCAAACACAACTGGAATTAATGCATCATTATATAACCAAACTTATGCTAAAATTGTAGATGATACTAGTGTGTTTAATTTAGATCCTACTAGAAATAAGATGACGGTTACCCATGTAACTGGAAAACTTTATACAGACATTTTGGTACAGTGTTTATTAGACTATGGCGAGCCTGCAGGACAAGATGCATTTGATAATAGTACACAAACTGACGGGCAATATGTATTTGATGAATTGGGATTATTGGCTAATTATGGTACAGATAATCTTGGACAAGTAATAACACGATTGTTAACTCATGTCATCTTTCATCCTGTACAAAAAAGTTTAAATAGACAAATTCAAATAGATTACACAGTGCGAATACAAAGTCTTACGAACTTGGTAACTATTTAAGATAAATAAAAAAGATATCGGAGTAATTGAAAAATGGCATATACAATTGTTAAAAGTGATGGTACAGTATTAACGACCATTCCTGATGGTACAATTAATACAACTAGCACTTCTATTGGACTGCCGGGTAGAAACTACGCAGGATATGGGCAAACATTAGATACAAATTTTGTACATCAACTAGAAAATTTTGCCGATACTACTCCACCTGCTAATCCTCTAAGAGGGCAACTTTGGTATAATACTAATAATAGTACGCTTTATGTTTGTCCAACTGACGGTGAAGCTAATTCATTAGCATGGTTGGCATTAACATCTACTTCTAGTGGTGGAACAACTACATTCGGTGCGGTGACTGTAACCGGTAATATACAATCAAATAATATCTCTGCTGTAAATAACAGCAATGCAAACGCTGCTACATTTAGCTATCTTACTGTCTCTGCAAATGCCAATATTGCAGACGCAAATATTACTTCTTCTAATATCGGTGGATTAATAACAACTTCTATATCTACTGGATCAGCAACTACAGCTGGTACACTAACAGGAGTTTGGACAGTCTCAGGTGGTGCTGGTGGTGCAGGAGCAAACGCTGTAATTTTTAATAGCGGTGGAATTTATATTAGTAATTCCGCAGGTGGTAATTTATACGGTATTAAAACTGACAAATATATGTACGCAAACGGAGATCCTATCTCTTTTGCAGGTACATATAGTAATTCAAACGTTTCATCTTTTTTACCTACTTATAATGGCAATCTTCTTGCTGCAAACGTTCAAACACCTATTGTTACAACCGGAGCTAATACCACTCCAGGCACTATAACAGGTAATTGGACTCTAACAACAGGATCTAGATTTAACGCAACATATGCTGACTTGGCTGAAAGATTCGAAGCCGACGATCTATATGATGCAGGTACTGTAGTTGAATTGGGCGGAGAAAGAGAAATAACCTCAGTGAAGTATGAACTAAGTGAAGATGTATTTGGCGTCATATCAAATAGCGTAGCATACTTGATGAATTCAGGGGCTGGATCAGATGCTACTCACCCTGCTGTAGCAGTAGGTGGTAGGGTACATGTTAAAGTCACGGGTAAAGTTCATAAAGGTCAACGATTGGTAAGTGCTGGTCAAGGTATTGCTAGAGGTGCCCTAGAAGGCGAAGCGACTGCATTTAACACAATTGGTCGTGCATTGGCTAACAAAGAATCACTAGATGTTGGTACAGTAGAAGCCATTGTTATCATACGATAAGGATAAAAAATGACTTACGCACAATATGGAACGGTACAAGCATCAGATTTTAATACGCTAGTAGGCGGTAACCCTACTACAACATCAGGTACACTTAATGCAGTTTGGGCAACAGGTGGTACAAACGCAGGTTATGGACAAACAGCGGTAGCTAATGTGGCAGCAGGTGGTTCAGTAGCGGCGACAAGTCAATGGGCTAGTTTAGTAAATAATACTGCTAATTCTGCTTCACACCAAGGTACTTCCATCACTTCAGTTACCGCACCTGCAGCAGGTGGAACAATTACATACCTTTCTGCTATCCCTACAAATTTAACAACGATTTATACAAGTAGATTGAACGCTGCTACACAGGGATCAACTACAACAAATACCGCTACATATGGCAGCACTTGGTCAACTGCCATTACATTTACTCACACTGTTACTTTTAGTTCAGGTGACGCAGCACGTTACTTTTTTAATGCAGGTGGACAGTTGAAAGTTACATGTGCCCATGCTAATAATACTGCAGGGATAAATCTATTATTAAATAACTTGGCAAGTAACGTAGGTACAGTAGCATTAAGCTCGCCAATAACAGGTTCTGTTACAATTGCAAGTACATCATATAATGGGGTAACTAGAGTGGGAGGCGGTGGAAATGCACCTACAATTTCTACTAATTCAGGTTACTATGCTCTTGGAGTAGCTAATACTACTCTGTTTACTCAAACTGCTAGTACAGGTCCTGCTGGTTATTTAGCTACATACATAAGCATAATTGCTAAGACAAACGGCACTCAAGGGTCGAACGGAGATGTAGGCAATATCATCACTATATACACAGTTTGGGATGAAGTTCCAGACGGTTTAACTGCTGGCACAGGTTCTGCAACTACTGTTACCATAGTGCCACCAGAAAGTGTTTATTTACCAAGTGCTAGTTGGGGAACACCTACAGTCACCGGCACCGTAGTATAATTTTATACCACTAGTAAATATCCATCTAAATACTCGTAGGAGAGTATTATGGATACTAAGACACTAATTGCAGATGCTAAAGCTAGATTTAGCCATAATGCAGCCAAAGCTTATTTAAAAGACAAGTACGATAGCAAATTTATTGTTGCTGATCAAGGTGGACTTTGGCGCGCCAATTTAGAAACTATTAATTTTTTGAATGCAGTGACAGATGAAAGAGTTATTTTAATTGACACCTTTGACAATCCTGTAGAAGTAAATAGACAGGAGTTAAAAGATAAGTTATATGCTGCATACAATGTTAGCATGAATAGTTGGCATCAAGAATGGGTTGAACTAGAGAATAAACGATGAGAGGAGTTCTCTTATTTGCGTTTAACAGCCCAAAATTTAATTACTATGACATGGCTGTGGCTACGGCAAAACGTGCTAATCATTTTTTAGGGTTACCAGTAACGTTAATAACGGATGAAGAATCACTGCCTGAAACCTCTACATATAAATTTGATAATATCATAGTAACAGAACCTGATAAAAACAACAGGCGTGATTGGGGCATGTGGATAAACAAGGGAAGATATAAAGCATATGAGTTCAGTCCATATGATGAAACTATATTGTTAGATGTAGATTATGTTATTAATTCTAATAAATTATTAGATACTTTTAATTTACCTACAGATTTTTGTTGTCACGATACTACTAGTTTTTTAATGAATCCCGAAGCTACTCAAGAAGTACTAAGTGGATATAGTTTTAAAACTCTATGGGCTACAGTCATTACTTTTAAAAAAACTTTAAGGGCTAGGCAAGTATTTGAGTGCCTTCAAATGGTTCAACATAATTTTGACCATTATTCAAACATTCATGGGTTTATTGCTAATACCTTTCGTAACGATTACGCATTAACACTGGCCCTAAGAATTGTTAATGGACACCTAGATAGAGAAGAAGATGTTATACCTTGGAATCTAGTACATATCGGAAAGAACACTACAATCTATCCTGAAACTGATGATGAGTTTAATGTTGAATACACTGTAATGTTTGATAATTGGAAAAGAGGAAAAATTCGTAAAGAATTCATTACTATTAAAGATACTGACTTTCATGTTATGAATAAAGAAAACATGTTGAGGCTTATATGAGTAGAGGATTCGTTATAATGGCACAAAACACTAGTGAGGTAGATTATGTTAAATGTGCCGAAACATTGGCTATGAGCATTTATAAAGTAATGCCAAAAGCAAAAGTTTCTATCATAACCAATGACAGTGTAGATAGTACTAAGTTTGATAAGATTATTCCTTTGCCATATGGTGATTTAGATATTAGTAGTAAATGGAAACTCATCAATGATTGGCAAGTGTACGAGGCTAGCCCGTATGATGAAACTATTAAACTAGAATCAGACATTATTATCCCTAGAGATATTATGCATTGGTTCGATGTATGTGGTAAACAAGACTTAGTGCTATGCACTACTATAAGAAATTTAAAACAAGAAATTTCAACGGTGCGTGGGTATCGTAGATTCATTGATGAGAACAAACTACCTGATGTTTATAATGCTATTACCTATTTTAAAAAATCTGACATAGCCAAAACCTTTTTTGAAATCGTAAGAAATGTTTTTGAAAATTGGGAAGACTTTAAACGTACATTGAAATGTAATCCACAAGAGCCAGCCAGCACAGATTGGGTGTATAGCATAGCAGCACACATAATAGGTAAAGAAAAAACTACAATGCCCACATTTACTGAAATGAGTATGATACATATGAAACAGTTTATTAACGGTAATCCAACTGAAAATTGGACTGATACCTTTATCTATGAATGTTTATCCGATCAAATAAGAGTGCAAACAGTGCCCCAACTTTATCCTTTTCATTATCATGTTAAGAACTTTTGTGATAAAATTATGCGAGGGTACGCATGAGCGATGATGTAGTTATTATTTGGGAAGCGCCTAAGATTATTCCTCCCGAATTTCGTTTATACTACGACGATAAGGGCAATGTTATCTGCTATACTTGTCAAAAACTAGAAGGTCAGTATATTGTAATTGACGCATTGACATATGCTATAGCAAGACCTGATATACGAATCATCGATGGAAAAATTTCAACAGTAGCACCCAATGCTGTAGTATATAAACTAATGCCCGCCGATGAGGGTAAGGCATGTTCTTCAGAAGATATTAGTATAATCTCAGATGGATCTATAGAAACAACGAATTGGAAATTAAAAATTTATGAGTTATGATATAGTTGATGTAGCAGATTTAGATTGCATCTATCTTAGTTATGATGAGCCACAGAAAGAAGAGTTTTGGCTTAAGATTAAAAATATGGTTCCTTGGGCTAAAAGAGTAGATGGGGTAAAGGGCAGTGATGCAGCACACAAAGCAGCCGGTGAAGCCAGCGACACCGAAAGATTTATTCTGATTGACGGTGATAATATGCCCGATGAAAGTTTTTTCAATCTTCAACTAGACTTTACTGATAAAGATCCTAAGTACAAAAAAGCACAGTTTCGTTGGAAAGCAATCAACAGCATCAACGGGCTTCGTTATGGCAACGGTGGTATGAGTTCTTGGACAAAAACATATGTTAGTGAAATGCGAACCCATGAACATCAAAAAGATGGTGATCTATCTCGTGTTGCTGATTTTTGTTTAGATAGTGCTGACAATTTGTATTGGGCAATGTATGATTGTTATAGTACTACATATCCTAACTATACTCCCTTTCAAGCATGGCGTGCTGGCTTCCGTGAAGGTGTGAAAATGTGCTTGAATCGTGGCGCAGTTCCATCTATAGATGAATTTAAAGAAACGGTAGCAAGTCGCAACTTAAATAATCTTACTATATGGCACAATGTTGGGGCAGATGTTGATAATGGATTGTGGGCCATATATGGCGCCCGCCTTGGAACATATATGACTATGCTAACTTCTTGGGAACATGTTAATGTACAGTGGTTTGACAACTACACTGTACTATGGGAAGAACACAAAGATAAAGACTCGGAGCGTGAAGCAACACTGCTAGGTGCTGCGCTACATGATAAACTTGGATTGCCTATGTGTACTCTAAGTAAAGAGCAGAGTAAATTCTTCAAACGTCATTATAACGCAGACAAGCATAATTTAGGTCCTTTGATCACCGAAATGGATGTGATCCGTAGAATCGAAGGATGGTAATGAGTACTGAACAAAAACGCATTAAAGACATTAAGATTAAAATAGAAAATGAAGTAGGTCCTACTTTTTGTCTAGCCAAATGGCATCATGTCACAATGTATCTACAATCCGGTGAAACACATAGTTGCTATCACCCCCAACCGCATAGGATCCCATTAAGCGAAATAATTGACAACCCTTCTGCACTACATAACACTAGTCAGAAGAAAGAAGAACGAAAGTTAATGTTAGATGGTGGCAAGCCTGAGGGTTGCCAGTACTGTTGGAACATTGAAGCAATGGGTCCTGACTATATCAGTGATCGGCATATTCGCAATGCTAGCATCTTTACTGAAGAAAGATATGAACAGACTACCAAAGGACTTTGGAATCAAAATATAAACCCTGAGTACATTGAGATTAACTTTGGTAACGAATGTAATTTTAAATGTGGTTATTGTCATCCAAAGTACAGTACTAGTTTTTATAAAGAGATTGAAAAATATGGTCCTGTCACAACAGTAAAAAATCATCGTTGCGATATAGATTGGATGAAATTATATCAGCGTGAAGATGACAATCCATATGTTGATGCATTTTGGAAATGGTGGCCTGAACTTCGCAAGACCCTGACTATTATGCGTATTACTGGAGGGGAACCAACTCTACATAAGTCTACATGGCAATTGTTAGATTCAATCGAAGCAGATCCGATGCCATGGTTAGAGTTAAATATTAATAGTAACTTAGGAACCAAACCTCTTCTTATAGAACGGCTTTCTCAAAAAGTAAAAAATCTTACTGACACTGGTAAAATTAAAAGTTTTAAATTGTTCACTAGCATGGATACATGGGGTAAGCGAGCCGAGTATATTCGCACTGGATTAGACTTAGAGTTATGGGAACAAAATTTTCATACTTACCTTAAAAACACTGATAGCCCGATTACTTTTATGATTACATTTAATATCTTTAGTGTAACTACATTTAAAAGTTTTCTTGAAAAATTAATTGAATGGCGTAAAATTTATGGGTGGTATGATGATCCTACCAATCCACAACACCGTGTAAGATTTGACACTCCATATCTTAGAGATCCTGTTCAGTATGATATGAATATTTTACCTAAAGAAGAATTCATGCCATATATGCATGATGCTCTATCTTATATGAAAGAGAATACTGATGATACTAGAGCAGACGCATTTAGTACAATTGAGTATGAAAAATTTAAGCGTGTAGTAGATTATATGGCTGAAACGGTATACCCTGAAGAAAAATTGCTACAAGGACGTAGAGACTTTTATAATTGGTTCAACGAATTGGATGAGCGTAGAGAAACTGATATGATATCTATATTTCCTGAATATTTGGGTTTCTATCGTATGTGCCAAGAAACAAACTCACTTAACCCACTATGAATAAAGAACATTTACTAAAAGAAAGCAAATCATTTTGCATGTTACCATGGGTTCATTTCACGACTAGTCCTAGTGGTGATGCACTACCGTGTTGTATAGCAAAAACACCTATTGATGAGTTTGGATTTCATCGTCCGTTGGGTAATACTACTAGAGAAAGTATGATAGAAATTGTCAATTCTAAAGGAATGAACCAACTTAGACTTGACATGCTATCAGATGTTAAGAATACTATGTGTTCGACCTGTCACGCACATGATGATTTATTATTGGGAAGTTTTCGTTCTAGTTCAAATAAACAATACAGTAAACATTTTGATAATGTAATTGCTTCTACAAACGAAGATGGTTCTTTATCTGAATTTAAGATGAGATATTTTGATATTAGGTTTAGTAACATATGTAACTTTAAATGTAGAACATGTGGACCTGACTGGAGTAGTCAATGGGAACAAGAAAACATTAAAAATAATATTTACCAACACAATATTATTAAAAATAATAAAAAAGAATTTTTAGAAGAAGTAATCAATCAAATCCCTAATATTGAAGAAGCATACTTTGCAGGAGGTGAACCTCTTATTACAGAAGAGCACTATATTCTGTTAGAAGAAATGATTAGGCAAGGTAGAACAGACACAGTGTTAAGGTATAATACAAATCTAAGTAATTTAAAATTTAAAAACAAAGACTTAATGAGTCTTTGGAAACAGTTTACAAATAATATACAAATTTACGCCAGTGTAGATCATTATGGGGAACGTGCTGAATATATACGACATGGGACAGATTGGACTGTAATAGAAGAAAACTTTTTATTAGCTAAAAAATCACCATATATTCAGTTACAAATGAATACAGTGTTAAGTTTGTATAATTATAAAACTTTTTTAGAATTTTATCAGTATTTGTTTGATAAAGGGCTATATTCATCAACAGACAATACATATTCAATATATACTATGAGTTCACCTGAATTTCTTACTTCGAATATTTTACCACAGCACCATAAAGAAGAGGGTAAAATTAAAATATTAAAGTTGATAGATATTATGAAGTCTATGGGATTTACAAAAAAACCCAACACTCTACATTTAGTGCAGGGCATCATTGATTGGACTATGGCGCCTAGTCAAAATACATGGGACAAATATAAAGAAGAATTTCAAACTAATACTGAACAACGAGATTCCCTTCGAGGTGAAAGTTTTGTCAAAACTTTTCCTGAACTTGCTGATTTAATGGAGGATTAAATGGCACATGATACTGATTATTTACTAACGAAAAGTGAAACATTTTGTATGTTTCCGTGGGTTCACTTTATGGCAACACCTTCAGGAGACGTATTTCCTTGCTGTGTTGGTGTCACAGAAACTCCCATGACTAAAATAAATCCTGATTCTACCTTTGAAACTATTATTAATAGTGATAATTTTAAAAAATTACGCAGAGATATGTTATCGGAAACTAAAAATTCAACATGCACACATTGTTACAATACAGAAAAATTTAATAAAAGTTGGCGCTCTTTTGGAAATGTTACATTTAATTCCGACATAAATGAGGTATTAAGTAATACTAAAGAAGATGGTACTCTAGACAATTTTAAAATGAAATATTATGATATTAGATTTAATAATATTTGTAATTTTAAATGCCGAATGTGCGGCCCTGATTATAGTTCACTATGGGCACAAGAAGAAAATAATAGACTAAAACCATATCATCAAATACCTGTTTATAACTTGTCAAAAAATACTAAAATTCTCTCAGAATTTTTATCACATGTTGATGATGTAGAATTTGTGTATTTTGCAGGTGGTGAACCAATGATCACTGAAGAACATTACACTATTTTAGAAGAGTTGATTAGGAAAAATAAAACTCATGTTAAAATAAGATATAACACAAATTGCAGTGTCTTGTCATATAAAGATAAAAATATATTTGATTTATGGAAATATTTTGATCATATTGATATATCAGCAAGTATGGATCATATAGGTGAACGTGCAGAATATATTAGAACTGGAACAGATTGGGCAGTAATTGAGAATAATTTACACAGACTTAACAATGTTGAAAATATTACATTGTCTATTAATACTGTGCTTAGTGTATATAATTATACTACATTACCATTATTATATGAATATTTTATTGATTTTGGGATTGTTAATAGCACTGTTTCAAATAATAGTTTAATATGTACTACTGACCCTAAATATTTTGCTGCCACTACCTTGCCTAAAATTCTGAAAGAACAATGTTTGGCAAACAATTTAAAACTGCTTGATAAGATGAATTCTATAAATTCAGGATACTTAATTGAACCGGCTATTAAGTTTACAAATTCAAGTGATGATTGGGATAAACAAAAAGAAAACTTTTTAAAAGAAACTTTATTGAGAGATGGGCTTAGAAACGATTCGTTTGAAAAAACTTTTCCTGAATTAAAAATGATGATGGATATTAATTCATGATTGATAAAAATTATTTACTAAATGAAAGTAAAGTGTTTTGTATGTTTCCATGGATGCACTTAAATGTAACTCCTAAGGGAGATATATATCCCTGTTGTAGCAATGACTACACTGTTCCATATGGCAATACTAAAGAAACTAGCCTCAAAGAAGCATTTAATAATCACCAAATGAAACAATTGAGATTAGATATGTTGGCTAACAAACCAAACAAGATATGTAACTTTTGCTATAAACATGAAGAAGCAGGTCCCCATAGTTTCAGAAACTATAGCAAAGAACAGTTTGGTAAACACTTTGATGAGATTATACCCACTACACTTGAAGATGGTACTGTTCCTGAATTCAAAATGCATTACTTTGATATTAGGTTTAGTAACATATGCAACTTCAAATGCAGAACATGTGGGTCAGAATTTAGTAGTCAATGGGGAGCAGAAATGCGAGCCAATCATGATCCTAAACATCCTATAGTGATTCATGCCGACGAAAAAGGCAATTTACTTCGTGAAGTATTGGATCAGGTAGAACATATTGATTTGGCATATTTTGCGGGTGGCGAGCCTACTCTGACAGAAGAACACTATATTATGTTAGAGGAAATGATTCGCAAAAAGCGTACGGATATTACACTTAGGTATAATACTAATGCTAGTAATATTAAGTTCAAAGACTATGATTTGTTAGACATGTGGAAACACTTTAAAAAAATTGAACTAAGTTGTAGTATAGATCATTATGGCGAACGGGCTGAATGGTTACGACATGGAACTGATTGGGGTCTAGTTGAAAGTAACCTGTTAAAGTTTAGAGAATTAGATTATATCTCATTCCAATTGAACACTGTTTTTTCATTGTTTAACTACTTGACTATTGGAGAATTCTACTCGTATCTAAAAAGTAAAGGATTGGTTCGTACTCATGATTGGTATCATAGTTTATACTTAGCAGTGCATCCTAGTCACTATAGTGCTAAGAGTTTACCCAAAGAATTAAAGATTGATGCGACAAATAAGGCTATGGCTTGGGCAAATCAGTATCGGGATGATGAAACATCATTATCACGTTTAGTAACAGATGCGGTTAACTTTGCAAAAGATTCTGATATTTGGGCTGAGAATAAAGAAACATTTATGATGCATACTGGATCAGGGGATAAGATACGAGGCGAAAATTTTTGGAAAACATTCCCTGAATTAAATAAACTACAAGATTTGACGGAGTAAAAATGCAAAACCCCTTGGTAATAGAAAATTTAGTTAAGTTTGGAAAACACTTTTGTGTATTACCTTGGGTACATTTTCACTCATGGCCAGACGGTAAAGTAATGCCTTGTTGTGTCGCAGATAGTTCTATGCCAGTGGCAAATATTAATGATGGCGAATCTATTATTCAGATGATGAATAGTGATGACTACAAAAAAATGCGTGAAGCAATGCTAGTTGATGAGCCTGTCGAAGCATGTAGAAGGTGTTATGACTTAGAACTATTAGGTACGTGGACTATGCGTAAAAGTCATAATAAACGCAGAGGTCTAGAATATGTTAACATGATTGCAGAAACTACCGATGATGACGGTACTATTTCTGAATTCAACATGAAGTATATGGACTTGCGTTTCAGTAATATGTGTAATATGAAATGCCGTAGTTGTGGTCCTGGATGTAGTAGTCTTTGGGCACAGGAATATGTTGATGAAAAGGGCATAGATGAATACGAAAAGCATTTTAAAACTAAAAAAATTGTAGTCAATACCGCAGAAGAAATGAGTTTTATGAGTAAACTAAAACCATATCTTAAAGACGTATTAGAAGTTTATTTTGCAGGTGGAGAAATCATTATTACTCCTGAGCATTATGAGTGCTTAGACTACTGGGTTGAAAATGGATTGACGGATCAAGTTGAGTTGACCTATACTACTAATTTTAGTGCAATGAAATATAAAGACAAAGACTTGCTTGGGTATTGGAAGAAGTTCCCTCAATTAAAAATTTGGGCTAGCCTAGATGCACATGGCGATGTAGCAGAAGTTATACGCAAGGGTACAGATTGGGAAAGAATTGTTAAAAACATTAGAACATTAAAAGAACAAGTACCTCATGCACAATTTCAAATTACCCCAACCCTTAGCATTTGGAATATATTTGATTTCCCTGATTTTTTTGATTATCTGATTAAAGAAAATTTGATAGATGATAAGACAACTAGCCCAAGATTTAATCTAGCAACTAATCCATGGTACGCAAACATCATGATTCTACCTGTTTCTGTTAAACATAGGTTAATGGAATTGTACAGAGTGTATGCGGATAGATATGAAAATGTCAATATTGAACTACACAATGGCTTTAAAATGATAATTTACAATTTAAGCGTTGGTGAAGAGAATAAAGGCGGCATTTTAGAGTTTAAAAAGTTCAATGATGAACTAAATCAATTTAGAAATGAAAAGATAGAAGATATTATTCCTGAACTCAAAGAGATATATCAGTGGGCCGAAAGTTAATAGCTATAGAGGCTCCCCAGCCTTACTTGGCCGTTACATGGCAAGTTAATAACTATTGTAACTTTAGGTGTAGTTATTGTAACCCGGGTAATTGGGGAGGCACTGACATCAATGATGGCAATCTAGACTTATACATCAACAATCTAGATATTATCATTAATCGTTATAGAGAGATAGGTTATAAGAATTTTAAATTTTTCTTTAGTGGTGGTGAGCCCACTGCTTGGCGTAACTTTATTCCAATATGTGAATGGTTATACAAAGAACTACCCCATGCTACTCTAGCCGTTAACACTAACCTAAGTCGCCCATTGAAATGGTGGCAAAAGAATCATTATCTATTTGATGATGTGGTCGCTAGTTTCCATGTAGAGTTTGCCGATAAAAATCGCTATGAAGAAAATAGTATATTCTTATGCGATAAGGTAAACTATTTGGCTACTAAGATGTTACTACATGAAGAAAGATTTTGGGAAATAGTAGAATTTGGTAAGCACTTAAAAACAGTAATGCCAAACTACTTTTTAGAATGGACTCCGCTATTTGATGAGATGAGTGTAAACGCAGGTCCTTGGACATACAAAGATCCTGCAAAAACCCAGTTCATTAACGATTGTACATCAGAGCATCAACAAACTAAACCAAAGCCTGATAAACGATCAAACTACAATGTTAGTTATAATAGATACGACGATAATCATTATGAAGTATGTAATAGCAACGAAGTGATTGTTGCGGGTAATAATTATTTTAGCGGTTGGAACTGCAATGTAGGTGATGCTATTTTTATCAATCCAGTAGGCGAGGTCAGTTTAGCAAGTTGTGGTATGGGTGGTAATGTGGGTCATATATTAAAGGATATTTCTCGTGTTGGACCTAAACAAATCATTTGCAAAAAAGAACATTGCCATTGTGGCACAGACATTATAATCCCTAAATTTATAAACAATGGCAATTCTTAATAGAGACTCTTATCCTAAGATTCATACTAGTTTTGAAAAAGTAGGTACACCGCATTGGACAGCACCTGTTAACAAGACTGTTACAGAAGGAAATGTAACTTTTCAAGTATATTACTTTGATGAAAATAAAGATTATTGGTTCATTGACATATATAACGGAAATGCATTTGAATGTTACCCTATAGAAACTATTCTTCCTGAAGAAATATTAAGAAAAGTTTACAATAAGGAAGTAATATTATTAATTTCAAATACTCATGAAACTTATCACAGTTGTATTACTGGAATATATAGAGATTTGGTAGTTAGGGCTAATATCCCTATAGAGCAGATAATATTTCTAACCGAGTCTGCTGATATAATAGAAGAAGTAGACATTGTAAGACAAAAATATAATTTAGAACGAATCAATGTTGAATGGATAAGAACATTTGAGTTCAACGCAAAAAGTCAATTTTTACATATGTTTACTAATCCACCATTAACTCTTGAAAATAAACATTATGATAAAAAGTTTCTAAGTTTTAATCGCCATATGATGACTCACGGTAGATTGCATAGAGGCGGTTTAATAGCATTATTATGTGCTATGAACTTATTAGACAATGGATTCGTTAGTGCTGGAATGTTTTATGAATATCCAACTTGGAATGACATTTTAAATGAGTTAAAACGTTACCATAATGACAGTGAAGAATTCATTCAGTTATTAATGGCTAACGAACAACGAATTTTAAATATTGGCGACTTGACTGTAGATGTAGATAGCACTGTTTTAAAAGAGCGTGATAATGCTTATCTTTTACCTTCTATAGCTAAATTTTATGAAGATTCTTATTTTAGCGTAGTTACTGAAACAAATTGTTTTGCTAAAGGAATAATGCAGGGTGATATAACTCCACCTGGTAGATTACTAAGTGAAAAAACATTTAAAACGATTGCTATTAAACATCCCTTCATTATAGTAGCTAGAGCTAAAACACTTGAATTGCTTAGAGAAATAGGATATAGAACATTTAGTCCATGGATAGACGAAAGTTATGACAATGAATTAAATGAATCAGCTAGAATGTTAATGATAGTTAAAGAAATAAAAAGATTGTGTGAATTATCTTCTGACCAGTTAGTTGAGTTTTTAAACAATACTAGAGAGATTTGCGAATACAATCATCAAGTATTATTGAGTAAAAATAAATGGACAACACAACTAAATTAAAATGCGATTTAATATATTTTGTAGGTGACAGTGTAACATTTGCGATGGATCAACTTTATATAGCAGATAAAATTTTAGAACATATTGAAAAATTTAATATATTAAATTAACCATACTTCTTCATTTCTCTTACTGGGTCATTTAGTTTTTCTGCCATACTATTTTTTAAATCGTACCGTTTATGCATTACATCTCTGACATGCAATGCTCTACGACCCACTTCTGCTAAATCGTATAAATGTTCAACACGGAATTTTTTAAAATCATCTTCTAAATCCCACACTTCCGCGTGTACTTCATATAATTGATCAAGTTCGTCCTTTATTAGTTCAAAATCAATGTCATGTAATTGTTCAGTGTAGAAGTCTAGTTCTTCTTTATTATTGCCTAATTTTGCAAATTTTAATTTGGCAATGCAATAACGGTCTACTAATTCTATTATTGGGAATTTCATAAGTTATCTTTAATTAAATTTAAAATTTCAATCTGCTGCTGAGGTGAGGTATGATAATGGGCATCACCGAAGATATCAACATAATTCTGTTTATATGTGTTACCGGTAATACATTCATACCATGGTACTTCAGTAATTGGCATATTAAGTAAATCAATGACTAATATAGCAGGTATATTACTTACATATAATTTATGTAATACTGCTTGCATACACCATAAATCTATTTTTCTTTTCATCATGGGTGAATACATATGCATGAACCATTGTTTTATAGCATCGTCCTTTTCTTTGGGAGCATGAGCTTTAGGGAATTTTGTTATAATTGGCTCATGTAATAACGACATAAGATTCTCACTAATTAAGGACGGCGAAGTATTATTATTTAATATCCTAGGATAATATGATATATCGAATAAGCTAGCACACCTATTTACATATCTATTATCATTGTCTTCACCTGAAGTAGTGCTTAATTCTATGCGGTCAATGACCGTAGTCCCAAATAATATTAGATCAGGTTTATCTAATATGGCCTGTTCAATTTGCAGTGCGATTCCACCGTTACTCATTCCCCCGCGAGCATATGTAACAAGGTCATATCCTAATTCCTTAGCAAACAATTCTGAAAAATGAGTATTTTTATAATTATTATAATCTGGTGTCATCCAACTATCACCGCATACTATTAATTTTGGCATATTTCTACCTTAGGAAAATATTTTAAGAAAATGTCTTGCTCAATATTACGCACAGTTTTAATTCTTTTACTAATCTCTGTAAAAAAGTTCCAAGCCAATGGCATAAACACAAGCCGATCATTTGAACTAAACTCTTTGATAGCATCAGGTCCTTTTATAAGAATATTTGTTCCTGGCGTATACAAATTATGCTTTAATGGGTTGTCATCTATAATCAAATCTAACTTCATATCTAAGAAATTCAATAGTGTATTACCTTTTGCGGCTGCACCGTAGCCAATTATTTTATAGCCGTTAAACTTATAGGACTCTATAGTACGCTTTAACTCGTCCATATTACTTTTGACATTTTTTTCCCATATAGTATACGTTTTTATGTTTAGTAAGGCTTTCTCTGTTTTGATTTTGTCATCGATGGTCGATGAATCATCCTTAGTACTTAATATGAATAAGTAACTGTTACCGTGTACAGGAGTTTTGATAGCGTCAATCAAGTATAGCCCTGCTCTTTTGGCTAACTCATACAGACTGTTGATATTAAAGAAATTAATATGCTCATGGTATATAGTATCAAACTCATTATTCAGAACCATATCTGCTTGACTAGTCTGAATGAATAATAGTGTATGGTCACGCATCAACTTTTTACAAGTTTGTAAGAATTCTAGTGGGTTAGGATTATGTGCAAAAACATTTTGGGCAGTTATAGCATCAAATTCATATTTAATTTTATCTACCACATCAGGACCAAAAAAGTCACATATGACATTATGTTTTGCTGAACTAGTAGGATATATATTTTCTGCTGGATCTACACCAAACGTGTTAAACCCTCTAGACTTGAAAGAATCTAATTGAGTTCCGTCATTGCATCCAATATCTAATACATTGGATGTTTGTTTGTTTAGTTTTTCAATGACATAATTAGCAAACCATTCGCTATAATCTTTTAGGGTTTTGCTAGTACCGCTTACATACAAGTAGTTTTTATAGATTGTTTTTGGATCAACCGTATGAGTTAATTGAAGATGATAGCAGATTCTGCATAAATTTACTGCTAGAGGATACCGATCTTCAATCCCATCTTTAAGATTGAGATAACTGTTAGCCAATGGTTGAATACCTAGGTCAAGCGCCAATGACAAATTTTTATTACCACACGCTAAACACGCATGATTGTATTCTATTTTACTCATATGGTATGAACTGGTTTCTATTGCTAAAGGTTGTCTGATCTATCTTAGATACAATATCATTGACAATTGAGTCAATAGTCTCTTTAAACTGAAAGTTATAAGTATGCTTAAATTTTTGAGTGTTCATAATAAAATCATAAACGCCTGTTACGCTAGGTTGTATTTTTATATTTGAAGTAGTTAAACTACTAACCATTAGGCTAATGTTATCAACAGTGTCATAGAAGCTAGCCAAGTTGTATATTCCAACTTTTGGATTCTGTAGTACACTATTAACTGCAAGACCAATATCAGCGATACCCAATATTGGTCTTGTTATTTCTTTATTATTAATAAAAATGGTACCCAACTCAATTGATTTTTTAGTCATTGAATTAATCATTAGGTCTTCCCGCATGTTTGGACTCCATCCATTCACTGTTCCAAATCTAAATCCAATTATATTATACCCATCTTGAATAAACTTTAGTGCATGTGTATCAAGCGTGTATTTGGTTAGATCATAGTTGTTTATGGGTTTAAATAGCAAGTTATTATCTTCGCTCGTTTCTTTGGCAGAGTTACCGTACACACTTCCGCTGCTTGCATAAATCAATGTTTGTTTTTTGTCAATCATTGATACCAAATTGACAAAGTTATTAACATTGTTGTTAAAACTTGAAGTAATATCGCCGTTACACATATTCACTGAACTATGACCGGCAAGTAGAATTATGGCATCAAACTTACCTAGGAATTCTTTGGAAAGAGTATTGTAATCCTGTGTAATACTAGTACCTAGATTTCTTTCAAACCAACAAAGGTCAACACTCTGCATTTGGTATTGATATTGAAGGTCATGTATTAGTCTAGATCCTATATATCCATTGCCTCCCAAAATTAAGACTGTTTTAGCCATTGTGATTTATTTATATGGTAATATAGTCTACAATAAATAATGTAATGATTGTGAATAATCTTAAATTCTATTATATAGATACTGTATCTGCCTCAGATAATGAAGTCCCTTCAATTAGGTACGCCAGTGCTTATCAATCGTTGCCGATATATTCTAACCATAATTATTATTACATAGAATTTAAACGGTCTCTTTCTAGTTTATCTGAATGTTTGATTAAGGACAATGTATTACATCAGCTAGTACACGGTGACTTATACCTTGCGCTATGTAATAGTCATGAAGCCTTTCATTCTGTAGTTGATGAAGTATATGAACACGCTGTAATAGAATTAGCCATTCCTGAACATAAGATTATATTAATAAGCGAATCAGCGGATATAGTCACTGAAGTTAACGATGTGGCATTACAATTGGGTAAACATCCTATTAAAACTCTTTGGGCTAGAATTTTTGAATGGGCAGGTAATAGATATATTAATTCCGTTTTAAACGGTAAAACTAATCCCAAATTAATAGACAAATCTTTTGGTAAAGCTTTTTTAAATTTTAATAGGAGATGGAGAACACACAGACCTGCTTTAGTAGCATTATTATTTGCTAATAATTTATTAGATAGGGGTTATGTAAGTTTGGCTCCGGTAGAGGGAACGAATTGGGAACTGATTTGGTGGTCATTAGTATCGTATCATAATGAAGAGATATCTACATTGTTAACAATGTACAAAGACGATATATGCAACATACCTCCTTTATTTTTAGACGCCGAAAATATGGAAGTCAACCGAGTTGAACATAGTGAGTCAGTAGCATATTTGTATAATGACAGTTATTTTAGCATAGTGACTGAAACAAATTATTATGCCAATCAACCGGGACGATTCTTCAGTGAAAAAGTTTTTAAACCAGTTGTTATGGAACATCCATTTATAATAGTATCTAGGCCACATTCACTAGCAAAATTTAAAGAATTGGGCTATAAATCATTTAGTCCATATATTGATGAATCATACGATGAAGTAGAAGATGACTCGGAAAGATTACTAGCGATAGTAAACGAAATAAAAAGATTGTCTCTTTTATCCCCTACAGAATTGTCAGAATTTTTAATCAATGTAAAGCCTATATGCGATTATAATTTTAAAATTTTGTTAACTAAAAAAAATTTTATTACCCATTTAAATTAACTATGACAGATTTATCTAACATTGATTTTGGTAAATATAAACGCTTCTTTGCGTTTGGATGCAGTTTTACTTCATATCATTGGCCTACTTGGGCTGATGTATTAGCATCTGAAATGCCTAATGCTGAATTTTACAATTTTGGACATTGCGGTGGTGGTAATTCAATGATATCTAATCGCATTGCTGAAGCAAATTGTAGATATAAATTTACCGATACTGATTTAGTTGTGCCGATGTGGACTACATTTTGTAGAGAAGATAGGTATAGAACTGGTCAATGGATGAGTACTGGTAATATGTTTAGCCAAAATGAATTTGATGAAGAATTTGTGAGAAAATATTGCGACCCAATTGGATATTTGTTAAGAGATTTAGCAATAATTACTGTTACAAGTACCTATCTTAAATCCTTGCCTTCTGATTCATTCATGTTAAATGGAGTACCTTATACTTATCAAATGGATATTGAAACCGCACCATATCCAAAATTAAAAGAAATTTTGGAATTATATAAAGACACTATTAGCTTAACTCCACCTGCATTAGTTGATTTAGAATTAGGAGGTGAATTTAAACACGGTCATGAATACTCAAGGATGCATAATGGTGATTGGTACTTAGACTATCATCCAAACACATTGCATTATAATGGATACCTTAAAAAAATAGGTCTACCGTTAACATCTAAATCTTCAATGTATACAGAACATTCAATGACATTGTTAAAATCAACTAAAACAGAAGCACAATTGATCATCGCCTTTAATAAAATGGTTGACGATAGAAATACAAAATTAAAAAATCTTTTTTGAACTTAGGAATATTAATGAAAAAAGTAACAATGATTGGAGTAGGCAAATTAGGACAAGACTGTGCTGAGGTAATGGCAGACGCGGGCTATGATGTAATCGGTTATGATATAGAACCTAGGTCACCTAAGTTTCCTATGATGAATACTATTAAAGAAGCAGTCATTGACCGTGATATTATTTTTATTGCTGCACCAACACCACATGATCCTATATACGGCGGTGAAACTCCTACTAGTCATTTACCTAATAAAGACTTTAATTATAATATAGTAATCAATATACTCAATGAGGTAAACATATTCGTTAATAAAAAGCAACTAGTTGTACTTATAAGCACCGTGTTACCCGGGACAGTTCGTAATCATTTAGAACCTTGTATTACTAACGCTAGATTCATTTACAACCCATACTTGATTGCAATGGGCACGGTCAAATGGGACATGGTAAACCCTGAAATGATTATCATTGGAACAGAAGATGGTAGTATTACAGGTGATGCACAAGAGTTGATTGATTTTTATAATGTGTTTATGAATAATAATCCTAGGTACGAAGTAGGTACTTGGGATGAAGCAGAATCAATAAAGATTTTTTATAATACTTTTATTAGTACTAAGTTAGCACTAGTGAATATGGTTCAAGACGTAGCCGAAACAAACGGCAACATTAATGTAGACATTGTTACCAAAGCATTAGCAAATAGTACACAGCGTATTATGGGCCCTGCATATATGCAAGCTGGCTTAGGAGATGCAGGAGCGTGTCATCCTAGAGATAATATTGCATTAAGGTATTTAGCCGATAGATTAGACTTGGGCTATGATCTGTTTGATTGCATAATGACCGCTAGAGAAGTACAAGCAGAGCGTATGGCACTCAGATGTTTAAAGAATGGTAAGAACGTCACTATTATCGGTAAAGCATATAAACCTAAAGTACCTTACACAAATGGTAGCGCTAGCATGTTGGTCGGTTATTATATTGAAAAACATGGAGGCTATATTAATTATTACGATGAAAATACAGGTGATTTAGATTTAAAAACAGAATGGACTGAAGTATATTTAATTGGATATTGGGAAGATTGGGTGCATCATGCATTAAATAATATTCCATGTGATTATAGGTCAGTAGTTATAATTGATCCATGGAGGAAGATTTCTGACCATAATGCATCTTATAAGTTTGAAACTATCGAATACGGTAACACTAGACCAAAAAATATATATGGGGTAGAAAACTCTCAATATCTAATTTATCAAACCGGTCATTTAAAGAATTTGTTTGGGTTATGGCCTGAAATGGAAAAACATAAAGATATTATTCATCTCATTGATGCTGAATCAGGTCTAACAAAATTTCATTTGAGACCCACGGAATTGATTGTAGAAGAAATATTAGAGGCTTCTAAGAATGGAAAAATTAAATTTTTATTTAATAATTTAGCTGAAGGATATCAAATTCCAGCAGTAGACAAAATTCACCGCATTGCAAATATATTAGAAAATCAAATTGATTCCAAGAATCTTATATATTTGACATCTTCGCCCGGAGTAGAACAAATATATGAAGATTTGTTTTCCAGTAAAAAGAATAAAAATTGGAAAAATAAAATTTCAATATTGTCTGCCCATGCTTTTCATTTATATACTCAGTGGAGTATGTTAGAGCTTAAAGAGTTAACTAATTATATAATTAAAGAAAAATCTAAAGATTTTTTATGTTTCAACAAAGTTCCTCGTGAGCATCGAATCAGACTACTTAATAGAGTGCTAGAGCATAATATGCTAGATAAAGGTTATTATTCGTTTGAAGGGTTACCAAATTGGTTAGACTTTTTACCCGAAGAATTCAACAGCATCAAATTAAATGAAAATAAATTTCCAATAAAATTAAATATAACCCCTGAAAGACCAAATCCGTTAATGGTAGAAGTTCAGGATCTTAAATATTTTGATGATAGTTATTTTAGTATAGTTACCGAAACAACTTTTTATAATAATGACCATCCGCGTATTGTTAGATATGGGACCTTAGATAATATTTTTATTACTGAAAAGACTTTTAAATGTTTTCCTGCAATGCACCCGTTCATTGTATTTGCTTATCCTAATTTATTATCTGAATTAAGAAAACTTGGGTATAAAACGTTTGCACCCTTTATAGATGAATCATATGATACTATTATCAATGATGATGATAGATTTGAAGCAATATGGAAAGAAATAACTAGATTATTACATAAAACACCTGAAGAATGGATTCAATGGCAATCTGGCATCAAAGAAATCGTTGAATTTAATAAAAATCATTTTTATTCAAATACAAATTATTCTTCTACCCCTATTGACGATATTTTTGGAGACTAATAATTGGATTTTAACCTAACGTCATTAGCAGTAGATAAGTTAGTTCCTAAAGAACGGCCTACAGAAGATATTGCCGATGCCCGACATCGTAATATGATGGAGGCTATAGCGCCCTATGCAAAGAAAACAGAACAAAAAAATCTAACACCTGTATATGTTAATTATAAAACCCGCAATACTAAATTAGTATTGGTATTATGTCCTGAATGGAGTCCGTATATGCCGCCCTTTAGTCTAGCTAGACTAAGTGGTATAGCAAAAAGTGCAGGATATGAAACTACTATTATGGATTTGAATGTTAGAGCCTATAACGAATATCGTAACGATTGGCAACCTAATAAAAAACTCCCATTCAGACTATGGGATCCTAGTAGCAGTTGGCACTGGCTAGGCGAGACTTATATGAATGATATTCATCCCGTATTAGAGCCTGTACTTAGTAAAGCAATAGATGATATAGTTGAACTAAATCCTGAAGTAGTTGGCTTTAGTATATATTATATTAGTGAAGAGCCAACTAAGTGGATGTGTAAAGAACTCAAACGTAGACTGCCCAATGTAAAAATTGCAGTAGGTGGACCCAACGTACACAAGAGTTGGTTTAAAGTAGAACCATATTATGATTATGCAGTTGTGGGTGAAGGTGAGGCAAACTTATTAGTATTACTTGAAGAAGTAGAAAACGGTATCAACCACAGTGAACCTAAGATTCTAGATCAACCCGAAGAGCAGCGTATCAACATAAATGGCTTGCCTATGCCAGACTATGAGTCTATAGATTTTAGTCAATATGAATTGCCTAACGGAGTAAACACAGAAATTAGTAGGGGCTGTACAGCAAAATGTACTTTTTGCGAAGAGACACATTTTTGGCGATATCGTCAGCGTCAATCTGTTGATTTGATTACGGAAATCGAATGGCTATACTATAATAAGGGTACAGATGTTGTTTGGTTCATTGATAGTTTAGTCAATGGCAACTTAAAAGAGTTGAGGGCTTTTGTCAAAGGAGTCGCCGCTAAAGGTCTTAAGATTAAGTGGACAGGATATGCCCGCTGTGACGGCCGAATGGATCTAGAATACATGAAAGATTTAGCTGCCGGTGGTTGTATCATGTTTAACTATGGGATAGAATCCGGTAGTCAAAAAGTATTGGACGATATGGCTAAAGGCGTCACGATTGCAGAGATGGAACAAAACTTCATCGATGGTAAAAAGGTGGGTATATGGGCTGCTACAAACTGGATTGTAGGATTCCCCACTGAAAATTTTCAAGACTATGCCGATAGCATGACACTACTATGGCGTATGCGTAATAATAATATTAATAACGCCGGCTTGGGAGTAGGTTATGGCTTGGGCCCAGAAACTATAGTAGGTCAAAACCCGCATAAATTTAATATTAGTTGGCACAAGTATCAAGGACATTGGATTACAAAAGACTTGACAATGGGTGGAACTCATGTAATGACTAGAGTAAAAACTTTTCACATGTTTGCCGATTTTATACAGGGGTGTAGTGAAGTCCCGATTAGTTATCCAGTGAGACACGGTTTAGCAAGAGAACATTATAAAATAGAATTGAATGATCCTAAGTGTATCAAAGAAATTGAATATGAAAAATTTGATTATAATATTATTAAAGTAGATATTAATCCATTTGCTAATACATTAGTAAATGAAATGTGGCCATTCTTTCGAATGCTTTGGAAAACTAGAGGTGGATATAAAGCTGTAGTGAAATTTCATCCTGACATTGATTTAAAAGAGTTTGGCAGTCAGTTTGGACCCGGCATGTATTATGCTACTTATAAGTTTGATATCACGGATGACGGCAAGTGGGATGCCGATTTTGATATTATTTTTAATCAAGTAGATAATATATTTGACGATAGAGAACGTCCGCCTCTAGGTAGAAAAGGTCCTTTTTACGCACAAGACTATAGTAGAATTCAAGCTAATACAGCCAAACGTGCCCGTAAATTAGCAAAGCCAACATGGAGCGATGAAGAAGGTAGAGATGGACAAGATTTTACAGACTTGTTAAATGAAGAACAAATGTTAAATGAAACTATTGACTTCTCATTTAAGCTACATTGGGTTGAGTCAGGTGATTGGGGCAACTATGCCGACTATGAAGTTAAAGTTTCTAATACTACTATCGTTGTGATTCCTGAAAAGAAAGCAATGTCGGCTACAGAATTTGCTACAATTGACGTAACATCTATTAAAAAACGTGAACCCAATACTTGAGTTTGAAACGGTTATAAAAGAATATTATAACAGCCCATATGCGGTTACAACTGATTGTTGTACCCACGCTATTGAACTATGTATTAGGTTATTAAAGCCAACTGAGGTATCATGTCCAAAACACACCTACCTAAGTGTTCCAATGACATTTGAAAAATTAAATCTAGATTGGAGATTTAAAAATTTTAAATGGAATGATTATTATTATATAACTAATAATATTATTGATGCGGCAGTATATTGGAAGCCCGATGGATATATCCCTAATACATATATGTGCTTGTCATTTCAATTTAAAAAGCATTTAAATGTGGGTAGAGGTGGCATGATATTAACCGACGATTATGAATCTTATAAAAAATTAAAAAAGATGAGTTATGATGGTAGGCTTCCCGATATTGCATGGGCTGAACAAGACGTAGACACATTGGGTTATCATTATTATATGACACCTGAAACTGCTGAGTTGGGTTTAGATAGATTTCACGAAGTAAAGGACATTGAACCTAGACAATGGTCTTGGAAAGACTATCCCGACTTAACAACAATGAGTGTATTCAAATGCTAAGTAAAAACGAGTGGGATCCACTTAAAACCGTGATTGTTGGTATAGCAGATAATGCTACTAGACCAATTATATCTACAAGCGTTAGGACTGTTAACTATGCTGATGTAAAAGATGTGAGTACGATTGAATGTGGTCCATATCCTGTACAAGTCATAGAAGAAGCGAATCAGGATTTAGAAACACTAAGTGATTTTCTTAAGAAAGAAAACATTAAGGTATTACGCCCTGAAGCAAATCATCCTAGGTATTATAACTATTGCCCAAGAGATACGGTATTAATACATGATGAATTAGTATTGGCTACACCAACTGCACTAAGTGAACGACGCCATGAATGGACTAGTTCTGCGAAGCATTTAAATATAGTTACAGTAGCACCTATACCAAATGATGATATAATTTATAATACTGAATGTATAGGTAATCCTGATATTTTAGCATTAAATGAAATAGATCCTTGTTTTGATGCTGCTAATATTATTAGAGCAAATGAAGACCTTTATTATCTAGTTAGTAATACTGGTAATAAAAAAGGTGCAGAATACTTAAGGTCATTGGGCAAAACTGTACATACTATTGAAAACGTATATAGTTATATTCATATTGATAGTACTATTGCATTTTTGCGTGAGGGTTTAATGTTGTTAAACCCAAAAAGAATTACGAATGTCAAAGAACAATTACCCAAATCATTGCATAATTGGGATATAATATGGGCTACTGAGCCAATAGATATTGGACATTACCCCGGTATATGCAATGCTAGTGTTTGGATAAATGTAAATTTGTTATCTATCAATCCTAACTTAGTAGTTCTAGAAGAACACCAACACAATTTACGAATAGAATTAGAAAAATACGGTATTGAATCAGCAATGTTACCAATGCGTCATGCTAGAACATTAGGTGGTTGTTTTCACTGTGTGACATTAGATTTAGTTAGAGATGATAAATGAGTAAATGGCGTCGAGGACATGTTGGTAGATTTTGGTATACTGAAGAGGTTAAAAATCTTAATTATACTAAACAACCTATAACTCAAGATGAAGTTGACCAATGGGTATCTAAAGGTTATGATTACGTAAAGAGCTTTACGGGCAGCATGTATGATAATAAAAACCCAATGCCTGAATTTATTAATAGACTTAAAGATATCTTTTACAACTATAAAAATCTTACGTTTACTTTTTATAAAATGAGTACATTGGAAATTATGCCTGAGCATTCTGATCACTATAATACATATATGAAATTATATGGGGCAGATTACAAAAATGTACACCGCATCTTATTAATGTTAGAAGATTGGAAACCCGGGCATTACTTGGAAATAGATGGCACTGGTATTATTAATTGGGTAGCAGGTGATTACTTTATTTGGGAAAATGATTGCAAACATGCTGCTGCTAATATAGGTGTAGAAGATAGATATACTTTACAGATTACGGCTGAAATACTTAGCGACAACTCAACTGACTATAAACTACATTGGTATAATATTCCTGATAGAGAATCAAAAACCGAATCATCTCAATACTATATGAATAGGGTACTAAACGGAGTAACTGATAATATAAGAAATGAACCATTGTATATTTACATGCTTAATCAACAAATTGTTGAACTAGAAACAATAATACATGATCAAAGTACAGTACAGTATTTAAATGAAAAGGGTATTACATTTTATCTAACAGAACCATTATGCGGCTATACAAGATTACCTAGGAAACATACACTATCAATTTATTCAGAATTTAAAGGTGATGAAGATTCTTCTGCTTTACGGGCAGACGAGTTAGATAGCATTAAAGAATATGTTATCAGAAATAAATTAACTAATGTTAATGTTTATACATGTGATTATGACGCTAAAACATATTATCCTTACTATAAATCTTTTATGAATATAGAAACAGATGATTTGTTTATTAGAACCATACCACAAAAAACAGTATTCCATACCAATGTCAAAGCTGCTTTTAATAAAAAATTTATTTGTTTAAATTGGAGATTTACTCCTCATAGGCAATTATTAGCCGCATACTTGTCTCAAAAATCTAGCACTATTAGTTGGTATTTTAGGGGAGATTTGCCTGTTGTAGGGCACTATAATTGGATTAGTATTTTTTCACTTAGAGACCCTAAATATTTTAATACTTTAATAGATGGCATCACATATCTAAATGCTAACGCACCTCTGAGTGTTGACTTACCTGATGTAGAATCTATCTCTTTATATGATACTGCTCATGGCGAATTTATTCCTAATAGTCAAATACTGAATAATAGTTCCAATGAGATAATAGAAAATGCTTATTTGAATGTGTTTTGTGATATAGTTACTGAGTCTAGATTCGCTCAGCCAACTGGTAACTTTAGCGAAAAGGTATTTCACCCTATATGGTATAAAAAGCCTTTCGTATTGGCAGCGCCTCCTCATACACTAAAATATTTAAAAGAAGAAGGGTATAAAACCTTCAATGAATTTTGGGATGAAAGTTATGATGACTGTGAAAATCATGAAGAAAGATTAATGAAAATATTTGATGTAATAGATTTCATTGATAGTAAATCTATAGACGAATTGCGTGAAATGTATGAGCAAATGAAGCCAATACTAAAACATAATTATGATTTAATAAAGCAAAAACTGCCCACAGTAGAAAAGTAAATACTTATAAGGAGCACATTTATGTTTATATTTAAATGGATTAAGAATATTATCCGAGAATACAAATACCGTAAAAGAATTAAAGAATTACGCAAACGGGATCCTTTCATATACAAATGAACTATGTAGGCATATCAGCAGGGTTTCATGACGCTGCAATCAGTGTAATAGACAATGCAGGCAACCTATTATTTGCTGGGCATAGTGAACGTTATAGTAAGAAAAAACACGATAAAGACTTATGTGAAGAATTATTAGCCGACGCATTAAGTTACTGTAATTCAGAATCATTAGAGTATCACTACTACGAAAGACCTTGGTTGAAAGCACTTAGACAGGTGCGTAGTGGTGAGGGTTTTGTTTGGCCAAGTTGGAAAAACTTATTAGGTCCCATCTATAATCAAATGGGTAAACCAAAGATACATGTACATGGTCATCATCTATGCCATGCAGCAGCAGGATTTCAAACCAGTCCTTATAGTGACGCCACAGTTGTAATAATTGACGCTATAGGTGAGTTTGACACTATGACGATTTGGGATGCTAGATATGACCTTATAACTGGCAAGGCTACCTATGAGAAACTATGGAGTATGCAATATCCAAACAGTGTTGGATTATTTTATTCAGCAATGACTGAGCGAGTCGGGTTGCGTCCACTAGATGAAGAATATATTCTTATGGGCATGGCTGCATATGGTCATCCTCATCATGTTGATGATATGTTTGATGCGTTAATAGATGATGATGACATATTGACCTTTAAGCAGAATTTACATGTTGGGGTAAGTAAAGAATTTTTGAAAAACGCCAAAGATACAGACATTGCCAGCAGTAGTCAAAATATAGTAGAATATATGATTACTCTAGTTGTTAGTAAGGCCAAAAGTCTAGGTAGAAGTAGAAATCTAGTCTACGGTGGTGGGGTGGCATTGAATTGTTTAGCAAATAGATTATTAGGAAATATATATGAAAATATTTGGATTATGCCGAACCCTGGTGATGCAGGTAATAGCCTTGGTGCAGCATGTCTTGGCTATGGCACTAAACTTAATTGGAGTAATGCTTTTCTTGGGCATGATATTACTGGGGATTATCCTGTTCATCGGTTACTTGATGTTCTACTTACTGATCGGATGGTTGGTGTTGCGTCCGGTAGGGCAGAATTCGGACCGCGGGCCTTAGGTAATCGTAGTCTGTTGGCAGATCCTCGCGGAGATGATATCAAAGACAGAGTAAATGAGATTAAGCGTAGACAAAAGTTTAGACCATTTGCTCCTATTATTCTTGAGGAATATGTGCATGATTATTTTGACATGCCAAGGTCTTGGAAAAATAGTAGATACATGCAAGTAATTGCTAACTGTAAATTTCCTGATCGGTTTCCTGCTATCGCTCATGCCGACAAAACTAGCAGAGTACAAACTGTACCAAAAGATGGCTCGGGTATTAGAGAGTTATTAGAGAAATGGTATGTAATAACCGAATGTCCTATGTTGTTGAATACTAGTCTAAACATTCGTGGCGAGCCAATGGTCAATGACAGGGCCGATGCTGACAGATTTGAAAAACTGTATGGGGTTAAAGTTCTGTCATAAGTAACTACATCATGAGAGATGTATTTTATTACGGTAAAAAACCCAACGTTCACCCAAAAGAAAAATTTGCGACTTCAATAGAAGATGCCAGGAGTCAATGTACCACTGAACATTTTTGGATAATCAATGAATACTGTGATTATCGCAATCTAGATTGGGACTTTGATTTTGAATTCTTACCCGATGAAGATGTATGGGCAGAAGACCATAACAATGTATGGCCCAGCCAACATCAAAAAGACAGTGGCACTTGGCTATGTCCAAAGAAAAACAGTGATATAATTATCTATCGTGCTGATGTTGACCCTGTTATTCGTAAGAATATAAAGAATGACAATTGGGTAATATTATATGAAATTGATGAAATTAACTTTGATTTTAGTTGGCATCCTGATCCAACTGATCCTTCCTATACTTATGTATGGGGTAACCAATGGCACTCTGGTAAGATTATGCCTACGGTTAAATATTCCGTACTTGGTTCGTTAGAAGTAAAATATATTGAAAATAATATTGCGATATTAGCACAATTGCCTGAAAACTTTGATATTTTTGAAGAAGTTGAGAATTTTGATTTTAGTTGGCATCCTAATCCAACTAGTCCTCCTTACATATATGTTTGGGGTAATCAATGGAATATCCCTCAGGACAAAATATCTATTCAATATAAAGTTGATGGTGCGACCGAACATAATTATATGGCCGAACGTGCGATTCGTAAACCATGTACAGGTAATTGGATAATACCTGATAATGTTGATACAATTGGGTTTGACTTTAGTTGGGAACCTAGCCCAGCGGATCAACCTTATATTTACCAATTTGGCACTCAGTGGCAAAAGACAGGTGGTCCACAATATTTAACACCAGGCGTACATAAAAATAGTGACATTAAGTATATTGATTTGCAAAAAGTAAAAATATTGCCTAATAAAGATAACTTTATTATCTTAGACAATATTATTGTAGATGATTTTGATTATAGTTGGCATTCTGATGAAACAGAAGAACCATACATATACGTATTTGGTAATAATTTATATGCGGCTGAAATTATGCCAACTATCCAGTACGTACCTAAAAACGCAGTTAGATTAACATCAGGTAAACCAATTGAACAAATAAAATATGTCAATGACTTAGTTGCTAAATTAGGAGAGAATAGAAATAATTGGGTTATTCATCAGCCAATAGATGAAATTAAATTTGATTTTAGTTGGGTGCCTAATCCTAAAGATCCCCCTTACATATATGTTTGGGGTAACAAATATATTTCAAACATATATAAACCAACGGTTGAATATATAGTTGAAGGTGCAACTGAAATAAAATACATGGATGACAGTGTTGCTGTATTACCCGAGCTTGATCGATGGTATATACCAAATAATATTGATGATACTGGTTTTGATTACACATGGAGACCTGATCCATTAGAACCTGTATTAATTTGGCAATTTGGCACTCAGTGGCAGAAGACAGGTGGACCTAGATATACCATGCCTAGCGCTATTGAAATCAAATATATTGACAGTCAAAAAGTAAAAGCACTGCCTAACAAAAATTGGACTATACCTAAAAATATTGATGTATCTGAATTTGATTTTAGTTGGCACCCAGATGACACTTCACCTTCTTACATATATAGATTTCCTACACAGTGGGCAATGAGTGGTGGTCCAATTTACACTGTAGTTGGAGCAACAGAAGTAAAGTATATAGATATCTTTAGGGCTAAAGCGCTACCTAATACAGACAATTGGGAATTCGATTCTAACAATATTGATTCGTCTATCTTTGATTTTAGTTGGCACCCATATGCTGAAGATGAGCCTTTCATATATCAATTTGGTACTCAATGGCAAAAGACAGGTGGTCCTAGATATTTAACTCCAGGAGTTCATAAAAATAGTCCTGTAAAATATATTGATACACGAATTATAAAAGCAAAAAGATTGCCGAACAAAAATAATTTTGTTATTTTAGATGACAATGTTATATCTGATTTTGATTATAGTTGGCATCATGATGATACTGAAGAACTTTTTATATATGTATTTGGTAACAATTTATATTCTGCTGAAATTATGCCAACTATCCAGTACGTACCTAAAAACGCAGTTAGATTAACATCAGGTAAACCAATTGAACAAATAAAATATGTTAATGACTTAGTTGCCAAGTTAGGAGAAAATAGAAATAATTGGGTAATATATCAACCAATAGATGAATCTAAATTTGATTTTAGCTGGGTCCCCAATCCCAAAGACCCAGCTTACATATACTGTTGGGGTAACAAATTTATTTCCAATGTATATAAACCAACCATTGAATATATAGTTGAAGGTGCAACTGAAATCAAATACATGGATGACAATGTTGTAGTAGTACCTGAAAGCGATCGGTGGTATATACCAAGTAATATTGATGATACTGGCTTTGACTATACATGGAGACCTAATCCATTAGAACCTGATTTAATTTGGCAGTTTGGTACTCAATGGCAAAAAACCGGCGGCCCAAGATATATTATGCCCGGTGCTATTGAAGTCAAATATATTGACAGTCAAAAAGTAAAAGCACTTTCTAATAAAAATTGGACTATACCTGAAAATATAGATGTGTCTGAATTTGATTTTAGTTGGCATCCAGATGATACAAGTCCACCGTATATTTATAGATTCCCAACTCAATGGGCAATAAGCGGCGGACCTAATTATATAGTTGAAGGTGCTACTGAAATAAAATATATTGATAAGCTTAAGGCTAAAGCACTTCCTTGTAAAGATTATTGGGATTTTAATTCTGCTATAGTTGATGAAAATAGTTTTGATTTTAGTTGGCATCCATATGCAGAAGACGAGCCTTTTATATATCAATTTGGAACACAATGGCAGAAAACAGGTGGTCCTAGATATTTAACTCCAGGTGTTCATAAAAACAGTCCCATAAAATATATCGATACACGAATTATTAAATCAAAAAGATTGCCAAACAAAAATAATTTTATTATCATTGATAATAACATAATTGACAGTTTTGATTGGTCATGGCACCCTGATGAAACAGAAGAGCCATTTGTTTATATATTTGGTAATAATCAGTACTCGGCTGAGATAATGCCAACTATAAAATATGTTGTAGAAGGTGCTGCTGAAATAAAATATGTTAACGATATAATTGCTACTTTAGGTGAAAACAAAACCTATTGGGAAATGCCTGAAGGTGTGAATATTATCAACTTTGATTTTAGTTGGGTACCTAACCCTAAAGACCCTGCTTACATATATGAATTTGGTACTCAATGGAATGATAGAGGAGGACCAAAATATGTTCCTCCTAATAAAGGGCTTAGATTAGCATCAGGTAAACTTATCGGTCAATATAAGTATGTCAGTGATCAAATTGCTACAGTAGGGGAAAATAAAACAAATTGGATCATACCTAATAATATTGACATTACAGGTTTTGATTTTAGTTGGGTCCCACATCCCGATGATCCGCCATATGTATATGAATTTGGTACCCAATGGCAGCAGACAGGAGGGCCCAAGTATATAGTTGAGAATGCTACTGAAGTTAAATATGTAGATATATTTAAAGTTAGAATGTTACCCAATAGTGATAATTGGGAAGTACCTGATAATATAGATAGCACTAAATTTGATTTTAGCTGGCATCCAAATTCAACTGAAGAACCCTACACATATAAATTTGGAACTCAGTGGCAAAAGACTGGAGGTCCTAGTTATTTAACACCTGGTATTCATAAAAACAGTCCGATAAAATATATTGATAATCAAGTACTTAGTAGTATTAGATTACCCAACAAAGACAATTTTACTATATTAGATAATATTATTGTTGCTGATTTTGATTACAGTTGGCACCCTGACGAAACTGAAGAGCCGTATGTGTACGTATTTGGTAATAATTATTATCCAGCTGAGATAATGCCAACTATTCAATATGTACCCGAAAATGTAGTCAGAGCAGCATCAGGGATACCAATTGAGCCAATTAAATATGTTAATAATGTGGTTGCAACATTAGGACAAAATAAAACTAATTGGATAGTACATCAGCCGATAGATGAAAGTAAGTTTGATTTCAGTTGGGTACCTAATCCCAAAGATCCTCCTTATATCTATGTTTGGGGTAACAAGTATATTTCAAACATATATAAACCTACATTGGAATATGTTCCTTCTGAAATTCCTAGACTAGCAACAGGTAAACCAATTGGTCAAATTAAGTATATGGATGATGACGTTGAAGTTCTTCCCGAATGGGATAATTGGATTATACCTGAAGATATAGATAAAAATAGTTTTGATTTTACATGGAGACCTGATCCACGTGAGCCTGATTTTATATATCAATTTGGTACACAACATCAAAAAACAGGTGGTCCTCAGTATATTACCTTAGGTATCCCTAGACTAGCAACAGGAAAACCAATTGGCGGTCAAGTTAAATATGTTGATGGTATAAAGGCTAAAAAGCTACCTAATAAAACTAATTGGACTAATCCTAGCAAAGCGGATGTTAGTACATTTGATTTCAGTTGGCACCCGGACGATACGTCACCTCCTTACATATATCAATTTGGTACATTATTAGATAGAGAAGATGGACCTAGGTATATGACTCCAAAGACTAATGGAGTGATTGTTTATTTGGAAAAAGTTGAAAAAGAAATTGAGGAAGTTATAGAAGAATTGGTACGAGGTGATTTCCCTAAATATTATATTTCTACTACCCTTGAAGATTTGGTAAAAGAACACCCAAATGAAATGTTTTGGGCATTAAATCCTAATTTAGATTATAGTGATTTTGATTTTGATTGGAGACCTAATATTGACCGATCACAGTATGAATCAGAATATGTTCATGTGTTTGGATCTAGTGAAAGTGAAAAAACACAGACATATCTAGTTAATAGTATAATGTGGGAGAAAGGTTTTAGAGAATTAAATTGGGTCGTTGACAAAAAACTTGATGATGTAACATTATTTAAAATGTTCAAAAAATCCGATATGTTCTTTGTAGATAGAAGTAACCTAGAATCTCACGCAAGATTTGAACAACTTAAAGTTAAATTTCCTAATATACAAAAGACAAGATACCTAAATAGTTGGGTTGATACTATTAATCGTTGTATAAATCGTGCAAGTAGTAATTTATGTTGGATATTAAACAGTGAATTAGATTATAGTAATTTTGATTTTGATTATTATCCTAATCCTTGGCAAATGAAAATGGTCCATGTATTTGGAACACAATGGAGTCATTGGGGGTCAACATTCATGGTCAACCGAGAATCATTTGCTGAAGATACTAAATGGATTAAAATTATAGAGCATTTAAGTAATCTTAACTTTGTAAAAGATAGAATTGCTATAGCTGATAACAATGTATATGACATATATGTTGTAGACCACGGTAATAAAGAAACAGCCACTGTGGTTGATCAATTGACTAATAAAGCGTGTGGTAAATCAGTTAATACTATTAAATATACCGAAAATTATTTACTTACATTTAGAAATCTATTAAGACAATTACCTGAAAAGAAAGAACATTATATTTGGTTATGTAGTAGCATATGTGACTATAGTAATTTTGACTTTAGTTATATATGCGATCCTTTTGCCCGTGAGCAATTGCATGTATTTCCTAGTGATACTCAAAAATTAGGTGATACCTTTTTAGTTAATATTAATAAGTTTCGTGAATTAATTAATAATATGACTTTATTAAATGAATATAATAAAATCAATTATAATCAACATCAAAAAGTTAAAAGATTAGAACCGCCCACTATTATTACTAATTACGATTCTCATGTATTAAGTGTAATGGAAGACTTTGATTTCCCATATGCTGTGTTTTTATCTGAAGATAATAAAGATTTAAAAGTCAATGACGAAGAGCCGATTAGTTTATGGAGCAGTGACACTAAAAACATTGTTGTTACTAGCACAGGTGGAACAAGAATAGTAGTTCCCAAAGAGGCTAAAAATTATGTAGATACGCAATTGTATGATTACCCCTACATTAAAAAGGCTAGTAGACTTGTGCCTAGTAATGTTTTAGACATTGTGTTTTTAAGTAATGGTGAGCCCAATGCAGATGAAAACTATGAAAACTTGTTAAAACTAACTCGTGGGTTACCAAATAAAGTTACTAGAATAGAAGGCATAAATGGTAGAGTAGCCGCTTATCATAAAACAGCAGAGGCTAGTAATACTAACTGGTATTTTGTTGTTTGGGGTAAACTATTTGTTAATCCAAAGTTTGATTGGTCGTGGCAACCTGATAGATTACAAATACCTAAGAACTATATATTTCATGCAAAAAATCCATTGAATGGATTAATATATGGCCATCAAGCAGTTGTTGCGTATAATAAAAAATTAGCATTATCTACTAAAGGTAATCAATTAGACTTTACTATGGAAAGTCCACATCAGGTAGTACCTATATTATCAGGGACCGCTAATTATAATAGTGATGCATGGACTACATGGAGAACTGCATTTAGAGAGTGTATTAAACTTAGATATGATAATACTGAAGAAAGCAAAAATAGATTAAAAATTTGGTTAACTAAAGCCGATGGAAATTTTGCAGACTTTAGTATTCAAGGCGCTAACGATGCTATAGAGTATTTTGATAGTGTGGATGGTGAGTATTCTAAACTCAAACTAAGCTACGAATGGGCTTGGCTGAGAGAAAAGTTCCAAAAATTTGACTAAATATATAGAAGGTGATATACTGTAGTCATCGGTAACACAACGGAGGTTGATATGAAACGAGTTCTTGGTCTTGTCGTAGCGTTAGGTCTTGGTGCAAGTGCTACTGGTTGCGCCAGTCATCAGGTTGCCCCCGCAATTGTAGGGGCAGTAGTTGGAGTAGCGGTTGCAGATGCGGCTTACCGTCGTCCTGTAGTGGTTCAGGGTCCTGTTGTTATTCAGCAACGTCAGTATCCTACAAATTATAATCGTCAGCCGGTTTATGTGTGTGACTACTATACTATCCCTAACCGTTGTTCTTGGCAATAATAGGAGATCGTAAAATGAAAACAAAAATTCTAGCTGCCGTGCTAGCCATGGCTCCATTAAGTGGCATGGCCCAACACCATCAAGGGTTCAGACATTTTGACCATCATCAACACTACAGAGGTGGATTGGGATGGGTAGCACCTGCTGTAATCGGTGGTGCTGTAGTATATGGACTAACCCGCCCTGCACCAGTAATCGTTCAACAACCGCCGGTTTATATTCAACAACCTATTATAGTAGACTCATCACAGGTTGTAATCATTGATGGAGTATCTTACATTAAACAGGCCATGATTATTAATGGAGTAACACAAGAGGTATTGGTACGCCAATAATAAACAATGTTTAAATTTAAATTATGGGTTAGGATTAATCCCTATCAAACTGCTCATACTGTAGTTTGGGCCAGCAACGCACTGGAGGCCAAACAATTAGGTGAGACTCAGTATGGTGTAGGCAATGTGCTTAACTATACGCAAATAGATGAATAACCTATAATGAATAATTTTATAGTTTATAACCCATCATCTTTGGATGGGACAGTATACAATATATTTTTTAATATTTTTGGTAGATATACAGATATCGTAGAAGATGTTAAACTGTTTAGTGGTATTTCAGTCTTAACATTAAGAGAAGATTTATTGTTAACAAAAAATCCACTAATGTTTAATTATTATGAAATTTACATGTACAGAAAATCTAAAGGGTTACCTACAAAAATTATCATTGATTGGTCATTAGAGGGTCAATGTCATAATTCAAGTTTATCAACTTTATTCAAGGAAAACGAACTTAATATTGATAAAGATATATTATTTGTACATAATGATTCTTCTAATAGAATTTGGGTTCCGTTTAATATTGGACAACAGTTAACTATTGATTACCATGCATTAGATGCATATAAAAGGTGTATTATTACCTCTAGCAATTTGACTGACAGAACCTTAGTAAAAGACAGAAAAAATGGATTAAATTTATTAATAGGTAAATTAAAAACAAAACATTCTAGATTTTTGGCAGCATATTATTTTTATAAATATGATTTACTTGATAGTGCTGTATTAGGTTTGCATGTACTACCAGAAGATATTGTCACAAGGATGAAACTACATCCTGCATATTATGATATGAACTTTTATAATAAAATTGTACCATTATTAGGACCAGCGGATTCAGTTTCTAAACTACACGATACGAATGAAGGGTGTACAGCAGAAGATGGCGGGTGGCCATTTGATCCAAACATATTTAAAAATTCTAGTATAAGCTATGTTTGTGAAACCTATGATATTGACAAAGGAATTTTTCCATACTTAGTGACAGAAAAATTTTATAGGTCTATTATTAATAAACATCCGTTTGTAGTGCAAGCCGGTTCAGGTCAATTAAACACTGTTAAATCTTTGGGGTTTGAAACCTTTTCATCTATCATTGATGAAAGTTATAATGATTATGATGTTCTTGATTATTCACATGTTGAAAAAACTGTATTAGCCGCAAAGGATTTTTTATCAAAACTATCTAATAATGCTGATAAAATACAAGAAATTGTAGACTATAATTATAATCGTTGGCTATCAAGAAGTAAGGATGAATATGATAAGACTACTGATTTTTTTATCAGATTTATAAATAATCAGTAAATAAAAGTATTGTTGTAAAAGCCGTGAGGAAAGAAGCAAGTCAAAAGACGGGCAAGACGGGGGTGCGAATCCCCCCACCTCCACCAAAAGCATACTAGAGTGACGCTGGGGAAGAGTAATAGGCAGCGGTCGATAAATCTTCCAAGTATGCTTCTGATGGGGGTGACTAGAATCGATTGACGGATGAGTAGATGAGTGGACAACACGAGAGGCGATGGACGTAATCCAAGCAAAATCTATAAATGCCAACGATGAGGTATTTTCTTTAGCCGCATGAGGCTGAGACGGAGTAGGACAGACTCTGTAAAATAACCAACCTGTAATAGGCCCGCAAGGGCCTATTATTTTGTTGTTTTTTCGCAACAAACCCAAAATTTGACATTAATTCGGCATAAGCGTATACTATATCTATAGTGAGAAACAAGGAGAGCGAAATGAGCGAACTGACTTACAAGACTTGGGAAGAGTACACTCCGCTTGAGCAGGCCGCAATGACCTACTGGGACATGTACAAGGACGCTTACAATTTCCGCCCCCGTAGTGTAGACACGTCCACATGGACGCTGGCCGACTTCCAAAAGGAGTTCGAAACCCTTCAGTTTATCATCGACCGTGATGAGGCCCAGCGTATCGAGGACGAGGCTGCGGCCGTGACTCGGTTCGAAGCCCGTATTGCTAGCATCATCCAACTTGGTGCTAGGGACCGTGCAATGGCACTGCGTTGGATTCACGAGGCTGAGGACACCGGCGGCGACGATGAGTACCTCTGCTACACGGTTGGCATCCCTTATGGATACTTCAAATGACATTCACTTTAACTACCCCAACTGGTAAGGTTATGCAGTTCTATTTGCAGGCTATGGCTGAAATGTATCAGACACTTTACCAAGGCACAATCACTAAGGTTTCTGCTTGACATTAATTCAGGCAGTTGCTATAATCTTTTTATCGTAGTTTTTTCAACAGGAGTAAGAAATGGCTCAAGTATCTGACAATCTCACCGTTACTAGTGTTCAGGCCCGTAAGGCAATTCTCAAGGCGTTCAAGGTCAAACGTCCCGTGTTTCTTTGGGGTCCTCCCGGAATCGGTAAGAGTGAGGTTGTTTCCGAAATCACCGAGGAGCTCGGTGGTTTCATGATTGATTTGCGTATGGCGCAAATGGAACCCACTGACATTCGTGGTATTCCCTTTTTCAACAAAGACAATGGCAAGATGGACTGGGCGCCCCCGGTTGATCTTCCTGACGAGGAACTTGCTAGCCAGTATCCTATCGTCTGTTTGTTCTTGGACGAGATGAACTCGGCTGCCCCTGCTGTACAGGCTGCAGGATATCAGTTGATTCTCAATCGCCGTGTTGGTAAGTACAAACTTCCTGATAACGTGGTGATTGTCGCGGCAGGTAACCGTGATAGCGACAAGGGTGTTACTTATCGTATGCCGATGCCCCTTGCTAATCGGTTCTTGCATATTGAAATGCGCCCCGACTTCACTTCGTGGCAGAACTGGGCAGTTAACAAAGGTATCCACAAGGATGTGGTTGGTTATCTGTCATTCGCTAAACAGGATCTCTATGACTTTGATTCAAAGTCCTCTAGCCGCGCATTTGCTACTCCCCGTACTTGGTGCTTTGTCAGCGATTTGTTGAATGATGAAGAGGATACTGATTCCGATACCCTGTTCAACTTGGTTGCAGGTTCTGTTGGTGAAGGTCTTGCTGTTAAGTTTATGGCACACCGTAAGGTTGCGGGTCAGATGCCCGAGCCTAGCGACATTCTCGCAGGTAAGGTCAAGGAACTCCGTGTCAAGGAAGTGTCGGCAATGTACTCCCTCACGATTAGCCTGTGCTATGAATTGAAGGATGCGCTTGACAACAAGCGTGTATCTAACAAACAGTTCCATGAAATGGCTGATAATTTCTTCAGTTACATCATGGCTAACTTTGAAACTGAGTTGGTCGTAATGGGTGCAAAGGTCGCTCTGAAAACTTATCGTCTTCCGATCGAACCCAGTCAGTTGAAGCATTTTGATGACTTCCACAAGAAATACGGCAAGTACATTGTAGAAGCAGGTAACTGATCAAAGGGGAGGCAACTCCCCTTTTTTCATTTGCAATTAAATACGGTATATGTTACAATATAGCATATATACGATAAAGGAGTAGGTATGAGTGATGTAGTCGCCCCAACTAAAAAACGCAAGCGCAGTAAAAAATTTGAGAACTTGGTCGGTCCTACCGACGCTAAAGTAGACTTCAATGCCCGTGAGCGGTTGGTAACTGCCCGCATTGGTCTGCTTCTCCGTCATTCATTCTTTGGTAACCTTGCGACCCGTATGCAACTGGTTAACGCCGATGAATGGTGTAGTACAGCCGCTACCGACGGCTTGAAATTCTATTACAATTCTCGGTTCATTATGATGCTAAAGCCCAAGGAAGTTGAATTCTTGGTTGGGCATGAAGTGCTCCACGTAGTCTACGATCATATCGGTCGTCGAGGCAATCGTGATCCCCAACTTTGGAACATTGCTGATGACTACGCCGTTAATGCCGATCTAAAACGGCACAAGGTCGGTGAGTTTATTAAAACCGTTCCTTGCTTGTACGAAGCAAAATACGACGGGAAGTCTGCCGAAGAAATCTATGATGACCTTTACGAAAAGGCAGAAAAGATTAACGTCGAGGATTTGATCGACCAAATGATTGATGATCATATGGAAGGTGAAAGTCAAGGTGAGAGTGACGGCGAAGAAATTGACGGTAGCGGTAAGGGCAAAGGTCGTCCTAAGATGAGCCCTGAGGAGCGTGAGCGTGTACGTCAGGAAGTCAAGCAGGCTATCATCAATGCCGCACAAGGTGCAGAAGCAGGTTCTGTTCCTAAAGGTGTTGAGCGGTTGATCAAACATCATACTAATCCAGTAATGCCTTGGCGTGAGTTGATTCAAACTAACTTGACCAGTTCTATTCGTACCGACTTTAGTTTTATTCGCCCTAATCGTCGCGGTTGGCACATGGATGCTATCATGCCTGGTATGACCCCGGGTGAAGAAATTGATGTTGTGGTTAGCCTTGATATGTCAGGGTCTATCACTGATAAACAAGGACAGGCATTCTTAGGTGAGATTGCAGGTATGATGGATGCCTTTGACGGATACAAAGTACATGTATTCTGTTTTGATACAGAAATCTACAATCCACAAGACTTTACCAGCGAGAACCTAGATTCAATTGATTCATATGAACCAGTTGGTGGCGGTGGTACTGACTTTGATGCTATCTTCGGCTATCTTAAAGAAAACGCAATCGAACCAAAACGTTTGATTGTATTTACAGATGGTTATCCTTGCGGTAGTTGGGGAGATCCTGACTATTGCGATACGACTTGGATCATTCATGGTGATAAGGATCCGAACCCCCCGTTTGGGACTTTCGCTATCTATGACGAGAAGTGACCTGATATATGAATCCCCCGATAAGGGGGAAACTATATATGCTAGGAAAGCAGGATCCACTGAAAGAGTATTACTATCGATGAGTGAAAAGGCTTGGTCCCGTATCAATGAACAGGAACAAGCCGAAGTTTGGAAAGATATTAGAGCATTGGCAAAGACTAATCCATCATTGAATGATGTTTTGGATAGATTGTTAGTAGTATATAACCTTATCAAAAAAGAAAACTTATGATGTATATTGGTAATAGTTTGGGTGGTTGCTTGCAGAGTATCCTACGCGGCGAAGTGTCCGAGGACCAAGTTTTGATGATTATTACTAGGACTAAGTGTGAAACCTATGAGCAGTATATTGGGGTAATTAAGTTGTATTATGATGAAGGTAATCAGTACGCTAGGAATTCCCAAAGATATGACTTCTCAAAATTTGATTTTGAAACCGTTATGGAGTTGGCTTCCAAACTTTATAATTCAGGCAGGATCCATCAACCTAGATTGTACTCAGAGAGTAAGTATTTGCCTATTACCTTTGCTTTTAAAGACCTTTGGTTAGAAGTAGTGCCAACCAATAATAACTCTTCACCCGCAGTAGTAGATGCGTATGAAAAATATAAAATGCTAGCCACACTAACTCAATGACATTCCTTGATCCCATAACTTGGTTTACTTACCGTCGATTAGAGTTTAAGCCAACACATTTTGTATTGGCTAAAACCCCGGTAACTGCTAAGTCTATGGCATGGATAGCTACCACGCTTAACGGTAGGTATTCACTAGTTACTATAATGGATGAGGATTATCAAAAATTTCAAGTTCCTGCGTTTGAAGATCCAGGAGAAGCAGTATTATATGAACTAACTTGGTCATAATAAATTTTTACTATACAACAGAAATCAATTAAATAATTACATAATCAGGAGATTAATATGAGTTTCTTAAGACATGTAGGCAAACACGGTGATCGTAAAATAGCAGTTATCTTTAGGGAGGTCCCTGGAGAGCCACATATGTGTTTGGTAACATACACTGAAACATTGAATATGCACGTTCATGATCCTATGATTCAATGCATTGAAAGTGATATTGGGCAATCAAGTCAAAACCTAGCAGACGCACTAAATAGGACTTATACCAAAGATGGTAAACCTATTCTTCATGTACTTCACCATGAAGGTCAACTTAAAAAGGTTAATACAGAACAAATTGTAATGACCCCTCAACCTAATACTAGAATCAAACTGAATGAATTAAACAAGATTCTAAACGAAATGCAACAAGGTGAGGATGCTGTTCGTAGATTAGCCGAAATGGATAAGAGCATGGGATTGCAAGATCCGGCTGATGTAGTCCGTAGAATGCGTGGTCCACAACCTGGTGTTCAAGGATCAGGTGATATTTTAGGTGATACATCATTAGCACAACAGAGAATTGAACAAGCACAAAAAATGGAACGTGAGGCACAGGGGCTATTAGCTGAATCAAAGCGTTTAATGGATGAGGCTAAATCATTAGATCCAAGTGTTGGTACATCAACCATGCCAGTCATTGAAACTAAACCAGTTAAAGCAAGAAAACCAAGAGCGAAAGTTAGTGCATAATGTCACCTGAATTTATATCCAAATGGGAACACATCCTTGAGGATGTTGAAAAGCAAAAAATACCCGTGCAATTTATTAAAAAAATAGTTATTAAATTACAAGGCATGGGTAGAAAACAGCAAACAATCAACATTGAGAAGTTTTTAAATCAAGGATTGGACCCAGATCAAATTGAAGAAGCGGTAAGCAGGAAGCTTCAAGAACTAGACGATACTATTACCAGTGTAGAGTTTATTCTTAATGTTCAAAGCATTGCCGATACGGTTCAACCTACTACAGATGAGTTATTGAAAAATTTATGAATTTGATTGTGGCCTGTGATCCAAAAGGTGGTATTGGATATCTGAACAAATTACCCTGGAGTAAAATCGAGGGTGATTTGCTACGCTTCAAAAGACTAACACAAGATAAAACCGTTGTTATGGGCCGTAATACTTGGGATAGTCTTCCAATGAAACCATTACCTAACAGGTTTAATGTTGTAGTAACTACCAAACCAATCCAGTTACCTGCCAATGTTAAAACTATTTCAAATTTAAATGATTTAAAATATTTTCACGAACCATGGATAATGGGTGGTGCAGCACTAATCAGATCCTGTTGGGAAAAAATTAATAAAATTCATTTGACTAAAACCTTTGTTGAATATGCCTGTGATACTTTTATAGATTTAAGAAAATTACACGGCGAGTTTAGAATTTCGCATGAAGAGATTCATAGCGATCATGTATATGAAATTTGGGATAGAGATTATCCCGACTATTGGAAATAAATGTGAAATTATACTTAGAGTTACTTAAAGATATACTAGATAACGGTGATGATAAAGACGATAGAACTGGTGTAGGAACTATATCGGTATTTGGTAGACAATTACGATTTGATTTACGCAAGGGATTTCCCGCTGTTACTACTAAAAAACTAGCATGGAAAGCCTGTGTAGGTGAATTGCTATGGTTTATCGAAGGTAGTGGGGATGAACGCAGATTAGCAGAGATAACACATGGTACTAGAGATGGCACTGTTACTATTTGGACTCCAAATGCTTTGGCATCTTATTGGAAACCTAAAGCCAAGTTTGAAGGGGATTTGGGTAGAGTATATGGAGTACAATGGCGAGATTGGGTAACCAATTCAAGGCATATTGACCAATTGACAAATTTGTTAGAAGGATTGAAATCAGATCCTAGTGGTCGCAGACATATTCTTAGTGCATGGAATGTTGGTGAATTAGATCAAATGGCATTGCCACCTTGTCATATTATGAGTCAATATTATGTGAACAAGAACCGTGAATTGAGTTGTCATATGTATCAGAGGTCAGTAGATGTTTTCTTGGGTCTACCTTTCAATATTGCTAGTTACGCTCTACTAACTCATTTGATTGCCCATCATTGTGGTTACAAAGTTGGTGAATTAGTTATTAGTACAGGGGATACACATATCTATAAAAACCATGTAGAACAAGTTAAAGAACAATTATCTCGTGATCCATTACCCTTACCTACATTAATGCTACCAGTAGAAAAGAAAGATATTTTTGAAATGACTATGAATGATATACACTTAGAAGGATATAGTAGTCATGGTCCAATCAAAGCGGAAATGGCTGTATGAAAGACTATATAGAAACCAAGGTACATTACTTCAGAGTAGGTGATGCAGAAGATCCTGATATCTATGCCGCTCAACCTCTTTGGGAATTCCAACAATCAGAAAAAGGTAAGTGGATTATGGAAAATTCTATAGAAACACCTACTTGGCATAGACATGTAGATCATAATACATTTGGGTATGGTTATTATGTTACCGCTAAATTGCCTAAAGAAAAATATACATTTTTCAAACTTAAGTTTGATTAATTGATTCCCGTAGATAAATACGGGCATGTGGATCTTATCTGTTTTACCTAGTTACGCTATACATGGTTTATTAACTGTTGGTATTATTGGTGTAATTCTAGGCTTTGTATTAGGGTTTATACCACTTGTTGGCAAGTATAAACTCCCTATTCAAATTATCAGTATATTCGTACTAACACTTGCCTTATACTTAGAAGGTGGGTTAGAAAATGAACGCATATGGCAATCGAAAGTAAAAGAAGTAGAAGCTAAAGTTGCTGTATCAGAAGTCAAAGCTGTAGAAAAAACTGTAGAAATACAAGAAAAGATTGTAAACAAAACCAAGGTCATCAAACAAAAGGGCGATGATATAATAAAATATATTGATAATGAAATAATTAAAAAAGAAGAGATTATCAAGTATATAGAAAATTGTCCAGTGCCACAAGAAATCATTGAACAGCATAATAAGATTGTAAACTTATCTAGTCAATCCTCAGGAGAGAAGAAATGAGGACGTTAATACCAGTAATATTATTGTTATCTGCTTGTGCTACCGCCCCTGTTCCAATAGAGCGTAAATTTCCTCCTTATCCTAGCGCATTAGCAGAAAAATGCGAACCGTTAAAACCTATTGAGCCTGGTGATAAAGTACCTATTACAGACATGTTAAAAGTTGTAGTAGAAAACTATGTGAGATATTATAATTGTGCAACCAAAGTTGAGAGTTGGCAAGAATGGTATACTGAGCAGAAAAAAATATTTGAAAGCGTGAAATAATTCTCAGTTTACAAAAGCCTACTGTGTGATAAATACTATATAGATTTGGAACATAGATATGGCCACAATTGAAGTCATTAATGTAGGGGCAACAGCCAATGATGGCGACGGTGATCCTTTACGCACTGCCTTTCAAAAGGTAAATAATAACTTTGCGAATATTAATGCAGTAAATTTCTCTACTCTACAAAGTATTACTGTTGGTGTAGATCCGCAATTAATTTTAAGTACGCCTGCAAATGCTTTTACACAAGCCACTATGCAGATTAACTCTAGTAATGTTCTTAATGATGATAGTCAAAATATCATCATATATTCTGCTATTAATAATAGTTTAACTGATGTTAATTGGACCGATCAAAGTCAGCAATATTTTGGAAATCTTGTAACAGAATATGATATGATAGTGGAAAATGGTAATGTTAATTTATATGTTCTTCCATTAGGCAATTCAGCAAATACAACTTTAGTTCATTTTATTTCTTATCAGATAACATTCAATGCTATAGTACCTGGAAGCATATTAACTCTGACACAAGATACTGATTATGAGTTAGTAACCAACAATGGATTAATAATTACCACATGAGAGCAAAAGAATTTATTACCGAGCAACGGTTAGATCAAGTTCACGATGGTTTGGACGTAGCATCCATGGCTCTTCCTAATACATATGTTATTCCAAAGTTAAAAAATAGTGACTTCTATGATTTATATCGTTTTGGTGTAGCAATTGCCGCAGTAAGAGGCGAAAGCGGTACTGACAATGTACAAAATAGTTATAAGCCTGATTTTAGAGCAGAAAGCAGTTGGGGAGAACATCAAGTAGTATCCTCAGAGTTTGATAAAGACATTGGTAAAACTATTGACCAAGCATTAAAGAAAGTTGGCAAATCCGGCAAGAAATTAGTAAGTACTCTTGGAAGTGATGAGATGGATGATACTGAATTCAACTCTCCAATTAAAGCCTTTAAGGGATATAAAAAATGAGAGCGAGTGAATTTTTAGCAGAAGGTGATGGCAAATTAAATCATAACCATGCACAAGCATCTAAGGGAATTTATAAAGTTCGTGATCGGGGTGGTTATGATCGTACCTATCACATAAACCGTTTAATGATGGCTGCTGCTATGGCTGATGGTAAGAGCCAAGATGCGGTTACAATGGACAACTCTAGTTTTGTTGAAAAATATAACTCTGTTCATCCATATACCGAAGAAGAATATAATATGCTTATTTCCGCAACAAAGACTATCCCAACAGAAAAACATGAGGTTGTTCCTTATTCTAAGAGCCAAGAACCTGAAGATACTAATACCAAAAGTATTGCTGTAGGATTTAAGGGCTATAAAAAATAATTTATCCTGCGTTTGCGAATAAATATATGCATGGAGACTGTTGCGTATGTATACAAGTGGACTCATGTACCTACTGGAAAATGGTATATAGGATCACGCACTAGATCGGGCTTTGGAAAAATACAGTCCGATGAATGGAAACTAAAAAATAGTATAGCCAATTCAGGTAAACCCAAACCACAACTTAATTGCCCACATTGCGGAGTTACAGGTGGTACTGGGGTCATGTCTAGATGGCATTTTAATAACTGTAAACAAAAGAAAGACTAACCATGATTGATGTTAACCAAATTTTTGACACTGTTAAACTTAAATTTTATTATGAATATTTAGTAAACTGTCATATCTATAGCGAAGGTGAAAGTCAGTTTCATAAACAACTGACTACAGAAGTTACTAAGACTTATATAGACCCATTAAATATTCCCAAAGATGCGAAAATTTTAGATTTAGGGTGTGGTCCAGGCTATTTCCTAGATGAAATGAAAGAGCGTGAGTATACAGATTTAACTGGTGTAACACTAAGTCCTGAAGATGTACAAATTTGTGAAAATAAAGGTCATACTATCAAAAAGTATGATTTAAGTTTCTTACCACAAAAAGATGGGTATTATGATGAGTCAGTAGATTTTATATTTCTACGCCATGCATTAGAGCATAGTCCTTATCCTATCTTTAGTTTAATGGAATATAACCGTGTACTTAAACAAGGTGGCAAGATGTATATTGAAGTACCTGCCCCAAACTGTGAAAGACAGCATGAGTTTAACTTAAATCATTACAGTATCTTAGGAGAGGCTCAGTTATTAGCACTATTCATGCGTACTGGGTTTGATACTAACATATTCAATAGTATTGAGTTTGATTTAGGTAGTCCTGGCGAAAATGGTGAAATTAAGAACTTTAAAGAAAAGTTTTACTGTATTGTTCTTACAAAAACTAGACCCTTAGATATTAAATAAACGATAAATACTCACTATGTAGTGAGTATTTTTTTAAGATAAATATTAGTTTGGGAAGACGCCCAAACTAAATAATAATTATGAGTGGATCACCATCATTAGTTAAAACTCCTTATGTAAAAACTAAATTCGCAACACAAAAAGAATTAGATGATTTTGTTAAGTGTTGCGACCCAGTTACTGGTTATCTATACTTTATGGATAACTTCTTTATGATACAACATCCTACCAAGGGCAGCATGGTATATCATCCATGGGATTATCAAAAACGACTAATTCATACATACCACAATTATCGTTTTAGTATTAGTTTGATGCCTCGTCAAAGCGGTAAATCTACTAGTGCTGCTGGCTATCTACTTTGGTATGCTATGTTCGTACCCGACTCTACTATTCTTATAGCAGCACATAAGTATACAGGCGCACAAGAAATCATGCAGCGTATTCGCTACGCATATGAAAATTGCCCTGACTATATTAAAGCAGGTGTTACTACATACAACAAAGGATCATTAGACTTTGAGAATGGTAGTCGTATAGTTTCAGCCACTACTACTGAAAATACAGGTCGTGGTATGTCTATCACACTACTATACCTAGATGAGTTTGCGTTTGTTCGACCTACTATTGCTGAACAGTTTTGGACTTCTATTACACCTACACTATCAACTGGTGGTAAAGCAATTATCACTAGCACTCCGAATAGTGACGAAGATCAATTCGCTCTTATTTGGAAAGGTGCTAATAAAACAGAAGATTCATATGGCAATCAAACTGAATTAGGTGTAAATGGATTTAGAGCATATAGGGCACATTGGACTGAGCAACCTGGCAGGGATCAAAAATGGGCTGATGAAATGAAAGCCCAACTAGGAGAAGATAGATTCCGTCGTGAAATAGGCTGCGAATTTATTATTGCGGATGAAACCCTTATCAATCCTAGTACATTAATTGATTTAGAAGGTATTGAACCTATCACTCGCATGGGACAAGTTCGCTGGTATAAAAAGCCTGAGAAAGGTAATATTTACGCAGTAGGATTGGATCCAAGTTTAGGCACTGGTGGTGATCCTGCTGCTATACAAATTTTTGAGGCTAATACTACTACCCAAATTGGTGAATGGAAACATAATAAAACAGATATACCTAATCAGATTAAATTATTAGCACAAATAAACAAGTATATCGTAGAGTGTACAGGAGAAACTGATAATCTATATTATAGTATAGAGAACAATTCTATTGGTGAAGCCTCTCTAATATCATTGGCAGAATATGGTGAAACTAATATACCAGGTATTTTTTTAAGTGAGTCAGGCAAAAAGCGTAGAGGATACAATACTACACAAAAGTCTAAAATCACTGCCTGTGCTAAATTTAAAACGCTATTAGAAAGCAAGAAAATGAAAATTTATAGCAAAAGTTTGATATCAGAATTAAAGACTTTTGTTGCTAGTGGTGGTAGTTATGCGGCTAAGATAGGTGATACTGATGATTTGATTATGGCTTCATTGTTAACAGTTAGAATGCTACAATCTTTAAGTGATTACTATCATGACTTGGGAGAACAAATTCGTGACCATGATGAATACATTCAACCATTACCATTCTTCGCCGTCTTAAGTTAATACAAAGATAAATACTATATGCCCATTAAAACAGACTCATTAAACCGCGATTTATACAAATTACTCAAGGTAAGGGGTTACGATCCTATACCAAAAGGCAGCGATGGGGAAACAGTACCTGTTCCTGATGAAGCCGAAGTTTTTAAGTTTACTTTCAAAAAAGAAGGTAAACCGATAGACACTGCTTGGGTAACTATTGACAGTAACCAAGACTTAAAAATATATTATGATGATGATATTACTGACTCTACTAACGAAGATTTAGAATCAGGATCGTTTGATGATAGTTGGACTGGGTTTTTACAACAGTTAAAGATGTGGAGTCAACGCCGGCAGTTAGGTTTTGATACCGAAAACAAAGACCATTTAGCTAGTGATATGGCACAGAGGGATCATATGAAAAAGAAAGAAAACATAGCAGAAGGATATTATCCAATGGGTAAACAAGCAAGTTATAGTGACGCTATCCCTAGTGTCAAAATAATATTACAACATAACCGTAAACTTGAAGAAGGTGAACAGCGTTATCGTAATATTTCTAGAATTTTCGTTGAAAATGCTAATGGCGAACGCTTTTTACTTAACACTACTAAGCCAGGTCTTGCCCGAGTATATGCTAGACATATCGCAGAGGGTGGCACACCATATGATGACCGCGCTAGTCATATTCAATCATTGGTTGAAGAATATGAAAAAATGGCAGGATTTGTCCGTGCTACACGCAATGGACAGTTTAATGAAAGTACCCAACGCTTAGTACTAGAAGGAGCTAATCATTATCAATCATTAAGAGAAACTCTAAGCCGCATGACAGGTCGTCGCGGATACAATATGTATTTTGAAAGTTGGACTCCTGCTCTAATGGAAGATGATAGTGAAGTTTCAGGTATTAATGAATTATTCGTTCAGGAAACACTAGATCCTAGAATTGAAAGTGCTATGCCAATTCTTAAGAAATTGCACAAGAAACTTGGTGAGATGAAAGAAGTTACTCAGTTAGAAGAGTGGGCAGATAGTTTAGTAAATGAATATAAGCAGGGTGATGACAGTGGTTATATTCAGCTATTACAAAGTAAATTAAAAGCAGGCAAGCCACTAACTCCCCAAGAAAAAGAAAAACTTAAAGCATATCTTGCGGCTAAACAGTTAGGTCTAAAAGAAGAAGGTGATAGTGGTCAAACAGCACTTAATCCAGTTGGTATTCCTGAAGATGAACTTGATGAAGGCAAGGGCGCTATAAGAAAATTCTTAGCAGGTTTAGGAATCATAGGTGCTTTAGGCGCACATATCAGTAGTGAAGACGAAGCCATAATACAAAGAATGGCTGTAAAGTATGACCAAGCGCAGACTCCACAAGAGAAAGCACAAATCAAGCATGACATTGAAAGAGTTACAAAAGGTAGTTTAGTTAAAGAAGAAGATATAGAAGAAAGCGGGCTACAGGCATATCTTGGTAATAAGAAATATGGCAAAGAAGGTATGGATGCTTTACGCAAAGCAGGCCGTGATGGTGCTAGTAAAGAAAAGATGGCATCAATTCGTTCTAAGTATGACAAACTAGATGAAGAACATATGGCGGAAGACTCATTAAATGAATGGGTAGATCCAGGCGCGCCATGTGCTCATTGCGGATTGTCACACGGACAACATCGTGTTCAGTTCAATAAAAAAAATCCAAATGTTAGTTTTATGAATCAAGACGATGAATGGAACGATTTGGAAATGAAAAATGCTGAAGACCACCCCTATACGCCAAGTAAAGGTTATCGCCCACTATCGCAGCGAGAAGCAGAGTTGGTTGGATTTGACAATCTAAATGTTGATATACCAAACGATATATATGACCGTATTAATAGTGTAAGACAGCGCCTAGCCCGAGTAGGTAAAGATGCCGGCAAACTTACAAGAGTCAAAGAGCAAGGTGTGGAAGAAGACCTTGATGCCAACCAAAAGCGTGTAGGACAATTAGGCCCAACCGAAAAGGTAGGTAAAAAAGGTGCGGTTGGTAAACTAGTTGGCGCTAGTGAAAGTTTTATCAATACAGTTGACCAAGCAGTAACGACTGAAGGTGTAGAAGAATTGGCTGCACTAAAACGATTATTGGGTAAATAACTTTCTAAAAAACCTCACTTTTTAGTGAGGTTTACCATATTCGGCATAAATACACTTGACGCAGCATGAAAGTTGTTATATACTTAGTACTGTGTTAGTTGTCTCCTGACAACGACATTTAAATCATATTTAGGCTCAAATTAGGCACATTTTTAAGGAGAAAACAAATGGCAAGTCTAGCAGAAATCCGCGCTCGCATTTCAGCGCAAGAAAACAAGTCAACCAAGGGCTCTAACGCCCAATCAGATAACGCAATCTACCCCCACTGGAACATGGATGAAGGTACTTCAGCTACCCTTCGTTTTCTTCCAGATGCGGAATCAAAGAATGAATTCTTTTGGGTAGAGCGAGCAATGATTAAACTCCCATTCAACGGAGTTAAAGGCGATTCTAATACTAAACAAATTCAGGTACAAGTCCCATGCGTAGAAATGTATGGCGATAACTGTCCTATTTTGGCAGAAGTTCGTCCATGGTACAAGGACGAAAGTCTCAAGGAAATGGCTAATAAGTATTGGAAGAAACGCAGTTATATTTTTCAAGGGTTCGTTCGCCAAAACCCTATTCAGGATGACAAGACTCCTACGAATCCTATTCGTCGGTTTATTATCAGCCCACAAATTATTCCTATTATCCGTACTGGTTTGATGGATCCCGAGATCCTAGAACTTCCTACTGATTATGTTCGTGGATTGGATTTTAAAATTATTAAAACCAGCAAAGGTGGTTATGCTGACTACAGTACCAGCAATTGGTCTCGTAGGGAAAGCGCACTGACCGAAGCCGAGCAACAAGCAATTGAAGAACATGGTCTTTTCAACTTGGTAGACTTCTTGCCCAAGAAGCCTAGTGAGGCTGAATTGCGTGTTATCAAAGAAATGTTTGAAGCAAGCGTTGAAGGTCGTCCATACGATAATGATCGTTGGGGAGCATACTATCGTCCATATGGTCTAGAAGCACCTGCAGGAGCAACAGCGGCTCAAACACAAGCGACTACTAGTAGCGCACCCGCAACAGCACCCGTAGCAGATTCGCATGATGACCATGATGATGAAGCATCAAGTCCAGTTGTAGTTCCCAAAAATGCTCAAAGCGATAAAGCGCAAGACATTTTGGCAATGATCCGAGCCAGACAAAAATCTGCTTAATAGGAGTTAGGGAGCAAATGCTCCCTTACTTAGGAGAATTCCCATGACATTACCAGACGAAAGGTTTCGTGCCCTTAAGCAAGGCAAAAAATTACTTGAGGAGTTATGTGATCCCGGTCGTACTCCTCGTGTTCCTAGCTTGGTCAGAGATAAAGCAAGGGCTGCTCTAAGACATTATCCTAGCGATTACGAATTGGATCGCATTGCGGATCAATGTCCAGATATCCTTGACAAATTATCATTTGCTGATAAACTATATGCTAGTGGAATACACAAATAATAAGGAAATGAAATGAAATATTTAAACAAATTAGAAAAAGTAAACGAATCAATCACTATTAACCGTTACGACAATGGCTACATGGTTGAAGTAACTGGTCGTGATGATGACAATGATTGGAAAACCTCAAAGGTTATCTGTAATACCGAAGAAGAAATGCTTACTGTAGTTAAAGAATGGAACTCAATGGATTTGGATAACTAAGATGGCAAAACCATTTGATGTGAGTAAATTTCGCCGTGACATTACTAAATCTATTGAGGGACTTAGTATTGGTTTTAACGACCCCACTGACTGGATATCTACAGGTAATTTCGCCCTCAATTATCTTATATCCGGTGATTTTAATAAAGGCGTACCTCTTGGTAAAGTTACTGTCTTTGCCGGAGAATCAGGCGCAGGTAAATCATTCATCTGCTCAGGTAACTTAGTACGCCATGCTCAACAACAAGGTATTTTCGTTGTATTGATTGATACAGAAAACGCCCTTGATGAAAAATGGCTACATGCCCTAGGTGTATCTACCGATGAAGATAAACTTCTGAAATTGAATATGGCTATGATTGATGATGTGGGTAAAACTATATCAGAATTTATGAAGTCATATAAAATTCTACCTGAAACTGATAAACCAAAAGTATTGTTTGTACTTGATTCATTGGGTATGCTTCTTACCCCCACTGATGTTAATCAATTTGAAGCAGGTGATATGAAAGGTGATATGGGTCGTAAACCCAAAGCACTTACCGCACTTGTTCGTAATTGTGTTAATATGTTTGGTAATCATAATGTTGGTCTAGTTGCTACTAATCATACATACGCTAGCCAAGATATGTTTGATCCTGATGATAAAATCAGTGGTGGTCAAGGTTTCGTTTACGCATCTTCAATTGTAGTTGCTATGAAGAAACTCAAACTCAAAGAAGACGAGGATGGTAATAAGATTAGTGAAGTACGAGGTATTCGTGCCGCATGTAAGATTATGAAAACTCGCTATGCCAAACCCTTTGAAAGTGTTCAAGTTAAGATTCCCTATGAAACTGGGATGAGCCCCTATTCAGGAATGCTTGATATGATTGAAAAGGCTGAACTTGTTAAGAAAGAAGGTAATTCACTTGTATATACTACCCTTGATGGTGAAATTATTAAAAAGTTTCGCAAAGCATGGGAAGCAAATACAGATGGATGCTTGGACAAAGTAATGAATGAGTATAGTCAAAAAACAAATCGTAAGATAAGTAATGTATTACCTGAGGAGGAAAATACAGAATGAGTCTAGATATTATTTCATCTGTTTGGGACGCATTAGTTACGCACATTGACTTAAATGAGCGTAAATATGCAGCAGAAACCCTTGTTGATTTTTTAATTGATAATGATTTTCAACCAAATGAGATTTTAGAACATTTTCAAGGTGATTCCGAAATGACTCATGCAATTAAAGGTTGGGTTGATCAATATGGTGATAATGATGATGGTAACTACGATTATCCATACGATAATGACGATGACGATGATTGGCGATAAATGAATTGGTATACGAAAATCTCACAAGACCTTTCTGCTATACCTGATTTCATAACATACTACGAATTAGAACTAGTTTCATCTAAAAAAGAGGTAACAATATACGGCAATGTTGAAAAAAACATTGCTGGGTTACCTGGTATTACTGAGCATAGATTTAACCAGCTTCAAGAAATTGAGGCTGTGTTAAATTTCCTCAACATTAAACTTAGGCAAATTCGCCGAAAACATTTTCAAAAATATTTAGAAGCGTATAATAGAGCATTAACTAGCCGTGATGCCGAGAAGTATGTTGATGGCGAAGATGAAGTTATTGATTTTGAAACTCTTATCAATGAAGTGGCACTACTACGCAATAAATGGTTAGGTGTTATGAAAGGATTAGAATCTAAAAACTTTATGCTAGGTCATGTAGTTCGTTTAAGAGCAGCCGGCATGGAAGATATTCAAATAGGATAAAAATATGTCAAGTAGTATTAGGGGACTCACATCCCAGCAAGTGATGGCTTGGAATACAAATTCTAATAATGGATTGAATTTGGCAGGAATTGGAAATATTCCAGCTATTAGTTTAAATGATTTATTAAAGGTTTATAACACCGACCATGTGAAAAAATACGAAATTATAGAAACTCAGGAAGATGCCCTAGCAGTTAGTGTAGCACATAAGCGGTTAGTTTCTTCTAAAAATTACAAGAGTTCAACAATTCCACTTAGGAATATGTTAGATTCACAGGTATTTGAAAAAGTAACAGACGAGGATAGGGAAGTTGCTAATAATATACGCACCTACTATGCTCATCAACTTGTAATGTGGACTCTAAAAGATATTAAACTTACTAAATTTAGAGAATGCCTAAATAGTTATATCAACGGTGATAGTAAACGATTCAAGGAAGAATTTGTTCCGATCATAGCCAAACTACCTTATTTTTATGAATATGATATCCAATTGGATGAAATTAAAAGATTCGTCAATAGTGATATTGATATTGATAAAGGTGTAAAAATGACAGCACATAATATGATTCCAATTAAATCATTGACTCGTAAAAATAAACGAATTAAATGTGTTGAATATTGGTTAAAAGATACAAACGATATTGCTTATAATATACAAATAGAAATTAATAATCCATTGCAACATTTGTGGGATAATATCTTTAGTAAAGAAGAACTGGTAATTAACGGTTTGGGTGCGCCCAAACGCAGGGATGATTTTAAATATTACCAACTGTTACAATGGACCATGGCTTGACAGTAAATCAAGGTTGATCTATACTACTATTTTGATGGAGAACTTATGAGTAGACTAGCATTTATTGGCCGCCCGTGGGTGGCATTTGAAGCAACCGATCCTCAACACAGAGAATGGTTCGCAGAGTTTCGCAAGTTAGGCACCTGGGGAAAATGCCCTGTGCGGTTTATCATCCCAGATGACCACGGCGATCTTATCACTATGATTCAACGACGGTTAATTGATTTTTATGTTAGCAAAGAATTCGGATCAACACATGGCTAGGATTATCCTAACTTGCGGACATGAAGTACATGATTTCCCCCGCGCCTATCATATCATGACCAAAGGTACAGATCGGTACGGTGAGCGGGCTATCTTATATCAAACTGTTTGCGGGTGTTGTGAGGATATGTACCGTAGAGCCGGGGATATTTTTGATTTTGAAGAAGTAGCGTATTTTTGGGTTAGTAAAGGTAAAAAAACGGTTATAGACTAAGGATTATATAAATGGAAAAAGTTATCCGCGATGGTAAAGTTGCTATACTCACTAGCCCTGGTTACGGAGCTGGTTGGTATTCGTGGCATATGATTCCTGAATTAATGTATGACCCTACCGTAGTCTCTATGGTGGAGGATCGTGTTAATTATGAGGCAATTGAGGCTTATTGCGAAGAACGGTGGCCTGACAACTATTTTGGTGGAGCCGAAGATTTGGTAATTACTTGGGTCCCTGAGGGTAGGGTTTTCATTATTAATGAATATGACGGGGCTGAATACATCCAATTCAGGGATGACATTGAATGGATGGTAGCCTAGGTTGACATTAAATTGCTGGTAGCGTATACTAAGGTATACACTGAAAAACGAGGTGAGCAATGAGTGCAATGGGCAGGCTTTATACAGAAATCCAAGAACTCTTAGAAGACGGAGTATTCCCGACGGTGATTGCAAGTCGGCTTGAGGTTCCCCTAAGTTGGGTAGATCAGATCCGCATGGATTTGGATGAGCCTGATTTGCCCTATGATAGTGAGGAGCAGTTCCAAGATTACGATTCAGCCCTAGAAATTTGACAATAATTCGGTTTGGGCGTATAATCTATACATAGACAGTTAACTAACGGAGCAGAAAATGTTCGTTGTTTTTCACACTGAATTTCCCCATCAAGACAAGCGTTATTTCACGACCAAGGCAGGTGCCAAGCGTAGTGCTACCTGTTCTAATCGGAACGCAGGTAAGTTTGTCTACAACTTTGTGGAAGAATCTTGGTTCGAACTCAAGTATGGCCCGGTTGGTACTAAGGTCGTCAAGAACCTGATGACTGGTAAGGATATTGAAATTGCCGAGGATACTCCTTGGTGTTGTAACCCCGCTAGCGAAGCGTATTGGAGTAACTAATTATTTGACAATAATTCGGTTTGGGCGTATAATAGATTCATACACTGAGAAAACGGAGTTGTCATGAATATGCTAGAAAAAGAAACCCAGTTCAAAAGCGCGGGTTACTATGCATGGTGTGCTTCTAGGGACGCAAGTATGCGTAGCGCGGTCAACGCTAGCCGGTTCAGTAGTGCCCAAAAACTCAGGGCCGACCGAGTAAAATTGGCCCTAGAGTTGGTCTATACGGCTAAGGAAGTGTCAATCACTAACTGTAAAAAATGGATCCGCGTTAAGGTACACGGTGGGACGGTTCGTGACAAAAAAACCCTTCAACAGTTGGAAAGTGGCTGGGCCATGCAAGGAATTCAAAAAAACATCACCCCTCAGGGCGTGATTTATCGTGTTGCGTAAAAGCAACAAGATCAAAATTTGACAATAATTGATTTTGGATATACAATCTAATCTTAGACAGTTAAACAACGGAGAGAAAATGGTAACGATTCAGGACATCAATTCTACTATTATCGCAGGTTTGTTCACAAACGAACAACTGGATTCCATTGCAATGGCAATCAAGTTTGCCCGCAATCAACTAGCCGCAAAGGCAAAGTTTACCTTGGTTAAGGGTACTAATGTCAAGTTTACATCTAGCCGTACCGGTCAAACTGTGCTTGGTACAGTTGAAAAGGTAAATCGAAAGTTCATAATTGTGCGTGAGAATGGCAAGGCATTCGGTACTTGGCGTGTCCCTGCTAATATGCTTGAAGCCGCTTAATTGTTCAACCCAAAATTTGACAATAATTGGGCTTGTCTGTATAATAGATTCATACACTGAGAAAACGGAGAAACAAATGGCTTATATCAATCAGGAACGTAAAGCGAAATTGGCCCCCACAATCAAGGCAATCTTGACCAAGTATGGTGTCAAGGGTTCGCTAAGTGTTCGTAATCACAGCACACTGGTTCTGACCCTGAAGTCGGGAAAAATTGATTTCATCGGCAGCAGTAACCGAGTTTGCGGTAATGATTTTTACCAAGTTTCTCGTGGTTTCAAGCCGAACACCTCGGGCTACTGTGATGTTAACCCGTACTGGTACAAGGATCACTATGACGGCGTTGCACTGTCTTTCCTCAAGGAAGTGATTGTAGCCATGAACGATGGTAACCACGACAATTCGGATATTCAATCCGACTATTTTGATGTGGGCTGGTATATTGATGTTAACGTTGGTAAGTGGGATAAGCCTTACACTGTTGAAGCCTAATCAGGCATACAAGGAGAACACCGTGGGTTACAAAGTTTTGGCAGACAAATTTCAGATGGACGAGATGCGTACCAAATATGGTCCTCGCAAGGGACTTGAGGGACCATTCAACTTCTCGGGTCGGGTGTTGTACTATGACACCAAAGAGGGTCAGTATTACGACCCCAAGACCGACTTCTACGTGGAACAGGCCGAAATGGATCTGATTCACGCCCGTATCACTGATATCCTGAAAGCCTAATATGTATAATTTATTGTACATTGTAAATTTTGTGTTTATGGGCACTTACGCCGATTTGCCCTCATGCCAAAACGCACTATATGAAATTTACGCTACTAAGATGAATATCCCTGGACAGCGGAATCCTGAATTGGATAAGGTTATCCAAAGCCAGTTGAAATTGGATAGAAGTTTCGTGTGCGTTCCAGTGAAGAAAGGTTAATATGGAGTTATATATGAAAGCCGCTTTTTATGTACGATGTGCCGAGTGTCAGGATCGTCATTATGTAGATGAGGTTGAATTCCTCAATGTTGAAGAAGATTACATGGGCCGAGACATTATGCATTTTGTCTGCCCTAAAACATTGAATGAATCTAAATCTTTAGTGTATAAAGAATGAACTGCTAATTTAGCGAATTAGCAAAATCGATTTCCACGTAAAATTCCTAGATCATTTTGGAGTTTAATGATGCCTACTCATTGTTATGAAAATCGCCCTTACTGCATAAATGTTGGTTGCTACAATCTTGCCCATTTGGTACAAGATTATTACAATGGTTGGGCTAACTACCGTAAGGTCTGTGGTGCCTGTCACAGTAAGGAGGTCGCAGCCAAACACGGCTTAAAAAGCATGGTTCAGGTCCTTGCTAAGAAGCAAGGCAAGACTGTTACTCAGTATACCAATCAATTCCATCCTTATCTGCGTTATCGCAAGACCTACTGCGAGAACAATGACAGCCGTTTGGGTTTCCGCTGTACCACTAATATATTCTGGGACGGTATGTTGGATGTAGACCATATCAATGGTGATCCTTCAGACAATAGGCCGTGTAATCTACAAACTTTGTGTAAATGTTGTCATGCATATAAAACTAGTAAGTATAAAGATTATGATACACCAGGTCGAAAAGCATTAGGATTGGTGTATTAAACAACATTTTGGAGTTGAACAATGAGGTTTAGCCTTACGGAACTTTTCTCTTGGATGCCGGTTCTGATCGCCGGCTTCATGGTATTTTTTGTAGTCTGTGCAGGTGTTGCGAAAATCATACAACTGTTCACAGGTTGACAATAATTGGACCTTATAGTATACTGTATATATTGACTTAAAAGGAAACTGAAATGAATATTAACACTGTTACCGATCTCATCATGGTTGTTGGCCTTGGATTTACCCTGTTCCAAATGGGCAGGTGCTATGAGATTTTGGTAGAAATGCGTAAGAGCAACGAGGAACACCAGCGTAAGATGGCTGAAATTAGTATCCCTAAGCTGGGCTATTGATTTGACAATAAATGGGTTTGTGTGTATAATAGATTCATACACTGAGAAAACGGAGCAATAAGTGGCACAAGTTCTTATCAAATACGGCGAGTATCGCAATCTTCCCGTGATCAATACCCGATTCACCCTTGTCAAAGACTATCAGCAAGGCAAGAAAGGTGCTTACATCACCGTTAAGAACGATGGACAATTTCCAATCGCTATTAGCGTGGTGAAAGTTAAAGTAAATAACGTTATGAATGTAGAATATCTTGATGGAGAACCTGTGATGGCACAGACTGTAGAATTTAAAGCACTAAAAACCCCCGCGGTAGAGACCGAGCAAGAGGCAATGGATCGCATTGCTACCCGTTTTCAAATCCTCGATGACATGTCCAAGGCATGTATCAACGGCGATATCCGTGCAATGATTGTGTCAGGTCCTCCGGGAGTTGGTAAATCGTTTGGTGTTGAGACACAATTGGAAAAGGCTGCAATGTTTGACAAAATTGCAGGCAAGCGGGTTCGCTTTGAAATTGTCAAGGGTGCAATGACCCCGATTGGACTGTACTGCACACTGTACAAGTACTCTGATCCAAAGAACGTTTTGGTATTTGACGATTGCGATTCGGTCTTTCAAGATGACTTGGCTCTTAACATTCTCAAGGCTGCCCTTGACAGTGGTAAGCGTCGGCGCATTTGCTGGAACTCAGATAGCTCTATGCTTCGCCGTGAAGGAGTGCCCGAGGCGTTTGAATTCAAAGGTTCGGCAATCTTTATTACTAACTTGAAGTTTGAGAACCTCAAGTCTAAGAAACTGCAGGATCACCTCGAGGCTTTGCAGAGTCGTTGTCACTTTCTTGACCTGACGATTGACACGGAGCGTGATAAGATTCTTCGTATCAAGCAGGTTCATCGTGATTGCGACGGTGGTTTGTTCCGTGACTATGATTTTGACGCTGACGAGGGTGAGCAGATCCTCAACTTCATGGAAGCAAACAAATCCAAACTCCGTGAGTTGTCGCTACGCATGGCACTAAAGATTGCGGATCTGACTAAAGTGTCTCCGACTAACTGGCGTGTCCTTGCTGAAAGCACGGTGATGAAACGCGGTTAATAAATGTTCCTGGTTTTCAGGGGGAGAAATCCCCCTTTTTTTGCCTTTTAACTTGATTAATTTTTTGGAATAGCGTATACTTGTAGGATGATAAAAGTAACTACCAAGGAAGAACTACTATATTTTATGCAATGCGGAATGATGCGGTTAAGTATGAACGACCTTAGGTTCGTACATAATATGCATATGATTTCCTGTATTAGAGATAAGGCATTAACTTCAAACCAAATTAAACTGTTTAATCTATTAACAAAGAAATATAAAAAACAATTGGATAAACATAAAATAACGCAGGGTATGATTGAACACATGCCATGGGCTACTAAAATTATTTCCAGTACTCCTGAATTTACCAATGCTCAAATTACGATAGAAAATAATCATATCTATTTTAGAGCACCGTTCAATAAACATTTCTTGGTAGGATTAAGGAAAGATAATTTAGTTAATACATTTGTATGGAATAAAGATTTAAAAAGATACGAATCACCTTTTAGTACCCATGCATTAAAGGTGATAGTATCGGTTTCGCAGGAACATTACAAAGCCATTACTCATTGCGAAGTGACCAATAATTTGTTAAATACAGTTAAGCAATATGACGCATCGTATTGGGAACCTACTCTTGTTCCATTTAATGATCGTTATATAATAGCCGCATCTAATTCTTTTTTAGATGAAGCGATTAAAGATATTGAATTGTCTAACGATATTAAATGTCTATCTCAATTAACCGAGCTTGGTGTAAAAATAGATAACAAGATTATTAATGGCAATGAGAAATTAAAATTTGCTAGTGAATATGAACCTACAATTGACTTTATAAATTTTGATTTAGTAGGACAATGGTTACAGGAATTAGAATGTGACACTGTGTGTTATGCGGGCACAGCAAACAAAAACTTCATGTATATTACAGAAACTATAGATAGAATATTAAGAAATCTAAACATTCAACTTAGATTATATTCTGCCAATTCAGAACGATCAAAATCAAAAAGTGTATTATTAATACTAAGTAGTAATTCGCCAACAATGTTGTACAACTATCAATTTAGGAAAATTATTAGAATGAAAAATTCAACTCCAATCACAATTAAATGAAAAAATGTAAAATTATAATTAAGGACGAGGTTAATGTTAAACTGGAAGGACTAGAATTGTCCGACCGTAAAACATTAATGAAGATGTTTGAATATGAAGATCCTTCTGCTAGATTTAGACCATCATATAAACTTGGCAGATGGAATGGTAAAATTTCATTTTTTAGTTTAGGTGGAACAACTTATATTAATCTACTACCTGAAATTCTTCCTTTATTGGATCGTGCAGGATATGACATTGAATTAGAAGATAACAGGGAATACACTACTACCTTTGCTTTCAACAAAGTAGCCGAAAACGCATTTGAAACGCATAAATGGCCAACTGGACATCCTAAAGTCGGTGAATCAATTATGTTGCGTGATTATCAAGTAGAGATTATTAATAACTTTTTATCCAATCCACAAAGTATTCAAGAGGTAGCAACAGGCGCAGGTAAAACTATTACTACAGCCGCACTAAGTTATAGCGTACAAGACTATGGACGTAGCATTGTAATCGTACCTAACAAAAGCCTAGTAGTACAAACGGAAGCGGATTATAGAAATTTAGGATTGGATGTAGGGGTTTACTTTGGTGACCGAAAAGAAATAGGTAAACAACATACAATCTGTACTTGGCAAAGCCTTAATAATATGCTTAAAGCAACTAAGGCAGGTGAAGCGGATATTACTATCGGTGAATTCATTGAGGGTGTAGTTTGTGTAATGGTTGATGAGGTCCATAGTGCCAAGGCAGATGGACTTAAGGCATTGCTAACAGGTCCAATGGCATGTGTTCCAATTCGTTGGGGACTAACTGGTACTATACCTAAAGCCAAACATGAAGCGCAATCATTATTCGTTAGTTTAGGTAATGTTATTGGCAAACTAACAGCCAGTGAATTACAAGATAAAGGTGTATTAGCAAGATGCCATGTTAATATTGTACAATTGCAGGATGAAGTAGAGTTTACTAATTATCAAAGTGAACTTAAACATTTGCTAGAAGATAAAAATAGACTTGATACTATTGCTCAATTAATTTTAAAAGTTAAAGAAACTGGTAATACTCTAGTGTTAGTTGATAGAGTAAATGCAGGAAAAGAATTAATTGAACGATTACCTAATAGTGTATTTGTAAGTGGCGAAACCAAACTAACGGAAAGAAAGGAAGAGTATGATGAAGTGGCAACTGCTACTGACAAGATTATTGTGGCGACTTATGGTGTGGCCAGTGTGGGTATTAATATTCCTAGGATTTTTAATTTGGTTCTTTTGGAGCCCGGAAAAAGCTTTGTTAGGGTTATACAATCTATTGGACGCGGAATCAGAAAGGCTGAAGACAAGGACTTCGTACAAATTTGGGACATAACTAGTAGTTGTAAATTTGCCAAAAAACATTTAACGCAAAGAAAGGTCTTTTATAAAGAAGCCGCATATCCATTTGATATTGAAAAACTTAAGTATAGGTGATATAGTATTACCATGAACATATTATTACTAGACAACATTAAATATAATTTAGAAAATCTACCCGATGAAGTAGATGACTTTAGGTTTGCTATCTTAGATAATAGTAACCCTAGCAATGTAGATTACCATTATATCCCTCTTATCTTTTTGGAATCATTTAGTGCTCCTGCACTAGTCTTACAGATAGGTAACCATACAATTAAAATGCCCGTAGATTGGCAAATCTTAATTGGAGAAAAGGATCATGGTGATTTGGAAACTCTACCATTGACTAGTGTCAATGATAGGGGATTTTCAGCATTTGAATTTAATCCATTGACTTCATTTAGACCATCATTTCAACCAATTGAAATCGTAGATGTTTATCATGATGTAACTTGGTATGCGCCTAGGTTAAAGAACGGGCAGTTTCTTTGTGTACCTATTGAAGACTGTGAGAAACCCATGTGCGTTTATTTTGTAAAAGAAATTAGTAGGAATTGTGAAATAGTAGACTATAATCAATCATTCTAATGAAAAAAGCCGATATACCTATTGATGAGAAATTTGAAAATCAAGACTTTGATTTGTTTAATGCGTTAGCCGCATTAGATAAAAAAGACTATGGTTATTATGATAGACTTACACAGGAACAACAACGGAAGTTTGTTCCGTATATGATGTTGATGTGGATGAGTGCGGTTAAAGGTAATAAAGACTTACAAAACTATTATGTTAGTAGCACTGATTATTATGCCAACAAACATATGTTTAATGAAAATGTTCAAAAGCATCCTAAATTACAATGGCTAATGCTTTGTGCGGCTAGTCCAGGTATTGGTAAACAGTTTCATCAATGGATTCCTAATATCAGTTCTAATATTAGCAAATTAAAAACGGCAGCAAAAGTAAAAGACATTAAAGACTACTACGCAAAAATATATCCTAAATTAAATAAAGATGATTTACAGGAAATGGCTACTGAGTTTGTAGAAAATCAAAAAAGAAAAATGTATCTTAGTCAAGTATATCCTAATATTAAAATTGAAGATGTAGAGGTATTGAATCAGTTAATAACAGATATGGATATTGAGCAGTATGAAAAAGACAGAGGAAACGATTAATACTAAATTTGGCTGTGAATTTTGTAAACGGGAGTTTATTCGTGAATCCACGGTATTAAAACATATATGTGAATATAAACATCGTTGGTTAGAAAAAGACAAGCAAAGTAATAGATTAGGTTTTCAGGCTTGGTTAGAATTCTACAAGAAAAATAGCGCATCTAAAAAATATAAAACCTACGAAGAATTTATTCGTAATCCTTATTACACAGCCTTCGCAAAGTTTGGTTTATATTGTACTGAAGTAAATGTTATCAATGTAAGTAGATACCTAGATTGGTTATTAAAAGACCAAATTAAAATTGATGAATGGTGTCATGATTCTGTTTATACTAGGTTCTTAATAGAATATTTGCGTAGTGAAGATCCATTTGATGCTATTCATAGAAGTGTAGAAACTACTATGAAATTTGCCGAGTTGGAAAGAATCCAACATAAGGATTACCTAAGATATGGCAACAAAAACAAAATCTGCTATGCTGTAACCAAAGGTAAAATCAGCCCATGGATGTTGTACCAAAGTGAGTCAGGTGTCCATTTTCTAGATACAATAAATCCAGACCATGTTAAACTTATCATTGATTACATAAGTCCCGAGCAGTGGACATTACGATTTAGGCGTGATCCAAAAGTAGTTGGTGATATTAAGGACTTACTAAATGCGATCGGTTTATAAATTTAAGGTTCGTATTCCGTGGCGTAAGAATATGACTGTCACCGATTGGGATCAAGTTTGTATTTGGGCGCTTGAAAATTATGGTACGCCGGGCTCTAAATATGTAACCACACTGACGCAAGATTATATGGATTTTTGTTTTCTTGATAGTAAAGATGCGATTCACTTTTCCCTACGCTGGGAATAATTCTTAAGGGATATGATATGAAATTCAAAATGTTGGCAGCAAGCGTAGCATTGGCCTGTTCTAGTTTGGCTTATGCTCAGACTACAGAATATTCACTAAGCCGTAGCCTTGATGTAGTTAAGGCTAGCGCCGCATATGCCCGAGGTTACACAGGTAAGGGCAGTGTTATTGCTGTACTAGATACAGGCATTGACACCAGTAGTGATGAATTTAAAAACAAGATCCTAGCGATTAAGGACTTCAGCAACAGTGGTACTATCGTTGATAAAGTTGGCCATGGTACTCATGTTGCGGGAATTGCGGCAGCAGCTAAAAATGGTGTAGGTGTTCAAGGTGTAGCATATGATGCTAGTTTGATCATTGGTAAAATCACTAACACCGGTGCTATGAATACTCAAACTGTTCTTACAGCCGCTACATGGGCTGCTAGTTTGGGTGCTGATGTTGCTAATATGAGTGTTACATTTCCTATTAGCCGTAACACACTTGTCCCAGTATTGATTGCTTCGGGTATTTACAAAACAGTGTATACTAATACTGGTAAACTGCCTTATGACTTTGATGCTAAAGCATGGGCGGCGGCTACTAAAGGTGAAATGGTTATGGTTGTAGCCGCAGGTAATGAGGCTACTGCATGGTCAAGTAGTATTACTCAATTGGCTACCGCTACTGACGCAAATGGTAATTTGCTCTTGGGTGGCCGAATGATTATCGCTGGTAATTGGAATAGCATTACTAATAAAACAATTGGTCCTTCAACCAATGGTGCGGCACATCTATGCCAAGTTATGGTAAATTCTATTTGTCAGGACAAGTACAAGGCATATGACTTTTTTCTAATGGCACCCGGTACTAGCATCATTAGCACTGCACCTAAGACACCTGTTAACCCAACTGGATTGGCTACTATGTCTGGTACATCAATGGCAGCACCCGCTGTTTCAGGTGGTGCCGCTCTTATCCATCAGATGTGGCCACAGATGACAGGCTCTAACATTGTTAGGTTGTTGTTGGTTACTGCTAATAAGAATCTTCCTGGCTATAGTCTATATACTATGGGTCAAGGTCTAATGGATCTTGATAAAGCAACTAGCCCAGTTGGATCAGTTGGTATTCCAACTACAGGTCGATTGTCTGGTACTACTTTAGCAAGCGCAAGACCTCTTGTTTACACGGCAACTGGAAGTGCTAGCACAGGTAAACTAAGCGGCATTATGGTAGTAGATAGTTTTGAGCGAGATTTCTATCTGAATGGAAAAGCATTTACCGCACACAAGAAAGCCGATCCTTTCAATCATCAACAAGCAATGATGCCTTATGAGTCGCACAACCCCTATACATTGTTCAATACATACTATGACCGTACCAATGTTAAAGTAGGCTCATATGAGATGAGCATTTACCGCGATACTACTAACATGTTGGAAACATCACCCATGATGTTGGAACTGGCTTACACTAAAAACTTTGGTGACACCAGCGTCAAGTTTTCAGGTGGTTTCTTCAATGAAACTAACACTTGGTTGGGTAACAGCGTAGGTAGTTTTGTAGGTGATGGTAAAAACAATAACAGCACTACACAATTTGCTGGTGTTGAATTGAACAAAGCATTTGACACTGGTACTAATGTGTATGCTAATTTTATGCATGGTGTTACCAAAACAAACTCTAACAGCGAGAATATTCAAAAAATCGGAAGTGTCCTAAGTTACGCATGGACGGCAGGAATTGAGCAATCATTGAATTCTACTAACAAAGTAGGTGTTATGGTATATCAACCTGTTACTGTCTATCGTGCCAATGCTGATTTGGTTGCTCCTGTTGGACTTGATAGTTCATTCAATGTCATTCAGAACAGTAGTGTCAACCTAGCCGCAGATGTACATGAACTTAGAACAGGTATCTACCATAAGTTTCAAAACTCTAAAGAGTTTAACACTATGGCATTTGTAGAGGCTCGGCAAAATTATCGTGGCCAACTGGGACAAAATGACATGGCTGTAGGATTCAAACTTACGAAAACATTTGATTAATTTTGTTTTATTACAATCATGAATCACCAAAGACTTGGGAACAATGTAAGCCAGGTTGGTATGAATTTAAAATCTATTTGAATGATTCAGTATCACATGAACTTAAGTATATAGAATCAATTATAGATTGGGTTTACAATAATATTGACAAATGTGAAAGACATGCTAGATGGGCTGTAACAAATGAATCCTTTAACATTAAGTTTCGTTACCAACGAGACTATATGATGTTTGTTTTGCGTTGGTCATGAATTCTGTTATAATTTATAATAAACACACCGGTGAAATCAGCGGTATAATAAATGAATTAAAAACGCATGGGCTCATTGCTAATGAGCATTATGAATTTAGATATTATCCCGGTACTTGGGATCCCATGATAGGTGATGTTCCAAAAAAGTGTGAGTTTACTTTTAAAGATGCTAAACTAGCAAGTTGGTTTCTATTGAGGTGGGGATGAAACTACTAAAAGCCGACCAAGCCGATAGTTTAGTAGTCATCATAAGAGATTATGAATTTTTTGATGGAGAGACTACCGAAGAAATGGATGAGTGGTGTTGGCAAACATTTGGATATCATCCTAGAGAGGGTATGGTTATGACATTTAAAGAGCCTAGTCATACTAATTGGTTTATGTTAAGATGGGGATAAACGAATTTAATCACTTATCACCTATCATTGACTGTGTTGACATGGTAGAATACAAAAATCCACGAGACCATACAGGAATTACATTTGTCGTTAAAGACAAACATAAAGAAATTATTCAATGGTGTCGTAGAAATTTTGGACAGCGTGGTGACGGCTGGGATTTTATGGCTGGAACTCGACATGTTCAAATAACTATTTGGTCTAGTAAACTTATTACAATGTACGAATTATGGATGAATTAATTAAACTTCTATGTAATTGGTTTATGTTAAGATGGGGATAGAGACTAAATGCAAGCGGAGAACACCAGAAGATTGGCATACCGTGATTACTGGAAAAGCCAATCACTGGCAGGCCATTGATTGGTGTACTGAACAATTTGGTCGACGCTGGGGTGTTGTAGATAATAGAGATGGCGTATGGTGTTGCTTTTGGGCTGGTCGAGAACAATTTGGTTCTTATAGATGGTATTTTGAAAATGAGTGTGATGCTATGTGGTTTACAATGAGGTGGGCGTGAAAAGGCCATGAAAACAGGTTGACATTAAATTGACATGGCTGTATAATGTATACATACATTGACCAATAGGAGTTAATTTGTGAACAAACGAATTCTTGAACTTGCCTTAAAGTCTGGTAGCACACACAAACAGAATCTTGGTGTGTATCAATTCTATGAAGATGAATTGGAAAAGTTTGCTGAATTTATTGTGAATGAATGTCTGCGACAGGCAAAGGAAGTGGTAATTCCTATTACAGCCGATGCTATTGAAAGCAAGATTAAAGAATATTTTAGAGTTGAATGATGAAAATCAGATACAGTACTAATTGGATGGGACCAGTCAGTATGAATTGGTATGAACAACGCGGCCTTGTTGAAACTAAAATAGTCACACTGGAGGAGGACTCTGCTTTCAGTGGCCTTAAGGCTGGCGATCAATATGAATCGCAAGAAATTACCACTCATTATAGTTGTGGTAGAATAGATGTGAGAGGAACCGATGATCCTCATGGTGATGAAATAGGTGTGCCGCCAATGCAGAGTGATGATTGGGCTAGATTTGGTAATTGGCTTGAAACTTTTGAAACTGATGCGGTTTGGACATTGGATCAACTAGTCGAACTATACGAACGTGTTAACCCTAAGATCAAGTGGGATAAACAATGAACGAACGAATCCGAGAACTTGCTGAACAAGTATATGGTTCATTACACTATGATGATTTGAAGTTTGCCGAGTTGATTATTCAGGAATGTGTCAATGTATTTTTAGGTGCCGACACCAAAAACATTCAATTGGCAATGAAAAGAATGAAACAACATTTTGGGATTGAATTATGAACGAACGAATTAGAATATTGGCTGAACAGGCTGAATTTTCCGAAAAAGACTTGCACATTCAAGGTGATAATTTTCAAAGGTTCGCCGAGTTGATTGTGCGGGAATGTGCATTGACTGCTGGCTTGATGGAGCATGAAGGTAGGTCCAATATTGGCGCACAAATATTAGATAATTTTGGAGTTGAATCGTGAGCCTTGATGTATCTCTAATGGTAACTAAACCTGTAGCAGTCTATGTCAACAACATCACCCATAACTTGGCTAAGATGGCTAGTGAAGTTAAATTGTCAAATGGTTTAACACTGTATGATGTTCTATGGCGTCCTGATGAACAACACGACCTAGTATTGGCTAAAGATATTGCAGAACTACTAGACGAAGGTTATAAAATTTTGATCAGTGACCCCGACCATTTCAAAAAATTCAATCCAGAGAATGGTTGGGGCAATTACGATAATCTTTGTAAGTTTGTTTATGAATACTGGAGTGCTTGCCGAGCCAACTCAGGTGCCGAGGTACAGGTATGTCGATGAACGAACGAATTAAAGAACTTGCTGAACAGGTTGGCGTAAAATATAGCCTATGGCTTGGTAGTAAACCTGCTGCTTATATGACTTATGGTGAACTAGAAAAATTCGCCGAGTTGATTGTGAAAGAATGTTTGGACATTGTTAATAGACACGAATACAGTTATCATGAGGCTGACCCACTTTGGGAAACTGCTCAATTGATTAAACAACATTTTGGAGTTGAAGAATGAAAACATTAGCAGAAGCTTGGGAACTTATTGATTATTTAAACGAACAAGCACACTCAGATGCTTGGGAGAGTTGGGAAGCCGCAGATGAAATGGAAGAATCTGATGATGAGGACAGCGGCGAAACTGCTGAACAACTTAGGGAAGAAGCCAGTAATGAACAAGCCGGTTACTTCCGTGATAGTTACGAGATGCTAGACGAAGAAGATCAAGCGGCAATTAAACATTGGCTCAAAGAAGATGAATCATTTAAGGATCAATTTGCTACCTGGTTTGGATACGACTACTTTGAAGATGAATTTGAATGATTGTTTGCGTTAATGACAATAATTAAACCTTTTAAGGATTACGACGATGACGATCCTGAAATAGATCGTAGGAAGAATCGTTGGAATTATTGGAACGCACTTAAAAAAATCAGAGTAGAATATCTTGATGGTAAAACAAATTTTGACGCATATGAATTTGAAGAATATATAACAAATGTATATGGTATTAAAATGCACCTAACCGATGGTAAAATTACTGATGGTTACGAGATAGTGGATGAAAAAAAATATGTCATATTTTTATTAAAGTTTACTTAGTATGAATGAATTAATAGACGGAAGTGGTTATGTATTAACTAAGAATTTTATTCCTGAACAATTAATTGATAATGTAGTTAATCGTTTAGATGAAATTTCACCAGTCCGTGCCTCTAGTAGCACAATGGAATATGCTGAAAAAGAAGATATAAAAAACTTACCTGATATAGCGGTATGGTGGTCACAAACTGTTATTAATTGGCCTGAAGTTTTAGAAATAGAAAAATTATTAAATCCATTAATTAAAAAATACTTACCTAATGCTGAATTTTATTCTAGTGATATTGTAGTAATTGAAAAAGAAAGTACTTGGCTAAACCCACATGTGGACACTCCCCACAGATTTAAAAAATATAATTACGATAAAAGACTACTAGGTATACAGTGTATTATTTCACTAAGTGATATCAATAAAGATTCTGCTAGCACTGGATTAGTCCCTCAAAGTCAACTAAAGGATTATAATATTAATTTGTGCTATGAGGGTTTATATAATGATTTCTTTTTAGAACATTGTATTCAACCTGATATGCCCAAAGGATCTGTTCTATTTTATAATTGTAGGGTATTACACAGTAGTATGCCTAATCCATTGCCCAAATCAAGACCGGCATTATTGCTTCATTACCTAAATAGTGATATAATTGAAGATGTAAAAGATATTGACAATATTTGGAAAAGCAATAAATGAAAATTGAATCGGATGTTGATATTGATTTTGGAGATAGAGAAAAGATTCTTCAACATATCAAATATATTCCAGCCGCAATGCGTAAGGTTAAGCCACAACGCAAACATGCTACGGGTGTCCATATTACACAAATTCCATATGATCCCGTTAATGATATGGCTGCTATTGATTATTCAGATGCGGAACAGCGTGGATACTTTAAGTTAGATTTACTAAATGTCCATGTATATAACCAAGTTAGGGATGAACTACATTTAGTTGAATTAATGCGTGATCCAAATTGGGACAACTTAAAAGATAAAGGGTTTGTAGAGAAACTGATACACTTGGGTAATCATTATCAATCACTTCAAAAAATGCCTGAATCGGTTACTAGTATTCCTAGATTGGCAATGTTTTTAGCATTGATTCGTCCTGCTAAAAAACATTTAATTGGTAAGACTTGGCGAGAAGTAAGTAAAACAGTATGGGATAAAGGTGATGATGGTTATCAGTTTAAGAAAGCACATGCCATTGGTTATAGTCAATTAGTGGTAGTACATATGAACTTGTTAGAAGAATCAGGGCATTCTTTTGACAAGAGTGATGCTTCTGCGTTTGCTTCTTCTCTTGTGTAATTCATTCATACTACATACAGGGCCATGTAGTATTATTAAACTTTTATTCGTAAAAGTTCTTAGATAAGGTTTAAAAGGAAGCCAATCTTCCTTTAAGAATAAATTAATGGGAATCAATCTATTTGATTCCCACCACCATATATCACCTAATTCTAGAAAACGAGTTTTAGAATTACTATCTACGATTGATCCATAATCGTATATAGTAGTAACACTATCATCTTTATTTTGAACTATTCCTACATAGTCCTGATTAGCGTAGGAACATACCGTTATAAACGGATGATTGTCACTAAGCTTTTTAAAAAACTCATTTTGGATCATTATTAAATTTATAAATACATTCTATTTAATCGGGCAACCAAGAAGATAATAATTTAATATTTTGAGACTAAATACATAAAGGAGCTAAACTGTGTACTCAACTGCTGTATTTCTTTATACTCAGCGTCAAATTGTTGTACTTTTAACCGGCACATCACCGAGGAGATATATGCCTGTATACGCAAAACCATTAACTTTAAATAAGGGTGTGGATAATCAAATACAATTTCAATTCATCAATCAGGAACAAAAACCAGTAGACATTACTGGTAAAGAAATTTCCTGTAGAATTATTAGTTATGATGGTACTCAAGTATTGCTTAGAAAGGCACTAACATTACAACTACCGGCTACAGGCATTGCCGCACTAATATTAAATGCTGCTGAAATAGAAGATATTCCCGCCCAATTAGGACATTATTCGTTAGAAATACCAGTTGGTGCTTTTAACTTCCCAGTGTTTGTAGACCAAAATGCAGGTGCTCGTGGTGACATGAATATTGTCAACAGCGTGTTGCCATCCTTTGTGCCTAGTTCAAATATCACTATTCCTACAGGACAAGCCTTTCCAAATATTGATTCTAACAATAGTATACAAAACGCATTACCAAATGCCAATACTTACTATAGTAGCGTAATCAATACAGACTCTAATCCAATATTGACTCTTCAGGCTCATTACTATCAATTCAATGGTGATGTTACCGTTGAAGGTTCTACTATTGTAGATGCTGATTGGTATCCTATAACTACTTCAACTTATAGTAATGTAACTGACACTTTTGGGTATACCGTTCGTGGATTCCATCCATATATCCGTATGCAGTTTGTCAGCAACACTGGTGCGGTAACTAACATATTGGCAAGGTAAACCTGCTCTTGTATTTTACTTCATATTATGCTATAATCATAATATGTTTGAAATATTAACTATAGTTCCGGGTAAGAAAAAACTAACACAAAGTGGTTGGCATGGGTTCAACGCTGTGTGTTGCCATCACCGTGGACATAAAGCAGATAAAAGAGGTCGTGCTGGTTTAAGAATCGATGGGCCAAACTGGAGTATCCATTGTTTTAATTGTGGTTTTAAGTGTGGATTCACTCTAGGTAAAAGCATTACCCAAAACACAAGAAATTTCTTACAATGGTGTGGGATAGAGGAAACTCAGATTCAGCGTTGGAGTTTAGAAAGTCTACAGAAAAAGGATATCTTAGATTTTATTAAGCCAAAAAATGATGAGATTATAACATTTAGTTATAGAGCATTGCCTGATGATTGTGAAAGCCTTAATATTAGTAATCCAAAACACTTCAGATATATAGAATATTTAGAAAAAAGGGGAATACACTATGATAGTTATCCTTTTAAAGTAACTCCTACAGGTACTGGAAGAGTTGATAGTAGAAAAGAACATAGAATAATTATACCATATTTTTACAAATCTAAGATTGTAGGTAATACTAGTCGCTTTTTAGATAACAAATCGCCTAAATATTTTAATGTACAACAACCTGGATATGTTTTTAATATAGATAAACAAAGTCCAAGTTGGTCCGTATGTATACTTACGGAAGGTATATTTGATGCGTTATCTATTGATGGTCTTGCTCTTATGCACAATGATATAAGTTCAGACCAAGCCAAGTTAATAAGTACATTAAACAGGCCTGTTATTCTAGTTCCAGATAGAGATATGACTGGTCTTAAATTGTGTAACCGAGCTTTAGAATTAGGGTATAAAGTCAGTATTCCAAATTGGGAATCTGATGTAAAAGATGTTAATGATGCTGTAGTAAGATATGGTAAGTTACCTACATTGTTAAGTATTTTACAGTGTGCAACTACTAGTAAAGTCAAAATAGAAATTCAAAGGAGAAAACTTGAGCAACGAATATAATAGTGATATGCAATTATTCTTTTTGCGTATGATGGTCACAAACGCAGAATTATATACAAGGGTCATGAACATCATGAACTCACAAAACTTTGACCGTAAATTAAAACCAGTAGCAGACTTTTTAGTTGAACATAGTAAAAAATATAATATAATGCCGGATCCTGCTCAAATTAAAGCAGTGACGGGTATAGATGTAGAGATTCTTACTGAATTAGATGATGGTCATTATAATTGGTTTTTAGATGAATTTGAAAAATTCACAAGACGCCAAGAATTAGAAAGAGCAATTTTAAAATCAGCCGATCTATTAGAAAAGGGTGATTATGATCCTGTTGAAAAATTAATTAAAGATGCTGTACAAATCAGTTTGCAAAAAGACATGGGTACAGATTATTTTGCTGATCCTAGGGCTAGGCTTTCGCAACTTAAAAGCAATAACGGACAAAATAGTACAGGATGGCCCTGTATGGATCAGAAACTTTATGGTGGATTCAATCGGGGCGAATTACAAATTTTTGCAGGAGGATCAGGATCAGGTAAAAGTTTGTTTATGCAAAACTTGTCAGTAAATTGGGTACAAGCAGGATTAAATGGTATTTATGTTACACTAGAACTTAGTGAAGGGCTGTGTAGTATGCGTATTGATAGTATGATGACTGATACTAGCAGCCGTGATATCTTTAAAGATATTGATAATGTTGAAATGAAAATCAAGATGCTTGCTAAAAAAGCAGGAAAGTTTCAAATTAAATATATGCCGGCTCAAAGCACAGTAAATGATTTGCGAGCGTTTTGTAAAGAATTTCAAATAAAAACAGGTACAAAATTAGATTTCTTGTGTGTAGATTATTTGGATTTGCTTATGCCTGTTAGCGCAAAAGTAAGTCCTTCAGATTTGTTTGTTAAGGATAAGTATGTCTCAGAAGAATTGCGTAACTTAGCAAAAGAATTAAATGTATTATTTGTAACAGCAAGTCAATTGAACCGTAGTGCAGTTGAAGAAATTGAATTTGATCATAGTCATATCAGCGGTGGTATTAGTAAAATTAATACAGCAGATAATGTGTTTGGTATCTTTACAAGCCGCAGTATGCGTGAGCGTGGGCAATATCAATTACAATTAATGAAAACTAGAAGTAGTAGTGGTGTGGGTCAAAAGATTGAATTAGAGTTTAACATTGAAACTCTGCGAATTACTGATCCTGATCCTGAGGCTAGTACATATAGGCCTCCTGCCCCTAGTCCTAATGATCTTATTAATAAAATTAGAACTCAATCTACAGTAAATGATGTTGTACATGCTACTGTAGAGCCTGAAAGTAAAAGAGTTATTGCTAGTACTGCTGAATTTAGGTTGAAGGGCATACTCAACGGGTTAAAGAAATAATTATATAAACAGCATAAATACTATTAGGATATTATATATGCAAAAGAAAACCCGTAGCCTTTTAGAAGAGTTAGAATCTATTGGTAGTACCCGTGACATGACACATGTTATAGAAAATAGAGCCCATAATATTATCACTAGTGCAATTAATTTAATTGAATTAATTAATAAGCATTATGATAAGGGCACCTCAGAGGTATTAGAGCGTAAACTTCTAAGTGCGATAAAAGGCAAGGATCAAAATAGATTTGCTAAAAGCATAAGGAAAAATCATGACACGCCGTAATATTGATAAAAAGGTTCGCAATTTAGAAGAAGCATTAAGTAATTGGATTGGTGATTACGGCGCGGCAGCTGCAAAACAACTAGGAAATAGGTTAACGGGTAATTCCGAAGGCTCATTGTCTATTCAGGATAAAATGGCTAAAGAAAAGTTTATTCAAAACTTTTTAGGTCGTGCAAGTGCTACATTGAATTCAGGTATTTCTAGCGGTAGAATCACATCAAACGTAGCACCGCAGACTGCACCACCGGCAGCACAACCTGTAGCACCCGCACAACCTGCAGCGCAACCAACAGCACCTGCTACCCCTGCAGCAGCAAGACCTTCTATTGCTCCTAATACTGCTCCGCCAAGTAGACCTACAATTGGTAATACTCCAATTCATCCTATGCAAGTAAAGTCTATGCAAAACAATGTGGCTAGGGACAAACGGGTGGCTAACATGCCTCCGCCGAACAAAAAGACTTTTGCAGCAGATAAGAGAACACCTGCGCAGATTGCACAGATGCGCCGAGCAGGGTTTAGTGAAAATTCTACTTATGATAAATTAAACGCAATTTTTGAAAGCATCATGGGTGAGGATACTCCAGCTGCTGCGCCAACTGCTCCTGCCGGAGTAGAAACAATATCTCAATTTTTGACAAAATGGGTCAAACAATATATGACTGGTACTAGCTTTGGTGATGCTAACTCAATTAACCACATTAAAAGTTTGATTCAGAATGTAGAAAATACATATAGTAAAGATAAAGGCAAAGCAGCACTTACTAAATTAGCAAATGATTTGTATGCTGTATCATACTCACAGGATGCACAGCAACAATCTAATCAACCTGCACAACCCGCACAAAATCAACAACCTGCCAATAATACTGCGGCACCTGCACCCGCTAGTAATGCACCAAGTGATTCATGGGGGGCACGGGTAACAGAAAGCAAAAAGAAACCGGTAAAATACTGGGGTCAAAAATGAATCTTTCTGAGTCTTTAGCCTCTCTTAGAAATAAGTTAGAGACTCTATCTACACCTCCATTGAGAGAGGATAAAGGGCACTTGGATCATCCTGAAGATTTAATATTTTTAGGAGATGTAGCAGGTGCTCAAAGAGCAGTAGATGCTATTGTTAAAACAGTTTCAAATCCAAAAACTGTTACTATTAAGTGGGACGGGTATCCTGCTCTTATATTTGGTCGTGATTCTAAAGGTAGATTTAGTATCATGGACAAGCATATGTTTAATAAAAAAGACGGTACTGGCAGACAAGTCTATAGTCCTCAACAATTTAGAGAATATGACTTAGCCCGTGAAGTAGACCGTTCTGAATTACATAAACTAATAGCCGAAATATGGCCTGGCTTAGAAAAAGCAAGTGCCGGCAGTCAAGGGTATTATTGGGGCGATTTGTTATTCAGTCAACCATTAACAGATGACAATGGTTTATATAAATTTAGAGCCAATCCTAATGGTATTACTTACACAGTAGATGTTGATAGTGAAACTGGTAAATTAATGACAGGCAAAACAGCAGGTATCGCAGTTCATCAGTATATAGAACCTGAGGCACCTAACACTGATTCTGCTGTTCCATTAGATGGAACAATAGGACAACTTAAGAATAATAGTAATGTTGCTATTATTCCTAGTAAGATGCCTATCACTCCTAACTTAAAGTTAGATCAAAAGTTATTAGCCAAAGCCAAACAAGATATAGCGAAATATGGTCAGGCAGTTCAACAGTTAATGAATACTGCCCCTCAGGCTAGAAATACATTTAATCAATTGTTTACAGTTTATGTCAATAAACGAATCGTTCAAGGAGATTTAAATAATTTGCTAGAAGGATTTATGGAATTTGTTAAATCTAGACCAATGACTGATAAGATGAGGGCTAAGATAGATGAACACTTAGAAGCCAATAAAGACGGGCTTATTGGTGCATTTACTATATGGATAGATATATACAATCTTAAGATGAATGTAGTTCAACAATTAAACAAAGCCGCCGAAGCCAGTCCTGTAAAAGGTTATTTACAAGATGGTACACAAACTCAAGAAGGGTTTGTTTCTAATGGACTTAAGTTTGTAGACAGAATGGGCTTTAGTAGACAGAATTTAGCTGGCCGCTAAACCAACATTTTTTTCTAGTTGGCATAAATAAAATTAGAGCCTCAGCGCTCACATTTTAAAAGGAAGAAAAAAATGGCACAATTTACCCGTACACATGGTGACTATCAACCAGTATTAAACTTAGATGCTCCTTCTTACACAGTTGGTGCAGTTAACGCAGTAACAGCAAACGTTACAGTTCAGCCACAAGGTCCAAAGTTAGATTATTTCACAATTTTAGCAGCCAGTGGTACAGCATTCAGCACAACTCAAGTTAACCTCATTGTACAAACAGTTCAGCAATTAGCCACTGTTTATATCTATGAGTACAACGATGCAAGCACAAACACATTGGCTTTTGCTACATACCCAACAGGTGCATGGGCAGTAGACAATTCATTAGGTGCTAATGCTAATATCGTTGCTGCTGTTAACGCTGCATTGACTGCAGCCTCAGTTGCTAATACTACAACTGGTAGTTCATCAGCTACATTCTCAAACTAATTTTAGTTTCAATGTAACAAAAACCCGAGATTTATTCTCGGGTTTTTTACCATTATAAATATGTGTATGAGTTATAGAATTTCTTGTTACACTTTATTTGATATCACACAGACAGGAGTGTTAAACCGTACTAAACCCAATGAGGGTCAAGACTTGGCTAAGTGGGTTAAAAAAAGAAATACTCAGTGTAATTTTGATACAGTATTGCAAGTAATAGCATTAAGATCACAGCCCGAAATAGTTAATTTTCCTTCGAAGGAAGTAATTAAGTTTAATGAGTTCGAACATTTTGGGTTTCTGTTTGAACAGATCGAAAACGAATCGTATCCTTGTTGGAAATTTGAATTTGATGTACAACATCCAAGTGTATTTGATGATGGAGTGACAGATTTAGGTGCGTTATACGGAGATTGCGATGGTGTGCCAATGATATTATGTGGCACTGAATGGGATAAACTTCCCGCTTTTTTAGACTCTTCTCCTGAATTAAGAAACATATATTTTACAGTACAGAATGGATGATAAAAAGGCAATAGCCAAACTAACTGATTTCTTTTCTAAAGAATTTTTACATGGACCAGGGGGCATTTCTATTTTTAGAAATGATGACGGTTCATACCAAGTGTTTAACACATACACTTTATACAATGACGAATTTGGATGTGTAGTTAATAGTAGAACCAGTGATAAGTCTTTGGTGTTTGCCTCAGCAAAAAATGCTATTACTTGGTGCATATTTGAAAAAAGAAATAAAATTCAAACAGCAGATAGAATTTCTCACCTAGATAGAATGATAACTGGGATAGACACTTCTATAGGGATGCACAGACGATTGATAAAAAAATCTAAAGATTTTAATTCTAGACTAATTTATTTGGCTAAATTAACAGAAGAGCAAGAAAAACGTAAACATATGTTAAAAGAATTGGATAAATATGTTCATGATTCTAAAATTTGGCAAATAAGGAAGTTTGCTGAAAGAACAAAATAAATAACCAATGATAAATACTATATAAAGTTTGGAACCAAAAACTATGAGATTAAACGACCTAAACAATAAAGTTCATGCTACCCAAGCATTAAAAGAAAATTATAAGATGTCAATTGACCTTTCAAAAATGTCAATGAATGACACTAAAACAATGCTTAAAAAAGTACGCTCATTGGCTAATGAGGCTAAACAATCACCTGATTTTTACAGAGACCAAGCCAATCCATCTTACATGAAATTAGTCTTTATGGAGCAGGCTTTAGTTACTCATCACAATCATTTAGCCTCAAGACCTGCTCCACGAATTGTTGTAGAGAATGAGAAAATAGAAGAATCACAAGTTTACTTAGCCGCACAGGATTTAGTAGACACGGTTCAGAAAATGCTTGAAGATGTTGGACAGATGCAAGTTAAAGAATTGCCTGCATTGGTTTCAAGTATTGAAAGTGAAATAGGTGTTAACGAAAGCCAATCATTCAATGACCAAGTTTCTCAGCAATTAGATGCACTAAGTTCTACACTAAAAGAAACAATGACTGGATTAAAATCCGCGGTTAATGGATTAACTGGCCAAGAAGCAGGAATGGCATTTAATGAGCCACCTGTTGATGATGCAGAAATGGGAGCAGATATTGGTGCTGATGTAGGTGCAGAAATGGGCGCAGATATTGGTGCTGATTTAGGTGCTGAAGCAGGAGAAATTGAAGCTCCTGAGCCACAGCCTGTCGGTGGGGTTGGTCGAGCAAAGAGGTAAATATGCGCCTCTTTGAATTGGATGGTATTGACCCATTAGTAGTAAAATTAATTGCAGTTTCGGATCAGTTACACACCGATTTACAAAACGGTAAAACTGATCCCGAAATAACTACTGATGAACTATTGCAATATCTTCAAAAATATGATATAGTGTTAGACAAAACTGATCTATATAATATGATTAAAAAACCACCACTCAATAAGATAATTAGTAACATCCAATCGGATAAAGTAATATTCAAGGGCATGGGTACTCCTGAGGCCCCTGACCAAGATCAAAATAACCAAATTGTTAAACAAATGGCAAGTCAAGCTGCCGCTAATATGCAAACATGATAAGTGCTACACCGTTTGCAGCCGATAAAATAAAATATTTTTTAGAAAAAAGAGGAAAAGGTCTAGGAATTAAGGTAGGTGTGAAAACTACTGGATGTAGTGGCTTAGCCTATACTTTAGAATTCATAGATCAACCAGATGAAACATATGCTGTATATGAATCTTATGGTGTAATGATTTGGTTAAGTCCTAAAGATGCAGTTTATTTAAAAGGCTTAACAGTAGATTATGCAAAACAAGGATTAAATGAGGGTTTTGAATTTATCAATCCCCAAGAAAAAGATCGTTGCGGATGCGGCGAAAGTTTTAGAATATGATATTAGAAAAATTTAAATACAGAACCCTTGAAAGAGCTACAATTGACGGTAGCAGAAAATATGCAACACCAGATGGAGAAAAACTCCCCAGTGTTACAACTATATTAGATGCAACTAAATCAGAAGAAAGTAAACAAGCCTTGGCTAATTGGCGTAGGCGTGTAGGACATGCTAAAGCACAAGAGATTACTACTGAAGCGGCTGGTCGTGGCACTAGAATGCATAAATGGCTTGAAGATTACATAAAGACAGGTGAAATGGGTTCTCCCGGAAGTAATCCATATAGCATTCAAAGTCATTTGATGGCTAGATCAATCATTGATCAGGGTCTAAGTAAGTGTAATGAATTTTGGGGCACTGAAGTATCATTATATTTTCCTAAAATTTATGCAGGTACAACGGACCTAGTTGGTTTGCATGAAGGCAGTGAAGCCATTATGGATCACAAACAAACTAACAAGCCTAAAAAACGAGAATGGATTGAAGATTACTTTGTTCAATTGGCAGCATATGCCAATGCTCACAATGAAGTCTACGGTACAAAAATTCGCAAAGGCGTTATTTTTATGTGTTCAGCAGCCAATGAATATCAAGAATTTATTCTTGAGGGTGCTGATTTTGACACCTATACAGACAAATGGTTTAACAGGGTAGAACAGTACTACATGCAATTCATCTGATATTTGTGATAAATAAATGTAATTGAGAAGATTACATTTATGGCTATAATACAGATCAGCAAGATACAACAACGATCGGGTAATATCGTTGATTTACCTCAGTTGGATGAAGCAGAATTTGGTTGGGCAACAGATTCTAAACAGCTTTATATAGGTAAATCTGACCCCAATGAAAATATTGAAGTATTAACTTCTTATTCTGCGATTGATTTTGATCAAATAACCGGTGCTGTTGGTAATTTAGATATTGATGGCGCTAATATAGGTAATGGTCAAATACTTACCTATAATGGGTCAGATTGGACTAATAGAGGTGGTATTGCCGGTGGTTTAATTACTTTAGGTGATGTTAGCAATGTCAAAATTGACGGCGGTTCTATTGGATATGTATTAGAAACTGATGGTACAGGTAATTTAAGTTGGACACCTAAATCTACTATTAGTGCAAATATTAGTAATATTACTAAAGCCAATCCTGCGGTAGTTACTACAGCGGTAGATAATTTTTTCACTGAAGGTGCATTAGTTACTATTACCGGTGTAGTGGGAATGACTCAGGTTAATGGTAATAGTTACTATGCCAATGTAATTACAGCAAACACTTTTTCTTTGTATTCTGATCCTTCATTAACTACTCCAGTTAATTCTACAGGATTCACTACATACACCAGTGGTGGTAGGGCTATTTCTTCTGTAGGTGGATCTGGATCTACTTCAGCAGGTGGTTCTAATACAACCATTCAATTTAATAATAATAACCTATTAGATGGTGATGCTGGTTTTACTTGGGACTATGCTACAGCTTTACTTAATGTTAATGGTAATGCTAATGTGGGGAATCTTAATGCTAATGGAAGTGTTACATCCAGTAGATTGTTTTCTAATGTAGCAACAGGTACTACTCCTATTGTGGTAACTTCTACTACCCGTGTAGCCAATTTAAATGTAAATTATGCTAATGTCAGCGATTTTGAAGTAGTTACAACACAAACAACAGGTACATTTTATCCAGTATTTGTAAGTGGTAATACTAGTGCTAACTATGCATTAGGTTCTAATGCTAACATGTCTTTTAATGCAGCAACCGGTAATTTATCAGTAAGTATTTTAAATACTACTGGCATTATTACAGCTAATGGCAATATTACATCAAATGGCAATATTACAGGTAGTAACTTTATTGGCCAATCACTTGCTAATGGTAATAGTAATGTAAGAATTGCAACAGCAAATGGCAATGTGACAATTTCTGCTGTTGGTAACACAACTATGACTATTACAGGAACCGGTGCTAACATCACCGGTACTGCAAATATTAGTGGTAATGCGAACGTAAATAACTTAGGCACAACAACATTAATTGCTACAACTGGTAATATTACTACAGTTAATGGTAACATCATATTTGCAAATACCCTTACAGCATCAGGTAATGCTACAGGTAATGCTAACGTAAGTACTGTGACAGGTAATTTGGGTATTCGTGCAATATTCTCTACCTATACAGATAACTCAGCCGCAGCAAATGCGACTATAGTGAATGCGGCTATTCATGCAATAGCAGCACCAAACTTATCAGCAGCAAATGCTACTGTTACGTTTACAAATGCATCAACCTTCTATATTGCGAATGCTCCGGTTGCTAATGCAAATGCTACAATTACTAATCCATATGCATTATTTATAGCAGCAGGTAATAGTTATTTTGGGGGCAACATTACAGGTAGTAACTTTATTGGTTCACTTGCTAATGGTAATAGTAATGTCAACATTCCTGCAGCCAATGGTAATATTACATTAAGTGTGGCAGGTAATGCAAATATTATTGTAGCTACCGGTACTGGTGTTAATATAGCAGGATATTTGACTGCAACTGCAAATATAGGTGCTAATAATATAAATGCTACAAATGGCGTTGTAGCCAGTACTTTAACTTCCAATGTTGCTACAAGTACTGCACCGTTGACAGTAACTAGTACTACCCGTGTTGCTAATTTAAATGTAGCATATGCTAATGTTAGTGATTATGGTGTAGTAACTGCACAGACTACAGGGGTTTACTATGTACCATTTGTAAATGGTAGTGCTACTGCTAACCGTGCATTAGGTGCAAATTCTGCATTAGTTTTTGATGTAGGGACGGGTCAACTATCAGCAACTTTATTAACAGGTACATTAACAACTGCATCACAAGGAAATATTACTACAGTAGGTACATTAGGTAATCTTGATGTTACGTCTAATGTAACAACCGGTGGAATAAAAACTGATAATTATTATTATGCTAATGGTGTATCTATTAGTTTTGCAGGATCATATAGCAATAGTAATGTAGCAAATTATTTACCCACGTTTACTGGTACAGTTGGTGCAACAGTATTAACAGCCGGGGCAAACACAACCGCAGGTACTATTACAGGTAATTGGTCTTTAAGTGCTGGTTCAAGATTAAATGCTACATATGCTGACTTGGCTGAATATTATGAAGCGGATACTGAATACGAAGCAGGTACTGTATTAGAGTTTGGTGGAGATAAAGAAGTTACTTTAGCCACTGATGAAACAATGAAAGTAGCAGGGGTAGTATCATCTAATCCTGCATATGTAATGAATGCTACATGTCAGGGTATAGCAGTTCCTATAGCACTGCAAGGTAGAGTTCCTTGTAAAGTAAGAGGTATAATTCACAAAGGTGACATGATGATAAGTGGCGGAAATGGTTATGCAAGACCTACTCATAGTCCTATCATGGGTACAGTAATTGGAAAGTCATTAGAGAACTTCTCAGGCGAAGGTATCATTGAGATCGCCATAGGTAGACTATAAGATAAATAATAGACAGGAATTAAGAAAATGGCATCATACGTATATACAGGTAATTTAACCTCACAACAATCAGCTAATATTGCTACAGACAAGATTAGAATATCAACTACTGGCACTGGTATTCACGCTGTTACCGGTTACCCTAGAGTAGCTGGTACTGGAACAGCAACAGCAGCAACTAACAGTGCAACAGTCACTGGATCGGGAACAGCATTTAACACTCAATTATCAGTTGGTGCTTGGATAGGAAATACTACCGGAACAACAGTGGGAATTGTATCAAGTATTGCAAACGCTACTAGCCTTACACTAACTGCAAATGCAGGAGTAGCACTATCAAATGTTGCATACACTTTCAATAATGCAGGTGTTCCTTACGCAATTGCTAATCAGCAAACACAAATTTTCCCAGCACAGGGTCAGTATAATACTGTTTATTGCGGTCAAGGAAATGTGATAGCATTTATTACAACAGGTGGCGGTGCAGGAACTGAATTCAGTATTACTGAATTAGGTATGCCTCACGCGGTTACCGGTACAGAATAATTATTCTTTTACTCGCCATCCTTTTACCATATGGTGTCTCTCGCGGATCATATTAGATATGTGTCCACTCGGGAGATTATATTTTTCTATTAATTTAGTCCTAGTACAGTTCTCAATAAGACCGGTAATATGATAAAATTCATAGATTGTAGGGTCAGATAAGTTAACTCTCACTTTTTCTCTTGTAAATTTATGCATGTTGTTCATTTTTTGGTAAAATGATAAATATATTTACATAGCACAATACGGTGCTTCGTAATGATAACTCATTAACGGCGGTTAGAACCCGCAACCCATATTAGGAGAAATCAAATG